>Ga0208457_1000014_pt1 | contig 373760 bp, 342 predicted proteins | sample June2015DPH_10_1_FD_185513 | JGI IMG/M metagenome (GOLD analysis project Ga0208457, IMG submission 185513) | Peatland microbial communities from SPRUCE experiment site at the Marcell Experimental Forest, Minnesota, USA - June2015DPH_10_150... | ecosystem: Environmental > Terrestrial > Soil >... | reverse complement strand
GGTACCTTGCCATTGCGGCGTGCCTCCATCCGTGAGTTGGTTGCTCATCGGAAAGGGTACGCCGCGCTCTACCCGGCTAGATCCGGGCCAGCCGCGGCGACATTTCCACGCATCGTGACGTTAGCTCCTGGTGCATCCCTCAGGGCTTCAGCTTCAACACGCGCTGGGAACCTTCCTACTACCCGACTGACGCGAAGAAGCAGCACATCGCCTGCCACGAGCTCGGCCATACGTTTGGGCTGCAGCACCCCAAGTCGAGCGAGCCGCAGGCGACCTGCATGGTATCCGCCAGGATGGGCTCCAGCCCCTGGGTTCCCACGTACAACTACATCTCGACGACCGAAAAGAATCAAATCGAGCTGTACTACGGTCCATCACACCAGGTGTCGCCATGAACAGTCAGCGTTTCAAGCTCGCCGCAAATTGCCTGGTGTTGCTCCTCGTCATCGCAGGGTGCGTCGCATCCCCGGGCGCGAAGCCATCCGATACGGTACCGTCCCCAAGTCAGTCGACAACAACGCCTGCGGTCGAGCCCACACCGCTCGCCACACTATCTCCGGACGAGTTCTGGACCGGCTTGTTCTACGGAGACCCCGACTTCACGGAGTTCCCGTCGATCGGGGCTCTGATCGGCTACAGCGATGCCGTCATCGTCGCCTCGATCGAGGCCGTTTCTCAAGGACCGAACTATGACGCCGGCAGCGGGATGACCGAGTACGACGCGTACGTGACGATCCACGTTGAGCGCGTGCTCCACGGCTCGCTGGTGTCGGAAACGGTACCGATCATCGTGATGCTCTACCTTGGAAACGACGTGACGGTCGCCCTGACGCAACTCGACCTCATGAAGGCATCGATGCCCCACGAGCAGGGAATCCTCTTCGTCAAGAACCTGGTTGCCTGGGATGAGCAACTAACCGGACAGTCGACGAGCAAATATGACCCGTCCGTCTATCAAGTGGTGAGTGCCCAGGGCGTGATCCGAAACGCGCACGGCATCGCGAACCCAGCGCTCAACGCGCCGGGAACCTGGCCGAAGGGCTACAAGGGAATGCCATTCGGAGCGGTCGTCTCGGCGATCGCAAGCTCCAAAGCCGGCCAGTAGCCGGCAGGCCCAGCCTTCCTGTCTTCGACCGGGACCCCGGAGCGAGCACGCGGGAGCCGGCGCTCCCTCGATGTGCAACGCGGTCATGGACTCAACTTCGATGCGGCCCAGAGTCACGCCAGCAGCGGCACGACGCGGCCGAGCCCCGACCGTACTGTCTCGGCGAGGGCCGTTCGGCCCGCCTCGAAGGGACGCCTGTACCTATGCGCACCTGCGCATATGACGAAGACTGCACGTCATGGATGAGGTGTACAAGCTCCAGGTAGAAGTCCTCAAGACTCTCTCCAACGCGAAGCGGCTGGAGATCATCCATCTCCTCGCCGACGGGCCCCGCGAAGTGTCCCGGCTGGCCGAAGAGCTTGGCATCAGCCAGCCCAACGTCTCGCAGCATCTGGCGATCATGCGCTCGGCGGGGGTCGTCGAGGCGGAGCGAGACGGCCGCGAAGTCCGCTATCGCCTGAGCGATCCCGAGATCATCGTCGCCTGCGAAACCATGCGCGGCGTACTTGTGCGCCGGCTCTCACGTATCTCGGCCGCAGCCACTCGCACGGCTGCCGAAGTTGTTGCCGGGCGTGCTTCGGCAGCCACCGCCGATCACTCCGTCAGCTGAGGAACCCATGGACGAAACAGTCTCGCTAGTGCTCTTCTCGGGTACCGACGACAAGCTCCAGGCGGCCGCCGTTCTCGCGGCAGGCGCCGCGGCCCTTGGCCGCCCCGTCAGGATCTTCCTCCAGTACTGGGCCCTCGATGCGTTCCGGTCGGATCGCATCATGGCGGACCACGGCCTGGCGCCCGAAGCCGGAGTGGCCGGGAAAGCCGCCGTGGACGCGGCCGCAAAGGCCGGTCAAGCGCATTGGGCGGAGACCCTGCGCATGGCCAAGGAGATCGGCGAGGTCGACATCCAGGCCTGCTCGCTCTCGATGGACATCCTCAGGCTCGAGCAGTCGGACCTCGATCCGATCGTCGACGGCGTCCAGGGCGTGGCTGCCTTCTACATCAACGCAGGCGAGGGCCAGATCGTATTCATCTAGCCCGCAGGGGCGCAGCCCAAACAGCAGGGAGCTCAGACGTGGGCAATCTCGACATCAAGCTCAGGGTGGACGCGAGCGGCCTCTCGTGCCCGCTGCCGATCCTGAGGGCCAGCCAGGGCATCAAGAATGTCCAGTCGGGCGAGCTCGTCGAGGTGATCGCGACCGACCCGGGTTCCGTGAAGGACTTCGCTGCCTGGGCAACCTCCACCGGCAACGCGCTCGTCGAGCAAGACACGACGGACGGCAAGTTCCGCTTTGTACTGCGCCGCAAGTAGCCAGAGAACTCGGGCGTCGTCACCGCCGATCGAAAGGAACCACAAATGACAGCCGTGGCAATGGCACCAGCCGCTGAAGCCGCCTCCGAGGGCGCCGTCAAGACCAAGAGGCTCGTGATCGTCGACTACAGCGGCGAGCTGGAGAAGACCTGGGCAACCCTCATCCTGGCGTCCACCGCGGGCGCCATGGAGATGGAGACGTCCGTCTTCATCACCTTCTGGGGTCTGCAGACTTTCGTGAAGGACCGCAGGCGCATCACCGGCGAGAACTGGATGCAGAAGATGATGTCCTTCATGCAGCGGCCGGGCGTAAGCCACCGCCCGCTCAGCAAAATGAACTTCATGGGCATGGGCCCGTGGATGATGTTCAAGCTGGCCAAGAAGTACAACGTGGCCAAGCCAAAGGACCTCCTCGAGATGGCGCAGGCCGTCGGCGTCAAGTTCATCCCGTGCCAGATGACGATGGACATGTTCGGGCTCAAGCGCGAGGACCTGATCGACGGGCTCGAGGAGCCGGTTGGCGCGGCCACCGCACTCCAGCTGATGACCGAGGCGGATTCGACCCTCTTCATCTAGCCCGCCGGGCCGGCGTCTCCGGCCATCGAGCAACCGACCAAAGGAAAGCTCCCATGACAGACGCAACTCAACCTGCAATCACTCGAACGCTCGACGCTCGTGGCAGCTTCTGCCCCGGTCCTCTCATGGAACTGATCCGGGCGATCCGCGAGGGCCAGGTCGGCGACGTAATTGCAGTCTGGTCGGCCGACAGCGGCTCCAAGATCGACATTCCGAAGTGGGTCGAGAAGGCCGGCCACCATCTGGTCGGAGTCTTCCAGCGCGACGGCTTCGACGAGATCGTCGTCGAGAAGCTCCGCTGACGGCCGCAGCTCTCAAGCGAGGAATCGATGCAGCGCGTAGTCATTCTCGGCGGTGGCGTCGGTGGAACCCTGACCGCCAACTTGCTGGTGCGCAAGCTCCGCAAGCAGCTCGGTCGAGGCGAAGCCTCGATAACGCTGATAGATCGAACCGGTGCCCACGTCTACCAGCCCGGCTTCATGTACATCGCCATGGGCGGCGAGCGGGCTGAGAAACTGGAACGGCCCGAGCGCTCCCTGTTGAGCAAGGAAGTCGCGCTGATAACCGCGGATGCCACGCTCGTCGACGTCGCGGCAGGGGCGGTGGAACTGGCGGAGGGAACGAGGATCCAATACGACCACCTGGTCCTGGCCACCGGCTCGCGCATCGTGCCGGAAGAGATCGAGCATTTCGACGAGGAAGCCCATCACTTCTATTCGGCCGACGCTGCCCTGAAGCTGCGGCATGCGCTCGACGAGTTCAAGGGCGGCAAGATCGTCATCGGTATCGCCGGCATGCCCTACAAATGCCCGCCGGCCCCGCTGGAGGTGGCATTCCTGGTCGAGACCGAGCTGCGCCATCGTGGTCTGCGCGACAAGACGGAGATGCATTTCTGCTCGCCGATCGGTCGAGCTTTCACCATCGAGTCCGTCAGCGAGATGGCGACGCCGATCCTCGAGAAGCGTGGGATCGAGTTGCACACGTTCTTCAACGTCGAGGCAATCGACCCCGAGAAGAAGGTGGTTCAAAGCCTCGAGGGCGAGGAATTGCCCTACGACGTGCTGATCCTCGTACCACCCCACAAGGGCGCCCAGATTGTCATCGACAGCGGTCTCGCGCCTGGTGCCGGCTGGCTGCCGACCGACCGCGCGACGCTCCAGGTCAAGGAAATCCGCCCACCGAACACGCCCGACGGCGACGTCCCGCGGCGACCGAATGTCTACGCCATTGGGGACGCCACAGACCTGCCGCTCTCCAAGGCCGGGTCGACTGCCCACTTCGAGTCACCAATCGTGGCTGAGCGGATCGCTGCCGCCGTGCAGGGCCGCCAGCCCGACGAGAAGGACGGCAACTACACCGGGCGGGTCATGTGCTTCTTCGAGATCGGGGACGGCAAGGGCACTCTTCTTCGCTTCGACTACAACCACCCGCCCAACCCGCCGCGCCCCAATCGGATCTGGCACATTGGCAAGATCATCTTCAACAAGACCTACTGGCACACCGTTCCGAAGGGTCGGGTCTAGCCGCGGTCGGGCCCGCGCCACCATCCCGCCTCCAGCTCGGCTCAGTGGAGCAGGAACAGGCTCGTCAGCAGGATCAGCAGCACGGCGAAGGTGATCGTCGCGTACAGGCGGTCGCCCTCGAGGGCGAAGGCCCAGACCGACACCGCCACTCTCACGACTGGCGTGGCGATCAGAGCCAGCAGGCCCAGCTGGGATATGGCGAGCGGCTCGAGGGAGGTCAGGCGCGCCGGAAGGTCGGCCAAGTCCGCCGTCGATCGTCCGATGGCATGGGTCGCACCGATCAGCGAACCCTGCCAGCCGACGCCGAGCGCGGCGATGAACCCGATGCCGATGAGCGCTGCGCTGAGCGCGACGCCGACCGCCAGCACGAGGCTGACGACCGTGCGAAACCGCTCGGCGTTCACAGACCGAACCCGAGTCCGCGGCCGATGGTTTCGATGCCCACGGCGACGAGAACGGGCAGGAAGATCAGCCTCACCGACTGGTTCGTGATATGGGCCAGAAGCCGCGCTCCCAGGATCGCACCGGTCAGCACTCCCAACGCCACAGGCGCGGCTATGCGCGGATCGACGTCGCCGCGGCTCAGGTAGATCCCGGCCGACGCGGCGGCGGTGACCCCGATCAGGAAGTTGCTCGTCGCGGAGCTGACCTTCATCGGCAGCCTCATCGCGACGTCCATGGCGAGAACCTTGAGGACTCCGGACCCGATGCCGAGCAGTCCGGAGACGACACCGGCGATCCACATCATTGCGAACCCGAGCGGAACTCTTCGGGCCGCGTACTGCACCTCGCGGCCGGACTGCCGATCCGGATAAGACGAACTGAGTCGGAGGCGAACAGCTAGACGGGAAGCCGGAAGCTCCGGCACGGTCTCCTCGCCGAGACGGCCGACATGCATCGCAGCCGAGAAGAGAAGGACAATGCCGAGCAGCAAGTACAGGAAAGCTGGCGCGACCACAGCCGCGAGCAGCGCACCACATACCGCGCCTGTGGTGGTCGCCAACTCGAGGAACATGCCGACTCGCATGTCGGTCAGGCGGTCACGCACGTAGGCAGCTGCGGCTCCTGAACTGGTGGCGATGACCGACACGATGCTGGCGCCGACCGCCAGGTGGATGTCCACACCGAAGCCAATGGTCAGCGCCGGGATGACCAGGATCCCGCCGCCGACCCCGGCGAGGGCGCCGATGACGCCGGCGGCAACGCTAATGACGAAGATGCCGAGGTCCGAAGCCGGGTTCAAAGCGAGAGCCCTCGCGCCAGCACCGCGTCTCCTGCTCACCTACTTGCGCAACTACGCAATGATGTGAGAGTGCAGCCGATGTCGCAGGTGCGTCGGCCGGCGAAACGCCGGCAAGTCCCGGAGTGAGAGAATCGCCAAGAAGACCGGCCGATGATCCTGCGCCGTCGACCTCCCGCCATCTCGCGGGTCTTCGGACGACGACTTACCGGCCGCGGCTGTCGCCCAATTCCAGCGGAGCATTCGGATGCACCCTTACGCACGTCAGATGACACCCGAGATCAACGTCGACGAGTTGGCCGAGCGCCTCGAGACCGCAGGCGCTCGAGTACTCGATGTTCGCGAGGACTGGGAATTCCGGCGGGGGCGGGTGGCCGGCGCCATCAGCGTTCCGCTGGCACAGCTGCCTGGGCGGATCGCCGACCTTCCTCGGGACAAGCCCTTCGCGGTCATATGCGAACACGGAAACCGAAGCCTGCTGGCGACCGACTTTCTGCTCGGCCATGGGTTCGAGGGCGCGGCATCGGTCCGAGGCGGGACAACGGCTTGGGCGCGGACCAACAGGCCGCTTGAGAGGGGTTGAGAATGGCTCACGACGAGCGGCCCCTCGGCTGGGACGAACGACACCCGGACGACCGGCGACGAGGCTGGGACGAACGCCACAGCGCCGGAGATTTCGAGGGACGGGGTCCGAACCCGACGCTGCTGGTGGGCGTCGAGGGCCTCCGGCCAGGTACGGCCCTCGAGCTGGCGGCCGGCAGTGGGATCAACGCGGTCTGGCTGGCAGAACAGGGGTGGAAGACGACGGCCGTGGACTGGTCGCCGGTCGGGCTCGCAAACGGTAGGACGAAGGCGGCGGCCGCCGGGGTCGAGATCGAGTGGCTCGAGCGAGATCTCCTGGGCTGGTCGCCCCCGACGCGATCGTTCGATCTCGTCGTGATCGTCTACCTGCATCTTCCTCCCGACGAGCGCCGGCCGGTCTACGCGCGGGCAGCCGCGGCCGTGACTCCAGGCGGTCGGATGCTGGTTGTCGGGCACGACCGGCTGAATGCCACCGAAGGCGAGGGTGGGCCGCCGGATCCGTCACGGCTGTTCACCGCAGACGAGCTCGGCGGCGAGCTGCTCGCTGCCGAGCCGGATCTCGTGATCGAGCGCGCCGAGGTGGTGCGGCGGGTTCCACCGCCGCGCCGTGCCCCGATCGACTGTCTTCTGGTCCTCCGCCGCCCAATCCAGGAGCCAACGCCATGATCGTCCGAACCTCAACCGCCCGCTACTCGGGAAGCGGTACGCGTTTCTTGGTTCACACCGGCACGGGCCACGAAGTCGTACTCGACGACGACGCCGGCGACTCGGGTGCTCGGCCCGTTGAGATGCTGCTGGTTGGCCAGGTCGGCTGTACGGGGTTCGACGTCATCGGCAGCCTCCGCGAGGCCGGCCAGGTAGTGACCCGATACGAGGTCGCCGTGACCGCGGAACAGCGCGACGAGGCCCAGCCGGCGATCTACACGCGAGCGATCGTCATGCACGAGGTCGAGGGCCCGTCTCCCGACGAGCAACAGCTCCGGCGGGCAATCTACGAATCGGCGACGAAGTACTCGTCCGTTGCGGCGATGCTCTCAGCCAGCACGGTCGAAATCCACCACCGCTACCGGATCGTCCGACCCGGCGTGGCACCAATCGAGGGCGAGGTTCTCGTCACCGGTCCCAACGCGGATCCCGACCGCCTCGGGGAGTCGTCTGCTAACGAGCGCGGCGGCGTCGCGTAATGGCCTACCTTCCGGAGCTCGGCCGCCGCGGCGAAGGCTGGTTCGACCCCGCTGGTCGTGCTCTTCGGCGCGATCGCGTTTGCCGGCGCCGCCGGTCCCACATGGGGCGGTCTGGCGTGCGGTGTGGGGGTCGCAATGGGTGGCGCCATGGTCGTTGGGCGCGGCATCCTGTCGTGCCGTGGGGTCCTGGACCGGCGCGAGAACCTGATGCCGTTCCGAAGCCGTTGGCCGGGGCTCGCCTCGTTGAGGCAGGCGCATATGGGTTGGTTCGCCATCCGATCTACGGCGGCCTCATCCTCCGGGCCTAGGCTGGGAGCTGCTGACGCCGCCGCCGCCAGGGTTCTCGACGCGGCGCTGCTGATCGGCTTCTTCGACCTCAAGGCGCGGCACGAACCGACTGGTTGGCCGAGCAATTCCCGGACTCCCCCAACTACCGAGGTCGGACTCGGCGCATCTTGCTCTGGCTCTACTGACTGACGCCGACGCGCTTGACTCCAAGAGCCTCTACTGGGCCGTCCCGACCTGATCTCCCGGCGCCATCGACGTGGCTGAGTAGGACGCCGCGATGTCGCCGAGTCGTGCAATGTGGCGGATAAGGACCTGGCGCATGAGATCGCAGGCGGCGACGATCTCGGGATCGGAGAGCTGGTAGCGGACCTCCCGGCCCTCTCTCACTGCTTCGACGAGACCCGCCGATCGGAGTGCGGCGAGATGCTGCGAGATCGCCGGCTGCGGCAACCCGAAGTGCTCGGCAAGACGGCGCACCTCCATCGGTCCCACTTCGCCCAGGAGGTGGATCATCTCCAGCCGGCGCGGGCTGGCGATCGTCTTGAGAATCGAGGCTTGAAGACCGTAGATGTCGCCTGAGGGTCGAAGCATGGATCAGAGCTCCACTCTGGCGGCGTGCTCCATCGCCACGGCGATGGCATCGGCCTGTTCCGGCGAAAGGTTGTGCTCGAGGATCGGCACATACAGCGACTCCTCCCGGAGATGAACCTTCAGGATCGAGTGGAGCTTCAGCAGCACTCGATTCAGCTCGATGACCTCGCCGGCGGTCGGCTCCCGGGAGCCGAGAGGATCAAGGAGCCCGCCGAGTTGAGCGATCAGCTTGCGGATCTCGTCATGTTCGCGCTCCAGGGGTGCCATCCCGAGCCGGCATGACATCAGCCGGTCCAGCTCCGGATGGACCGCGGCGTCGACTGTTTGCATGTGGGGGATCAGGGTTTCCACGAGGAACTCGTGCTCGTCGGTCAGACGGGCAAGGACGTCGGGCCATGGCTTCTGCGCGATTTCGTCGGCGATCTGCGGCAGGAACTCGACGTGCGCCATCAGCCGCTCGCGATGGTCCTGCGAGACCTGAGACAAGGTCGGCATGTGGGGCCTCCTGCCAAGATGTATGCGTAGTACCTGAATAGTCCAATGCCATGCATAGTGGCAGCACCACCATAGGTCGCTTGTCAACCGGTACTTCGACCTGGGGCGGCGAAATGGAGCCGCCGGGCAGCGGGCAAGCGGCGGGCGACGTCGGCGATTTCGCCGGGCGACCTACAATCGCGCCATGAGCGCCACCGATCGTAGGGTTTCGGCTGTGGCCACCGGCCGGGTCTTCCAGCGGACGCTCGGCTCGGACCTGCCTGTCGCGGTCCGCGCCGAGGGCAGCACGATCTGGGACGCCGATGGGCGCGAGTACCTGGACGCCGCCGGAGGTGCAATCGTCGTCAACGTCGGTCACGGCCGCCAGTCCGTCGTGGACGCGATGGAGCGCCAGGCCCGCGCCTTCACCTACGTCCACGGCACGACCTTCACGACCGAGCCGCTCGAGACGTACGCCCGGGCGGTGGGCCGGTACCTGCCGGTCGACGATCCGGCCATCTATCCGGTGAGCGGCGGCTCGGAGGCCATCGAGAGCTGCCTCAAGCTGGTCCGCTCGTACCATCTGGCTCGACGCGAGCCGGAACGGACCGTAGTGATCGCACGTTGGGGGAGCTACCACGGCAACACGATGGGCGCCCTCGACCTCTCCGGCCGGGAGCCGCTGCGCAGGCCCTACGAACCGTGGCTCGGGCGCTTCCGCCACGTCAGCGCCGCGTATCCGTACCGGGGCGGAGAAGCCGCCGCCCATGCCCTCGGCGACGTGGATCTGCTGGTCGCAGAGCTCGAGGCAGCGATAGCGGAGGCGGGGCAGGGGAGAGTAGCCGCGTTCGTGGCCGAGCCGATCGTCGGCGCCACGCTCGGCGCCGTGGTCCCGCCCGACGGCTACTGGCCGGCAGTCGCCGACGTCTGCCGGCGCCACGGCATCCTGCTCGTCGCCGACGAGGTGATGACCGGATTCGGGCGGACGGGCCGATGGTTCGGGCTCGATCACTGGGGCGTCCGGGCCGACGTAATGGCCGCGGCCAAGGGCGTCGCCGGCGGGTACTTCCCGCTCGGTCTGGCGGTGGCAAGCGGGGCGGTCTACGACACGATCGTCGCGGGCGGCGGGTTCGTCCACGGGTTCACGTACAGTCACTCGCCGGTGGGCGCGGCGGTGGCCGGTGAGGTGCTCAGGATCCTCGAGACGGAGAACCTGGTCGAGGCCAGCGCGGTCAAGGGCGACCGGTTGCGCTCGCTTCTGGCCGGGCGGCTGGGCGATCACCCGAACGTGGGCGAGGTCCGCGGCCGCGGCTTGTTGGTCGGTCTGGAGCTGGTGGCCGACCGGGTCACGCGGCGACCATTCCCGCGATCGGGGCATCTCATCGAGTGCGTCATGGCCGCTGCGCGTGCATCCGGGCTGTTGCTCTACCACGGGACGGGCAACGCAGACGGAACGAACGGCGACACGATCCTGCTGGGGCCGCCGTTCGTGGTTACGGACGAAGAGCTGATATCAATCGCCGATCGTGTCGGCAATGCCGTGGAGCACGCCGTCGCCGAGGTGTCAGCGACGCTCGGCTGAGGCCGCGTCGCCGGTCGCCTCACCGATCGGCGACCGGCGACGCACACCCGGCCAGTTGGGTTAGCCCGCGGCCGGGGCGGGCGGGCCCGCCAGTCGACCGGGCCGATCCCCGCGACCGGGTCCGTCGTCCCGCGGCTTCGACCCCGGCTCAGGAGCATCGCACTCGTAGTCGACCTCGGTGTGGCTGAAGCCGAGCCGACCGGAGATCCCGGAGAGGCGCGAAGGCGCCCACCAGGCGCGGCTTCCGAGCAGCCGCATCGTCGCCGGAACCAGGAGCACCCTGATGATCGTGGCGTCGATCAGGACCGCGATGGCCATGCCCACGCCGATGCTCTTGATGACGATCTGGTCGGCCAGTCCGAAGGCCGCGAACACGGAAACCATGATCAGCGCGGCGCCGGTGATGACTCGTCCGGTCCGGGACAGGCCCTCGGCCACGGCCCGACTTGTGTCGCCGGTCTTCCGATACGACTCCTGGATCCGCGAAACCAGCAGCACCTCGTAGTCCATCGAGAGACCGAATATCAGGCTGAACATCAGTATTGGGACGATCGCCACGGTGAAGCCCGGCGATACGAAGCCGAGCACGCCCGACAGATTGCCGTCCTGGAAGATCCAGACCAGCGCGCCGAAACTGGCGGTCAACGACAGCATGGTCATTACGACAGCCTTGAGCGGGAGAACGACCGATCCGAACTGGAGCATCAGCATCAGCGCCATGGCGATCAGGATGAAGACGATGGCGACGGGCAGCTCCGAATTCTGGGCGTTGAGGAAGTCGAGTGACGAGGCATCGTCACCGCCCACCGCGATCGTTATGCCGGCGCCCGGCGCAATGCCGCGGATCGTCTGGACGAGAGCCTGACCTGCGGCCGAGCCCGCCAGCGGGCTGACTACCTGGAGATGGACGGTCGAGGCGCGCACCGTCGACGCCAGGGCGGCGTTGAGGGCCGCCGGTCTCGAGCCGGACGGGGCCGATACGACCGCGGCCACGGCGGAGGTAGCGAGCTGCTGCCCATTCTTGTCGGTCAAGGAGAAGGGCCCGTCTACCCGGGCTACGCCGGCGAGCGTGGCGAGACGGGCCGAGTAGTCGGCCAGGGCCGTGGCGTTTGCGCCCGAGAGCGGATTGCCCTGGACAGTGACGAGCAGATCGATCGGCCGGGTCTCTCCGGCGGGGGATTGCGTCTCGATGGTGTCCCAGGCTGCGCGGGCCTCGGCGGTCGCGGGCAGAACGTCTGCGCCGGGCAGACCCGGTCGCTCGCCGAGAAACGGAACGCCGAAGGCGAGGAGAAGCGCCAGGACCGGCAGAAGAACCGCGACCGGACGAGCCATCACGGCCGACGCGATGCGTTCCCACCAGCCGGCGCGAGCCGGAGCGGCGGAGTACGTGGAGCCGGTCCCGGCCGCGCTGGCCGGTCGTCGGAACGGGTTGGGGACGCGGAGTCGCTCGACCCGAGGGCCGAGTATCGACAGCGTCGCGGGCAGGAAGGTCAGCGCGTAGGCGACCGAACACAGGGCGATCAATGCGCCGCCGATGCCCATCGAGCTGAGTGTTGGGGCTCGGAAGAGGAGCAGTCCGGAGAGGCCGATTGCGACTGCGGATCCTGAGAATGCGACCGCCTTGCCGCTAGTCGCGACCGTCCGCTCGATCGCCTCCTCGACCGTGGCTCCGCAGGCGAGTTCCTCGCGGAATCGGCTGACCATGAAGAGCGAGTAGTCGATTGCGAGCGCCAGACCCAGCATCGTCACCACACTGGTCACGAAGATGCTCATCGTCGTGTGCTGGGCGATGACCCACACGATTGCCAGCGTAGACGGGATCGTCAGCCCGGCGACGAGCAACGGCAGGCCGGCCGCGATCAGCGATCCAAAGACGAGGATCAGGATGAAGAGCGCGATGGGCAGCGAGATCGACTCCGCGCGAGCGAGGTCATTCTCCGACTGCGCGGACGTAGCCGCGCTCAAGGGAGCGTTGCCGGTCATCTGGACGGTAAAGCCCGGTGGGGTCGCGATCTCGGATCGGAGCGCGTCTACGGCGCTGATCGCTTGATCCTCGTTGAGATTCAGATCGACCAGCACCCACGTGGCGTCGCCGCCGGTGCTGATGAATCGCGAGTCGCCGGTCTGGGGGAAGCCCACGAAAGAGGTCACTCGACGGTCGGAACGCAGGCCCGACAGGGCGGCCGTAACGTCGGCCTGGAACGCCGCCGAGGTCGCGTCGGTGCGGCCGGGAGCTTGGAACAGGACGACTATCGAGCTGCCGCCCTGACCGAAGTCGCTGGCGAGCCGCTGGGCGACCTGCTGCGACTCCGAGCTCGGGTCGTACCAGCCGCCGGTCGTGAGAACCGACGAAACGCGAGACGCGAACCCGAACGATGTGGCCGCAACCAGCAACGCCAGGGCCGCGACCCAGCGGCGCCGGCGGTAGACGAACTTCCCCCAACGAGCAAACATGACCGTCCCTTTCTCGGGCTGCGGGCACGGCAGCAAGACCGGGCTCCGAATGGACTTATGTGCTGTGGACGGTCGGCCGACCAGCGCCGGGTTTCTCCGGGCCAAAGGAGAATAGAGATTCTCTATTCCTTTTGTCAACTACCCGTTGCGTGCTCCGTTCTCGAACATCGGGGTGGACACGAGGGATAAGATTGTGCGAATGGAAGTTCTTCTTGAGGTTCGTTCGTGCCCCGAGTAACGGTCGCCCACGAACAAGCGGTACGCCAGCGCATCGTCGACGCGGCGATCGGCGTCTTCGGCGAACTGGGATACCAGCGCGCGACCGTCCAGGACGTCGTTCGAGCCAGCGGCCTTTCAGTGGGCGCTGTCTACACGCATTTCAGGAACAAGGAAGAACTCTTCCTCGTGGCCTGTGCTTGCGAGGTCGAGTCCCAGAAGGCGGACCTCCGGCTCCGGATGGCGGAGCTTGGCTCGGTCACGGACCGGCTCCGTGCTGCGATCGACTTCGCGGTCGACTCCGCGGCTGCCGGCGGCACAGAGAACAGCGTGCGAGCCCACGCCTGGATGGTCGCGGGGGAGTCGGCAGATCTGCGGCAAATACTGCGCGACCGCCGCACGGAGATGGTCGCCTTCTCCAGGCTCGTCCTCCAGGAGGCGCTGGTCAGGGGCGAGCTCCCATCGTGGATCGACGCCGACGCGATCGCCTCGGCCTTCGTGACTCTGATCGACGGTTTCGTAGTTCGGGCAGTCGAGGCCGGGTCGTTGTCCGTCGATGACGCCCGCCGTGAGGCCTACGCGCTGCTCGAGCTGTTGCTGGCTGCGCCGCATGAGATGCCGGCCCCCGTCGAGGGACTCCGCTCGCGGGCGGGCGCACGCCCGGCGTGAGTTGCGAATCTGGGGGCAAGACTCCTGGGCTGACGGGTGCGTGGCGCCCGTGCCGTGGTGGCCGTCGCCGATGACCGAACGCGGGCCCGAGTCCCGGGATCCCGGGACTTCCCCTCGGCTAGGTGGCGTATCCGGCCGAGCCGCTGACTCAGCCTCGGACTCAGGGTCCTCGGAGGTTTGGGCGTTGCGGCGGCGCTCGATCGTCGTGCTGCCGGTTACTTGCCGCGCCGTTTCTACGGCATCCGCCGCAGTCGAGAATCGCCCATGTTGGTGATGTCAGGGGTGCCGTCGGTCCCGTAGGGTTCATGAATGGTGGCAGCGAATCTCGAGCGAGGTATGCCCGAACGCCCTGCCGGCGGGGGAGGGCGATTCCGGCCGGTGGCTACGTTCGCTGCCCGCGTGGTGCTCGTCTCGGTCGTTCCGATCGCCCTGACCTTGGGGCTGCTGGCGATCGAGGACGCGTTCGCGCTGGGTAGTGACTTCGTGATCGCGGTCCTGGCAGCCGTCTTCGTGCTGGTCGCGTCAGTCCTCTGGGTTCGGTTGCGCGACCTGCGCGCCGCCGAAGCCCGCAACCGGGAGGCGCTGAGCCGTGCCGCGTCCGCGGAGGCGGCTCAACTGCGGCACCGGCTGGTCGAGGTCCAGCGGTCCCAGCGGCAGCTCGTGCAGGCCTCCAAGCTCGGTGCCGTCGGCGAGCTCGCCGCAGCCGTGGCCCACGAGGTCAACAACCCGCTGACCGGCATCCTAGGCTTCTCGGAGTTGCTCCTCACCGAGCTACCCGAGGACGACCCTCGTCGCGGTGAGGCCCAGATGATCCGTGACGAGGCGATCCGCGCGCGCTCGATCATCCGCGCGCTGCTCGAGTTCGCACGACCGCGCCCGCTGCAGCGCATCAGCACCAGCCTCAACGATCTGACCCGCTCAACCCTGGAACTGGTTCGCTACCGGGCCTCCCTGGCTGCCGTCGAGATCGTTGCCGACTACGCCGACGTGGCACGTGTCGAAATCGATCCTGATGCCATCGAAAGCGTCCTGCTGAATCTCTTCAACAACGCCATCGACGCAATGCCCGCGGGGGGTAACCTTTACGTGTCGACTATCTCCGACCCGGACCGAATCGGCGTGATCGTAGCGGACGGAGGCGTGGGTATGGACAGGGAGACCAGAAGCCGCATTTTCGCGCCCTTCTTCTCGACCCGCTCCGAGGGCGGCGGGACCTCGGGGCTCGGCCTGTCGGTCAGCCTCCAGGTCGTCGAGAACCACGGCGGGACGATCGACGTCGAGAGTTCACCCGGCGAGGGGTCGGTCTTCACGGTCTGGCTGCCGACTGCGTGGCCTGCATTCGAGGCGCCGGCGAGTTCGGCGGCGCCGGCCACCCAGCCTGGAGTTCCGCTATGACCTGGGATCTGCGGCCGTCACGGTCGGGCAACGTTCGCCCACGCGTGCTCTGCGTCGACGACGAGCCTGTCATCTTGCAGATCGTCCGCCGCCTGCTCGAAGTCCAGGGCTTTGAACCGGTCACGTGCAGCAACCCGCTCGATGCCATTGCGTCCTTCTCCGACGGCGCCTTCGACGTCGTCATCACCGATATCCACATGCCGGGCATGGACGGTCTCGCTATGATGCGGACCTTTCGCGAGCAGCAGCCGGAGCTGCCCGTCGTCGTCGTGACCGGCCACGGCACCGTCGACATGGCCATCCAGGCGCTGCGCGAGGGCGCCACCGGGATGCTGGTCAAACCGTTCACGGGCGAGGAACTTCTCGCCGAGGTCCGTCGGGCCCTATCGTCGGCCCAGATACAGTACGAGGCGCTGCAGTATCGATACCTGAGTCCCGTCCTGGATTCGATTGCGTTGACGTTGTCGACCGCGATTGAAGCCCGCAACCTCGAGACCGGCGAGCATTGTCGGCAGCTCGGCGTGCTGTCGGAGCGGATGGCTGCGGTTCTCGGGCTCGACGAGCGACGTCAGATGACGATCCGGATCGGCGGCTACCTGCACGACATCGGAAAGATCGGGATCGCCGACGCCATCCTCCTCAAGCCGGGACCGCTGACGGACGCAGAGATGGCCGAGATGCGGCGCCACAGCGAGATCGGTGCGGCCATTCTCGAGGTCCACGAGGCCATGGCGGAGATATCCCAGATCGTCCGCCACCACCATGAGCGCTGGGACGGCCGCGGCTACCCCGACTCGCTCGTCGGCGCCGACACGCCCCTCGGGGGCCGGATCATCTCCGTGGCCGACGCCTTCAGCGCCATGACGAGCGACCGGATTTACCGCGCCGCTCTGCCGATCGATAGGGCGTGGGCAGAGTTGCGAGCCCACGCCGGTTCGCAGTTCGACCCGGATATCGTCGCCGTATTCGCCGAAGTCGTCGACGAAAACGGCCTGCTGCGGGAAGTCCATGCCCCGCTGCCGGTGAACGAAAAGCCGCACGCGCGGCTGGCCGCCACGCCGAACCTCGGACCCCTAGCCGCACCGGTCAAGACTGCGAGCGAAGATGGTTCGGTGGCGTCGGAGGGTGCGGAGCGTCCGGTGGACGCGTCGGGCGAGGGCGAGATCGTTGCCTCGGACGGAAACCCACCGCCCTCCGGTGCCGGCCAGGTCGGGTGAGGCCCGGCGACCGAATCGAGGCCGGCCCTCAGAAGCCCCGCGGGGCCCTGTTGCGGGTCACGACGTAGAGCCCCAGCAGCACGATCAGCAACGGCCCGATCAGGCGGTCCGTCGGGAAGTTGAGGTTGGACGCCGCAACGTCGCTGCCGCCCCACAGAACAAGAAGCGCGCCTATGCCGAGTGCCCAGCCCCACCGGCGTCCGGCCGTGGATCGGATCAGGGCGATGGCCATGACGCCGATGCCAAGGAACATCGTCCCCCAGCCGGATCCGTGTATCAGCCCGGCGCTGCTCAGCAGGTCGGACAGGGCGAGGGCCGTGACGAATGCCCCGGCGTACAAGGCGAGGTCGCTGCGGTCGCGGATCCCAAGGAAGACGAGGATCACGCCGACCGTCAGGAAGAATGCCGAGGCGCCGAGCCGGACCTCCTGAAACAGCCGGCCGGCGGCCAGGAAGAGCCCGAGGACGATCAGAAAGATGCCGACGAGCGGGACACCGGAGCGGTTCCCGGGCCAGCTTCCCTCGAAGCTCCAGCCCTCGACGCGGACTGCCTTGGGCGGATCTTGCTTTCCCATGGCGGCAGATTATCAGCCCCGCCCACAGACGGCGAGGCCGCGGCGCGGTCCGCTCCCACGACCAGAGACTCGCGGGCTGCTCGGGAGTCTCTCCACGCCCGACCTACCGCTCGAGCGACGCCCCGACGCTCACGGCGACGTTGCCCTTCATTGCTCGTGAGATGGGGCAACCGTCCTTTGCCCCCTCGGCGATCGCTCGGAAGCGCGCTTCGTCGATACCGGGTACCCGGCCGCGGACGGTCAGTTTGCTGGACACTACAGTCCACTTGCCGTCGAGGCGCTCGAAGTCGATCTCCGACGAGACGTCGAGATGCTCCGGCGGCCAGCCTGCCTTCGTCAGCTCGCCCGAGAACGCCATCGCGTAACAGCTGGCGTGGGCGGCCGCGAGCAGTTCCTCCGGACTCGTTCGGCCGTCGGCGCTTTCGGTCCGAGACGCCCAGGTAACCGGCAGGTCTGAGAAGGCACCGCTCGTCGCGGCACCGAGTCGGCCGGAACCCGTGGCGAGGTCACCGTTCCAGCTCACTGTTGCGCGTCGAACTGCCGCCATTTCCAACTCCTTTCGCTTGACTCGAGAGCGGCGATGTTCTCACCCGCCCGTCGGAGTGGGTCTCCGTGGATCGGGATCAGGCCAAGCCGCGGAACGGCTTGCCGGCCGCATCGATCTTCCCAGCCGCGGTGGCGGCCGACTTCGATCTACTTCTCGACGATCCGGTAGCCCATGCCGTACACGGTTCCGATGACCGAATCCTGGATGACGGCCGCGAGCTTGGCCCGCAGGTTCCGGACGGTGACCTGGAGAAGGTGGGTCTCGTCTTCATAGCCCGCGCCCCACACGGCTGCGAGCAGCTCGCGGTGGCTGACCACTCGATCCGGCTGCGCGGCGAGGTGCTCCAGGAGCCGGAACTCGGTCGGCGTCAGGTGGATCTCCACACCGGAGACCTGGACCCGGTGACGTACCGGGTCGAGGAGCAGCCGCCCGCGCCGGATCGATGTCCCGCTCATGTCATCCGCGGGATGCGCTCGGCGAAGTGCAGCCTCGATGCGGGCCATCAGTTCCGGGAAGCTCAGGGGCTTGGTGATGTAGTCGTCCGCACCGAGGCTAAGGCCATGGATTCTTTCGGCCTCGGTCCCTCGTGCCGTGACCAGCAGGACCGGGACGCGGCTCGTCGCTCTGATCCGCTCGAGTGCCTGCCAGCCGTCCACGCCGGGCAGCCCGATGTCGAGGAGGACGATATCCGGCTCCTGCGCCTCGAAGATGGCCAGCGCTCGCGGACAGTCGTTGGCGACGATCGCCTCCCATCCGTGGCGCTCGAGCCAGAGGCAGAGCAGACTCGCAAACTCCGGCTCGTCCTCGACGACCAGGACGTGCCGCGCGCCGGCGGGACGGCCTTCGGTATCCGCCGCGGTCATGACAGACTTCGTTTCTCGGCCGCGGGTACGGTCGAACCGTTGGCGACAGCGCCCGGCTCATCCACGCGGCTCAAAGGAGCTTGCTCGCCGCCGCGCCTTGTCCACGCGGCCAGGACGAGCGGCAGGGTTAGCGAGACACGTGTGCCCCCTGGCCGTTCCTCGAGCTCGATCCGGCCTCCATGCGCCTCCACGAGTCTCCGGCTCAGGTACAGGCCGAGCCCGATGCCGGGCGTCTCCGACGATTTGGCGTCGCGCCCTCGGTAGAACCTTTCGAACACCGTCTCGCGCTCATCCGGGGCGATCTCCGGTCCGTCGTTGTCGACGCTGACGACCACCTGGTCATCCGCTCTCCGAGCCCGGATCGTCACCCTCGACCCGGGCGTGCCGTACTTGCGCGCGTTGTCGAGGAGATTGGACACGACCTGGCCAATCCGGACCGGGTCGGCGTACACGGGCGGCAGGTCTGGGGGCACGGAGAGGCTCACCGCGAGTGAGCCTGGCATCTCGGCGACCTCATCGATGATCGACGTGAGCAGAGACCCAAGTGCGATCCGGCGCGGGTCCACGGCCAAGCGGTCGCTCTCAAGAGTGGCGACGTCGAGGAGCTGGTCGATGAGCCCACGCATCCTGTTGGCGGTACCGTCGATCCGCTCGATGAAGCGGCGCCTGGCTGCCTCGTCTAGATCGAGCTCGATGAGGCTCTGCGAGTAGCCGCTGATCAGGGCGAGCGGCGTGCGTAGCTCGTGCGAGACTGCGGCGACGAAGCTCGACTTGAGTTCGTCGATCGCGTGGCCCGCGCGCATGTCGCGAAAGACGGCAACCGCGCCGAACTCTCCACCCGGTGCAGGCACGTATGTCGCAGAAACCGGGATCCGGGCGTCCGGCGGGCCGATGGTTGTGTCGTCTCGGACGACGATCGGGTTGATTCCGCTCAAGATCTGGAAGAAAGGGCAGTCCTGGCCGCCGCGGCCGGAGCGCTTTCCCGAAGTGGCACCGCCTGCGTCCATCGGATGGCATCCTTCGCAACCGAGATACTCACCGCAGCTCAAGCGACCCGACCCTCTGTCGGCGCGACCAAGGAGAGCGACGGCCGCAGGGTTGTGGCGCACGACCCGGAGGTCCCGATCGACGGCAACGATTGCATCGCTCGTGTTCTCGAGGACGACCGCGAGCATCGACCGCTCCTGCTCGAGTGCGGACTCGAGGGCGGCGAGCCGAACCGCGTGCGCCAGGTCGCGCTCGAGATCTCCTGCCAGCCTGGGCGAGGTCTCGCTCGGCCCGGATGGAGCGACGGCTACGAAGCCCGGCCCATTCATCAAGGAGAACCCATCGGGCCCGTTCACGGCAAGCCCCGCCCAACCCTGGCGGCTGCACCAGGCTGCGGCTTCCTCGACGTCTCCGAACCGCACCGGGGCGTCGGCTCGGTTGGCATCCCGGGAATCGGCTGACACCGCCACCAGGTCGAGAGCGCCATCCGGCGATGCAGCCGCCCACAATGCCGCCGCAGCCGCATTGCGCAGCTCGCGAAGCCGCGCCACGGTGTTGGCCGCCGCGGCGGGCGACGACACCTCGATGAGCGGTTGCGGCGAGAGCCCGGACTGAAGCAAGTCGATCCTCCTGGGTTGTGCCCCGAAGAGTGCCAATTCTGTGTCACGAAGCTCCGGGACGCACGGCCGTGCGCCGATCGTGGACCGGCCGGGCACGAACGTCAACGTCACGTTCGCATAGACCCCTGCCGCGTGAGATCTGCGCAGCGACCGGCTCGCCCAAGCCTGCCCCGACGGGGCGTGGGCCGTCGCCGCCCCTCGCGAGGGCTTCGCAGTCGCCCGGCGTCGCGACTCCTCACACACGGTGACGCCGCCACTTCGGGGGCGCCGCGACATTTCGAGAATGATTTGAGGATTCCGGGCCACCTCCGGCCCTAGAGTGCGGTCTTGGGGTTCGCTCCGGCAGCCCGCGACGTGTCTGCGTCATGTGACTCCAGCGCGGCTTCGGAAAGGAGGAGAGGGCGCTCAAGCCGCCACCTACTTGCTCTGCGGCCAGACCGTCCTGAGCCGCACTTCAAATCCAAGGTCGCCAACTCCGACGGCCGAGATCTGTCCGACCTCCATCGGTCCTCGCACCTATCCATATCTCACGGATATCGAGGAGACAGCCAATGTGGGAAAAGTTCTTCGCTGAAGTCTTCGGAACCGCGACGCTCGTCCTATTGGGCGACGGCGTCGTGGCGGGAGTCCTGCTCGCAAAGACTAAGGTCAATGCCCTGTCGGGCGGCAACCCGGATGTCGGCGGATACCCTGCCGCCTCCGGCTGGATCGTCATAACCTGGGCATGGGGTTTGGCCGTGTTCATGGGCGTGGTAGTGGCTGGACCGCTCAGCGGCGCCCACCTGAACCCCGCCGTGACGCTCGGCCTTGCAGTGATGGAAGCAATGAAGCAGGGCAGCACCGGCATCACCTGGGCGGCCGTTCCGCCCTACATCGCCGGTGAGTTCGTCGGAGCCTTCATCGGGGCTTGCCTCGTGGCCTTGCATTACTGGGACCATTTCAAGGCCACCGAGGACAAAGGCCTCAAGCTGGCGGTGTTCTGCACCGGCCCGAACATCCGCAACTACCCCCTCAACCTGATCTCGGAGATCATCGGCACATTCATGCTCGTCTTCGTGATCTTCTGCTTCGGCCAGCCGCATAGCCTGGCCCCGGCGACCGTTGGAGCACTGCCCGTGGCCCTGCTCGTCGTGGTCATCGGCATGTCGCTGGGCGGCACGACCGGATACGCGATCAACCCCGCCCGCGACCTTGGCCCGCGGATCATCCACGCCATCCTGCCGATCCCCGACAAGGGTGGCTCTGACTGGGCGTACTCGTGGGTCCCCGTTGTCGGCCCGCTCATTGGCGGCGCCCTCGCCGCAGTCGTCTACTACGCGGGGTTCACGAACTTCATCGTTCTCCAGATTCCGCATTGATCGTCCCCGCTGTCGGACCGCCGGCTCGTACACCATTCGTGCCGGCGGGACGACACGCGGGCGCTGGACGCGGTATCGGCGCAATAGAGGTTCGCTCGACGAGTTCATCGACGCCCCATAAGGGCGGACGAGATCTAGTAGAGCGTGGGCGCGGGTCACCAGGACCCCGGGGCGACCTCCTCCACATGCTCCAACGGGCCGCCGCGGATACCTGATCCGGGGGCACCTGATCGGAACGTTTCTCCTGGTCGAAGCTAACGAGGTGAGGTCCGAATGGCCAAATACGTCGGCGCCCTGGACCAGGGCACCACAAGCACGCGTTTCATGATCTTCGATCACAGCGGTGGCGTGGTCGGGATCGATCAGAAAGAGCATGAGCAGATCTACCCCAAGCCGGGTTGGGTCGAACACGACCCCGCAGAGATCTGGACCCGCTGCGTCGAGGTCATCCGCGGCGCTCTCAAGAAGGCGGGCATAACCGCCTCCGATCTCGCTGCGGTCGGCGTAACCAACCAGCGCGAGACGACCGTCGTCTGGGATCGCAGGACCGGCAAGCCGGTCTACAACGCGATCGTCTGGCAGGACACCCGGACGGACGTGATCATCAACGAGTTTGCCAAGGACGGCGGCCAGGACAGGCTACGGGCTAAGGTGGGCCTTCCGCTTGCCACGTACTTCTCTGGCCCGAAGGTCAAGTGGATTCTCGACAACGTCGCCGGCGCCCGCGCGAAGGCGGAGGCGGGTGACCTCCTGTTCGGGAACATCGACACCTGGTGTATCTGGAACCTCACCGGCGGCGTAAGCGGTGGCGTCCACGTCACAGACGTGACGAATGCCAGCCGGACGATGCTGATGAACCTCGCAACCCTCGACTGGGATGCAGACATCCTCAAGCTCATGACCATCCCACGCTCGATGCTGCCCGCGATCAAGGCCTCGAGTGCCGTCTACGGCAAGGCTGTCGGCGACCTCGCCGGCGTCCCCGTCGCGGGCGATCTCGGCGACCAGCAGGCTGCCCTCTTCGGTCAGACCTGCTTCTCGGCCGGCGAGGCGAAGAACACCTACGGCACAGGCTGCTTCATGCTCCTCAACACGGGCACGAAGGCTGTGCCGTCGAAGAGCGGCCTCCTCACGACGCTCGGCTACAAGATCGGCGACCAGCCCGCGGTCTACGCCCTCGAGGGTTCGATCGCCATCACCGGCGCGCTCGTCCAGTGGCTGCGCGACAACCTGGGCATGATCAAGACCTCCTCAGAGATCGAAGATCTTGCCAAAACCGTCGACGACAACGGCGGTGTCTATTTCGTGCCGGCCTTCTCGGGCCTCTTCGCTCCGTATTGGAAGAGCGATGCTCGAGGCGTCATCGCCGGCCTCACTCGCTACGTGAACAAGGGCCACATCGCCCGGGCGGTCCTCGAGGCGACGGCCTGGCAGACTCGCGAGGTGCTCGATGCGATGAACGCCGACTCCGGCGTTCCGCTGACCGCCCTCAAGGTTGACGGCGGCATGGTCTACAACGACCTGCTCATGCAGTTCCAGGCCGATGTCTTGGGCGTGCCGGTGGTCCGGCCGAAGGTGGCCGAGACAACCGCCCTCGGCGCGGCCTACGCGGCCGGCCTTGCGACCGGCTTCTGGAATGCTGTCGAGGACCTTCGCGCCAACTGGCAGAAGGACAAAGAGTGGAAGCCCGAGATGGACGCGACCACTCGTGCGAACGACCTCAAGCTCTGGAAGAAGGCCGTTACGCGGACCTTCGACTGGGTCGAGTAGTTCATTGACGGACCCCGGTGGGCCGGCTTCGGCCGGCCCACCGGCGTCTCTACGGCCTGCCAGGCAGACGGGTAGGCCCCATCCGCGATCGTCGCGGAGCCAGTTCAGGGCGTAGCGAGAGAGATGGACCAGGCAAGAGTCGCGCCCCATGTCGTGATCGTCGGCGGAGGGGGAAGCGGAGGGGCGGTCGCACATGACCTCGTGTTGCGCGGCCTAAAGGTGACCCTCGTCGAGCGTGGCGAGCTCACATCCGGCACCACTGGCCGGCACCACGGCCTCCTGCACAGCGGGGCAAGGTACGCCGTGAAGGATCGGGAGTCGGCTGTCGAGTGCATCGAGGAGAACCGGATCCTTCGCCGCATTGCGCCCGATTCCTTCGAGCTGAATGATGGGTTGTTCGTGGCGATCACCGAAGAGGACGAGGCGTACGAGCCGCTCTTCTTCGAGTCATGCCTCGCCTCGGAGATACCGGCGCGCCGGGTCAGCCGCGAGGAGGCGCTGCGCCTCGAGCCAAACCTGAACCCGGCGTTGCGCTGCGCCGTCCAGGTCCCGGACGGAACGATGGACGCGATGCGTATGCCTCTCCGCTTCTTCGCCACCGCCAAACGGAACGGGGCGACGATCCGACCGTTCACCGAAGCCGTTGCGATGACGATCGTGCAGAGCCCGAGTGGCCGCTGCGTCACAGGCGTCTCGGTGCAAGACCATAGCAACGGCCGGCACTACGAGATTGGCGCGGATCTGGTGGTGAACGCGACCGGCCCGTGGGGCGAGAAGATCGCCCGTCTGGCCGGGGTCGACGTTCCGGTCCAGCCGTCTCCCGGGATTCTGGTCGCCGTTCGTGGTCGCTTCTGCAACATGGTGATCAACCGCCTCCACCAATCCGGCGACGGGGACATCGTCGTGCCGCAGCGCGAGCTCTCGGTCATAGGCACGAGTTCGTGGGTGACCGACGACCCGGACCATCTCGCCGTGCCGGCCGACCACGTAGAGATGATGTTCCGCGAGGGCTCGTTGATGATCCCAGCGATCCGGTCAGCCCAGACGCGCGCTACGTGGTCGGCTGCGCGACCGCTCATCGGTGAGAGAGGTGCATCCACCGGGCGCGAGTTGAGTCGCACCTTCAAGTGCTTCGACCACGCGGAAGGGGAGGGCGTCGAGGGTTTCGTGACCATCTCCGGAGGCAAAGCGACGACGCTGCGTGCGATGGCCGAGGCGACCGCCAACGTCGTCTGCAAGAAGCTCGGCGTCGACAGTCCCTGCCGGACGCGTGAGTATCCGTTGCTCCCCCACACGGCCTACTACGCATGAGCGCCGCGATCGATTCCCACCGCGACACCCACGCCACCGAAGGTACGGGCCGGCCGACCCGGTTCCGCGTCTTTCGATACAAGCAGGGCGACCGGGCGCCCCACTTCGACGAGTTCTCCGTTGAGGTCGCCGAGGAGACGACGGTCCTCGATGCCCTGATCAGCATCCGCAACCGGCAAGACCCGACCCTGATCCTCCGCCACTCGTGCTACCACGCTTCGTGCGGGACGTGCGGCCTCCGGGTCAACGACCAGGAAGTGATGGCCTGCGTCACGAAGGTGGCCGACCTCAAGAGCGCTGTAGTAAAGGTCGAGCCGATCGCCAATCAGACCCTCGTCGCGGATCTCGTCACGGACATGGTCGATTTCTACGCCAGGTTCAATGCGATCGGCCGATCTCTCATCCAGAACAGCGACTGGCTGCCGGAGGCGGGCCGGCCGCCTGGGGTCGAGACGTACCGTCGCTTCGAGAACTGTATCGAATGCGGTCTCTGCCTCTCGGCCTGCCCGATCGTTGCGAGCGATCCGCGATACCTCGGCCCGGCGGCACTGGCGGCGGCGTGGCGAGCGATCGAGGAGCCACGCGGGCTCGATCCGGAGGCGGTTCTGCAGCTCACCGACGATGCTCAAGGGAGCTGGCGGTGCCATGCCGCGTTCGAGTGCTCTGAGGCGTGCCCGGCGAATGTCGATCCGGCCGGCAAGATCATGCTTGTCCGACGGCGGCTGGCGGCCGACCACCTTCGGTCCATCTTTGGCGGGAGGCACTCGTGAGCGATCAGACGGCCGACCGGAGCCGGGTCGAACGTCCTGACGAGGGCGCGAGCCGCCGCCGGCGCGGCGTGATCGGCTGGGCCGATCCGCGGGGCCGGCGACTCGGCGGATGGGCGTTCATCCTCAACAGGCTTACGGGGCTCGGCATCCTGCTGTACCTCTTCATGCACCTTGTGGTGCTTTCGCTGCTCGCACGCGGGCCGTCCGCCTGGGACGGCTTCGTCTCAATCGCCCTGAGCCCCGTCTTCCTGTCCTTCGATATCGTTCTGATCTTCGGCCTGCTCCTGCATGGCCTGAACGGGATCCGGGTCACGCTCGTCGGTTTCGGCCTCGTGGTCGATCGGCAGAAGGCGATCTTCGTGGCGCTGATGGTGGTCGGCGCCCTTGCGCTGATCGTCGCTGCGCTGCGCATCATCGAAGTTGGATAGACGCATGGAAGAGAGACAGAGACCGGCAGGCGACAGGATCGCAACGACTTGGACCCCGTCGCAGGAGGAGGCGAAGCCCACCTGGGGCTGGATGCTGCAGGCCGTCACCGGCATGCTCGTTCTGGTCCTCGTGACGCTCCACATGATCGCCAACCACTTCGTCGTCAAGAGTGGGTTGCGCGACTTCGCCGACGTTGTCGCCTACCTCTCGAACCCGGTGGTCGTGGCACTCGAGGTCCTCTTCCTGGTCGTCGTGACCTGGCACGGCCTTCTCGGTCTCCGTGCCGTACTATTCGACTTCGGTTTCAGCCGACGCACCGAGTCATGGATCACCCGCATCCTGTGGGTGGTAGGTGTGGCCATCGTGGCCTATGGGCTCTGGCTCACGTGGGTCATCACGTCCTACCATTGATAGCGTCTTTCGCAGGCTCCGCCCAGGGCGCGGTGAACCGGCCGGCCAACGGTCCGAGGGACGAGGTCATTCCAGGAGCGCGACACGTCGCATGGAGAAGAGGCAGGGACGAGGGGTGACTGCCCCTTCGGCCAAGGTTCTGGAGTTTCTGGCTCGGCTGGCCGAGTCGCCATGCTGTGCCGCGATCAAGTCCGATGGACATCTCGAGGCGGCCCTCGGGAGCGCCGTTTCGGCCCTCTTCATCCTGCGCGGGGACGGGCTCGAGCTACGACCTCTCGTCCGACGCATCCATGCCGCCGGCAAGCTCGTGGCAGTCCACCTCGATCTCGTTGACGGGTTGCGGTCGGATCGAACGGCTATCGCCTGGCTCGCCCGGGCCGGCGTCGATGCCGTTATCAGTTCGCACGGCCAGCTGATGCCGGCGATCCGTCGGGAGCGAATGGTTGGGATCCACCGTCTGCTGCTCGTCCGGCGCGGTCTCCTCGACTCGGGACTCGCCGCCGTGACGCGGTCCGGCGCGGACGTGGTCGAGGTGCTGCCGGGCGTCATCCTGCCCGACGTGAGTTCCCTGCTTCCGCGAATGAACGTGCCACTGCTCGCGGGGGGCTTCATCCGGACTGAGGAGCAGGCCCGCGCCGCGCTGGCGGCCGGAGCGGTCGGCGTGACGACCAGCACCGAGAGCTTGTGGGCGGCCCGTCTTGCTTGATCGTCTCGCGCACCCATACCTGTTGCGAGTCTTCGTTGCGAGCACGGGACGGGAGCACATTTCGGGGGCGGGCGAGCTCGCGGTCGGGACCCTGCTTCGAGACATCGATCTCATGACCCTCGTCAGGGTCGCAGAGGCCGGGCCGGAGGGCATCGCCGTGGACCTCGACAGCGTGGACGGCCTGAACGCCGACGACGCCGGCGCGAGGTTCGTCGTAGGCAGGCTGGGGATCCGAATCGTCATGACCCGGCGACCCGCGCTTGCAGCGCTCGTCGCCGAAGCCGGCTGTCTGGGTCTGGTGCACGTCTTCGCGTTCGACTCGACAGGCCTGGGGCGCGCCTTGGAGAGCCGGACTGTGCCGCATGGGGTCGGCACCGTCATCTCGCCGGGCCCGGTTCTTTCCCACATGACCACGGACGACCTCGAGCGCCTGCCGCGGCCGATCGTCGCGTACGGCCTCATCGATTCGCCCGACCGCGCTCGCCGCCTGCTAACGATTGCCGATAGCGTGGTGGTGGGCCCGGAGTGTGCGACGGGCCTGGTTCAGGGAGCCGGGTTTCCGGTCGACGACCGGCTCGGTCGAGCGCAGGAAGGCGAGCGATCCGGCCGGCCCAAGCCGGATGGGGGGGCGCGAACACCTGACTGACGGTGCCTCCGGCAAGCTTCCCATCTTGACAGGGACGCGGCAGTGGACTAGACCTTAACCCAGCCTATCTCCGGGACTACGATTCGGAGAAGTCCCGCTTCGGCCCTATGCCGGGGCGGGTTTTTTGTTGCCGTCGAGACAGGTGGGGCTGAGGAGTTACCGATGGTCAGGGAACTCAGGCTCATCGGCGTCGATCCGAGCCACCCCACCGCGCTACAGCCGCGCCTTGGCGGTCGCCCGGCTGACCGGGATCTGAGAGTCGAGCGGACTGCCGACGGTTCCGCAAGGGAGGCCTTGCTCGAGGCTCTCGCGCGCGAGGTGCGGACGGCGCTGGCACTGGTCAGCGGCTACAGCCAGACCCTCCTCCACCTCGATCTCGCCGACGAGGAGCGCGGCCGGTACCTCGCTCGGATCTCGGTCGCGAGCGAGCACGTTGCCGAACTCACCGAGGAGGTGCTCTCGGTCACCGCTTCGGAGAACGACGGGCTGCCGCAATGTCAGGCCGTGGCGATCAGCGGCCTGCTCAGCCAGCTCGGCCGCCAGCTCGTCGATGAGGCCGACCCGCCGATGCTGATCGCCCGCGTGCCCGCTGACTTGCCCCTCGTCAGCGCCGATCCCGTATGGATCGGCGCTGTCCTGAGGATTCTCGTCGCCGCGACCGCCAGCGGCTCCGTCTACGGCCGGTCAGTGCGACTGGAGGCAACCTCGACCCGCGAGTGGGTGGTCATCAGTGCGCAGGCAGGTGGCGAGCAGTTCGAGAACGAAACGTCGAATTCCCGCTCGCCGATCGGGCCGAGCTCGCATCGGATGGAGTCGGCCGAGCAGGCCACCGCCTCGGGGGGTCGCGCCGGCTCGTCGAACCATCGCTCCTACTTAGGGGCTTCGCGCGTCGGCGATCTGGACACGAGACCCGGCCTGGACTTCTGTCGCAAGCTCGTCGAAGCGCACGGCGGCCAGCTCTGGCTCAACGGGAGTGGATCGAGCGAGCGTGTCTCGATCAGCCTGCCACGTTACTGGGCCGCCGAGGCGCCGGTTCAGAGCGGAAGCTCGCGCCGACTAGTCGGCGCGCTCGAGCCCTGACGGATCCTGACAAGCTTCGGGTCCATCGTCCTTCTCGGCCGGCTGACGGTCGCCGCACCCGGCGGCCGCATGCCCAGGCTAGCGGTTGCCCCGAGGCTTCTCGGACCAGTGGCTCACGTCGATCGAGGCGCGCGTAAGGTTCAGACGGACTGTGCCTTCTGTCACTTCTCTCACGCCCGGGAGCGGAACGTATAGCCGGGTGTGGCCGAAGCCGCGCGAGACCGTGAGGAATTCGCCTTCGAGCCCCTCGACCCGACCCACGTTCTCGCCATCGACGTCCACGACCAGCCAGCCGTGCTCGACCTCCGCCGCGCCGAACACCCGTCGCGGGCGTGAGCGAGCGCGAACGACCGATGACCGCGCCGCCTCGGTCGAGCGGTGGAGACGCCCGTCTGACAAGCTCGTGCTCCGTGCCCGCCGTCCCGCAGCGTAGTCAAAGGGCAGACGGGCGCAGCAAAGTCTAGGCGCGATTCGAGTTTTCGAACATCGCGGGATGGAGGGAGAGCCGAGCCTGTCGGCCGACTACTTCAGGGCCGGCGCCAGACCTCGGACCCGGGTCGATGCGACCGCTGGGCGCCTTACCCGGACCGTGTCTCTGAGTACCCGGAAGAGCGAGCGGTTGGCGGGCCCGGCTGGCGTGATCACCTCCGCCGCGGCGCCGAAGACAAGATAGGCGTTGAGCGCCTCCCCGAACGCCCTCGCGAAGCCCGGCGCCTCAAGGGGCTCGAATCCGGCCTCCCAGGTGAGGCCGAGAATTCGCACGGTGCGGGCCGAGCGGTCGATGCGAGGCTCGATGCGCCCGACCAACCGATCGCCGAAGAGGATCGGGAGGACGTAGTAGCCCCAGCGGCGCTTCACCGCTGGTGTATAGACCTCCCAGCGGTATTCGAAGCCGTAGAGCGATGCCAACGCGTCCCGATCCCACATCAGTGGGTCGAGCGGGGCGAGGAAGGTGCAACCTTGCCGGGCGCCATCGCCGCGGGCCGGCCCGGCCTCGGCGGTGCCGCCGATCTCCCGCTCGGCCTGCGCGAGCAACGGCAGCTCGTCGCCGACCACATGGCGCTCGCCGCGCATCCCCTCTACCTCGACGGTCACGATCTCCCCACGGTCGATGAGCTCGCGTCGGAATCCGGCCCGGGTCGCTGCGGTCCCGGTCCCAGGCCACAGCTCGCCGCTGCCTTGGGCGCCAAGCAGGCCGTGGCCGCGATATCGCGACAGCAGCTTGTGGCGCATCTGCTCGCTCTCGGGGATCCGCGTTTCGAGCAGGTCCGCCGGAAAAAGGCGTTCAGTCAGGTCGTAGTAGCGGCGGTTGCCTTCGCGTCGACTCAGGCCAAGCTTGCCGGAGACGCACAGGGCCTCTAGCACTGCGCGGACCGCCGACGTCGGTCCCCACCACCAGGCAATCGCGGCCTCGCGCTCGAAGTCCGTGGATGACTTGGGTCCCTCCGCGGCGATCTCGGCAAGCACTCTCTCCGCCAGCTCGGCCTGACCGCGGAGAAGCTCGCCGGCGCGGCCGTCCGCGCCGTTCTGCCAGGCGATGCGGTAGTAGGGAAGCTCCCGCGTGGGCAGCAGGTTCAGGGCCTTGTTGTATGCCTCGAACAAGAGGCGGCGGCCGTAGAGAAGCTCGTCGGTGAGGTCGGGGCGGTAGCCGTCGATGCGGGCCTGGAGCACGAGGTCGTGGTTGCGTCCGGCCACTTGAAGAGGATCGAATTGCACGGAACCGAGGCGGTCTACCACCGCCATCACGCTCTCGGCCGACGCGGTTAATCCGCGCGGGGGCGAGAGGAGGTGACGGATCGCAAGAAATCGGCGCGCTGCGGCAGCGCTCACTTGCTGTGGCATGCCACGATTGTGGCCGATACGCAGGTCAGAAGGTGACAGGTATCCGGGCGGGCCGGCAGGTCCTGCGTGCGCCGGCACGGGCGCGGGCCTTAGCTCGCGGCCGGTGGCCGACCGCTCAGGAGCACGACCGATCTTGGCTGTACGACGAGCTGCGAGCCGGCAGTCAACCGATCGGGGGACGACGATTCGGTAAGGCCGGCGAAGCTATCCACCTCTCGACTCCATGTGCGTGGCGAGCCGACGTCCGGCAACGTGAACGGCAGGGGTTCCCACCAGCCGTTGAGGATGAGCAGCAAGTCATCGTCGAGCACCGGCCGGCCGCGATCGTCGCGGTCGGCGTCGCGTATCCCGTCGAAGTAAGCCACGACACTCCGCGTCCAACCCGCTTGCCAATCCGAGTCGGTCATGGCCGACCCGGCCGGCGTAAACCACTCGATGTCGCCGCTGAGCGCCCCGCTTGCGAAACGATGGCGCCTCAGTACGGGATGGCGGCGCCGGGCCGCCACCAACCCACGCGCAAAGTCGAGGAGACGCTTGTCTGAGGCTCCCCAATCGAACCACGAGATCGCGTTGTCCTGGCAGTAGGCGTTGTTGTTGCCGCCCTGGGTTCGACCGAGCTCGTCGCCGCCGAGGATCATCGGCACGCCGAGGCTCAGGACCAGCGTCGCCAGGAGTGCCCTCGACTGGCGGGCTCGCAGCTCCACCACCGCTGGATCGTCCGTCGAGCCCTCGGCACCGCAGTTCCAGGAGCGGTTGTCGTCGGTCCCGTCGGCGTTCGACTCGCCGTTCGCCTCGTTGTGCTTGCTGTCGTACGAGACCAGGTCGCGCAGGGTAAAGCCGTCATGGCAGGTTATGAAGTTGATCGATGCGTTGGGGCGCCTGCGCGACGGCCCGTACAGGTCCGCCGACCCCGTCAGGCGGGTGGCGAGCTCCGGAAGCGTTCCATCGAGCCCTCGCCAGAAGTTGCGGACAGTATCCCGGTAGCGGCCGTTCCACTCGCTCCACAGCGCCGGGAAGCGACCCAGGTCGTAGCTGTCGGCCTGGCCCACGTCCCAGGGCTCGGCGATCAGCTTCACCCGAGAGACGACCGGGTCCTGCGAGACGAGGTCGAAGAAGGCCGATGCGCGGTCGAAGCCGCCGTGCTCGCGAGCCAGGGCGACCGCCAGATCGAACCGGAAGCCGTCGACGTGCATCTCGTCGATCCAGTAGCGAAGCGAATCCATGATGAGCCGCAGGCACGTCGGATCGTCGGCGTTGAGCGTGTTGCCGGTGCCGGTCGTGTCGAAGTAGTAGCGCGGGTCGTTGGCCACAAGCCGGTAGTAGGCCGGGTTGTCGAAACCACGGAGCGAGAGCGTGGGGCCGAGGTGGTTGCCCTCGGGGGTGTGGTTGGAGACCACGTCGAGAATCACCTCGAGCCCGGCCGCGTGGAGCGCCTTGACCATAGCCTTGAACTCGTTCACCTGGCCGCCGGGATGGCCGGCTCGAACCGCGGCGGAGTAGCCGGCATGAGGAGCGAAGAAGCCGAGCGTGCTGTAGCCCCAGTAGTTGTCGAGGCTCTTCGATCGCAGGAACGCGTCGTCGACGTGCTGGTGTATCGGCATCAGTTCCACGGCAGTGACGCCCAGTCCGGCGAGGTGCGCAATTGCAGCCTCCGACGCCAGGCCGGCGAAGGTGCCGCGCAGTTCCGGCGGCACCTCCGGGTGGAGCTGGGTGAAGCCCTTGACGTGCGTCTCGTAGATGATCGTGTCGGAGTAGGGGATCGCCGGGGGGGCGTCGTCGCCCCAGTCGAAGTCGTCGCCGACGACCAGGCCCCGAGGCACGTGCCGGGCCGAGTCGAGCACGCTCATGGTCTCCGGCCGTCCCGGCACGTAGCCGAAGACCTCGTCTCCCCAGGCGATGTCCCCATCGATGGCACGAGCGTAGGGATCCAGGAGCAGCTTGTTGGGGTTGCAGCGCAGGCCTTGCGCCGGCTCGTATGGGCCCGACACGCGGTAGCCGTAGGCCTGGCCGGGACCGACTCCCGTGGCGAAGCCGTGCCAGATGCCGGCATCCTGCTCCTGGAGCTGGATCTGTCGCTCAGCGCCAGAGGCATCGAAGAGGCACAGCGTTACGGCCTCGGCAACGCCTGACGCGACCGCAAAGTTCGTCCCGTTGGGATCGACGGCCGCGCCCAGTGGAAACGGCCGGCCCGGCCAGACATCCATTTTCGGCTGCCCCTCCTACTGGCCGCACGGGTCGTTGACGGCGTCAGGGTGCTACACCGCCGTGCGCACCGGCTTCCCAGCTCAGTACCAGGCGTAGGCCTTCCAGAAGTTGTAGGCGGCGCAGGCCGATCCGTAGCGGGTTCTCACGTACCAGAGGCCCCACTTGACCTGGACGAGCGGGCTGTAACGCCAGTTCGACCCAAATGCGGCCATCTTCGAAGCGGGGAATGCTTGCGGTATGCCATAGGCACTGGTGAGAGTCCCCGCACGAGGGTTCCATTTCGACTCGGCCGTCCAAATGGCGTTGATACAGTTGTAACCCCTCGCGCCGAGGACGCTCTTGACGTATATGCGGGCGTTCCAGACCGTGTCGCGGGGCGTCGGTTTCGGAGTCGGTTTCGGGGTCGGCGCGGGCGTGGGGGGCGCGGGCGTCGGCGTGGGAACGCGGATGAAGACCGTCGGGGCCGGCCACCAGGGCGTCGCGCTCGGATCGGCCGTGGGTGGCCATATCGGAATCTCGGCCGGATCCAATGCGGCGACTACCTGGATGTTCGCGCTGCTCGACGGCTCCGGATCCGCCAGGGCACGCGGAACGACCATTATCGCGGCGTCGATGAGCATGACGAAGGCCGCCGCCGCCAGGAGAACTGCCGCCGGAGAGAATCGCTTCAAGTGGTTCCTCTGGTGTTGCCCGTTCCACCCTGGCGAGGCCTCGGGATCATACCCTTTCGGGTCTGGCTGGTTCTGTGCGGCGGGCGTGCTGGGTGGGGTGACCCTTGCGCGCTCCTCAACGATAGGCTGGGCCGTGACGGTGGAACTCGCATCTCCATCTCCGGGATTCAAGGGCCGGCGCGGCATCGCTTCCTGCGATGCGGCTGCCGGCCACCGGAGGCGGCCAGAGAATAGCATGCGCAGATGCGGCCGAATATATGGGAATCTGGGCCCGGCGCCGGTTTGACGGCGATCGTTCTAATCCCGATAATAGGACTCGGAATTAGCACGACAGACGTCGGCGGTCCGGCGTCCCCCCTCCGCTCGGACCGCCGGCTACTTCAAGGAGCACGATGACCACGAGCCGCGAGATCGTCTCGGGCGAGTACAAGTTCGGCTTCCACGACGAGGTGGACTACCTCGAGGAAACCAAGGCCGGCTTGACACGTGAGACGGTCGAGGCGATCAGCAAGTTCAAGAACGAGCCTCAGTGGATGCTCGATTTCAGACTGCGCGCCTACGAGCACTTCCTGTCGCGGCCGATGCCCCAATGGGGCGGCGATCTCATGCAGATCGACCTGAACAAGATCGTCTACTACCGCAAGCCGTCTCAGGGTGAGGAGAAGTCCTGGGACGACGTGCCTGACAAGATCAAGAAGACCTTCGAGCGGCTGGGCATTCCGGAGGCGGAGCGCAAGTTCCTGGCCGGCGTCGGCGCGCAATACGACTCGGAAGTCGTCTACCACAGCGTCCGCGAGGAGCTCTCCAAGATCGGTGTCGTCTTCATGGGCACCGACCAGGGCCTCAAGGAGTATCCGGAGCTCTTCAAGAAGTACTTCGCCACGGTCGTGCCCCCGGAGGACAACAAGTTCGCCGCGCTCAACAGCGCCGTCTGGTCCGGTGGCTCGTTCGTGTACGTGCCGAAGGGCGTCGAGGTTCCGTTGCCGCTCCAGGCCTACTTCCGGATCAACGCCGAGAACACCGGCCAGTTCGAGCGGACCCTGATCATCGTGGACGAGGGCGCCAAGGTCCACTACATCGAAGGGTGCACGGCGCCGATCTACACCACCGACGCGCTCCATGCCGCGGTCGTCGAAGTCATCGCACTGCCGGGCTCCAAGGTCCGCTACACCACGATCCAGAATTGGTCGAACGACGTCTACAACCTGGTGACCAAACGAGCCCATGCCCACGCCAACTCGACCGTCGAGTGGATAGATGCCAACACCGGCAGCAAGCTGACGATGAAGTACCCGAGCATCTACCTGCGCGGCGAGGGCGCCACGGCCGAGGTCATCTCGGTGGCAGTGGCGGGCGACGGGCAGCATCAGGACACCGGCGCCAAGGCGATCCACCTCGCCCCGAATACGCGCAGCCGGATCATCAGCAAGTCGATCTCCAAGGGCGGCGGCCGGACCACGTACCGTGGCCAGCTCAAGGTCGCCCCGGGGGCGACCGGAGTAGTGGCCAGCGTGCGGTGCGATGCACTCCTGCTCGACGAGGGCAGCCGCTCCGACACGTATCCGTACATCGACATCCAGGAAGACGACACGACCATGACTCACGAGGCCACGGTCGGCAAGATCAGCCAGGACCAGGTCTTCTACCTGATGAGCCGCGGCCTGACCGAGAACGAGGCCACCAACCTGGTCGTCCAGGGCTTCCTCGAGGTCTTCACCAAAGAGCTGCCGATGGAATACGCGATCGAGTTCAACCGGCTGGTCAAGCTCGAGATGGAGGGTTCGCTCGGATGACCGCGATTGAGGGGGCCGCGGGGGCCGCGGAACCGAAGACGCCCGCGCCGTCGGGGGGCGCGACGCCGCGGCCGGCCCGCCAGGGCCCGTCGGATCTGACCCTGAGCTTCGTCGACGAGGCCACGGTGCGGCGCACCGCCGGGGCAGCTGCCGATCCGGATTGGCTCGTCGAGGACCGGCTTGCCGGCCTCCACGCCTTCGACGCACTCCCGATCGAGACGAACCAGCTCTACACCACGTACATCGACCTGCGGAACGCCCGGCTTGCCGCGGCGCGGCCCTACACCAGCCCCGCCCTCACCGATACGCGAGCCTCCGCCGCGAAGCTGCTTCCCGATGGAGCGGCCGCCTATGCGGAGATCCGGGAAGATCGTGTGGCGGCGCTCGTCCTCTCGCCCGAGGCCCGGGAGGCGGGAGTAATACTCGAGACGCTCGCCGACCTGAGCGGCCGCGACCCGGAGCTGTTCCGGCGCCTCCTCGAGGGCGGTTGCGCGCTGCCCGAGAACGACAAGCTCGCCCAGATGACGCGCGCCCTGTGGTCGCAGGGCCTGGTGCTCTACGTCCCGGACGGCGTCCGGCTGGAGCGGCCGGTCGTCCTGCGCTGGGTGGTCGGCGCGCCCGCTATGGCGCTGCTCTCGCGGACGGTGATCTCCCTCGGCGAAGGTGCAGAAGTCGCCGTCGTCGAAGAGCAAGAATCGGCCGATGGGTCCGCCGCCGGCGATGGGTCGGCCGCCGGCGATGACCAGGCCTTCTTCGCCGGCACGACCGAAGTCCAGATAGGCGCCGGCTCGATCCTGTCGTTCGCCGGGCTGCAGGACCTCTCGCTCCGGCAGGTCGCCTTCCAGCATCGTTCGGCGGTGCTTGGCAAGGGCGCGACGGTCCGGTGGGCGCTGGCGCAGCTCGGCAGCCGGATCATCCGCAGTCGCATCGACAATCGGCTCGAAGGAAACGGCTCGGCCGTCGAGCAGGCCGAGATCTTCTTCGGCTCGGCCGACCAGATCTTCGACCTCACCTCGTACACGCACCACATCGGTCGGGACACGACCGGCAACCTCCTCTCCAAGGGTGCGCTCGCCGACCGGTCGCGCGGCTACATGAAGGGCCTGGCGACGATCGATGAGTCCGCCCATGGCACGGACAGCTTCCTGGGGGAGTTCGGGATGCTGCTTTCCAGGCAGGCGCGCTCGGTGGCGATCCCGAGCCTCGAGATCGACCAGCCGGACTGCCGGCGGGTGGCCCATGCCAGCTCGGTCGGTCCGGTCGACGAGACCCAGCTGTTCTATCTGGAAAGCCGTGGCCTCGATCCCGAGGAAGCCCGAAAGGCCATCGTGCTGGGCTACCTCGAACCGGTCGTGGCCCGTGTGCCGCTCGAGTCGGCGCGTGAGCGGCTCCGCGAGCTGCTCGAGAAGAAGTGGGACGACCGGATCGTGGCTCGCCCGACGGCCGCCGCCGTAGCCTGAGGTCGGGACGATGGGGGCCGCCGCCGACCTGCGCCGCGTGGACCTGTGCGCCGTCGAGGACGTTCCTCCCGGCACGATGAAGCTGTGCGAGATTGACGACGAGCTCGTGCTCGTGACGAACCTCGACGGAGCATTCCATGCCACGCAGGGGATCTGCTCGCACGAGTACTTCGAGCTCGACAACGGGTTCCTGACGGGCGATTCGATCACGTGCGCGCTCCATCTGTCGCGTTTCTCGCTCGACGATGGCGAGCCGCTCGATCCCCCAGCGGACCTTCCCCTGGCCGTCTACCCGGTGGTCGTAGAGGGAGGTCGCGTGCTGATCGAGGTGCCGCCGGGGCCTCTCGAGGTCAACCGCTGACGGTCTAGTCGAGCCCGTCGCCGACTAGAAGCAGCAGATTGCCCTGCTGGTCGGCGCAGGTCACGACGACGTGCGCGCCGTCCCCGACAACGGCCAGAACCTCGATCGAGTCGAGCGGCGGAATGCCTGAGACCGATTGCCAGCCTCTTCCGTCCTGCGACGTCCAGACGGCCAGCGATCCCCAGGGCACCATCCCAGAGTCTCCGGTCGTCTGCACCCCCGCTGCGACGTATCCACCCGGACCGGTCGCAAAGCCTGCGATCCAGCCGGGTGACTTCACCCGGCTCGACGCGGTCCAGGACATCTCGTCGCTGCTGGTCCAGATCTGCATATCCGAGGGGACCGCCGCAGGACCGCCCGATGGCACACCGACGCCGCCGAACGAGAGGAAGCCGCCGCCGGGCGCCTTGAAGATCGGGCCCAGAGCGTAGCTCTCGCCCCCGGACATGCCCGGTCCGGTCCAGGTCCGTGTCCACTTGGCGCCGTCGATGCTCGATTTCCACGTGGCCGCCCGATCCGACAGGAAGCCACGGATCGCCCAGCCATCCGACAGGCCGTAGAGATTGTCAATCGGAGGTTCCGTCGGCAGACCCGATGTGGCAAGGGTCCTCCACGCGCCGCCGTCGTCGGAGATCCAGAACTTGCTCGAAGTCCCGGCGTATCCCCAGGCGAGGAAACCGGACGGTCCTGCCGCGACGCCAAAAGCGTTCGAGTAATCGGCGGCGGCCGGCAGGGCGACCGCATGCCATGTCTGGAGGTCTGTCGTCGTCCATGCCATGGCGGTCTCGCTGGTGAGTTCCCCCGTCCAGCCTACGGCCACGATGCTGCCGCCCGACGCCGCGACCGAGCTCACCGTGGCCGCCGCGCTCGGGAGGGAAGACCGCTCGATCCAGTTGACGCCGTCGCTGGATTGGTAGACCCGTGTTTCCCAGGAAGTGGGCGCGGTCGGGCCGGCGGAGGCGAAGGCAGCCAGGACCATGCCGCCCGGTCCCGACCCGCGCGTCACTCTTCCGGCGGAGGGCACGAAAGCCACGAAACCTGCCGAGCTGCCGATGTTGACCTGGAAGACGGTAGATCGGAACTGGAGCCAATCCGGCGCCACCATCTGGGGAAACGCTCCGCTGACCAGGCTCCACTTCGATCCAAGGAGCAGCGTGACGGTCTTGTGCGGCGTGGGGCTGGCCGCTGATGGGGATGCTCCGGCCGTTAGGCTGGGGGAGCCGAAGGCCGCGGTCGAGGCCGACGACGAAGACCCGGGCAACGTCGCCCGGCCCGAATCGTAGAAGTAAGCGCCGGCGACCGCGACCGCGAGGATGGCGGCCACCGCCGCGGCTCGGCCGGCCCAACGGCGCCCAGGACCTGATGCGTCCGACCAGGGTCTGACGTGGCCCGCCGGCAGAGACGTTGCACCCTCGAGCGCTTGCTTGAGCGAGGCGGGCGCCCGATCCGGGGCAGAATCGGCCAGCCAATCACGAATGACCTGTTCGGCGTCGCGTCCTTGGTCGGTCATCGTTGGGCCTCGTCTGGCGACTCGATTGCAGCTCGAAGGGACTTGAGCGCGTAGTGGAGACGGGATTTGACCGTGCCGCCCGGTATCCCGAGCCGCTCCGCTATCTCCTCGACCGACAGATCCCGCCAGAACCGGAGCACGACGATGATCCGCTGCTCGGGGGTCAGCCGAACGAACGCCGGCTCGAGGGCAAGCCGGGCCATCGTCGCCCCATGCGCGTCGGCGGCCAGGGTTTCGGTGGCATGATCGAGGGTCACGACGCGGATCACTCTTCTGTGCCGCATCCGGTTGCGGCAAACGTTGACAAGGATCCTGTCGAACCAGGCGTCGAACCGATTCCCGTCGCGCAACGTCTCCCAACCCGACCACGCCCTCGCGATCGCTTCCTGCGTTGCGTCTTCGGCTTCGGCGCGGTCTCGCAGGATCAGCGTCGCGAGCCGGTAGCTCGCCAGGAGACGGGCGTCGTCAAAGGCCGTAAACGCCTCGAGGCGTTGGCGACGCCAGGTTTCGGGCGCCGCAGGCGCCACGCCACGGCCCGGCAGCCCTCGGAGCCCCCTCAACACTGGCAACTCTGCCTCCCACATCCGTCTGCCTCCGTGTCCCGCCGCAGTGGCCCTACTCGTATGACACGGGAGGCCTTCGAAACGTTCAGGTCGGCCGTACGGTTCGGCCCGGCCGCGTCAGCCGGTCAGGATCCGCCCCAGTCCGAGCCGTTCGGCCCGCTTCAGAATTGCCGACGCAAACACGACGTCCGCCAGCCCGACCCCCAGGTGCGAAACGAGGATTCGACCGGCAGGGCGCGCCAGGCCGTCACGCAGCACCTCTCCCAGTGTGACTGCGGGGTCGGGATACCCGGCGAACACGGGACCGGAGCGAGCGGCGAGGAACTGCCCGCGCTCGTCCACGATGAAGAGGGCCTCGCGGGCCAGCGACGCAGGCGCCTGCATGTCGTAGTCGACCGCAACGAATAGCACGTTGGGGCTCAGCCACGCCGGATCGAGCGCCTGGCGGTCCGGTCCGAATGAGACGAGCGAAACGACGAGGTCGGCGCCCTCGACTGCCTCTCGAACACTCGCGACCGCCACGACCTCGCTGATGCCGTCGACGGTGGAGGCCTCCTGAGCCAGCGCGCCGGCGCGGCCGCGTTCGACGTCTATGATGCGGACCCGTGCCCGTGGCAGGAGGTGGCCGATGACCGGGATGTGGCTCCGCGCCTGAACCCCTGCCCCGAGAACCGCCACCCGCGCCGGATCTCCGCTCCGCGCCGTGCCCCCCGGCAGGAAGTGGCGGATCGCCGCCCCGCTGACGGCGGCGGTTCGCTGAGCCGTGATCGCCGCCGCGTCCATCACGGCGGTGGGCTCGCCGGTCATCGGGTCGTTGAGCAGGACGAGGGCGTGGTACGCAGGCAACCCGGCGGCCGGGTTGCCGGGGAAGCCCGTTATCCACTTGGCGCCGATCAGGTCCGACGATCCGTCGGCCGCGGCGCCACGAAGCAACGCCGGCATCGCGTGCGCCAGCGAACCTGGCTCTCGGGGATGGACGCCGATCTTGGGGGGCATCTCGGCGTCGCGGCCGAGAGCCCGCATCGCTCGATCGGCCAGATCCAGGCGCTCGGTCAAGGGCGGCATCGCGGTCGCGACTTCGGTGGCGGACAGATGTCGAAGCGGCACCGTCGATCTCCGGTCTGTGGCCGCGAGGCGGCTCTTGCGGTTTGAACGATCACCCGAACGCGAGTGGCTGAGTTGCGCCCGGAGTGTAGGTTACGATGACTCCGGTGGCGCGTGCGCACCGAAGGCCGCGGCAGAGCGTGACGAAGGAGAGAGATTGCAGCGAATGCGTGGCCTGGTTGCCGCAGCCGCCGTCGGGGTCCCACTCGCCGTGTTCGTCACCCTCTCCCTGCACGCCACGCGCGAAATCGCGGTCCTCATCGGGGCCGCAGTGGGACTGGCCATATTCGCCGTCGTCGCCACGCAGCACGACGCCCACGACGAAGCCGCCGACGCGGCCTGGCGCGAAGCCGCCTCGGATCTCCCGCCGGTCTCGGATCGGGTAATGCTGGAGCGCATGCAGGTGAGCTTGCCCGGGCCGGAGAAGTCGCGCAAGGCCGTACCGACAGCCCGGCATCGTGGCGAGGCAACCAAGCCCGGCGGGGCTCCCGGCTCGACGGGCGAGCCTAGATGAGCGCGGTCGATCGAGCCAGCCTCGAAGCAAGACTGCGGGCCGAGGGCCTGGAGTCTTGCTCGTGGTCGAACCGGCCTGGCGACCGATACGAGATGGCGTACCTGCCCGCCGGGACGCTCGGGACCGGAGCTAGAGGGCGCGGATACCGCTGGTAAGGCCGGCCGGCGCTCTCATTCCATGAGGTCGCGCAGCCTCTCCGCTGTCGATTCTTCAGGGATCGGCTAGGCTGGACGCGGGGCGCGGTGGCGCGCTTCACGAGTACTCCAGAGGACGGGAAGAAATGGGGTCCATCGAGAGGATCGACGAGACGGATGCTCGAATCCTCGAGCTCCTGCAGAGGGACGGCCGCGAGTCGTACGCAGAGGTCGGGCAGTCCGTGGGCATGAGCGGGCCCTCGGCCCATGAGCGGGTCAAGAAGCTGGAGGCGCGCGGCGTCATCCGCGGCTACGCGGCAATGGTGGATCCGACGCTGTTGGGCTACAGCGTCCTCGCGTTCATCTTCATCAAGCAGGTGCCCGGCACCATCGCGACGGACATGACGGGCGATTTCGTGGCCATCGATGAGATAGAGGAGTGCCACCACCTCGCCGGTGAGGCCGACTATCTCCTGAAGGTCCGAGCTACCGATACGCGCCATCTCGAGCGCGTGCTGCACATGATCCAGCAGGTTCAGGACGTCTTTACGACCGAGACTCAGGTCGTCTTCTCGAGCGCCTTCGAGCGACGCCCGCTCCACCTGTCGCGCGAGCCCGAACCACTGCCGAGCTCGTCGGGATCGTGACTGACGCCCCTCGGCCGTTCGGCGGGGAGGCCGGTCCCGAGTCAGGGATCGAATTCGCGGGCCGAAAAGGCAACCTCGTGCCCGAGCCTCGGGTCACGACCATGTTCGACTCGATCGCCCCCGTCTACGACCGCATGAACACGCTCATGACGGCGGGGCTCGATGGCCGATGGCGGCGGGTCGCGGTGAGGGCCACCCGGCTTTCGCGAGGCGGATCGGCGCTCGACGTGGCCTGCGGAACCGGTAAGCTCACTGCCGCGCTGGCGGGAGCGGTTGGGCCGGAGGGACGGGTCGTCGGCGTGGACATCTCGCCCGGGATGCTGGATGAGGCGCGGCGCGTCTTCGGCGAGCTCACCGGAGTCGAGTTCAGGCTCGGCAACGCCCTGGACCTGCCCGTCGCCGCGGGCTCGTTCGACGCAGCGACGATCGCGTTCGGGTTGCGTAATCTGGCCAGCTTCGAGGATGGATTTCGCGAGATGGCCCGGGTCGTTCGAAGTGGCGGACGGGTAGTGTGCCTGGAGCTGTCGGTCCCCCGGCCGCGATTCATCGGTCGGGTCTACACGGGTGCGTTCCGAGCCGCGGCGCCCGTGCTGGGCGCGATCTTCCGCCGGCACGACGCGTACTCATACCTGCCGCACTCGCTCGAGGGGTTTCCCGCGGCCGAGGAGCTCGCGGCCACGATGCGTCGAGTCGGCCTGCAGGATGTCTCGTTCAAGCGGCTTGCCTTCGGCGCCGTGGCGCTCCACGTGGGAACGGTAGCCTAGTCTCGGGCTCGGGCTCGGGCTCCGGCTCGCTCAGCAGCGCGCCCTCGTTCTGCAATCAGCCGGCGTCTTCGGGAGACGTCTCCTGGACTTCTCTGGCGCGCTGTTTGTCGAGCCGCACGGCCGCGGCGGCGGCCTGCTCTTCGCGGATCTTGCCGTCGACGTACGCGCCATGCAGATCGAGCAGTTTCACGACCGTGGCTTCATCGATCGTCAATCCGTCGGCCTCCATCTCCTTGACCAGGAGCGACGCCTCGACGGGATCCACCGGCCCGCCCGGCGTCTCGAGCGACTCGAACGGGTGATCGGCCAGGAAGAACCAGGCCAGCAGTCCCCCGATGAACAGACCGAGTAGACCGAAGAAGAAGTAGTACGGCATCTCAGGCCCTTCCCTGGGGCGGTTCTGATCAAGCCGCGAGCGTTACAACCGGCCAATTCCGTGGCAGCCGCGGCCCGCGTCGCGGCCAGTATACGGACCGCGGCACCGGCGCGAGCCTTGCGGCCCCGCCCGGTACACTGTGCCGACCATGATCGATTTCACGCCCAACCCGGTCGCCCTTGCGCTTGGCCCGCTCGAGATCCGCTGGTATGGCATCGGCTACGTCGTGGCGATAATCGCCGGAACGTGGCTGGCCATCCGCCTTGCGCGCCAGCGCGGCGAGCGGACCGACATCATCATCGACAGCCTGATCGTCGTCGCCATCGCCGCCCTGATCGGTGGGCGGGCGTATCACGTCATCGATCAGTGGGCCTACTACAAGGACCATCTGGCGCAGATCGTGCTGCCGCCGTACAGCGGTCTCGGCATCTACGGCGGTCTGTTCACCGGCTTCCTCGCTGTCGTCTGGCTGACCCGTCGCTACCACGTTTCGTTCTGGCGGTGGGGCGACATCATCGTGCCGTGCATCCTGATCGCCCAGGCCGTCGGCCGGTGGGGCAACTTCATGAACCAGGAGCTCTACGGCCCGCCGACCAACCTGCCGTGGGGCATCGCCATCCAGTGCCAGTACCGAGTCGCGGAGTACCTCTGTCCGCTGCAGGGCGGAACCACCCCGGTCGACGCCCACTTCATCCCGCTCTTCTTCTACGAATCGGTGATGAGCCTGCTCGGCGTCGGCGTGATGATCTTCCTGTGGCGCCGCTTCACAGCCCACCACCACCTGCTGATCGCCGGCGACGTCGGTCTGCTCTACTTCGTCTGGTACGGGGTGGAGAGGAGCATCCTCGAGACCCTCCGCAGCGGCTACAACTGGACCTTCTTCGGCCTTGCGACGGCGCAGCTCGTCGGCCTGAGCGTCGGAGCGGTGGCGATCGGAGCCATCTTCTTCCGGCACTGGTGGGTGAGGGATCATCCGGAGGCTGCCACAGGACCTTCCGGCGATGCCCCGCTCGAAAAGGCCCAACCGGCCGAATCAGCGGAACCTGCCGAATCAGCGGAACCGGCGCCAGCGACCTAGCCGCGGTCCCAATCCTCGGCGAATCGCCAGGCGGACTGGCTACCAGCGCCTTCCGCCCTGGGGGCGCGGCCCATCTCCACCGGGTACGGATAGCTCGTCTCGCGAGCCACGCAGAACTCCTCCAGCGGGCAAACCTGTATCAGCAAGGCGCCGAAGGGGGGCGCGGGCCATCTCCAGCTCGCGAAACGAGGCGAGCCCGCGCTCGTCCAAGCCGCACGTCCACTCTGAAACGATCGCCAGCTCCGGGTCGCATGAAGCCATTGCATCGAACCTCCTCTGACGAGCACGCTACGCGAGGTCGATTGGCTGCGGCTTATGTGCGGCTTACTTCCGAACCGGCTCCGACGGATCCCGAGCCCAGACGAATCAATCCGCGCCGCACACCACGCCTACGAGAGGATCCAAACGGGCGGGGCGAGACTCGGGTTTGCACGACCACCCGCCGGGTTCGTACAATTCGACGGTCCCTGAATACCGACGCAACTCTAGACAGAAATGCCGCTCCACCGGTCCCGCTGCCCCGAGCCCCGCATGGCTTGCGCCGCGTGTGGGAGCCATCGCCCGGGGACAGTTAGGAGAAGACGGTGAGGACTATCGGCGCTGGTGTCGAAGGGCGACCGCAGGGATTCTCTGCGACGCATCCGGTCGTCCGCTGGGTGCAGGAAGTTGCCGCCCTCACGACTCCCGACGCCGTCTACTGGTGCGACGGCTCCGAGGCCGAGTACACGCGACTCTGCGACCAGCTCGTCGAGGTGGGAACGTTCATCCGTTTGAACGCCGATCTCCGCCCCAACAGCTTCCTTTCCCGGTCCGACCCATCGGACGTCGCGCGTGTCGAGGATCGGACGTTTATCTGCTCGGAGAAGCAGGAGGACGCCGGCCCCACCAACAACTGGCGCGACCCGGCCGAGATGCGGGCCACGCTCAACGGGCTCTTCAAGGGTTCGATGCGCGGTCGGACCATGTACGTCATCCCGTTTTCGATGGGTCCTGTGGGTTCGCCCATCGGCAGGCTGGGCCTCGAAATCACCGACTCGCCATATGTCGTCGTGAACATGCGGATCATGACTCGCATGGGCGAGGCGGCCCTCGCCGAGATCGTCAAGACCGGCGACTACGTGCCAGCGGTGCATACCGTCGGCAAGCCCCTCGCCGCCGGCGAGAAGGACGTTGCCTGGCCCTGCGATCCGGAGACCAAGTACATCGTCCATTTCCCGGAGACCAGGGAGATCTGGTCCTACGGGTCCGGCTACGGCGGCAATGCCCTGTTGGGCAAGAAGTGCCTCGCCCTCCGCATCGCGTCGGTCATCGCCCGCGACGAAGGCTGGCTGGCCGAGCACATGCTGATCATCAAGGTCACGGCCCCCGACGGTCGCGTGAAGCACATGGCCGGGGCCTTCCCGTCGGCCTGCGGCAAGACCAACCTGGCCATGCTCGAACCTACCATTCCAGGCTGGAAGGTCGAGACCATCGGCGACGACATCTGCTGGATGAAGTTCGGGGAAGACGGCCGGCTGTACGCCATCAACCCCGAGGCGGGCTTCTTTGGCGTCGCGCCCGGCACCGGCCCATTCACCAACGCGAACGCCGTTCGGACACTCTTCGCCAATTGCATCTACACCAACTGCGCCCTCACCGACGACGGCGACGTCTGGTGGGAGGGCCTCACCTCGGACGCGCCGGCTCACTTGATCGACTGGACGGGCCACGACTGGACCCCCGATAGCGGCAAGCCGGCCGCCCACCCGAACGCCCGCTTCACCGCTCCGGCGAGCCAGGATCCCGCGATCGCTCCCAACTGGGAGGACCCAGCCGGGGTCCCGATCGACGCGATCATGTTCGGCGGGCGCCGGGCGTCCACCGTGCCGCTGGTGCGCGAAGGTTTCGACTGGGAGCATGGCGTCTTCCTGGGCTCGATCATGAGCTCTGAGATGACCGCCGCCGCAGTTGGCACGGTGGGCAAGCTCCGTTTCGATCCGTTCGCGATGCTGCCGTTCTGCGGCTACAACATGGCCGACTACTGGGCGCACTGGCTCGAGATCGGTCGGAAGGCGGGCGCAACGCTGCCGCGCATCTATCTCGTCAACTGGTTCCGCAAGGACGGCAACGGCCGCTTCCTGTGGCCCGGCTACGGCGAGAACAGCCGCGTCATCGAGTGGATGTTCGGCCGATGCTCCGGCGAGGACGACGCCGTCTCGACCCCGATCGGGCTCCTTCCGGCACCCGGTGCGATCGACACGAAGGGCATGGAGATCGGCGAAACGGACCTTTCGACGCTGCTCTCGGTCGACCGTGCGGCCTGGGTCGATGAGGTAGCGGCGATCGAGGAGCACTACGCCAGATTCGGCACGCGACTCCCGCCCGAGCTGGCGGCGCGTCTGGCCGGGCTCAAGAATCTGGTGGCGTCGGCGTAGCTCCACGGCGCGGTTGCGGCTCAGGCGCTCGGTGCCGAACGACAACGGACGGGGTACCATCCCGCTTGCGCCGTTTGATCATGATCGGTGCCAAAACCACTTACCGGCGGGGGCCTTCCGCCGGCGTCCCGAGGGAGGTCTGAATGCCCGTCTGTCGACGTAGGGTAACGGTCGTTGGCGCCGGCAACGTAGGCGCCACCGCGGCCCAGCGGATTCTCGAGGCCGGCATCGCCGACGTCATCCTGATCGACGTCGTCGAGGGGCTGCCTCAGGGCAAAGCGCTCGACCTCTCCGAGGCGGGGCCGCTGCAGCACCACGACGGAGCGATCATCGGCACCAACGACTACGCCGATACGGCCGACTCCGACATCGTGGTCGTCACCGCCGGATTGGCTCGACAACCGGGCATGACCCGGGACGACCTGCTCCTCAAGAACGCCGGGATCGTTCGCGACGTGGTCACGAAGGCGGTCCACCACTCTCCCAATTCGATCCTGATCATCGTCACCAACCCGCTCGATGCAATGGTCCATGTGGCTCTGCAGGCCAGCGGTTTCCCGCGCGAGCGCGTCATCGGCATGGCCGGCGTCCTGGACAGCACTCGCTTCCGGACCTTTATCGCCCAGGAGCTGGGGGTCTCATCGTCCGACGTCTCGGCCTTCGTGCTCGGCGGGCATGGCGACATGATGGTCCCGCTGCCCCGTTACTCCACTGTGGCCGGGATACCGCTGCCACAGCTGATGAGCGCCGAACGCATCGAGTCGATCGTCGAGCGGACCCGAAACGGGGGCGCCGAGGTGGTCGCTTTGCTCAAGGCCGGCAGCGCGTTCTACGCCCCCGCCTCATCAGTCCTGCATATGGTCGACGCGATCCTCAACGACCGAAGACGCGTCCTGCCCTGCGCCGTTCTGCTCAGCGGCGAGTACGGAATCGACGATCTGGTCGTCGGAGTTCCAATCGTCCTGGGTGGTGACGGCATCGAGCGGATCATCGAAGTCGACCTGACGCCGGACGAAGCGGCTGCACTGCAGAAGTCAGCCGGCTCGGTCAGGGGCCTCGTCGACACCATGCGGCACGCGACCGCCTGACACGAGGGCATGCGCCGTCTGACTTTCCCAGGCCGCCCGACCGGCCTATAGGAAAGCCCCGGCGGTCCCGTCCTGCCGGGGCTTTCCTGGGCAATGGACATGATGGGCGCCGGTCCCGGCCCCCCGGGATTCCGGGACCAGCGCTTCTCGCCCGTCCGATCCCCCTCGGTGGCGACCGAGGCTGCACATCGGGCGATTGTTGATTCGGATGGTGTCTGGGACCAGGCCCAGGCCCATCCGACGTCAGTAATGAAGCCACGCCGGTCGCCCACCACCGAGCGATCACCAGACACGCCAGGTGTCGGCCGGCCGACACTATCGAGCTCGTCAGACTCCGACGTGCCGGTACCGGTACACTCGATCATGTGTTGGCCGTCGTCACCCTGAGCTTCGATCCCGCAGCGTCAGTGCTGGGAATCTCCCTGCGTCTCGAGACGCTCGCGCTGGCCGGAGCGATATTCGTCGCGCTGGTCCTCACCGCACTCGGCGCCGGTCGGTCGCGCCTTGCCATTGCCGCATCGGAAGGCGTCACAAGCACGGCCGGACCCACGCTCCGTCGCGACGACCTGATCCTGATCGGCTTCGGTGCCGTCCCTGGCGCAGTCATCGGCGGAAGGCTCGGCTACGCGCTGATCCACCTCGATTACTACTCGACGAACGCGAACGCCCTTCTCGATCCGGGGCAGGGGGGTCTCGCTCTGACTCTGGCCGTCCTCCTCGGCACCCTGACGGCGGTAGCCGTGGCCGGTCTGCTGGCCGCTCCGATCGGACGGTGGCTGGGGGTGGCCGCCGTTCCGCTCCTGATCGGCCTCGGCCTCGGAAAGTTGGCGATGGTTCTTGGTGGCGCGGGCCAGGGGAGCTACTCCGACGCGTCATGGGCAACGAGCTATGCCGGCCCGGGACCCTGGAACAGCACCAACCCGAGCCTTGGAGCGATTCCATCTCAGGCCCTCGAGGGCGGTCTCGTTCTGGCTCTCGCGGCCCTGGTTCTCGTCGTGCCGTTCGTCCTCAGGATCCGGATATGGCACTCGCACGTGCTTGTCCGCCCAGGCCTTGCACCCCGTCGAGAATGGGCCGTGCTTGCGGGCGGTCGCCGCTACCTGACCGCGATCGGGTTGTGGGCAGTCCTGCGGTTTGCGGTTGAATTCACGTGGCGCGATGCCCATGTTCTTGGCCCGTTCACTGCCGACCAGCTGGTGCTTCTGCCGATCGCAGTCGGCTGTTTCTTCGGGCCGCTCGCGGTTACGGCCGTGGGCCGCGTCAAGGCCGGCGCGGCGACGCGTTTGGCCGAACTTCGGGCCGAGCGCTCGAGGAGGGCGGCGGAGGCAGCCGAGGCGGCCGAAGCAGCACGCGTGGCCGCGGTCCAGGCAGCGGAGGCTGCCGAAGCGGCGCGGGTAACCGAGGCCGAACGTGCCGCCGCCGAGGCGGCCGAAGCCGCACGGATAGCCGAAGAGGCGCGGGTAGCCGAGGCCCAACGTGCCGCCGCAGAAGCCGACCGGGCCGCCGCCGAGGCGGCCGAAGCCGCGCGACTGGCCGCAGCCGCGCGAGTAGCCGAGGCCGAGCGGGTCGCCGCGGGAGCCGGCGAGGCGGCACGAGTTGCGGCGGCCAGGCTGGTAGCCGAGGCCCAACGGATCGCCGCCGAGGCTGCCCAGGCCGAACGGGCTGCAACTGACGCAGTCGAGGCGGCCGAGGAAGCGGGAGAGGCCGCCGCCCCTGCCCATCTTGAGGATGCCGCCGCCCCATCGGAGGATCCCGAATCTGTGGTCGAGGCGAATCCAGCCGAGGAGTCGGCGGTCGCCGACCCCACCGGCCCCGACGGCGTCACGTCCGATGCCGTGGTCGCCAAGGCGACGCAGACAAAGGGTCGGGCCGCGACCGCCCGAGCCACGGCGTAGCCTCTCGATCGATCGGGCTTGAAGGTTGGCCCGCATCCACCAGCCATTCGGCGTGCGCCGGAGTATGCTCGGAGCGACCTGCGAGAGGCGGTTCTGCAGGGAGATGCCCGGCACCTCGGGCCACGATTGGAGAGATGATGTCGCCGTCGCGCCCCGGTTCGGAACCCGCAAACGGGTCCGGTCGGCACGCACCGGCGTCCAAGCCGGCGGCGTCCAAGATCGTGTCAGCGCCCGGGCCTCAGCGTCCCCTCGTTGCCGCGCCGTCGCCCACCACGCCTGCTCCCATGCCGGGACGATCGGCCGCCGTCAAGAACGTGCGCGGTCCGAGACCGGCACCTCGCCCAGCCGAGCCACCGCGGACTCAGCCCGTCCTGGTCCGCCAGATGCGTGGGGGAGTGGTGGAGAGCCGGCACCGCGGCTCGATCGTCGAGGTCGCCATCGATGGTTCGGTGCGCCGCGTCCTGGGCGATCCGGACACCATCGTCAACCTTCGTTCGGCGGTGAAGCCGTTCGGTCTCATCGCTCTGATCGAGGCCGGAGGAGTCGAGGAGTTCGACCTCTCGGAGGCCGAGCTGGCGATCATGGCCGGCTCGCATTCGGGCGAGGATCTACACGTTCGGACGCTCCAGGCGGTCTTCCGTCGCGCAGGCGTCTCGCAGCACTATCTCGGCTGCGGCTCGGAGGGTGCCCCGTTGGACGCGCTCACCGCGGCCCGTCTGGCCCGTGACGGTGAGAAGCCCGGCGCGGTGCGCCACATGTGCTCGGGCCAGCACGCCTCGATGCTGCTTTTGTGCCGGATGAAGGAGTGGCCGCTCGAGGAGTACTGGCTGCCCGACCATCCGGTTCAGCGGCTCTACGAAGCGACCGTGGCGCGGGCGTTCGCCACCACGCCCGAAATGCTCGTGCTTTCCGTCGATGCCTGTGGTGTGCCGACGTACGCCTTTCCGCTCTACGAGGTCGCACGCGCCTTCGCCCTCCTGGCCGACCCGAAGGGCATTCCGGCCGGCGATGGTCGCGCGGGCCTGGCTGACGCCCTGGGCCGGATTCGCGGCGCGATGATCGCCAACCCGGAGATGGTCGCCGGCAGCCGCGAACGGCTGGACACATCGGTCATGAAAGCGGCTCCGGGCCGCATCCTGGCAAAGGGCGGAGCGGAGGGCCTCCGTGGCTTTGCCCTGCCGCCGAGTGATGGACGGCCTGCCACCGGCGTTGCCCTCAAGATCGAGGACGGAGGCGGCTTCGATCGGGCGACCTCCGCGGCGTCGGTCGAAGCGCTCAAGCAGATCGGCGCCCTGGGCGCCGCAGAGTTGCGCGCCTTGAGCCGATATCACCGCCCGGTTTCCGTGGATCCACGGGGCGTGCCCGTCGGCGAAGCCATCGCGCAGTTCCAGCTTGCACCGGTCGGCGAGCTGCTCTAGGACGGTACGTCGGCAAGCGAGCGCCTTCTCGCCGGCCGACCGAGCGAGATGCCCCCTACACTTAGCGCATGACCGCCATACGCGTTCGGATCGCGCCGAGCCCAACGGGATCCCTGCATCTCGGAACCGCCCGGACCGCGCTGTTCAACTTCCTGTTTGCCCGCCACACCGGCGGCACATTCATCTTCCGCCTGGAGGACACCGACCAGGCGCGCTCGACCGAAGCCCACGAGCTGGACATCCTCGAAGGCCTGCACTGGCTTGGCATCCGTTGGGACGAGGGACCGGGCATCGGCGACGAGCAGGAGCGTGGCACCTACGGTCCATACCGGCAGATGCAGCGTCTGACCCGATACGCGGAAGCCGCTGGCAAGCTGCTGGCGGAGGACAAGGCCTACTACTGCTACTGCACCCCAAGTGAGCTCGAGGCGGAGCGAAGGCGCCAGGAGGCGGCTCACGATGCTCCGCGCTACAACGGCCGATGCGCTCACCTGACGCCGGAGCAGCGGGCGGCCTTCGAGGCCGAGGGCCGCAAACCGGTCGTGCGCTTCCGCATCCCGGCGAATCGGACGATTGCCTTCGACGACATCGTCCGAGGGCGTGTTGAGATCGACACCAGTGTGCTGGGCGGCGACCTGGTGATAGTCCGCTCGGACGGGACGCCGCTGTATCACTTCACCGTGGCCGTAGACGACGCCGCAATGGCCATCAGCCACGTCATCCGCGGCGAGGACCATCTGTCGAACACGCCCAAGCACATCCTCCTGTTCGAGGCGATGGGAGCGACGGTCCCGCAGTTCGCCCACCTGCCGCTCATCCTCAATCCGGACCGGACCAAGATGAGCAAGCGCAAGAGCCAGACCGCCGTGGCCGACTATCGGGCCCAGGGCTTCATTCCGGAGGCCTTCGTCAACTACCTGGCCCTGCTGGGCTGGTCGACCGGTACCGAAGAGGAGGTCCTCTCGCTCGCCGAGTTGATCGAGCGGTTCGATCTCTCGAGCGTAAACAAGGCCGGGGCCGTCTTCGACCGGGAGCGCCTGGAGTGGCTCAACGGCCAGTGGATCCGCCGCCTTTCGGCGGACGAGGTGATCGATCGGCTGCGGCCGTTCGTGCAGGCCGAGCTTGAGGTCGGCCGGATCGACTGGCTGCCCTCCGACGATGAGATTCGGGCGCTGCTGCCAGTCGTCCAGGAGCGACTGCCCACCCTCTCCGCCGTCGGCGACCTGATCGATTTCCTGTTCGTGAGGGACCTCGACCCGGATCCGGCCACGATCGTCCCCAAGCGCTGGGACGCGGCGACGACCGCCGCCGCGCTCGGGGTCGCTCGAGAGGTGCTCGCAGACGTAGGCCGGGTTTCGTGGGAGGCGGACGAGATCGAGCCGCCGCTCCGGCGACTCGTCGAGGATCGCGGCTGGAAGGCCGGCGATCTGTTCATGGCCATCCGCGTCGCCGTCACCGGCCGGACAGCCACACCGCCACTCTTCGATACGATGGTGGCTCTTGGCTACGAGCGGACGCTGGCCCGGCTCGATCGGGCGATCGGGAGACTCGAAGCCCAGGCGGCCGCCGCCCCGTAGGAGGGAAACCCGGGATGGCTCGAACGATCCTTGTCGTCGACGACGAACGAACGCTGCGCGAAACGCTCGCGGAGAGTCTCGAGCAGGAGGGCTTTGCGGTCGTCCAGGCCGCGGATGGGCGCGAGGCGGTCGACGCCTTCCGGCGGCACCACCCGGACCTGATACTGCTCGACCTGATGCTGCCCGAGATCTCGGGCACGGAAGTCTGCCGTGTGATCCGAGCCGAGTCGGGCGTGCCGATCCTGATGCTGACCGCCAAGAGCGCGGAGGTGGACAAGGTCGTCGGGCTCGAGCTGGGCGCCGACGACTATGTCACCAAGCCGTTCAGCTTCCGTGAACTGCTGGCGCGTATCAGGGCGTTGCTGCGCCGGTCCGAGGCGCCGGTCCAGGCCCCCGATCTGGAGATCGTGGACCTCGGTCAGGTCAGGGTAGACCTGGCCGGACGCCGCCTTCTGCGTGGCGGCGAGGTCCTGCCGGTAAAACCTAAGGCCTTCGATCTGCTCCTGTTCCTCATCCGGAACGCCGGCCACGTATTCACTCGCGACCAGCTGCTCGAGCACGTCTGGGGCTATGACTACGCTGGCGAGACCCGCACCGTTGATGTCCATGTCCACTGGCTACGCGCGCAGATCGAGGCGGATCCGGCCAACCCGACCTACCTCGAGACGGTCCGCGGCGTGGGTTACGTGCTGAGGCGCCCCGAGCCCAGCTGAACCGCCGAAGCGGAGATCTAGACGCCGAAGAGGTGCAATACCGCCGCCGCCGGCCCCGAGAGCAGATTCAGTACGAGGAAGGCGAGCGCGGCGATTGCAGCGGCGCATGGGATAGTCAGCACCCAGGCCGTGGCGATGCTTCGCGCAACTCCCCAGCGCACGGCGTTGAAGCGGTCGCTCGTGCCGACGCCCATGATCGCGCTTGAGATGACGTGGGTCGTGGAGACCGGCATCCCGAAGTGCGAGGCAGCGAGGATGATCGATGCCGCGGTGGTCTCGGCGGCGAAGCCATGGACCGGGTCGAGCTTGACGACACGTTGGCCCATCGTCTTCATGATCCGCCAGCCACCTGCCGCGGTACCGATCGACATCGCCGTCGCCGCCATCAGGATCACCCAGATCGGTACGGTCTTGTCCGGTATCGCTCCCGCACTGAAGAGGGCCAGGGTCATGATGCCCATCGTCTTCTGGGCGTCATTGGAACCGTGGGTCAACGCCATGTAGGTGGCAGAGATGATCTGCAGCCGCCTGAAGCGGTCGTTCATCCGGCGCGGGTTGGCGTGCACGAAGACGTTGAGCAGAACGACCATCAGCACGAGGCCGATGAGGAGACCAAGCACTGGCGACGTGACGAGCGGGAGGAGGACCTTGAGCGCGAAGTTGCCCCACTGGACGGCATTCGGGCCGGCCGAGGCCAGGGCCGAACCGATCAGGCCCCCCACGAGCGCGTGGCTGCTCGAGCTCGGGATCGCCAGCGACCAGGTGATCAGGTTCCAGGCGATGGCACCAATGAGGGCTGCCATGAGCACGGTCGTGCCGTTGCCGGTGGCGGTGTTGGGGTCTTTGACGATACCGCTGCCGATCGTGCCCGCCACGGCGGTGCCGAAGACGATCGAGCCAACGAAGTTGGCGGTCGCCGAAAGAAGGATTGCATGCTCCGGCTTGAGCGCCCGGGTGGAGACCGACGTGGCGATCGCGTTCGCCGTGTCGTGGAAGCCGTTGATGTAGTCGAAGGTGACGGCCAGCGCAAAGATCGCAAGCAGGCCAAGCACGGTGCCCGGAGACAAGCCGACACGTCCTCGTAGCGCTGTGGATGCGCGGCAGGGGCCGCCGCTACGGAGAGGCTAGCAGGTCGGCAGTGGCGCCGCTCCCGACCCGGCCGGCTCCCGGCCCACCATGAGGCCTCAGCGGCGCCTGCCGAGCGCCCGCAGGCGCGGCACCGTGCCGGTCGGCCGAATGGCCGTGCACCCCTGGTTACCTGACGCAGACGTTCACCGCGCGTTAACACCGGCCTAACGAGCGGCCAAGAGTCTATCCGTGCCTGGCCGCGGGCTCGCGGTTGTCCAACGAAAGACGGCTGTTCAGGGAGCGAGGGCGCCGGAACGCGATCCGATGCGTCGGCTCCGGACCGAATCTCTAGGAGGATCTCTCGTGGCGTACGACCCACTACTAGCACGCATCGATGAACTCAGCGGTGCGTTCACCAGCGGCCAGATCGACCGCCGCCGTTTCCTCAAGGGGCTCGTCGGGCTGGGCCTGGCCCTTCCGGCAATCAGCGTGATCGTGTCGGCTTGCAGTTCCGCGGCCGCCACACCTTCGGCGGCAGCGTCCGCCGCGGCGATCGCCTCGGGAGCGCCAGGCTTTGACCTCAATGCGCTCGTCACGGCCGCCAAGGGCGAAGGCGATCTCTACCAGACGGGCATTCCGCCCGAGTGGGTCAACTACCAGGGCATCTTCGACCTCTGGAAGCAGAACTACGGGATCGCCATCGACGGCACTGCGACCGAGGGCGAATACAGCTCCGGCCAGGAGCTCGACTCGATCAAGAACACCGGCAAGCCGGATGTCGGCGACGTGGGCATCTCGTTCGCCGTCCAGGCGAAGACGGACGGTCTCTCGAGCCCGTACAAGAACTCTCACTGGGCGGACATTCCCGACACGTCGAAGGACGCTGACGGGTACTGGTGCTGCAATTACTGGGGCGCCCAGTCTTTCGTGGTCAACACCGACGCGGTGAAGGTCAGCATCAAGGACTGGAAAGATCTGCTCGACCCGTCACTCAAGAACGCCGTCGGCATCGACGGCGACCCGACGAAGGCGAACGACTCATTCTTCGCGGTCTGGTCGGCAGCTGTCGGCAACGGCGGCGGCGTCGACAACATCCAGCCCGGCGTCGACTTCATGAACCAGCTGCAGCAGTCGGGCAACCTCACCGCGGCTCGCGCCAGCGACACGAACATCATCAGCGGCGAAGTCAAGGTCGCCATCAAGTGGGACTACCTGGGCTTGGCTGTCCGGGACAAGGCCGCTGGAGCCCCCAACATCGCCGTCACGATCCCCGCGTCCGGTTCGCTCGCCAGCCCGTACGCGGACATCGTCGCCGCAAAGGCGCCTCATCCCAACGCGGCCAAGCTGTGGCAGGAGCTCATCTATAGCGACGCCGCCCAACTCCTCTTCCTCAAGGGCTATGCCCACCCCATCCGGTACGACGCCCTGAACACGGCCGGCAAGATCCCGGCGGACCTCGCCGCCAAGCTTCCGGCCGCGGACCTTTACAAGAAGGTCACCCTCGTGACCGACATCGCCAAGATCACGGCCGCCCAGACCGCTCTGGCGGCCGGTTGGAAGATCGTGATCAACTCGTAGCCCTCGCCCCGCAGCCGGAGCGCGATCGTGCGTGCCTCCAACACGGGAACTCTTGGGGCTTCGTCCGCCACGGCCAGGGGCCGTGGCGGACGAGCCGCGATCGCGTTGCTGCCATTTGTGAGCATCGTCACCCTATTCCTGCTGGTGCCAACCGTATCGCTGATCTGGGGCAGCTTCCACGACAGCAACACGGGCGCGTTCACTATCGCCAACTACTCCTACCTCAGTCATCCGATCGATCTGGTGCCATTCAGGAACTCGCTCGAGCTCTCGCTGGCGTCCACGGTGCTGGGAAGCCTGGTCGGGCTTGTGATCGCCCAGGCTATCGTGTCGTCCCGCCGGCCCATCGTTCAGGAGATCGCGACGACCTTCAGCAGCGTGGCCGCGAACTTCGCCGGTGTACCGCTGGCCTTCGCCTTCGGCGCGACCCTCGGCCTTAACGGCCTGCTAACCGTGGCCCTGAAGAGCAACGGGATCGACATCTACGACGGTGGCTTCAAGCTCCGCTCGCTAATCGGCCTGATAGTCGTCTACGCGTACTGGGAGATCCCGCTGATGGTGCTGGTGATGCTTCCGCCGCTTCAGGCGATGAAGCCGTCCTGGCGCGAGGCTGCGGAGATCCTGGGCGCGAGCCGATGGCAGTACCTGCGCTCGGTCGCCATCCCGATCCTCATGACGCCGTTCATCTCGTCGCTGCTGCTCCTTTACGCGAACGCCTTCGGCGCCTACGCGACCGCCTACGGATTGACAACCGGGTTCGTGTCCCTGGTGCCGATCGAGATATCGAATCTCACCAACGGGGACGTCAGTCGCAACCTGGGCGTCGCGGATGCGCTGGCGATCGGGCTGGCGGTAATCATGGCCGTCTGCATAGGCGGACGGGCGATCGTCGAGCGCCGTTCGACACGCTGGCTGGCTCGGTGAGGCGGCGTCGATGAGTGGCACGTCGATCACGGGCGAAGCCACCGAAGAGACCCTTCCGGCGGTCGTCTCCGGCGCTCATGCTGCCGGCAAGATCCGGCGGCGCGCTGGCCGTGGCAAGGGGATGCCTCTCTGGGCGACCGCGGTCCTGTTGATCTCCGGCGTCTACTTCCTGCTTCCGCTGTATGCCACGGCTGTCTTCGGCTTCTCGACTGGAAAGCATTTCTCGCTGCAGCCGCTGTGGGATGGGCTGGGGGACGACGGTTTCCATTCGTCGTTGATCCTGAGCCTGACCTACTCGATCGCGACTACGATCATCGCCCTGGCCGTCGTTGCTCCGACGGCGTATCTGGTCGAGCTGCGTTTTCCCCGCCTGCGGGCCACGATCGAGTTCCTGACGATCCTGCCGTTCGTGATCCCGCCGATCATCCTGGTCGTCGGGCTCTCGTCGATGTATGGCATCAATTCCCCAGTGAACCTGATTGCGTCGTCGTGGGCGCCGGTCTTGCTCATCGGCGGCTACTTTGTCCTGACGCTCCCGTTCGTCTTTCGGGCCATCGACAACGCCCTGCGAGCCGTGGACGTGAAGATGCTCAGTGAGGCTTCGGCGAGCCTCGGCGCCGGACCGATGCGGACGTTCCTGAGCGTGATCGTCCCGTCCATCTCCCTCGGGCTGGTCTCGGCGGCGCTGCTGGCTTTCACGACCGCAATGGGCGAGTTCACCCTTGCCGCCCTGCTCGGATATCCCACCTTCCCTGTCTACCTTCTCAACGTCAACGGCTACCAGCCGCGCATGGGAGAAGCCCTGGTGCTGGTCAGCTTCGTCATCACCTGGGCAGGCGTGATCGCCCTGGCCGCCGTCGCGAGAAGGACACCAGGCACTCAAGAACGGTCCGCGTCGGCGCCCTGGCTCTCGGGGCCTCGGCCAATCGTCCGCGGCGGCGGAATGTAGCTCGGGTGAGGTTCGATCGGCTATGGCTCGACTGGAGCTCAACAAGATCAACAAACGCTTCGGCGACCAGGTCGCCGTAGCCGACTTCAGCCTCGCGGTCGCCGACGGAGAGCTCGTTTCGTTCCTCGGGCCGTCGGGATGCGGCAAGACCACGACCCTCCGCATGACCGCGGGATTCGAGTTGCCGGACAGCGGCTCGGTCATCGTCGACGGCGTCGACGTCACGGACCTGCCCACGAACAAGCGAGCCATGGGCATGGTCTTCCAGGGATACGCCCTCTTCCCCAACATGACGGCCATCGAAAACGTCGAGTTCGGGCTCGCGGTCCGCGGGCGACCGGTCGCCGAGCGCCGGGCCCAGGTCGCGGAGCTGCTCGAGCTATTCGGGCTGGGCCACGTCGGCGGGAGCTACCCGCACCAGCTGTCCGGCGGCCAGCAGCAGCGCGTCGCCCTGGCCCGTGCCGTTGCCGTCAAACCGGGAGTGCTACTCCTCGACGAGCCCTTGAGCGCAGTCGATGCGAAGGTGCGGGAGGAGCTCCGGACCGAGATCCGGCGGATGCAGGTTCAGCTCGGCATCACCACGATCCTGGTGACCCACGACCAGTCCGAGGCGCTGTCGATCAGCGATCGGGTGGTTGTCATGAACCGAGGCGCGATCGAGGAGATCGGGACGCCCACGCAGATCTACGCCGAGCCGCGATCCGCCTTCACCGCGGGCTTCATCGGAGCGATGAACGAGATCCCGGTGCGGATCGTCTCGGGCGCGAACGGGATCGTTGAGCGCTGGGGACGACGGGTCACGGCTCCCGGCGCCGCCGGGCTTCCCGACGGAGACCTGGCGCTGCTGCTCGTTCGACCGGAGTCGCTCGAGCCCCTCGGGACCACGACGGCCGCCCTCAACGGAGACCTGACGTTGACCGGGCAGGTGGAGGTCCAGACCTTCCTCGGGGCAACTACCAGGCTGCTCCTCCGGGAGCTGCCGGGAGGAGCCGACGACGGCTCCGCACTGCCGCCGACACAACGCCTCGCCGTCGACGTCCCGAGCGCGAGCGCCGGCCAGTGGCCGGCCGGAAGCGAGATCGCCGTCCGGATCCCGGTGGCGGCCAGCCGTGTCATCACCGACCGATCGGCCGAACGCCGCACGAGAGGAGTCCAGTGAACAGGCTGCCCTTCGCGATCCCCGGCCGTTTCTGGCGGGGCAACCTGCATACGCACTCGAGCAGCTCCGACGGGCAGCTTGGCCCGGCCGAGACCGTGGCCTGGTATCGCGACCACGGCTATGACTTCGTCGCCCTCACCGACCACTTCGTCCGGCGTTTCGGCTATCCGATCACAGATACGAGGCCGTTTCGCACGGGCGGGTTCACGACCGTGATCGGCGCCGAACTGCACGCTCCCCGCACCGAGGCCGGCAACCTGTGGCACATGGTCGCTGTCGGGCTGCCGCTCGACTTTGCCGTGCCGGAGCCGGGCGAGACGGCTCCTCAGCTTGCGGCCAGGGCGGCGCGGAGCGGTGCCTTCGTAGTCGTGGCCCATCCTGCGTACTACGGCCTGACCGTCGCGGACGTCCTTACGGTCGATGCTGCCCACGCGCTCGAGATCTACAACGGGGCGTCCGCGCTGGCGTACGAAATGGGGGACAGCAGTCACATCCTCGACGCGCTGATTTCGGGCGGCCGTCGCATCGACGCGTGCGCAACCGACGACGCCCATTTCGGGCACCCGGAGTTTCCGGAGTATCCGGATCACGGGCTCGGATGGGTGGAGGTCCGGGCCGAGGAGAACGACCCGGAAGCGCTCGTCGCGGCGCTTCGAGCCGGGCACTTCTACGCCAGCGAGGGACCGAAGCTCCTCGACGTTTCGAGCGATGCCGACGAGGCTGTGATCTCGACCTCGCCGGTGATGAAGGTGATCGTCTCAGGCCGCAGCGAGCAGTACGAGTGCCGCTACGGCGTCGATCTCACCGAGACACGCGTGCCGCTCAAAGTCTTCCGAAACGGGAGCTTCGAAGTGGATCCGTACCACGGGTCCTACGTGCGGATCACGGTCGTGGACGCGCATGGGAAGCGGGCATGGACCAACCCGATATGGCTAGGCTGAAACCGGCCCGTAGAGCCGACCAAGCGAGGTTTGCGAGATGAACGTTGCGCTCGAGCCTGCCTCCACCAGCTCCGCATCCCGGATCCCAGACTGCTCACCCGAACGCTGCGGCCAGCACAGCGAGTGGATCGACCCTGAAGGCGACGACTGGTTCGCCTCGATCTACCGGGAGCTGACCGAGGAGTCGGCTACGACCGCGGTCGACCAGGCGAGCTCGGATCTCGCGTACTGGTTCGGATGAACGGGGGAGGCCTGGCGCAACGGAGCCAGGCCCTTGGAGCTCGGAACCGTCCGCTCCCTCAGGGTCGTTCGCCCAGGGCGAGACAGATCTCGATCTCGTCGAGCACCGGCGGCAGCTCGCCAATGGAGCGGATGAGGAAGTGGGCGCCGGCTCCACGCAAGGTCTCGCCAGCATCCCTGATGAGTCGATCTCGGGCGTCGGCGGGAAGCGCTGCTAGCTCCGTTCGGCTCAACCCGACGTAGTTGCCTGTCCGCGTCACGCCAACGGTCCAGGCGCCCGCATTGAGGCCCTCCTCGATGTCGGCCGTGGTGTCGCCGACCTTCACCACCGCTGAAGGCGGGTAGACGCGAAGGACTTCCATGGCCCGCAGGAGCATCCAGGGTTCCGGACGCCCGGCCACGACCTCGTCGGCGCAGACCATCACGTCGGGCTCGTAGCCCTGCTCGCTGGCGATGCGGGCGGCGATCGCCCCGACGCTACGGGGGTAGCCGGTCGTCGAACCGACGAGGCACCCGCGCGCCCGAACCTCCGCGATCGCCTCCACCGTGCCGGGGATCAGGTCGCAGAAGCGGGGCAGAACGGCCTCCTGGATGGGTACGAGGGCTTCGTACATTGCCTGGACGTCCGCCTCGGTGCACGGCCCGCCGTGGACCCGCTCCCACTCGGGCGCGATATCCGGATCGGCCGCGATGGCGCGGATATGGTCCCGCTTGTACAGGCCCATCGAGCCGCGGGCCTGGGCCGTGGTTACGGCCACGCCGAACCTGGCGAAGACCTCGAGCAACGCCCCAACCGGAGCCAGCGAGCCGAAGTCCTGAGTCGTTCCGGCCCAGTCGAGGATGACGGCGCGAAGCGTGCGCGCGGGCGCCTCGGTCCTCGCTGCGGCGGCCGAGCCGGAATCGACCGCCACGGCCCCGGAACAGCCAAGCGACGCCGTCATGCCAGGGTCGCCGACGGAGCGCCGAGCGTTTCCGTTGACGCTCCCCGAAGCCGCGCCGCCGTGTTGGCCAGCTTCGCCTCGGCGAGCGCTCGATCCAAGGACTCGACGAAACCGGCGAGCACGTCGAGCTCGAGCGCGCCCAGGGTGCAGACTCGGAAAGTGGTCCTTGCCGCGTCTCCGAGCCCCGCATAGATCACGTAACCGTCGCGCTTGACCGCGTCGTGCAGGTCCTGGTAGCCGATCCCATCCGGGAGCCGCACGCTGCGCACGCTCGACGATCTGTGCTCGACCGAGACCGTTTGTTCGAGGCCAAGCCGCTCGAAGGCCCGATCGAGGAGCGCCACGCGGGCTCGGTATGCCGCCTGGCGGTGCTCGAGGCCTTCGTCGAGAAGCTCGTCGAGAGCGGCCTCGAGGCCGTAGAGCGCTGGAACGGCCGGCGTGAACGGCACAGTGCTCTTCTTCTGGGCCTCGAGATACGCGGCGATGTCGAGGTACAGCGAGCGTCGCGGCGCCTCGGCGGCGCGTGCCGCCCCGGCAGGGGAGAGGAGCACGAAGGAGGTCCCCGGAAGGCCGTGGAGACACTTGTTGGAGGTGCAGGCGACCATGTCGATGCCGGTCCCGGCAAGCTCGAGCTCCTCGGCGCCGAGCGAGCTGATGGCGTCGACGAGTACACGTACGTCCCTCGGGTGAGCCTCGGAAGCGATCTCACGGACCGGGTTGAGCAGCCCGGTTGTCGTCTCGTGATGGACGACCGCCACCGCGTCGATAGTTGGGTCGGCGTCGAGCGCGGAGGCCACCTCGGCTGGGTCGATGGGCTCAGTCTGAGGCGCTCGGACGTCCACGGTCTCGATCCCCAGCCGCTCGGCGATCGTGGCGAAACGGTCGCCGTAGACGCCGTTCCGGCAGACGAGGAGGCGGCGGCCCTCTCGAATTGCGGACCCGGTCATGGCCTCCATCGCGGCTGTGCCCGAACCGGCGATCAGAGCCAGCTCCCAGTCGGGATCCACGCCGGCGATCCGGAGGAGCTTCTCGCGGATCCGGTCGAACATCTCGGAATACTCCGGTTCGCGGTGGCACAGATCCGGCCCGGCGACGGCCCTGTGGATACGGTCGCTTACGACGGCAGGCCCCGGGTTGAGCAGGACCCGCTCGCGGTGCCCGCGAGCGCTGCCGTACAGATACGCGTCCGTGGAAGCGAAGTCGGACGGTTCGACGATGCGATCGGGCTGTCCACCCAACAGGTCGAGCCTGCTGGAGTGGCCGTGAGCGGCGATGCCCACGATCGCGCCCGCACCGGCGCGCCCGCCTGCGATGAGGGCGTCTCGCGAGCCGCCGATCAGGCCGAGTCTCCGAACGTCGGGGACGTCGGCGGCGGCTAGCGCGACCAGGAGTCCGAATGGCGCAGGGGGGAGAGGGCCGCGCACGATTGCGTCGGCCAGGCGCCGCTCCAGAGCGGTCGGCGTCACGTCATCCGGGACGACCAGCACCACTGCCGCACCGTCCTTCCGAACCAGCTCGAGATCGGTGGCGAGCGCGGCCTGAGCCCCGACCGGCAGATCGCCGGCGAACAGTGCCCAAACGGCAATGGCCCGATCTTCGGCCCAGGAGCGGACGGTCTCGACGGAGTCGGCGTAGGGCATTGCTGCGAACCTCCTCGGGGGCGTGGGCCCGCTCGCAGTCGGGCGAGCCACCGATTCGGAGGTTGCGCTCGGAGCATTAACGCGCCGCGAACGCGCAGTTAACTCCGCCCGTCCAGGCTGCCCTCGCGACCCGTGCCACGAGGCTGAGCATGAGCGGCAGACCGAGAATCGTTCTCCTGGGCTTCGACGGCTTCCCTCTGGGAGCGCTCCGCAAGACTGTGACGCCCAACCTGTGGAGGCTTGGCCAGGACGGTGGGTTCGCGCCTGACGGCGGCCTGGCCGGGCTCCCGTCCACCACATTTCCCGGCTTCACCTCCTTGCTGACCGGAATGAGTTCGCCGGCGAGTGGCGTCCGGACCACCGCTCGCCGGGCCGGCGCCGTACCCGGCTGGGCTGGTGCGGACCGTTGCGCGGCTCCAACGCTCGTACACGCCGCCCGAGACGCTGGGCTCGAGACTGCCGTCGTAATGGGCGACTACAAGCTCTTGAAGGTTCTGCGGTTCGAAGAGCTAGAGCGATCCTGGCCTCCGGCCACCGGAGTGCCCGACTACACGGAGCTCGATGCCCACGGCTACCCGACCAACGCGGCCATCCGGCGCGAGGTCCTCCACGCCGCAGCGGATCCGGACGTTGACGTGCTGTTCGCCCACTTCAACGAGACTGATACGCTCGGTCACGACCGCGGCCCAGGCGCACCCGAGACGATCGATTGCGCTCATGCGGCGGACGGGATCGTGGGCGAGCTCATGGAGGCGCTGGCTCCCGACTGGGACAGGACCGTGATCGGCGTGGCATCCGACCATGACATGGTCAGACGGTTGCCGTTCCCGGCAATCGACCCCACGGCATCGCACGACTGCGCCGGGCTCGTCGATGACTGGATCGCGGACGGCGGCGCCGCCTGGCTGCGGCTGACGGCGGGTGTCGACGCCCACATGGCGATAAGCCGCCTGGCCGCCCTAGACGGCGTCGAGGGATGGCGCTGGCGAGACCCCGACATCCTTCTGCTCCTCGCCTCCAGGGGCCGGGTCTTTGCCGCGCCCTGGGTTCCGTCTGCCGGCGTCCACGGCGCGTCTTCGACCGCCCGCACACTGGCGATAGTGGGCGGAGGTCACCCGGCTGTTGCCGAGATCGCGGCCTCGATCGGGCGGCGGCCGCCTCGTCTGCAGGACTGGGCGCCGACACTCGCCCGGTTGCTCGCCGTCGAGCTGCCCGACGCGGATGGCTTGAACATGCTCGGGGCCTCGGAGCTGCCGGCGCTGCGGTAGACACCAAGAAACGAAAGGACGGCCGGTACACGGCCGCCCTTCGAAACCCAGGTGGAGACGGTGCTACGGGTTGAGGTCTTCCACCTCGCCTGTCGCCAGGAAGACCACGTCTTCGGCGATGTTGGTCACGCGGTCGCCTATGCGCTCGAGGTAATGGGCGGCGAAGAGAATCCGTGTCCCGGGATCGACCTTGGCCGGGTCGGTCCGCATCTCGGCCAGGACGTCATCGAAGACCTTGTGGTAGAGCCTGTCGATCTCGTCGTCTCGCGCGGCGACCTCGCGGGCTACCTTCTCGTCGATGTCGATCAGCGCGAGAACCACATCGCGGACCTGCTGGGCGGCCAGGGTCGCCATGGGCGTCAGCTCGTCGTAGGTGACCATGATCGTCACACCGGCGAGCTTGCGGGCCTGTTTGGCGACGGAGCCGGCGTGATCACCGATCCGCTCGAGCTCGTAGGTGACGCGATCCAGGGCGAGCAGGAACCGCAGGTCTCGGGCCACAGGCTGCTGCGTCGCGATCGTCATCGTCACCACGCCCGATACCGCACGCTGGACATCGTTGATGCGGGCATCGGAGGCGATGACCTTCTGGGCCAGCTGGGCGTCGCGGTTCATGATCGCGTCGTGAGCGGCGAGGATCTGATCCTCGACGTAGGAGCCCATCCGCAGGACGCCTTCCTTGACGTCGCGCATATCGATGTCGAGGCCTTCGCGTATGCCTGCGGCTACGCGTCGTTCTGCGTCGGTCGCTTCGTCGAGCGCCCGGTTGCCCTTGGCGGTCCCATCAGTGGGCGGTGTACCGGCCGAGTCCTCCACGGACTGCATGGTCGACTCCTCGTGCTGCTGGGTGCTCATCCGAATCGCCCGGAGATGTAGTCCTCGGTCAACCGCTCGTTCGGCCGGGTGAAGATTCGGCCGGTCGGCCCAACCTCGACCAGGTAGCCGGCGCGGTCCTCGGCCATCGTGAAGAAGGCCGTCACGTCGCTCACCCGGGCCGCCTGCTGCATGTTGTGGGTGACGATGACGATGGTGTAGGCCTCGCGCAGCTCACGCATCAGCTCTTCGATGCGCAGCGTGGACACGGGATCGAGGGCCGATGCGGGCTCGTCCATCAGGATCACCTCCGGGTCCGTTGCCAGCACACGGGCGATGCACAGGCGCTGCTGCTGGCCGCCCGAGAGGGCCAGACCGGACTTGCGGCGGAGGTCGTCCTTGACCTCGTCCCAGAGCGCCGCTCGCTTGAGGCTCGTCTCGACCAGCTCTTCGAGCTTGCGCTTCTCGTTCATGCCGCGGCGGCGCGGTCCGTAGGCGACGTTCTCGTAGATCGACATCGGGAAGGGGTTTGGCCGCTGGAAGACCATGCCGACGCGGCGTCGAAGCTCGACGACGCTCACATCCGGGTCGGTCACGTTCTCGCCGTCGAGGCGAACCTTGCCCTGGACGCTGGCGCCGGGGATCAGGTCGTTCATGCGGTTGAAGCAGCGCAGGAGGGTCGACTTGCCGCTGCCGGATGGGCCGATCAGGGCCATGATCGAGCGGTCCTGGACCGTGAGCGAGACGTCGCGGACTGCGACCTTCTCACCGTATGAGATGGACACGTGCTCAGCCGCGATCTTGACCTCGTCCGATCGAACGGCCGTCTCTTCGGCGACGCTGGAGGTCGTCACTTCGACTCGCCGGAGCACTGGCTCGGGGTAGGTGGCGGTTGTGGGCATCTCTTCTCCGGTGCTCATGCGGCGGTCAGCCGTCTGGTAAGGACGCGGCCGATCAAGCGCGCCCCGAGATTGAAGATCAGGACCATCGAGATGAGGATCGCGGCGGAGCCGTCGACTATCTGGTTCTTGAAGGCGCCGAGCCCTTCCGAGTTCAGCTTCCATATGTAGACCGACAAAGTCGTTGCAGATCGGAACGGGCTCCACGGCGAGGCCGGGCTGGTCAGGTCGAAGTTCAGGAAGTTGTAGTGGGGAGGCGTCCCAACTCCGGCCGTGAAGAGAAGCACTGCCGCCTCACCGAAGACCCGGCCGGCCGTGAGGATCACGCCGGTGATCAGGCCGGGAATGGCCAGGGGCACGACGACGTGCTGGATCGTCTGCCACTTGGTCGCGCCCAGGGCGAGGCTGGCGCTCCGTTCATCCTGCGGCACCGCCCGAAGCGCCTGTTCGGACAGGCGGGTCATGAGCGGCAGGTTGAAGAAGGTCAGGGCCAGGGCCCCGCCCAGAGCGGTGAAGCCCATATGAAAGTCGTCGACGAAGAGGATCAGGCCGAAAAGGCCGACGACGATCGACGGCACCGAGCTGATCGACTCCTCGGCGAACCGGATGGCGCTCGTCACGACGTTTTCGCCCGCGTATTCGGCCATGTAGATGCCACCCAGGATGCCAATCGGGACGGCGATGAGCATCGTCAGGGCCAGCATGTAGATCGAGTTCCACAGGATGGGCAGGACGCCTCCCAGCGCCTCTCCGCTCGGGTCGCTGAGGAGGAAGCTCGGCGAAACCACTCCCCAGGCGGCCAGGGCGAAGTGGAGGATGATGCTGCCGAGGATGAGCAAGACCAACGCGCCCGTGCCCCACAGGACTGTAGTGGCGGCGCGATCCGCAAGGATGCTGCCTCTCGACCCATGGCCCTTGAGGCTGGGCTTGGGCCCGCCCGGGCGCCCGATGGCCTGGTTTGCGGCGGTCACGAGGCCAACCTCCTCTTGTTGATCACCCGCACGAGGACGACCGACGTGATGGAGATGATCAGCAGGACGAGGCTCATAGTCCAGAGCGCATCCTGCCATGGTTCGCCAAACACGGTGTTGCCCATGTCGAGGGTGATCTGCGACGTCAGCGTCGTCACCGGCTGGGTGATCGAGGCCGGGAGAGTGGGCGAGTTCCCGATGACCATCTGAACCGCGAGAGCCTCGCCTGCGGCCCGCGTCATGCCGAGCACGACAGCCGTGAGGACGCCGCTCAAGGCCGATGGGATCAGAAGGTGCCGGATCATCTGCCAGCGAGTGGTTCCGAGCGCCAGCGAGCCTGTGCGAAGCTCCTGCGGGACCGCGCGGAACGCGTCGTAGGACACGCTGGTGATCGTCGGCAGGACCATGATCGACAGCACGAGCGAGCCCGCCAGCCAGGAGAAGCCGGTGAGGAAGCCCGGCATGCTGAAGACCTGGCCAACGATCGGCAACGAGATGGCGATCGGACCGCCGAAGGTGTCGGCCAGGAAGGGGACGAGGACCGTGATGCCGAGCCAGCCCCAGACGACGCTCGGTATGCCGACGAAGATCTCGAGCGCGGGCTGCACGATGGCCTTAGCCCAGTTGGGTGCGACCTCCGAGAGGAACAGAGCCACGCCTACGGACAGCGGCGTGGAGATCAAGAGCGCACCGGCGGTGACGACGATAGTGCCGAGGATGAAGGGCAGGATGCCGAACTGAGGGCCGGCATCGGCGAGGGGATTCCAGGTTGGCGAGAGAATCTCCCCCACCGACACTCCGTCCTTGAGGAAGAGCTGGAGTCCCTGCCAGGTGATGAAGGCCAGCAGCATGGCCACGATGGCGATCATGGAGGCCGCGGCTGTGAACACGATGCGTCGGGGAAAGTCGATCCGCTGACGCAGGCTCGGAGCTGCCCGCAGCCCGACCGTACGGTAAGGGGTTGTCAATTGAGCCATCGGCGCTGCCTCGACTCGATCGGTTTCGGGAAACAGGAATGCTCCGGACCCCGCTCGTCACCGCGGGGTCCGGAGCAGGAGAGAGATCTAGTGGGAGATAGGGCCGTAGGAGTCCTTGGGAATGATGGTCCCCTGAACCTCAGGACCCATCATGAAGTCGAGGAAGGCTGCGGTCAGGCCGCTGGGCTTGCCGAGCGTGTAGAGGTTGCCGTCGGCAGCGAGCTTGTAGGTGCCGCCGCCCACGTTGGCGATGGTGGCATCGACGCCGTCGAGCTGCAGGCCGTTGAGGAGCGGCTTGTTGGCCGGGTCGTTGTAGTAGGAGAAGCCGATGACGCTGACGGCGCCGTTGGTCTTGGTGACCGCGGTCGTCACTGCCCCGTTGGAGTCCTCAGTCAGTGTCTGGCCGCCGGTCGCCTCAGTGGCGCCGCCGAGAACGATCTTCTTGAAGGTGGCGCGCGTGCCGGACGACTGGGGGCGGAAGACCAGGACGATCGGGAGGTTCGGGCCGCCGACCTGGCTCCAGTTGGTGTCCTTGCCCGTCCAGATGTCGACGTTCTGCTGGGTGGTCAGGTTGGTGACGCCGGTGACGTCCTTGTTGGTCACTACGATCCAACCCTGGCGGGCGACGACATGGTCGACGAGCGTGTCGGCGACCGGTGTGGCCAGCTTCGTGTTGGCGAGAACGTCCGACTCGCCGATCTGGACGGCGCCCTGGGCTACCTGGCTGAGGCCGGTGCCGGAGCCGCCGCCGTTGACGGTGATGGTGGCGCCGGTGCAGTGGCCCATGTAGGCGGTCGCGGCGTCCTGGATCAGCGGCTGCAGGGCCGTCGAGCCCGCGGTGGTGATGCTACCGGTGACGCAGTTGACCGTTGGGGCTGCGGTGGGGGTGGCCGCGGCGGTGGGGGTGGCCGCGGCCGTCGAGACTACCGGAGCCGGGGTATCGGTGGGTGGCGCCGTGGGCGTGGGCGTCGCGGCGGTCGAGCTGCACGCCGCAGCCAGCATGGCGGCGGCGAGGGCGATGGCGCCGAGGCGTCGCGTTCCATTGAGCAATGTAGTGTCTCCTCACTGCTGGGCAGCTATATGGGCCGACCTGCTCCCAGTTCCGATGGGATCGTCGAGTCGCTCGTTTAACGCGGTGTTGGCCCTTCGTTAACGTTCGACGACCCGTCGTAGCCCGGCCAGCTCGCAGTGGAGGCCGGCATGGGCGGGTCGAAGAGGTAGCCGGAGCCGCGGACGGTGACCAGGTGAACCGGGTTAGCGGCATCGCGCTCGATCTTGGCGCGGAGCCAGAAGACGTAGACATCGACCGTCCGCTCGTTGCCGGCAGCCTCGTGCCAGACGTGTCGCAAGAGCTCTTCCCGGGTGAACGCCCGTCCCGGATGCATGGCCAGGAACTCCAGAAGCGCCAGCTCCTTGGGTCGAAGCGACATCAGCCGGCCGTTGCGACGAATCGCTCGAGCCCGGCGGTCGAGCTCCACGCCCGCACCCACGGCGATCCGGTCGCCGGACAGATGACCGCTCACGGGTCCGCGGCGTCCGGCGATCGAGAGCCTGCCGACGACCTCCATCGGGTCCGAAGCGAGATCGACTGCGTCGTCGAATCCGAGTTCGAGGGCATGGAGGCGAAGGGCCACGGCCCCGTGCGGGCTCATCAGGACGGCGCACGCACCTGGGTTCCCCGCCAGCCAGCTCGACACGTTCTGGAGGTCGCCGGGCCCGGCGGGCGGAGAGATGAGCACGACCATCGCCGGGTCGGTGACCGAGAGTGCCTCGGAGAATGCGACTGAGGTCCGCTCGACCCTGATCTCGATCCCCGGGAACAGGCGCTGCAGATCGACCGGGCCGTCGGGATCAGCCAGCGCGAGCCAGCCCGCCAGGGGCCCCGGAACCGGCGTGAAGGATGTGACCGGCAACGGCGCGGCCGAGTCGGGGTCGGGGCGAACCTCGTCGGACGCGTTCGTCATTCGCCGAATGTGGTCGGATCCTGTTAACGCCGTGTTCCGAGATCGTGAACGTTTACGTCAGCGAGAGACCAGCGCGTAACACCGCAGCGAGCGCACTCCGAGGTGCGTGAGCAAGGAGCGGACGCGCCAACGAAGGAATACGCCGCCGGCAGTGCGCCTAGGCGTGCTTGACGACGATCCGCTCGATCAGGTCTGCGACGTCCTCGCATTTGTCGATCGTGTCTTCGAGCAGGGCATAGACGTCCTTCCACTTAAGGACGTCTATCGTTTTGGTTCCGTCGTCGAACAGACCGGCGATTGCCGCTCGGCTGAGCCGGTCGCCCTCATTCTCGAGGCGATGGACCTCGGTGACGAAGCGCTCTATGTCCTTGAAACCGCGCAGGTTGCTGAGAGCCTGGTGGATCGTCTCGCAGGCCTGCACGACCAGAGCCGCCTGCTTCACCGACGACTTGGTTGGCGCGTCGATCCGGTAGAGGATGAAGGTGTCGGCAACTTCTTCGATCAGGTCCAGGATGTCGTCCAGCCCGCTGATGAGGGCGTGGATCTCCTCCCGATCGAAGGGTGTGACGAAGGTCTCTTCCAACCGGCGCCCGATGTCGTGGCTGATGTCGTCGCCCTTGTGCTCGGTGTCGCGGATCTTCTTGGCGGCCTTGTCGGGGTTGTCGAACGTACGCAGCATGGCCTCGAGCTGGCGGGCGCCGTCCAGCACGTTGGCGGCATCCTCGACGAAGAGGTCGAAGAAGCGCTCTTCACGCGGGATCAGTCGAAACGAGGGCACCCGGCCAACCTCCACGGCGTCGCAATCGTGTGACGAGCCGGCCACTCACGGTGGCCGCATCGATGCTCATCGCCTACCGTTGACACCCACTTAGGGTAGCGTCCGCCGGGCGTGCGTGCTGGCCCAGCCAAGTCGCCAAGCCGAAGTACGCCACGTGTGCCATGCTCGATCCATGGAACCGGTCGCGCTGGTCTTCATCGTCGCCCTTGCGATCCTTCTTGGTTGGGCGCTGGCCGTCGCCATTTCTCGCGGCCGCGCCATCGAGCGGCTCGAGGAGGTCACCGGCGCCGTCGATGCCGATGACGTGGAGCGGCGCGTCCGGATGGCGCTCGAAGAAGCCGAGGACGCTCGCTGGAATGCCGACCAGACCAGCCACGACATCGGCTACCTGACCGAGCTGCTGACCGTTGGCGTGGTTCGACTTCGCGACGACCTGACCGTGGAGTTCGCCAACGGCGCGGCTCACGTGATCCTCGAGCGACGACCCGGCTCGATGGTTGGTCGCTCCGCGTTGGAGGCGTTCGTCGACGCTCGAATTGAGGGCATCGCTAGAACTGCGATGGAGACCGGGTCGGCGATCGGCGAGCTGACCGTCCGCTCCCGCTCCGGGGCCACCGTCACGGTTCGCGCCCGTCGCTCGCCCGTATCGGGCGTGTGGCTCGTCCTGGATGACGTCTCCGAGCTGCGCCGCCTGCAGAGGATTCGTACCGAGTTCATCGACAACCTCTCGCACGAGCTCCGGACGCCGTTGACTACGATCAGCCTGCTTGCCGAGACGGCCGCCCGAGATGCCGAATCGGCCTCGCCCCGCCTGCGAGACCGTATCTCAAAGATCGAGATCGAGACGGGTCACCTGACCCAGATGGTCAACGAGCTGCTGGACCTGTCCCGAATCGAGAGTGGGACGGCGCAGCTGTTGCTTGACGATGTCGACCTGGTGCGCGTCGCCCGCTCCACTGCCGAGCGGCTCCGCCTCTTTGCCGAACGCCAGGGGCTGCGAATCGATCTGGACCTGCCGGAGCGCGTCTCGCCGGTGCGCGGTGACGAAGACAGGCTGGGTCAGGTTCTCGTCAACCTCCTCCACAACGCGGTCAAGTTCAGTCCCAACGGCGGCGCGATCGTGCTCGGTCTACGCGAAGAAGCCGGTGAGGTGAGGGTTTGGGTCCGCGACCCGGGCATCGGCGTTCCGCGGGCAGACCTGACTCGCATCTTTGAAAGGTTCTACAAGGTGGACCGGGCCAGAGTCAGGGGCCGTGGAGGCACGGGCCTCGGGCTCTCGATCGCCCGCCACGTTGTGGAATCGCACGGCGGCCGGATCTGGGCGGAGTCCGAGGAGGGCGCCGGCTCCACCTTCATCTTCGTAGTTCCTATCGCTCCGGCGCGCTCCGGGCAGACCCTAGTGGCATCCTCGGGCGGGGCGAATGGTGGCGCACCCTCGATCGCCGCGGCGATGAGGAGCCCGACGCCGGGCAGCAGCCCGACGCCTGGCAGCGGCACCGCGCCGAGCACTCCCGCGGCGAGCAGCGACATCGCACCCGCGCGCGACCCGTCAGGCCGCCCATCCGAATCTGAGCCCGCGTCCTGAGGCGCGGCCGGCGCTCCGGTCAGGGCTTCTCTGTGGCCGGGGACGTGCCCCCCTCGGCCGGAGCGCTTGCGGTCTTCCCCGCAGGTCTGGCTGCCCGCCCGGCAGGTGGCTTCGCCGCGGTTCGCCGGGGTGACTGGACTGGTCTCGCGGTCCGTGGTCGCGTTGCCGTCGTCGACGCGGAACCGGCCGCGACGCTCGGCTTGCCGGCCGTGGAGCCGGCGGCCGTGCGCGGCTTGGCGCGGGCGGCGGCGCGCGGCTTTGCCGGCGGCTTCGGAGATGCCGGCGCCACGGGCGAGACCGCCGGGTCCGGCGCGAGTGCCGGAATGGCTCCACGCAACTGGTTCAGGGCAGCCTCGGCCACCTGGCGGCGATGGCGGGCGCGCTCGAGCTTGCGGATTCGTCTCAGTTCTTGCTTGGCTGCCGCGGCAAGCCGGCGCTCGAGACGGCGCATCTGCTTGCGGACGCCGGAGGCCGGCTTGGCAGCCTTCGGCTTGGAGACGTCGGTCGAGGGCTTCGCGGTCGAAGCTCCAAGCGGCGGCGTCGAGGCCTTCTTGACCTTCCCAGATCGCTTAGTGCGCCCTTTTGCCATCTCGAACCTCTTTCTCGGCAGTCGCGGGACGGCGCGCCCCTCCGCACCCGGCGCGCGCAGGCAGTCCCGAAGCATACCGCTGCCAAACGGTCAGTCAATCCTTCAGGGTTCGGCGGCCAGGAGATCGGGCGGCAACAACCATCGCAGCAGACCTTTCCCGGGCGCAAGCGGCCGGACGAGGTCGATGCGTACGAGCGCCGCCTTCCGAACCGGCAGTTCGGCGACGCCCGTCAACTCCGCCGCGAGCGCGCTGAAGTCCGGGTCGTGGCCCACCAGAATCGGCCGGCGCGGGTCCCCGGAAGCGCGAAGGAGCCGCTCGACCGTCTCTATATCGATCGGTCCGCCAAGCGCATCGACCACCACAACGTCTACGCCGAGCGGGGCCGCGACCAGCTGTGCCGTCTCGACGGCCCGGATCTTCGGCGAGGTAAGGATCGCGTCAGGCTTGAAGCCCGACTTCGCAAGGAAGAGTCCCAGGCGTTCCGACTGAAGCCGCCCCTTTTCGGTCAGAGGCCGGGCGTCTTCCTGGCCCGTCCATTTCATCGCGTCGCCGGCATGCGCGTGACGAATCAAGCAGAGCTGCGTTTCGAGAGGCGCGTTCATGCCGCGATCATCTCACGGGCGACCGTCGGGGCGCGAGTAATCGGGCCGTTCGACCAGAGTGACTATGCGTTGAGGTCCTCGACCTCGCCGGTGGCCAGGAAGACGACTTCCTCGGCGATGTTGGTCACCCTGTCGCCGATGCGTTCGAGATCCTTGGCGGCGAAGAGCAGGTGGGCGCCGACATCGACCCAGGAGGGTTCGACCCGCATCCGTTCGAGTGAGCGTTCGAAGTAGGCGTGGTACAGCCGGTCGATCTCGTCGTCCTGGGCGGCGACCTGTCGAGCGGCATCGACGTCGAGGTCGACGAGAGCGCGCAGGACGCCGTGGAGAATGGCGCTGGCCAGCTCTCCCATCCTGTCCAGGCCGGCTCCGGCGGCGGTCCGGGAATCGCGAAGTTTGATCACCTGCTTGGCCACGCCCGCGGCATGATCTCCGATCCGCTCGAGCTCGTATGTGACGTGGGAGAGGGAGAGCAGGAACCGCAGGTCGCCCGCTACAGGCGACTGGGTGGCGATGGTTGTGACGACGAGGGCGGTCAGATCGGCCTGCGCGGCGTTGATGGCGCCGTCGTTGGCGATCACCGCTGCCGCTGCCTCGACGTCACGCCGGGCCAGGGCGCCGACTGCCGAGTCGATGGCCGCCGCGACGAGCTCGCCCATGCGCACGACGCCCTCGCGCACACCGAGCAATTCCTTGTCGAAGACGTCTCTGTGACCATGGGCCACGAACCGGTCGCTGTCTTGCACGCTCGATCCACCAGGCAGCTGGGCGAGCTTCCGATCCGAGCGAGGCGCAGCGACAACTGCCCGCGCGCGGGGAGGCTTCTGGCGCGCAAGCATAGCGTTCGGGATGCCGACTAGTTCTCTCGGCCGGGCGGAGCTATCTCCGAGGGCGCTTCGGGCGCCGCGCCCAGGAGGGCCAGGATTGCCGCGCGCGGCAGGGTCGTCCGGCGCGAAACGAGCGTCGCCACTCGATGGGCGTCGTGCCGCACCCGCGCGAGCCGCTGAAGATCGAGTCGAGGCCACAAGGCCAGGGCCCGCGAGCAGTAGTCGGGCCGACGGTCCGGCGGCGACGGGACGCGCGGAGCTGAACCGGTGAGACTATTCATCCACCATTCCGATCAACGGGGAGCCCAATGGATCGGCCGGCGACTCGGCCTCGAGTTCCAGCCAGCGCATCGCATAGGCGATGTCGAGCACTTCGGCCGCCGAGCCGGAAGCCGTTGCCGGGGTGGCGAGCCTACAAAGTGACTCGCGACGGTACGAATCGAGAAGAGCGTGCCGACTTCGGATGGGGGCGAGCTGGGCTCGGACCATGGCGACCCGGTCGGCGAGCGCCGGCGGGGCTGCAAACTCCGTGTCAACGGCAGACATCATCGGTCTCCTTGTCCCCGGCTGTCGTTTCGAGCTCAATGCCTGGATCGCCATGAGGGGCTCCTCAGGCGGATGCAGGAGCGCAAGGTCGAGACTGCGATCTGCAGGTGATCGGGCCATGAACCAGCGATTAACGCAGGGTCAAATCGAGCGACGGTTCTTGACCGGGTCATGACGGCGGGCCGGGCGAGAACCCCGTGACCGATCGACTTGCCGGAGGCGAGTCCGACGATCGGCTGGAACACGGACTCGACCTGGGGTCAATGATTCAACGCAGGTCGCCCGTAGCCTGATCGCGGGAGCCTCGCAGGCAACTGAAGGCCGACCTCGCAAGACCGGCGGTTCGTACCCGATCGAGCCTGCGTCCCCAAGTGATCGGGCCGCGAACCCTCGGATGACGCCCGTGGGCCCGCGACCGAGTGACGGACGGCTCTTCGCGGGCAGGATAGCCGACGGGAGCATGGAGGCGCTCGACAGTGGCGTTGCCGAAGCGTCTCGCCGGTGGTTAGTCTGCCGGTGGGATTTCGCCGAATCGCGAAGGAGACCAGCGATGCATGTCCTCGTCGCATACGCGAGCCGCCACGGCGCCACGCAGGGGATCGCTGAACGGATTGCCGAGACGTTGCAAGCCGCCGGGATCGATGCCGAGGCTCGACCGGCGGCGTCGGTCAAGAAGCTGGCGGAATACGACGCCTTTGTGATCGGCAGCGCCGCCTACATGTTCCACTGGTTGAAGGACGCCGCGGGATTCGTTCGTCGCAATCGCGGCGCCTTGGCTGCTAAGCCTGTGTGGCTCTTCAGCAGCGGCCCGCTCGGCGGCCCGACCGATGCCCAGGGCAGGGACCAGAAGGTCGCCGCGATTCCGAAAGATATCGTCGAGCTGGCCGAGGCCGTGCACGCTCGCGACCACCGAGTCTTCTTCGGCGCCTACGACCGGGCGGGAAAGCCGATCGGGTTCGCGGAGCGGTTCGTTTCGCTGATGCCGGCCGCGAAGGAGGCGATGCCGGCGGGCGACTTCCGCGACTGGTCGGAGATCGAAGCCTGGGCCGGCGAGATTGCTCGCGATCTCGGGCTGGTTTCGCCAGCCGAGGTAAGGCCGGGCAGCACACCAACTCGATAATGACCGCGAGTTCGATGGATCCGCCACCTAACGCGGAGCCCACCTTGCGAATCTCACGCAAGGAGCGGGTTGGCTTGCTCCTGCACCGCAACCTGGACAAGAGGCTCTCGCGGCTCGCCGTCTGGGTCTACCGCCGAACGAAGGGCAGGATCACGCGCCTCTATCACGTAGACGCTCTCGCGCTCACGACCAGAGGGCGTCGGTCGGGAAGGAGCCGGACGGTACTCCTTCAGTTCTTTCGGGACGGGGAGTCCATGATTCTCGCGGCCGCAAACGACGGCGGCGAGACTCACCCGGGTTGGTATCACAACCTCCGGAGCAAGCCCGACTGTTTCGTGGAGGTCATGGGCGCCACGATCTCCGTTCGTGCCCAAGAGCTGCCGCCCGACGAGGCGGCCGCGTGGTGGCAGCGGATTCTGAGCCGCGATCCATCATACGAGCGCTATGCGCGGGCGACCGTCCGAGTGATTCCGATCGTACGCCTGACGCCGTGCCCGCCGCCCTCGGATGGCATGGATCGATCCTGAGGCGGCTAGCTGCTGAGGCCTGGGGACTCGTCGGAGCAGGCGGGCACGCGGCTATGCGGCGGCGCCGACCCCGGAATACGGGCACTAGCAGGATCTCTGGGACCGCCAGGAAGACCAACCCGGCTATTGCCATGCCCCCATCGAGCTCTCCGTCCCGAAGTGCGACGAACAGCGCCTCCCACGCCAACCCCAGGCCAGATCCCGGTATTTCCCCGGTGCGGCCAGACCCGCGGCCGAGGCGATCGCGGTCAGGACGGCCGCGGCCCAGGCGAGCAGATCGGCGACCCTCATCCGTTCGCTGGAGTTCACAGGCGGCCTCTTCCGACTGCATGGTCTTTCGTGGCGTTCGTGACGGGGCGCGCCCGGACTCTAGAGGGCTGCGGTGGCACGACCCAGACCGCGCCGGAAGGGCGCACCGTCAACCGCTCGCCAGATCGCCCCAAGAGCGCGACGCCGGCGAGCGACCTCGCGTTCGCGTGAGTGGAGATATGCGCCGATCGCGTCGGCCTCCACCTTGGACAGCTGGCCCGCCCTGGCAACGAGCAGGTCTCGGGCGAGCTTCGTGGCCACGTCTGCATCATGGAGGCAGCCCAGGTGGTCCTGCAGCGCCACAACCCTGGCCAGGAGGTGAGCAGAATCGGGCCCGAGAGTCTCGCCGAAGAACTCGAGGGCGTAGCGCAACCACTTGGTAGCGATTCGCAATTCGTGGATGGTTTCGACATCGGCCCATGAGAGGACTAGCTCGTAGACCCGGACGGCTTCGTATGCGGCCCAGATCTGCGACGCGGCTCGATCTCGAACCCGGTGCGGGGCCGTCGGCGCCGGAACGGCCGCTGCCGCGTTGGCCCCGGCGTCGAGGAAGGCCTCCATCTCCTTGACGAAGGCGGCGTATCGATCCGAATCGAGCTCGCCGATGAGTTGGGTTCTGGCCGAGGCGCGTTGCTTGCGCCAGAGCGAGAGGAGGGGATCCAACCCTTCGCGCTGATCCTCATCCAATCCGAGGCGATAAGCTTCGAGGCCCTCGATCAGGACATCCAGATCGCGGACTGCGCCGAGCCGATCTGCGATGGTCTCGAGGTGGCGGCGCATCTTCTTGGTCTTGCCCGACTTGAAGGCGCCATCGAAGACGCGCCAGGCCGCCCGCATCCGCCGCGTGGCGACACGCATGTTGTGGAGTTCCTCGGAGTCTGCCCCGGAACGTGTGCCAGCCTCGCGGTGCTGCATCTTGCTGAAATGGAACCGGAGCACTTTGATTGCCGCCTCCGGCATGCTGTCATCCGGGACGATGCCGAGAGTTCGCGGCCCCGGTTTCGGGCGGTTGGCTGCTGCCTGGGCCGCTTCCGGTTCGGACACCGCTTCCGGTTCGGACACCGCTTCCGGTTCGGACACCGCTTCCGGTTCGGACACCGTTTCTGCGTCGTCGGGTGTGCCCGGACCGCCTGGCTCGATATCGGGGGTGGGGCCCGCGCCTCCCGCAAGCCGGTCTTCGCCGCTAGGTGCTCCGCGAGCGGCTCTTGCCTTGACGGCCGAACGACCCCACTTTGGCCCGGCCACAGAATTCTCCGCGGGGGCCGAAGACCACCGCGCCTTCACATCCAGAGGCATCGAGGGCAGCGCGGCCCGCAGCGCCTCGACCGCCCGCTCCAGCTTCGACCGTGAGAGAGGGCGCAGGGCGTCATCCGTGTCGAATAGCTCCACGAGCGCCGCCAGTGGCGCCTCGTTGCCGCGCTTGAGCTCGACTTCCAGCTCCTCGAAGCTGTCGATGATTCGCCCGCCGGCGACGACCTCGACCTCGTCGACGCTCAGCTCCGCACGAGTGGACGATGCGCGGAGCGGACGTATGCGCCTCAACTGGTGGATCGTCAGCAGCTCGACCAGTGCTGCATCGCCGCACAAATCCAGGACGACGGTGCGAGCTCGGGAGGCAGGCCAGTCACCGGGAACAAGCGCCGCGTCGGCCGGACCCTCGATCTCCTCCCGGCGCTGTAGCCGATCGCCCGAGGCGTTTTGCGCCTTGAGGCTGATGATCGTGCCCCGTGAGGTCTTGCGGAGCCGGGCCGCAAATCCGGTACGAGCCAGGGCCCAGTCGGACGAGTCGACATATCGGTCCTCCATCTGCACGGATCGGACCGGTCCATCGGCGATGAAGGGGCCGAGCTCGGGAGCGACGAGGTAGCGATCGCCGCCGCCCGGTGTCGCCACCTTGTACTTCATCTCGATTTCTATCTTTCGGCCGGCCGCCATGCTACCCCCGTCTCCCTAGTGTTACGCCCTTGGATCGAGCGAGCCAAAGCCGGCATGGGGCCGGTGAGGGGCCGCGACGGCGGCCGACGCCGTCTGGACGGCGCGCTGCTGAAGCGTCTCGAAGGTGTCGATGGTACCCGGTGCGCCGTTGAGCTCCTCGGTCCGATGGTAGGCGCCGTCGGAGCAGAGCTGCCACGACCGCCGGTCGTCGGCGAGCATTACCTCGAGGACCGAATCGATGCGAGCCCGCGCCTCAGGGTCCTCTATCGGGACGATTGCCTCTACCCGCCGGTCCAGGTTGCGCTCCATCAAGTCGGCCGATCCGATGTATGTCTCTGGCCGGCCGCCGTTGGCGAACGAGAAGACGCGCGAGTGCTCGAGATACTGGCCCACGATGGAGCGAACGCGGATGCCTTCGCTGACCCCCGCTATGCCCGGCCACAACGAGCATATGCCGCGGATGATCAGATCCACCTGGACGCCGGCCTGCCACGCAGCATAGAGCGCCGCGACGCAGGCCGGATCCACGAGCGAGTTGAGCTTGAGCACTATCCGCGCTGCCCGACCCGCCCGGGCGTGGTCCGTCTCGCGCTGGATCATGTCGAGGGTCCAGGTCCGCAAATTCATCGGGGCAACGATCAGGCGCCGAAAGTCGCGCTGCCTGGAGAGGCCGGTCAGCACGTTGAAGAGGTCGCTGACGTCGGCTCCCAGCTCTGGCCGGCAGGACAGAAGCCCGAAATCTGTGTACAGCCGGGCGGTTCCGGAGTTGTAGTTGCCGGTTCCGATGTGGACGTACCGCCGCAGAGTCGAGCCCTCGCGGCGGACCACGAGCGCTGTCTTGGAGTGAGTCTTGAGGCCCACCAGGCCGTAGACCACGTGGGCACCGGCCTGCTCGAGCTTGCGGGCCCAGGTGATATTCGCCTCTTCGTCGAAACGGGCCTTGATCTCGACCAGGACCACGACCTGCTTGCCGCGTTCGGCCGCCACGATCAGGTCGCGCACGATCGGCGAGTCGCCGCTGGTCCGATACAGCGTCATCTTGATTGAGAGCACTTCAGGATCCGAGGCGGCCTGCGTGATGAACCGCTGCGTCGAGGCGGCGAAGCTCTCGTACGGGTGGTGGACCAGGATGTCGCCGACGCGGATTGCCGCGAACACGTCGGCGGGCTCGTCTTCGTCCGGCGGAACCAGCCGGGGCGGCACGACGGGCGAGTACGCGGGCAGCTTGAGGTCGGGCCGCTCCAGCCCGGCGATCTGCCATAGCCCGGTATGGTCGAGCATGCCGGGTATCTCGAAGCAGTCTTCCGGATCGACGCCGACGCCTTTTTCCAGGATCTGGCGCATCGACGCCGGCATCGCCTTGTTGACCTCCAGGCGAACCGCCTCACCGAAGCGCCGTCGCCGCAGCTCTTCCTCGAGGGCGAGCATCAGGTCGTCCGCCTCGTCTTCCTGCAGCTCGAGGTCGGCGTCGCGGGTGACACGGAAGAGGTGCGTCTCGAGGATCGTCATGCCCGAGAACAGCATGTCGAGGTTGGCCGCTATCACCTGCTCGAGGAGCACGAATCTGCTCGAGTCGATCTGGAGGAAACGCGGCAGGACCGGCGGCACCTTGACGCGTGCGAACCGTTCCTCCTTCTCATCGGGGTCTTCCATCCGGATCGCCAGAGAGAGGCTCAGCGTGCTGATATATGGGAAGGGGTGCCCGGGATCCACCGCCAGCGGCGTCAAGACCGGGTAGACCTCGTCGATGAAGCGCTGTCGAAGAGCCTTGTGGTGCTGTGGAACGTCGGCGTAGTCGACGATGTGGATCCCGGCCGCGCCAAGCTCGGAACAGACGCGCTCGAAGATGTCCCGCTGCTCGTCGAGCAGCTCGCGGAAGCGAGCCCGGATCGCGGCCAGCTGCTCGGCCGCAGGTTTCTCGCCCGGTGTCGCGGGCACCGCATGAGCCTCGGCCTGCTCCATGAGACCCGACACGCGGATCTGGAAGAACTCGTCCATGTTGCTCGCGAATATGGCCAGGAACTTGACCCGCTCGAGAAGCCGGTTGCGGTCGTCGCCGGCCTCGAACAGGACCCGACGGTTGAACTCGAGCGAGCTCAGCTCGCGGTTGATGTACGGGAACGCCGAAGCGGCCTCGCCCGGGGCGGGCGCCGGCCTTGCGGTGGTTCTCCGTATGATCGCGGTCATCGTCTCTGCTATCGCCCTGTGGCATCCGGCTCTACGGCCGGTTGAGTGCTCCGGCCCATTCTCATCAGTCCGCGCCGGTTCGCAAGGGCCCTGCCGCGGAACCCACAGGGCGATCCAGTCAGCCCTCGGCCCGATAGCGGCGCTCGCCGGTGCGCGGGTCGACGTACACGCGCATGCGGTGGTGGCTGGTCGGGTCGACGAAAGTCTCGGTCGTGGGCAGGAAGCGCGGCTCCAGCGAGCCGGTTTCGCCGCCGCCCGGGCCGGGGTCGGCGTGGTCGCGTTCGGCCGAGTCGGAGCGATACCGGCTCCGCTGCAGAACCGCGACGACCATCATCCCGGCGCCAATCAGAATCGCCCACACTCCCGCGCCCGTGTCGCCGCCGCGGACGCCGAGCTCGGCGAGGCCGCCCAGGAATACCAGGGCTCCCAGGATGAACGCCAGCACTCGGATGGTTGGATTGAGCATCGATTTCCTGACTTGGAACCGCGGTGGCCGGCGGCTAGCGATCGTGCCAGTAGCGGCGCTCGCCGGTGGCCGGGTCGACATGGACCCTGGTGACGTCCCCGGTGGCGGGGTCGTGGAACACCTCGTCGGTTGGCCTGAACCTCGGATCGCGCCGGGCGAGCCGGCGCCGCGCTCGGCCTCCGACGAGGGCCCCGGCGGCGGTGAGCGCGAGGAGCACGACCACGACGAGCAGGAACCCGCCCGCCACGCCAAGCACCTGTACCCCCAGGACGAACGCCAGGATGGCAACGGCCCAGGCGATCCAGGTGTAGACGTCAGGCATGACGGTTTCCGTTGGCCGCGCAGCTCCGCGGAGGCGTAGCCGGTCGCTATTCGCCGACCGGGCCGCCTGCGTTAGCGTCCGGAACGACGACGATCGCGGTTCCGTAGGCCACGATCTCGGACATGGTGGTCCCGATCTCAGAGGAGTCGAAGCGCATCGAGATGACCGCGTTGGCGCCCATCAGCGTGGCGTTCTGGACCATGCGATCGAGGGCCTGTCGCCGGGTGTCCTCGAGGAGCTCCGTGTACTCGTGGATCTCGCCGCCGACGAGTGACCGCAGACCCGCGGCGAAGTTGCCGGCGAAGCCGCGGCTCCGGACGACAAGGCCGAATACCTGACCCTTGACCTCGGTAACCCGGTAGCCCGCCAGGTAGGGAGTGGTGGCGACGATCATCGAATCTCCTCGTGCTCTTGCTGACTAGTTGAACTCTGATCCTGGTTGTCTACGTGCGCCCGCTCGGTCTGCCGCACAGCTCGTGCAAGGGCACTCGGCGCGGAGCGCCTCGAACGTGTAATAGCCCGTGTCGTGCCCGTCGGCCCACGCCGGGGCAATTGCATACGTCCCGACCAGCCGCATATCGACGAGCTGAGACTGGGTCGCGGTGAGAGTGGGGTTCGTATCGAGCCAGCCCGGCCGGCCGGCTTCGCCCTGACAGTGCGCACACGGACACAGCAGACGCAGCGCCACGGTGTCGAACCGGCTGACGTGGCCGTCTGCCCACGTGATCGTTACCAGCCCGGCATCTCGCTCGGCTTTGATGTTCGTCGGTGTGTTTGCGGGAGTCTGGCTCATGCCTCATTCTAGGGGCGGCGTCGGGGCGGACGCCCGGGAGCGTGACAACCGAGCAGCGGACCCGGCTCGATTGGGTGGGTTGCCATGAACCTGACCGCCCGAGAGCGCCTAGCCGCGCGCTCAGCCGATCCCGACGCTTTTCTGGGTGGTAGAGCTGCGCAGCTTCCAACGGACTCCGTTCTGGAGCGGCTCGGAACAGACCCGGCCCTTGGCCTCACACCTGAACAGACTTCGGCGCGGCTCGCGGAGTTCGGTCCCAACGAGCTCGAAGCGGTTCGAAACGTCTCATTCCTGCGGCTGCTGTGGGACGGGGCCCGCGAGCCGTTCGTCGTCCTCCTGTTCGTCGCAGGCTGTCTTGCGATCGCACTGAACGAGGTGCGGGACGGCCTGCTCGTGCTCGTCATCCTGGCTCCGATCGTGCTGGCCAGCGTGATAACGGAATACCGCGGCGAACGGGCGCTCGAGACTCTTAGGGAAGCGGCGGCACCATTCGCCCGCGTCAGACGGGTCGGCCAGGTCGACGACGTGCCGACCCGGGATCTGGTTCCAGGCGACGTCGTCCTCCTGCGAACGGGCGATGTCGCGCCGGCCGACCTCAGGCTGATCCGGGTAGATGCCCTCACGTTCGACCGGAGCGCACTGACCGGAGAATCGCTGCCCGAGCCGGCCTCGACCGACCCGGATCCCGACGGTGCAGCGGTGGCAGACTGCCACTCGATCGCGTACGCCGGCACCGCGGTGGTGGGCGGCCGAGGGGAAGGCGTCGTGGTGGCTACCGGTATCGCCACGGAGTTCGGCCGCATCTCGCAGGCGTTGGCCCTTCGTGAGCGCCGCCGGTCGCCGCTGCAGCGCGAACTCGACCGGCTCGTTCGGATCCTGCTGGTCGTGGCCATCGGGCTGATCGTCATCGTCGTGACGCTCGGTTTCGCCCGCGGAAACCCCGCTGGCAAGAACCTCCTCGCGGGCGTGTCGGCGGCGATCGCGGCCATCCCCGAAGAGCCGCCGGCGCTCGTGGCCGTGGTCCTCGGCCTGGGTGCCTACCGGCTGCTGCGGATGAAGGTCCTCGTGCGCCGTCTCTCGGCTCAGGAGACGCTCGGGTCGGTGGACCTGATCGTGACCGACAAGACCGGCACCCTGACCGAGAACCGGCTCGCTCTTATCGCGATCCGGACCCCGGCCGGCGTGGTCGAGGACGGCGCTCGTGCGACGGAGCTGGCGACACTGGCGGTACGAGCGGAGGAAGACGCCTGGAGCGTTGCGACGGGCGCCAAGCCGGGCTCCTTCACCAGGTCTCTCTTCGGCTTCCTGTCCGAACAAGCCGTCGTGCTGGACCTCAATCCGGCCCATCTCATCGCCGCCGACCCCGTTAGCGACGAGCGGCCATTCTCGCGCACCCGAGCGCGACGGCAACTGCCGGGAGGAGCCGCGGCGGTCGAGGAGCTGGCCCTCGGGGCGCCCGAGGCGATCCTCGAGATGTGCGAATCCATTCCTCCAACCGAGCGCGCCGCGTGGCGGGAGCTCGTCGATTCGAGCGCCGAAGTGGGCGAGCGATTGTTGCTCCTGGCTCGCTGCCTCGACGGCGAGGCCTGGCTGCCGCTCGCCGTGCTCGCGTTCGCCGATCGAATCCGGTCCGGGATTCGCGAAGCGATGGCGCTCGCCAGGACGGCCGGCATCCAGCCGCTTGTCGTAACCGGCGACCATCCCGCAACGGCTGCTGCGATCGCCGCCGATGCCGGGCTGCCCAACGACCGCGTGGTCACCGGCCCGGAGCTGGCCTCATGGGACGACGCCCGCCTGGCCGCGGAGTTGCCTGCCCTGAACATCGTGGCTCGAGCCATGCCCGAGCAGAAGCTCAGGATCGTGGACGTGGCCCGCGCCTCGAACCGGACCGTGGCCGTTACAGGCGACGGGGTAAACGACGCTCCGGCTCTCCACCATGCAGACGTTGCCGTGGCCATGGGCAGCGGCACGGCCGTGGCCCGCGAAGCCTCCGACCTGGTCCTCGGCGACGACTCGTTCGTCACTCTGATGCACGGCCTGCGCGAGGGCCGCCGGCTCGTGGCCAACGTGCAGAAGGGCCTCGTCTTCCTTATCTCGACCCACGTGGCGATGCTCGGCTTCATCCTGATCGCGACGATCGCGGGCTTCAGCCAGCCACTCCTGCCGATCCAGATCCTCTGGCTCGAAGTCTTCATCGACCTGCTCACCGCCGTGTCGTTCGAGGGCGAGGCGGAGGAGCCTGGGGCGATGGACAGGCCGCCTCGACAACGGACCAGGCCGCTCCTGGATTGGTCGATGCTTGGCAGGATCTGCCTGGCTGGCGGTTTCAGCGCCGTCGCGGCCCTGGTGTTGATCGAGCAGCACAGCCCCGATTTTCAGCACGCCCGCTGGCTGGCATACACGGCCCTGGTGGTCGGGCAAGTCGTGCGGGCCAACGCGAACCGGAGCCTGGCGTACCCGGTCCTGCTGCGACGCCCCAACGCCTTGCTGCTCGCCGGCGGGATCGTCTCAGTGGTGGTCCAGATCGGCATCCCGTTCGTGCCGGCCGCGCGTGAGGCGTTCCAGGCAACGCCACTGGACGCCTTCGATTGGCTGCTCGTGGCGATCGTCGCGCTCACGCCGGCCGTGATCGCAGAGGCGTATCGGGCGATCCGCCACCAGCCGTGGGTTGCGTGACGGTACTCCGCAGCACGCTCGCCGGCCGACCGGTCGATGAACGCTGGCACGCCATCAACCTCAGGTCGAGGGCCGCGGCAGGGGAGATCGGTGCGGCCGTTGCGCTCGGTGGGCTCCTCGTGGCCGAGGTGACCGGGCACGATCCCTCCGGCTTCGTCATAGTGGCAGTTGCGGTCGGGTTGACCTACATCGGCGGCGTCGTCTGGTATCGGTGGCGCCTCTGGTTCTCGGCCGCCGGCGGCTCGAAGACGGAACGCCTCGTTCGCCTCCGGAGCATTCCCGGGAGGGATACATGTCATTGCTGATCGACTCGATATCCAAGCGCTTCGGTGACGTCCAGGCGCTCGACGATGTCTCCCTCGAGATCCAGCCTTGCGAGGTCTTCGGCTTCCTCGGCGCAAACGGCGCCGGCAAGACGACCGCCATGCGCGTCGTGCTGGATATCCTGCGGCCGGACTCGGGGAGGATCTCCTGGAACGGCACCGTCAACACGGAGCTGCCGCGGGAGACGTGGGGCTACCTGCCCGAGGAACGAGGCCTCTACGCCAAGATGAACGTCCTCGAACAGCTGGCTTTCTTCGCCAAGCTCCACGGCGTCAAGCCGCACCTGGCCGAGCGCGAAGCGCGCGACTGGCTCGAGCGTTTCCGGATCCCCGAATACGCCGACCGCCGGGCCGAGCAGCTCTCGAAGGGCAATCAGCAGAAGGTCCAGTTCATAGCGGCGATCCTGCACGATCCGCAGGTCCTGCTCATGGATGAGCCGTTCACCGGCCTGGACCCGATCAACGTGGCGATTCTCAAGGAAGCCTTCCTCGAGATGAAGAATCGGGGCAAGACGCTGATCTTCTCCACCCACCAGATGGAGACCGTCGAGGAGCTATGCGAGTCGATCGCGATCCTCGACCGCGGCCGCGTCGTGGTGGGCGGGTCGGTCCGAGACGTCCGCCGGTCGACGGGCCGCCAGATGGTGCGCGTCGCCGTGGAGGGAGATCCGGAGGTGCGCTGGCTCGGGACTCTGGACGGCGTGACGGTCACAAGACACGGTCAGGACTATGTCGAGGCGGAGGTCTCCCCGGGCTACGACCCGGGCACGGTTCTCGCCGAGGCCCTCGCCCGAAACTGCCAGGTCCGCCATTTCGAGATCGCCGATCCGTCGCTCGAGGCGATCTTCATCGAGCGCGTCGGCCAGATCGACACGTCCGAACGGACGCTGGCGCCAAAGGCGGTGCGATCGTGAAGGGCTGGCGGACGCTCTTCCCAAACGCCTGGTACATATCCGTTCGAGAGTACCGGAGCCGGGTTCGGACCCGGAGCTTCGTCATCGGCACGGTTCTTCTCGCCGTGATTGCCTTCGCCGCCACGCAGCTGCCGGTCCTCATCGACTTCTCGATGAGCACCAGCCAAACCCGGGTCGTCGTGGTCATCCAGGCTTCGGCAATACCACCGGATTCGGAGGACCTGCTCGACGCCCAGCTCAACGGCGCCTCCACCGGGGTCGATGCCCATAAAGCCTTCGTCCTGAGCTGGTTTCCCGCAGCCGACGTCGGGCCGATTCAGAAGGACCTGGAGGCGGGCCGGTACGACGCCTTCCTGGTCATCGACCGGGACGCAGCGACGGGTGATCTCAGCTTCGATCTTCGGACCGACATCCCGCAGGATGGGGTAGCGGTCAAGACCATCACGAACGCCGTGGGATCCCTCGAGATCGAGGACCGTCTGGTCCGAGCCGGAACGTCGACTGCCGCCTTGCGGGCTCCCTTCTCGTTCAACGTCGCTCCGGTCAGCGCCACCTCGGCCGGTACGAAGAACATCAGCAGTGAGGTTTCGACGACGCTGCTTTCCACGGGTCTGATCGTTCTGATCTTCATGGCGATCATCACCTATGGCGTCTGGGTGGCAATGAGCGTCGCCGAGGAGAAAGGCAGCCGCGTCATGGAGCTGATGCTCAACGCCACGACGCCGTTGCAGATGCTGGCCGGCAAGGTGATCGGCAACGGGGCTGCTGGTCTGAGCCAGTACGCGATCATCCTCGCCGCCGTCGTTGGTGGGTTGCTTGCCCAGGGCCCGATCCACAAGGCCGTCCTCGGCACGGACGCAGGCGCCGCCTTCGGCGGACTCGACCCGGCGGTTCTGGGCGCCTTCGTGATCCTATTCGTGTTCGGGTTCCTGCTCTATTCGCTGCTCTATGCCGCGCTCGGCTCGCTGGTCAGCCGGCAGGAGGACGTCCAGAGCGCAACATCGCCGCTGATGATGCTGATCATGGTTGGCTACTTCATGTCGGTCTTCGGGCTCCAGTCGATCGACGACGCCTGGGTCAAGATCGCCTCGTTCGTGCCGTTCTTCAGCCCGTATTTGATGCTGGCGCGAGTCTCGTCTGGTCACGTCGCGCTCTGGGAATTCGGTCTAGCCGTGCTGCTGCTGGCGGCCACCACGATCGTGGCGCTGTTCGTCGCAGCGCGTATCTACAGCGCCGGCGTCCTCCTCTACGGCCAGCGCGTGAGCCTGCGCCAGGTCTTCAGGGCGGCCCGGGTTTCGCGGTAGGCCGCGTTAGTCGTCTAGAGGGAGGCGCTGGATCAACGCCAGGACCGGCCGCGACGGCGGCGCGACGACCGGGTCAGGGACGGCGTGCAGCGGCATCTCGCCAGGCTGGGACGCGATCCAGCGCCACAGCTCGCTGCGCCGGCCGGGCAGATACGGGCCACGAAGGTGGCGTGCCATGACCCCTCGGAGGCCTTGCTGGGCGACGGCGGCGTAGAGGTCGAGGCCGTCTCGGACGACGCCCGGCAGGACCACGAGCTCGGCGGCGGGGCGTACGATCCGCGCAAGTTGCTCACGGCGGTGCGCGAGTGGCTGGGCGATGATCGGACGGCCGGCCGCCCACAGCAGGTCGAAGACAAGATAGACCGGGCTTGCGCCGGTCGTCTGACCGTCGGCGATGCGGGCGAGAAGCGCCTCCTCGTCCATTCGGCCGATCTTGTCCGGCATCACGATCTCGCCGTCGAGTATGGCCGGCAGGTCGCCGACCAGGTCCGGGAGTGACGCCAGCTCGGGCAAGAACGGAGCCAGGTCTCGGCCGTGCTCGTCGATCAGCCGCAGGCGGGCCCCGTGAGCACTCCGGTCCGGCTCGATGAAGGCGAGCGTCCGACGGCCGCCCCAGCGCGGCTCGAAGACGTGTTCGTCTGAGTCGAAAGCGGCATCGGCGGGCTTGGCGAGCATCGGCCGTATCGACCGCGGCAAGCGAGCCACGTCGCCGGTGAGGCTCAGGGAGAGCTGGTCAGGCATGCCGCGATACTACCTTCGGTTGATGGCCGGCCCGTTCAGTACTTCTCCTGGACGAAGTGCTGGCTCTTGATCGGAGGTCGGACGTAGCCGTGGTCGACCTGGCGAGGCGGTAGCATGATTTGGGCGGGCGTCGTGTCCTGATAGGGGATCATGCTCAGCAGGTGGCTGATGCAGTTCAGGCGGGCACGTTCCTTGTCGTCCGCCTCCACCACCCACCAGGGCGCATCCTTGGTGTCTGTGGCGGCGAACATGGCGTCCTTCGCCTTCGAGTATTCGACCCACTTGGAACGCGCGGTGACGTCCATCGGAGAGATCTTCCAGCGCTTGGTCGGTTGGTTGATCCGATCCTGGAAGCGGCGTTCCTGCTCCTCGTCGCTGACGGAGAACCAGTACTTGAGCAGGATGACCCCAGAGCGGATGAGCATTCGCTCGAACTCCGGCGCGGTCTTGAGGAAGTCCTGGTATTCGACCTCCGTACAGAATCCCATGACGTGCTCGACGCCGGCCCGGTTGTACCAGCTGCGGTCGAAGAGAACCCACTCGCCGGCGGCCGGTAGCTGCGAGACGTACCGCTGGAAATACCACTGCGTCTTCTCGCGCTCGGTGGGGATGCCGAGGGCGCAGACGCGGCAGACGCGCGGGTTCAGGGTCTCGGTTATGCGCTTGATGACGCCGCCCTTGCCGGCCGCATCGCGGCCCTCGAACAGGCAGACCACCCTGAGTCCGCTGATCTTGATCCACTCCTGGAGCTTGACCAGCTCGACCTGGAGGCGGGCCAGCTCTGAGTTGTAGAACTTGGGGTCGAGCCTCTTGCGATGCTTCTGCAGGAGATCGCCCGTTGTCGGGTCGAACGAGTCGGCGTGGGCGATGCTGGCACCCTGGCGACGCTCGGCAGCAGAACGAACCACGCGCTTCTCGCGCCTCACGGCCGTGCCGGCTTCGGCCCTGGCAGCTGCGTTCTCCTCAGCCACCGTCGGCGCCGCAACAGGATCCAGCCTCGCCGTAGCTGGCGCCTTCGCGGGCGTCGCTGGGGCGACCGACCCACGCTTGCCCTTCGCCGCAGAGTCGTCGGACGCGGCCTCCTTGCCACCATGACGGTTGTGATGCGTCTTCGCCACGTCAGCCTCCTTCATGCTCACGGTATGCGATGGTTGAGGCCGCGGCAACAGTGAAGCTAAGCGGTTGGCGGACGCGCAGACGCTGGGTCGTCGGCTCGCCCGGTGCTGGTCAGCGCGACCGCGCGACTCGAGACGGCGTGCCGGCTTGCCGCAATCGATGAGGCCGGGCGCCCGCGCCGCTAACATCTCCTGATGCGCTGGCTCAGAGCTCTCTACCTGGCGAACGGGCTCGCCTACGGCATCATGTACAGCTTCATCCCGGTTCTGCTCGAGGCGAAGGGCTTCAACCCGGCGCTGATCGGCCTGACCACCAGTCTCGGTTCGCTCGCCTACGCGTTAGCGCTGCCGGCCTGGGGTCACATCGGCGACATCGTGAGCGGCCCGCGGCGGGCACTCCAGGTCGCGTGCATACCGGCGGCAATATTCGCTCTCGGGCTGAGCGCGCCGCTCCCCGTATTCGCGGTCATCGGCTGCCAGCTGATTCTCAGCGCCGGCGGCGGTCCGGCTCCTGCTCTCACCGACGCGATGGTGCTGCCGACCCTCGAGAACGCCTCTACCGAGTACTCCCGGCTGCGGCTGCTGTCCAGCGTCGGCGCCGCCGGTGGCGCCATCGGCGGCGGGATCGTCTACGCCTTCGCCGGGTACCTCGCTGCCCCGATGCTCTACTTCGGGGTCATGGCCGCGACCGTCCTTTCCGCCCAGTACGTGCGGATCGGCCGCGACAGCGAGCGGCGTCGGCGCGCCCGCGCCCTGCTCGACGGCCGCGTGCCCGATCACGAGACCCGCGGTCGCCTCGGTTCGGTCGGCGAGGCATTCCGCGTGCGCCCCAGGCTGCTGGCGGTCCTTGCCTCGACCACACTGGTCTTCATGGCCGTGATGGCCGCGGCTACGTATGTGGGCCTCCACGTCGCCGACCTGGGGGGAGGCCCGTTCGAGGTCGGCCTGGTGACCGCCGTCGGGTGCTCGGCCGAGGTGCCGGGGCTCATCCTCGCCGGCTGGCTCATGCCGCGGCTCGGAACGAGGTCCGTGCTGGCCGGATCGGCCGCCGGTTTCGCCGCCTGCATGGTCAGCTGGATCATCTTCACCGACTCAGGCGCGATCCTGGTCACGCGCCTCGCGTCCGGCGTCTTCTTCTCGGGATTGACGGTCTCGTATGTCCTGACGATCTCGAGGATGCTGCCGCAACGCCTGCAGGCGACCGGTCAGACGCTGTTGCAGGCGGCCTGCTATGGCGTGGCGGCGGTCGCGGCCAATCTGCTCGGCGGCATCCTGTACGGCGCGGTCGGTCCGATCGGAGTGTTTGGTGGCGGCGCGCTATGCGCCGTCGCGGGCGGCGCAATCGGACTATTCGCTCTGCCTTCGGATGACGAGCACATCCTCGAGCCTGCGGTTCCGGCCTCGGTGATGCTGGCTCGCTGATTTCGGATCGACCGGGCCGCGCGCGGCGGTTCCCGGCCCGGTACCATCCGCGTACGAGGATGGAGGAGAACCCGTGCGGATGTGGGGCGGTCGCTTCGAAGGCATCTCGGACGAGCGCATGGCCGAATTCACGCGTTCGATCGATTTCGACAGCGTCCTTGCGATCGACGACATCGCGGGTTCGATCGCCCACGTGCACGGCCTGGGCCGCGCCGACCTGCTCGCCCCGGACGAGGTCGAGACGCTGGTGCACGGGCTCGAGGGCCTGAGGTCCGAGATCGAGGCGGGAACGCTGATCTGGGATCCGGCGCTCGAGGATGTCCACATGAACCTCGAGGCGGCTTTGCGGGCACGTATCGGGCCTATCGCGGGTCGTCTGCATACGGGTCGATCGCGCAACGATCAGATCGCCACGGATATCCGGCTGTGGCTCCGCCGCACGCTGGACGGCATCGACGAGGCGGCAGTGGTCATGGAGCGCGCGCTGGTTGGCCTGGCCGATCGGGAAGGCGAGGCGATCCTGCCGGGCATGACCCACATCCAGCCGGCTCAGCCGGTGCTCTTCGCCCATCATCTACTCGCCTACGTCGAGATGCTCGAGCGCGACAGAGGTCGAATGGCGGATTGCCGGCGGCGGGCGAACGTATCGCCGCTCGGTTCCGGGGCGCTGGCCGGCGCGGGCTATCCGCTCGATCGCGAGGCGACCGCGGCAGAGCTTGGCTTCGACGGAGTAACCGCCAACTCGCTCGACGGCGTTTCGGATCGTGATTTCGCCGTGGAGGCGCTTGCGGCGTTTGCGCTGTGCATGGTCCACCTGTCGAGGCTGGCCGAAGAGATCACGTGGTGGTCCAACCCGCGCTTCGGGTTCGTGCGGGCTGCGGACTCGTTCTCGACCGGCTCGTCGATGATGCCCAACAAGAAGAACCCTGATCCAGCCGAGCTCGTCCGGGGCAAGGCGGCCCGGGTCATCGGTGAGCTGACCGGCATGCTGACGCTTCTGAAGGGCCTGCCGCTCGCGTATCAGAAGGACATGCAGGACGACAAGCCGCCGCTCTTCGACGCGGCGGCCACGCTCGAGACGTCGCTGCTGGTCATGGCGGGCATGGTGGCCACGTTGAGCGTCGACCGCGATCGCATGCGGGTCGCGGCCGGCGAGGGGTTCACCACTGCCACGGCCGTGGCCGATGCCCTCGTCCGGCGGGGAGTGGCGTTCCGGGCCGCTCACCACATCGTGGCTGCGCTGGTCGTCGAAGCGGAATGCGCCGGCAGCATGCTCGGTGCCCTGGACGACGCCACGATCGCCGCCGCGCTGGCAGCTTCGGATGATTCGATCGCGATCGCCCTCGTGGGCGACGCCACGGTACCGGGGGAGCTGCGCGCGGCGGCCGAACTGGAAGGTGCGATGGTCGGCTGCGACGTCATCGGCGGCACCGCGCCGCGCCGCGTGTCTGCGGCCCTCGCCGCCGCCAAGGCCCGGCTGGGGCTCTAGCCGCCGGCCTCGTTCCGGCCCAGCTTCGCCGGCCGCCCCGCGTCGATGGCGCCTGCCGTACCGATACGTCACCGAATTGCGACCGATCCGGCCTCGAATCGAAGGCCGCCGCAGCCTAATCTCTTGACTGCCGCCCCATGCGTGCGGCTATGGAGACCGATGAAGTTGCACGAGTTCGAGCCGGTCGGGGAGCTGCCCTACCCGCGCGCCCAGCGCCGCGAGGACTCGTTCGTGCTGACCTGCGCGACCTGCGGCTGCCGCCTAACGCCACGTGAGTCGCTCGCCGACGGCGGCCTGCTGGGCCCCGACGCCGCTTGGCGCCACTTCTGGGGAATGCCCGGTCACGACGCCCGTGGGTGCCGGCTCGACTGCATCGACCTGCCGCACCGGACCACTCCGATGGAGTCAGCCGCAGGCTGACCGGGCGCGAGACATCGGGGTTGGCCGCGGGACCGCACGCCACACACGAGGGAGTCCTTCGGGCGGCCGCACCATCTCGTCGTCGCCGCCATTGGGACTGCGGCGTTCGGCGCTCGGCGGTGGCCGCACTATCCGTCGTCGCCTTCGCAATCGGTGGGTTGCGTCCGGCGACACCTCGGCGCCATGCGTCCTGAACGGAAACCCGGCTGCTACCGGACCGCCACTCAAGGATCACTCGGCTGCTACTGATTCCGCTCAACCGCATCCTTACGCTTCGGTCCGAGTGGGGCGGCCTTGCCGCCGGAAAGTCCCGTCGCCCGGCAGCGGCCATTGTTTCGAAGGGAGATCGTCTCGTGCCCACCGTCGCGTGCCTCGTCAACACGGGCGACACCGCCTGGGTCCTCACCTCGGCCGCGCTCGTCATGCTGATGACGCCGGGGTTGGCGCTGTTCTACGGCGGGCTCGTTCGCCGCAAGAACGTGCTCAGCACGATCATGCACAGCATCTTCATCCTCGCCCTGGTCAGCGTCACGTGGGTCCTGTTCGGGTTCACTCTCGCCTTCGGCAAGGACGTCAACGGCTGGGGCATCATCGGCGGTTTCGACTTCATCGGGCTTCGTGGCGTCGGCAAGGACCCGCTCTGCCAGTACGCCCCGACGATTCCCGGCACGGCCTACATGGCATTCCAGATGATGTTCGCCGTGATCACGCCGGCCCTGATCACAGGCGCCTTCGCCGAGCGCAAGCGGTTCAAGGCGTTCGTGCTCTTCTCGCTCCTGTGGACGCTTCTCGTCTACTCGCCGATCGCCCACTGGGTGTGGGGTGAGGGCGGCTGGTTGCGTCAGCTTGGAGCGATCGACTTTGCGGGCGGCACGGTCGTCCACATCAGTTCGGGCGTTGCGGCCCTGGTGGCGGCGCTGGTCCTCGGTCCTCGAGTCCGGCGCGAGTCGGATCGCTTCGAGCCACACGACGTGCGCCTGACGGTCATCGGCGCGGGCTTGCTGTGGTTCGGCTGGTTCGGGTTCAATGGCGGCTCCGCTCTCCAGGCGAATGGTCTCGCGGCGAATGCCTTCGTCGTGACCAACACCGCGGCCGGCATGGCGGCCCTGACCTGGGTTACCGTGAGCTGGCTGCACAAGGGCTCGCCGAGTGTCGTCGGCGCGGTGGCAGGCGGCGTCGCCGGTCTGGTGGCCATCACCCCGGCTTCGGGCTACGTCGATGCCAGCGCGGCCATCATCATCGGCTTCCTCGCGGGCGGCGTCTGCTATGGCGCGATCCTCCTGCGCGAACGGCTCAAGGTCGACGACGCGCTCGACGTCTGGGCGGTCCACGGGGTCGGCGGCACCCTCGGCGCGATCCTTACCGGCGTTTTCGCCGTGGCGGCGGTGGGCGGGGTCTCCGGTCTGGTCGAGGGCAACGGCAGCCAGGTTCTCAAGCAGCTGGTCGCCGTCGGATCGACATGGCTTTACAGCGGCACAGCGACCTTCGTCATCCTCAAGGTCGTCGACCGCCTCGTGGGTCTCCGCGTCGAGGCGTCCGAAGAGGAAGCCGGTCTCGACTCCTCCCAGCACGGCGAGGTTGCCTGGCAGAGTTGATCGGGTCCCGGCCGAGAGCGCGGTCCCTGCTCGTCGCCCGTGGGCTCCCGCATCAGCAACCGCTGGTTGCGTGTCGTTCGCGAAACTTCCCGAAGCTTTCGCCGTTAGGCGGCCGGGTGGGGTCGCGGCGAGGTGTTCGTACCCAACGGCAACCCTAGCGTCACCGGAGCGTCACCGATGTTCTACCGGCGCGCTACTGATTGCGGCCGACGGCCTACCTAGACTCTCAACTAGTGAATGGGATGCATATCCCGGTGGTTCAGCCGAAGGAGCCAGAGACATGATCGCAGCCGCATTCGTGACCTTCGCCCTTCTCGTCGTCGGCTGGTTCATTGCCCCTTCCCGCTCCAACGCGGCCGAGTAGCCCCCGCCTCGGTCTGCTCCCGGTAGATTCTCCTCTTTCGCCCGGTCGAGGACCGGCGCCCAGGCCGTTCCCGACCCGGATCCTTCGAAACCGACCCGCGCACCATTCGGCAGGTGGCGCGGGTTCTTGTTTGTCCGGCGGTAGCGACCGATCGAGCCCGCACCCCTGCGGGCTACCGCTCGGCCCCTGTCAGCCGCGATCGTCCGCGCCGCCTGTTAAGGCCACTAGGTCGACTCGCGCCGTCCAGGCCGTCGAAGCCATGAGCTCTGGGCGGTGCGTGATCATCACGACCGTTCGGCCAGACGTGGCCTCCAGGATGTCGGCCACCAGGGCGGTCGCCGTCGCCTCGTCGAGGTGTTCGGTCGGCTCGTCGAAGACGACGACGGGCGCATCGGCCAGGATCGCGCGGGCCAGCGAAAGCCGCTGCCGCTGCCCACCCGACAGGCGAGCGCCATGCTCGCCGACGAGTGTCGCCAGCCCGTCCGGCAGCGATGCGACCCAGCCCGAGAGTTGAGCCCGCGAAAGCGCGGCCGCAACCTGTGCATCCGTCGCCCCGGCTCGTGCGAGCCGGACGTTCTCGGCGACGGAATTGTCGAAGATGTGGGGGTCCTGTGCGCACAGGCAGATCGCGCGGCGGACGTCGTCGCCCGACAGCCGCCGGATCTCGGCCGACCCGTCCGACCCCACCAGTTCCACCGTCCCGTGGGACGGCTCGAGGAACCGAACGAGGACGGCCCCGAAGGTGCTCTTGCCCGACCCGCTCGGCCCCGTGACGAGCAGCCGCTCGCCAGCCCGGACGCGGACGTCGGGCATGGTCAGCGCGTCCGGGCCATCCGCAAGGTAACGCGCCCTTAGCCCACGGCAGGTAAGGCCGTACGGGCCGGCAGGGAGCGGTTCTGGGTCCTGCGGTTCGGACACAGGGTCCGGCCGCGACGTCACGTCGTCGAGGCGAGAAGCCATCGCGGCCAGCCCCGGGAGGTGCTGGGCCGCCGGCACCAGGCCTCCGATGGCTTCGTGAACGGCGATCGGCGTCAGGGCGGCGACGGCCAGCATTACGCCCTCCACCGTTCCGGCCCGGAGTGCGGCGACGCCGGCCAGAAGCCCGATCCAGATTGCGAGGCCGCTGGCGAGTCCGGAGAGCAGCGCTCCGACGCCCGCTCCTGCCGCCGTCCGAGCCTCGGCATCGGCCAGCCGCCCGTCGATCGCGGCCAGGCTTTCGAGCCGGGCCTCCGCGGCCCCAGCGACGAGAAGCTCCGGTGCTCCGGTCAGGACCTCGAGAGTGGCCGCGGCCAGCTCTCCGCGGCTGCCGGCGATGCGCCGTTCGCCGTGACGCGCGATGGTCACGGTCAGGACGGGGACGACGAAGGCAACGAACACCAGCGTTGCACACAGGACGATGCCGGCCGGCGGCACGAACAGCCATATGGCTGCCACCGAGACGGTCGCGGCAACGCCGGCGATGGAGTAGGGGAGAAGGAGGCGTAGCCATAGATCGGCGAGCCCGTCGACGTCGTCGACCAGTCGGGCCAGCAGATCGCCTGACCGGAATTCGGTGAGTCCGGCGGGGGCAAGCCGCTCCAGACGGGCGTACGCGCCGCTCCTGAGTTTCGAGAGAACCCTGAAGGCGGCGTCGTGGCTGGCCAGCCGTTCGGCGTATCGCAGGGCGCCGCGGCTCACCCCAAAGAATCGGACGCCGGTTACCGCGACCATCAGATAGAGCACGGGCGGCCGCTCCGCCGCGCGCGAGATCAGCCAGGCCGAGGTCGCGGTGAGGGCGATCGCCGCGCCCGCCGCTGCCACGCCCGCCGCGACGGCCAGCAGCAGCCTGCCCGTAATGGTCCGGCCGTATCGAGCGACTCGCACCAAAGCGGCGAATCCGCCGGGGTCGCCACGGCCCGCGCCACCACGGCCGGGGCCACCACGGCCGGTTCCGCGACCGGTGGCGTTCATGCCGGCTCCCCCGAACGGCTGGCAACCTCGATCGTTCGGTCGGCGATCGCCAGCGCGCCGGGCCGGTGTGCGACGAGCAGAACCGCGCGGCGTCGTTCGGTGGCCGACGCCCGGATCGCCGCGAGCACGGTGGCTTCGGACGAGGCGTCGAGACCGGCCGTCGGCTCGTCGAGCACAAGAAGATCGGCATCCTTCAGGAGCGCGCGAGCAACTCCAATTCGTCGACGCTGGCCGGACGAAAGACCCGCGCCGCCTTCGGCGAGGTGCGAGGCCGGATCGAGCGTGGCCAGCCCGACCGCCGCGAGGGCGTCGCGAACCGCCGCGTCCGATGCGTGGGGCGCTGCGAGCCGGACGTTGTCGCCGACCGTCCCTGGGAAGCAGAACGGATGCTGGGGAACCCAGGCCACGTGTCGATGCCAGGCCTCGAGATCGAGGGTGGACACGACGACCGACTCACCATCGGGCGTGACCAGGACGACGTGGCCGGCATCGGCCGACCGCAGCCCAAGCAAGACGTCGATGAGCGTGCTCTTGCCGGCGCCGGTCGGTCCGGCGATGGCCACGACCTCGCCAGGCCGGACGACGAGCGAAGCCTCGAACGGCGCCTCGACCGCACGCCCCGGCTGTCGCACGGTGACGCGTTCGACGCGGATCTCTGCGCCGCGCAGGTCCGGCACGGGTGCGCTTCCGCCATACACGGCCGGCTCCGCCTCGATGATCCGGAATACCTCCCCAGCTGCGGCCAGCCCTTCTTCGGAGGCGTGGAAGCTGGCGCCGAGCTGGCGCAGCGGCAGGTAAGCCTCGGGCGCCAGGATCAGGACGAACAGTCCGGTTCGGAGGTCCATCGACCCGTCGACGAGCCGGAGCGCAACCCCGACGGCGACGAGCGCCACCGAAAGCGTGGCCGCCAGCTCGAGGGCGAAGGCCGAAAGAAAGGCGACCCGCAGCGTTGCCATGCTCTCGCGCCGGTATTCGTCCGTGACCTGCTCCAGGCGCTCGAGCTGAGCGCCCGATCGTCCGAAGACCCGCAGCGTCGGCAGGCCGGCCACCACGTCGAGGAAGTTGCCCGAGAGCCGTGTGAGCGCATTCCAGCGGCGGCGGCGCCGCCGCTCGGTGGCTGAGCCGATCAGCACCATGAAGAGCGGGATCAGGGGAACCGTCAGCGCGACAGTCGCGGCGGCGACGTAGTCGGCCGCGGCCAGACACACCACGACGACCACGGGGACGATAGCCGCCAGCACCAGCTGTGGCACGTAGTTGGCGAAGTAGGCATCCAGCGCGTCGAGGCCACGTGTCGCAAGCGCCACCACGGCGCCGCGTGTCGGAGCATCTTCTCGGCCGGGCCGCGGCATCGCTGCGGCCCGGAGCAGCTTGATCCGCAGGCTGGACTTGATGGAAGCGGAGCAGCGGCGGGCGACCGATTTCTGAGCCCAGGCCACCGCCGCCCGCGCCCCCAGCACGACCGCAAGAGCGAGCAGCGTAGCCCGCAGGGCGGCGAGGTCCGCGCCTGCAAGGAAGGCCGAATCGATGGCGGTGGCGAGGAGCCACGCCTGCGCCACCGCCAGAGCGGCCGTGGCCAGACCGAGCGCGACCGCGGCCGCTAGAGCAACCGCGGTCGCGCTGGCGTAGCGAAGGAGCCGGCGGTCGATGACCCTCAGCTGAGTACCTTCAGGTGACGCTCCTCAGCCGGCCGAGGGCGGCGCCGCGAGCTCCGAGGCGTCCGGAATCCGATCGGCCGAGATTCGCCTGCGGAAGATCCAATAGGTCCAGCCCTGGTAGAGGAGGACGAGCGGAGTGAAGATCACGGCCACGACGGTCATGATCGTCAGCGTCAGATCTGTCGACGACGCGTTCGAGACCGTGAGGTTGTAGGCGGAGTTCGTCGACGATGGCATCACGTTCGGGTAGAGGGACAGGAACAGGGCTGCCACGGCGAGGCCGATCGTAAGCCCCGTGCCGATGAAGGCCCAGCCTTCGCGACCGAGGCGGTTTGCCACCAGCGCGCCGACGAGAGCCAGCGCCGCGATCACGGAAACGATTAGCGATGCCGTGGCCGTGCCCGCCGGGGCAGTACCCAGGTTGGCGCTGGAGATCTGAGTCCAGGCGAGGAACAGGACCGCCGCGACCGCGGCCACCAGGCCGATGATCGGCATCGCCGCGTTGGCCCGTCTGCGGAGGTCGCCGGTCGTCTTGAGGGCGATGTAGGCGGCCCCGTGAGTGGCAAAGAGCGTTAGGGTCACCACGCCACCGAGCAGCCCGTATGGGTTCAGCAGCGTCAGCAGGTTGCCGGTGTACTCACCGCCCTTGTCGATCGGGACGCCGCCGACGATGTTGGCGAAGGCGACTCCCCACAGCAGCGCCGGCAGCCCGGAGCCGAGAAAGATGGCCGCGTCCCAGCCGCGGCGCCATGTCGCGCCATCGCGCTTGCTGCGGTACTCGAACGCGACGCCGCGAAGGATCAGTGCGACGAGAATCAGGAAGAGAGCGAGGTAGAACCCGCTGAAAAGGGTCGCGTACCAGAACGGGAAGGCGGCGAAGGTCGCTCCACCGGCCACGAGGACCCATACCTCGTTGCCATCCCACACCGGCCCGATGGTGTTGATGAGGGCGCGTCTCTCCCGATCCGAGCGGCCCAGGAAGGGCAGCAGCATTCCCAGGCCGAAGTCGAAGCCCTCGAGGACGAAGTAGCCGATCCAGAGGACGGCTATGAGCAGGAACCAGATGTCATGCAACATGGCCGTCTCCTCAGTACGCGAAGGTCATGGGGGTCTCGTCCGAGTCGGCACCCGGCGGGACCGCGGACGGCAGGTCGCCCTGGATTCGCTTGACGAGCAGTCCCACCTCAATCACGGCTAGCGCGCCGTAGAGCAACGTGAAGCCGACGACCGTCACGGCCACTTCGAGTGTGCTCACGCTCGGTGAGACCGCAGCCGAGGTGAGTTGCAGCCCGTAGACGATCCAGGGTTGCCGTCCTATTTCGGTGAAGATCCAGGCGAACGAGTTGGCCGCGAGCGGAAGCAACGGCAGGACCACGGCTATCGCGACCGCCCCCCGACCTGGGGCCCGGCCCTTGCGCATCCGCCACAGGAACCACAGGGCCGCGAGCGCCGCAAGGATTCCGGCCCCGATCATGAGACGGAAGCTCCAGAAGGTCGCGGGTACGATTGGCGAGTAGTCGCCCGGTCCGTATTGGGCCTGGTCCAGTACCTGCAGGTCGTTGATGCCGGTCACCTGGCCGTTGGGGTCGCCGGTGGCGAGGAACGACAGCAGGTTAGGCACCTTGATTGAGAAGATCTCCTTGCCGTCGGTACCCCACAGGGTTACCAGCGAGAACGGAGCGGGCTTCGTTGTGTCGTACAGCCCTTCAGCTGCCGCCAGCTTCATCGGCTGGTCGGTCGTGATGTGCCTGCCCAGCGCGTCGCCGGAGACGACCACGAACAGGCCGCCGACCAGGAGCAGCACCGCCCCGGCCTTGGCGGCGGCTCTGAACGGCGATCCGTCAGCGTTCGGGCGCTTGAGCAGCCGCCACACGGCGACGCCCAGCACGAACGCCCCGCCGGTCATGAAGGCTCCGGCGATTACGTGTGGAAAGGCAAGAATGACCGTCGGGTTGGTCAGGACCGCCGGGAAGTCCTTGAGCTCGGCCCGTCCTGCAGCCGTGTTGACCGCGTATCCGACCGGCTGCTGCATCCAGGCATTGGCCGCCAGGATGATGTACGCGGAAATCGCGGTCGCCACGGCGACGATCCAGATCGAGGCCAGGTGGACGCGCCGGGGCAGCTTGTCCCAGCCGAAGATCCAGATCCCGAGGAAGGTCGACTCCAGGAAGAACGCAAGGAGACCTTCGACTGCCAGCGGCGCGCCGAAGATGTCGCCCACGAACCGGCTGTAGTTGCTCCAGTTCATGCCGAACTGGAACTCCTGGACGATGCCCGTGACCACGCCCATGGCGAAGTTGATGAGGAAGAGCTCGCCGTAGAAGCGGGTCAGCTTGAGGTATTTGTCGTTGCCTGTTCGGAACCAGGCCGTCTGGAACCCCGCCACGATGAAGGCCAGCGAGATCGTGAGCGGGACGAAGAGGAAGTGGTAGACGGTGGTGATGCCGAATTGCCACCGCGCAAGATCAAGGGCGTCCATTCACCGCTCCCATGGCGTTCCTCCGGGTCAGCGATTGGCTCGACGGGCTCGATCGGTGTGGCGAAGACCCCGCAGCGCCACTACCGTCCGGGAGGCAGGACGAACCTTCCGGTGCCGGGTTGAGACTGATCTCGCGTCCGCGCCGGGTCATGGTGAACTTTCACCATTTGAACGACTCTCGCCCGTCTATGCCCTCCAGGCAACCCTGCGAGTCCTACACAAGCCCTCTGCGCGGTCCTTCGAGGACCATCTGGAGCCGGTTCCGGACGTCGAGCTTGTGCTGGATGTTGGTCGCGTGGTTGCGGGCGGTGAGCAGGCTGATCGACAGCTCCGACGCCACCTCCGCGAGCGTCGCTCCACGGGCAAAGAGGCGCAACACCTCGAGTTCTCGTCGAGTCAGCTGCTCGGCCAGAGGCATGTCGTCACAGGGACCTGATTTCGCCGGGCGTGCCGGCGGCGTTTCGCATGTCTCACGGAGCAGATGGACGACCCGGAACGAGCCACGCGGCCCCTCGAGCACCAGAACCGTGTTGTCCAGATAGCGCGGCGACCCGTCGCGGGCTATCGCGGTGACCGGGTACGAGGCCGTTCCTCGACCCCGACGGGCGTTACGCGTGACCGGGCAGCTGGTGCCGCAGACCGGATGGCCGTCGGGTCGGCTGCCCATCACCACGTCGTAGCAAACGCGGCCGACGACTTCCTCGGCCGAGTACCCGAGCAGCCTCTGCGCGGCAAGTGACCAGGCCCTGACGCGCTGCCTGTCGTCGGTCACGAAGAGCCCGTCCGTGGCGGCTATCTTGCCGAGCCAGGATTCATCGAGCAAGACCGTCCCGTCGGATTCGAGCGATGGCTCGTCGGGCGGTGGCTCTGCTTGGCCGACCGGAACGGGACTAGGGGTCCCCTCCGAACCGTGGGTTGGCGCCACCGTAACTCCTCCGATCGGTCGCCGGGCCGGCGTCACCACGCGCCGCCTGCTACTCGGACTCTTCCAGGCGGTAGCCGACCCCGCGGACGGAGGCGGGCGCCGGGGCACCGGCGCCGGCCAGCTTGGAGCGCAGCCGCGCCAGATGCGGCTTGAGCCACTGCGGATCCGGGTTCGGCTCGCCGGGCCAGCCGGCGGAGAGCAGCGTCGAATGCGAGACGACGTGGCCGGCAGCCGCGACGAGTGAGGCCAGGAGGCTGTACTCGGTCCGCGTCAGGATGATCTCCTCGCCCGAGACCGACGCGGTGTGGCGGCCGCGATCGAGGACGATCGAGGCCCAGCGCAACTCACCGACGCCGTGCGGCTGCGCCTCGTTGCCGCGGCGGCGCATGACGGCGCGGATGCGCGCCAGCAGCTCTTGCTTCCCGAACGGCTTGACGACGTAGTCGTCGGCGCCGGTGTCGAGGGCTTCAACCTTGGCGCGCTCGTCGGCCTCGCCTGTCAACACGATGATCGGCGTCTGCGACATGCGGCGGATCGCTCGGCAGACCTCCACGCCATCCAGGCCGGGCATGGCGAGGTCGAGCAGCACCAGGTCCGGCCGCTCCTCGCTGAAGCGTCTCAAGGCGGTGTTGCCATCGTATGCGGTCACGACACGGTGGCCGGCCCGGCCCACGAGAGCCGAGACGGCACCTACCATCGCCGGCTCGTCGTCGACGACAAGCACGAGCAGGCTCGTCTCCCCGGGACCCATGCCGTTCACCACCTGCCCTCCGCTACAACTCCGCGTCCGGGCCTGCCTCGGACATCACGCCCGCTTCCGGTCCGGCCGCCACCCCGTCAGTTTGGCGCATCTCGGGCACGGCGACCATGAATCTGCTGCCGCCGAACCCGTTCGGTTCCAACCATACACGGCCGCCCATGCCGTCCATCAGCCGTCGCGCAGCATAGAGGCCGATTCCGGACCCGCGTGGCCGATTGGCAGTCCGAACATAGGCCTCGAAGACGGATTCCCATTCGGCCTCGGGGATCCCGAGCCCGTCGTCGGTGACGTAGACCTGTACCTCGCCTTCCACCCGCCAGGCCCCGACGCTCACAGCGCCGCCTTCGGGCGAGTACTTGACCTCGTTCTCTAGCAGATGCTCCAGAACCTGGCGGAACCGGCCCTCATCGCCCACCCCGATCAGCGCGCCCCACGTCCCGGTGCGGCGAAGAGGATGACCGCGGAGGAGGGGAGTCATCTCGCCGATGGTGTCGTTGACGGCGCGGGCGATGTCGAACGGGACGCGGGCCAGGCCGGCCGCCAGGCCGTCGCCGCGGACCGACGCGAGGATCGAGTCGACGAGCCGATCGAGTCGCGTCACCTGGGCGATGGCCTGGGACCGCCACTCCTCGACCCCGCCCGAGCCCGAGGTGGCGCCGGTCGTCGTCGCCGTCCCGGCAGTGCCCCCGGCAGCGATGCCCGTGACGCCCGCTGCCGACAGCGCATCCGCCGCCGCATCGGCGAGCAGATCGACGTATGCCCGCACCACGGCCAGCGGCGTGCGCAGCTCGTGTGTGACCACTGCAAGAAGCTCGGCGCGTGCGCCGTCGAGGGCGGTGAGGGTCTCGAGCTGTTCCTCGGCCTCGGCCTGGAGCCGCCCCTTCTCGACGATGCCGCCGAGCAGCGCCCCGATCGTGACCAGGAACTCGACCTCCTCGGGCGAGAAGGTCCGCGATTCGATCGCCTGGACGTTTAATACCCCGATCACTGAGTCGTTCCACGGCAGCGGAACCGACAGCATCGACACGAACTGCGATTGGTCGAAGCCCGGGACCCACTTGAAGCGCGGATCCACTCGGACGTCCGGCGAAGCCACCGGCTGGCCGAGCATCGCCGCGCGACCGGTAAGACCCTCGCCGATCGCCATCGTGACCGACCCGACCTGGTCGCGGTCCAGGCCATTTGTTGCGGCCAGGCGCAGCCGCGCGTTGTCGCGCTCCATCAGGTAGACCGAGCAGACCTCGACGTTGAGCGCAACGGTCGTCCTGTCGACGATCGTCCGCATCAGCTCGTCCCAGTTGCGAGCCGTGGTCAGCAGCTTGGCGAATTCGTGCAGGAACGAGAGCTCGCGCAGCTTCCGCTCGGCGTCGAACTCGGTCTCGTCTCGGGGCGGCGCCGAGCCGGTCGGCTCCGTTTGATCCCTCGAGCTGGCCATCGGGTCGCGCATTCGGTTCCGCGGCCTATTTGACCGACGCTGCCGGAGCGTCGTAGACCTTCGTCGGCAGCCCCTCGAGGAGCGGCTCGGTCCAGGTCCATGCCGCGCCGTAGTGCCGGCCGACGGCTCCGTGTCGGGCCGCCTCGGTCCGAAGCGGTAGTCCGAAGATCTCGATGAAGCCGACCGCGGCCGCGTGGTCGTATGTGTCGTCCGCGTCGTACGTGGCCAGCGACTTCTCGTAGAGCGACAGGGGGCTGCGCCGGCCGACTACGACGGCATTGCCGTGGTCGAGCCGGACGCGGACGTCGCCGCTGACGACGCGCTGGCTGCTTGCCGCGTAGCCGCGCAAGTCGCGGTGGAGGGCGCTGAACCACAGCCCGTCATAAGTCAGCTGGGCCAGCTCGTCGGCCACGACCCGGTTGAAGCGCAGCGTGTCCTTGGTAAGGGTCAGGCCCTCGAGGGCACGGTGGGCCCGGTGGATGACGGTGGCCGCCGGAGCCTCGTAGATCTCGCGGCTCTTGATGCCGACCAGGCGGTCTTCGACGTGGTCCACGCGGCCGATGCCGTGGGCGCCGGCGAGGGCGTGAAGCTTCTCGACCAGCGTGACGGGGTCGAGCCGATCGCCGTCAAGGGAGACCGGGACGCCGCCTTCGAAGCCGATGACGATCTCGACCGGATCGGGCGCCGCCGCCGGATCGACCGTCCAGCGGTAGACGTCGTCGCGGGGCGCAGTCCAGGGATCCTCGAGGATGCCGGCTTCGATCGAACGGCCCCACAAGTTGACATCGATGGAGTAGATCGACTCTTTGCTGATCGTGATCTCGATGTTGCGAGCCCTGGCGTACTCGATCTCCTGCTCGCGGCTCAAGCCCATGCCGACGCGCATCGGGGCGATGACGGCCAGAGACGGATCGAGAGCGTGGGTGGCGATGTCGAAGCGGACCTGATCGTTGCCCTTGCCGGTGCAGCCGTGGGCGACCGCATCGGCGCCCTCCTTGTGCGCCACCTCGACCAACAGCTGGGCAATCAGCGGCCGGGCCATTGCGGTAGCCAGCGGATAGACGCCCTGGTACAGCGCTCCGGCCTGGACGTGCGGCCAGCAGAAATCGCGCACGAAGCGTTCGCGCCCGTCGACGACATAGGCTCGCGAGGCGCCCGCGCTGATGGCCCGGCGGTCGATGTCTTCCTTGAGGACGCCGCCGCCCAGGTCGACGGTCAGGGTCACGACTTCGGCGTCGTACTGCTCCCGCAACCAGGCCACGGCGACCGACGTGTCGAGTCCACCGGAGTAGGCGAGCACGACCTTCTTCATCGAGGAGCCTCCGTCAGGGTGAAGGGAAGTACCGGCGGCAGCGCAGAAGCTCCCGCTGGTTGATAGCTAGCGAAACGGACCAGCCACCGCTCGAGGGCGGCCTCGGTCTCGAATAGAACGAGCAGGGTGTTGTCGCCGGCCAGCGTGCCTACCTGGTCCTGCAGGCTCGACTGGTCGATCGCCTGCGCGATCGCGCCGGCAGAGCCGGGCGTGGCGAGCAGCACGAGGCTCAGGCCGCTCCGGCCGAGGCGGACCGGGATGTCCTCCAGCAGCCGGCGGAGCCGCGAGTCGTACAGATTGCCCGTGGCCGCGCTCTCCGGAGTGGCGTAGACGTGGCGGTCGCCGCGCGGCACCTTGACCAGCCCGAGCTCCGCGGCATCGCGGCTCACGGTGGCCTGCGTCACCTCGAACCCGGCTCCGCGAAGCAGCTCCACGAGCTCCTCCTGGCTGCCGATCGGAGAGCGGGCGACGAGCTCGAGCAATGCACGTTGACGGCGCTGCTTGGCGTGGAGGCTGCCTCCACTGAACATCGTGGTTGCCATCGGTTCAGGCCCTTCCTGCCGGGGCCCGGCTGGTTTCTGGCGAGGCCATGATCCGAGTCCCGAAGGTCGGATCGCCGAGGGCCCGGGTCAGGGCGTGCGGATCCGACGAATCGGCGATGACCGCCTCCGCCCCGGGCCAGTTGACGGCCTGGAGGGCGGCCCGGATCTTGGGCACCATGCCGCCCGCTATCACGCCATCCGCGATCAGCCGCTCGGCCTCGTCGACAGTCATGCTCGCCAGCTTCTCTCCCGCGGCATCCCTGACCCCGTCGACGTCGGTCATGAGCACGAGCTGGCGGGCGCCGAGGCCCGCGGCGATCCCTGCGGCTGCGTCGTCGGCGTTGACGTTGCAGACGATGCCCTGCTCATCGCGGGCGAGCGGCGCCACCACGGCGATCTGCCCCGCCACGAGCAGCTGGTCGAGGAAGTCGCGCCGCACCCCGACGACGTGGGCGACGAGCCCCAGGTGGGGCAGACGCTCGGCGATCATGAAGCCACCGTCCACGCCGCTCAGACCCACGGCGTCGACGCCACGGTCGCGCAAGTCCGACACGAGCTCCGAATTCACCACTCCCCGGAGAACGGCCGCGGCGACGTCCAGGGCCGCCTGGTCGGTCACGCGCAGCCCGCCCTCGAACCGGCTGGGTACGCCGAGCCGTTCGAGCCACTCGGTGATGCGCTTGCCGCCGCCGTGGACGAGCACCACGGGCCGCCCGCGGCCCACCGTCGCGACCTCGTCGAGGACGTGCGCCTGGTCGGCGAGCGTCGTCCCGCCGAGCTTGATGACGAGGACTTCGCTCACGTCGTGTACTCCGCGTTCTCGATGACATAGCCCTCGGTCAGATCGCAGCCGAAGGCCTCGCCGGTGCCGCCGCCCAGGCCCAGGTGGAGGCGGATGAGGATCTCGGGCGCGTCCATGGCCTTGCTCACGGCCGCCCGGTCGAAGGGCAACGGCGCGCCGTTGAAGACGAGCGTGCCGGCGATGGCGATCTGGAGCTTGTCCAGGTCGAGCTCGGGCTGCCGTCCGGCCCGGGGCATGGCATCGACGTGGTGCAGGCCGGCGGCCTCGAGGAGCCCTTCGTCCGGCAGGCGGGCGTTACCCGCGGCGCTCGCCACGCGGCCCCAGTTGGGGTCGCGGCCGTGGACGGCGGCCTTCAACAGGCTGCTGCTTATGACGGAGCGGGCGATGGCCCGGGCGTCGTAGTCGTCGGCCGCGCCGCTGACCTGGCAGGTGATGAGCGTCGTTGCGCCCTCTCCGTCGGCGGCCTGCTGGCGGGCCAGCGCACGGGCCACGCCCTCGATCGCCGCGCCCAGCAGGGCGGCGCCCTCGCTGTCGGCGGGCACCGCGACCCTCGCCGCGCCCGATGCCATCAGGAATACCGTGTCGTTGGTGCTCGTGTCCCCGTCGACGCTGAGCTGGTTCCAGGTCCGCTGGACGATGGGCGAGAGCAGCTCGAAGAGCGTCTCCGGAGCGACGCCGGCGTCGGTCAGGATCACGCTCAGCATCGTGGCCATGCGCGGGTGGATCATGCCCACGCCCTTCGCGATCCCCGAAACGGTGACGGTGACCGGCGCGGCGTCTGACCCTGTCAGCTCCACCGTGGTCGTTGCCAGCTTCACCAGCTTGTCCGTGGTCATCATCGCGCCGGCCACAGCCTCGAGCCCCGCGCTCGACTCTGCGAGTTGAGGGATCAGTCGGGCAAGCCCGTCCTTGATCTTGGTCATCGGCAGCCGGACGCCGATTACCCCGGTCGACATCGCGAGCGTGCGGTCCGGCCCCGTGCTCAGCAAACCCGCCAGGAGCCTGGCCACCTCGGCCTGATCCGCGTCGCCCTCGACACCGGTTGCGGCGTTGGCCGAGCCGGAGGTGATCACGAGCCCGTCGGCCCAACCGAACCGCCCCCCGCCACCGATCTCGGTCGCATGGAGGTGCGCTCGCGAGAGTTTCACCGGCGCGGCAACCACCTGGTTGCTGGTGAAGACGGCGGCAACCGCGGCAGACTCGCCGGTGGTGGCGATTACGCCCATGTCGGGCTTGCCGGAGGGCTTGATGCCGGCCGCCAACCCGCCTGCCCGGAAACCGCGGGGCATCGCCGCCCGCTGCGCGACGTCCGGCAAGCGGCTGGTGAGGGGCCGCAGGTCGTCAAGGCGAGTCCCGCGTGCTGTCGAGGATCGATCGGGACCGGAGTGCATCAGATTCGGTTCCCTCCGAATGGGGGTCAGGGCGATCGGCGGCCTTGAGGGCGTCACCGGCCGGCGGTGGCGTTGATTGGGACAGCTAGGGAGCGATCGGATACTGCTCGAGCCCGACCGTCTCGGGCAGGCCGAAGAGGACGTTGAGCGCCTGGACCGCCTGTCCGGCGGCCCCCTTGACCAGGTTGTCGATCACGCCGAGAGCCAGGACGCGGCCGCTGCGGGGGTCGACCCTGACGCAGATCCGGCACAGGTTGCTGCCGAAGACGTGCTTGGTTGCCGGCGGCTCGCCGACGACCTGGATGAATGGCTCGTCGTGGTAGGCCTCGTCGTACAGGGCATCGATCTCCGCCTGGGTCACCGGGCGTGTCGGCCGGACATGGCAGCTGGCCAGGATTCCCCGCGTCATCGGGACTAGATGCGGCAGGAAGTCCACCGTGGCAACGCCCGGGTTTGCATCGCCCCGGCCGAGCGGGCCGCGCGCGCCCTGTTGCCTGAGCTCCTGCTCCATCTCGGCCGTGTGACGGTGGGTGAAGAGGCCGTAGGCCTTGACGCTTTCGTTGACCTCGGCGAAGAGCAGGTCGGACTTGGGTTCGCGGCCGGCGCCCGACACGCCGCTCTTTGCGTCTACAACCAGGTCGCCGATCAACCCAGCCCTGGCCAGCGGGGCCAGAGTCAGGATCGTCGCCGTCGGGTAGCAGCCCGGCAGGCCGATGATCGTTGCCGGCCGATCGACGGCGGCGCAGATCTCGTCCCGGTGCAGCTCGGGCAGGCCGTAGACGGCCTCGGCCAGCAGGGCGGGCGCAGGATGCTGGAACTTGTACCAGTCTGGGTAGTCCGCCGGGTCATGGAGACGGAAGTCGGGGCCCACGTCGAGCAGCGCCGAACCGCGGGCGACGATCTCGCCGGCCATGCCCGCGGCGACGCCGTGCGGCAGTGCGGTGAAGATGGCATCGGCCTCTGGTATCGCCTCGTCGATGACCAGCCCCGATTCGCTCAGGTGCGGGTGCGAGGCGGCGATCGGCTGGTTGTCGCGGTTGCGGCCCTGCAGACCGGCGAGTCTTACGTTGGGGTGATGCAGCAGCAGCCGGACCAGCTCGCCGCCCGCATAGCCGGTCGCTCCGACGATACCGACGGTGATGGCCCCACCACCGCGTCCCTCTCGATAGGCCTTAGGCCCCAAACCGCTCTTCGACCCGGCCTTGGATGAATCGCCCGCGCTCGCCGGCGCGCCGGCAGCCGAAACCGTCGTCCCTTCGCGGAGGGTGGCAGAGTCGCCGTCGGGCACGGATCGAATCGCGGTCATGGTGAGTAACTATACGGTCTGGTGAATAGTCATGCAAGGCCGCGAAGCGCCCTCACCTGGCGGCGCCGCCGGCCGGTGCGGCAGCAACGTGTGATTGAGTGTTGATGCGTCAACAAGGGTCGGACGGCTCTCCGAGCGCAGTCGGATCACGCCCGACGGGGAGATCGAGGTCATCCGCCGCCACCATCCGGGCGCGAACGCCAACCGGATTCGCCCGTTGCGGTTCGCGCGAAGGTAGCCGGACGGGTCACTCCGTGACGGGAACGCCGAACTAGAGCGTCCCGTCGCCGCTGCTCACAATGAGGCCGGCCGGACCGAGCACCGGCCCTTCGTCCACGTTGGTCCATTTTGGCACGTCGCCCGATTGTGCAAGTTCGGTCTGTGTCAGGTCGTCGTTGACGACGAAGAAGGTCGCCGGCGTAAGGTCCTGCGACACTGACTCCAGGACCTCGTGGCTGCCGGCTTTGAGGGGCCAAGGATCACAGGGGGTGGTTGAGCACTTTAACTCCGTCGGGCCACTTGACCGGTGCGGCAGCGCGGTGTGAGTGTCTGTTGAGGCCCGCGCGTAGTGCACTGCGCTCGGTCCGTATCGACGTTGGTGGGAGAATCTGTCTCAAGCGCAGGAAGTATTGACGCGCGGTCTGTATCCACGGCCGCTGGGAGACCGCGCAGAGCCACTGGCGAGACCCGCCTGCCTCGATGCGTCCCGGAAGGAGAACCGCGATGCGCTGGCGTCTCCGGGCAGAACGATTGGTGGTTGGCGCGGCCGTCGCTTCGCTGCTCGGTGGATGCGCCGCGGGCGCCGCCACCACTCCGTCCCCTGTGAGCGGAAACGAGCACATCTATTGGGCCAACCGGGTCACCGAAGAGAACACAAATGGCCTGACGACAATGGGGCGGGCCAACCTCGACGGGACCGGGGTCAACCAGAACTTCATCACGGGCGCGAACAGCATGGCCGGCGTGGCGATCGTCGGGGACTACCTCTACTGGGCCAACAGCGAGGACGTCACGATCGGGCGGGCCAACCTCGACGGGACAGGGGTGAACCAGAGCTTCATCGGTGACGCCAGCGGTCCCTTTGGGCCAGCGAGCGACGGACGATACCTCTACTGGGCCAACCACAGCAGCGGGACGATCGGGCGGGCCAACCTCGACGGGTCAGGGGTGAACGAGAGCTTCATCAGCGGCGCCGGGACACCTGTCGCTGTCGCCGTCAGCGGCAGCTACATCTACTGGGCCGACTATCTTGGCAACACGATCGGGCGGGCCAACCTCGACGGGACCGGGGTAAACGAGAGCTTCATCAGCGATACCAGCGGTCCCGCCGGGATCGTGATCGCGGGAGGCTACATCTACTGGAGCAACCCCGGCAGCGGCACGATCGGGCGGGCCAACCTGGACGGGACAGGGGTGAACCAGAGCTTCATCAGCGGTGGCTCCGCGCCGCTCGGGTTGGCGGTTGGCCCGTAGGAAGTCTCGCCGCCTGACCGGCTGTCCGGCCCGCCCGGTGGCGTCGTCCTTCTCGGTCTGTGGCAGCGACGGGCTGCTCGCTCGCGATCAACGCGGCTCACCACACTGCCGCACCGGCTGGCCGGAAGGGGAATAGTCGCCTCCTGACTGCCCAGCCCATCAACAGCCATCACACCCTGCTGCCGCATCGGGCCGCCGGCTAGCGAACGACGGGCTGGCCGATGAAGAGCGACGGGTCGGGAACCTCACGGCCGGCTCCGTCGAGTTGCGCCATCGTGTCTGCGTCGAGCTGGAGCTCCATGCCGCCGAGCTGTTCCTCGAGCTGGGCCACGCTGCTGACGCCGGCAATCGGGATGATCGGTGGGGTGCCGGCCGCCAGCCACGCCAGCACGACCTGGGTTGGCGTCGCGCCGAGTTCGCGCGCGACCCGCCGCAGGACCGCCATTCGCTCGACGTTGGCGGCGTGGCCATACTCGGCCCGCGGGGCCATGTCGGCGCGGGCGTAGAGCCCGGTCAAGAGCGGCGAGTAGGCAAGCAGAGTCAGGCCCTCGGTCTCCGCGTAGTCGATCATGTCCTGCGAGATCAGGTTCAGCTGTCGGGGCCCCGGGATCGGAAGGAGGTAGCTGTGCTTCTGCTGTAGGGCCGTGTAGGCGGGCCGCCCGGCGGAGCGGGCGAGAGCCCGGGCCCGCTCCACCCGCCAGACCGAATGATTGCTGGCGCCGAGCAGACCCACCGTGCCGGACTCGGCGAGACCGGCCAGGGCGTCGACAGTCTCTTCCTGAGGAGTGGAGCGATCGTCGATGTGGGCGTAGAGCAGGTCGAGGCGATCCTTGCCGAGCTGGCGCAGGCTCAGCTCCGCGTCCTCGATGATCGCCCTGCGGCCGAGACCCTGCCAGTTCTCCGGGCCGGGGTGGCCCGGCACCAGCGTCCGGGCGCCGACCTTAGTGGCGACGACCATTCGATCCGTCACGCCACGCGAGGCCATCCACCTGCCGAGGGTCCGCTCGCTCTCGCCCGAGTCGCCGTTCCACTGGCCGTAGTTATTGGCCGTGTCCAGGAAGGTGCCGCCGCCTTCCAGGAACCGGTCGAGGATCGCGAACGAAGTCTTCTCGTCGGTCCTCGTGCCCATGTACATCGTGCCGAGACACAGCTCACTGACCGTGAGGCTCACTCGGCCGTCGCCGAACGTTCGTTGTCGCACCGAGTTCTCCTTTGCCCGCTCGTTCGTTTGAGTGGTCGCAGTGTGACAGCCGAGTGGTATGGTCGTAATATCCAATTCGATGGAACAATACCAGACCAATCTCGCTTGGGACACGCTGCTGGATCTGGGCAGGCCCGGTACGGGGCCGCTCCACGCGCGGCTGTCGCGAGCCTTGCGCGAGGCAATCCGCAGCGGCCGGGTTCCCGACGGTGCCTCCTTGCCGCCGAGTCGCGAGATGGCCGCCGACCTCGGCTGCTCGCGCTGGGTTGTGACCGAGGCATACGAGCAGCTGGTCGCCGAAGGATACGTGGAGGGCCGGGTCGGGTCGGGGACGCGGGTGAGACGAGTCGAAGAAGGAGCCGCGTCGCCGGAGGGGCAGGTTGACCGGCCCGCGCCGGCGGCCGGTCGCGTCGCGGCGCCGTCCGGTCCCCTGCCGGTCTTCACTGGGCAGCGCATCGACATGGCGCCCGGGCTCCCGGACCTGCGCCACTTCCCGATGGCCCGGTGGCTCGCGGCCTGCCGCTCGGTCGCCGCGTCGCTGCCATTCACGGAGCTCGGATACCCCGATCGCGGCGGTCATCGCCAGCTCCGCGAGGTGCTGGCGGGCTACCTCATGCGGGTCCGCGGAGCGGTGGTCGACCCGCTGGACGTCACTGTGACGACGGGCGTGACCGACGGCGTGACCAGGGCCTGCCGGGCGATGGGGCTCGCCGGCATCGAGGTCGTGGCGACGGAGGATCCGGGCTGGAACCGGCTGCGCGAGGCCGTACGGGTGGCCGGCCTGGAGAGCGTGCCGGTGCCCGTCGACGAGCACGGACTGCAGGTCGAGCTTCTAACCGACCTGCCGCAGGTTCGGGCAGTAATCGTCGGCCCAGCTCACCAGTTCCCGACGGGTGCGGTCCTGACCCCGGAGCGGCGCACCGCACTGCTCGAATGGGCGCGCCGCGCCGACGGCCTGATCCTCGAGGACGACTACGACGCCGAGTTTCGATACGATCGCCGGCCGGTCGGGACCATGCAGGGTACCGACCGTAGCCGCGTCGCGCTCCTGGGCTCGCTCAGCAAGTCGCTCGTGCCGGCCCTGGGAATCGGCTGGATCGTGACGCCGCCGTCGTGGACCGAAGCGGTTCGCGAGACCGAGGTTCGGCCGGCGGCGCCGCCGTTGCTGGATCAGCTCGCGTTCGCGGAGCTCGTCGAGTCCGGCGCCTACGACCGCCACATGCGGGCCGCCCGCAAGAGATACCGCGCCAGACGTGACGCGCTGGTCGCGGCGCTGGCCTCGCTCATGCCAGACTGTCACGTTTCGGGGGCGGCTGCGGGTCTCCACTTGCTGGTGCGCCGGGCGGGCCTCTTTGATGCCCCGGTCGTCGTCACGAGGGCCGCTCAGCTCGGGGTCGACGTCGCGAGCCTCGATGCCTACCGGATCTCGAACCGGGCGATCGGGATGGGCCTGGTGCTCGGCTACGGCAACCTGGGCGACGGCGAGGTCACGGAGGGCGTGGCTCGGCTGGCGGAGGCGATGGCGAAACCGGCCGGCTACACGTAGCCCGCGGCGACCATCAGAACCCAGGCGAGCATGAACCAGTGCAGCAGCCAGCCCCATATGAACGAGCGCGTCCGCCAGGCCAGCAGCCCGAAGAACGCCCCGCCAACCAGCGTCGAGAGTTGCTCTATCTCGGGCTTCCAGACGTGCATGAGCGCGAACGGGATGATCTGGAGCCAGATCGCGTCGGTGCCGTATTTGCGACCTAAAGCCCACAGCAGCCAGCCCCGGAAGAAGAACTCCCAGGCGAAGAGGTCGACGCCGGTGTCGACGATCAGGCGCCACATCGGTCGGCCGTCGATCGTGTCGGTGTAGTAGGCCCGGAAGTCGGGCAGGCGGCCGAGGATCCAGATGATGACGGCCATCGCCGCGATCCCCGCCACCACGATCGGGAGGCCGAGGCGCCAGTCGCCCAATCGGAGGCCGTAGCGCCTCGGGTCCTCGCGCCATGCCAGCACGATGATCGCGACCGGGATGATGAACTCGAGCACGAACCGGTCGTATTCGGCCTGTACGAATCGGTTGTTGAAGGCGAGGATCAGGATAACCGTCGCCAGCGAGACGATCTGGACAATACGGGCATCGAACTCCACGCCCCAGACTCGCCACTTCCGGGCGGGCCAGTCGCCTCCGACCGGCGGCCCGGGTGCGCCATCCGGGGCGGGCGCAAGCCAGGCAGCTAGCGCACGTGGAAGAGGCATTCGGTCGTGCTTCCGTACGTGGCGCACATTACTCGTTCTTTGGAGGACCAGGCCGTCCCCGAGACACCCGCGGGGGCACCCGCGTCGGAGGGTTCGAGATACCAGCGCACGCCCTCGGCGTATAGATCGCCGGTGTTGGCCAGCCCGACGATCGTCGTGGTTGCCTTCGAGCGCATCAGGAACAGCGCCACGTCACGACCGGCTACCACCTGACCGGCCGGCACCGCGTCTGCGAACTGGTTCTGTATGACGACCAGGTCGTAGGTAGCGCTGCCGGCCCACCGGCCGTACCAGGCGAGCCCCGGGACTGCGGCGGCGATGAGGACCGCCCCAATAAGCAGATTCGGCGCGGCCCTTCGCATCGGCGCCCCTCTGCTGCGTTGCGCTGCGGGTGGGACTTCGCTCGGCGGGGCGGCGGCCTCAGTCGTGGTGACCGCGGTTTCGTCCGGCGCGGCTCCGGCCGCCAGCTTGTCGCGCAGCCAGCCAACGACGAGGTGGAGCCCGATGGCCGCCAGGATCGCCATCGCCGGCACGAGCGGGACCACGTAGCGGTTCGGCCGGTACGAGACGAGCATCATGATCCCGAAGCCGAAAGCCGCCCAGGCGAAGGCAGCGGCCGCGAGCCTCGACTCGGTTTCGTCGAGCCGCTTGCGCAGCGCCGCGATCGCTACCGCTCCGGCGGCGCTGAGGACGATCAGGGGCAACAGGATGAAGCCGAAGAGGTAGTCGTTCGAGCCCGTCAGGTAATCCTTGATCGACCTTACCAATGCGTCCGGCGTCAAATTCCACTGGTACGGCGGCCAGATCTTGATGTCGACCGCCACGGCCGCGCCGTTCGGAAGCCAGATGACGATCGCCCACAGGAGACCGGCGACGGCGATCACGGCCGACGCGCCGGCGACCCAGCGCCGCACCCCGCTATCGCGCCAGCCCCAGATCAGGCCCAAGGCCAGGAGGATTCCGACGACCGAGAAGAGGGCGTTCGGCTTGGTCCCGATGGCCACGGCGTAGCAAAGGCCGCTGACGGCTCCGCCTCGAAGACCGGGGCGGTCTTGCCTCGCCAGCACCAGCGTGCCGAGGGTGATCCCGAGAACCACCAGGTCCTCGAGGAACGCCAGCCGGCCGTAGAAGAGGATCAGGCCCGAGGCGGCGAACGCGACGCCGCAGAACGTGGCGACGGCCCGGCCCAAGATGCCTCGAATGCCCCAGACCAGTGCCGTGGCCGTCAGCGATACGCAGACGATCGAGACGAGGCGAGCCTGCACGATCCCGACTCCCACGAGCTTGAGCCAGGCGGCTTCGATCAGGCTGAAGGGCAGGTTGACCAGATACAGATTCCATTCGTCCGTGCTCCAGTGACCGAGCTGGACGAAGTTGCGGGCGTTGGCCAGGTTGAATGCCTCGTCCGTGAACGGTGCGAAGCTGGCTGTGGCCCTGCTGGTCGGATCGGCGGCCACGAACGCGGCAAGCACAGCGAACAGGCCCAGGCCGACGAGCAGCGCTTCCCACGGGAGATCACGCAGCCGGCCCGTGCCGCCGGACGGCAGCTCGACAGTCGCGGCGAGAGGCGTCGATTCCGCCGTCACGGCTGAAGTCTCGGGATGTTGTGCCACAGGATCCCGTACGTGACGGACACCATGCTGAACAGGATCAGCAGACGCTCGAGCCGGCCGTTCCAGTAGGCCGCCCAACGGCTCGAGCCCATGGCGATGAGGGCGATCAGGAAGGGCGTGAAGTCGAGCGAGTAGCGGAAGCCGTACTGGATGTATCCGCCGCCGTAGTAGAGGAAGACCGGCACCGCGACGAGCGCCGTGGCGATCCACAGCAGCCGGGCCGTCCGCTCCTTGAAGCCGGCCCACAGGGCGGTCAGAAGCGCCGGCGACACCAGCAGCATCGAGAGCCCGTACGGATTGGCCGTCAGGAACGGGAACCCGGGCATGGTCTTGAACGGCGCCAGGACCGCCAGTCGGAAGTTCTCGGGTATCTGCAGGACGGAGAAGAGTCCGAGCGCCCGGCGCGCCAGAAGATCCTGCTGGGCCAGGTACGAAATGGTGTAGCCGGCCTGAAGTGGCGACCCGAACCTGACCCAGTTGAACCATCCGTAGATGGCGAGCGCGACTCCGAGTGGGGCGGCGAAGGCAGCGGCTGTCATTGCCAGCGACCGGCGAGCGTCGCGCTTCTGCCAGAGCAGGGCGATCCCGAACGGAACCGCGGCCAGAGCCGTCGTGGGCCTGGTCAGGAACGCAACGGCCATGCAGGCGCCCAGAACGCCGGGCCGGCGCCGTCCCGCCCACTCGATCAGGAAGACGGTCAGGGCGAGGAAGGACTCGGCGTGGGCAAGGTAGTAGAAGTCGCCGAAGACCGACACGTAGAAGAGAAGCGTGCCGAAGGCCGTGAAGCCGGCGACCCAATAGGCGAGTGAGCCGCGAGCACCGTATGCGCGAGCCAGCGGCAGGGCCAGGATCGCGGCTGGAATGCCGACGGCCACGCCGACGATGTGACCGGCCTGGCTCTGCAGCGCGCTGAGAAAGGCAAAGGGGAGGTATGGCAGCAGCTGGAGGGGTCCGACGGCTATGTAGTACCGGCCGCCGATGTCGACCGAGTCGACCGTGCCCCGGAACGAGTCCGAGTCGAGCCGGCCGTTGAGCACCGAAGCCGCGAGCGTCATCATCCGGTCGGTCGGCAGGTGCCGCCAGTAGACGGAGGCCGCCGTCGCTGCCGCGTAGACGAGGATCACCGCGACGCAGAACAGGGCGTCGCCCCGGCCGAGGCGATGCCAGATGCGCTGCACCGGTGGGTTCGTGGCGGACGTCACAGCGGCGAAGTATAAGCGGCTGCGCTCGGCTCTTCGGCCACGGTTGGGCCTGCGGCCGCGCGCCGGGGTGACCCCGGCCGGCCCGGGCCCCCGCGGAATGGGCGTCCTATTCGTCCAGGACGTCCCGCAACGGGCCGGTGACGACGACCTCGGCGGACTCTTCGCTCGGTGGCGTCCCGTCCGTGCCGGGTCGTTTGATCGTGTAGCGATGGCTGATCGCCGTCGGCCCGGCCGCGATCTGGGCACTGACCGTGCAATACCTCGTGGCGGAGAGCTCGATGGAACGGCGCACAGCCTCCGTTTCGACGTCGCCCTCGACGACGTGCAGGATCGTGATCGCGGTGAAGACGTTGGGCGTCTTCTCGCGCTGTGTGCCGGTCACCTCGACCGAGTATCGATCGACGACCTGGCGCTTCTTGTTGAGGATCTCGACGACGTCCATTGCGGTGCAGCCGGCGATTGCAGCAAGGACGAGCTCGGTCGGTCGCGGGCCCGTGTTGCCGGCCGCATTGTCGACGACCACGTCGTGGCCCGAGCCCGTCTGCGCGACGAACCGCAACCCGCCTTCGTGCTTGAGGCTGAGGTGCTTCTGACCCACATGTTCCTCCTGCCCTGAGGGATCGGCTCGAGAGGGACGCTCGCGTGCAGCCTACCGCCCCCGCCGCATTCCGGCCGCTGAGGGCCGCAGGACGGAGGTATCGGCCCGCGCCTCGGTCGGCCCGGCCGGGGCGGCGAATTGCTCGTGGTACAGACGGGCATAGAGCCCGTCGGCCGCCATCAGCTGGGCGTGGGTGCCCCGTTCGACGATCCGGCCGCGTTCGTAGACCAGGATCAGGTCGGCGCGCAGGATGGTAGAGAGGCGATGGGCGATGGCGATGGTCGTCCGTCCGGCCTCGAGCCCCTCCAGGGCTCCCTGGATGAGTCGCTCGCTGACGGTGTCGAGCGCCGAGGTCGCCTCGTCGAGGATCAGCACGCGTGGGTCCTTGAGCAGGACGCGGGCGATCGCGATGCGCTGCTTCTCGCCGCCGGAGAGCTTGTAGCCACGCTCGCCGACCGTCGTGTCGTAGCCCTCGGGCAGCTCCATGATCCGGTCGTGGATCGCCGCCGCCCGGGCCGCGACCTCCAACTCCTCGTCCGTGGCATTGGGCCTGGCGTAGCGGAGGTTGTCGCGAACGGAGCTGTGGAAGAGGTAGGTCTCCTGGGTTACGAACCCGACGATCTGGCCGATCGACTGCAGCCGGATCTTCCGGACGTCTATCCCGTCGATCTCGACCGCGCCCGAGTCCACGTCGTACAGCCGCGGGATCAGGTACGTCGTGGTCGTCTTGCCGGCCCCCGATGGGCCCACAAGCGCCACCAGCTGGCCCGGCTTGACCTCGAAGTCGATACCGTCGAGGGCGAACTGGCGGGGTGTATCGAGGTCGGCATCGGCGCCGTTCGACGCCTCCGGGCCTTCGATGGCTACCAGCGAAGCCTTCGTCGGGTAGTGGAACGAGGCGTCGCGGAGTCGGACGCGGCCGCTCACTTCCGCGGGGTCGAGCGCCACCGCGTCGGGCGCGTCGGCGATCTCGGGCTTCATCTCCAGGTACTCGAAGATCCGATCGAAGAGGGCGAGCGCACCCTGGAGCTCCACCTGGACGTTGAGCAGCTGGCCAAGTGGGAAGAAGAGCCGGCTTTGGAGCGTAGTGAACGCCACGATGTCACCGATGCTCGGTGGGTGCGGATCGTGGTTGATCGCCAGGTATCCGGCCAGCCAGTAAACGAAGGCCGGGATGATCGACATGATCGTGCCTATCAAGGCGAAGAACCACCGGCCGACCATCGCCTGGTGGATCTGGTTCCGCGCGACCCGTTCATTGAGGCCGGCGAAACGCCGTATCGACGCTTCCTGCTGGCCGAAAGTCTTCGACAGCAGGATTCCGCTGACGCTGAGCGTCTCTTCGGTCGCGGCCGTCATGTCCGCGAGCGACTTCTGCGTTTCGGTCGAAGCGGCCCGCCGGACCTTGCCGACGCGGTTGGCGATGAAGGCGAAGATGGGCAGCATCGCCAGTGAGAGGGCCGTCAGCCGCCAGTCGATGAAGAGCATGGCGACGATGGTGCTGACCACCACCGCTACGTTGCTCGTGATGCTGGCTGCTGTGTCAGTGACGACGGACTGGATCCCGCCGACGTCGTTCGACAGGCGGCTCTGGATCTCGCCCGTCCGAGTCTCGGTGAAGAAGCGGAGCGGCATGCCCTGGAGATGGGCGTACAGCGCGCCGCGGAGGTCGCGCATCACGTTCTGGCCGACCATGTTGTTGACGTAGCTCTGGCCGACGCCGATCAGGCTCGACACGATCGGGATGGCGATCATCAGAACGACGAAGAGGTTCAGCAGCCCGAAGTCGCGCCGCGGGATGGCGATGTCGATGAGCAGCTTGAGCAGGATCGGGTTGATGACGCCCAGGAAGCTCGTTATCAGGATCGCGCCCAGGACGACCAGGACCTCGAGCTTGTAGGGCACGAAGAAGACCATGATTTTGCGGGCGGTTCGAGTGCGCCGTTCGCGCGGCACGGGCTGCTGCTTCTCGCGGAGGGTGGAATTGGCAAAGCGGTGGCGACCACCGCCGGCGAAGGACATCGGGACTCCTGTGTGTGCGAAGACCCTAGCAGCCGAGTTCGACTACCGCCCGCGCCGACCTTCTCAGGCTCGGAACGGGCCTCGAACCGGTCAGTTGCGCGCCAGCGTCTTCAGATCGACGGCGAAGGCCATCGCCGACCAGTCGATCGGCTGCGGGTCGGCCCGCTGCCGCGCCGGCACCCGCCCTAGCGCGAGGTGGCGGTTCCCGCTCGCGCCGTGTCGACCGTGGGGGCCCGATGCGTTTCCGCATCGAGAGCCGTCTGCGCCTCCAACCACCGCTCGGCATCGATGGCCGCCCGACAGCCTTCACCGGCCGCGGTCACCGCCTGGCGGTAGCGATGGTCGTCCACATCGCCGGCGACGAAGACCCCGTCGATGTTCGATGCCGTGGTCGCGCCTTCGGTCCGCAGGTAGCCCTTCTCGTCGGACTCGAGCCAATCGCGGAAGACGGCCACGTTGGGTCTGTGACCGATGGCGACGAACAGCCCCTCCAGCGGCAGGGTTTCCTCGCCAGGTTCGTCGGTCTTGCCGAGACGCAGACCCTCGACGTGGTCCTGGCCGAGGACTTCTTTCACCGTCCGATTCAGATGGAGCTGGATCTTCGGGTGTGTCGCAGCGCGAGCCTGCATGATCTTGCTGCCCCGGAACGCGCCGCGGCGATGGATCAGGTGGACCTTCGTCGCGAAGTGGGTGAGATACAGAGCCTCTTCTAGGGCGCTGTCTCCGCCGCCGACGACGGCGATCTCCTTGCCGCGGAAGAAGAATCCGTCGCAGGTGGAACATGCGCTCACGCCCCTGCCGCGAAGCCGGGTCTCGCTGTCGATGCCAAGCCACAGCGCCTCCGCCCCGGTCGCGACGATGACCGACCGGGCCCGGTACTCGACGCCGGCGGCCCACAGCCGGAACGGCCGGCTGCTCAGGTCGACGCGATCGACGTCAGCGTCGACGACCCGGGCGCCAAAGCGCTCGGCCTGCTTGCGGAAGAGGCTCATGAGCTCCGGGCCCTGGATCCCGTCGGGGAATCCGGGGTAGTTCTCGACGTCGCTGGTGATCATCAGCTGGCCACCGCCAACGACGCCGCCGATGACGATCGGCTCGAGGTTGGCTCGAGCGGCATAGATTGCGGCGGTGAGGCCGGCCGGGCCTGAGCCAACGATGACGAGCCGGGCGTCCACCGGCCGGCCAGAACCGTTCGCGGCCGGAACCGCCACGGCGGGCATGGCCCCGTCGCCTTCGACCGGGGCGAGCACGGTCAGCTTGAGGCCGGCCAGCGGGCTGTTTGTCTTGTTCGTCGTGTCATTCGCCATGAGTCAATCCTAGCACGGTTGCGATACTCCCGGGGAGTATCAAGCCCGCCAGGCGCGTCCTTTCACGCCTGCTTTGGAGCTGCCGGTCGACCGCCCGCTGCGGCCGGCGGTGTCGGCCGTGTTCGCGAACCAGGGCCGCGTCCGCTGGAACCGGGCCGACTCCCCGGTTGTCGCCCTAGATAGCAGCTGTCTCTATGGAGTGGACCTGGGGAATCACGTCCCGGCCCAGCGTCTCGAGGTTGCGCAGGTCGTGCACGTTCGTCAGGTTGAAGATGACGTGCTGGACGCCGACCTGTGCCAGCCTGCGGAAGGCCGCGATGATCTCGGCCGGCGTCTGCGCAGCCAGATCGACGTGCGCCAGGTTCGTCCGTTCTATCTCTTCGAACGGTCGACCGACTTCGGTGCAGCGCTCGCGCAGGACAGAAAACTTGTGAGCCAGCTGGTCCGGGCCACCGAAGATGTTGCAGGCGTCGGCGTACTTCGCCACGAGCCGCAGCGTCTTCTGCTCGCCGCCGCCGCCAATGATGATCCTGGGGTGGGGCTTGGTCAGCGCCTGCGGGGAGTTGAGCAGCCGGCCGGCGTGGTAGTGCTTGCCTTCGAAACGCTCCTCCGAGCCGCGTGGGCCCTGCCACATGGCGTGGACGATCTGGAGCGTCTCCTCGAGCATCTCGAACCGGACGCCGAGCGGTGGCATCGGGAACCCGAGGCCGTGGCTCTCCTCCTCGTTCCACGCGGCTCCGATTCCGAGGTACGCCCGACCGCCGCTCAGGACGTCGAGTGTCGTGGCCGCCTTGGCCCAGAGCCCGGCTTCGCGGTAGTGAACCCCGCCCACCATCAGGCCGAGCGTCGCGGTCTTCGAATGCGCGGCCATGAACCCAAGCGCGGTCCAGCCCTCGAGCATGGGTTCCTCGGGTCGGCCCACGCCGCGGATCTGGTAGAAGTGGTCCATCACCCAGAGCGAGTCGAGGCCCGCGGCGTCCCCCGCCTCGGCGATCCGGCCGAGCGTCGGCCCGATTGCCGCGTCGCCGCCGGGCCACGTGAACGAGGGAACCTGTAGCCCGATCTTCATGGGTGTCTCCGTGAGGCGGGCGCGACCATTGGGTGCAGCCGGCGGTGAGGACGAGATGGTGGCAGCAGGTTAGCACCGAGCGGTCGATGTCCCGAACCATTGCCTGGCCGGCGATACTGGGCCGGAGCGGAGGCGGTGATGGCAGACGCGATCTTCGACCAGAGGGTGGAACCTAGCCGCACGGCGCTCCAGGAGCTACTGTCGATCCGGTCCGGTCTGTGGCTCCTTCTGGCTCGACGGATCGAGGAGCTCGGCGGACGCGGAGCCTGGGCTTGGGGCGGCGCCAAATACGGTTGGGAGCTCAAGTTCCGGCGCGGCGCCAGACCCTTCGCGACCCTGACGCCGAAGCCGAACGGGTTCGTGATCCTGATCGTCCTCGGCAGAGCGGAGGTGGCGGCCGTCGATCCAGCGGCCCTCGGTGAGGGCGTCAGGTCCACATTCGAGGGAGCACGGCAATTGCCCGACGGGATGTGGCTCTTCCATTCCGTCGAGTCGGAGCGGGACGTTGCGGACGCGGTTGCGCTCCTGGAGTTGAAGTTACCGCCGACCGTTCGGGCTCGGCTGGCGGCCTCTCGGCGGGGCTAGGGTTTGCGTTTTGGGCGTCTCCTCTGGTAGGGTGGGTGACGAATCGACACGGTCCTCCCGCACCATCACAGGGGGCCGTCCCCCCAGCGGAGCACCTGTATTGCGTCACGCAACCGCGGCGATGAATCGGGCTCTCAGCCGCCTGGCGCTTCTCGCGAGGTCTCGCGCCCTTCGCGTGGCGGACGTCCGCACGATCGATCCGGTCGGTCGAGTTCGTGAGACGTTGGCCCGACTCTCCGCCCGCGACGGCATGGACCGGCTCATCCCCATCGCGGTGTGTGCGCTCCTGATAGTCGCCGCCCTGGTCAGCTCGTTGCCCGAGGTTCCCGCAGCGTCTGCCGCTGCCCGTCCCACGACCTCAGTTCAGGTCGCCGCGATGCAATACCCGCAGTTCGGCCAGGGCGACGGCCCGGCGGCGGCCGATTACAGCGACCTGTATCTCGGCGACGGCTCGATCCCGAACACGCTCCAGAACCCCGGCGTCGGCACCGACGCAAAGACACTGCTCAAGGTCTACGCGGTCCAGTCGGGCGACACGCTGGGCGCGATAGCGGGGAGGTTCGGGCTGGCCACTTCGACGGTCTACTGGGCCAACAAGTCCAGCCTGCCGAACCCGTCGTCGCTTCGCGTCGGTCAGCAGCTCCTCATCCCTCCGATCGACGGGCTGCTCGTGACGGTGTCTTCGAAGGACACCCTGGACTCGCTGGCTGCCAAATACCACGTCACGGCCCAGGACATCGTCGATACGAACAACCTGCCTGATACCAAGCTGACGGCCGGCCGGACGCTGCTGATCCCGGGCGCCAGCGGCGGCCCGATGCCCGTTCCGAAGACCGTCTCCAGCGGCGGAAGCGGCCGGACTGTCCGGGTCGGCTCGTGGATCTGGCCGGTCGACGGCTACAGCTACATCAGTCAGTACTTCTGGTCGGGCCACCACGCCATCGACATCGCGGCGGCATTCGGAACGCCGGTGGTTGCGGCGGTCGGCGGGACCGTGGTCAAGGCCGGTTACAACGGGTACACGGGTGGCGGCAACGTCATCTGGGTGATGCAGGGCACCAGGCTCTACACGACCTACAACCACCTCTCCAGGTGGTACGTCCGCCCGGGCCAGAAGGTCTCCGCCGGCCAGAAGATCGGGCTCGTCGGCCAGAGCGGTGAGGCTACGGGTCCTCACCTCCACTTCGAGGTCTGGCTGGGCTACCCGTGGGGGCTCGGGACCGTGACCGATGCGGTCAACCCGTGTCTCTATCTGGCGGGCTGCTGAGCGCTGGCGGCCTGCTGAGGACCTCCCGCGGGCCGAGATCGCCGGCGGAGGCCAGTTCCTGCCGATCGGCCCTGCCATCGCCCTACGCGCTGAGCTAGAGACGCTCGATATGTCCTGGCGCGAAGCGCGGCCCGAACCGCGGGACCTTGATTCGTGAAGCCTCCAGCAGTCGGACCACTCGCGCGCGCTGGCCACGGTAGGGCTTGAGCAGCGAGAGCATTCGGGCGTCGTCTCCGCGCGGCTCTCCTGCGAGGGTCCAGGCCACGAGGTCTGGCAGGTGGGCGTCGCCGACGCTGACGGCGTCGGGATCGCCAAACGCGGCGCGGGTCGCCTCCGCCGCGGTCCACGGCCCGATGCCGGGGATCTGTCGCAGCCGCGCGCGCGCTTCCCCCGGCGCGAGCGCAATCAGCGCCTCAAGCTGCTGCTCGAGTCCGCCGAGTCGCCTGATCAGCTCCGCCCGCCGGCGCTCCAGACCCATCGGATGGAGCTCGAAGTAGGGGAGGGCCGCCAGAAGCGCGCCGCTTGCTGGCAGAAGCAGCCCGGCAGGCCCCGGTGCCGCATCGCCGAGTCGTCGGGCCAGGGCCGCGTACGCAGCCTGAGCCTCCCCGGCGGTGACCTTCTGCTCGGTCACGGCCGGGATCAGCGCCGGCAGGAGTTGCCCTGTCCTTGGCAGGCGCAGCCCGGGGAAGCGGCGTTGCAGCTCCCGAATGAGGCGGTGCTGAGGAACGAGCGCCGCCGGGTCGTCCAGAAGGCCGGCCAGCCCTGGCGCGGCGAGGAGTGCGAGCTCCGCGCCGGGCCCCCAGGCCTGGGCGTGGACCGCGGCATCGCCCGGTGCGGTCCAGAGGCGGATGCTCGCCGGCCCGGCGGCGGTTCGGCGGGCCAGCCATACGCCGTCGCGATCGAGGCGGATCGTCGGGTCGTCGAAGCCGTGCCGCAGTGGGGCGAGCGTGAGCCTCAGGTCGATCGGCTCCGGCGCGGCGAAACTCGCCTCGAACGGCGACTCCAACGGCACTGCGTCGCTGGCGTGGGCAGCCCCCTCCCCGCGCTCCGGCGCCGAGTGCCCGCCGTCGCGGCGCGGCGTCACTGGAACAGGTCGAACTCGCGCGGCATCAGTGCGTCCGCGATTCGGCCCTCGCCGCGAGTCGGGTTAGCTCCGCGCACGATTGCGGCCGGCCGCCCCGCGGTCTTGCCGAGGGCGAGCTCGGCGGCTGCGGCTATCTCGTCCGCCGTGGCACGCACGGTGCTGTGCATGATCCGGCCGTCCGCGTCCGGTTTGCCGCGCATGTCGTCGAGGGGGATCATCCCGCTCACGCCGATCGCCACGTCCACGATGCCCCATCGCCACGGCCGGCCGAAGCTGTCGGATATCACCACAGGCACGTCCACCCCGATTTCGGCCAGGACAGCAGCGCGCAGCCGCGCCGCGGACGCGTCGGGGTCGACGGGCAGCAGGGTCACCACATTCCCGGTCTGCGGGCCCATGTTCGAAGCGTCGACGCCGCCGTTGGCACACACGAAACCGTGGGGCGTCTCCGTGATGAGGACCCCGTTTGCCATGCGTACGACCCGCCGCGCTTCGCGCAAGACCACCTCGAGCTGGCGGGCGTCGCGGTCCCAGCGCTCGGCGAAGGCCAACACTTCCGGCCTCGGCTCGATCGTCGTGAGGTCCACGAGGGCACCCTCGGCCTTGGAGACGACCTTCTGGGTCACGACGAGAACGTCGTCCTCGGCGAGGGGCAGCGCACCGACCGTCGCACGCAAGGCCGCGATCAGGTGACCCGCGAGATCGTCGCCAGGCCGTATCTCGGGTACGCCCTCGAGCGCGATGACCGAGAGCCGGCCATCGGAGCGCGGAACGCCGGCGGAGCCCGGCGCGCCCGAGCCGGTCATCAGCGGCCTGCCTCGTGGTCGAGGCCGCGCATGTCGGCCTCGAGCAGGTCGTCCGGCGTGTCCAGGTCGAACGCGAGCGGCCCATCGAGCTCCACGTAGGTCGCGCCGGCGGACCGCGCCGCCGCCGCGTGGGCGGCCCGGCTGTCCTCGCCGAAGCTGAAAGGGATCGCATCCGGTGGAGCGATGAGGAGTGCGTTCGTCCCGGTGCCGTGCTGGTCCGGCACCAGTGCGACGACCGGTCGGGTGGGCCACCTGCTCAGCGCGACCTCGGCGGTCTCCGCAAGCTGGTCTATCGCAGACGAGGTAACGCCGGGCAGGTCCGCCGGGAGCACCATGACGGCCGTGGCCCCGGCGCCGGCGGCGGTCCGCGACTCGGCCAGCCCTTCGTTGAGCCCTTCGGACCGCTGCAGGAACGAGGCAGCGCCCATCGACCCGACCCGGCGCACCAGGTCGGTGTCCATCGAGACCACGACCACGTCCGTCAGCCGAGTGGCTTGCAGCGCCTGCTCGACGGTCCGTCGAAGCAGCGCCAGGATCAGGTCGGCGCGCTCCTCGGCGTCGAGAGGCTCGCCCAGGCGCGACTTTGCGCCGCTCAGCGAGCGAACCGGCACGAGAGCCACGATGCGATCGAGACTCGGGCCAGTCATTCGGCCTCGACCCGTCCGTTGGGCCGGTCGGCCGCGTCCCGATCGGCGCTCTCAGGCCCGTTGTGTCGATCTCCGGCCTTTCCCGCGCCCGCCCAGGCGGCGGCGGCAAGCATCTCCCGTGCAAGGAGGACTCGCGATCCGGCGCCAGTCATCACCGTGTCCGTGACCACGACGTCGATCCCCAGCGCTCGAATGGCCGGCTCGCTGGTTGCGTCCTGGCGATCGATGACGAATACGTCGATCAGTCCGGCGTCGACGTACCGGCGGGCCACTCCAGCGGCGCTTGGTTCATCGCCGAGGCTGGCGAGCATCCGATCGGCCGGGCCGCGGAGGGCCTTGCCGCCGACGATGCCCGACAGACCCACCACCGGCACGCCGCGGCGCCGAGCGGCACCGATCTCCGCGAGCATCCCCGGAACGGCGAGGATCGGCCCGATCGAGACGATCGGGTTCGACGGGCCGACGATTATCGACTCGGCGCCTCGGATGGCTTCGGATACCTCCGGACTGACGGCCGAATTCTCGGCGCCGTCGAAGCGAACCTCGAGGACGGCAGGTTCCTGCCGCAGCCGGACGAAGTAATCCTGGAAGTCGAGCCAACCATCCGGCGTCCGGACGCGCGTTCGAACTGGCTCGTCGGCCATAGGGAGGATGCGCGAATCAACTCCCATCGACCTCGCCAGATCGAGCTCGACCTCGGTCAGCCGGACCCCGCGCTGGAGTCGCTCGGTTCGGAAGAGGTGCGTCGCGAGGTCGCGGTCGCCGAGCCGGAACCAGATCGCGTCGCCGAGACGCGCCAGCTGGCCCATCACCTGCCAGGTCTCCCCGGCGATGCCCCAACCCTGCGCCGGATCCGCCACTCCCGCGAGCGTGTACATGACCGTGTCCAGATCCGGGCAGATGGTCAGGGAGTGGCGCTCGAGGTCGTCGCCGGTGTTGACTACGACCGTCAATTCGCCGGGTGCGAGGATCTCCTGGAGTCCGTCGGCGAGCTTGGCTCCGCCCACGCCCCCGGCAAGGCACAAGACGCGCATCATCCCTCCGATCGGCAACGAGATCGCCGGCGCACAGCGTAGCGCGAGGGCGGTTCGTCTGTGCCCAGCAGTCTCTGCGGGCCGCCCGAGGCCGCACGAGACGCTGCTAGGCCGTCAGTTTGGGCAGCACCTCGCGCCCAAACGTCTCGATCCAGGCCGCCTGATTGCGACCGACGTTATGGACGTAGATCTGGTCGAAGCCCATGTCCAGGAACTTCTGCATCTCGCGGCGATGCACCTCCGGGTCGGCCGACATGAGCATCCGACCCTGGAAGTCCTCGGGCCGGACCAGAGCGGCCATCTGCTCGAAGTCGTGCGGCGTGCGGATGTCCTGCTTTGGGAACTTCATCCCGCCGTTGGGCCAGTGTGCGATGGCGTTGGCGACCGCTTCCTCGTCCGTGTCGGCCCACGACAGGTGCAGCTGGAGGATCTTGGGCATCTTCGAGGGATCCTTGCCCGCTACGCGGGCGCCTTCCTCGAACTTGCCGAAGACCAGCTCGAGCTTTTCCTCCGGCGCCCCGACCGTGATCAGGCCGTCCGCGAATTGCCCGGCCCGCTTTGCCGTCACGGGACCGGCCGTGGCGATGTAGATCGGCGGCGCCTTTGGCGGCAGCGTCCAGAGACGGCACGTCTCCATCTTGAAGAAGCGGCCGTCGTGCTTGACATCGCGCCCGCTGAAGAGCTTTGTGATGATCTCGATGGCCTCGAACATGCGGTTGATCCGCTCCGGCGCTTCGGGCCAGTAGCCAGCAACGACGTGCTCGTTGAGGGCCTCGCCCGAGCCGAGCCCGAGCCAGGTCCGGCCCGGATACATGACCTCGAGCGTCGCTGCGGCCTGGGCCACGATGGCCGGGTGCATCCGGAAGGATGGGCAGGTCACGCCCGGACCCAGGTCGCCCCTGGTGCGGGCGCCGGCGACCGCAAGCACCTCCCAAACGAACGAAGCCTGACCCTGCTGCGGAGTCCAGGGCTGGAAGTGATCGGCGGCCATGACGCCTGAGAACCCAGCCGCTTCGGCAGCGGCACACAGGTCCAGGATCTCGGCCGGCGTGAACTGCTCGAGCATCGCCGCGTAGCCGATCTTCGCCTTGGCCATCGCTCATTCCTCCGATCGGGTCGAGTTCCGATACGCGTCTAGTGGCCGACGAACCGCTCGTAGATGCGGGTTGGGTGCAGCTCGAACGTGACCCGGTGTTGCCCCGCAAATTCGGCGAGGAGTGCCGCGCGGGCGGCTTCGTCCGGCTCGTGGCGCCGCGCCAGGTCGCCGATGACCTTCTGACCGCGAACCGGGTCCTCGTCGATCTCGACTTCGCCGCGCAGCTCGATGTAGTCCTCGCCGTCGGCGACGATCAGAGAGACGCGCGGATCGCGCGCGAGGTTGGCCGGCCAGGTCCGACCGACGCGGCTGTTGAAGACGATGGCGTCGCCCTCCAGCGCGTACCAGATGACGGCCTGCAACACGCTGCCGTCCGGGTTCAGCGTGGCCACGACGGCGTATCGTGGGGCGTCGAGGAAGCGGCGGCCGGCGGCCGAGAGGGTTGAAGGCTTGGCGGAGGTTCCGGCAGGGGTCGTCATATCGTCCTGTGCAATTCGGTAGCGGACACGCGACCGGTCGTGGCCCCGATCCGGCCGAAATCGATGGTACCGCCGAACCGCCAGATGCGGGGACGGGCTACTGGCTGGAGGCCGTCCCGGTGGCGATCACGCCCTCCCAGCCGCCCATGGTCGACACGACCATCGGTAGATCGCGCTGTGTGCGAAGGCGGCGCGGCTGAGTCGGCCTCAGCGACGAGCGGCCGAGCAGGTAGCCCTGCCCGAAGTCCACTTCGCGCTCCTGCAGCGCGATCAGGTCGCGCCGGTTCTCGATCCCTTCTGCAACCACCTTGGCCCCGATCCGGCGGCTGAAGGAAACGAACGCCTCGACCAGGGCCTTCTTGGCCTCGCCGTCCTTGTTTCCGATGCGGTACACGATGGCGCGATCGATCTTGATGATCGACGGTTCGAGCGCGGCGATGACGTTGAAGCTGGCGTAGCCGGCGCCGGCGTCGTCGATCGCGAAACCGAAGCCCAAACGCCGGAGTGCTCGGACCTGCTTCTTCAAGCGCGCGATATCGGCGATGGCCTGCTGCTCGGTGCATTCGACCACTATCTGGCGGGGCGAGAGGCCGGCGCGGCGGACGCGATCGGCAAAAGCAGTTGCCTCGAAATGGGGAGCGAGCAGGCTGGTGGGCAGAAGGTTGATGCCATAGCGGGTCCGGTGCGCAATCGGGTCGGGTGCGGAAACCTGGGCGATGCGAGCCAGAGTGGCCTCCACGGCGAATATGTCGAAATCCACCGGACGCTTGGCGACGAGGGCCGCGTCCACGATGGCGCTGATCGTCTGGGGCAGCATCGGCATATGAGGCCGGAAGAGACACTCCCATTCGTAGGCCTTCATCGTTCGCAGGTCCACGATCGGCTGGAACTCGACGTGGTGGTTCTCCTTGAGGGCGAAGAAGTAGTCGAGGACCTTGCGCTTGGCGATCTCGGGGCTTTCGTCCATGCCGATGCTGTCGCCCAGCCCGGAAATCTGGACCGCACGGCCGAGGGCCACGACATAGCGCTCGGCGACCGGCAGCGAGGGATCGACGTCGGCCAGACCGTACGCGGACGCCTGGGCGATCTCGACCATCAGCGCCTCTGTGAGCTCGTTCGATTGCGCGAGCACACACCAGCCTGAATCCGCCAGCTCGATGATTCGAGCCTGGGGCAGCTTGTGCGCCGTGCGGGCAACGAGCCTGCTGTCACGCGACCAGAGCAAACGCTCGACCGCTCCCAGTCGAGTCCGACCAAACCGCACGTGGTTCCTCGCTCACCTTCGACCCTCGCGGCGGGCACCTTGACCGGGAGACGGGTCCGGTCAATTGAGGGTCATGGAGTCTCCGAGCCCGGCGCCTTCCTGGCGCCATCGCTGTACGCGGAATACGGACTCGCGCTAGAGCCTCCGTAGGAGCCGGTCGATCGGGACGCTCGCAAACAATCTGTGGTGCATATGTATCCCAGGTTTTCCACCGTTTGTCCACACTGAACCGCACAATCCTTGCCCTAACCGTTCTCGACCGTTCGGCACGGAAGCCCCGGGTTTGTTGCCGGATGGCGACGCATCGACGGGTCGGCAAGGGCTCGGTCGCGTCGTCGTCGCTGTTCTGACGGCCCATTCCGGCCGCAAACGTGGCCCTGGGCGGCCTGCGCGGCGTCTCTCGAGCGGCGACCAAGCCGGGTAACACGCGGCTGGGCTAGGGGAATGACCCCGACCCCGGAGCGCGGCGGCCGGCCCTGGTCGGGCCCGGCCGTCTAGAATCAGGGCCTGCGAGCATCTGCCGATTGCCCGCCGACCTGCACTGCCAAGCTGGAGTCAGCCGATGCCACAGATCCACCTCCGCGCCGAGGCGAGGGACTACGCCCCGGTCGTCCTTCTTCCCGGCGACCCCAACCGTGCAACCTGGATAGCCGAGAAGTTCGACGGCGGCGCCGGGGCCGCCCGCCAGGTCAACTCGCACCGCGGTTTGCTTGGCTACACCGGGACCTACAAGGGGGTGCCGGTCAGCGTCCAGACGAGCGGTATGGGGGCGCCGAGCATGGCCATCGTGGTCGAGGAGCTGCTTCGCCTCGGCGCCGAGCGGCTGATCCGGGTCGGCACCTGCGGCGGCATCGGCCGCGGCCTCAAGACGGGTGAGATCGTGGTCGCCTCCTCCGCCACGCCGTTCGACGGCGCGACGCGTACCTACCTCCACGGCGATCCCTACGCTCCCACCGCCGATTTCGGGCTGGTGCGGAGCCTGGTCGAGATCGCCGAGAAACACGGTCAGAAGCCGCACGTCGGCCAGGTTGCCACCGTGGATGTCTTCTACAACCCCGACCCGGATTACTTCTCCAAGTGGCGCGAGCGCGGCGTCCTAGCGTTCGAGATGGAGTCGTCGGTGCTGTACTACCTCGCGGCGAGGGCGCGAGCAGCGGGCGCAAACACTGCTGCGGCGACGATCCTGACCGTGAGCGACGTCCTGTCCGAGGAGGCGACTTCCGAGGAGTCGTACCTGCCGCTCGACGAGCTCAACCGATCGATTGAGCGAACGATCGAAATTGCCCTCGAAGCCGGGATCGCCGGCTGATGGCTTCAGCCGCGATAGGCGTCTCGACCGGGGCATCGAAGGCGCGTCTGGGTCGCCTCGGCCGGTCGGCGGCCTTTGGTCCAGAGCTCGAGCTGGCGATCGACCTTGCCCACCAGGCCGGTCAGATCCAGATGGACCGCTACGAGCGGCTCGAGCAGATCCAGGCCAAGGGTCCGCGCGACGTCGTCACCGAAGTGGATCATCTGTGCGAGGGCCTGGTGATGAGGGCCGTTCAGGAGCGTTATCCGGACGATTCGTTCTACGCTGAGGAGATCGGCGAGGTTGCGGCCACGGGCTCGGCGAGGTCGGGTCGGGTCTGGATCGTCGATCCGCTCGATGGCACGATCAACTACGCCAACGGCATCCCGTTCTTCTGCATCTCGATCGCGCTGGCGGCGCACGGACGGCCCGTCCTGGGCGTCGTCTACGACCCCACCAGGGACGAGACGTTCACCGGGTCGCTCGACGGTCCGTCTCTTCGGAACGGCGAGCCGATCCGGGTCGGCGACAAGGAATTGCTCGAGGATCTCGTCGCGACGCTCGCCATCGGCGGGAGAGGTACGGTCCGCAAGCGGCGCACCGCGCTAAAGGCAATCCGAGCGCACCGTTCCATGGGCTCGTCGGCGCTGACTCTCTCGTATGTCGCCTGTGGTCGTTTCGACATCTATGCCCAGGGTGCCGGGCTTTCTGCCTGGGACGTTGCCGCAGCCGGGCTGATCGCGGAACGCGCCGGAGCGACCGTCACGAGCCTTGACGGCAAGCCGTGGTTCGACCTGGCCTACCCGGCCAAGAAGTGGTCGTGTCTGGCGGCATCGCCGCGGCATCACGCGACGATGCTCGAGATCTTCAAGTAGGAAGGCCGGCGGAGCGAGGCTCGTGCCGCGAGGCCGGGAGTCGGGCCGTCTCGCTTTCCGGAGCCGTGGCCAGGACCGTGCGGCCGCGGGCGTCAGTCCTGCCAGAGGTGGGGGCGTTCGGCCAGACGCGGCTGTCCCAGCTCTTCGCACAGGGCCGTGAATTCGGCCCGCCGTGCACCTCGCCAGAGCAACTCGTCCGGATCGGCCTGGGGAAGGGGAGCGTCCGAGGCCAGGGTCGCGAGGCGCCGGAATAGCAGCGCGTCGGACCAGTGGGACCGCAGCGTGGCGCTGAGAGCGGCCGGCGACCGGACGTCGACGTGCCACTCCGCAACGTTGGCGGGTATGCCCTCGAGGTGCTCGAAGTGACCCAGGACGGCGGCGGCCGACCGCTCGCCCCAACCCGGCAGACCGGGGAAGCCGTCGGCCGGATCCCCGACCAGCGCCAGGTAGTCCGGTATCGAGGCCGGCCGGACTCCCCAGCGGGCCACGACGCCGGCCTCGTCGACGGTCCGCTCCCGGCGCCGGTCGCGCAGGACGACCCTCTCGCCACGTACGCACTGGGCCAGGTCCTTGTCCGGCGTGCAGATCCACACTCGATCTACCCCCGGTGCATCCGCCCAGCGTGCGGCGGCCGTGGCCAGGGCGTCGTCCGCCTCGAACTCGACCATCGGCCAGACGACCAGCCCCAATGCAGCCATGGCCCGTTCGGCCAGCGAGAACTGGCTCAACAGCTCCGCCGGCATGCCGGCCTCGGTCTTGTAGGCAGGGTAGAGGCCGTTTCGGAACGAGCGGATGACATGGTCCGAGGCGCAACCGACGTGGGTGGCCCCCTCGTCTCGCAGCAGAGTCAAAAGGGTATGCAGCAGGCCGACGACAGCGCCAACATCCCGGCCGTCCGGAGTAATCACCCGTGGCCTGGGGGCGTAGTGGGCGCGGAAGAGCTCGTATGTGGCGTCGACGAGGTGGAGCTCCATCGGCCTACCTTAGCGTCCCGTGATCGCAGGGTTCGCGGCCCTAACGCATGGACCGCGGACCGCGATGGCCGTGACGCAGCCAGGTGGCACAGAGCGCCAGCCCCGGCCGCGTTCTCGCCGTACGTGCCCGATCAGGCGGTGACGGCCCCGGCGCCTATCAGCGTGACGCCTGCAGCGGCCATATCCTCGAGCGCCTTGGCGCCGTCGCCGGCCTCGAGGTCGACCGCCCGGATGGCGTCGAGGAGAACCGCCGTCTCGTAGCCGAGCCGGACGCCGTCGAGCGCCGTCGCCATGACGCAGTAGTCCGTGGCCAGCCCGCATACCACCAGGCGGTTGACGCCGCCCCGGGCCAGCGTGGCATCGAGCTCAGTCGCGATCTGGATCCCGCCGGCGGGATTGCGCATCGAGAATCCGGAGTAGCCGTCCTCTCCGTGGCTGCCCTTCCGAACGACCGGGCCGCGGACGGCGAGATCCGGGTGTAGCTCAGCCCCCCACGTGTCCTGGACGCAGTGGACGGGCCAGATCCCGCCGTCCTGGGCGAAGTGCGGTGTATGCGCCGGATGCCAGTCCTGGGTGTACGCGACCGCGGCGCCCGCCGCCAGCGCCCGCTCGACCTCGGCGTTGACCACAGGAACGATCTCGGACCCGCCGCGAACCGACAGGCTGCCCGACGGATCGGCGAAGTCGTTCTGGACGTCGACGACCACCAGCGCCGTGTCGGGGCCATACCGCTCGTCGGGATCATCCGGAACCCACCGGCCGCCTCGGGTCGACCCGGAGCTGTATGTCATGGACGGCTCCTCCGCAGCTCGCTCCCGATGCCCGGGGTCTCAGACCGCCTTTGTACGCGATGCCCGAGACACACGCAAGCGGCTCGAGCGGCGGACCGGTGCCGACCCGCCACCTTCCTCGGAGCGGCTCTGAAACGTCGATGCAATGGCGTGGCGGCCTGCCACGAGGCGGCCTTCAGGCTCCCCTCGATATCCTGGTCCCACTTCACCGAGCGATTGAGAATACGAGACGGAGACGCCGGTGACGGGGCGTCTTCTGGATGAAACAAGCGGCCCGGGCCCCCCTCCTCGGGCCGCTTGTCTCTGTCCTGCGAGTGTCCTCGCGGAGCCGTTTCGGGCGGTGCTAGATCCTGGGCTTCGGACCGCCGGCGCTGTCGATCTCGCGATCCCGACTCGGATCGAACGCCGTCGGAACGTCGGTGACGTGCCCGTCGCGGCTTTCGTCGGGCCGCGCCGGGTCCACATCGAGCAGATACCCGATCCCCTGGAAGGTCTTGATCCGGCCCGGCTCGCCTGGTCTTGCCCCGAGCTTGCGGCGAACGCGGCTGACCCAGACCCGCAGGTACTGGAGGTCGTCGCGGTATTCGGGGCCCCAGACCTTCGTTAGCAGCTCCGTGTGCAGTACGACCTTCCCCGCATTGGCCGCCAGGTGCTGCAGCAGCAGCCACTCGGTCCGCGACAGCTCTACGAGCTCTCCGCCGCGCGTCACCATGCGCCGCTCGAGGTCGATCTCGACGTCGTCGAAGCGGACGGAGCCGCCGCCGACACTGACCCCGGAGGCTCGACGGAGAACGGCGCGCACACGCGCCGCAAGCTCGTCGAGATGGAAGGGCTTGCTGACGTAGTCGTCCGCGCCCAGGTCGAGACCCTTGGCCTTGTCCGTCGCCGAGCCCTTGGCGGTGAGCAGGATCACGGGCACGGATCGGCGCTCGCGGATCTGGCGCATGACCTCGATGCCGTCCATATCTGGCATGACGATGTCGAGGAGCACGATGTCCGGCCGCATCTCCTCGGCCTTGACCACGGCCTCCTCGCCGCCGGCGGCCGTCACGACCCGGAAGCCCTCATCACTCAGCGCCATGGACACGAGCTTCGTGATGCGCCGCTCGTCGTCCGCGACAAGGACAAGAGGCTGAGTGCTCACCGGTTCGATCTCCTCCCGCCGCTCGCGGCCGGTGCGGCGGTACCGGTTGGAGGCAGGCACCCCGTCGGGCGATACTGTGCTCCGATTCGCGGCGCAAGGCGAGTGGAAACGAGTGCTTGCATCTTCGCGCACCCCCAGTGGCACAAGGACCAGCGGCACCGCAAGACTGCCCGCCCACGACGCGGCCCGTCGGACGAGCGCGCACAACGGCGTTCTGGCAATCCGCTAACCTGAAATGCGGGGTCGTCTCTCGTCCGGCGCGACCCGCGTCCCGCAACAGGCCCCGGAGAAACTGCCGAGCCATGTACTTCGACCAGTTCAAGCACCAGCTGCCCGATGTCGACCCGTCCGAAACCCAGGAATGGCTCGACGCGCTGGACCAGATCCACAGCCAGGAAGGCGACGAGCGCACCCGTTTCCTGCTCTACAAGATCCTCAAGCGGGCTCGCCAGCTCCGCGTCGGGCTACCGCCGCTCACGCAAACCCGGTACATCAACACCATCAGCCCCGAGCAGGAGCCTTTCTTCCCCGGCGACGAGGTCCTAGAGCGGCGCATCCGCAGGCTGATCCGCTGGAACGCGGTAGCCATGGTCCTTCGGGCTAACAACCGCGCTCCGGGTCTGGGCGGCCACCTGGCCACGTACGCGAGCGCCGCGACGCTCTACGAGGTGGGTTTCAACCACTTCTTCCGCGGCAAGGACGACGGCGGTTCAGGCGACCAGATCTTCTTCCAGGGCCACGCGGCGCCGGGTATCTACGCCCGAGCATTCCTCGAGGGTCGGCTGACCGAGGAGAACTTGGACCACTTCCGCCAGGAGGCTCTGTCGGGAGTTGGGCTGCCCAGCTATCCGCACCCGCGCACGATGCCGGAGTTCTGGGAATTCCCGACCGTCTCGATGGGCCTCGGTCCGATCGCGGCCATCTACCAGGCCCGGCTGAATCGGTATCTGTTGAACCGCGGCCTGGCCGACACCTCGGCGAGCCGAGTCTGGGCGTTCCTCGGTGATGGCGAGATGGACGAGCCCGAGTCGGTAACCGCACTCTCTCTCGCCGCGCGCGAGGGCCTCGACAACCTGACCTTCGTGGTCAACTGCAACCTGCAGCGGCTCGACGGCCCGGTACGCGGCAACGGCAAGATCATCCAGGAGCTCGAAGGGCTCTTCCGCGGGGCCGGCTGGAACGTCATCAAGGTCATCTGGGGTCGGGAATGGGACGACCTCCTGGCCCGCGACGTCGAGGGCGTTCTGGTCAACCAGATGAACGACACCGTCGATGGCGAGTTCCAGAAGTACTCGGTGGCCGGCGGCGCCTACATCCGCGAGCATTTCTTCGGCCCGGATCCGCGTCTGCGCCGGCTGGTGGAGCATCTCAGCGACGACGAGTTGGCACACCTCCGCCGCGGCGGCCACGACTACCGCAAGGTCTACGCCGCCTACCGGGCTGCCACGGAGTTCCGCGGGGCGCCGACCGTGATCCTCGCCCAGACGATCAAGGGTTGGGCTCTCGGGCCGGGCGTCGAGGCTCGCAACATCACTCACCAGGCCAAGAAGTTGTCCGAGACCGAGTTGCGCATCTTCCGGGATCGCCTCGAGCTGCCGATCCCCGACGCCGCGCTCCACGACGCGCCTTACTACCACCCGGGCCCGGATTCGGAAGAGGTCCAGTACATGCTCGAGCGGCGCGGCGCGCTGGGCGGGCCGCTGCCCCACCGCCTGGTCCGGGCTCAGCCGCTGCCGGCGCCACGAAAAGAGGTCGACGCCGAGTTCGCCTCCGGGTCGGAGATGGCCGTCAGCACGACGATGGCCTTCGCGCGGCTGCTCCGCAACCTCATCCGCGACCCACAGATCGGGGCTCGGATAGTCCCGATTGTTCCCGACGAAGCCCGCACCTTCGGCCTGGATCCGCTGTTCAAGGAAGTCGGCATCTATGCCTCGATGGGCCAGCGCTACGAGCCGGTCGACTCGGACCTGGTCCTGAGCTACCGCGAGGCGAAGAACGGCCAGGTCCTCGAGGAAGGGATCACCGAGGCGGGCGCGGTCGCGTCTCTGCAGGCGGCGGCAACCTCGTATGCCACTCACGGCCAGCCGCTCATCCCTTTCTACATCTTCTACTCGATGTTCGGCTTCCAGCGGACGGGCGACCAGTTCTGGGCGCTGGCCGACGAGCGCGGGCGCGGCTTTGTCATGGGCGCGACGGCGGGCAGGACCACTCTGATGGGCGAGGGCCTCCAGCACGACGACGGCCACTCGCACGTGCTTGCCTCGGTGATCCCCAACATCCGGGCCTACGACCCTGCCTATGCCTACGAGCTGGCCTCGATCGTCCGCGAAGGCATCGACCGGATGTACGCGAAGGGCCAGGACGTCTTCTACTACATCACTCTGTACAACGAGAACTACTCGATGCCGAAGCGGCCGGCCGACCTGACCGACGAGCAGATCGCCAGCGGGATCTACCGTTTGCTCGAGGCGCCTCGGCTGGGCAAGGCGGCCCGCATCAAGGGCGGGCCGGTCCGGCTGGTGGGCAGCGGCTCGATCCTGCAACAGGTCGTCGCCGCGCGCGATCTGCTGGCGAAGCGTGGCATTCCGGCTGAGGTGTACAGCGCCACCTCGTTCCAGCAGTTGAGGGTCGACGGCCTGGCGACCGACCGCTGGAACCGCCTCAACCCCGCGGCAGAGCCACGCGTGGCCCACGTCGCCGAAGTCCTGCCGCCGGACGGCGGGCAGATCGTGATCGCTACCGATTGGATCCGAGCCTACCCCGACCTCGTTGCGCCCTGGCTGCCGGCCTCGCGCATCGTCCTCGGTACGGACGGGTTCGGCCGGTCCGACACCCGCGAGACGCTCCGCAAGCTGTTCGAGATCGACGCGCCGCACATTGCCGCAGCGGCGCTCGTGGGTCTGGCCCGAGGCGGCCGAATCCCGATGGCCGACGCCGAGGCGGCGGCCAAAGAGCTGGGCGTGGCCGCATCGGATCCCGATCCGCTGGCCCTATGAGTCCGCGGCTCGTTCCTTGGCCGGCTCGGTGGCCTTCGACCCGGCTCTCACCCCGAGCCGCCTACGGTGCGCGCCGATAGTCTCCGGAGTCGGCGGCACAAGGTCGATCACGACGGCCCCGGTCACGTTGATGACGGTGCTGCCGCCTATCTGGACCTTCCACTCACTCGAGGCCGCAAGCGGGGTGTGGCCGTGCAGCCACAGCGTCGGTTGGAGGTGCTCGAGCAGCCAGCGGTAACCCTTGAAGCCGCGGTGGTACCGGTCCGTAGGAACGTCGCCCGCATCGCGCGGCGGCACGTGGCTGAGCACGATCATCGGCTCGAAATGCCCGAATCGTCGCATCGCCAGACGCAAAGCCTGACTCCAGGCCATTCGCTCGCTGCGATTGCCGCCCTTGCCACGCCGGCCGGGCCAGGTGAGCCCCGCCATCGACACCCCCATGAGGCGGAGTATGGCCGTGGATTGGATCGCCTCGGGGCAGAAGGTCTCGCACCGCTTCCAGCGCTCATCGGAGTCGTGGTTGCCGTAGACGTACACGAGCGGAGCGTCGAAGGCATCGGTGACGAAGGCCAGGTCGTCGCAGTCGAGGTCGCCGCAGCCGAGGATGAGGTCGACCGGCGCCACGGCGCTGCGGTTCCGCGCATCGACGAGGGTGGGCTCCAGCACGTCCGACACAGCAAGGATCCTGATTGGGACGCCGTCGCGGCCCTTGAACGGGGCCGGATCCGGCCATTCGATCCTCAGGCGGCGGGTCATTGCGGGTCGGACCCTCTGGGCTCGCTTCCTTCCGCGCCCCCCACACCGGTGCCGTCCGACCGGCGCCGGGCGAGGTCCGCGTCCTCGTCTCGCGTCCGCTGCTCGGCCTCGCCCGGCGCCGGGCCTTCAGCGAGCCCGGAGGCCTCGTCGCCCGATTGCTGCTCGACCTGGCGCATGCCCATCGCCGGCCGGCGGCCCTGGACTGCGGCCCGCAATTCGCCCGTTTCGCCCAAGTAGGCGAGCAGGTTCCGCGGCCGTTCGCTGGTCTGCCCGTCGAGCGGCACCAGCTCCGTGACCATCGCGTCCAGCCCGACGCCGTTTGCGTACAGCGTGACGGCAACCCGATTGTGCCCGTCGACGACCCAGTAGTCGCCCTCGTACTTGATCAGGTCGACCGGGGGCAGCGGCTGCAGTCGCTCGTGCGCCCAGCGGATGCGCTGCCAGCGGGCCTCCCAGTTCTCGCCGCGGAACGGTCTCAGGGGCAGGAAGTCTCCGCCGCGCTGGGCCGCTCCGGCAACGGCCGTGCCGCGGATCTCCTCGACGGGCACGAACCGGAAGCCCAGCTCGTGCGGGGACGCCAGGCGGGCCTCTGGGTACAGCTCGTAGAGGTTCGGCAACGGATCGCGGGCCAGCCGGCGGAGGCGGCGCTCGATCACAGCCTGGCCGAGCGACACGCCTTGCGCGGCCATCTCGATTACCGAGCCGATTGCGCCCGCGACGGGGCCGGCGACGCTCTGGAGGTGGCCGACGATGCCGCGGGACGAGCCCTCGGTCTCGGCAGCCTCGGCCTCGATAGGCTCCGTAACGGCGGCAACATCGGCCGCGTTGGCTACGGGCTGGGCCTCCGCGCCCCGCCGGGCAGCCTGAGACGCCTCGGCGCCGGGTGCCGGGCTTTCGGGTTCGTGGAGCTTGCGCTGCCCTTCATCCATCGGCTTGAGCGTACCATCCGGGGCCTTCGTGCCGGTCAGAGCGGTGGCAGCTCCTGTTCGAGATTAAGCGATGGCGCGAAGAGATCGCCAACCCCGGACAGCCGGGCGGGCATCGTGCGGATCGTCCAACTGTTTGGCCGCAGGTCCGGGTCGTCCAGCTCGTCCCAGGAGATCGGCGCCGACACTGGCGCCCCGGCTACCGGCCTGACGGCGTACGGCGCAACGAGAGTCTTGTTGGCGGCGTTCTGGGTGTAGTCGAGCCTGGCCAGCCCGCTCCGCCGTGTCTTCGCCCACTCCCAGCTGACCAGCTCGGGGACGGCTGAACCTACGGATCGGGAGATCCCACCGACCCAGTCTCGGGACTGCTCGAAGCTGTAGATCGGCTTGATCGGGATCCAGACCTGGATGCCTCGCTGGCCGCTCACCTTGGGGAAGCCGGTCACGCCCACATGCTCGAGGGCGGTCCGATACAGCCGGGCCAGCAGCAGTACTTCATCCCAGGTGGTTCGCGTGCCCGGGTCGATGTCGATCAGGGCCCAGGTGGGGTGATCGGGGGAGTCAATTCGGAAGGTCGATGGGTGCAGGTCGATGGCCGCCTCGTTGGCCAGCCACGCCAGCGTGGCCACCTCCTCAGCGATCGCGTAGTCCCGCGTTTCCCCGGCGGAGACCGACTCCCACGACCACTGCTCGATCCAGCCCGGCGCATGACCCGGCAGCTGCTTCTGCCAGAAACCCGGCCGATCGATCCCATTGGGATGCCGCATCACGGTCAGAGCCCGGCCGCGGAGGTAAGGGAGCGCGTACGGCGCGACCGAGGTGTAGTAGCGAATGAGATCTCTCTTGACGATCGAATCGGCCGGCCAGATCGGCTTGTCGAGGTTGCTCAGCTTGAGCTCTCGGCCGGCCACGCTCCACTTGCCGCCGCTCGCCGGCAAGGCATCGAGGGCGGCGAGCTCCCTGTCGGTCGCCCCCCCGGAGTTCGTCGCTCCGCGCAAACCCGCTTCGCGGCTAGAGCGCTCCGCGAGCGACTCCGGGGTCGCGTCCTTACTCCCTGGTTGCGTCTTCCGCACCGTCTCCCGGGCGACGCCGTTCGGATCGACGTCGAGGTCCAGCCCTTTGTACACCGGAGCTCGCAGCGCACCACCCGCGGGCCAGTCGGCAAACTCGACGCGGGCGACAAGGCGCGGCTCGACCCAGCGTGCGTACTTCTCGCCAGGAACTGGCATGAACGGTGCGGTCGAACGCGCGAGCGGTGCCATCAGCGACATGAGTCGGGTGCGTTCGGGCGCGTCGAAACCCGTGCCGACTTTCCCGGCCGACCGCAGTTTCCCTCCGTTGAACACTCCGATCACCAGCGCGCCCAGGTCCGACTCGGCCCCGGTTCGGGGCGTCCAGCCGCCGATGACGAATTCCTGCTCGGCACGGCGCTTGATCTTGAGCCACGACGAAGAGCGGCGGCCCGGCTCGTACCGGCTGCGACGCAGCTTGGCGACGATCCCTTCCAGGCCGCGCTCGGCGACCGCTGCGTAGAACGCCTCGCCGTCGCCGTCGACGTGACCGGCGTAGTGGACGGTTGGGGAGTCCCGCACGACCGATCGCAACAGTCGCTTGCGATCAGCGAGCGGGACGTCGAGCAGCGAGCGGCCGTCCAGGTAGAGCAGGTCGAAGACCTGGTAAGCGAGAGTGGCGGCCTCCGGGTCCTCCCCGGTGGAAGTGGTGCTCCCGCGCGAGCCGCTCCCCCGTGAGGCGCCCCCCCACGCCTGGAGCAGATGGAAGTCGGGCTCCCCGGCGCCGTTGAGCGCCACCACCTCGCCGTCGACGATCGCCTCTCGGGCAGCCAGCCAGGTCGGGGGACCGGCCAGCTCGGGAAAGTACGTCGCGCCGTTCTGGCCGCCGCGCGTGAACAGCGAGACGCCGCCGTCGCGGATATGGGCCTGGACGCGGTACCCGTCCCATTTGAGCTCGAAGAGCCAGGCCGGATCGCTGAACGGTCGATCGGTCAGGGTCGCCTTCATCGGCTCGACGAAGGCGGGCATCTGCGCCGGACGCGATCCGGCGACGTCTGAGACCGAGGCCACAGGGGCAGGTGCGGGGCCTGCGCGCGGTTCGACCCCGGCCGCCACCTCGTCGTTGGTACGGCCGCTCTTGACCGAGCGCGGCAACGTGTCGATGTCCCAGCCCGGAACGACTGAAGCATCGCGCTTCTTGATGAGCAGCCACTCCTCGCGCTCGGAGTCGGCGGTGGCCGCTTCGGTCGAGGCAGTGGCATCGGTCTTGGAGCCGTGCCGACCCGCGCCGCCGCGCGTTCGGACGATGGTGAATCGGCCGCGCAGCTTCTCCCCGAACAGCTCGAACTTGAGCTCGCCGGCGGCGACCGATCGGCCCGGATCGTTCGTCAGCTCGGGCTCGAAGCGACCCCAATCCCAGACGATGACGTCGCCCGCGCCGTACTGGCCCCTGGGTATCGTGCCCTCGAAGTCGAAGTAGTCGAGCGGATGGTCCTCGACGTGGAAGGCGCCTCGCTTCACCGCTGCGTCCAGCGTGGGCCCCTTCGGCACAGCCCAGCTGACCAGCACGCCGTCGATCTCGAGCCTGAAGTCGTAGTGGAGGTTTCGCGCGCGATGCCGCTGGACCACGAAACGCCCAGCTGCAACGACGCCTGATGGTGCCGCCAGGGGAGCGGGCACCGACCGCGGCGGCACCGACGCCCCGTCGCCGCTCGGCTCGGGCGTCGTGCCGAAGTCTCGCTTGCGCCTGTACTTCTCGAGACTCACTCCGCCAGCGTACCCGCCCAGCTTCTCGTGAGTAAGGGAGGCGCTAAGGCGGCCCGCACGCTGAACTCCCGCCGAACGGTCGGCCTACGGCCGCCGATGCTAGAGTGTTCGCCTGCCAGTGACGGTCCGCCCCGACGGGGTTGAGCGGAGGGAGACCGGAGATGACGTTGGGGTCGAGAACCGCCTGGGGCGTCGCGAGCCGAGGGGTCGGTGGGGGCCTGAGGCGGGCCTTCGCCTCGCGTATCGGTGGTCTCGGCCTCGTTTGTCTACTCGCCGCGCTATCGGTAGTCGGTTGCGGCGGAACGGGCAGCCCTGGGTCGTCGGCCGCAGCCGCAATGTCGTCCCCGGCTTCGAGCGGGTCGCCGGGTATCGGCGTCTTCGTGCCGACCGGGCCCATGGCTGCCCGATACGGGCATTCCGCCACGCTCCTCTCCGACGGGCGCGTGCTGATCGCCGGCGGCTGCTGCGGCAACAAGGGAACCGCGCTCGACACCGCCGAGCTATTCGACCCGAAGAGCGGCACGTTCAGCTCGACACACGGGAACATGACGGTGGTCCGCATGAACCAGTCGGCGACGCTCCTCGCCGATGGCCGCGTTCTGATCGCAGGCGGAGCCGGCGACTCCGCGGAGCTGTACGACCCCACGTCGGAAACCTTCAGCGCGACCGGGTCTATGTCGACGCCCCGATCGGCACCTGTGGCCACGCTGCTGCAGAACGGCCGCGTACTCATCCTGAGTGGTTCACCGGAGGGCACTTCCGCGGAGCTCTTCGACCCGACGACGGGCAAGTTCACCGCCACCGGCAAGATGACCGCAGCCAGGTTCGGCCCAACCGCCACGCTGCTTACCGACGGGCGGGTCCTGGTCGCTGGCGGAGTCCCGGGGATGGCCACAGCCGAGTTGTACGACCCGACGACCGGAGGGTTCCTTCGGACCGGCTCGATGATCGATCCCCGGATGAGCCAGACGGCCACGCTCCTGAACAACGGCTTTGTTCTCATGACGGGAGGTCGCGCGACCGGCTTGTCGGACCTTGCCGACGCCGAGCTGTACAACCCCAAGACCGGTGCCTTTGCCCCGACGGGCACGATGGGCACGGCTCGATCCGGATCGACCGCCACCCTTCTCAAGGACGGGCGCGTTCTCGTTGCCGGAGGGTCGCTCTCGGGATCGGCCGAGATCTACGACCCGAGGAAGGGCAGTTTCACTCCGGCAGGCTTCATGACGACGTCTCGCGTAGGCCAGACCGCAACCTTGCTCAAAGACGGTCGCGTTCTGATCGCCGGCGGGACGGGCGGCTACGGTTCGAGCGCCCAGGCCGAGCTATACGCGCCGTAGGGATCGATCGAGCGATCGAGGCGGTTCGGCCGCCGCGACGTCGGCCAGAGTCCGTGCGGCCGCGCTAGGCTATTGCGTAGTCGATTGCGATCGCAGATGCCCTTAGCTTGACCGCACGAGCAAGCGCCTGGAGGGGACCTCGATGACGATGACCGGGGGATCGGGCGAGCCGGCTGCACCAGCACCCGAACGCATCGGCATCAACTGGTCCGACCAGTCGGTGCGGCTGCTGGCTCTTGCGGTCGCCGTCGCGGTGGTCCTCTGGCTCGCCCGAGACATCCTCGGCCCGTTCGTCGTGGCTGGCGTTCTCGCCTACGCCTTTTCGCCCGTGGTCTCGGCTGTCCACAGCCGGACGCACATGCCAAGGGCCGCCGTCATCGGGATCGGCTATCTGCTCCTCTTCGGGGCGGTGGCGATCCTTGTCGCGTTCGCCGCCGAGAAGGCTGGGTCGGAGCTGCGTGACCTCTCTTCGAACGGTCGGGACATCATCTCTTCGGCGCTGCACCAGCTCTTCGGCAACTCGCTGACAATCGCCGGCAACACGATCTCGATCGATGATCTCGCGATCGAGATCCGGCGGGTCCTGGCCGGTCTCGTCAACTCGCCGTCGAATGCCTTCCAGATGGCCGAGCGCGCGGTCGATATCGGCCTCCAGGCCGTTCTGTGCCTGATCGTGACCTTCTACCTGCTTCTCGACGGCCATCGATTCGGCCAGTTCGCCCTGCGGTTCCTTGACCCGTCGCAGAGAGCCGAGACACTCCGGATCGCCCACCGGATCCACGTCGTGCTGGGGCGCTGGCTGCGAGGACAGCTGCTCCTGATCGTCCTCGTGTCGGCCGTCATCTACGTGGTGCTCGGCCCGATCTTGCACATCCCATACGCCCTGGCCCTGGGTATTCTCAGCGGAGTTCTCGAGATCATCCCGCTGGTTGGGCCGCTGATCGCCGCCTCGATCGCCGGGACGGTGACCTTCGCCACTCACGGCACGGATAGGACGATCGTGGTCCTGGTCGTCTACCTAGTCGTCCGCCAGGTCGAGGATCAGGTCGTCATGCCGCTGGTGATCGGGCGGGCAGTGCACCTCCACCCGGTCATCACGATCTTCGCGGTCCTCGTCGGCCTCAGCACCTGGGGCGTGCTTGGCGGGCTGCTGGGCGTCCCGGTCGCGGCTGCGCTCAACGTGACGCTGCACGAGCTGTATCCGGAGGAAACGGGCGGTGAGCCGGGCGATGAACCCGCGGGAGCCGGCGGTGGCGACGGCCTCAGCGAGGTCGAGGGAGCGGTCGTGGATCCTGGCGGCGTGGCGGCTGCCGGCGCGCGCGGCGCGGCCGGCGGTCTGGATGGTGGCGTCGCGGCCGAAGGTGGTGTGGCCGGTGGCGACCCGCTCCAGCCCGACGGAGGAGCTGGGGCGACGCCCGGCGCGTCGTGAGGGTGGGGGCGACGCCTCGGTTCGGCGGCTATGGTCCTGGCACTCGACATCGGCGGCACTTGAATCAGGGCATCAGCGATCGCGATCGCGTCCGGCGGGGAGCGGCTCGGTCGCGGCACCGTGGCCACACCTTGCAGAGTGGCGCCGCGCGAGCCGCGTGCGGAGTTAGGCTGCAGCCGCCTCGGCTGCTCTCGTTGCGGCGGTGCCCAGTGGCGGGAGCATGTCCAGATGGACCAGGGGTGCCGTCAACCAGCGCTGCCACGGGCCATCCTTCTGCCGCCATCGGTCGACTACGCCGCGAAGCCACAGGGGCCAGAGGGCGACGAAGACCGCCAGCCTGGTGAGGGAGAAGATGGGCATCGTCGCGGTCGCGGCAATGAAGGCCAGCCAGTCGAGCCGCCACCGGATCGCCACCAGGATCGCGGCCGCCGCGATGGCAAAGCGAACCACGAAGTCCAGGCCGCCGTGGTCGGGGACGATGGCATAGACGAAGTTGGCCTGCATCTGAGAGGCGGCCTCCCAGCCGAAAGTCCCAAGGTAATCGTTCCAGAGGCCGGGTGCGATCACCGCGGAGGCGAGGCACGCGGCGGCGAAGATCGCGCAGCCGACGACTATCGGTCGTCTGGTCTCCGGCCGTGTCGCCCAGAGGTAGGGGAGCAGCAGGGCCGGACCGAACTTCATCCCGGCGAACCACGGCAGGAGGTAGATCGCGCGTCGGTCGCGGAAGGCCCACAGCGCCACCGCGCCGAGCTGGAGGGTCACGTTGCCGAATCCCAACTCAGCCATGACGGGCCACTGCAGGATCGCCAGCACCGTCAGCTTCCACGAGCCGGACATGTAGCGCAGGCACAGAACCCCGGCGAGCCGCCAGATCCAGTCGACGATTCGTTCCGGTGCGAAGGAGATCGGAACCACGAGTTGGGCGAACAGCGGCGGGTACTTGTACGCGCCCGAGGTCCAGATCTCGGCCTGGAAGTACAGCGGCTGGCCGTTGATGGCATGCTGGGCCGCGAGCCAGTAGGCGTTCGTGTCGTAGGCTGGCCACCAGTCATAGCGCATGTTGTCGATCACGGTCGCCGCGATCTGCACTGTGATGGCGACCAGCACGAACCAGGCGACCAGCCAGCCGACGGTGTCAGCCCGCGATCGCGCTGGGACGGCTACCCGGAGCAGCTTCGAAACGCGACCTTGCAGGCGCTGCTCCGGGTCTGCTTGTCGCGATTTGACGACTGGCGAGGCGGTGTTCACGGTGCCTCTTGAACCACTGGTTCGAGTGGAACCAGTCTACTGAACGCGCCGGGGCTCAGCCAGGTTTCAGCCAACCGGTCCGCCCCACCAGACGCTCGCGGCGAGGATCACGTACAGACCGATCAAGGCCAGACCCTCGAGCCAGGTCGACTCGCCGTCGATGACGACCAGGGCGGCCAGCAGCGTCGCAAGAGCAAGCCCGGCGACGAGGAGGGGTGAAACGACGAGCGTCAGCGTCGCCCCGCCCATGACGAGGCTGGCTATGACGAGAACGGGCACAAGGGCCAGCGCCACCTGGAGGCTCGAATTGAGGATTACGCTGATGGCCAGGTCGCCCTTGTCGGCCAGCATGGCCTGGATCCCGACTACGTTCTCCACGGCGTTGCCCGCGATGGCGACGACGACCAGACCGGCGAAGGTGTCCGACATGCCAAGCGTGCTCATCGCCGGCTTGAGGGCGTCGACGAACCAGTCGGAGACGAATGCGGCGCCGATCCCAGCGGCAAGCAGCGTTCCGACGGCCAGGGCCATAGGCCAGGCTTGCTCATTCTCGCTGGCCCCCTCGAGCGACCCGACCGCCGGTCCGCGGCCGATCGAGAAGGGCACGCTGGCGGCGAAGACGGTCAGTAGTACGATCGAGACGATGACCGACAGCTCTGTTTCGTGGCCGTGCTCGGGACCGCCCGGTCCGGCAGCCATCGTCGGGATGGCCAGTGCCGCAACGGCCAGAACGAGCAGGGTCGACATCATCTTCGTCTGGTCGGCGCCGAACTTCTGAGGACCGTGACGGAGGCCGCCGACGAGGAAGGCCAGGCCGAGCACCAGCAGCGTGTTGGCCAGTATCGAGCCCACTAGCGCCGCCCGAACGACGTCGAGCAGACCCGCCCGGAGCGCGAAGATGCCGATGAAGAACTCGGGCAGGTTGCCCAGCGCAGATTGCAGCACGCCGGTGGCGCTGGGTCCGAGCCTGCGCCCGAGCTGGTCCGTTCCCTCGCCGACCATCACCGCCAGGCCGGCCAGCCCGACCGCCGAGGCGGCGAAGATCTCGACGCCGCCGGCGCCTGCGATCCGCAGCACGAGCGCCGTGAGGCTGGCGCCAATGGCAACCAGCGCGATGATTCTCGTCCTGGTCTCGAAGTAGCTCAGCACGCGTCCGCCTCCGTGCCGATTGTGCCGGAGCCGGACCGAGTCCGTGCGCCGGTCTCACACGATCGCCGGGCCCTCGCGGTTCAGACGGCTCAGTACGGTGGCCAGGGGACAGCGGGTCGGTTGCGATCCGGGCGCGGCATTACGCCATTGGCGAGCAGCGTCTCTATCCGTCTCGAGGTCGCCTCCACTTCCGCAGGTGAGAGCAGCCCTTGCAGTTGCTCGCCCAGATCGCCGAGGATCCCGCGGCGGAGCCGTTCGAGGACGGCACGCTCGTCGGCGGTCAGCGACTGGCCCCGCCACCGCCAGAGCACGGTTCGAAGCTTGGGCTCCACCGCGAAGCACAGGCCGTTGTCGATGCCATGGATCCTGCCGTCGGGAAGCGGCAGGAGGTGGCCGCCCTTCCGGTCGGCGTTGTTGAGCGCGGCATCGATTACGGCGATGTGGCGCAAGGCGGGGTTGTCCGAAGCGATCAACTGGCCGATGTCGACCGTTTCGTCGACCTCCATCCAAAGCTGGACCATGCCCTCGCCGAACGGCCCGTCGCGCATCACGGTTGGGGGAACGATCTCCCATCCGCTCGCCTCCGAGACAGCGTGGGCAGCCACTTCGCGACAGGCCAGCGTCCCATCGGGGAAGTCATAGAGCGGCCGCTCCCCGCGGATCGGCTTGTAGACGCAACTGGCCGCCACGGTCTTCCCCGACTCGTTGCCAGCCCCCGCAACCAGGCAGAAGAAGGTGGCATTTGAGGCCGACAGGAGCCGCCCCACGACGGTCATCTCGCCATCGCGGAGGAGTCGGAGCGCGGTCTCCTTCTCGAGCCGGCCGGCGACCTGTCTGCCCTCGAGTGCGGCCGCCTCCATCTCGGCCCGGGTCAGACCGGCGATGGTCGCGCCGTCGTCCAAGGACTCGTCGGCCGTCAAAGGACGGCCCTCGCCAGATCCCGCGACCCCATCAGTGCATAAAGCCGTTGCGACGGGCGCAGATGTGGCCTTCCGGGTTCAGCGGCTGACCGCAGAAGGGGCAGGGAGGTCGTCCTGCAGCCACGACCTCCAGAGCGCGCCGGGCGAAGGCCAGCGCACGGACCGGCGCGAGGTGGACCCGCATGACGTCCGACTCGTCGTCTTCCTCGTCCATTTCGGCCGTCTCGCCAGCGTCTTCGGCTTCCTCGTCGATGGCCCGAGCCTCGACGACGATCGACTCGTCATCGCCGTCCCAGACGATGGCCATCGTGCCGACGCGGAACGCCTCGTTGAGCGGCTCGTCGAGCGGCGCCGAATCGACGTCTGCCGAAGCCGGCTCCTGCGGCACGTCGGCCCCTCGCTCTCTAACCTCGGCGAGCAGCTGCGTCAGGCGCTCGGCCAGCAATGTGACCTGGACCTTCTCGATCAGCACCGAGACGATCCTGTTGCCGTCTCTGGCTTGCAGATAGAAGGTCCGGCTGCCGGGCTGGCCGACCGTTCCGGCGATGAATCGATCCGGGTTCTCGAAGTTGTAGACGAGTCGAGCCATCTGGCCTCCAGGCAGGTGCACGCCTTGCGTGCCGACAGCTCGAATCTATACCCGGCGAACAGATGTCTCCGCCCGGGCCGTCTGCCGATGCGCGGAGAAGACCTCGCTCTCATCCAGACGTGGCCTGCGCGGCGGCGGCCGCACCGGGCCGCGGGGTGCGTCATTCCGAGCGAATCGCGGCCAGGAATGTATTCTCTTGCAGAGACATCACAAATTGATATGCGAGACTTGACAAATAGAAAGCCTGGCTGGCATAGTGGCAACAACGGCGAGCCGGGTATCCCCGGCGGGCCGGGAACCTGCCACCGGTGACCCAGTGGTAGCGCTCGCACAAGAGGCATCAACCGGCATGGCACGCGACGTCATCTCAACCTGCCCCGTCTGCTCGAGCGAGTTGTCCATTACCCGGCTCCAGTGCCGGGGTTGCGGCACCGCGATCGAGGGCGACTTCAACGTCGGTCGGTTCGGACGGCTCAGCCGAGAGCAGCTGGCACTGCTGGAGAGCTTCCTGCGAGCGCGCGGCAACGCGAAGGAGCTGGAGCGAGAGCTCAAGGTGTCGTACCCGACGGTTCGGGCACGGATAGACGCGCTGGTGCGAGCGCTTGGGCTCGCGGACGGAGCGCCGGTCGGGGACGACGGCGAGGACGGGCTTGGACGAGCCGGCCAGTCGGCGGAGCTGCGTCGAGACGTCCTGGAGCGGCTATCCCGGCGTGAGATCACGGCAGACGAGGCGGCGGCCCTCCTCCGCGCTCGGAAGGAGTAGAGATGGGCACGCTGGAGCGCACTGAGACGCTCTCCCATCGCATCGGGACCAACGGCCGGCTCTCGGTCAAGACCATCAGCGGCACCCTCCGCGTCAGCGGCATCGACGGCGAGGAAGCCCGCCTCACGGTCACCTATCGAATTCGGGCGGCGGACCAGGCGGCCGCCGAACGGGCGCTGGAGACCGGCCGCGTCATCGTGGACCGGGGCCCGGGCTCGCTCGAGGTCGAGACGCCGGAGCGGCGCCTCTCCACGGGTCTGGCCTGGCTCTTCGGCGGGGCGCGGGTCGGCGCCGACGTCACCGTCGAGGTGCCGTGGGGAACCCGGATCCGCTACGAGACAATGAGCGGCTCGATCGAAGCCATGTCTCTTGTCGGCGATCAGAAGTATCGAACGGTCTCCGGGGAGATCCGGATGTGGAGCGTTGGCGGGCTGATCGAGGCGGGATCGATCTCCGGGTCGATAGCACTCGACAACGGCGGCGACGTGCGCCTCCGCGCCAACACCATCTCCGGCGGGATCAAGGTTCGGGCCCGCCGCCTTTACGGAACCGCGTTGTCGTCGACGAGCGGGAGCATCGCCGTCGTCGGCGCCCTGGATCCGTCGGGCGACCACCGGGCGGAATCGATATCCGGCAGCGTCGAGCTGACCCCCTTGAACGGCGTAACGGCTGAGCTGCGGGCGGTCTCGGGCTCGATCGTCTCAAGCGTCGAGAGCCGGATGGAAGGCGGGCGCGGCTACTGGCGCTCGATCGTCGGTGACGGGCGGGCGGTCTTCAAGGTCAACTCCACCTCCGGCGGGCTGCGGATCCTGGCGGCCCGGCCGGGCGACGAGGTCGTCGCCTCGGCCGCTCCCGCAGCCTCGTCTGCGCCGCCCCCGACCGACTCGGGCGATGTCGCAGCCAACCGGGTCGCGTCGAGCGATGAAGCCGTCGCCCAGCAATCCGAGCCTCACGAGACGGAGGAGACCTGGAACCCGGACGAGTCCGGTGACCTCGAGGCAGGCGCCGTCGACGAAGACGAGCTGGCCGTGCTTCAAGCCCTGGAAAGAGGCGAGATCGGCGTTGACGAAGCAGCCGAGCGCCTCGATCGGCCGAGGAGCTAGGCCATGTCAGGCGAGCTGGAAGTCCTCCTCCGACTGGTTTCGGAAGGCAAGCTCACGGCCGAAGAGGCGGCCCCCATCGTTGCCGCGCTCGAAGGTCGAGATGTCTCCGGTGGTGGTGCGGGGGCGCGCGCGGACGGCTCGACGGGAGCCCGGCCTCGCGACGAGGCGCGCCGAAGCGCTGCCGCGGCGGACGCCCTTGCCGGGCGCCGGATCCGGGTCTTCGTGGCCGAGGACGGCCGTCCGATCATCAATCTCCAGATCCCGCTCGCTGCGGCGGGCTTCGCAATCGACCAGGTGCCGGGTCTTTCCCCGGACCACCGCTCACGCATCGTCGAGGCGATCCAGACCGGCATGACGGGGCCGATCCTGGAAGTCTCGGACCACGGCGACGAGGTTCGAATAGTCATCGAGTAATGCGGCGGCAGACGGCCGCTGGCCGCTTCCTTCAACACGTTTCCGAGGCCCCTCGGGACCCCGGCTTGGATAGCTATTGCCTGCAAAGGATCGAACACACGACCGGTTCAAGGGGCAGGCGAACACGGCGATCAGACAAAGGGGACGAGCGATGTTGCTGCAGATCGAAGAGCTGACCAAAGTCTACCGGGGTGGGGTCCGAGCCAACGACGGCATCAGCCTGGCCGTTCATGAAGGCGAGGTTTTCGGCCTCCTCGGCCACAACGGCGCCGGCAAGACCACGCTCGTCAACCAGGTCGTCGGACTGCTACGGCCCACCGCGGGATCGATCCGAATCGACGGCAAAGACATGGTGGCCGACCCGGGCCTGGCCCGCCGCCTGTGCTCGTTTCAGGCTCAGGCGCAGGTACCGATCGATGGCCTTACGCCGCGCCAGGCGATCGATCTCGTGGGCCAGCTCCGCGGCGCGTCGAAGGCCGACGCCCAGCGCGGGCGCGGACGGCTCGTCGATGCCCTCGATCTCGGGGAGTGGCTCGACGTGGACGCGGCGGCGCTTTCCGGTGGCGTGAAGCGTCTCGTGGCCTTCGCCATGGCGGCCGTCACTCCCGGTCGCGTGGTCATGCTCGACGAGCCAACCAACGACGTGGATCCGGTCCGGCGCCGCTTGCTGTGGCGGCAGGTGCGGACCCTCGCCGACCACGGCGCCGCGGTCCTGCTGGTCACCCACAACGTCATCGAGGCCGAACGGTCCGTGGATCGCCTGGCCATCCTCGACGAGGGTCGAGTCATAGCCGAGGGAACGCCGGCCCAGCTCAAGGCCCGCCTCGGGGCAGCCCTCCGGCTCGAGCTCGTGCTGGACCCGGACTCGCTCGAAACGCCGGCGTCGCCGTTCGGTCTGTCAGCCGTTCCGGTCGGCAATCGCTTGATGGTCGGTGTCCCGAAGGACGGCGCCGGACAGGCCGTGGCCTGGGCCGAGGCGCTAAAGAGCGCCGGCGAGGTCGAGGAATTCACGCTTGGGCCGGCGACGCTCGAGGACGTGTACGTGGCTCTGGTCGGCGGTGCGGAGGCTTTGCCGGGAGAGGCCGAGGAGGTGTTCGATGCAACTGCTGCGTAGTTACCGGCTGCTGGTCACGTGGCAGGCTCTGCGAAAGCGGAACTACCTGCCGCTGATGATGGCAGTGCAGACGCTCTTCTCGCTCGGCATCGTGCTGGGCTATCCACTCCTCTTCCCGACGCTCGACCGGACCTCGATCTACCTGATCGCAACCGGGGCGCCGGCCATCTCGGTTGTTTCCGTCGGCCTGGTCGCGCTGCCGCAAACGGTTGGGGAGCAGAAGACCGAGGGCAGCCTGGCCTACATGCGGTCGCTGCCGGTGGCCAGGCTCGCTTATCTCGTCGCCGATCTGACCGTATGGCTCGCTATCGTCATCCCGGGCGTGATCCTCGGAGTGCTCGTCGGCGCCTGGCACTTCGATCTACATCTGCAGGTGAGCCCGCTCGTCGTGCCGGCGGTATTGATGGTGGCGCTGACCGCGACGTGCGTCGGCTACGCGATAGCCTCGCTTCTGCCGTACATGCTGACCGTCGTGATCACCCAGGCCATCGTGGTCTTCGTCTTCATGTTCTCGCCGCTGACCTTCCTGCCCGACAAGCTGCCGGCCTGGCTCGAAGCGATCCATCGCGTGCTTCCGATCCAGGCCATGGGCGAAGTGACCCGTGGCACGATCGCTCCAAACGAGTTCGGATTGCCGATGGGCGCGTTCCTGACACTCGCGGTCTGGTGCGCGCTCGGGTTCACCGTCACCTACGCGGCGATGACCCGCCGCGGCTGAGGTCGCGTTAGGCTGTGCCGATGATTTGGCCGATCGCACTCCTCGGGCGCGCATGACCGGTTCGGGCAGATTGCCGGCCCGCGACTTCGAGCAGATCCGCCTGGCCGAGGCCCTCGAGCGCGGCCGATGCCCCATATGCGATGCCCGCCAGGAGGCGAGCTACGCGGCGTTGCGAGGCCTGGCCCGGGAGGGCGCGACGGACCGCGGCCTCCGCGACCGGATGGACAAGGGTCTCGGGTTCTGCCAGCCGCACAGCGTCGGTCTCTCCAAGATGGAGCTGCTACAGACGAGTAGCCAGCTCGCTACCGCGGTCCTGCTCGACGCCGTCCTGAGGCGGCGCCTCGCCACATTGAGGAAGCTCTCTGGGAACGACGCCGCGGGTCAGGGGCGCGGTCTGGCCGAGTTGTCGGATCCCAAATGCCCGGTCTGCGCCCGTGTTGCCGAGGCCTCCGCAGCCGCCTTGAGGAGCCTGCTCGAGCTGTCGGCTGATCAGGCCTGGGCGGTTGCGTTGGGGAGCGGCGAGATCTGCCTCGACGACATCTATGCGCTCTGGGCCGCTGCCACCGCGGGATCCAAGGAGATTCAGGGCCGGTGGTCCCGGATCCTGGCGGCTCAGCTCGTGCGGCTCGGGGCCTTGCAGAAGACGCTTGCCGAGTACGCTCATAACAGCACCTCGGACCGGCGCCACCTGATCACCCGCGAGCAGCAGGAGGCCGCGGCGGCATCGATCAGGCTGTTTGGCGGGAGCCCTGATCTAGACCGGACACGGTGAATCGCGGCCCGATCGCAGGTAGTGCGGCGACGGCGTATAGCGTCCGTTCCGTACAATTCGGGGAGCCACCCCCAGGCGTCCCTGCTCGGAGGTCAACTTGCCCGCGCTCCCATACCCGGTCGCCCGGCTGATCGACGCCGCCGTAGTCGGCGAGCTCAGCGTCGTGGGTCCCGATGGAAGTCCCATCACCTATCCGATGGTTCCGCTGTTGTGGGGCGACCGGATCTTCATGACCTCGAGCGTGCTGGACTGCGCCAAGATCGCACACATCAAGGCGAACCCGCGGGTCAGCCTCTCGATCACCAACCCGGCTGCGGCCGGCACGATGACCGGCAAGGTCACGATCCAGTGCGACGCACGCGTCGCCGAGGACGATCTCCACGCCGGCTGGGAACGTCTCCTTCCCAACTGGAAGCGCAAGGATCCGGCGACGATGGTCCTGCTCAAGGCGAGGCTGGGCTTTCCGCTCATCTTCGAGCGGGCGCTGATCGAGCTGACTCCCCGGCGGGTCTGGTTCTGGCCCGACGGGAGAACCGACCAGCCGCCCCAGGTCACGGTGGCGGCCGAGGTGGCCCGATGAGCCCGAAGCTGCGACTGCCGCGGATCAGCCGGCCCGGTGCAGATGCCGGCGTGGAAGGCAGTCCCGATGCGGAGTCACCTTCCGGACCGGCGGCGGGCGATGTCGCCACAGGGACGGCCGCGGCGCTAGTGGAGCCGGCTCTGACTGCCGAGCCGGTCGTCACATCCGGACCCGACGAACCGGTAGACGAGGCGCGCGAACCCGAGGTGCGCGACGCGGCCGCACCAACAGCGCCCGAACCTGCCGAGCCCGAACCTGCCGAGCCCGAACCCGAGGCGCCGGCGCAGGTAACCGTCGACGACGGCATTGCCAGGCTGGCGACTTTCCGCCGGGCCGTGCTGAGCTGGGTGGCTGAGGACGGATATCCGGTCAACGTCGACGTCGAGATCGACGTCAGGCCGGCCGAGGGCGCGATCCGCTTCAGCGAACCGCCGGGCTTCCGAATTGCCCCCGGAACGCACGTCGCCATCACCGGCAGCTACATTCACACGCTTCCGGAGGGCGGTTTCGACCGGCGCGGCCACGTCACTCTCTGGGGAGTGGCCGCGGCCCGTCCTCGGGCCCGATTCGTGGTCACTCCGGGACGCGTATGGGCGTGGGACGAAGGCGAGGTGCCCCTCCCGGCGGCGTATGAACGAGATCTGCGAAAGGCCCGGCGCTATTTCGACCGCCTCTCCGCGGAGCGCGGCGTGCGCGTCCGGCCGCGGATGTCGAAGCGGTTGCTGCTCTTCCGGGCGACGCGGGCACCGTTCCTGACCGCGACGCTCGCACCCGTGCTGCTGGGCCTTGCCGTGGCCGCTCGAGCTGGCATCTTCGACGGTGCCTCCGCGCTGATCACGCTGGTCGCCGCCAGCACCGTCCACCTGGGCTTGAACGTGGCAAACGACGTCTTCGACACCCTCCAGGGGACCGACGATGCCAATGCCACCCCCACCAAGTTCAGTGGCGGCTCGCGGGTGCTCCAGAATGCCCTGGTCACAATCCGCGAGATGTCGATGCTGGCGATCGGCTGCTACGCATTGGCGGCGGTGCTCGGGATCGTTCTGCTGGTCCTGCGCGGCTCGACCGCACTCGTCGCCATTGCGGTCCTCGGCTTCGTGATCAGCGTCGCCTACACCATGCCGCCGTTCAAGCTGGTCTACCGTGGCCTTGGCGAGATCGCCACCGCGATTGGGTTTGGGCCGGTCATGCTGCTCGGCGCCTACACCGTCCAGTCCCGCGGTGCCATCTCGGTCGAAGCCTGCCTGGTATCCGTGCCGGTGGCGCTGCTCGTAGCGCTGATCCTCTACGTCAACGAAATTCCCGACAGGGTGGGCGACGCCAGCGCCGGAAAGATGACGCTCCCCGTTCGCTGGCCGAAGGAAACCGTCATCCGCGTCTTCGACGTGGCGGCCGCGGCTGCTTTCATCGCCGTCGTCGGAGGCGTGCTGGCCGGCCTCATGCCGATCCCAACTCTTCTGGTTCTCCTGGCGATCCCTCTGGCTTTGCAGATCCACGCCGGTCTCAACCGGTTCTACGACAACCCCTATGCGCTCATGAGCACGATGGCGGCCAACATCCAGCTCCATATGAACGTAAGCCTGCTGCTGTTGGCCGGCTATCTTCTGACGATCGTCGACCAGCTGCTGTTCGAGCGCACGCCTTTCCTCTGGTAGGGCGCGACCCGGGCTGACGGCAAGGGCGGGTCCGCTGGGAGCCTGCCGTGCGACGTTCGACGTTCGGAGGTCAGCGGTCTGCGAGGTACGCATCGAAGCCCGGCGTCCAGCTCAATCGGGGGTTCGACCCGTCGCGGTCCGCGCTGACCGAGCAACCCTCGTAGCCCGGCAGGCCCGCAACCCAGCCCAGACCCGGTGGACCCATGGCGAAGGCCGCCGTGGCGTAGGCGTCGGCGAAGGTCAGGCTCGGGCCGACGACCGTGACGCTCAGGACTCCGCTCGGGGCACCGCCCGAGAACGGATCTCGGATGTGTTCACCACGCTCGTACGTGCCGGAAGTGGCGACGGCCCCGTCGCGGATCTCCAACACCGTGGCCAGCCGATCGGGGATCAGCGGGTGCTGGATCCCAACGCGCCAGGCCTTGCCCGGCGCCGGCTCGCCGCGAGCGACGATGTCGCCGCCGCCGTTGATGCAGTAGTCACGCGCTCCGGCGTCCTCGAGGATCCGCCCGGCGTTCTCGAGGGCCCAGCCCTTGACCAGGCCGGTCGGATCTGGCCGTCCATCCGGCCGGTGGGCCCGTATGTCGAAATAGCCGTCGCTCGTGCGGCGCACCTCGTCGCACAGGTCCAAGACCCGGCGCAGCTCCGGGGTGCAATCCGCTTCCTCGATCTCGCCGCGGATGAGGCGGCTGACCTCGCTTTCCGGCTTGTACGGGCTGAAACGCAGATCCACGCCGCGGAGGTAGTCGAACGCGTGCTCCAGCGCGGACTTCGGGATGGCGGCGTTTCGGACGTCGAGGCTTATCGCCGTGCCCATGATCTGCTCGACCCGGCGCAGGCCCGGGAGCGGGGTTGTGGCCGGTGAAACGCCCAGCAGTGCCGGTTTGCCGGGGAGTTGCTCGGGCTGCGACATGGCAGCATTATGGTTGCTCCGCGGCCGGATATCGCCGGACCGCGGTCGCTCCAGAAAGGAGTTCTCGCGATGTTCCGGCGCCGATTCGTGATAGTCAGGCGGCCTCGCATGCTCGGCGCGGCCCTCGTCGGCGGTCTGGGCTTCGTTGCCGGTCGTGCGAGCAAGCGCGCTCCCGACCCAAGCGCCGGGCCGGCCCCGACTTCTCTCCCGGCCCAGCCTGACGTCGTCACGAAACTCCAGGAACTGGCCGACCTGCACGCCGCAGGCTCGCTCACAGACGCCGAGTTCGCGGCGGCCAAGGCGAAGCTGCTCGGCTCGTAGCACGGAGACTGTGGGGCGGTTCCTCCGCCTCCGACGGCCTTCCCCGGCAAGTTGCAGCGAGTTGTGCAATGCTGCGCCTCACGCGGCGGCGCAGGCTGACTGGCAGCGTCGCCGCACCTCCCATGTGACCCCTCGGCCGGTTCAGGCTGCCCGAACCGAACCACGCCTGATCCCCACCCACGACGGGCGGGCCGGCACGGCAACCAAGTGGTCAGACGCGCCCTTCGCCCCGTCTTGACACGCCGCCCGCGGTCCGGCTATGTCCCGCCCAGCGTCCGTTCGAGCCAGCCGACCCGGTCATCGTAGGCGTCCTGGTTCAGGGCGTGGTTGGCCTGGTACCAGACAAGCTGTTTGGGCTGATGGGCAGCCGCAACGAGAGACTCGGCCTCGTCATGGGTGAACCACGTGTCCTGCGTTCCCTCCTGGACGTACAAGGCGGCGGGTGAAACATGAGGGGCCCAGACGATCGGATCGAAGGGAGCCATGTAGGCCACGTGGTAGCTGGGTGGGGTGGACATCAGGACCGCGATGCTGAGCCGCCCGCCCTCGATGCCGGCGAAGGTGCCGCCGCGCATCGCCCCATAGCTGAACCCCACGAAGCCGAGTCGGCGTGGATCGACCTCGGGTCTGGAAGCCAGCAGGTCCAGGGACCGGCGCAGCTCGCGCATCTCGAAGGCGATTTCGTTGACGGCTTCCTCCGCCGTGACAGGCTGGGCGATATATTCAGGCGCAGTTATCAAGAGCGACACGAGCCCGTGTTGCGCTAGGTCGATCGCCTCCTGCAGGAAGTTTGACGACGCACCCAGGGCTCCGTGGAGGTACATCACGCCACCGAAGGGCCCGGAACCGTGGGGCACGACCAGGAAAGCCTGGGTCCGGCTGCCGGACGCCTGGAGGTAGGTGATGTCATGGATCGTGACTCCGCTCTGCTCGGAGACGGAAGTCTCGACGAGGTCGAATGGGCGCGAGCCGTCGTACTCGAAGAGCCGCATGGCCTGGTCGTAGCTGATCGATTCGGGCAGTTCGGTCGGTAGCGGGATCACCGAAGGGCCGGCCGAAGAGGCGACGGTAGAGGAGCCCGAGGCCGCGGATCCTGCTCCGGTGGCGGCCGGCGAACCGGACGCTGTCGACGACCCGGAAGCGGAGAACGAGGATCCCGGGGCGGAGCATCCATTCAGCAGCGCGACGACCGCGCTCGCCGCCGCGAAGGCCATCAACGCCCGGTTGCGGACCCCGAAACGCGCCAAAGTCACTCTCCCCATGTGCGTCTCAACTATGGCGGATCCGGCTCGCCTGGATCGCCCGGCCTCAGAGAGGCGGACTCTGCACCGCCCACCCTGACCGGCGGGATTGTCATGACGTGGGTTCAGCCGCCATAGCGGAAGCAGCTCGGCAGGTGGTCGTCGACCAGCCCGACGCTTTGCATGAAGGCATACGCGATGGTCGAGCCGACGAAACGGAACCCCCGACGCTTCAGATCGATGGAGAGACCGTCGGATTCCGCGGTCGTGGCCGGCACGTCGGCAGCAGTCGCGCCAGCCGGCAGGCGTGGTGCCGGTCGAGCGAACAGGCCGTCAAGGTATGCGGCGAAGCTGCCGAACTCACCGGCAATCGCCAGGAACGACGCGGCGTTGCCAATCGTGGCCTCGATCTTGGCGCGATTGCGGACGATGCTCGGATCCGCCAGCAGCCGCGCGATCTCCGAGTCGCCGTAACGGGCGACCGTCTCCGGGAAGAAACCGCCGAAGGCCCCCCGGAATGCCTCGCGCTTTCGAAGGATCGTGACCCAGGCCAGGCCCCCCTGGAAGCCTTCGAGAGCCAGCCGCTCGAACAGATCGCGGTCGTCCGAGATGGGCACGCCCCATTCCGTGTCGTGATACTCGACCATGACCGGGTCTGCGCGAGCGAGGCCATCCGGCCACCAGCAGCGCGGACGGCCGTCCGGGCTCACCGGGGACGGAGTAGGGGAGAGCAAGATGGCCCACCGCCGTCGCGCTCATCTCCGGCCGGCACCTCGCGCCACGTCTCCGCCTCGAGTGCTGCCTGGAGATGGTCGGCTGGCGGCCTGGTCTCGCCGCGGATATCCGGAACAGGCCTCGAGAATCGGTTGCGGTGGGATTGGCAAGAACGTTCGTACGCAGAAATCGAACGCGCGTTCTCATAGATAGAACAGTCGTTCGCAAGCATGCGGACCATCGTACTCGCGGCAGAGGATGGGTCAACTGGATGGACCCGGATGTCTCCGAACTGCCCGGCGCGTCGCTGCGTGCTACCGAACGCGAGATTCTCGGGACTGAGACATCTAGCCGACAGCATCTCCTTCGCCAAGGTTGGCATACTCGCTGCATGACCACGTCGTCAGCGGCTCGAATGACCCCACCGAGCCGCCGTGCCACGCCGGGTGCCGGCAATCCTGCGAACGAAGCCTGGATCGATGTCCAGGCGCCGTCTCGATCGCTGCGACGCTACCAGGTGGTGCGTCTGTCCATGGCCATGATATCGAGAGCCTATTCGCGGGTCCGAGTCGAAGGCTCCGAACGTTTGCCGGTCGGGCCGGCCATCCTGTGCTTCACCCACCAGAACTGGGCAGACCCGTTCTATGTGTTTGCGGGGATCCCCGGCCGACCCCGGATCTACTTCCTCGGACCCGAGCAGGAGGAGATGCGACGGGGCTTGCGGAACCGCCTCATGCGCTGGGGCGGGGTCACGGTCCCGTTCCGTCCCGGCAAGCGCGGGCTGGTCGCCGCCATTTGTCGGGTCGACGCTCTGATCTCGGACGGGTCCGTGGTCGCGATAGCGGGCGAAGGCCGAATCCACTCCGGCGAGGGCACAGTACTGCCTCTGCAGCACGGTCCCGCCTACCTGGCGTTGCGCACCGGGGTGCCTGTCGTTCCGGTTGCCATCAACGGCACGAGCTGGCTGGGGCTCCGACGCGTCGTGCGCGTCCGGATCGGAATGCCGATCGCGGGTGACGAAGCGCCGAGCATCAGGCCGAGGGCCGAACAGGTGGCCAGACTGACGGCGCAGGCCCAGTCAGCCCTCGAAGAGTTGGTGGTCGGTTTTCCGGACCGGCCTCGGCCGGGTTTCATCGGGCGCCTGTTGACCGAGCTCTTCAACGATTGGCCCGAGGGATCCAGGCCCTCGATCCAGGCTCGCAGAGCCGACGACTCGCTCGACGAGGCAGAGCGGCAGTAGCCGCCGGGCCGCCTCTCGCCCGGCCGTGATCGAGCCCGGTTTCGTTACGTGGATTTCGACCACGCAGCGGAGTCTGCGATACTGCGATCGACGAGCTACAGGAGGAGACGTGGGCGCAACGGGCCTGGCTGCCAACCCGACCGAATACCGCGATCGACTTGGCGAGCAGACGGACGAGCAGATCGACGACTGGACGGCCGAGTTGATGCGGGACGTCGCCAGGCGGCGAGGCGTCATCAGGGTCGTGGCCGACTTCCGAAAGACCGCTCGGCTCGACGAGCAGGCCTTCAGGCGTGTCTTTACGCGCGGCGGCGGAGCCCCTCAGACCATCGGGAGCGATGCCTCAGGACATCTATTGGTTCCGACCATCTCGCTCCATTTCCTGGTACCCGGGCTGCGTGCCGAGGTCCCTGGCGCGCGGGACCGGCTGATCGCCTATCTCGTGGCCAGCTTCGACGAGATCGTCTACGTCTGAGCGGAGACTCCCGCGCCGCTCGCCCGCCGTCGGGCTGATCAAAGTCGTTCATCCGTTTCCTTCTGCCTTGAATGCGGTCGCCACGGTGGTCGTCGCGTCGATCGCGGGCGGTTCCACCGGGGTCGTCACGAGGCTCGGGCTGGCGATGCTGGGGATGCAGTTCGCGATCGGGGCAGCAAACGATTTCAGCGACGCATCCTCCGATGCCGTATCCAAGGTGGGCAAGCCGATCCCTGCCGGTCAGATATCCAGACGAACCGCGGCGACCGTCGCGGCGGTCGCCGCGGGACTTGGGCTCCTCATGGCGGCTAGCGCGGGGACGCCCGCCCTGATCGTTGGATTCGTCGGCCTCGGCGACGGCTTCCTCTACGACCTAAGACTCAAGGGCACGGCCCTCGCTTGGGCACCTTTCGCTGCGGGCGTTGGGCTGCTGCCGGTGTACGCGTGGTGGGGAGCTGTGGGCTCCGTGCCTCCGGCATTCCCCGGGATCGTCGTGCTCGCCTTCTTCGCCGGCGTGACCCTTGCGCTCGCCAACGCCTACGCCGATTTGGACCGAGACCGGGCGTCTGCGACTTCCTCGGTCGCCACCTTCCTGGGACGCCGGCCCACGCTCGTGGCCAACGCCGGCCTGCTTGCTTGCGTCCAGATAGTTGCCGTGGCAACTACTGGCATGGCTGCGGGGGCCGTTCCGTTGCTGTGGATCGAGATGGCAGGCTGCGGGCTGGGCTGGCTCGGCATCGCCCTGGCCGGCGTCAGCGACGACCGAGCTGGACCGCTGGCATGGGAAGTCCAGGCGGTGGGGATGGCGGTTCTCGGCGGGGCCTGGCTGGCCGTTCTCAGTGGCGCGGGTCTGCTGCACGGCTAGCAGGTAGCCGGTCCGCCCGAACGACGTGGCAGCTGCCTGTGACTCCGCTCAGGACGCCATCGCCTGGCCACTCCGCCGGGCACTCCGGTCGTTCCATTGCCGCCCGGAGTGACCGCGAATGCCGTATGGCCGGCCCGATCTCCTCCCGCCTAGCGCCGACGCACCAGGCCAATGGCGTTCTCCAGGCGGACCTTGACGATCGTCAGGTACTTGGCCAGGTTCTGACGGTCCGTGTCGTCGATGTCCTTCATAGCGTCGGACTGCAGAATGGCAATGAGATCCGCCATCGACTCGGTCAGGCGGGCCCGCACTGTGATCAGGGAATCGTCGGTCAGGGGTTTCTTCGATCCGGCAGCGAGCCAGATGGCCTCCGCCTCTGCCTCGATCGCGTCCTCCAGCGTTCCTGCGGCCGAACCCTTGGCGGTGACCGCGGCCGGAGTTGCTTTGGGTCGGGCCGCGCCGTCGATCTTCTCGCGGAGCTTGACGAGTGATAGCTCTCCGCGAGCGACCATATCGGCGAGGTGCTTCCTCTTCTTGGGGTCTTCGACTTTCAGCAACTCGTAGGCGTGCGAGAGGGTGTCTTTGCGCAGAGACACCAGCTCGCGAATCTCGGGCGGCGCGTCAGCCAGCCGGAGCCGGTTCTCGAGGTAGCCCTTGTCCTTGCCCAACTTCTGGGCCAGCTTGCGGATGCTGTATCCATGTTCGCGGATCATCTTGTCGTAGATGAGCGACTCATCGATCGGCGAGAGGTCTTCCCGCTGGAGGTTCTCGATGACCGCGATCTCCAGGGCGGTCTCGTCATCGATGTCCTCGATGAGGGCGGGTACCACGTCAAGCCCGGCTCCGCGGGCCGCCCGCCACCGCCGCTCGCCGGCTATGAGCTGGTAACGGCCATTCGGCAGGGGCCGGACCAGGATGGGCTGGAGCACCCCGTGCTCTCGGACCGAGGCCGTGAGATCGTTCAGACCGGCCTTGTCCATCGCCAGGCGTGGCTGGTTCGGGTTCGGCTCCACCCGGTCCACGGGGATGTTTCTGACAGCAGCCGGTCTGACGACTGTCGTCTCGTTGGCATTGAGGAGGCTGAGGATGTTCTGCGAGAGTCCCTGGACTCGCTCCTCGTTGAGGCGAGCGGTGGCGGCCGCTCGGAAATCTGGCCTAGCCAAGAGCAATTACCTCCCTGGCGAGCTCACGGAAGTTGTTGGCTGCGTCGGAGGCGGTGGCATATGCGGTGATCGGCTGGCCTGTCAGCGGGGCTTCCCCCAGTTTCACGGCGGTCCGGATGATCGTGTCGAAGACGTGGTTTTCGCCGTGCTCGCGCATCTCGTCGAGCATCCCGCGACCCAGGACCGTTCTTGAGTCGTAGAACGTTGGGAGGAGCCCGAGCACTCGCAGGTTTCGATTCAGTTTGGATCGGATCGTCGCGATCACCTTGACCAGGGCGGTAAGGCCTTTGAGGGCGTAGTACTGAGTCTGAACAGGGATGATGACGCCGTTCGCGGCCACCAGACCGTTGATCGTCAGCAGACCCAGCGTCGGCGGGCAGTCGATCAGCACATAGTCGTAGTGGCCCTGGGCCCACTCGTCGATCACCTCGGAGAGGGCGTATTCGCGGCCGATCGTGCTTAGGAGGTCGACTTCAGTCGAAGCCAGGTCCAACGTCGCCGGCGCGACGTCGATACCCGGCGTATTGCTCGCGAGGATGATGTCCTTCAGCCGAGCGTTGGGCGCACCGATCACATTCGCCATGGACCGCTCGACGTTGGTCAGGTTGATCCCGAGGCCGACGGTAAGGTTAGCCTGAGCGTCCATGTCGATGCATAGAACTCGCATGCCTCTCTCAGCGAGGGCGCCCGCCAGATTGATGGCGGTGGTGGTCTTGCCGACGCCACCCTTCTGGTTTGCAATCGCGATGACGTTGGCCACCGTGCTTTCACCTCGCTCGGTGTGGAGATTCGGCGCCGACGAGGGCCCCGTGCCGCGTTGCTCTGCGAAGCTTGCCTCGGGAGCATCGCTCGTCGCGTCCGCTTGTCTTCGTCCGTTGATGCTACCGCACGAGCATTGGCAAGCGGTTCTGGCTTATCCACAGAATTGCGAAGTTGTTCACCGGTTTTGTGGATATCGTCGAGCTGAACTCCAACACTCGAACGTGCCGTATCCACAGCGTCATGTGTCCCAGTGGAAACCGCCGTCGCCGGGCCGCTGGCTGTCTTTGTGCAAAGACGAGACGCCTCGGGGAAGGGCCTGACGGTCGGCCCTCAACCGCCAGAAGGCGGCTCCTGCCCCGACAGCAGGGGACTAGCGGCCAGCTCCTCCCAGCCTCTGGCAATCGGGGGCGGGTACGTGCCATCATCCCGAGGCACACTGGCGCAACGGCAGACAACGAGAGGAAGCGGCAAGTGGCGGACGACCGGCGACTACCTCAAGGCATCGCGGACAATGGGCCGGTGGCCGATCCGGAGCGGGATCGCTGGCGCGCCACAACTCGGGCGAAGGCGCTGGCCCGCTCGCCCGAAAGGCAGGAACGCTTCCTGACGACATCTGGCGTCGAAATCCAGGATCTGTACACCGCGGCCGACACCGCCGGACTCGATGAAGGCCGCGACCTTGGCCGCCCTGGCGAATACCCGTACACGCGGGGCGTCCAGCCGACTATGTATCGCGGCCGCCTTTGGACGATGCGCCAGTACGCGGGCTTCTCCACGGCCGAGGACACAAATCGCCGCTTCCGCTATCTTCTCGAGCAGGGTCAAACCGGTCTGTCCGTCGCCTTCGATCTCCCGACCCAAATGGGATACGACTCGGACTCTCCCCAGGCGGAGGGTGAGGTCGGTCGAGTCGGCGTGCCGATCAGCTCCCTGGCCGACATGGACGTCCTAGTCGACGGTCTGCCGCTCGGAACCGTCAGCACGTCCATGACTATCAACGCCTCGGCCGCCGTGCTCCTTGCTCTGTACGTGGCTGCGGCTGAGAAGCAGGGAGTGGCCCGAAACCGGGTCAGCGGGACGACTCAAAACGACATCCTCAAGGAGTACATAGCTCGCGGCACGTACATCTTCCCGCCGCGGCCGTCGATGCGACTCGTGACCGACATATTCGAGTTTTGCTCCAAGGAGCTGCCGCGCTGGAACACCATCAGCATCAGCGGCTACCACATGCGCGAGGCCGGGGCAACCGCTGCCCAGGAGCTTGCCTTCACCCTGGCCGACGGCATCGCCTACGTAGAGTCTGCCTTGAGCCGTGGACTCGACATCGACGACTTCGCGGACCGCCTCAGTTTCTTCTTCGCGTCCTGGAGTGAGCTCTTCGAGGAAGTGGCGAAGTTCCGTGCCGCTCGCCGGATGTGGGCTCGGATCGTGAAGGAGCGTTTCGGGGCCACGAATACCCGCTCCATGGCCTGCCGCTTCCACGTCCAGACGGCGGGCTCGTCGCTGACTGCGCAGTCGATCGACAACAATGTGGTCAGGACCACCGTGCAGGCCCTGGCTGCGGTTCTGGGAGGGGCGCAGAGCCTCCACACGAACTCACGCGACGAAGCCCTAGCCCTCCCGACGGCGGAGGCCGCGCGGCTGGCTCTTCGAACCCAGCAGATCCTGGCGTTTGAATCGGGGGTGACCGAAACCCCGGATCCGCTCGCAGGCAGTTACTACGTCGAGTCATTGACGAACGGGCTCGAGGCGGCTGCCAACGACTACCTGGCCGAGATCGATGCGCTCGGCGGTACCTTGGCGGCCATCGAAGCCGGCTACCAGCAGCGTCAGATCCAGGAGTCGGCGTATCAGGTTCAGCGAGCCGTCGAGAACGGCTCGAAGGTTGTCGTCGGCGTCAACAAGTTCCGCGACGAGGCGACGACCACGCCGCCCCTGCAGAAGATCGATCCCGACGCTGAGCTTCGGCAGTGCGAGAGGGTCCGGCAGGTTCGGGCCGGTCGCGACGCCGCCGAGTGGGCGACGGCGATGATGCGGCTTGAGGACTGCGCTCGGGGTGACGAGAACTTGATGCCCCCGATCATCGAGGCCGTCAAGGCATACGCCACGGTGGGCGAAGTCTGCGACCGACTGCGCTCGGTGTGGGGCGAGCACAGGGAGCTGATCACCGTCTGACACGCGAGCGGCGATCGGCTCGGGGAGGAGAGAGGTTCGGGTCGAGCGCTCGCTGCGTGAGACCGCAGCTGCTGGCAGCTACGCCAGGCTTGCGGCAGCTGCAGGCAGCTGCCCGTTTCACCGGTTCCGACAGCTGCGCGCAGCTGTCGAGGTTGTCCAACTCGAGGCCCGTCGCAGCGCTGTTCGCAGCGACCACGAGCGTGCGCGCGGTTTCGTACCATTGATCCGGCGCCACGCGTCACCAGCGCCGCCGGGTGCTCACCGAACGCCCGTCCTGTTCGCCGGCCCTCGATAGTCGCAGGAGAGTCATGGATCAGCTCGAGTCCGCGCTTCCCGAAGGCATCGGCATTGGCAAGATCCACCACGTGGCCGTCATCGTGCAGGACCTCGACGCATCGCTCGGCTTGTATCGAGACAAGCTCGGGCTCGAGGTGGAGGCCGTGCTGGACATGGCCTACGACCACGTGACGATCGGATTCCTTACGGTGGGCGAGACCAAGATCGAGCTGGTTCAGCCGACCGATACCACGACCGGCTCGGCACGGTTCCTCGAGTCCAAGGGTGAGGGCTTCCACCACGTGTGCTTCGAGGTCCCTGACATCCAGGCTGCGCTCGACCGGCTCGCCGGCGTGGGCCTGACTCTGATCGACGCCGCCCCGCGCAAGGGCGGCGAGGGCCCCGTGGCGTTCGTCCACCCCAAGAGCTGCCACGGCGTGCTCGTCGAACTCATCGAAGCCCCCGGCGGCCCAGCGTGGGACAAGCTCGGCTACTGATCGAGGTTCTCGGGCGGCGGATTGCCGTAGCTTCGGGATGGGCGTCGTGCTGGGCCTCGAGTACGAACCCCTCGGCATCGCGGCATCGACGGCGACGCATTTCGAATTCCACCCGACGGCTCTGCCGATCGTCCGGCCGATCATCCCGGTCTGGTTCTAGGAATGCGTGGCCGCCCTAGATAGACCAGGCGAACAGAACGTCCTCCGCACCCTCGGCGCGCCGGCAGAAGCTCACCAGATCGCCGGCCAGTTCACGCAGCATCGGCTTGTCGTCCGTGTCGACGTCGCATTCCTCACAATCGATGAGGTCGATCCAGCGGGCGGCGACGCGGTCGAGGCGGCTTTCCGGGAGTAACGCCACGGCGTCGATCCAGTGCGGGTCGATACGCTCGACGGTTCGATCGGAAAGGGCGGCGAGGCGGCTCTGCAGTGCTCGTGCGGCATCGGTGAACGGTCCGGGCTGGTTGGAACCCGAGACTTCCCTGACGGCCTGGGCGAACAGGTCGAGCCACGTCGCATCCATCCTGCCGCCGAGTGAGATGTAGGCGGCAAAGCGTCCCGGGTCGCGCAGACCGGCCCAGTCTTCGACGCCGGTCGCCAGGAGGATCTCGCGAGCATCGCCCGCCACCAGATCCATCAGGACCCCCACGAATCCACTCCGTTCCTCGATCCCTTGCGTGTCTCCAGAGCTCGGCGGAGGCGTCGGCGGGAGTATGGGCTCCGTCCGACCGACCTGGCGAGACGTGCGTGGTGGTCGCGACCAACGGCTCACGCCGCCGCGAAAGCCGCAGGCGGTCCCGGCAGGAGAACGCCGCCTTCGCTACTGCCGGTAGCCGGCTTCGATCAGGAGCGTCGGGAGCTGGGTGGGCGAGTCCGCGACGTGCACCCCGGCCGCCTCGAGAGCCGAGATCTTCTCCGCCGCCGTACCCGAGCCCCCCGAGATGATGGCCCCGGCGTGACCCATGCGGCGGCCGGGAGGCGCCGTCCGACCGGCGATGAAGGCTGCCATGGGCACGCCCTTGAGATGCTCCGCCGCATACGCCGCCGCCTCCTCTTCGGCCGAACCGCCGATCTCGCCGATCATCACAATCGCGTCGGTTTCGGGGTCGTCGCGGAAGAGCTTGAGCACGTCGAGGAAGGTGGTGCCGATGATCGGGTCGCCGCCGATACCGACGCAGGTAGACTGGCCGATGCCCGCATCGGTCATGGCCTGGACGGCCTCGTAGGTGAGCGTTCCCGAGCGCGAAACCACGCCGACCCGGCCCGGCTTGTGGATGGCGGCCGGGATGATGCCGACCTTGGCCCGCCCCGGAGACGTGACTCCCGGGCAATTCGGGCCGATCAGATGGACTCCAGCGCGGTGGACGGCCTCGACGACCGGGATCATGTCCAGCGCGGGGATCCCTTCAGTTATGCAAACGATCGTGCCGATCCCGGCATCCACGGCCTCGAGGATGGCGTCCGGAGCGCCGCTCGCGGGGATGAAGATGATCGACGTGTTGGCTCCGGCCTGAATGGCGGCCTCGGCGACCGTGTCGAAGATCGGGACGGTGCCGTCGATCGCGGTCTGGCCGCCCTTGCCGGGGCGGGTTCCGGCCACGACCCGGGTGCCGTATGCGATCGAGGCGCGAGTGTGGAACTCGCCTTCGCGACCGGTTATGCCCTGGACGACGACGCGGGTTTCGGTTCCGACCAGGATGCTCATCGTGCGGCCCCCTTCGCCAGTGCTACGGCCTTCTCGGCCGCGCTGTCCAGCGACGATGCGGTCTCGAACCTGGCCTCCGTCAAGAGCCGCGCCGCCTCGGCGGCGTTAGTGCCGACGATACGCACGACCATCGGCACCTCGCGAGCCTGCTGGGCCCGCGCTTCGATCAGCCCTTCGGCGACCTCATCCCCGCGTGTGATCCCGCCGAAGATGTTGACCAGGATGGCCTTGACTTTCGGATCGGCAAGGATGAGCTCCATGGCACCGCGCACGGTCTCGTGCCTCGCTCCGCCGCCGACGTCCAGGAAGTTGGCTGGCTCGCCGCCGTAGTGCTTCACGAGGTCCATCGTCGTCATCGCCAGACCGGCGCCGTTGACCATGCAGCCGATCGTGCCGTCCAGGTGGATGAAGTTGATGCCGAGCCTGCGGGCCTGAGCGTCGGTCGGATCTTCCTCGTCGAGGTCGCGCAAGGTCTCGAGCTTCGGATGCCGGGCCAGGCCCGAGTCGTCGATGGTGATCTTCGCGTCCAGGCAGACCAGCCGTTGAAACGCTGCTCCGTCGGGCCCATTCTCGGTCACGATCGCGAGTGGGTTGACCTCGACCAGGTCGGCGTCGTTGGCCTTCATCGTGGCGTACAGCCCCTGGGCGATCGCCACGAACGGGTTCAGGAGCGGGTCGCGCAGCCCGATCGCCAGCCCCAGCGAACGAGCCTGGAAGGCGAGGAGCCCGAGCAGTGGGTCCGCCGAGACGCGATGAATCGCGCCGGGGTTCTGGCGGGCGACCTCCTCGATCTCGACGCCACCCTCGGCCGACGCCATGAGCACGATCCGGCGGCTGGCCCGGTCGATGATCGCGCCGAGGTAATACTCCTTCACGATGTCGGCGGCGGCGCCTACGAGGACCTTCCGGACAGTGATTCCTTTGATGTCCATCCCGAGGATCTTGGCGCCAATCTGAGCTGCCTCTGCCGGCGATCCGGCGAGCTTCACGCCGCCCGCCTTGCCGCGCCCGCCGACCAGCACCTGGGCCTTGATGACGACCCTGTCCGCCCCTGCGTCGAAGAATGTTTGCGCCGCGGCCTCCGTTTCGCCCGGTGTCCGAGCTACGTTCCAGGGCGGGACGGGCAAGCCCTGGGCCAGCAAGAGCGACTTCGCGTCAGCTTCCTGAATCTTCACGCCCGGCAACTCCGTATTCTCGTGAGCCGAGGGCGCAGGACGGAGTCCGCAGCAGCCCCGGCGACGTTTGAGTTGATCCTAGCAGGCGGGCGCGTCGGTGCCTCTGGATCGTCGTCGGAGCGCCGGCGGCACTCCGGTGGCGGCCGAAGGCCAGAACGAATAGCTGATTACTAATCGAATCTGCGGCTCCGCCGCCTCGCCCGCTCTCGCTAGTCGATAGAATGCGGGTCATGGCCCAACGCGTGACGCTCATCCCCGGAGACGGTATCGGTCCCGAACTGGCCGAGGCGACGAGGCGCGTCCTGGACGCCTCCGGAGTGGAGTTCGACTGGGAGGTCGCCGAGGCAGGCGATGCAGTCGTGGCGAAGGAGGGGACGCCGCTTCCGCAGTCCGTCCTCGACTCGATCGTGCGCAACAAGGTTGCCATCAAGGGACCGATCACGACGCCGGTCGGAGTAGGTTTCCGCTCGGTGAATGTGGCGCTGCGCCAGACGCTCGGCCTCTACGCCAATGTCCGGCCCGTCCGATCGATGCCGGGGCTCAAGACTCGCTACGACAACGTCGATCTGGTGATCGTCCGCGAGAACACCGAGGACCTCTACGCCGGGATCGAGCACATGGTCGGCCCGGATGCCGCCGAGAGCATCAAGATCATCACCCGAGCCGCTTCCGAGCGGATCGCCCGATATGCCTTCGAGTACGCCGTGGCCAACGGCCGTCGCAAGGTCACTGCCGTCCACAAGGCCAACATCATGAAGCTCTCGGACGGCCTCTTCCTTGAGAGTTGCCGGACGGTAGCCGCCGGATACGAGGGCAGGATCGAGTTCGAGGATCGCATCGTCGACAACATGTGCATGCAGCTCGTTCAGAAGCCCGAGCTGTACGACGTCCTCGTTCTGCCGAACCTGTACGGCGACATCGTCAGCGACCTGTGCGCAGGCCTCGTCGGCGGGCTGGGGGTGGCGCCCGGTGCCAATATCGGCCCTGATGCGGCCGTCTTCGAGGCGGTCCACGGCTCCGCGCCGAAGTACGCCGGCCAGAACAAGGCAAATCCAACTGCCCTCATGCTCTCAGGCGTGCTGCTGCTCCGCCACATCGGTCAGCAGGCAGCGGCAGGGCGCGTGGAGGAGGCAATCCGTTCCGTCATCGCCGAGGGCCGCACGGTCACTTACGATCTCGGTGGATCGGCTGGGACGAGCGATTTCGCCGACGCGATCGTCGCTCGACTCGGTTCCGCGGCCTAGACGGCCACATCCCGATCGGGCATGAGCTCGATCTGACAACGTTCGGGAGGCTGCATGCTGCTCCGTTATCGCGGCTCCGAGGGGATGGTGGCCTGGGCGTTCCACCGCATCTCGGGGATCGCAATCTGGCTCTTCGTGCTGCTCCACGTGCTGGACATCTACCTCGCCGGCGGCAACCCGAAGGTCTACGACGACATCCTGAGCTTCTACGCCAGCACGCCCGGCCGGATCCTGGAGATCCTCCTCGGGGCGGCTCTGCTGTACCACTCCCTGAACGGGCTGCGGGTGATGGCGATGGATTTCTGGCCGCGGCTGACCGTGTATCACAAGCAAATCTGGTACGCCAACTGGGTCATCTTCGCCGGCGTCGGACTGCCCGGGGCGTTCCTCATCATCAAACCGGCCCTGGGCCTGTAGGAGGAGCGTCGAGATGGCTCTCTATTCCCGCGCCGGCCGGCCCAAGCCGCAAGGGGGCGGCCTTGAGCTCGCCTCCTGGTATTTCATGCGGCTGTCGGGCGTGGCCTTGTTCGTGCTCGCCCTGGGTCACTTCAGCCTCGAGCACTTCCTGTTCGACCCCTCGCAGGAGACCAGCGCCTGGATCTTCAACCAGCGCTGGAACAGCCTCTTCTGGCGCAGCTTCGATTGGTTGCTGCTGATGATGGTCGTCCTCCACGCCTTCCTCGGCATGCGGACCATCACGATGGACTATCTAAAGGGTGGACGCCGGACCCTGGCTCTGTACACCCTGTACCTGGTCGGTGCCGTGATCTTCGTGATGGGCACGATCGTCGTCCTGTCGGTCCCGCTCACGATGCCGAGCTAGACGATGGACCACCCCTTCGATGCCATCGTCGTCGGTGCCGGCGGAGCGGGCCTCTGGGCCGCGCTCGAGCTGGCGCGTGAAGGCGTGAACACGGCCGTTCTCACCAAGCTCTATCCCACCCGCTCCCATACCGGCACCGCCCAGGGTGGTGTCTGCGCCGCCCTGGGCAACCTCGAGGAGGACCACTGGGAGTGGCACATGTTCGACACGGTCAAGGGTGGCGACTACCTCGTCGACCAGGACGCCGCCGAGGTGCTTGCCCGCGAGGCCATCGAGACCGTCATCGAGCTCGAGCACATGGGCCTGCCGTTCAACCGCACGCCGGACGGCAAGATCGACCAGCGGCGTTTCGGTGGCCACACGAGCAACTACGGCGAGGCGCCCGTCCGTCGAGCTTGTTTTGCCGCCGACCGCACCGGCCACATGATCCTGCAGACGCTCTACCAGCAGTGCATCAAGCACGGCGTGAAGTTCTTCGACGAGTTCCAGGTCGTCGACCTGCTCTTCGAGGGCGGCGAGCCAGGCGAGGGCGGTCGAGCCGCCGGGGTCGTGGCCCATCGACTGGCGGACGGCGCTTTCCACACGTTCCGGGCCAAGGCGGTCCTTCTCGCGACCGGCGGCTTTGGGCGGATGTTCAGGATCACCTCGAACGCCCACAGCCTCACCGGCGACGGCGTGGCGCTGTGCTACCGCCACGGCATACCGCTCCAGGACATGGAGTTCTTCCAGTTCCACCCGACGGGCATCGTCGGCATCGGGATCCTGCTGTCCGAGGCAGCTCGAGGCGAGGGCGGGACCCTTCTGAACGACAAGGGCGAGCGGTTCATGGAGCGCTACGCGCCAAAGCTGATGGAGCTGGCGCCGCGCGACATGGTCAGCCGGGCGATGTACCAGGAGATCCGAGCCGGGCGCGGAATCGGCGGCAAGGACTATCTCTACCTGGATGTCCGCCACCTCGGCCGCAAGGTCATCGAGGAGAAGCTGCCCGACATCACCGACTTCGCCCGTATCTACCAGGGCGTCGAGCCGCTCAAGGAGCCGGTTCCGGTCCAACCAACGGCCCACTATGCCATGGGCGGCATCCCGACCAACGTTTCGTCCGAGGTCGTTCGCGACGACAAGGGCACGGTCGTACCCGGTCTCTTTGCCGCGGGCGAGTGCGCCTGCGTGAGCGTCCACGGAGCCAACCGCCTCGGGACCAACTCGCTGGTGGACCTGCTCGTCTTCGGCCGGCGCGCGGGCCGGCAGATGGCCCGCTACGCCGGGCAGGTAGAGCGGCCTCTCCCGATCGCCGACGCCGTCGAGCCCGTTCGGGCCCAGCTCGAGGCCATTCGCGGTCGCGAGACGAGCGGCGAGTCGGCCGCCGTCATCCGGACCGAGCTGCAGGCGATGATGATGGACAAGGTCGGCGTCTATCGCGACGCCAAGCTGCTGACCGAGGCGCTGGCCAAGGTCAAGGAGCTCGAAAGCCGCTACACCAGCATCTCGATCGCCGATTGCGGCTCCGTCTTCAATACCGAGCTGCTCGAGGCACAAGAGCTCGGCTACCTGCTGGACATCGCCCACGTGACCGTCGCGTCGGCGCTGGCGCGAACCGAGAGCCGCGGTGCGCACTCACGGGAGGACTACCCGGAACGAGACGACAAGAAATGGCTCAAGCACACCCTCGCCTATCAAGGCAAGGACGGGCCGAGCCTGCGCTACAAGCAGGTCTCGATCACCCGCTTCGAGCCGAAGCCCCGGACGTACTGAGGCTGCCCGAATGGACGTAGACCTGCGCATCCTCCGCTACGACCCCGAGCGCGACGAGGCCCCGCACTACGAGAACTACAAGGTCGCGGTCGACCCGATGGACCGGGTCCTCGACCTGTTGATCAAGGTCAAGGCCGATCAGGACGGCTCGCTCAGCTTCCGGCGGTCCTGCGGCCACGGCATCTGCGGCTCGGACGCGATGCTGATCAACGGCCGGAACCGGCTGGCCTGCCGGATACGAGTCGACCAGCTCGGCAAGAAGATATCGGTCGCTCCGCTACCTGGGCTGCCGGTGGTCAAGGATCTCATCGTCGAGATGAGCGGCTTCTTCGGCAAGTACCGCTCGGTCAAGCCTTATCTCATCAACGATCAGCCCGAGCCCGAGCGCGAACGGCGCCAGAGCCAGACGGACCGCGCCCGCTTCGACGACACCACCAAGTGCATTCTGTGCGCCGCCTGCACCTCGTCGTGTCCGTCGTTCTGGGCCCGACCCGAGTACGTGGGCCCGGCTGCGATCGTCCAGGCCCACCGCTTCATCTTCGATTCGCGCGACGAAGGGGCCGCCGAACGGCTCGAGATCCTTGCGGACGAGGATGGCGTCTGGCGCTGCCGCACGATCTTCAACTGCGTCGACGCCTGCCCGCGCGGCATAAACATCACGCGGGCGATCCTCGAGGTCTCCTCGGCGATCGTGGGGCGACGAGGCTGAAACGCGACGGAGAAGCCGGATGGGACTCGCTTTGGCAATCCGTCGGCGCGGGCTCCGGCCCGGACCGCAGTAGCGACTTGGGACCGGAGCGCGGTTTGATCGTCCGCACCGACGGTGCGGCACGGGGCAACCCCGGGCCCGCGTCGCTCGGCGCCGTCCTGATAGATGCCTCGGCACCCGGCGCCGGGCGTCCGGATGCGCCGCCGATCGCGTCAGTCTCGGAATACCTCGGCGTCCAGACCAACAACGTGGCCGAATACACGGCCGTGCTGCGGGCCCTCGCGCTGGCTGAGGAGCTGGGCGCACGCAGCGTGGACATGCTCTTGGACTCCAAGCTGATCGTGGAGCAGCTCCACGGCCGCTGGCGTGTCAAGGACTCCAAGCTGATCCCTCTCCACGCCGACGCGAAGGCGCGGCTGGGGCGACTTTCGCGCTGGAGCGCGACGCACGTTCCTCGAGCCCAGAACAAGCAGGCCGATACGCTCTGCAATGAGGCGATCGATCGGGCCCTTGCCGGCGGTGCCTGGGTCGTGACCGTGCGGCCGAAGTAGGGGAGTCGCGGGAAGCGATCGCTGCGGGGAGTTGTCGCGGGAGCCGGCTGCCGAGGACGCCCGGTCAGGCGCGCAGGCGGTAGCGGATCTCCGGAATTCCCAGTCCCGCCAGGTGGAGCATCTGGCGGGCGCCGTCGGGGTGCCAGCCCATCGCTTCGTAGAAGGCGCGGCCGCTCGCGTTTGACTCGAACACCCATAACACCAATGTGGTCGAGCCACGCTCTCGCCAGTAGTCCGCTGCGGCGTCCAGCAGAGCCCGTCCGGCGCCGCCACGCCACGCCTCCGGCAGAACGTAGAGCGCATAGACCTCCGCGGCGGGGAGTGGCACGTCGTCGTCTCGCGGCGGTCCACTGGACGCGTAGCCGATCGGGCGGCCACCGCGTTCAGCGAGCCAGACAGGCGCTCGGTCCCGTTCGTCGTTCTCGAGCCTCGATCGGAGGGCGACCTCGCGCGGGCCAACTGACATGCCCGCGAGGAAGTCGTCAGGCAGGATGCCGCGGTAGGCCGCCCGAAAGCCGAGAACGTTGATCTCCGCAATCGTCCGAGCGTCGGCAGGGGAGGCGCGCCGAATTGCGAGCCCGATCCCGGGCCGCTCCGCATCCGGCCGACCCTGAGCCTTGGACTCCGAAGTCGTCATCTCGCTCAGATTGGTAATCCTTCCGGCTTCGACTACAATCGCGCGTCGGCGAGTCGGCCGGACGATCGCGGGGCCGGGCCTTCGGGCGCGGCTCCGAGGAAAGTCCGAGCTCCTCAGCGCAGGGTAGCGGGTAACGCCCGTCCGCCGCGAGGCGAGGACCAGTGCCACAGAGACGTAGCCCGGATCGAGCTCCGCTCGGCTCGGGATGTGAAACGCGGCAAACTCTACTCGGAGCAAGGCCAAATAGGAGGACGCGGTTCGTACGTTCGGGTAACCGGGCGTGCGGGCGGAAGAGGTCGCGCTGCCCAGTCCTCGGGTCGGCCGCTTGAGCCGTCGGGTAACCGGCGGCCAGAGATGGATGATCGTCACCCGGCTTCGGCCGGGGTACAGAACTCGGCTTACAGGCCGGCTCGCCACCCAACCTGTTGTCGAATACGGACGTCTCGAATTTGAGCGTCTGGGCTGCCAATGGGGCCCCGCGCTTGCGAACCCGGCGCCGCAGCTACTCTTCGTCCGCCCGGAAGATGCGGCTGGCGGTGCAGGCCGCGCAGATTTCCAGGCTCGTCTCGAGGTCGCCGAGAGGCAGCGGCACACGCCTGTCGGGGTAGAGGCAACTCACTTCGTACCCGGCCGAGGGTCCGGCAGCGATGCGGCTGAGGCGTCGGAAGGTGCAGCGGCGGATACGCGGCGCCTCCACGGGCGCAGCGATCGGCTCCATCTCCATAATGCGCTGGCGCATTGCCATAGTACGGGACCATTACCTCCGGAGGGCGAAAGCTAGCACCCGAGGCAAGGGGACGGCAAGCATCGAAAGGTACTAGACTGCGCCGCGTTGGCTGCCCGGCGCTTGTCTGCCGGGCAAATCTGTAGGCCGGGAGTGGTCGTGGAGTCAGGCGGAGGCTCGAACAACCAGGACGGGCGAGGGGTTCGAATTCCCCCTGACGAGCAGCAGACGCGGATCGGACCGGCCGGCATGTCGCCGGGCCTGAAGCCCCTCGAAGGGGCCGCGACCCCCGGCGGCGTTCGGGGCGCGAGCGAGTTCGCAGCGGTCGGGGCTCCCAGGACATCGCCGTTCTCGTCGGGCAACTGGGCGTCGACCCAGACAGGCCCGCCAGCGGATCCATACGACCAAGCGTCGAGGCTCCGGCCGTGGGCGGAGGCCGGCCAGTCGAGCCTGGGCCCGGTACGTTGTGAGTTTCTGCGCAGTGTCGGGCCTGACGGGGGTCTGACCGAGGCCCAGAGGACCGCCGTCCCGACTCATCGATGCGCCGCATTCGGCGACCCGCTGCCGCTTTCGCTGCGCCAGCAGGAACTGGTCTGTCTGCAGCGAGTCCATGTGAGCTGCCCGCGCTTCGTTCGAGGCACTCTCCTGGCCTCCGAAGAGCAGGCCAAGCCCGACGGAGACGAACAGCGCGGCCGCGGCATTCCCGTCCTGACCGTCGCTGGCATAGGGCTCTTCTTGCTGGCGCTCGGCATCGTCTTCACGGGGCTGCTCGGTTTCCCGCCCTTTGGAAGTGGCGCGTCGCCCACCCGGCATCCGATCGCGGGGGCATCGACTTCCTCATCGCCCGCCGCCTCCCCGTCCCCGACGCCCGCCACGGCCACCGCCACTCCGGTGGTCCAGGCCTCGACGCCGACGCCAACAACGAAAACCCCGAGCGTCTCGCCCAGCGCGAGCAAGACGGCCGCCGCGCCGACTCCCGTCGCGTCCGCCACCTGGCCGCCGGGTGCCACAGCATCCCGGATGGATCTCCTCGTTCCGTGTACCGACCAGGCCAACTGCTATGTGTACACGGTCCGAGGCCCGGGGACGAACGGGTCTTCGGTGGGGGACACGGTCGACGGGATCGCGCGGTACTTCGGCGTCACCACCAGCTCGATCTACGCGCTTAATCCGTGGGCCAGCGCAGAGATCAATCCCGGCGACAAGCTGAAGATCCCGCCTCCGACTCGCTAGGCGGATCTGCCCATTCTGTTGCCGGCGCGTGCCATGTGAAGACCGAGGAACCGGTAGGCGGCGGCCTACCCGCTCGGAACTATCCAGAGTGTTCTGGTAATGGTTCCGCGGGCCCAATGGCACTGTCTGGTCGACGCCTCTGTGGGGCCTGATACGAGTGCGCCCCGCAAGTCCGCGCGGCAACAGAGATGGTTCGGGCGAAGTCCGGGCCGAGAGTGGCGAACGAAGGAGCTCTCCGATGTCGATCGGTTGGGAGCCGAGCATGGAAACCGGCGCTCCGCTGCTCGATGCGCAGCGCCGCACGCTCGTTGAGCGGGCCGACGCGCTCGTGACTGCGATCGAGTCCGGCGGCGACAGATCGGCGATCGAGCGCGCCCTCCGAGAATTCGGCGACTACTCAGTGCGCCACTTCTCGCAGGAAGAGGATTGCTACCTCCGTGGCGTCTGCCCGGCACTGCAGTGGAACGGTGCCGCGCGGGCCGAGCTGATCAAGATCGTGGCCGGCTTCCGTCAGGCCTACGAAAGCAAGGGCGCTAGCCCGGAACTGGCCGGCGACCTTTCGTGCGAGCTATCCGGGTGGGTCGCTCGCTACATCCCCGGACCGGTTGCGGCTCTGCCCTGCGTCACTGGTCAGAAATAGGCCCAAACAGGCGCTCGAAGCCCGGATAGGCCCGCAAGGGCAGGACTTCGAACTCGATCAGCCCGGCGCCCACCATCGGCAGCGACGCCAGAGCGGTCTCGGCCTCGGCCACGTTCGAGCACTCGAGGATCAGGACCGCGGAATTCTCCTCGTCGTGGAAGTACAGCTCGCGGATCACGCCGGCCTGATGTAACCGCCATGCCTGGAGGGCCTCGGCGGCCATGATCTCGGGCGTGAACTGAGCGTCGGTCACTCCCTCGACTGACCGTTCGATCGCCAGAATCCGCATCCGCTGCCTCCGTCTCAGCTGGCGGCCGGGTCCACGATCCGGCCCAGGAACAGGATGGCACCGGTTCGGGTGTCGCGGATGGCGAACAGGAACGGCCGGTCCACGTGGAGGCTGGCCGCGGATGGGGGCGGGGAAGCGACCGCCATCACGACCGCGGTGGCCGCCGTCGCCTCGGTGCCCTTCTCGTCGACGGAGATCGTCGCCTGGTGGACGACCGCCGCGATGAAGAGCCGTTCCTTCCTCGTAATGCCGGAGAAGTCAGCGTTGAGAGGGTCGAAGGCGAGCGGCATCCCCATGGATGCAAGTGTCGCCGCCAGGTCGCTCTTCGTCTCGGTCTTGAAGCGGGGGAGCGCCAGATCGAGCCTGGCGGGTTGCATCGCGGCGGTAATGCGGCCGAACTGCTCGGCCATGAGCCCGCCCTCGAAGCCTGCCATATCGTCCGGGACGATGATCGTCATGACCAGGGATCCGCCGGCGTAGGGAAGGTCGGCCGCCTGCCAACCCGATCCCTGTGCGTAGCTGCACTCCATCTCCGAGCTCATCGTCGGCACGTCGACTCGAGACCCGTCGAGGTGGGTGAACGGCTGGTCTGAGGTCGCGCCGGGCTCGAATTGAGTCTGCCAGGGAGCCTTGAGATAGATGGCGTTGACGAGCACCAGTCGTGTGTTTGGATCCAGTTGGTCGAGAAGGTTCGGGATCCGCTTCTCGGTCTGATCGCTCACCCAGCCGTTGATCGAGCCGATTGCCCCCGACGGATCTCCCGAGAAGTCGACCAGCCGCAGGCCCGCACCGAACTTCGTCGCCAGTGCATCCAGGTATGCCGACTCGAGCGGATAGCCCCGCTGGGCGAACGGAGCGTTCGCAATTCGCAGCGTCAGCTGCTGATCCTGGCCACCGACCGTGACCGTACCCGATAGCCCGGCCAGCGCCTGATCGAGCGAGTTCAGACCGTTGCCGCTGCCGGATTCAGCCGCAGAGTGCATGACTGTGTCCATTTGAGATGCGGTTTCGCCGCCCGCGCCGGCTCGCGCCATGGCCAGGGCGAAGGCGATGCTCGCCGGTGACAGAACCACGTTTCCGGCGGCGAAGTCCTCGATACGCAGGAGATCGAGCCCGAATGCCGTCGTGGCGGCCGCCGCCTGAGCCGCGTCAGCCCCGGAGGCGTCGCCACGCGTGGCTCCGGAGGTAGCCAGATCAGCCCGCGGCCGCCGGTCCCGAGCAGCCCCAGACGATGCCGCTGGCAGCCAGCAGCGAGGCCGCGATGCCTGCCCACCGCCGTGCCCCGGCGGCTCGGTGATTGCCGTTTGCAGTCCCAGACATGTCGGTTCCCTCGCTCGCGCGGGCACCCGTTCGTGCCCCAATCGATGCCCAGACGCCTAACCGCCTGGTCTGGTTCCGGCCGCGCCTACTCGAACGCCGGAGGACGATCCCGCGCCCCGCGAAATGGCTTCGCGATTTCCCTCGATCGAGCGGCGGAACGGCGTTGACGGGCGGCCACGTGGGTGTATCATCGGGCGAAGTGGCGGATAGTGGTGAGAAGTGGGTCAAGGCGGCGAATCAGGAGGCTGATCCGGACCTCCGGTGGTGAATTCGACCCGAGGGCACAGGCGACTCCGGCCACATCGACAGGGCGCGGCAATCGTCCGCGAAGAGCGCAGGCAGGCGATCGAGAGAGATGTTCACCGGCGAATACAGGCATTCGGTGGACGCGAAGGGTCGGGTGGCGATCCCGGCCCGGTTCCGCCTGCAACTCGAAGAGGGCGCCGTCGTGGTTCGTTGGGTCGACGGTTGCGCCGCCATCTTCCCGCGGCCCGCGTTCGAGTCCCTCGCGTCGAAGGTGTCCATCCTGCCTCTGGGCGACGAAAAGGCCCGCGCGGTGTCGCGGTTTCTGTCGTCCAGCGCCTTCGAGGTCGAGCGTGACAGCCAGGGGCGCATCGTCCTGCCCGGCGCCATACGCGTCTGGGCGGGCCTCGAGACCGACGCGGTGGTCGTCGGCGCGTGGGAGCACGTGGAGATCTGGGCCCCCGATCGGTGGGCTACGTTCCAGAAGGGCCTCGACTCGGCCGATGCGCTGGCCAGCCAGCTCAGCGGCTTGGGTCTGTAGGTGATCGAGATGAACTCAAAGGATCCGCTCGACGAGGCGATCGGTGGACTCGGTGCCGCCGGCTCTCTCGAGGGGGGCGCCGAGGTGGAGGTAGGGCACCTGCCGGTGATGGCAGGCGAGGTCGTGGAGACTCTCGCCCCGCGTCCTGGCAGCCTCCAGATCGACGCCACCCTCGGTGGAGCCGGCCACGCCGAGCGGATCCTCGAAGCCTCCGCTCCTGATGGCCGCCTCCTCGGACTCGACGCCGATGGGGCGGCCATCGCCAGGAGCGGCCGGCGATTGGCCAGGTTCGGCGATCGGGCCGTTCTGCGCCAGGCCAACTTCAGCGAGCTGACGGAGGTTGCGCCCGCGGCTGGGTTCAGCCAGGTCGACGGCGTGTTCCTCGATCTGGGGCTGTCGAGCTGTCAGCTTGCGGATGTGGAGCGAGGCTTCGGCTTCCGCGCCGGCGGCCGACTGGACATGCGCTTCGACGCCAGTCGTGGCCGATCGGCGGCGGACCTGCTCTCGACCCTTGAGGCCGGGGAGCTGGCCGCGCTGTTCCGCCGCTACGGCGAGGAGCCGTTCGCGGGTCGCATCGCCCGCACGATCGTCGAGACCCGACGCCATTCCCCGGTGGAGACGGCCGAACAGCTGGCCGCACTGGTTGAGAGGGCCGTTCCGGCGCCGAAGGGTCGGCGGACCCACCCTGCGACCCGCGTCTTCCAGGCCCTGCGCATCGCCGTGAACGACGAGCTCGCCTCTCTCGAGGCCGGGCTCTCGGCGTCGCTCGTGCTCCTGCGGCCGGGCGGCCGTCTCGTGGTCCTGAGCTACCACTCCCTCGAGGATCGCATCGTCAAGCGATTTATCGCGACGGAGCAGCGCGGTTGCATCTGCCCGCCGGAGGTGCCGATCTGCGTGTGTGGGCGCCAACCGGAACTCCGATCGCTCGGCAAGTCTCGAACCCCAACCGCGGCCGAGGTAGCCGCCAATCCACGCTCGAGGAGCGCCCGTCTGAGAGGCGCTGAGCGCATCGCCGCCTAGGCCGCAACGGTTAGAACCAGAAGGGAGGAACCGATGAGCAAGCGCCACGAGGCCAGCCGACGCCGCACTTACGGCCGCAGGCAGCACGAAATTCACGAGCGGACCGAGCGACCCGTCAGGTTCCTCGGCTGGGTCGAGGTCGATCTATCTGATCAGACCGAAAGCCCGATCGTGCCGGACCATGCGCGCGCGAATCCCGGTGACTGGATCCTGGCTCGGAGTATCGACTGATGGCCGTCTACGAGGGGGCCCGCCCGCGCTCCGGGCTCTTTCCGCGCCGCCACGAAGAGCCGTCCGTTCTTCGTGCGCCGGGGCCGCTGGCGCGCCGCCGTTCACGCGTAGCGCTGCGCTCGCGGCGCCACCCGCGGCTCTTCGGGATCGCCATCGGGCTGATCGTCGTGGCCTTCCTGCTGAGCTTCTTCTCGCTGATCCAGACGGTCCGGATCTCTGCTTCGGGCTACGACATGAGCCAGCTCAACATCGACTACGGGCAGCTGCAGAACCAGCGGCAGCAGGATCTGTCGGACATCAACCGGCTCGCCCGCGAGTCCGCGATTCGACGCCAGGCCATCTCCGACGGTCTCTCGCAGCTGCCGCCCCCGGTTGTGATCCCGGCCCGCTGAGAGGCCGCAACGATGCTCGGCCGGACGGATTCACGAGGCCGCCTGCTCCTGCTCCTCGCGGTGTTGATGGTGCTGTCGACCGGCATGGCTGCGCGCCTTGCCTACTGGCAGGTCGACCAGCATTCCCAGCTCGCGATCCTGGCTGCCCAGGATGCCTCGTACACGCAGCTCAAGGTTCCGGCAAAGCGAGGGACGATCTTCGACCGAACCGGCACGATCGTTCTCGCCCAGACCATCTACCGCTATCGGATCGTCGCGGACCTGCACGGCCTGACCCAGCTCGAGCGGAAGCGCGACGCCGACGCCCTGGTCGACTACCTCGGCTTGGACCCGGGGCCTGAAGCCGCCCTGCGAAAGGCGATCGAGGGCGACGGTTACTACGTCATCCTGGCCACCAACGTGGACCCCGATATCGCCAAAGAGATCACCGACGCGCAGGCCAACGGTGCGTTTGCGACCATCACGCTCGAGCCGACTCCGGTCCGCGTCTACCCGCAGGCCGGCGGCGCCCCGCACACGTCCCTGGCCGCCCAGCTGCTCGGCTTCGTGAACGCGAGCGGCATCGGCCAGTACGGGCTGGAACAGCAGTACAACGCGCTGCTTGCCGGGCGGCCGCAACTGGTCAACGTCGATCCGAATACGCCCGGCCCGGCCGGCGAGCACGTCGTCGACGCGGGCGCCCCGGGCGTGGACGTCCGGACCACGATCGACGCCAGTCTTCAGCTGAAGGTCGAGCAGGAGGTTTTCGCGACGTGGCTCGCGGACAAGGCCAAGACGGTATCCGCAATCGTCATGGACCCGAAGTCGGGAGCGGTGCTGGCTGAGGCCAGCTATCCCTCGTACGACGCCAACATGTACGCCGAGGTTGCCTCACAGGACCCCTCGCTATTCATGGATCCGGTCATCAGCGAGGTCTACGAGCCGGGCTCGGTCTTCAAGATGCTGACTGCCTCGGCGGCCCTGCAGTCCAAGACGACGGCCCTTACCACCAAGATCAACGACACCGGCGTGCTCAAACTCCCGGGCGGACAGGAGGTCGCCGATGCCGACCGCAAGGCCAAGGGCTGGATGACCTTCGCCGACATCGTGGCGTGGTCGCGCAACGTCGGCGCATCGCAGGTGGCCTTCCGTCTTGGAAAGAGCACGGACTCCGCCTCGGCGGTGCTGTACAAGACCTGGCAGGCCTACGGTATCGGCCAGACCACCGGCATCGACCTCGCCGGCGAAGTGGCGGGCATCGTTCGCGACCCGGCCGCGACGCCGTGGCGCCAGATCGACCTGGCCAACGCGTCGTTTGGGCAGGGCGTGGCGGTGACGCCCATTCAGATCATGCGGGCCTACTGCGAGATGGCCAACGGCGGATTGTCCGTTTCGCCGCACGTTGCCGATCTCTCGTCTCCGAGCCGGCCATCGCCCTCGCCCGCTCCTCAGCGGGTCATCAGCGCGAGCCTTTCCACAGCTCTGACCGGCTTGATGGAGCACGTAGTCACGGCGGTGCCGTCCTACCTCCAGGCCACGTACATTCCCAAGTACTACGTCGGCGGCAAGACCGGTACCGCGCAGATCTGGGACCCGACCCTCAACCACGGCCAGGGCGGCTGGATGGACAACATCTACAACTACAGCTTCTACGGATGGATCGGCCACAGCTCGCCCGACTACACCATCGGCGTCGTCATCTACCAGGGGACCCCGACGAAGGTGGGCCAAGGCGTGCTGTCTATGCCGGTGCAGTCCACCCAACTCTTCCGGCGCGTCGCCACCGACGCGATCCTCACCGAACAGATCGCGCCGAACAAGAACGGACCGACTGCGCCGACCGGGCAGAAAGCGAAGTCTCTGGGGTGATCGGCCGGTCCCGCACCGGGCGCGGTCGGCTGTGCGACACTGACATTGTGACCAGTACCCGCCAGTGGGAGCCCCGGCCCGGAGTGGGGCCGGCGGCCCTCACCGACCTCGAGATCGCGGACGGAGTGCAGCCGGCGGTTGGTCGTATCGGCGTCACGGTCGGGACGTCGCGGGCAGCGGCGCTCGAGCCGACCACGGAAACGCTGGGAGCGAGCTTCGGGGGCTGGACTGCCGGTGCCGGTGCGTGGGGAGGGCCGCACCCGCTCGGTAAGGAGGTTCGGTGAAAGAGCACGGCGTGGAGTTCATCCAGGGGCTGCTTCTCGCCTTTGCCTGCGTGGTCATACTCATGCCGCCGTTCCTCCGGCTGCTGCGCTGGCTCGGGATGGGCAAGCAGATACGTGAGGACGGCCCGGGCACGCACCTGCTAAAGCAGGGAACGCCGACGATGGGCGGGGTCCTTATCGTCGTCGTCACACTCGTCCTGGCCTACATCTTCAACGCGTTCGACGTCTCGACGTACTCGCCGCTCTTCGTGCTGGCTCTGGTGGGCGCGCTCGGCGCGGTGGACGACTACCTCAATGCCCGAACCGGGATCGGCATCCGCGGCCGCCACAAGATCCTGTGGCAGCTGATAGTTGCCATCGTAGTGGCCGTCTACGTCCAGAACCACTTCGGCTTCAACGGTTTCCGCGTCCCGTTCATCGGCAACGTCGTGTACACGACGACCATCTCGATCCCGTTCATCGACCACCCGGTCGAGCTCGGAGCCCTGATCTTCATCGTGGTGGCCGTGGTCGCGATCGTCGGCTGCAGCAACGGCGTGAACCTTACGGACGGGCTCGATGGTCTGGCAGGCGGGACCCTGGTCTTCGCCTTCATCAGCTTCCTGATCATCGCCCTGCTCAACCAGCCGCTCCAGCCCAACCTGGCCATGGTCAACGCCATTGCGGTGGGCGCGATCATGGGTTTCCTCTGGTTCAACGTCCATCCGGCCCAGGTCTTCATGGGCGATTCAGGGGCGCTTTCGCTCGGCGGAATGCTGGCCGTCGTGGCCCTGATCACAGGCCAGGTCCTGATCCTGCCGTTGATCGGCATCATCTTCGTACTCGAGGTCGCCTCGGACATCATCCAGGTCGCCAGCTACAAGATCCGTGGCAAGCGCGTCTTTCGAATGGCCCCGCTCCATCACCACTTCGAGCTGGGCGGTTGGGACGAAGAGAAGATCACGATGCGGTTCTGGATCGTCGGTGCGCTGGCCGGCATGCTCGGGGTGACGCTCTTCGTCGCCTCGATCCCCAAGTAGGTCGGCCATGGCCCGCAGCGTCGTCGACATCGACCAGCTGACGGTAGCCGGCATCCGCGACGGCGCCCTCGGGGGCCGGTCGGTGGCGGTCCTCGGGCTGGCCCGTAGCGGCATCGCCCTGGCACGATTCTTCGCCGATGCCGGGGCCCGGGTCACTGTCTACGACGGTCGGCCCGCATCCGAGCTTGCTCCGGCGATCGAGTCGCTGGGCCTCAGGGTGGTAGAGCTGCGACTCGGCCCTGAAGTCGATGCCGCCTCGACCCTGGCGGCTGCCGACCTGATTGCGACCTCCCCGAGCATCAACTCCGACTACCCGACGACCGAGCCGCGCCTCCGCGCGGTTCTGCAGGCCGCTGTGGCGGCGCATCGAGCCGATCCCGCGAGTGCCCCCGCACTCGTCAGCGAAGCCGACCTTGTGCTGCGGATGTGCCCCTGCCCGACGATCGGTGTGACCGGGACGAAGGGAAAGACCACGACGGCTTCGTTGACCGCGGTGTTGCTGGCTACCGAGCCTGCCCACCCGGTCGTCCTCGGTGGCAACATCGGCATCCCGCTTGTCGAGCGGCTTACGGAGCTTACCGCTGAGCATCGCGTCGTCATCGAGCTGTCCGAGCTCCAGCTGCCGACGCTTTCGCGAGGCACCACGGTCGCCGTGTACACGAATGTCACAGCCGACCATCTCGACCGCCACGGCACCCTCGAGGCCTACCGCAAGGTAAAGCGCCGACTTGCGGAGCTGGTCGACCCGAACGGCGTGCTCGTCCTCAACGCCGACGACCCCGTCGTGGCCGGCTACGCCTCCGGGGCGACCGTGCCGGTCGCCACGTATCGGCTGGAGCGGCCGGCGGCTGGCGGGCTTGGTGTCGTGGACGGCTGGATCGTCGCGGCCGGCGTGATGCCGCTGCTTGGCCGCGGAAGCCCGTCCCACGGACCAGGGGAAGTCCCGATCATGCCGATCGCGGAGCTGGCGATTCCCGGCGACCACAACGTCTCCAACGCCATGGCCGCCATGGCGGCCGCGTCTCTCTTTGGAATCCCGCCGGCCGCGATGCGGTACGCCGCGGCCGCTTTCGCGGGGGTGGAACACAGGCTCGAGCCGGTCGCGACGATCAACGGCGTACGGTTCGTCAACGATTCTCAGGGGACGCAGCCGGATGCGGTGATCGCCGCCCTCCGGGCCTTCTCTCGTCCGCTGATACTGATCGCCGGCGGGCGCGACAAGGGCGTTGATCTCTCCGGACTGGGCCCCGTTGCCGCCGAGCGCGCAGACGCAGCGATCCTGATCGGAGAATCCGGGCCCGCCCTCGGGGAGATGTTCCGAGCCTGTGGCCTGGCCCGGGTCGAGCTGGCGCCGTCGCTCGAGTCGGCCGTCCATCGAGCGGACGCGATCGCTCGCGAATTGCTCTCCGAGGGCCGGGCGGCGGGCTCGCCCGCAACTGTGCTGCTCAGCCCGGCCGCAGCCAGCTTCGACATGTTCGTCGACTACGAGGCCCGCGGCCGAGCTTTCAAGGCCGCGGTAGAGGCACTCGGGGAGCGGCGCCGGACAGCGGAGCCGGCCCGATGAGCGGCCGCGACGACCGCCGGGTGCTTGCGGTGCCGCGCGAGCGGGTCCGCCGTAGCACGGGGCCCAGCCGGCCGAGCGCGGTCAGCGCCGGACAGACGAGCGTGCTAGCCAACCCCGCCGCTCTCAAGCGCGACGCCCACGAGCCGGACTACATCATCCTCGTCGCGGTCGTCGCCCTATGCGCCATCGGCATCCTGATGGTCTACTCGGCCTCGGCGATCCCTTCCTATGCGTTGAGCCAGAACACCTTCCAGCTACTCGCGCCACAGGTGCTCGCCGGGCTGCTTGGGCTGGCGGCGATGGTGGTCTTGATGAGGATCGACTACCGCTATCTTCGCGTGGTGAGCGTGCCCCTGGCCGTGCTCGCGATCGTTCTCCTCGTGGTGGTCATGGTGCCGAGCCCTCTCAGCGTCTCGGTCAACGGGTCGGCTCGGTGGCTCCATCTCGGACCGTTCCTGCCGGACGTCCATCCTGCGGAGGTGGCGAAGCTGGCTCTGGTCGTATATCTATCTCACTGGTTGGCCACTCGCGGGCTCGGGATCCGCAGCTTCTGGCGCGGGACCGTCCCCTTTGCGATCATCGTCGCCCCGTTCCTCATCCTCGTCGCTCGCGAGCCCGACCTGGGCACGGCAAGTGTCATCGTCCTCATCGCGTTCGCGCTCTTCTTCGTTGCCGGGGCCAACTTCTTCCACCTCGCCCTGGCCGGACTCGTCGGCATGGCCGGGGGCGCGGCTCTGATCCTGACAGTCGGGTCCTATCCGCTGCACCGCATCCAGGTCCTGCTCGATCCATGGGCGGACCCACAGGGCAGCGGCTACCAGACCGTCAAGGGGCTCGAGGCGCTCAGCGCCGGCGGGCTGTTCGGAACGGGGCTCGGAAACGACCGGATCTTCGTCCCCAGCGACGTCAACGACTTCATCTTCTCGGTCATAGCCCAGGAGATGGGCCTGGTGGGAGGCGCCGTCGTGATCGGCCTCTTCCTAGCCTTCGCCTATGCCGGCATCCGGACCGCCCTCCGCGCCCCCGATACATTCGGCGGTTTGGTGGCCGCCGGGATCACGGCTTGGATATGCTTCCAGGCACTGATCAACATCGGCGTCGTCGTGGCCGTGATCCCCGTCACCGGCATCACTCTGCCGTTCGTCTCGGCCGGCGGTTCGTCGTTGACCGTCAGCCTCGCTGCCGTCGGGATACTTCTCTCCATCTCGCGCGAGACCGTTGAACGAGGTTGGATTAGTGCGTCTGCTGATAGTGGGCGGGGGTACGGGGGGACATATATACCCGGCTCTCGCCGTCGCTCGATCGCTGCAGGCTAGACCGGACCCGCCATCGCTGAGCTGGATCGGCGGCCATCGCGGTATCGAGGCGCAGGTGGTTCCGACCGCCGGGATCCCGTTCCGGCGGCTTCTGGTGCGCTCGCTGAGGTCGGTCGAGCTCGACATCCACGTCGTCCTGGATCCGATCCGGCTGTCGCTCTCCGTGCCCCAGGCGGTGGTGGTGCTGCTGCTGCGCCGTCCCGCGGCCATATTCACGACCGGCGGATACGTCGCCCTGCCCGTTCTGCTCGCGGCCGCGGCGCTGAAGGTTCCGGTCGTGATGTGGGACGGCAACGTCGTTCCGGGCCGGAGCGTCAGGGTCACCGCACGACTCGCAGGCTGCCTGGCGGTCTCGTTCGAAAGCACATGTCGAGCGCTCGACCGCCAGCGGCGGCCGTGTTTCGTCACCGGTACTCCGATTCGCGACCCGCGACAGGTAGGCCGGGCCGAGGCTCGAAAGGCTCTAGGAATCCCGCCCAAGGCCCGGCTGATGCTGATTTTCGGCGGATCGCAGGCGGTGCGGCGCTTCAACTCGGCGGTCGCGCAGGCGCTGCCCCGGCTTGTCGATCGGACTTACGTGATCCACGTTACCGGAGATGCCGGCTATGACGAAGCGGTCACCGGCCGCGGTGCCTTGCCGGCGGATCTGCGCGACCGGTACCGCCCCGAACGGTTCCTCGTCCATGACATGGCGCTTGCCCTCGCGGCCGCGGATCTCGTCGTCGGCCGGGCAGGTTCCTCCACCCTGGCCGAGGTAGCGGCGTTCGGTCTGCCGATGATCGTGGTGCCGTACCCGCACGCCGCCGGGCACCAGCGCCGCAATGCCGAGGAGATGGTCCGTTCGGGCGCGGCGCGCCTGGTCGAGGACGCGGACTTCGATGCCGAGGCGCTGCTCGCCTCAGCCTCGATCCTCGGCGATCGAGCTCTCCGCGACGCAATGGCCGCGGCCTCCCTCAACCTGGCCCGGCCGGGCGCCGCCGACGCGGTGGCCGATCTCGTGATGGCGGCCGCCGAGCGGCGGCCTCTACCGGACGCGGCGCAAGTCGAAGCGCTGTCGCGGGGACTACCCGCGTGAGCGGCCAGGCAAGGGATGATTCGTCCCGATTCCCGGGCGACGCCGAACCGGCTGCCGAGACCGAATCCCGGCTCGCTGCTGGGTCCGACCTGGCGGTCATAGCCGCGGAGGTAACGCGCCAGACCGGCATCCCGGTGACCAGTCACGAGCCGCTCGCCGGCTACACGACGATGCGAGTGGGTGGTTCTGCGGATCTCCTGGCCGTGGCCGGAGACGTGCCGGCACTCGTCGGCCTGGTGCGGACGGCGCGCGTTCTCGGGTTGCCCTTAACGGTGCTCGGCCGCGGCAGCGACGTGGTAGTCGCCGACGCGGGGATCCGCGGCCTTGTCATCCTCTCGCGGGCGGAGGGTTGCCGGATCGTGGGCACGCGCCTCATCGCCGAGTCGGGCTTGCCGCTGGCCCGGGCGGCGACGCTGGCACAGCGGGCGGGGCTCTCGGGCCTCGAGTTCGGGCTTGCCATCCCCGGCACGGTTGGGGGTGCCGTCTGGGCGAATGCAGGGGCTCACGGTGCTGACGTGGCCGCAGTCCTCGAGTCGGTGACGGTGCTGTGCGCTGCCGGCCCCGAGGCCACCGAACCCGCATCGGCACTCGCGCTCGGATACCGTGACAGCCGTTTCAAGCACGGAGCGACGGAGGGGAGCGATGAGGCGCCATCACCCGCCGCATCACCCGCCGCATCACCCGCCGCATCGCCTGACGCCGCATCGCCTGACGCCGCATCGCCTGACGCCGTCGATTCCCTTGCCGCGAAGCCAGCCCCGGCCGTCGCCGCGGCCTCGCCGGACGACCTCATCCTGTCCGCGACGTTCCGACTCACGCCCGCCGAGCCTGCCGAGATCAAGGCTCGCATGAACGAGATCCTCCGCTGGCGTCAGGAGCACCAGCCGCTCAATCGACCGAGCGCCGGAAGCGTGTTCCGAAACCCGCCCGACGACTCGGCCGGACGTCTGGTCGACGCGTGCGGCCTGAAGGGCATGCGCATCGGCGGCGCCCAGATCAGCGAGAAACACGCCAACTTCATCGTGAACGAGGGCGGGGCGACCGCAGCCGATATCCGCCGGCTGGCCGAACTTGCCAGGCGAGAGGTCGGCCGGCGGTTCGGCGTCGACCTCGTCTTCGAGATCCACTTCGTCGGCGACTGGTCCGACTGGCGCCCCGATGCCGAGGAGCCAGGGGCCTGGGGGTGGCCGTCGGTGAGGCCCGCGTGATCAGCCGCGGCCTGAAAGCCCGCCGCTCCGGGTCGCACGTTCGGCGACCGCCGGTCAGACGCAGCGGGCCGCCTCTTCGCTCGGTCCAGCTCGTGGGCATCACCCTGATGGCCATCTCCCTGGCCGGCATCCTGGCCGTCTGCATCGCGCCTTCATTTGCGGCGCGGACCCTGGAGATACACGGCGACACCTTCACGAGTCAGAAGATCGTCCGCTCGATCGTCGGGATCGACCGCGCCCCCAATGTCTTCGGAATCCAGACCGACAAGGCCGCCGCGCAGCTCGTCCGTCTGCCTGCCGTCGAGTCGGTCAGCGTCGTCGTTCGGCTCCCCTCCACCGTCGTGGTAACCCTGGTGGAACGCGTGCCAAAGCTCGTCTGGGTCATCGGCGATCAGCGGTACGTCGTCGATCAGGACGGGCTCATCTTCGGTCAGGTGGATTCGGCCGGAGATCCGATCCCGTCCTCGGCCGGACCGCTCCCGTCCTCGACGCCTTATTCCGGCCCGAGCGAATCGACCTCGACGACGGCGTCGGCTTCGATCCCGACGGCCCCAGTCTCGCCATCGCCCAACCTAACGCCAAAGGCGACCCCAACCGTGAAGCCGGCAAAGACACCGACCCCGAAGCCGGCCAAGGCCACGCCCACCCGGCCGGGCACGAAAGCCTCGCCAACGACCACCCCCGCGCTTTCCCCCACGACCACGATCAACCCCTCGCTGCTGCCGTCATTTGCCCCGCCTCCGACGCCCGACCCCGCCGCAACGTCCGGTCCGGGCGCGCTGGGGCTGCCGGCCGTCTTCGACCGGCGCGCCTCGGACGCGGGGCTCGGCCTGGGGAGCATCGTGGACCCGATCAACCTCGACGCGGGCTACAGGCTGGCCTTCCTGACTCCGAGCGACGTCGGCAGCAGCACTCCTTCGCTGGCAGTCGTGGTGGACGACAGCCACGGCTTCACGGTCAGCTCGGTCCCGCCGGCCTGGGTAGCCGAGTTCGGCTTCTACGCACCCACAGCCCGGAAGGACACCATCATTCCGACCCAGGTCCGCGACCTCCGCTCGGCCCTGGCTCACTGGGGAGAAGCGAAAGTGGCATGGGTCTATCTGGTTTCCGACGTCAGTTCGGATCACACGGACACGGTTGTGCTGCGCTGAGCGCTTTAGCTGCGGGTTCCGGTTGCCCGGCCTCCCTTGGGTCGGTTAGCCTTCACCTGTAATCTGGTGTCGATCACGGCGCCGTCAGCCGATCAACGGTCAACCCAGCCATCGCCTCGCGATCGAGGCCACACCGAGGACGGGAGCGAGTGGAACGCGAAGCAGTGCTCGTCGGTATCGATGTAGGCACGAGCAAGGTGTGCGCTCTCATCGGCGAGGTGGCGCGCGACGGCAGCCTGACAATCGTCGGTAAGGGCGTGGTGCCTGCGAGCGGCCTCAAGAAGGCCGTCGTGGTCAACATCGACCAGACCGTCCGATCGATCTCGGGCGCGGTCGACCACGCGGAGCGTCTGTCCGGCCTGCAGATCGATCGGGCCTTCGTTGGCGTCGGCGGCCAGCACGTGGAAAGCCAGAACTCCCGTGGCGCCGTGGCGGTAAGCGGCCACACCCGCGAGGTCACGCGCGAGGACATCAATCGCGCCCTCGAAGTGGCCCGGGCGGTCTCGATCCCGTCGAACCGTGAGGTCCTCCACGTCCTGCCGCGCGGCTTCATCGTGGACGGCCAGGAGGGCGTCAAGGACCCGCTGGGCATGAGCGCCATCCGCCTCGAGATCGAGACGCACATCGTCACCGCGGCAGCGACCGCAGTTCGCAACCTGGCCAAATGCGTCCAGGCGGCGAACGTGAAGGTAGACGAGCTGGTCGCCAATTCACTTGCCTCTGCGGAGTCGGTTCTGTCGGAGACCGAGATGGAGCTGGGCGTCGCCGTTGCCGACATTGGCGCCGGCACCATCGATCTGGCGCTCTTCCTCGACGGTTCGCCGTTCAAGACCGCAGTTCTGCCGGTCGGCGGCAACAACGTCACCAACGACGTGGCCATCGGCCTCAAGACCAGCCTGCAGGTGGCCGAGGAGCTCAAGATCCAGCACGGTAGCTGCGATCTGTCCACCGTTGCCGACGACGAGATGATCAACGTCTCCATGCTGGGCGAGGCGGCCGGCCGGACGATCAGCCGGCTCGAGACCTGTCGCATCATCGAGGCCCGAATGCGCGAGACCTTCGAGATGCTCGCCGCGGAGATCAAGGCGGCCGGCGAGGGGTTGCTGCCGGCCGGTGTCGTCTTGACCGGCGGCGCGGCCCAGCTGGCTGGAGCTGCGGCTCTCGGGCGCGAGGTGCTGGACATGCCGGTGCGCGTAGCCGGGCCTGTGGGCGTGGGCGGGCTCACGGACAACATCCTGACCCCGGCTTACAGCACCGCCATCGGCCTGCTGTACTGGGGCGCGAAGGGCCTCGAGTCGGGCGAGGTGCAGCGCTTCGAGTCCGCACCGGCCGGCGGTTTGCCGTACCGGGTCCGCGACGCCATCCGCAACCTCTTCCCGTAGTGGATGTCGGCCCAGCCGGCGACGACTGACGGATGAAGACCGCCGAGCTGACTGTGCAGACAGCGCGCAGGCGCGGGCTCTTCGACCTGACCGCGCTCTGCGAGCGTTTCGTTGCGAGCGAGGGCGACGGGCTGCTGACGGTCTTCGTGCCCCACGCCACGGCCGGGGTCATGATCATCGAGCTCGGTGCCGGGTCCGACTCGGACCTGATGGCGACGCTGGATCGGCTCTTGCCGCGTGACGATCGATGGGTCCACCGGCACGGCTCGGCCGGCCACGGTGCGGACCATCTGGTGCCCATCGTGGCGGCTCCATCGGTGACGGTTCCCGTCGTCGGGGGCCGTCTCACGCTTGGAACGTGGCAGTCGATCGCCCTGCTCGACCCCAACCAGGACAACGCCGCTCGAACCGTCAGGCTGGCTTTTCTGGCCGGCTGAGAAGCGCCCTCCACAGCTCCCACCACTTTTGTCGGCGATTCGCGCATTCCCCTTCGAAAGTGCGAACGAACGTTCGTACGCCCTTCGTGAGAGTGCCGTTTCGGTGTGCGGTCGGCGCGCCAGAAATGCCGGCCGAGGCGTATACTGCTGCCATCCGAGCCAGCCCCGTCACGCGCAAGTGCTCTACCAACACCGGGGGGGCCGGACCGAACGACAACACATCTGCCGGAGAGCCACCGGAGGATCAGGAATGCCGCTACGGTCCGATTCCGAGAACTTCGCGCTGATCCGTGTGATCGGTGTCGGAGGCGGCGGCAGCAATGCCGTCAACCGCATGATTCGCGCCGAGATGATGGGGGTAGAGTTCATCGCCTGCAACACGGATGCGCAGGCCCTGCTCCAGTCGGACGCGCCCCACAAGATCCGCATCGGCGACAAGATCACGCGCGGCCTTGGCGCCGGCGGCGATTCGTCGATCGGCCAGAGGGCGGCCGAGGAAGACTCCGAGAAGATCACGGACGCACTACGCGATTCGGACATGGTCTTCATCACGGCGGGTCTGGGTGGCGGGACCGGCTCGGGCGCTACCCCGATCGTGGCCGAGATCGCCAAGGACCTGGGCGCGCTCACGATCGGCGTCGTCACCAAGCCGTTCTCATTCGAGGGCGTCCGGCGCAAGCTCGTCGCCGAACGAGCGGCCGAAGAGCTCAGGGCGAAGGTCGACACGCTGATCACGATCCCCAACGACCGGCTGCGCGACGTCGTCCAGAAGAACACGTCTATTGTCGAGGCGTTCCGCTACGTCGACGACGTTCTTCGCCAGGGGGTGCAGGGGATCAGCGACATCATCACCGTGCCGGGTCTGATCAACCTCGACTTCGCCGATGTTCGCGCCGTCATGAGGGACGCCGGCTCGGCTTTGATGGGTATCGGCCGGGCGAGCGGCGACAACCGCGCCCTGGATGCCACCCGCCAGGCGATCGCAAGCCCGCTGCTCGAGGTCAGCATCAACGGAGCCCAGGGGATCCTGTTCAACATCACCGGCTCGTCCAACCTCAGTCTCTTCGAGGTCACCGAGGCCGCGGAAGAGATCCGCGCAGCGGCGGACCCCGAGGCCAACATCATCTTCGGCACGAGCTTCGACGAGCGCCTCGCGGACGAGATCATGATCACGGTCATCGCGACCGGGTTCGATCCGAGCCACAAGCGCGAACCGCAGCGGCGCGAAGCGGGGACGCAGACGCCGGTGGCCGTCCATTCCTCGCGCTACGAGGGCGCCGATTTCCTGCCGGAGCTCGAGCGCCAACGTCTGTATTCGGCCGAGCCAGTTGCGCCGCAGCAGCGGTCGGCCCTGACCTACGGACAGACGGGCGCATCCGAGCGCCAGCCCGTCCCCGTGCCGGTTCAGAGCTCGCCGCTTCATCGACCGATGCCGGACCGCCAGCTGGCGCGACCCGTGTACGACGACCAGGACCTGGAGATTCCGAGCTTCCTCCGTCGTCCTGCCCAGGAGGACAGGGGCTAGCCCGTCGCCGCCTTGGTTCCGTCTCTCGACTCCGACGTCGTCGCCTTCTACAGCGCAGCCCGATCCCGCGTTCTCGACGAGGTTGCCGCCGCATGCCGGCGTGCCGGCCGGGACCTGGGCGACGTGGCACTCGTCGCCGTCTCCAAGACCGTGGACCCGTCGCGGCTCGGGGCCGCGGTGGCCGCCGGACTCACGGTGCTTGGCGAGAACAGGGTCCAGGAGGCCGAGTCGAAGGCGCCGTTCCTGCCGGGGGCGACGTGGCATCTGATCGGGCCGCTGCAATCCAACAAGGCGCGCCGGGCGGTCGAGCTATTTGCCGTCATCGAATCGGTGGACTCGTTGGATCTGGCGCGGCGTCTCGACCGGATCGCCAGTGAGGTCGGCACGGCGCCACTCGGCGTCTACCTGGAGGTGAACGTCGATCGCGACGAGGCGAAGGCGGGCTTCCTGCCGGAGGCACTCGAAACCGCGCTACCCGCGCTGTCGGAACTGTCCAACCTGCGACTGCTGGGCCTGATGACCGTCGGACGGCTCGCCTCGAGCGCCGAGGAGGCTCGTCCAGCGTTTGTCCGGCTCCGCGAGCTGTCGACTCGCTTGCGCGCCCGCGTCGCCAGACTGGGCCCCGGCTTGTCGATGGGGATGTCCGACGATTATGCCGTCGCGGTGGAGGAAGGAGCCACGGTAATTCGCGTCGGGCGCGCGCTCTTCGGGGAGCGCCGCGGGTAGCGGCCCGATCAGATTGCCCTACCGGAGAAGCGCGCGGCCCCGACCGGGTCGGACCGCGACGCGGAGCATGTCAGGCGTCGGGTGGCGGGGCGGGCGGCCGTGGCGATAATCAGGTGTGATGGAACACGATCGATGGTCGCCCGATCGCTCGCGCACGTCGGCAAGGTTCGCGGTTCGGCTCACGCCACGCGGGGGCCTGGATCGCGTCGATGGAGTCTCTGACGAAGGTGTCCTGCTGGCGCGGGTTGCCGCACCCGCGGTCGGCGGTGCTGCGAACGCATCACTCGTGCGCCTGATTGCAGACGAACTGGATCTGCCGCGCTCCGGCGTGCGTCTGGTCGCCGGTGCCACCGGGCGCCACAAGCTGATCATGGTCGACGGTATCTCGCCAGGGCTCGTGGTCCAGCGGTGGCCGGGCATCAAGCTCTAGCCCTCCGCGCCCTTTGAGTCTGACGGTTGCTGGGAGAGCCGCCGGCCGTTCGCGAGGGGCGGCTATAATTCGGCCTCCGGCGCTTCAGGCGCCCGGACCGTGGGCGATTAGCTCAGCTGGTTAGAGCGCGCGGTTCACATCCGCGAGGTCACTGGTTCGAGTCCAGTATCGCCCACCACATTGACTCCAGTCTGCAACCGCCGGCGGGTCCGGCGGTTTTCCGATTCGGCTCTGAACTCCCCTACGCGAAGGGGCATCTCTTTCCGGTCGGCAAGCGCGTCTCCGCGCCCAAGGTTGCGACCGGGTTGCAAATGCGCACCGAGTTGGCCCAAGTCCGCGTATTCCCTTGACCTCCTCGCATCTCCGCCGACTCTTCCATAACTCGGGGTCGCGCGACGACGACACAACGTCACCGAAGTCTTGATGCGGCACCGAGATCTTGTTCGAAGGAACGCGACATGAGCCGGGACTACCGCGGGACCACATACCACGCCCACCTGTCCTTCCAGTGGCCGTCCGGGAGTCGGCTCGCCGGGCAGCCTGGGAAGGTCGAAACGGCGTCTTCGACGTATGAGGACGTCGAACGCTGGTTGCTGGAAGTCGGTTTCGGCTTTCCGTATCGAGTCAGCGACGGCGAGCGCGACTGTGACGTCTTCCCGAACGAGGCCCTGATCGTTCCTGATCATGCCGGCTGTGTCGCGGTCAGGGACATGGCAACCTCGGGCCGACATGCGCATGGTTGCGCCGACGGCGGAACCTCTCCCGAACATGAGCGCAAGATCCCGCAGATCACTCCCGGGGCAGAACCCGAGCGCTATGGCCCGCTCCCTCCGCTGACGGGGACCGAGTTGGCTGTGGTGGAGTCGATTGCAACCGAGCTCGCGTCTCGATTCGTGGACTCGGACGATCCTGCCGCCTCGGCCGTTGCGATCATTGAACTTGCGCGCCGATCCCTGCCGGCCGCGGCTATCCCGACGCGCGAAGATCTCGAGATCGCGACCGCGTCAGTCGCCGGCTTGCCGACGATCCTTGTCTCCTCATCGCGGCTCGCCGCGCTTCGCAGTCTGTCGGGCCGACTGGCCGGCCGGATCATCGGTCAGAGCCATGCGATCGAAGTCATGAGCGGCAGCATCTTGCGGCGCACCGTCGCCCTCGGAGAGCGTCGCCGACCGATTGGGGTCTATCTGCTCGTCGGGCCAACCGGCGTGGGCAAGACCGAGCTCGCTCGTGCGGTCGCGATAGAACATTTCGGCTCCGAGCGTGATCTCGTCCGGTTCGACATGGGGCAATACAAGGAACAGCATGAGGCCCTGAAGCTCACCGGCGCCCCTCCGTCCTACGCCGGCCATGAGTCGGGAGGCCAGCTCTTCAACGCCTTCGGCGAGGACCGGCAGGGCCCATGGCTCCAGACTCGTAGGGGTGCAGTCCTGCTCCTCGATGAGTTCGAGAAGGCCAATCCCTCGATCCACGATCTCTTCCTCTCCGCCTTCGACTACGGTTTCATCACCGGCTCCAAGGGCGAGTCGCTCGACCTGCGCGACTCGATCGTGGTCATGACGTCCAACATCGGCGTTCGCGAGGCAAACGAGGCGACAAGTCGCAATGGGCTGGGCTTCGGCACCGAGATGGGCCGCGACCGAGCGGCGGAAGCTGCGGCCGTTCGGTCGAAGGCGGTCCGCGATCGGTTCGCGCCCGAGTTTCTCAATCGCCTCGACGCAATCGTCGAGTTCTCCGCCTTGTCACGCGACGATCTCGAGCGAATTCTCGACCTGCGCATCTCGGACTATGCGCGAGTGCTCGCGTCGGCCGGCATGACACTGACGGTCGGGCCGCGGCTGCGTAGCGAGATGATCGATGAAGCCCTGGCATCGGGTATGGGAGCGCGTGACCTTTGTTTGCGTCAGTTCTCCGCCCGCGTCGAGGATCCGGTGACCACCGCACTCGCAGGCGATCTCTACCAGCGCGGTGCCACGTTTGAGATCGAGCTCTGCTCGGGCACGGCGACGCTGGTTCGCAGCCTCCCGGCACAGCGTCTTGCGACCGCCGCCTGAGATCGCCGAGCGCAGGAGCCCAGCGAATACGTCGAGATGGCCAGGCTGCCCAAACGGCACGATGTCGTCGAGGGGGTCCAGATGCGGTCGCTCGCCAAACCGCTTGCGCGTCCCATGTAAGGGGAGTGTCAGGTGCCATCCGGCTGGCCGGTGCCGGTCAGCGCTATCAGGGTCACTCTCGTGGGCGGTTCGCCAGTATCGCCCACCACCCCCACGGCGACAGAACGCGAGGCGCGGCTCCGCGCCACCCGGCTTGCCCGGCGGTGAGTTGCTGCTCGCCCCGCACAGAAGGAACGACGGGCCGTTGGAACGGCCCGTCGTTCTTGTCAGCTCAATCGATCGCCGGAAGGCGACCCTCGAGTTGGGCTAGCTGCGGATGGCCCGTCGCTGCGCTTCGACAGCCGCGAGGCCAAGTCCGCCGAAGGCAAGGCAGATCAGGATTGCGAACAGAGGGGTCGAGTCTCCGCTCGAACCGTTGCTACCGCTGCTTGTGGGAGGCGGTGTAGTTGAATGACCCGGTGTAGCCGTGTCAGCCAGGACTGTCTGGAATGGCGTTGGGCTGATCACGAGGGTCTCTGACGTGCAGGCGCTGGTGGCACCGCCGTTGTTGGCGTCGCCGCTGTATACGGCCTGCCAATACCAGTTCCCGGCGCTGTTGAAGGCGATGGCATTGGAGTCGGGGACGACACCTGCGGTCACGGCCTTAGTGCCGGCGTCGATGGCCCCGAGCGTGCACAGGTTGTTGGTGTAGACGGTGTACTTCACCGTCCCACCGGCATTCGAGGTGGCGCCCGTGAGAGCCGCGCTGTCATGGACCGAGTCGCCGATCGAGCCACTCGACTTCGAGAGGGTCGTGGCGATCGAGAGCTGGCTGTTCGAGAATGTGCAGGTCCAATTCTCGCCCTCAGCCATCGAGATTCGGACCGAGGCGCCGCTCGTCGAGGTGGATCCGCCGTTCGGGCTTGTCACTGTACACAAGACCGAATCGAACGCCCATCCTGTCGCGATCGGAGTTTCGGTCACGGTGTACGTGGTGAACGCGATGATGTTCGAGAAGGTCTTGGTGTTGGCCGCGGTCCCGTCGTCAACCAGCGAGAAGTCGGCCAGCGGCGCAGGCGAAGCCGTAGATGGGAAGGACGTGCTCCCATTCGGTGTCGCGTCCTTGATGATCGTGATCGATCCCGGGAAGATTACGGCATCTTCCGACAGCGAACGATCCTGGTTGCCGCCGGATCCGTCGAGATCCAGGAGGCGCATGTGGTAGGGCGACCCAGAGATGTTTACGGCCGATCCCGTCATGCCCCAGTCGGCGCGGGTCGCCACGTGGCCGCCCCACGCGAGCACGGGATCCGCGACGGCCGCAGTGAAGCTGATCGTGATGGATGTCGAGCTATCTCCGCTGTACGGGCCCGACAACGTGTAGGCGCTGACGCCCGTGATCGTTCCACCGAAGAGCGTGAAGCTGCCGGCTGTCGGCGTAACGCCGGCACCGGTGACGTTCGGATCCGCGGGGATCGACCAGGAGGTGAACGTGGCGAGGCTGCAACCGGCCACGCCCGCGCATGGGTCCGCGGCCGTTACTGACCGATTCCAGGTCGTGAGGTAGTCGAGCGCGTGCTTGCCGCTCTTGGTCGTATCCCATTGGATCGTGAGAGCGTGCGCGCTCGTGGTGTCGAGGTTGTCGAGCAGCATCCGGTAAGGGATGGAGTCGCCCTCGAAGTAGTGGGACTTGCTGGCGTAGCGATCGACCTCGGATTCTTCGAGGGAGACCGCGTCCGGCACGGCCATACGGCCCTGCACGATCGGCAACGGCACGGTCAGGAGATCGCGCTCGAACGCTTCGAAGCCGTCGGCTAACCGGACCGGCGGGCGGCAGGCGGTCGGAACTGGAACCTCTGAGTGCCGCCAGCCGCTACGCCTGGCGCACCGTCGGCGTCGGACCCCCCGGCGGGGGCGTTGCCCAGCCTGTCATCCTGATGTTGGGCCGGGGCGTCGGGCCGGTATCCAGCTCTGACGGGGCCGAACAGGAGGAGAAGGGATGTCGACGAGCCAGAAGGTCCGCTGGGGCGTTATCGGACCCGGCCGGATCGCGGCCAGGCTGCTGCGCGACGCGAATCGGGCGTCGAACCTGAGCGTCGTCGCTGTGGCTAGTCGAAGCCGAGACCGGGCGACGGCGTTTGCCTCGAGGTTTGCGATCGCCCGGATCCACGATTCGTACGAAGCGCTTCTGGCCGATCCGGCGGTCGACGCCGTCTACGTCGGCACCCCGAACTCGCTCCACCACCCGATAACGATGCGGGCGCTCGAGGCCGGAAAGCACGTCCTGTGCGAGAAGCCGTATTCGCGGCATCCGGCCGAGGTCACGGAGGCGTTCGACGCGGCTGAGCGGTCAGGTCTCTTTCTGATGGAAGCTTTCATGTGGCGCCACGCCCCGCAGGTGGGCCGATTCATGGACCTGCTGCCGCAAGTTGGTGAGCTCCGATCCATCCGTGCCACCTTCGCCTTCGTTCTGAGCAACCCGGGCGATGTCAGGCTCGATCCCGGGCTCGACGGCGGAGCCCTGATGGACGTCGGCTGCTACTGCGTCAGCGGCTCGCGCCTGGTTGCCGGCGTGGAGCCGGCGTGGGTCTTCGGTGAGCAGACGCTCACTCCGTCCGGCGTGGACCGGGCCTTCTCGGGCATGCTGCGATTCCCGTCGGGTCTGGTTGCCGAAATCGTCGCTGGCTTCGACTCCGAGCACCGCTCGCTCGAGGCGATCGGCAGCCGCGGCAATCTGCTCATGCGAGACCCATGGTTGGGTGAGTTCGGTGGGATCAGGCTGCGCGACCGCGACGTCCGGGTTACCCATGACGACGCGTACCGGCTTGAACTCGAGAATCTCAGCGGCGCGATCCTCGGTACCGGGAAGCCTCTGCTCGGGCGGGTCGACGCGCTGGGCCAGGCTCGGACGATCGACGCGCTCTACCGGTCCGCGGCATTGGGGGCGCCGGTTTCGCTCGATTGACCACGAGCCCGCAGCGGCTCGCCGGCACGTGTCCGGCCGGCCTGCGTGCGCTCGCGATCCAATCCTCACCACGGGAGCCGGCCAGAGCGGCGAGAATGCGCTGATGGAACGACAGCTTCTATCCGGCGACGAAGCGGTTGCCCTTGCTGCGCTGCATGCCGGCGTCGCCCTCGGCACCGGGTACCCCGGCACCCCTTCGACGGAGATCCTGGAGTCCTTCGACGCGCTCGGCGGCCGGGCCCAATGGGCGCCGAACGAGAAGGTGGCGCTCGAGGTAGGCCTGGGAGCCGCGTTCGGCGGTGCCCGCGCGATCGTCACCATGAAGCACGTCGGCCTCAACGTCGCCGCCGACTCGCTCTTCACCGCGGCTTACACGGGGGTGAGCGGCGCGCTCGTCGTCGTTACCGCCGACGACCCGGGCATGAGTTCCTCGCAGAACGAGCAGGACAACCGCCGCTACGCCGTCGCTGCTGGGCTGCCGATGGTCGAGCCGTCGGACTCGCAAGAGGCCCACGACTTCTTCCTCACCGCGATCGAGATATCGGAGCGATGGCACATGCCGGTTCTGTTCCGGATGACCACGCGCGTGTGCCACTCCAAGTCGATCGTCATGTCGGAAGGCCACGCGGCGGCTGGCTCTCCTCGCAGCCCCCATTTCGAACACGACATCAACGGTCGGGTGATGATCCCGGCCAACGCGCGACCGGCACACCGTCGATTGCGAGCCAAGCTAGCCGAGATCGCCGCCTGGGGCGAGGATTCTGCACTCAACCGGGTCGTGCCCGGCGATCCCGGTCTCGGCGTCGTCGCCGACGGCGTCGCCTATCTGCATGCCGCGGAGAGCGCCCCGGGCGCGAGCTTCCTCAAGATCGGCCTGGTCAACCCGCTGCCGATCGGCAAGGCCCGGGCCTTCGCCGCTGCCCACACTCGGACCGTTGTCGTCGAGGAGGGCGATCCGGTGATCGCCGACTCGCTCCTCGCCGCCGGCATCGCCGTGGAGTCGAAGCCCGAGATGTACCGGTTCGGCGAGCTGGACGTTTCGCGGGTCCGCCGCATCCTGGCCAGGGACATCAGCCCTGAACCTGCCGCGGGCCGCGGGAAACCGCCCGAGTTGTGCCCCGCGTGCCCGTACCACACGGTCTACGCCACTCTCAAGAAGCACCACTGCATCGCCGCGGGCGACATCGGCTGCTACACCCTCGGCGTCCTGCCGCCGTACCAGGCAATGGACACCTGCGTGGCGATGGGCGCTTCCATCGGCGTGGGGCTCGGCCTGCGCCACGTGCTTCCGGATGAGGAGGCTCGCCGCGTGGTCTCGATCATCGGCGACTCCACGTTCGTCCACTCCGGCATCAGCGGTCTGGTCGAGATGGCCTACAACCCGCCGCCGACCGGCCACGTGGTGATCGTTCTCGACAACGGCACCACGGCCATGACCGGTCAGCAGGAGCACCCCGGTACCGGCCGCACTCTCGACCACGGTCCAACGAATAAGCTCTCGATCGAGGGCATCGCCACGGCCATCGGCATCCAGAGCGTCACGGTGATCGACGCTTACGCCGAGCCGGAACGGTTCGAGCAGCTGCTCCTCGAGCGCCTGGCTGCGTCCGAGCTGTCGGTGATCGTCGCCCGCCGGCCGTGCATCCTGGCGGCGGCCGACATCCGGAGGTGGGAGGGGCAGGCGGCCGCGCTGCGGGCCCAGGCAGCCGAGCAGGCAGCCTTCGACCTGCCTTTGGAGGAGCGATGAGCGCGGGCCACCGTGCTGGCCGGGGCGCGGGCCACCGTGCCGGCCCGAGCGCGGGCCACCGTGCCGGCCGGGGCGCGGGCCACCGTGCCGGCCCGAGCGCGAGCGACGGCGCCGCCCATACCGCGACCGTAACCAACGTCGTGTTGGCCGGCCTCGGTGGTCAGGGCGTGATCAAGGCCTCGGACATCCTGGCCGATGCCGCTCTTCGGGCCGGCCTGGACGTCAAAAAGTCGGAGGTCCACGGCATGAGCCAGCGCGGCGGTTCGGTCACCTCCGACGTCCGTTTCGGAACGGCGGTCCTGTCGCCGATGGTGCCTTTCGGTGAGGCGGACTACCTCGTGGTTCTGGGGTCCTCGGAGGTCGAGGTCACGCGACCGCTGCTACGACCCGGAGGCGTGCTGTTTGCCCCGGACCTGATTCCCGACGCTGACCTGCCCAACAAGCGCAGCCTCAACGTTGCCTTGCTCGGGGCGCTCAGCTACCACCTTGAGCTGCCTGTCGAGGCGATGCTCGAAGCCGTGAAGGCCGCCCTCCCGGCGAAGTTGCACGCCGTCAACGACGCCGCCTTCGAACTCGGGCGAAAACTCGCCGCGGCACAAGGCACAATCCGCTAGGCGGCGCCATCGTCACTGGCCTGCCGCGCCGGGACTGAGAGCCCGCAAGAGGAAGCCTTGTGAGCACCTGGAACGATCCGCCGGGCGGTTTCCACCCGATCAGCGCACCCGACTATCTGCCGCGGACCCAGCTGGAGGCCGTCCAGCTGCAGCGGCTCAAGTCGGTAGTGGCTCGCGCCTACGACCGCGTCGCCTTGTTCCGGTCCCGCATGGACGAGCGCGGCTTGACGCCGGCATCGATCGGGTCGCTGGCCGACATCGCGCGGCTGCCGTTCACCGTCAAAGCTGACCTTCGCGACACCTATCCCTTCGGTCTCTTCGCCAGCCCCATGGAGGAGATCGTCCGGCTGCACGCCTCGTCCGGTACCACGGGCAAGCCGATCGTCGTGGCCTACACGCAGGCCGATCTCGATGTCTGGTCCGAGGTCATGGTCCGGACCTTCGTCGCCTGCGGGCTGCATCGCGGCGACGTGATCCAGAACGCCTACGGCTACGGGCTCTTCACCGGCGGCTTGGGTGCGCATTACGGTGCCGAGGCGCTGGGCGCGACCGTGATCCCGATCAGCGGCGGCAATACCGAACGCCAGCTGATGGTGATGCAGGACTTCGGCGTCACGGCGATCTGCTGCACACCGAGCTACTTCCTGCACCTGCTCGAGTCGGCCAAGGAGTTGAAGATCGACTTCTCGCGCTTGAGAGTCGGCGTCTTTGGCGCCGAACCGTGGAGCGACTCGATGCGCGAACGGATCCAGGACGAGAGTGGAATCAAGGCCCACGACATCTACGGGCTGTCGGAGATCATCGGCCCCGGCGTCGGCATCGAGTGCTCCGAGCAGCGCGGGCTCCACGTCTTCGAGGACCACTTCTACCCCGAGATCATCGACTCCGAAACCGGCGAGGTCGTGCCCGACGGAGCCGAGGGCGAGCTGGTCCTGACGACGCTGTCGAAGCAGGCGATGCCGATGATCCGATACCGGACTCGCGACGTGACCGCGCTGGTCTCCGAGCCGTGCGCCTGCGGCCGCACGCTGCGACGCATCCGCCGCATCGGCCGCCGCTCCGACGACATGTTCATCATCCGTGGCGTCAACGTCTTCCCGTCCCAGGTCGAGACGGCCCTGTTGCGTGTCGAAGGCACGCTGCCTCATTACCAGATCGTCCTCACCCGCGAGGTAGGCCTGGACCAGATGGAGGTCAAGGTGGAGGTCACGCCGGAGGTCTTCTCCGACGAGATCCGCAAGCTCGAGGCGCTCCAGCACCGGCTGGAGGCGTCGATCGAGAACCTCCTCGGGCTCAGAGTAATGGTGTCTCTGGTAGGCCCGCGCTCGCTCGCCCGAAGTGAGGGCAAGGCCAGGCGCGTAACCGATCTTCGTAACGTCTGAGAAGCAGTGGTCCAGCGAGCCGGGCGTCGCCCCGGCCGAGGGAGGCTCAAATGAAGCTTCAACAGCTGTCACTTTTCCTGGAGAACAGGCCAGGTCAGCTGCGTGGGCCGTGCGAGGCACTGGCAGCCGCCGGCATAGACCTGCTCACGATGTCACTCGCCGATACCGCCCAGTTCGGCATCCTGCGCTTCATCGTCCGCGACCCCGAGCGGGCCAAGCAGGTCCTTGAGGAGGCGGGCATGGTCGTGCGCATGACCGAAGTCGTCCCCGTAGAGGTCGAGAACAAGCCGGGCGGCCTGGCCCGGGCGCTGGCGGCGATCGAAGAGGCGGGTCTCGGAGTCGAGTACATGTACGACTTCGGAGCCGCATCGCGGCCCGGCAAGGCCGCAATCGTGTTCAGGTTCGAGGATCCTGACGTCGCGCTGACGGCGCTCCGGGGGGCCGGTGTGCGCGTGCTCTCGGGCGAGGAGCTCCTGCCGAGCTAGGAAGCCTGACGCGGTCGATCAGTGGCCTTCCGTCGGCGGGGGAGTCGGGCCCGACGAGTCCCCATGGCTGTCGCTTGGCCGGGGCGTGGGGCTCGGATGGTCGCTGCCCGAACTGCCCGGCCCGCCGGTGCCGGCGTTGCCATCGGAGTCTCCGGGGCCCTCCGGGCTCCTCGACGCGTTCGGCTGAGGCGACCTTCCGTGGTCGTGGCCGCCGTCGGATTCGCCGACCGTAGGGCTCGGCGGGGGCGTGTCGCCATTTCGCCCGTGGTCGGACGGATGGGCGGTGGGGCTCGGTGTCGGCGAAGCCGGGGGCGTCGGGACCGGGATGCCAAGAAGCTGGCACAGCGCAGCTATGGCCTTGTCCAGCTCGGCCGTCTCGGCTCCGTGGGAGCCGGCTCGCAACTGCTCCAGCCGGGCCAGCTGATCGTCGAGATGCTTCAAGGTCTGCCCCCTGGCCGTCATGTCCGCCGGCAGCGCGACCCCGGTCATGACCTCGACGTACGCACTGGCTGCGTCTGCGGCCGCACTCCAGTCGGAGGTTGCGGCCGAGCTGGCCACGTCGTCGAGACGCGAGTCGGCGCGACCGAGGTCCGCCACCAGCCGGTTCTGTGAGCCGGCGGGCGGTAGGTTGACGGCCTCGATGCCGAGCCGCAGTCGGTAGAACGGCTGGCCCGGACCGCTCTCCGCGGTTGCCAGGCCAACGGTCGAGAGGGTCAGGATCGCGACCGCGCAGATCGCCGCGGCCGCCCGTCGTCGGCTCCATGGCCGGCGCCGCCAGCCAACCACGCCCTGGCCGGGCCTGCTTGGCGCCGACTCCGGTCCCGCATCGCGCAGTGTTACCGACTCTGCGAACGCGGCCCTCACCGCCGCGCCCATTCGCGAGAGTGCCTCGTCATCGGGCGAGAGCGACCGGGCATAGCCGTCGAGCAGCTCCGCGACGGGCCGGTCGTCGGCCTCGCCCGGGCCCGAGGCGTCGGAGTGGGCGTTGGGAAGGCGCTGGAACGTCGGCAGTTTCATTGCGGAGCGACCTGAGACTCCGCGCCGGTGGCGCGATCGACTGCGGGCAGCTTTCGCCGCAGCGCCGCCAGGGCCCGGTGCTGGATCACCCGGACGGATCCCTCGCTCCGTCCCATCTGCGCCGCCGTCTCGCGCGACGACAGACCGGCGAAGAACCGGCACGCGATCACCTCGCGCTGGTCCGGCGGGAGTGCCGCAATCGCCTTCCTCAGCTGCTCGGACTCGATGGCGGCGGCCGCCAGGTCGTCCGGGCCGTCGGCCTCGGCCGCGCTGTCGACCAGATCGTCGATCGACACCGACGGATGATTGGTGCGGTCCTCGTCTATCCAGGCGTTGCGGGCGACGCGGAAGACCCAGGCCGCGAACGGAATGCCTCTTTGCTCGTAGTTGGGAAGCTGCTCGATCATCTTGAGGAAGACTCGCTGGGTCAGGTCCTCGGCCGCTTCGGCAGCCGAGACTCGAAAACGAAAGAAGCGATAGACGCGGGGGGCGAATACGTCGTAGAGCGCGGCGAAGGCGGCGCCGTCGCCGCTCCGTGCGCGCTCAACGAGATCTGCGGTGTCAACGAGATCCTGTGTCTCGACGTCCGACATAGGCAGGTTACCCGGGCTGGCCGATCGAATGGAGGGGCCTCAGACGGCGATCGGCCGATGGATGTCAACTCGCCCCACAACCGATCATCGGTGGTCTTGGCAAGGGCGGCAAGCGCCGGGGTGTCGTGTTCCAAGCGCACAACGGCGATGGTCTCGGCTGAATGGGAGAGAGTCACCGGTTCAGCTCCGTCCACCGCCGCCGCGCGTGCCAACTAGCGGCCGAAAGTGTTGATCGGAGGCAGGCTGTCGACGGGCTGTCCGTTGGACCCGCCCTCGTCGCCGCCGCGGCTGTGGCCCGGGCCATCGCCGTTGACGATGCGGGCGGACGGCTCGGCCGTCTTGCCGCTCATCTTGTCGCCGTGGCTGTCCGGATCGACCTTGAGGCAGGTCGGGGGCTCGGATGGCTCGGGAGTCGGCGCCAATGTCGGCGACTCAGAGGCGTTCGGCGCCTGATTGTTGTTGTTGTCGTTCTGCTCTGCGGCCTGGCGCTCGCTCGCATCCTCTTTGTTGTCCAGCGATGGATTGCAGGATGCGCCGGGCTTGACCTCCTCCGTCGGGCTCGAAGCGGGAGCCATCAGCGAGCGGGCCGAAGCCGCGGACGAGGGGCTTTCGGTGGCCACGATCGTTGCCGTGGCCGCATTCGTTGCCCCGGCCATATCGGTGGCCAGGGCGGTGTCCGTCGGATCGGGAACGACCGCATGAGACGGTCCATTCGACGCGGCGACTGCTCCTGTGACCAGGGCGGCCATAGCCACGATACCGATGAAGCCGGCAACGAATCTACCGAAGCCGAGGCCGTGAGTTTGTTCGCTCATGTGCTGTTCCTCCGTTAGCTGGGACGCTGCGCTTGTGGCGCATGCGTCCGTAGTAACGACGGCCGCTGCCGGACGTTACAGGGCGGGCGACTCGAGTCGCGGGCCGGGACCGCCGGGCCGAAGGGCCGGGTTCGGCGCGCCGGTTCGGCGGATCTCCGGCGGGCCGGTTGTTGCGATTGAACCGGCCGGAGAGATACAAGCGCGGGCAGCGTGACCGGCGCTACCATGAGTCCCAGGCGAGGCCGGCCTGGGACTGGCTCGATGCTGCGTATGGTCGTGGGGAGGTGGCTGCGATGCGGTTTCGAACCTTTGGGCGACTGGGCTGGCACGTCAGCGAGGTCGGCTACGGCATGTGGGGCATGGGCGGCTGGTCCGGCTCCGACGACAGGGAATCGATGGCCTCGCTCGAGCTTGCGGTATCGCGAGGCGTCACCTTCTTCGACACCGCCCAGGCCTACGGCGATGGCCACAGCGAACAGCTGCTTTCGATACTGCTTGCCGGTCACCGCGACAAACGCGTGCTGGCGGCTACAAAGGTCCCGCCCAAGAACCGCCAGTGGCCGAGCAGCCGAGGCGTTCCCCTCGGCCAGGTCTTTGCGCGGTCGTACGTTCGCGAGTACGTCGACATCAGCCGCTCGAACCTGCGGGTCGACACCATCGACCTTCTCCAGCTCCATGTTTGGGAGGACGACTGGCTGGCCAGCGGCGAGCTCCAGCAGACGGTCGCCGAGCTCAAGCGGGACGGCTCGATTCGGGGGTTTGGGATCAGCCTCAACCGCTGGGAACCCTGGAACGGAGTCAAGGCCGTTCGGTCCGGCCTCGTCGACTCCATCCAGGTCATCTACAACATCTTCGACCAGGCGCCCGAGGATGAGCTGTTTCCCGCCTGCCGCGAGAACAAGGTGGCCGTGATTGCCCGCGTGCCGTTCGACGAGGGAAGCCTGATCGGAAACCTGACCCTCCGCACGACGTGGCCTGAGGGCGACTGGCGGAGCACCTATTTCGTGCCCAAGAACCTGGCCGCGTCCGTGGCTCGGGCCGATGCCCTCAAGCCGCTCGCGCCGGCGGGCATGACCATGGCCGAAATGGCCCTACGATTCATCCTGTCGAACCCCGACGTGAGCACGGTCATACCTGGCATGCGCAAGGCCGACAACGTCCAGGCGAACACCGCCGCCAGCGACGCCGGCCCGCTCTCGCCGGCCTTGATCGCGCGGCTCCGAGCCCATCGCTGGGATCGCAAGCCGACGAGCTGGAGCCAGTAGCATCGATCCCGAGGGCCGATGAACCGTAACCTGGGCTGGGCGTCATCGGCCGAAATGGAAGCGTGTCCGTGACCGAGAAACCGGTCCTACCTTCAGGCTTGCGAAGCGATGACTGGGATCTGCCCGAGGAGCCTTCGCCGCTCCGGCATCCGGCCAGGTTGCCGGCGGCTGCCGGCGCCGCAACGGTGGTGGTGGGGGTGCTGCTGCCCTGGATCGACTACGGCGTCGACACGTTCCATGCCTCGGCCAACGGACTCACAGGCGACACATGGGGGATCCTCGAGGCGGTCACGGCGGGTACTCTCGTCGCTGTGCTTGCTTACCGATCCGCCGCCAGGAGCCAGGCCCGGTGGGTCCAGCTCGTGCCCGCGGCTCTGGGGCTTGCGACGCTGGTGGTCTACTACGACGCCAGTCTGGGGGCCCAGCAGCTCGCCGACTCGTATCGCCAGTCCGGCTACCGGGTCACGATGTCGATCGGGCTCAGCGTCGTGCTGCTGGGTTCCTTCCTCTGCGCCGTTGCCGGCGTGGCCTCGAGCATGTTGGCCTGGCGCAATGGCGCGCCTCCACCGCGAGCCATTCCTGCTACTGAGGAGGGTCCCGTCGCAGGGACCTGGACCGGGATCGCCGTGGAGCTGGTACTCGGCGCCTTCGTGGGCATCGGTTGTGCGTTCGCCGGTGCCGTCCTGGCGTTGAACCTGACGAAGGGCGAGGGCGCTGCCGGGCTGATGGTTCTCCTCTCGGCATCGGGCGGGCTGTTCGGCGCTACGCTGACCGACCGGCTGTGGCGCCGCTTCACCTCACGCCGCTAGACCGGGCGACCTCGGCGGCGGAGTCGCTGCCACTCGGCAACACCCGCCGAGACTCAGCCAGCACGGCTCGCGGCTGTTGCGCACTACGCCGTGCAGACGAGCCGGTGACCTGGGAAGCGGCTGTGCGGCCACCTGGATGGCCGCTCACCAGGCGCACAGCGATGCATACCTGTACGTAGTCGACTCTGATTTCACCCGCGCACTCATATTGAGCGTCGAGGCGAGCCGGGAATTCCAGGTCGCCACCAGGGCGACGACGGCATCGTCGCCCTGCTCGTCGCGAAACCCTAGCTAGATTTCCCGCGCCAGACGCCTCAGCACGGCCGGCAGAATCCCACCCTGTCGGTAGTAGTCGAGCTCGATCGGGCCGTCGAGCCGGACCGCGGCCCCGAACCGCCGCTCGCTCCCGTCGTCGCCGCGCGCCGTGACTCCGATCCGCGACCGTGGCGAGGGGCCGGCGGCCGGCAGCTCGATCGTGAAGGCCTCGCGGCCGGTGAGCCCGAGGCTCGCTGCGCTCTCACCGGGGAGGAACTGGAGCGGCAGGATTCCCATGCCGACCAGGTTCGAGCGGTGGATCCGTTCGAAGCTCTCCGCGATGACAGCCCGGACACCGAGCAGACGCGGACCTTTGGCAGCCCAGTCCCGCGACGATCCCGACCCGTATTCCTTGCCGGCGAGCACTATGAGGGGTACGCCTTCGGCCGCGTAGCGCATTGCGGCGTCGAATATGGTCGTGGCCTCGCCGCCCGGCAGGTGGACCGTGAACGGGCCCTCCCTTGCGGCCAGCGCGTTGTGGAGCCTGATGTTGGCGAAAGTGCCGCGCATCATGACTTCGTGGTGCCCGCGCCGCGCCCCGTAGCTATTGAATTCGGTCGGCGGAACGCCGTGGGCCTGGAGCCACTCTCCGGCGGGGGACCACGGCGCGATCGAGCCGGCGGGGGAGATGTGGTCCGTAGTCACGGAGTCGCCGAGCATCGCCAGGACGCGCGCCCCGTCGATCGGGGCGATCGGCTCGGGCTCGGCCCTGAGGCCGACGAAGAACGGCGGCAGCGCGACATAAGTCGAACCATCGTCCCAGCGATAGCGATCGCCGGACGGGACGTCGAGCGCCTTCCATTGCGGCCCGCCGTAAAAGACGGACTCGTATGCCGACCGGAAGAGCTCACCGTTGACCGCGGAGCCGACGGTGTCACGCACCTCCTGGGCCGACGGCCAGATCTCCCGCAGGAAGACGGGGGAGCCGGCCCGATCCGTGCCCAGAGGCTGCGTCGTGAGGTCGAGGTCCACCGTCCCGGCCAGCGCGAAGGCAACGACCAGCGGCGGCGAGGCGAGGTAGCTGGCCCGCACGAGCGGGTGGATTCGACCCTCGAAGTTGCGGTTGCCCGACAGCACAGCCGCGACAACGAGGTCGTTCTCCTCGATCGCCTTGGCAACGGGGGCGTCGAGCGGTCCGCTGTTGCCGATACAGGTTGTGCAGCCGTATCCGACAAGTGCGAAGCCGAGCTTCTCGAGCGGCTCGAGAAGTCCCGCTCCTCGGAGGTACTCCGTCACGGCACGCGAACCCGGCGCCAGGCTGGTCTTTACGGTCGGAGGAACCGCCAGACCGCGAGCGACGGCGTTTCGGGCAACCAGACCGGCGGCGACCATCACCGTCGGGTTCGAGGTGTTGGTGCAGCTCGTGATGGCGGCTATTGCGACCGAGCCGGAGCCGACTTCGACCGAACGTCCGGCCGCCTCGACTCGAACGGTCGGATAGGACGCCGCGGCTGGAGCCGCACTTACGGTGGCCGCTGAGCCCGCGGAATCACCCCGGCTCGACGGCCCTGCCGCGACCCCTGCCCCGGCCTTCTCCTCGAGCCCCTTTGGAAAGGCTGACCGGAAGTTGTTCCGCAGGTCGCGCAGAGCGACCCGATCCTGCGGCCGGCGCGGGCCGGCCAGGCTTGGCTCGACCGAGCCCAGATCGAGGGTGAGGAGGGAGTCGAACTCTGGCGTGACGCCCGGCAGGCGCCACAGCCCCTGTTCTCTTGCGTAGCGCTCGACCAGTGCGATCTGATCGGACGGTCTACCGGTCAACCGCAGGTAGGCGAGCGTCTCGTCGTCGATCGGGAAAAGCGTCGCTGTGGCGCCGAACTCGGGCGACATGTTGGAGATCGTGGCCCGGTCCGCCAGCGCTAGCCCGGCCAGGCCGTCGCCGGTGAACTCGACGAAGGCGCCGACGACGCCGTAGGAGCGGAGCATCTCGGTCACGACCAGGACCAGATCCGTGGCGGTCGCGCCCTCCGGCAGCTCGCCGGAGAGCCGCACGCCGACGACCCGCGGCACCGGCTGGTAGAGCGGCTGGCCCAGCAGGACCGCTTCGGCCTCGATGCCGCCGACGCCATAGCCGAGCACTCCGAGGCCGTTGATCATGGTGGTGTGGGAGTCGGTCCCAACCAGGGTGTCCGGGTATGCCACCTCGCCCTTGCCGTCCGGCGACGGGCGTCTCGTCACGACCGAGGCGAGGTACTCCAGGTTGACCTGGTGGACGATGCCGGTCCCGGGTGGCACCACACGCAGATCGTCGAACGCGGTCTGGGCCCACCGCAGCAGCTGATAGCGCTCCCCGTTGCGCTCGTACTCGCGCTCCACGTTGAAGGCGAACGCTCCGGCCGTGCCGTAGCGGTCCACCTGGACGGAGTGGTCGATCACCAGGTCGGCGGGCACGAGCGGGTTGACCCGCGACGGGTCGCCGCCGAGCTCGGCCATCGCGTCGCGCATTGCCGCCAGGTCCACGACCGCAGGCACCCCCGTGAAGTCCTGGAGGATGACACGGGCCGGCAGAAACGGGATCTCCACGTCGGCAGCACCCGGAGCGGTGGCTCCGTCGTGCGCCGAAGCGTCCGACGCGGGGGCTTCGGACGCAGGGACCTCCCAGTCGGCCGCGGCTGCGGTGACCTCGGATCGGGCCACTCCAGATACGCCCGGCCGCCAGGCTGCGAGGGCAGCGACGTCGGCTTCGCGCACGATCCCGCCGCCGGCGTGGCGGACCACGTTCTCGAGCAGGATCTTGAGCGTCACCGGCAGCCTGCCGGGATCCAGGCCGAGCTTCGCCGACCCGGATCTCGTCAGTGCGGAGACCCGATAGAAGTCCGGCATGCCGGGGCCGAGGGGGGCCCGGGCGCCGAAGGGGTCGCTGGCAGCCATGACAGCTCCTTCGATATCTCGTTCGGTCAGCCCGCCGATGCCTTCGTTGCCGCCTGCGCGCCTCGCTCACGCACGCTGAAGTGCGCTCGCTGCGGTGCTCGGCGGCGCCTCGGCCTCGGCCGGTCGGACCGAACGAGGTTCTCGCCTGAACCCCAGCGGGGGTGCGCCTCTGCCGCAGGGGAGTAGTCCATGTCGATCGTCGCGGCCGATTTCGTTCGAAACGCGTCGCTCGTCAACACATACGGGCTAAACTCGGTCCAGCGTTCGCCGTCCTCTCGCGCCAGGGCGTGACCGGACCGCGATTGCCGCCACGAGGCAAGTCCAATTCGAAGGATACCGCCGTTCGCGGTGGGGGAGGGAAGTCGCGTGAAGGCCTGGCGCGACGATGCACGCCGCGGTGCAAGCAGTCCTGCGGGCGGCAAGTCCGCCCGGGAAGCGTGGGCCATGGGGCCGGCGTCTGAGGACGACCACGCCGGCAGCCATCGTCATGACGATGAGATCCACACCCACGAACATCCGCATCCGCACATCCGCGGATCTGCCGGTTCGCCGACCGTGGGTATCGTCGGCGCCGGGCCGGTTGGTACCGCCCTCGGCGTCGCAATCAGCAGAGCCGGCTGGCAGGTGGCCGCCGTGGCCAGCCGCGACGCGGGCCGGAGGGATCGTTTCTGCGGCCTCGTACCGGGGGCGCGTGCGTTCATCGAGCCCGAAGCCGTGCTCGATGAGGTCGAGCTCGCGATCCTGGCCGTACCCGACGACGCCATCGCCTCCGTGCTGGAACCCTTGCGGCTGTACAGCGGCCAGACCCTCGTCCACACCAGCGGTCTGCTTGGAGCGGAGGTTCTGCAACCCGCGCTGGCCGCGGGCAGCCACATCGGGGCCTTCCATCCGCTCGTGTCGTTTACCGCAGACGTGGAGCGGTCGGTCGCGAGCCTGGCCGGCGCCACGATCGCGCTGGAGGGTGACGACCTGATCATGGGAATGCTGGCCGATCTCGCGGCGGCGATCGGAGGTGTGGCAGTCCGGCTGCCCCGTGGGACCAAGCCTGCGTATCACGCCGCCGCCGTCCTGGCGTCGGGAGGCCTGGTGGCCCTCATCGATGGCATCGTGACGCTCGCGGCCACGGCTGGTCTGGACGAGCGCGGCGCCGTGGCGATCTACGGCCGGCTCATGGAGCAGACACTGGCCAACGCCCGGGCAAATGGCGTTGCGGCGGCACTGACGGGACCGATCGTCCGCGGCGATGCCGGCACCGTCGAGGCACACCTCGAGGTCATGCGCCGCCTGGCTCCCGACGCCGTCGACCTGTACCGCGCCGCCGCCGAGCGCGAGCTGCGGATCGCCGTGGAGCGGCGCGCCCTGTCACCAGAGCAGGCCGAGCGTGTCCGGGGCGTGCTTGCAAAGGTCGTCTGACCAGGTACGATTGGCTACATGCAGCACCGCATCGCGGCCAAGTACGCGGCCTGGCCCGCTGCCCGCTACGTACGCCCCGCCGGACGCGAGTGGGAGCGACGCCTCGGCCTCCACTCCAGCCTTTCTTTTCAGCGGGCAGCCACGCGGCTGACGATCCTGCGGCCATCCCACGGAGGCCTGCAGGTCACCGGCTGGCGCCCGGTCCCGGCCCGCCGCGATGCATCATGGAGCGGCATAGTCCGCGCCTCCACAGCGATGCATTGGGCTGGCGGGCGGCCGCAAGCCGACCGCCGGGCGAGCCTGGCTGCGGCCTCGTGGCGAGGCTGAGCAGCGCCACCGCTACTTCCGCCGGCGGCATCGTCATCCGCTACGAGGACGCGATACCGCAGCTGGTGGTCGGTCGCCGCAAGCGGGAGAGGGACGTCCACACGTGGACTTTGCCGAAGGGCACGCCCATCCCGGGCGAGAGCCTCGAGCAAACGGCCCTCCGCGAGGTGTGTGAGGAAACTGGCCTCGAGGTCAGGATCACGGAGCCGCTGGATGCCATCAGGTATACGTTCGTTCAGCGTGGCACCCGCATCCACAAGACGGTGCATTACTTCATGATGCAGCCCACCGGTGGCGCTCTCGAGGGCCACGACCACGAGTTCGAGGAGGTCCGCTGGGTCTCCTTCGATGAGGCTGTGAATCTCCTGTCGTTCGAAACCGAGCGCTCTCTCGTGGGTCTGGCCGCCACGCGGCTGTCAGCGCCCGCCGTTTGACCTGCGCGTCCCAGACAGCCGCGCCCCGGGCAACCGGTGCGCTCCATGACGTACGACCGGAGGACGACCCAGATGGCTGACTCTCACGACGCGCCGCTTGCGACGCCGCTCGCCGGTCGGCACGCTGCGCTGGGGGCGCGGATCGTGGAGTTCGGTGGCTGGCTGATGCCACTTCAGTACAGCGGCATCCTCGATGAGCACCGTGCCGTCCGCGGCCGGGCGGGGTTGTTCGACCTCTCGCACATGGGCGAGCTATTCATAGAAGGACCGGAGGCCGGGGCGGCCCTCGGATACGCGCTGACGACCGACCCCGCGGGCCTCAAGGTAGGTCGAGCCCATTACTCGATGATCTGCTTCCCCGAGGGCGGCATCCTTGACGATCTGATCGTGTACCGGCTTGGCGAAGAGCGGTTCATGGTCGTGGCCAACGCGTCCAACGCCGGGGCCGTGAGCGATGCGCTGGCGGCGCGCCTCGAGGGCTACCAAGTGATCCTGGATGACCGGTCGCTGGCCACAGCCCTGGTGGCGATCCAGGGCCCCCGCTCCGCAGGGATCCTGGCCGGCCTGACCGACGTGCCGCTCGATGGGTTGCACTACTACGCCATCGAGGAGGGAACGGTGGCCGGCGTCCCGGCGCTCGTTGCCCGCACCGGGTATACCGGCGAAGACGGCTTCGAGATCTTCGTCGACGTCGCCGCGGCCGGGACGGTGTGGGATGCCCTGATGGAAGCCGGCAAGTCGGCCGGTCTGGTGCCGGTTGGGCTCGGGGCCCGCGACACGCTGCGGCTCGAGGCGGGCATGCCCCTGTACGGCAACGAGCTCGGCCCGGACACGACTCCGTTCGAGGCCGGACTGGGTCGCGTGGTCAGCGCCACGAAGACCGGCGACTTCGTCGGTCGCGCCGCGCTGGACAAGGCCCGAGCCGACGGACCGCGCAAGCAGCTCGTCGGTCTGACCGTACGAGGCCGTGGGATCGCCCGTCACGGTTACGAGGTGTACCTGGGGGATCGCGTCGTCGGCACGGTCACCAGCGGCACGCTCTCGCCAACACTGGGCGAGCCGATCGCGATGGCCTACGTGACGCCTTCCGAGTCTGCGCCCGGTACCATATTGGACGTCGGCATTCGCGATCAGCGGGTCCCGGCCGAGGTCGTGCCCCTGCCCTTCTACAAGAGGCCCGCCCAGGCCACGGCGCGCGACGTCGACGAGGCGCCCGGCCGGACCACCGGTCTGGCGGGAGACGGGACCTAGGAGGAATCGAAGGCGATGGTGCCCCAGGATCTGCGATACACCAAGGACCACGAATGGGTCCGCGTCGAGGGCGACATGGCCACGGTCGGCATCACCGAATATGCGGCCGAGCAGCTCGGAGACATCGTCTTCGTCGAGCTGCCCGAGCTCGGTCGGACCGTCACCCAGTTCGCAGCCGTCGGTGTGATCGAGTCCGTGAAGGCTGTGAGCGACCTCTTTGCGCCGGTCGGTGGCGAGGTCGTCGAGTCGAACTTGGAGCTGTCCACCAGCCCGGAGCTCCTCAACAGTGACCCGTTCGGCAAGGGCTGGATGCTCCGTATAAGGCTCGCGGCCGGCGCGACCGTCGACGGCCTCCTCGACGCCGCCGCCTACGAGGCGCTGACTGCCGAAGGCTGAGCTCCGCGTTCTGATTTCACTCGGAAGGGAGCAGACTCGATGGCTTATGGCCCGCACACCGCTGAGGACCGCGCCCGAATGCTGGGCGCAATCGGGGTCGCCACGGTCGACGACCTGTTCGCCGACATCCCCACCTCTCTGCGGGCCTCCGGCCTCGATCTCCCGAAGCCCGAGCCCGAGTCCGACCTGACGGCGCGTCTTGAGGCGCTTGCCGGCCGCAATCGCGTCGACCTGGTCAGCTTCCTGGGCGCCGGGGCGTACCGCCATTTCACCCCGCCCGTCGTCGACCAGTTGCTGCTACGTGGCGAGTTCTACACCGCCTACACGCCCTACCAGCCGGAGATCAGCCAGGGCACTCTCCAGACCATCTACGAATACCAGTCGCTGATGGCCGAGCTGACCGGGCTCGATGTCGTCTCGGCCTCGCACTACGACGGAGCCACAGCGACCGCCGAAGCCACGCTGATGAGCTGCCGCGCCACGCGCCGCGAGAGAGTGCTTGTCAGCAGGGGAGTGCATCCGCATTACCGCGAGACGATCTGCACCTACTTCGGCGGGGCGTCGCTTGTGGCCGAGGAAATTCCACTCGTCCCGGAGGGCCCGGCGGCCGGCACCACCGATCTGGCGGCCCTGGAGCGGATGCTCGCCGATCCGGAGCGTCCGGTAGGGGGCGTCGTCGCCGCCAACCCGAGCTTCTTCGGGCTGCTCGAGCCGATGGCCGAGATCGGCCGGCTGGCCCACGCCGCCGGTGCGCTATTCGTCTCGGTCGTCGAGCCGGTTTCGCTGGCTGTCCTGGCTACGCCAGGAAGCTACGAGGCGGACATCGCCGCCGGCGACGGTCAACCGCTCGGAATACCGCTCGCCTACGGCGGCCCGTATCTGGGCATCCTGGCCTGCCGGGAGGCGCTGGTCCGCCAGATCCCCGGCCGGCTCGTCGGAATGACTACCGACGTCGACGGAAAACGGGCCTTCGTGATGACGTTGAGGGCTCGCGAGCAGGACATCCGGCGCGAGAAGGCCGCCAGCAACATCTGCACCAACCAGGCGCTGTGCGCCCTGGCCGCCGGGATCTACCTCGCCGCGATGGGGCCGCACGGCCTGCGCGACGTCGCCACCCTGGGTGCCGCACGAGCCGCCGAGCTCGAATCGGCCCTGGCCGCGGCCGGCGCACCGCGGCTGCATCCCGGCCCATATCTGAATGAGTTCGCCGTACGCGTTCCGGGTGCGGCCGCCATCCACGGCCGTCTCCTCGACCACGGCATCCTGGCCGGCCTGCCGCTGGTCAGAGCCGTGCCGGACGACCCGGCCCTGACCGACGCCTTGCTCGTGTGTGCGACTGAAGTGACCACGTCCGAGGAGATCGCCGCCTTTGCGGCGGCGCTCGGCGCGGAGCTTGCGGGGGCCGCCCGATGACGGCCGCCGGAGATCGCCTGGGACCAACTCTCTTCGAACGCTCCCGGCCGGGCCGCGGGGGCGGCAAGGTGCCGCATCCACCCAAGGACGTCCTGGCGCGCATCCCCGCCGGACTGCTGCGGACCGAGGGCCCGCGTTTGCCCGAGGTGTCGGAACCCGAGCTGACCCGCCACTACGTCAACCTGAGCCAGCTCAACTACGCCGTGGACACCGGCTTCTATCCGCTCGGCTCGTGCACCATGAAGTACAACCCCAAGATCGACGAGTGGGCCGCGCGCCTGCACGGCTTCGCAGCACTTCATCCGCTGGCTCCCGACGAGCTGTCCCAGGGCACGTTGCAGCTCTTGTGGGAACTCGAAGGTGCGCTCGCGGAGATCGGCGGGATGAAGGCCGTCACGCTGCAGCCGGCTGCCGGGGCCCAGGGCGAGCTGACCGGGATCCTCATGGTCCGGGCATATCACCGCAGCCGTGGCGATACCGGACGAACCGAGGTCCTGGTTCCCGACTCGGCCCACGGCACGAACCCGGCGACGGCGTCGATGGCCGGTTTCACGACGGTCAACATCCCATCCGCCTCGGACGGCGGCGTTGATGTAGACGCCTTCCGAGCCGCGCTCGGACCTAGCACAGCCGCGGTGATGATCACCAACCCCTCGACGCTCGGGCTCTTCGAGAGCCGCCTGTGCGAGCTGCTCGAAGCCATTCACGAGGCCGGTGCGCTCGCCTATATGGATGGCGCGAACCTCAACGCGATCATGGGCCGCTTCAAGCCCGGCGAGGCAGGCTTCGACGTCATGCACATCAACGTCCACAAGACGTTCTCCACGCCCCACGGAGGAGGCGGCCCGGGTGCTGGGCCGGTGGGCGTGGGCGAGAAGCTGCTCCCGTTTCTGCCTTCGCCTCGCGTCCTGCGCGAACCGGACGGCCGGTTCCGGCTCGAGACCGTCGGCGAGCGGCCAACCAGCATCGGCCGCGTGCGGGCATTCGTGGGCAACACCGGCGTTCTGGTCCGAGCCTATGCCTACATCCGCGTCCACGGGGGCTCCGGGCTGTGCGAGGTCAGCGAGGATGCCGTTCTGGCGGCCAACTATCTGAAGGCTCGCCTCTCCGAAATCCTCGACGTGCCGTTCTCACGGCCGTGCATGCACGAGTTCGTTGCCTCGTCCGCAACCCTGAAGGCCGAGACCGGGATTCGCACCCTCGACGTAGCCAAGAGACTGATCGACTACGGCTTCCACCCGCCCACGATCTACTTTCCGCTGACGGTGGAGGAGGCCCTCCTGATCGAGCCGACCGAGACCGAACCGCTCGAGACGTTGGACGCGTTCGTCGAGGCGTTGCGTTGCATCGTGGCCGAGGCGCACTCGGACCCGGATCTTCTCCACGAGGCGCCGCACAGCTCACCGGTGCGCCGGCTAGACGAGACTAAGGCCGCGCGTCAGCCCAACCTGCGGTGGAAGGCGATGACCGGGGTTCAGACGCCCTGCCCGGACTGATCCGCTATCGGGCGAGACGTCCAGTCACCGATGATCGACCCCGTGGTAGATGGCGGAACCCGAGCTGATTGGCGGACCGTACTGGCGGCACCACATAGCTTCTGCTGCCCTGGCTGGCCCGGGCCTGCGGGGATTCCGGCCGGGTCCGGCCGGTCGGGCGTGTTTGACACTCCGTCGGTGGCTGGGCATAGTACCGTTCCGTGACAGCCCGGCTCCGCCCGTAGGCCAGATGGAATCTCGTCCGTCCATCTGCTGTTGACGGAGGGCAAAGACGCCGAAGGCTCTCGCCTGCGCTGTTGGGTTCGACTCGCTATGGAGCTGTCTGGATGCGCACGCGTCTGATCGGCCTGCTGGGTGTCGCCGCACTGGTCGCGGGTGCATGCGGTCAGTCGACCGCCACCGCCTCGGGCTCCGCACTAGAGCCGATCGTCTCCGCCGCAACTCCCGGTCCCACGCCGATCCCGGCCGCGCTGGCGCTCACCGACACCTCTTACACGGCCGTTCAGGCAGGCACGACGGGCGGCAAAGTCGTGATTGCGGAATGGCAGTTCCCGGATGCCGTCAACCCGTACTTCGCCGGGACGGCGACGGACGTCGAGGTCGCCGGGAGCATGTTCGATGGCCTGGTGAAGGTGACCCCGGACCTGAGGTACGTTCCGGACCTCGCCCTCACCGTGCCGACGCTCGACAACGGCGGCGTCGTCATCAACGGCGGCGGCATGGACGTCACCTGGAAGCTGCGGCTCGGGATGCAGTGGTCGGATGGCCAGCCGATCAATTGCGACGACATCAAAGCAACGTGGCAATGGATCACGAGCAAGGACAACACTGGTCTTCCGGCCGGTGCCACCGCCGGCTGGCAAGACGTCACGGGCGTGGACGGCGGATCTGAGACGACGTGCGTCATGCATTTCGACAAGCTGTATGAGGGCTACCTCACACTCGTGTCCTCGCTGCTGCCTGCTCACTACATCACGACAGTACCTATCAAGGATGCAAAGTCCAAACTCTATCCGATGTCCAATCTCGCCAGCGGCGTGTACAGCGGCCCATACATTCCTTCGAGCCTCCAAGGTCGAACTCAAATGACACTCAAGCCGAACCCGAATTGGCAGACAATCGGCGGCCACGCGCCATGGCTCTCGGCCGTGACATGGAAGTACTACGCCGACGCAGGCAGCATGATCAACGGATTCAGCAAGGGCGACTACGATGTGGGCCAGGACCTGAGCAACGCTGATATTCCGGCCCTCTCTGGCGTCACCGTGGACGCGCAGGTCATACACGACTCGCGCACCTACGAGCTCCTGGCCTTCAACAACGCCAGCTTCAAGGCCAAGTTCGACACGGACGCGACGAATATCATCCAGGCCATCAAGCTGGCCACCGATCGAGGCGCCATCGCCCAGGGCCCGCTGCTCGGGAATGTCACCGTCAGCAACAACTTCGTCTCGCCCCTGTCGTGGTACTACAAGGCTGTCTCGACCTCGACCGCAGCCGACCCGACGACGGCATCGGTACTGCTCGCCAATGCGGGCTGGACCAAGGGTGCCGACGGCTACTTGACCAAAGGCGGCAAGACGCTCGAGCTTTCGTATTGCACGACGACCCGCCAGTACCGCCTCGACACGCTCAAGCTGATGGCGGCGCAGCTCAAGCAGATCGGCATCAAGGTCGACGTCAACGCCAAGTCGGACTCAGATGTATTCGGTCCCTGGACGGCCAAGAACGCGGGGACGCTGTGCAATTTGAGCCACGGAAACTACGACGTGGCCGAGTTCTCATACGTCTCACCGCTGGATCCACTGCTCGGCTACAAGGCCTATTACTCGAGCCAGATCCCGGATACCGCTCCGAACGATGGTCAGAATGTTACTCGCATAGGCCTGCCCGGTCTGGACTCGGCATATGACGCCATTGCGACGACGGTCGACTTCAACAAGGTGCGCGACTCCATGTTCGCGATCCAGGACATTTACGGCTCGGATCGCAACACGTATGAACTGCCGCTGTACTTCCGCAAGGACGTGTGGCTGGCTAATCCCAAGATCCACAACTTCACGGGCAACCCCATGCCGTCCGGCGCGGAGTGGAATATCGCCGATTGGTGGGTTGGCTGATCGAGGGAAGCGCCGATAGCATCCGCAACCACGACCGGGACGCGATTCTCTTGCGTTCCATCGGTATGGAAGGCGGGCTGAGCCTCGCGGATCCACGAGCGGCGGGCGTGGGTCCGGCCCCGGCGGTACGGAAGGGCGAGGTCGTGTTCCCGTTCAGGCGGCTGCCAGGCGGTTTCCGGTGAACCGGCGACGAGCCGGTTGCGTATTGCGGATAGCGGACCGAACGCCTTGTCCGTCTCGTTTCAGGGTCGTCGAAGCGACCCGACGGAGGTGCGGAACTGTCCTCTGTCCCCCGAAAAGGGACGTTTGACACGTCTGCAACCGCCGCTCATAGTGTTCGGACAGGCGGTCAAGCCCACCCGACTGCAACATCGATGTTGCTCCGTTCGGCGCCCTAAACGGGAGGTGGAGACGAACGGGGGCAGTGCCTTCGTTGCAGCGGGGAACAGCCATCTGGGAGGATGTCGATGTCGAAACGCTTAACGGGATTGCTCTCGATTGCGGTGCTGGTATTTGCCGCTTGCTCGAGCAGCACGACGACGCCTACGCCGGCGGCACCAGCCACAGGGACGACCACCCAGACACCCGTGGTCACTCCGGCCCCCAGCCCAACGCTCAGTGACCTGCAGAAGGCGCTGTTCGGCACCAACTACAATCCGGGCCCCGGCAAGACTGGTGGAACGCTGGTCATGGGCGAGTGGCAGCCTGTTGTCCAGCTGAACCCGTTCTTCACCACCGCTTTCACCGACTTCGAAGCGATCCAGCCGGCGATGCGCGGCTTCCTGACCATCAGCTCCGACGGCAAGTTCGTTCCTGACCTCGCCGCCGCGGTCCCGACCGCGGACAACGGTGGTCTCACCATCGACCCGAGTGGCACGGGAATGACCGTCAAGGTCACCCTCAAGCCGAATCTCAAGTGGTCCGATGGCCAGCCGCTCACCGGCGCGGACTTCGCATACACCGTCAAGTGGGCTCAGGATCCGGCCCAGAAGGGCTGCACGTCCTGCGGCGTCGGGTTCACCACCACCAATGCCAGCGGCAAGACGATCAACCTGATCGACAAGGTCGACGTCTCCTCTGACGGGCTGACCGTCTCGATCCACTTCGCCCAGCTGTACGCCAGCTGGCTTTCGTTCCTTACCGGCCCCGCCACGATCCTGCCGCAGCATTACATGAGCACGATCGCGATCGCCGACGCATCGACCAAGTCGATGCCGGTGAGTGCGGCCGTGGCCAGCGTGCCGTGGAGCGGTCCCTTCATGATCACGGCCGCCAGCGCGACCGAGATCGACTACAAGCCGAACCCGAACTGGGCCGGCGGCGTCGGTGGCCTGCACGCGCCGTACCTCTCCGGGCTCAAGTTCCAGTACTTCACGGATAAGAGCGGCATGATCGCCGCCTTCAAGAATGGCGAGATCGACCTTGCCTTCGACATGTCCACCGCCGACGCCAAGACCGTCAGCGCCGTGGATCCGTCGATCGGTAAGGAAGAGACCACGCCGGCCTGGCAGTACGAACACTTCGACATGAACAACGCCAGCAAGAATGCTCCATTCCTGTCTGACGTCAACGTTCGTAAGGCCATCTACGAGTCGGTAGACAAGCAGTCCATCATCGATGCGGTCTTCCCAGGCGCAGGCGTCACGCCGGCCTGCTCGAACGTTCCGCCGAACCTCTGGTACGCGGCCACAGTCACCTGCCCGACGTACAACGTGGCCGATGCGAACACGCTGCTCGACGCAGCCAAGTTGACCAAGGGCTCCGACGGACTCCGGACGTACAACGGCAAGACCATCGATCTGCTGCTGTGCACGACGGCCGGCAACTCCGTCCGACTGACTGAGCTGCAGAAGCTCCAGGGCGACCTGCAGGCAGTCGGCATCAAGAGCCACATCGAGACCGCCGACGCCAGCTCCGTGGTGTTCGCAGGCTGGAACGACACCGCCAGCACTCCTAACAAGGATTGCGAGATGTACCGCGGCAACTACGACATCGTCGACTACGCGTACATCCTCGGCGGCAGCCCCTACAGCGACAACGATCCGGTCTATGACAGCACGCAGTTCCCGGACAACGCGGCCACGGGTCACAACGGGGCCAACGACTCTCGGTTCAGCAGTCCTGCCATGGACGCGGCCCTCAAGATCCTCCAGACGGCCGTCGACCCGAAGGACCAGCTGAGCGCGATGGTCGCGGTTCAGCAGGCCTACGTGGCCGGGCTTCCGGAGATCCCGATCTACTACCGCGCTGAGGTCACGGGCATCGGCGCCCACGTTGGCAACTGGCCGGGCTACAACCCGAGCTCGATCGGCCCGACGTGGGACCCGGAGGACTGGTTCTACCAGTAAACCGAGTCAGATAGCCTTTCAGTCCGGCCAAAAAGGGGGCGGGCGATGGATCTCCATCGTCCGCCCCCTTTGACGTTCCGAACCCCATAAACGGCAATCACAGTCTGCTGTACTCTGTTGCGAACTTCGGGCGTCGGCCGTCGGTCCGGTCCCAGGCCGTTCGGTTCGACTTGTCTGAGCCGCGGCGCGGCGCCCGCCAGAATCGACCCGGCTGCAGAGCAGGGCAAGTGGTAGAGAGATGATCAAGTACATCATCCGGCGCCTGCTCCAGGCCATCCCGGTCCTCTTCCTGATCACGGTGATCTGCTTCTTCCTGATGCTCATGGCGCCCGGAGGACCGCAGGCCCAGTTCAACCAGAACCGGTTCGTCACCCAGGATCAGGTCACCGCCTGGCTCCAGCACTGGTGCCTGGTCCGCAATCCGAGCCCCATCGACATGCTCAAGGAGTACGGCGGCTGGTTGGGCGTCTGGAACTGCAACAACAGCAGCCTCCTGAGCTCCCACAACCTGCCCAACTTCCTGCCCGGGTTCCTGGGCGGCGGCGACAACGGCATGCTGCACGGCGACTGGGGCATCTCGATCTCCCTGAACCAGCCCGTCCTCGACATCATCCTTGGCCGGCTGCCGGTGACCCTGTTGCTCATGATCACTGCCACGATCATCTGGATCACCATGGCGCTTGTCTTGGGCGTGCTCGGCGCGGTCAAGCGGTACAGCCTCTTCGACCAGGTCGTGACCCTGATGAGCTACACCTTCTATTCGCTGCCCACCTTCTGGCTGGGCCTGATGCTCATATTCCTCTTCGGGGTCTCTCTGCACTGGTTCCCGACCCAGCTGATCCAATCGCCCCGGATTTCGCCCGGGCCTTTCGCCTCGGCGATCTGGTGGCAGGCCTTCTGGACCAATCCCCTCAAGTACGGCTGGGATGTCGGCACACACCTGGTTCTACCGGTGATCACGCTCGTTGCCGTGAGCGTCGCCGGCGATAGCCGGTTCGTTCGCTCTGCAATGTTGGAGTCGCTGAACCAGGACTACGTCCGAACGGCGCGAGCCAAGGGGTTGGGCGAGCGGCGTGTCGTATTCCGCCACGCATTCCGGAACGCCCTGCTGCCGATCATCACCAACGCCGCGCTGGAGATGGCGTTCATCTTCTCGGGCGCAATCGTGACCGAGACCATCTTCAGCCTGCAGGGCATGGGCTACCTCTTCTACACGGGTCTGCTGGCGCACGATTACTTCCTGCTGATGGGCATCGTGTTCATAGCGTCGATCATGGTGGTGGCGTTCAACCTGGTCGCCGACGTTCTCTACGCCGTCGCCGACCCTCGGATTCGATACGACTGAGGCCCAGAAATGACATCGCGTACTGAAGTCACCCCGGGCCCGGCGGTCGAGCTGCCGGCTGCCGTTGTCGACATCGACACCACCCCCGACGTAGAGGTCGCCCTCGTATCGCTCAACCAGTGGCAGCTGGCCCTGAAGCGCTTCCTTCGCCACCGGATGGCCCTGGTTGGGCTTGCCGTCTTCTCCGCGATCATCCTGATCGCGATCATCGGCCCGATCGTGGCCCCCTACAACCCTATCGACATCCCGGGCGCCAAGGAGCAGGGCGGCGATCCTCCGACGCTCCAGCACCTGTTCGGAACCGACGACGCCGGCCGCGACGTCTTCACCAACGTGGTCAACGGGGCGCACGTGTCGCTGGCGGTCGGGCTGTTTGCCACTCTCATCGCCGGCTTCATCGGCGTCATCGTCGGGGCCGTCTCGGGTGCTGCTGGCGGCGCCGTCGACAACCTCCTGATGCGGATCGTCGACGTCTCGTTCGCAGTCCCGCTGCTCTTCCTGATCCTCGTCGCCGCGGTCTTCTTCGGCCAGGGCAGCATGCTTGCGTTGATCCTCGTGTTCGGCTTACTCCAGTGGGGGTTGATCGCCCGGCTCGTCCGGGCCCAATTCCTGAGCCTGCGTGAAACGGATTTCGTGGAGGCTGCGCGAGCTGTCGGCGTGAGCAACCTCAGGATCACGTTCCGACACATCCTGCCCAACGCCCTCGGGCCTGTCATCGTGGTTATGACCCTGCTCATGGCCTCCAACATCGTGCTGGAGGCTTTCGTGAGCTATCTCAACTTCGGTATCGCGGCCACCGAGGCGACATGGGGCAACGCCCTGTCCAACTCGCAGGGGGCGATGGGAGACGGCAACTGGTGGTGGGCGTTCTTCCCGGGCCTGTGCATCGCCCTCACCGTCATCTCGATCAACTTCATCGGTGACGGACTCCACGACGCCCTCGACCCGAGGTCCCGCATATGACCACCGTCGTCGATCTCGAGCATGTCTCGCCGGTCGCTGAGCGGCGTCATGTCGGCCCCCCGCCGCCGCCGGACGTCCTGCTCGACGTGCGCGGCCTCAAGACGTACTTCCATGTCATGGACGGGACGGTGCCTGCGGTCGACGGCGTCGACTTCCAGCTCAAGCGCGGCGAGACGCTCGGCCTGGTCGGGGAGTCGGGCTGCGGCAAGAGCGTCACCTCGCTGACGATCATGCGGCTCGTGGATATCCCGCCCGGCGAGATCGTATCCGGCGAGATCTGGTTCGACGGTCGCGAGATCCTCTCGCTGCCCATGTCGGAGATGCGCCAGATCCGCGGCAGCGACATGAGCATGATCTTCCAGGAGCCCATGACGTCGCTCAACCCGGTCTTCACCGTGGGCAACCAGATAGCCGAGGCGGTCAAGGCGCACCGGCAGGTCTCCGCTCGCGGAGCCTGGGACCGGGCCGTGGAGATGCTGGAGGCCGTCGGAATTCCGTCCCCTGAGCGGCGCGCCAATCAGTACCCGCACGAGCTTTCGGGCGGCATGCGGCAGAGGGTCATGATCGCCATGGCTCTGAGCTGCGACCCGAAGCTGATCATCGCCGACGAGCCGACCACGGCCCTCGACGTGACTATCCAGGCCCAGATTCTCGAGCTAATCAAGGCGATGCAGGAACGGACGGGCGCCGCGCTCCTTCTGATCACACACGACCTTGCGGTCGTAGCCGAGACGGTGCAGCGGATGGCCGTCATGTACGCCGGGAAGATCGTCGAGACTGGCACGGCTGAAGAGGTGCTCATCAACCCGAAGCATCCCTACACCCAGGGCCTGATCACCTCGATACCGTCCAACGTGCCGCGCGGTCAGCGCCTCAACGTGATCAAGGGCACGGTGCCGAACCCGTTCCGCATGCCCAAGGGTTGCCGGTTCGAGCCGCGGTGTCCGTTGGCTTTCGACACCTGTCGCGAGTTCGATCCGCCGCTCCGGATCACGGACCCGGACCGCGAGGCGGCATGCTGGCTCCATTACCCGATCTCCGAGCGGCCAGTGAGTCGAAATGGGGATGGATCGGGTCCCGTGGCCAAGGTGCGGGTGGACAAGCGATGACTGAGATTCAGACGGCCACTGCTCCCGAGACGACGCCAGTCGAGCTGTTGCAGGCCGAGACGCTGGTCTCTGCCAAGGGTCTGGTCAAGTACTTCCCGATCATGGGCGGCATCCTGCGTCACAAGGTCGGTGACGTTAAGGCCGTCGACGGCGTCAGCTTCGACATCCAAAAGGGCGAGATATTCGGCCTGGTCGGGGAATCCGGCTGCGGCAAGACCACGCTCGGCCGAACCGTCCTCTACTTGCAGCGCCCGACGGCCGGCTCTGTCGAGGTCGGCGGCAAGGACCTCAGTAAGCTGAAGTCGACCGAGCTGCGCCATATGCGGCGCCGCATGCAGCTGATCTTCCAGGATCCCTACGGTTCCCTGAACCCGCGCATGCCGGTCAGCGACATCATCGGGGAAGGACTGCTGGCCCAGGGGATGAAGTCCAGCGCGGCCCGGATGAAGAAGGTCGAGGACACGCTGGAAGCCGTCGGTTTGAGGCGGGATTACACCCGGCGCTATCCGCACGAGTTCTCCGGCGGCCAGCGCCAGCGCATCGGAATCGCTCGAGCGCTTGCCCTCGATCCGGAGTTCATCGTCTGCGACGAGGCGGTGTCGGCCCTCGACGTATCGATCCAGTCGCAGATCCTCAACCTTCTGCTGGACCTCCGGCGGGAATTCGACCTGACGTACCTGTTCATCGCCCACAACCTCTCGGTCATCGAGTACGTGAGCGATCGGATCGGCGTCATGTATCTCGGCAAGATGGCGGAGGTCGCCACCGCGGACCAGCTCTTCAAAGGCCCGCGCCACCCTTATAGCGTCGCCCTGCTGTCGGCCATTCCCGACCCGGACCCGCGCGTCCGCAAGAAGCGCCTCGTGCTGCGTGGCGACGTTCCGTCCCCGGCAAACCCGCCGTCGGGCTGTCGCTTCCATACGCGCTGCTGGCTGCGAGAGAAGCTCGGAAACCCGGAGCAATGCGCGACCGTCGATCCGCCGCTGCGCGACATGGGCGGGGGTCAGATGTCTGCTTGCCACTTTGCCGAGCAGGTCTCGGACCAGGCAGCTCAAGAGGCGGCCTCGCGGCAGTCTGTAGTAGAGACGGCGGTCGCCGCGGCCGATTGAATCTGGCTCCGAGCTATTTGCCGTCGAGTGACCAACTTGGCCGAGCGTCTTGGCCCGGTCTGGTGTACGGTGAGAAGCGCGTCACGACGCCCTAAGCCCAGGGCGGTTTTCTCGCTGCCGGAACTGACACCCAAGAGCGTCTCAGGCGCGACTGCAGCCGGTCCCGGCATCTATGTCAGGAGGATGGGAGTAGAGATGAAGCGTTTTGGCATCGTCTTGGCCGTGGTGGCCCTGATTGCCACGGCCTGTAGCAGCACCACGAGTACACCGACTACCGGACCGAGCACGGCGGGCCCGTCGACCGTCGTTCCGGCCACCAACGCCCCGACCCCGACGCCCGGAGCGACGGCGGTCAACGGCGGCAACATGATCGTCGCCCTTGACGGCGACATGGTCTTCGCTGACCCCTCGCTTGTCAGCGACGGCAACTCGCTCTACGTGGCGGCCCAGGTCGTCCAGAACCTGGTCCAGCTCCAGCCCGGAACGATTAGCACCGTGATCCCTGTACTGGCTGCGGCGCTGCCCACCGTCAGCTCGGACGGCCTGACTTACACGTTCAAGCTGCGGACCGGTATCAAGTTCCACGACGGCACGGACTTCAATGCGGACGCCGTCGTGTACAACTACAACCGCTGGCAGGCCTACGGTAAGGGCGACCTCCAGGACAACGCCTACTACTACGGCGCCGTCTTCGGTGGCTTCGGCACCGCCTCCAACATCGCGTCTGTGACGGCCTCGGACGCCAGCACCGTTGTCTTCAAGCTGAAGACCCCGCAGTCCAACTTCCTGCTTGCCTCGACGCTGGCCGTCTTCGCCATCCAGAGCCCGACCGCGCTCAAGGCCGCCAAGGCCGACACCACGCCCCTCAAGGACAACAAGTACGCCCAGGGCCTGCTTCCGCAAGGCCAAGACATGGTCGGCACCGGCCCCTTCATGTTCAAGGAATGGGTTGCCGGTGATCACATAACTGTCGTCAAGAACCCGAACTACTGGGACACCGCCAACGCGGCTCACCTTGACCAGATTACGTTCAAGGGAATCGGTGACTCCACCGCCAAGCTGCAGGATCTGCAGTCCGGCGGCGTAGACGCCGCTTTCTCGATCTCGCCCCTGGACGTCACCACGGCCAAGAGTTCGGGTCTGACCATCATCGACCGCGGTGCGTCCTGCAACCAGCTGAACCTCGACATCAACCAGAGCGTCGGCGGCACGCCGACCATCTACGCCAACAAGAGCGTCCGCCTGGCCATCGCAGAGGCGGTAAACAAGCAGAGCTACGTTGACGCGTTCTACTCGGGCCTTGGCAAGGTCCCGACCGGCTTCATGCCACCGGCCACGACCGGCTTCAAGGCCGAGACGCTGCCGACCTACGATGCCACGAAGGCCAAGACCGACCTGCAGGCTGCAGGCCTGACTGCCGCCCAGCTCAACATCGTTCTCGAGTACCCCTCCAACGTCGTGCGCCCGTACATGCCCGATCCCAAGGGCATTGCTCAGGCGATCGCTCAGGATCTCCAGGCAATCGGCTTCACGGTTACCCTCAAGAGCGAGGACTGGCACGGCGGCTACGTGAGTGATGCCACCGGTGGCAAGTTCTCGCTGTACCTGTTCGGCTGGACCTGCGACTGGGCCGGTGCCGACAACTTCCTCTACACCGCTTGGTTCGGCTACCAGGGTGGCAAGCCCAACCTGCAGTTCGGCTGGAAGAACGACGCGGCCAACGCGCTGATGCTCAAGGCTCTCGCGGAGCCGACCGTCGACGCGGCCAACGCCGACTGGGGTCAGGTCCAGGATCTCCTGGCGGCCGACATGCCGGCAGTTCCGATCGTTAACTCCACACCACCAGGCGCCTTGACCGCCAAGGTGCACGGCTTCGTAGGTGCCAGCAACGGGATCGAGTACTTCAACACCGTCTGGCTATCCAAGTAGCGCCCAGAGCCGGCGGCGAGGCCGCTCGGCAAGGCAGTAGGATCTCGTGAAACAATGCCCCCTGGGGTCACCAAGACCCCGGGGGGCTACTATCAGCGGAGGGATCTCCTCACAGCGTGGCAAGGTTCATCGTCCGGCGGTTGCTCGTGGCAATCCCGGTCCTGTTCGGCTTATCTGTGATCCTCTTTCTGTTCCTGCGCCTCCTTCCCGGCGGGGGACCGGCGGAGGCCATCCTTGGGCAGCACGCCACGCCGGAGCTCGTCGCCCAGATCAGCGCGACCGAGGGGTTCGATAAGCCCCTCTACACGCAGTACCTGACCTACCTCGCGCGGCTGCTCCAGGGCGACATGGGGTCCAGCTTCATCGATGGCCGCCAGGTGGCGGACACTTTCCTCATCCGCTTTCCGGGCACGATCGAGCTGACGATCGGCGCGATGATCTTCGCGGTCGGTCTGGGCATCCCCCTGGGCCGGCTGGCCGCCCGACATCCGAATAGCTGGATCGACGGTGTCGTGACCGTGATCTCACTCTTCGGAATCTCCATCCCCGTATTCGTCCTGGGCTACACCCTGGTCTTCTTCTTCGGCGTCCAGCTCCACTGGCTGCCGGCATTCGGCCAGATCGATCCGCGCCTCGACGTGCCCCCGGTGACCCACTTTGCGATCATCGACGCCATACTGGCCGGCCACTGGTACGTCATCGACGCGGTGTCCCACCTCATCCTGCCATCGATCGCGCTCGGCTCGATCCCGCTGGCCGTGTTCACCAGGATCACGCGTGCCTCGGTCATCGACGTCAGCAACGAAGACTACGTCCGGACCGCCAGGGCCAAGGGCTTGACCGACCGCCGCGTAAACAGCCGCCACATCATGCGGAACGCCTGGCTGCCGGTGACCACTGTGATCGGGCTCGAGACGGGAGCGCTCCTTGCCGGCGCCGTGCTGACCGAAACGGTGTTCACGTGGAACGGCGTGGGCTCCTGGGTGGTCAGCTCCATCCAGAACCACGATTTCATCGTCGTCCAGTCTCTGGTTCTGATCTTCGCGGTGATCTTCATGACCGTGAACCTGATCGTGGACGTGGGCTACGCATTCCTGAACCCGCGGATCAGGTACGGCTGAGATGACGTTCCCTACCGCAGTAGCGATCCCCTCTACCGCGCGGGCCAGCCGCGGCCTGTGGCGCGACGCCCTCCGGCGCCTGATGCGCAACGGGCCGGCCATCGTGGGGATGGTCTTCATCGCGATCTTCGTGATCGGCGCGATCCTTGCGCCCTACATCTCGCCCTACGACCCGACGATAGGTGTTCTGGCGGACGGCCGCCAGGGCCCGAGCGCAGCCCATCTGATGGGCACGGACCTGCTCGGTCGCGACGAGTTCAGCCGCGTGCTCTACGGCGCCCGGATCAGCCTCACCGTCGGCGTCATCGCCGTTCTGTTCGGGTTGATCGGCGGAACCCTCGTGGGCGCCATCGCCGGCGGGGCCGGCGGCATCGTGGACGGCGTCCTCATGCGAGTGATCGACGTCCTCCTGGCCGTGCCCGGAATTCTCCTGGCCATCGGGATCGTGGCCTGGCTGGGTCACGGCGAGATCCAGATCATGCTGGCGGTGGGCATCTCCTACTCGCCGATGTTCGCCCGCTTACTGAGAGGGAGCTTGCTTGCCCTGCGCGAGTCGGACTACGTCATCGCCGCCCGGTCGATGGGCGCCTCGCCGGTCCGCATCCTGCTGCGGCACATGCTGCCGAACGCGCTGACGCCGCTGATCGTGCAGGCCACGCTGGCCGCGGCCACGGCCATCATCGATGTTGCGGGGCTGGGCTTCCTGGGGCTTGGCCCGGGCGACCCGAGGATCGCCGAGTGGGGCGAGATGTTGACCGACTCGTCGCGCTTCCTTCAATCCGCTCCGTACCTCATCTTCTTCCCGGGCGCCGCGATCGTGATCAGCGCCGTCGGGTTCAACCTGCTGGGCGACGGGCTGCGCGAGGCGCTCGACCCGCGTCTGAAGAGGTAGCGATGCCTCTTCTGTCTGTACGCGACCTGGTTGTCCGATTCCGGACGCACGACGGCACGGTCTATGCCGTGAATGGCGTCTCGTTCGACCTGGACGAGGGGGAAACACTCGGCCTGGTCGGCGAATCCGGTTGCGGCAAGAGCGTCACGAACCTGGCAGTCATGCGCCTCTTGCCGGCTCCCGCGGGTCGGATCGAGGGCGGGCGGGTCTACTTCGAGGACGAGGACCTGATTGCGCTGGATGAATCCGAGATGCGAGATCTGCGGGGCAAGGAGATCGCGATGATCTTCCAGGACCCGATGACCAGCCTCAACCCCGTCCTCACAATCGAAGAGCAGATGGTCGAGACCATCAAGGCCCACAAGAAGGTCACCGCTAAAGAGGCACGCGCACGCGCGGTCGAGCTCCTGACGATGGTCGGCATCGCACAACCCGAGGGGCGTCTCCGCGATTTCCCGCACCAGTTCAGCGGCGGCATGCGGCAGCGCGTGATGATCGCGATGGCGCTCGCTCTTCAGCCCAAGCTGCTGATCGCGGACGAACCGACGACGGCGCTCGACGTCACGATCCAGGCTCAAGTTCTCGAGCTGCTCAGCAGGCTGGCCGCTGACCACGGCACGGCCGTGATCCTCATCACTCACGACCTAGGCGTCGTGGCCGGGATGACGCGCCGCATCAATGTCATGTACGCCGGTTTCGTCGTCGAGAGCGCAACTACTCCGGAGCTGTTCGCCGGGCCCTCCCACCCGTACACGGTGGGCCTGCTCCATTCGATGCCCCGCCTCGACGCCCAGCCTGGGGAGCCGCTCATACCGATCGAGGGCACCCCGCCGGACCTGCGGTTCGCTCCAACCGGCTGCCCGTTCGCGCCGCGCTGTGCCTGGCGCGTTGACCGGTGCTGGACGGAGATGCCCTCCCTGGACCCCATCGGGGCCACGACGGAAGTCATCACGACCGGTCCGGAGGCGACTCATCGATCCGCATGCTGGAACCGGCCGACGGCCGCGGAGGCCGCCGCCGGCCGACCCCTTCGAGAGGGCTTCGTCCCCGCAGCGCAGCCGGTCGAGGCAGCCCGATGACGCCGTTCATCGCTCCCGAGACCGTGCCGTCTGCGTCGATGGAGTCGATGTCCTCGACGATGCCCCGGCCATTGCTGGAGGTCGAAGACCTCCGCATGTACTTCGCGATAACGAGTGGAATCCTGCTGAGCCGCCACGTTGGGGACGTGCGGGCTGTCGACGGCCTCAGCCTCTCGATCCAGAAGGGCGAGACGGTCGGGCTCGTCGGTGAGTCCGGTTGCGGCAAGAGCACGGTTGGGCGCGCCATCCTGCGGCTCTACCGGCCCACTGCCGGTCGCGTCATCTTCGAGGGGCAGGACATCACCAAAGCGGAGGGTTCGACACTGCGAGCCGTCCGCCGCCGGATGCAGATGATCTTCCAGGATCCCTACGCCAGCCTGAACCCGCGTATGACGGCCGCGGGGATCGTCTCCGAGCCGCTGGAGATCCACGGCGTCAGCTCGGGGCGGGAGCGCGCCCAGCGTGTCCGAGATCTCCTGGCAACGGTCGGTCTGGATCCCGACTACGGCGACCGTTACCCCCACGAGTTCAGCGGCGGCCAGCGCCAGCGCATCGGCGTGGCCCGGGCCCTGGCCCTGCACCCCGACCTGATCGTCGCCGACGAGCCGATCAGCGCCCTCGACGTCTCGATCCAGGCCCAGATCATCAACCTGCTCGAGCATCTCCAGGAGGAGTTCGGGCTGACATATCTCTTCATCGCCCACGACCTCTCCGTGGTCCGTCACATAAGCGATCGCATCGCGGTGATGTATCTGGGCAAGATCGTGGAGACCGCCGGATCGCGTGACCTCTACGAGCGGCCGCTGCACCCATATGCGGTGGCGTTGCTCTCCGCGGTGCCGATACCGGACCCCGCCATCGAAGGGCGCCGCCGCCGGATCATCCTGACCGGCGACGTTCCCAACCCGTCAAATCCGCCGTCGGGATGCCGGTTCCACACTCGTTGCTGGTTGCGCGAACGCCTCGGCAACCCCGAACGATGCGTCGAGGAGGAACCGATCCTCAGGGAGATGGCCGGCCGCCACGACGTGGCCTGCCACTTCGCGGAGGAGGTGGACGGGACGGCCGAACAGGTTCAGGTCACGGGCCGGCGCGCGGGCGCCGGGGCTGCCGGGGAGGCTGGCGCACAGGGCGCCGGCACAGCGGTGTCGTCTACCTCGAGAGAGCCGGAAACCGGAGCCACCCAGGTCGTGGTGGCGCCGGAGACGCCCACCGCGCCGGAGGGTCCGGCACCACGGCGGCGCGATCGTGGCTGAAGCCCCGATGTGTCCGCCCGAATTGGCTGGCAGGGACCGGCCGGGCCCGATAAGGTTGTAGCGAGAGGAACGACGGGCTGTTGCTGGCGCGTCTGCCACGGTGGACGAGCTGCTAGAGCTGCGCCCGGCCGGTGCAGCGATCAGGAAGGACGAGGACGTGAAGCGTTGGACGTCGATGCTGGCCCTGTTGGCCCTGGCAGCAGCGGCCTGTGGCAACACCACGAGCACGACGGGACCGGTCGGTGGTCCGAAGACCGGCGGGACTCTGACGGTCGCCCTGGACTCGGACATGCAGTCCGCCGACCCGTCGTTCGTGAGCGACGCCAATTCGATTTACGTCGCAAACCAGGTCGTCGAAGGCCTCGTCGGGCTGTTGCCGGGCACGATCAGCTCGATCGTCCCTGTGCTCGCATCCGCAATGCCCACCGTCAGCTCGGATGGGCTCACCTATACCTTCAAGCTGCGATCCGGCATCAAGTTCCACGACGGTACCGACCTCAACGCCGCGGCCGTCAAGTTCAACTACGACCGCTGGAAGGCTTTCCCGAAAGGCGATCTGCAGACCCACGCGGCGTTGTATGCGGCCGCATTCGGTGGATTTGGCGACGCGTCCAACGTGGTCTCGGTCGAGGATCCTGACCCGACTACCGTCGTCTTCCACCTGCGCCACGCCCAAAGCAACTTCCTGATCAGCCAGACCGTGGCCGCATTCGGCATCCAGAGTCCGACCGCGATCCAGGACAACGACGGGAACAACGCGACGCTGAGCAAGAATGCGTACGCCATGGGTACCAACGGCCAGGGAAAGGCGATGGTCGGGACCGGGCCGTTCATGTTCAGCGACTGGAAGCCGGGGGAGCAGGTGACCCTGGTCAAGAACCCCGACTACTGGAATTCGGCCGCTCGTCCATATCTGGATGGGGTCGTCTTCAAGCCCTTCGCGGACGAGGCTTCGGAAATCTCGGCGCTCAAGTCCGGGTCTGTCGACCTGGTGGAGTCGATCGACCCGACCTCGATTCCGTCGGTCACCGGCAACGCGAGCCTGATAGTTCTTGATCGCGGCTCGTCGTGCAATGTCACGCAGCTCGGGATGAACAATGCCGATACCGTGGCCGGCCAGGCGAATATCCTCGGCAACACGGGTGTGCGCTTTGCGATCGCGGCGGCGGTGAACAAGCCGGCATACGTCGCCGCCCTCTACGCGGGTGAGGCCGGAGTGGCCGACAACTGGCTCCCACCCGACGCCCAGTACTACAAGCGCGAGTATTTGCCGACGTACAACGTTACGGGATCGAGAGGATACCTGGCCCAGGCCGGGGTTCCGACGAGCGGCCTGAGCGTGGATCTGTGGTATCCGACCGGGGCGCCCACTTCCGTGCTGCCCGACGCCAAGGGCCTGGCTCAGGCCGTTGCGCAGGACCTTGGGTCCGCCGGCTTCACGGTCAACCTCAAGACCGAGGCATACTCGCCGAACTATCTGGCCGATGAAACCGCCGGCAAGCTGCCGATGTGGCTACAGAGCCAGACCTGTCGCTGGGCAGGCCCGGACGACTTCCTGTATTCCGCCTTCTTCCACTACGCCAACGGCGTGGCCTCGCCGATGTTCAGCTATACCAACGACAACCTGAACACCACGATGACGAAGGCTCTCGTGGACCTTGATGCCGCAACCGCGAGGACGGATTGGCAGAAGGCCCAGGATCTGATTGCCGCCGACATGCCGACGGTTCCGCTCGTGAACGCCAAGCTGGCGGCGGGAGCGGGCAACTACGTGATGGGGTTCGTCGGAGCCGGAAACCAAGCGGAGATCCTCTCTTCGGTCTGGTTGAACAAGTAGGGGTCTTCCGCGAGACTCAATGAGGCGGGCCGTCGCGTGGACGCGCGCAGCTCCAGGCCTCGAGCGGCGTCGTCCCGGCCGGTCCAAGGGCTAGACTTCATTCATGCAGCCGCTTCGAATCGCCCTCGCCCAAATGGCCCCTCGTTTGGGGGTTCTGGCCGACAATCTGGAACGGCACCACGGGACGCTGGCCGAGGCAAGGGCGGGTGGCGCGGGACTCGTCGTCTTCCCGGAGCTCGGGCTGACCGGCTACCAGCTGCAGGATCTCGCGGCCGAGGTGGCCATGAAGGCCGACGATCCGCGCCTGATCGAGCTCGCGGCGGCGTCCGCCGGCATGTCGGCCGTCGTTTCGTTCGTCGAGGCGTCATCCGACCACCGGCTCTTTATCAGCGCGGCGCTCCTCGAGGAAGGTGAGGTCCGATTCGTCCATCGCAAGCTCTTCCTGCCGACCTACGGGCTCTTCGACGAGCGGCGCTTCTTCGCCGCCGGAGACCGGCTCCGGGCCGTCGGGTCGCGGACTGGCGTGCGCCTCGGCATCGCCGTGTGCGAGGACTTCTGGCACCTCGCTGTTCCCGAGACGCTGGCCCTCGATGGCGCGCAGATCCTGATCAACGTCTCCTCCTCGCCGGGGAGGGATCTCGCGGCCATCCATGAAGTGGGTTTGGGCACAGCCGCCTCGTGGCGCACGCTGATGCGAACCTATGCGCAGCTCACGACCAGCTTCGTGGTGTTCTGCAATCGCGTCGGCCTCGACGAGACGGTCAGCTTCTGGGGCGGCTCCGAAGTGATCGGTCCCGGCGGCGAGCCGGTCTTCACGGCGCCACTCTTCGACGAGGGGCTCTACTTTGTGGACATCGAACTCGGCGACGTCCGCCGCGAACGCATAGGCCTGCCGCTGCTGCGCGATGAACGGCCCGAGCTTCACCTGCGTGAGCTGCGCCGCATCCTGGCGGAACGGACGGAGATGGCGATCGACGAGGCCAGCGAACCGCCCAACGTCAGGCCTGCCCGGCCGACCGGCGCGGTCTCCACTCCTGATGCCCCCGAGAAGGACTGATGGCCGGCAGCGCGGCGCCCGAGCCCGGCGGAACCGGCGACACGGCGGGTCCGCTGTTCGAGCTGCCGCCCGAGCTCGCCATCGATACCGGCGTCGCCCGGCGGGTCATGGTCGGCTTCATCCGCAACCAGCTGGCGCAGGCCGGGTTCAACCGCGCCCTGCTCGGGTTGTCGGGCGGGATCGACTCCGCCCTCGTCGCGTTTCTGGCGGCCGAAGCGGTCGGACCGGAGAACGTGCTGTGTGTGCTGATGCCGTATCGGACGTCGTCGACCGAGTCGGTGGAGCACGCCCGGTTGGTGGTCGACCGTCTCGGATGCCCGAGCGACCTCGTCGACATCAGCTCCATCGTCGACGGCTACTTCGGACGGAACGGCGAAGCGGGTGCCGGCGGGGCGACCGCGGGAGATGCGTCGCAGCTGCGGCGTGGCAACTTCATGGCCAGGGCCCGCATGTGCGTCCTCTACGACCGGTCGGTGCCGTGGGGCGGCCTGGTCGTCGGCACCGGCAACAAGACCGAGTCGCTGATCGGCTACTCGACGCTGTTCGGCGACTCGGCATCCGCCTTCAATCCGATCGGCGATCTCTACAAGAGCCAGGTGCGCCAGGTTGCCGCCGCGGTCGGCGTGCCAGAAGAGATCATCCGCAAGGCCCCGTCGGCCGACCTATGGCCCGGCCAGACGGACGAGGTCGAAGCCGGGTTCACCTACCCGGAACTCGATCGACTCCTCTTCTGGATGATCGACAAACGCCGGACCGATGAAGAGCTCCTTGCTATGGGCTTCCCTGGGGCGGCGATCGCTCGGGTCAAGCGGCTCGTCGCCGTATCTGAGTTCAAGCGCCAGGTGCCGCCGGTGGCGAAGCTTGGGCCGCGAACGACGGGCGTCGACTACCTGTACCCGCGACGCCGGCCCGGTTCCGCCCGACCATGAGCCGGGCCTCAAAGGCCGCCGGGAGTGGCGCGGCGAGTGGCCGCCTTTTCGTCGTGGCCACGCCGATCGGGAACCTCGGCGACGTCACGTTCCGGGCGGTGGAAGTGCTCAAGGCCGTGCCTCTGGTCGCGGCCGAGGACACGCGGCTCACCCGGCGCCTCTTTGCCCGATACGAGATAGGCACGCCGCTGGTGAGCTACCACGCACAGAGCAGCCCCGGCCGCGCACAGGAGTTGCTGGAGCATCTGCGGGTGGGACGCGACCTGGCGCTCGTGACGGACGCCGGCACGCCCCTGGTCAGCGATCCGGGGGCCGAGCTCACGGCAGCCTGGACCGCAGAGGGCGGCGTCGTGGTGCCGATTCCCGGCGCGTCGGCGGTACTGGCGGCCCTCGTGGCAAGCGGCCTGGCGGCGGCTCGCTGGAGTTTCGAGGGTTTCCTGCCACGGCGCGGCCGAGACCGCCGCGAGCGGCTGGCGCGGATCGGCGCCGACGAGCGGGCGTGCGTCATCTACGAGGCTCCTTCCCGCGTTCCGGCGACACTCGCCGACCTGGCGGCCGCCGCCGGCGGGCAGCGGATGGCCGCCGCGTGCCGGGAGCTGACCAAGATCCACGAGGAGGTCATCCGCGGGTCGCTCGATGAACTTGCTGCGGCGGCCTCAGCTGGTGCGATCGCGTTGCGCGGAGAGTTCGCGATCGTCATCGAAGCTATTGCGGCGGGTGGCTCTGCCGCGAAGAAGCCCGACGGCACGGAGCAGGCGTCGATGGCCGAGGGCCGCGCAAGAGTCGCCCGACTCGTGGCTTCGGGGACCCGCCGTGCCGACGCCGTGCGGGAGGTCGCCGCCGGGACGGGGCTCGATCGTCGCGAGCTGTACCGGCCGGACTGACGGCCAGTCGGGGCCAGCCAGGCGCTGCTGGCGCAGCTGCGGCGCCCACGGGGCTCGGCGGCCGATCATTGGAGATCTTCCTGGCGCCTTCTCCTGGCCGCTATACAATCCGCACAGAGGGAGGTTCGCCCAGAACCTCGTCGGTGTCTGACAAGGGAGAGCCATATGAGCGGAAAGCTCCGGACTGCGTTCTCGCTGCTTGCGGTGGCCGTCATCGTGGCCGCTTGCTCGAGCTCGGGATCCACGCCCACGCCCGCGCCAACTGCCGCGCCCACGACAGCGCCCACGACGGCCGTGGCCAGCACCGCGCCGACCACTGCGCCGACGCCCGCGCCGAGCTCCGGTCTCAAGATCGGCGTGGTCTCGGATGTGGGAACGATCAACGACAAGAACTTCAACCAGTACTCGTACGAAGGCGCGAAAGCGGCCGCGACGGCCCTCGGTGCCACGGTCCACTACGCCGTTCCGGCCGACGCCTCTGACTACACCCGGCTCATCCAGGGGTTCGTCGATCAGCAGTACAACATCATCGTCACGGTCGGCTTCAACCTGGGTGATGCCACGATCAAGGCCGCGAAGGCCAACCCCAACATCTGGTTCATCGCGGTTGACGTCGCTCCGTGCGTGGATGCGACCGGTGCCCCCGATAGCACGTTCACGTGCAAGGGCGACGCTGCCACCCTCCTGCCCAAGCTCATCGGGATCCAGTTCCAGGAGGATCAGGCGGGTTACCTGGCCGGCATCGTCGCCGCTGCCGTAAGCAAGAGCGGCACGATCGGCCAGATCGGCGGGATCAACAACAACCCGGCGGTCGTCCGCTACATGCAGGGCTTCCAGTTGGGTGCGGCGTCCTACAACCCGAACATCAAGGTCAAGAGCACCTTCTTCTCCACCGGCGACCTCGGCAAGGCCTACGCCGACCCGGCGTGGGGCCAGACCTTCGGGTCCCAGTTCATCAAGCAGGCGGTCGTTGACGTGCTCTTCCCGGTCGCGGGTGGCACCGGTAACGCGGCCCTCGATGCCTCTTGCACCGCCGGTATCCTCGCCATCGGCGTGGACGTCGACGAGTACCTGTCCTACCCGACCGCCGACAAATGCATCGTCACCTCGGCCGAGAAGCATCTCTCCAGCGCAGTAAATCAGACGATCACCGCGATCGCCGGCGGAACCGCCAAGGGCGGCATCTCGAAGTTCAACGCTGCCAATGACGGCATCGGTTACTCACCCTTCCACAACACCAGCGTCACTCTTCCCGCCGACGTTCAGGGCAAGCTGGACGCCGCCTTCGCCGCGATGAAGGCCGGCACCCTGACAACGTGCCCTGCCAAGTGCGGAACCTGGTCCAGCAAGTAGCCGAGACTCAGGCAGGCAAATAGTCATCCCGAGCGGGTCGCGCCATCATGGCGCGGCCCGCTCGCCGCATCCGGCCGGCCAGGGGCCGATCGAGGAAATCATGACCGAGCATGCCGAACGCGACAGCGCCCCTGCCCTCGAGATGCGGGGGATCACGAAGCGATATCCGGGCGTCGTGGCCAACGACCACATAGACCTCGACGTCTGCCGCGGCGAGATCCATGCCCTCCTTGGTGAGAACGGCGCGGGCAAGACCACCTTGATGAACGTTCTGTACGGCCTGGCCCGACCGGACGAAGGCACGATTCTGCTCGACGGTGAGCAGATCCAGATCGCCGGCCCTTCCGATGCCATCGCCCGCGGAATCAGCATGGTCCACCAGCATTTCATGCTGGTGCCGGTGCTCACCGTCGCCGAGAACGTGATTCTCGGCGACGAGACTATGTCGAACCCTCTGTTCGTGGATCGTCACGAGGCCAGCAAGCGGATCGCCACCCTGGCCTCACGCTTCGGCTTCGACCTCGATCCGGACGCGAGAGTGGGCTCCCTGTCGGTTGGACAGCAGCAGCGAGTCGAGATCCTCAAAGCGCTGTATCGCGACGCCAGGATCCTCGTCCTGGACGAGCCGACCGCGGTCCTGACGCCAGGTGAAACGGAGGAGATCTTCGGCCTGCTTCGCCGCCTGGCGAGCGACGGCCACTCGATCGTCTTCATCAGCCACAAGCTGTACGAAGTCCTCGAGGTTGCTGACAGGATCACCGTCATCCGGCGTGGACGCGTGATAGGCGAGAGGCGACCGGGCGAAACCACGGAGGAAGAGCTCGCCGAGCTGATGGTCGGCCGCGAAGTGGAGTTGACCGTCGACCGGGGCGAGTCGCATGCCGGCGGAGCGGTGCTGCGCGTTGAGGGGTTGCGAGTAGCCGACGATCGCCATCACGAGGTAGTGCCCGGCGCTACGTTTGAGATCAAGGCCGGTGAGATCCTGGGTGTCGCCGGCGTAGCCGGGAACGGCCAGGATGAGTTGGTTCAGGCCCTGGTGGGGTTGCGGCGGCCTCTCGGCGGCAAGGTGATGCTGGCCGGTCGGGACGTGACCGGCTTGTCGCCCCGGCGCATGAACGAGGCCGGGGTGGGCTACGTCCCGGGCGATCGTCATCGGTTCGGCCTGATTCTCGCGTTCCCGCTGTATGACAACCTGGTTCTTACCAGCTACTACCGACCGCCGTTCGCCAACGGCCCTCTGCGAAACGACTCGGCAATCCTCGAGTCCGCGTCCGCGCAGGTCGAGCGCTTCGACATCCGGACTCCATCCGCCAGGGTTTCGACGTCGACGCTTTCCGGCGGCAACCAGCAGAAGGTTGTCGTGGCGCGTGAGTTCGACCGGGACGTGAAGCTGCTGGTCCTTGACCAGCCCACCCGTGGTCTGGACGTCGGCAGCATCGAGTTCATCCACCGCCAGATCATCGCCAAGCGGGACGCCGGTACCGCCGTCTTGCTCGTATCGGCCGAGTTGGACGAGATCATGGAGATGTCCGACCGGATTACCGTCATGTACCGCGGCCGGATGGTGGCTGAGCTGGACGGGCGGACCGCGGACAAGAGCGAAGTAGGCCTCCTGATGGCCACGGGAGGCCACGAAGGGGCGGCCACCAAGAAGGAGGCGCTGGCGTGAGCGGTCCCGCGACGATCCAGCCGAGGGCGGGCCTTCCGAAGGCGATCGCCAAAGCCATTTCCGCAATGGCCCAGCCGATCGCCGAGCCGCTGGTCGCCATCGTTCTGGCGCTCCTGGTTGGAGCCGTGGGAATTACCCTCTTCAGCGGTCTCGTGGCCGGCCATTCGAACTTCGACGTTGGGCTCCCGATCGCGGCGTATCTGGCATTGCTACAGGGTGTGGCTACTCCCAACGGTCTAACGTCCACGCTGAACTACGCCACGCCGTTGATACTGGCGGGCCTGGGCGTGGGGCTCGGCTTCAAGGCGGGGTTGTTCAACATCGGCGGGCGCGGCCAGTTCCTGATGGGTACCGTCGGAGCGTTGCTGGTTGCTACGGTCGTCGGTGCGAACCAGAGTTCGTACATAACCGTCCCGCTGGCCCTTCTGGTAGGTGCGGCGTTCGGCGCCGCGGCCGGGTTCATCCCGGGTGCCCTCAAGGCCACGTCGGGGGCCCACGAAGTCGTGACCACGATCATGCTCAACTACGTCTTCGTCTTCGCGACCTACTGGGCGATTAGCGGACCGCTCGCCCTCCCAAATGCGCACCAGCCCATCTCGGCCGACGTAACCACCACGAACGCCGCCCTCCCGATCATCCTCGGGCGCGACGGCCACCTCGGTATCTTGATCGCCCTGGCCGCGGTTCCGATCATCTGGTTCCTGCTCTACAGGACGACGCTCGGGTTCGAGATCCGGGCGGCCGGCGCCAACCCCGACGCGGCCCGCTACGGCGGCATGAAGACCAATCGACTGATCGTCCTGACGATGTCGATCGCGGGCCTGATGGCCGGGTTGGCCGGAGCGACGACCCTCATGGGCGTCGTCCATCAGATCGCGCCCGGCTACGACACAACCGTCGGCTTCGACGCCATCACCGTGGCATTGCTCGGACGGTCCAACCCATTCGGCGTCATGTTCGCGGGCCTCCTCCTGGGGGCGATGCGGGCCGGCTCGCAGGCGATGCAGATCCAGGCCGGCGTTCCATCCCAGTTGGTCGACGCACTCCAGGCGATCATTCTGGTCTTCCTGGTTGTGAACGCTCTGAGGCGCTGGTTGGATCGTAGGGCCGCCAAACCGGGGTCCATGTCCGACATGGGGGTCGCAGTGGGTCGGGAAGCGGAGGGCGTGGTATGAGCGGGATCATCCAGAGCCTCGATGCCCTGCCAGCCCTGGGGATCGTTTTCCAGTTCCTCGGATACGTGCTCGAGAACATCGGCTACATGTCCCAGACCACGGTCGCCGTTGCGATTCCGATCACGCTGGCGGCGTTGTGCGGAGTCATGTGCGAGCGGTCGGGTGTCGTCAACATCGGTCTGGAAGGGATCATGCTGACGGCAGCGTTCGTCGGCTGGATCGTCGGTGCCGCCGCGGTCGGGGTCATGGGCGAGGGTACGCCCATGCCCTTGTTCGGCGTGACAATGCCCCTCCTGGTCGGCCTGGTGGCGGCCATCGCGGCCGGAATGCTCGTTTCCCTGCTGCACGCCTGGATGGCCATATCGCTCCGGGTGGACCAGATCATCAGCGGCACGATCATCAACATCGGCGCTGCGGGGATCACCGGCTATGTCTACAGCCTCATCGCATCGCAGTCGCCCGTCGGCGCCGGCCAGTTTGCCGCGTACCAGGTCCCGCAGGGAGTGGTCGATCTGCCGGTGGTCGGCTGGCTGATCAACGCCGTCCTGAGTCAGGGGCCGATCGGGCTAACGACGATCGTGATCGTGATCATCCTGCAGATCATGTTGTTCCGATCTCGCTGGGGCCTCCGAACGCGCGCCACCGGTGAGCATCCGCGAGCCGCCGAGACGGTCGGCATCGACGTCATCCGACTGCGGTATCGGAATGTTGTCATGTCCGGAGCGCTGGCGGCGCTGGGCGGCGCCTGGCTGACCATGGAGCACACCAACAAGTTCGACGCCAACATGACGGCCGGACGCGGGTTCATTGGGCTCGCGGCGATGATCGTGGGCCGGTGGACGCCCTTCGGGGCTTTCGGGGCGGCCCTGATCTTCGCGTCGGCCACGGGGCTGAGCACGTCGCTGCAGATCTCGCCCCCAACGGGCGACCTGGGCGACTTGATGAGCCAGGTCCCGGGCGAGTTCTGGGAGGCGTTGCCCTACATCATCACGATCGTCATTCTGGCGGGCCTGATCGGACGGAGCATCGCCCCGGCTGCGGACGGCAAGCCGTACGAGCGCGAATCGGCGACCTAAAGTGCATCCGGCTCCGCGATCGATCGTTGCGGCCGCGCCGTAGACTGATCCGTGGCCGAGCCGTAGACCGATGTGTCGGGCTCAAACGCCCCGCAACAGAGACGGGTAGAAGTTCGCCTTGCCGGCGGAAGCCTTGCGCCGGCCCCAGTCGTCGAGGATGACCACGGCTTCGTTGGCGACCGAGATCGCCCGCTCCTCAGCGCCGTTGTCGCCGAAGGCGTTGGTGACCCGGTTCGCGACGGCGCCGAGGACGGCGCCACTTCGCATCCCGAACAGCCGGGCCAGGACGAACAGCGCCGAGCACTCCATTTCAAGGCATCCGACACCGGCCTCGCGCAGGTCGTCGACCAGGCCATCGACACCCGACTGCCAGAAACCGCCGGTCACCGGACGTGCCTGCCCGAGGTAGAAAGAGCCGACGCTGCACACGATGCCGACGTGGTAGCGATACCCGAGCCGCTCGCACGCCTCGACCAGGGCCATGTACACCTCGGGTTCGGCGAAGGCCGGGTGGTCGAGTGGCAAGTACCGGTCGGCCGTGCCGTCGCGCCGGACCGCGGCGACGGGCACGATCAGGTCGCCGGGCTGGATCTCGGCGCGAAGGGCTCCGCACGTCCCCACGCGGATGACCGTCTTGCCGCCGATCGTCGCGAACTCGTGGGCGGCGATCTCGAGACTGGGCGCTCCGACACCGCTCGATATCGCGCCGATCGGGACGCCCTTGTAGATCCCTCGAGCCGATCGGTACTCGCGGTGGAAGGCGAGCTCCTCGCCGCCATCCCAGCCGGCCATCATCTTGGTGACGCGGCCGGGGTCCCCGGGCATGAGCACGGTCGCCGGGATCTGGCCCGGGGAGAGATGCAGGTGATACTGTGCCCCAGTCTCGCTGGTTGGGGCGTCGGCACGGCGCTCGGCCGCCCCAGCTCGAGACTCGTCAGGGCCGCTGGTGTCCATCGGTGTCCTCTCCTCGCCGGCGGTGATCGGTGGTTGGCGCAGACGCTATCACTACTGGGGGAAAGGCAATTGCTCAGTGAGGTGTCTTCGATGACGGTTGCCGGGATAGAGCTCATCGACCGGGCGGAAGCCTCGACGCGATTGCGTGAGTTCGACGATCTGCTTGCTGCCGCCCTCGCGGCCCAGGGCCGCGCCCGGGTGCCGTACTCGCGGTTCCATGTGGGTGCGGCGATCCTCGGGGGCAGCGGCGCGATCTATCCCGGATGCAACGTCGAGTCGGCCTCGTACGGGGCCACGATCTGCGCCGAGCGGAGCGCCGTCGTTGGGGCGGTTGTCGGTGGCGAGACGTCGGTCCGGGTCTGCGTGGTGGTCACCCCGACCGCCGAGCCGTCGAGTCCGTGCGGGATCTGCCGCCAGCTCCTCGCCGAATTCGGCCCGGACCTCCTCGTGTTCGCCGCCTCCAGTCTGAGCGACTCCGTCTACGCCGCCCGGCTGGGCGACCTGCTGCCGCTCGCCTTCTGGGCGAAGAACCTGGACGAGGCTGCGGCGAGCGGGTCGGCGTCCGGTGGCCGCGGTCGATGACCGCGGATTTCGTCCTCGGGCGTGAGATATCGCCGGCCGAACAGCCTCCGCTGCTGGCTTTGCTGGAGCGGGCCGTCCGTGAGCGGACGAACCTCAGGCCGCTCGCAGGCCTGGTGCTCGGTTCAGGTCTTGGCGGGCTGGCCGACTCCATCGACCTCGACGTCGCCATTCCATTCGCCGAGTTGCCCGGTTGGCCCGCGGCCACGGCACCTGGGCACGCCGGTAGGCTCCTTTTCGGGCGCCTTGCCGGGGCCCCGGTCGTCGTCCAGCAGGGTCGCTTCCATCTGTACGAAGGCCATTCGGCGGGGTTCGTGGTCCAGCCGGTGCTACTGATGGCGCTGCTGGGCGTCGAGTCCGTCGTGCTCACAAACGCGGCGGGCGGCGTCAACCGGACCTACGCCGCCGGCACCCTGATGGCGATTGCCGACCACATCAATCTCACTGGGCGTTCACCCCTCACCGGTCCGAACGCGCCGGAGATCGGGCCGCGCTTCCCGGACATGACCGGCGTCTGGGACGCTGATCTGAGATCGCGTCTGCACGCCGCGGCCGATGCAGAGGGGGTGGCGCTGGCAGACGGCGTGTACGCGTGCCTTCTCGGGCCCAGCTACGAGACTCCGGCAGAAGTACGCATGGTGGACCGCCTGGGTGTCGATGCGGTCGGGATGTCCACCGCGCTCGAGGCCGTGGCTGCACACTGGGCGGGTTCGCGCGTCTGCGGCGTCTCGCTCGTGACGAATCCGGGCGCCGGGTTGTCGGGCTCGGAGCTGAGCCACGCCGAGGTGCTTGCCGCGGCCGAGGCGGCCGGCCCCGCGCTGGCCCGCGTTCTGACGCGGTTTGTCGGCGGCCTGGTTCAGGCCTAGTCCGCAACGGCTGCATCCGGCGCGGGGTCGTGCCACCCGCCCGCGAGCATCGTCTAAGGTGGGGGAGCGCGGCCGGTGGGGGTTACCGTGCCGCGCTCCGGGGAGGCATCTACACCAGGACGAGCACCTGCTCGTCGTCGCTCGAGGCGGACTCGTCGGGTAGCGCGTCGGCCACGGTCACGACGCCGACCTCGGCCGCTTCGTTGGGGGAGATGGCAGCGGGATCGCCCGCACCCGGATCACCCGCCTGGGCGGCGAGTGAGTCGGCCTCGTAGTCGCGCTTCCGGCGACCCGACAGCATCTCAACGGACGTGGCCACGACCTCCGTCTTCCAGTGGCGCGTTCCGCGGTCATCGTCCCACTGGCGGGTCTGCAGCCGGCCTTCGATGGCGACCTGCTGACCCTTGCCCAGATACTGGCCGCAGACCTGAGCCAGCCGGTCCCAAACGACGACATTGTGATATTCGGCGCGCTCTTTGCCGTTGCCGCGGAACTCGTTCGTGGCCACGGCGAAGGTGGCGACGCTCGATCCGCTGGCCAGCGATCGGAGCTCCGGATCCCGGGTCAGTCGCCCGGTCAAGAGGACCTTGTTCACGGTCCCAATCTCCTCTTCCGGCGCCGCTTCCTCACGACGCCCTCTCTTGCGGCGGGTACCGTGACCATATCCGCGCCCGATCAACCGCGGCTCATCCAAGGCTTATTCGACTGCGCATACTCAGTGATACCCGGCCGCCCTCGGAAATCGGGACACACTCGCGTCGCGGCCGGATCTGCCACTGAGGGGTCGACCATGCAGAGCCAAGCCGGCGACAGCCTGAAGGCAGGCTCGACGGTCGATCGGGGCGACCGAAGCGTCCTCGCGCTCCTGGAGATCGGAGCCGCGGCCGTTCTCATCTGGTCGTGGTTCGTGCCTTGGTACGTGATCTCGGGCCCGGGCTACTCGACCTGGATCTCCGCAGGCGGCTACTCCGTCGCGGCGCTTACGATGGCGGACCTGCTGACTCCATACGCTCCGCTCGTCGCGATCGTTGTCGCCCTCGCCGGCTTGGCCTTTCCGGCGCGTGGCGCCAAGGTCGCCATCCTGGTCGCGTTCGCGGCGGCGTTCTACGGGGCGATCCTCGAATTCCAGGAGGCCCTGTACGGCGATCAGTCCGGGTGGGTCATTCCCCCGACGCCGGCGTGGGGACTCTGGCTTTTCGCCGGGACAGCAGCCGCGGGCGTCGTGCTGGCTGTGGTGGATCTCGTACGAGGCGGCAATTCGACCTTCGTGTGGCGAGCGATCAGGCGACCGCCGATGAGGAGATACGGCCCGTGGGTGGCCTATCTCGTGATGCTCTTGATCACGTTGCCTGTGGTCTTGTTTCCGATGTTCCCGAACTGGTGGCTGTTCGTCTGGTTGGCCGCGCTGCTGGCGTTGCCGCTCTGGGCCGTCCGAGCCGGAAGGACCCGATGATCTGGTCCGAAGTCCGAGACTGTCGCAGCCGGCGCCAAGCCCGCTTGCGGCTGCACGGCTCCTGGCGCGAGGCGTCGGGCGCCAAACCTCGACGTTGACCTGATAGTCGGCGCGCTCCTTGCCGTTTCTGCGGAACTCGTTCGCGGCCGCGACAAAGGTGGCGACGCTGCTTGTGGCCTTCACAGAGGCCCCACGAAGCTGGTACCGGCATCCCTTGACAGCGCCGTTCTCGACCGCGTAGTCTTGATCATATGAGCAATCGGCCGCACATTTGAGCATGGGAGCCGGAGCGGCGATCCTCGGGCAGGACGAGCTGGGTCTGGAGACTCGGCTGATGCTCCGCGCCGCGCAGCTCTATTACCGGCTTCACCTGACCCAGGGGCAGGTCGGCGAACGGTTGGGTGTCAGCCGGTTCAAGGTCGGCCGCCTCCTGGATCGCGCCCTGCGCGAGTCGGCCGTCCGGATCGAGATCGTCCATCCCGACGTTCGTCTGGTGGAGCTCGAAGACGGCCTCGTCGGTCGGTTCGGCCTGCGCAGCGCGGTCGTCGTCGACGTGCCGCCGACCGCTTCCGCCGCGGACCAGGAGCTTCTCGCCCGCGAGCGGGTCGCCGGGGCTGCCGCCGCTCACCTGACCGCGTTGCGACCGACGGGTGCGATCGGCGTGTCGTGGGGGCGCACGATGCTCGAGGTCGCCGCGCACCTGCGCCCCGGCTGGACCGTGGCGTCGGAGATCGTGCAGCTGAACGGAGCGATGTCCCGCTCCGCCCGACCCACCCGGGCCCAAGAGGTCGTGGAGCAGTTCGGGCTCACGAGCGGGGCCGCAATCCAACTGATGCCCGCCCCTGCGATCGTCGGCTCACCCGAGCTGCGCGAAGCTCTCGAGCGAGACGCATCGGTCGGCGAGACGCTGGCCGCGGCGCGCTCTGCGCAGACCGCCGTCTTCAGCATGGGCGTTCTGGGCGCCGAGAGCGTCCATGTCGCGTCCGGCTTCATTGGCGAACCAGACCTCGCGGCGCTTGCGGACGCCGGGGCAGTGGGTGACGTCCTGGGGCGGTTCCTGTCGCTCGACGGCCACATCGCCCTGCCGTCGCTCGACCGGCGGACCATCGGGTTGCCGCTCGAAGAGCTCTGCGCCAAAGCACTGACCGTTGGGGTCGCTGCCGGACCGGGCCGCGGTCCGATCGCCCTGGCCGCCCTTCGGTCGGGCTGCGTCAACGTCATGGTGACGGACGAGGAAACGGCCGTGTGGGTGCTGAGCCATGAGTGACCAGCGCGTTCCGGCGACCCCTTCCGCGGACGAGCTCCGCGACATCGTGCGCGGCATTGTCGACGCCACGCTGGCGGGCGACGGGACGGGCGCAACTGGAAACTCGCCGGCGACAGTGGCGGCTCCCGCGACAACTCAGCCGGGTTCCGAGTGCGTGGCTATCGCCATCGGCGCCGATCACGGCGGCTCCGCGCTCAAGGACGTGATCGGGCAGATGCTGACCGAGAGCGGCTTCGCGGTCCACGACTGCGGCACCCACGGCAGCGACCCCGTGGACTACCCCGACATCGCCCATGCAGTCGCGCGCCTGGTCGCGGACGGGACCTGCAAGTGGGGAATCATCCTGGACGGCGCCGGGATCGGCTCGTGCATGGTCGCCAACAAGGTACCGGGCATCCGCGCCGCCCTGTGCCACGACCTTTCAAGCGCGCGGAACAGCCGCGAGCACAACCACGCCAACGTCCTCACACTGGGTGCTCGCTTCATCGGTGAGGGACTGGCCATCGAGATCGTGCGGGCCTGGCTCGGCACGGAATGGGCCCCCGGGCGGCACGCCGCGAGGGTCGAGAAGATCACGGCGATAGAGCGCCGCTACATGGCTGCGGCCGGTGAGGTTCGAGGATGACGGAGGCAAAGTACACCCGCGACGAGCTCGTCGAGAGGATCACCAGCCAGGTGCTGGCGTCGCTGAGCGGGCGCGGCGCCACAGGCACCCCAGGGGCCCAAAGCGGGATCTGCGCAGGGTGCGTCGGCGCATGCGCCGCCCAGTGCGCAACGAGGGTCCGCGACGTCGTGGCCGGAGGTGCCTCCCGCGTCGAGTACCACGGCCAGGCGGCCGACGTTCCTACGGACCTCGCCCGCTACATCGACCACACGCTCCTGCGCCCAGACGCCGTGGTCGCCGATATCGACAAGCTCTGCGCCGAGGCGGCCGAGTTCCGGTTCGCTGCGGTCTGCGTCAACCCCACCTGGGTGCGCCGCGCGGCCGACGACCTGCGCGACTCGGATGTCGGGGTCGCCTCGGTCGTGGGCTTCCCGTTCGGAGCCACGCCGACAGAGATCAAGGTGTTCGAGGCGCGCCGGGCGATCCGCGACGGCGCCCGCGAGATCGACATGGTCATCAATATCGGGGCGCTCAAGAGCGGGATGCAGGCCCAGGTCCGCGAGGACATCGCCCGCGTCGCCGACGCCTGCCACGAGGCCGGCACGCTTTGCAAGGTGATCATCGAGACCGGCCTACTCACCGACGAGGAGAAGGTGATCGCCTGCCGCCTGGCTCAGCAGGCCAAAGCCGACTTCGTCAAGACGTCCACCGGGTACGCCAAGGGCGGAGCGACGGTCTTCGACGTCGCGCTGATGCGTGAGACCGTCGGCCCAAAGATGGGCGTCAAGGCCTCCGGCGGCATCCGCACCGCGGAGGATGTCCAGGACATGATCGCAGCCGGGGCGACCCGGATCGGGGCTTCTGCCGGCGTCAAGATCGTCACGGGAGAGAAGGGCGCACATGGGCAATATTGACCTTCGGGCGTACGTCTTCCTGGATAGCCTCCAGGCCCAGTACGCCGCCTTCCTCGGGACTGTCGCGCAGGGATTCCTGCCGCTCGCCGGCGACGCTTCGCTGGAGATCGAGATCTCGCCCGGCATCGAGATCAACCGGCTGACCGACGTCGCGCTCAAGTCGACGACAGTCAAGCCCGGCATGCAGATCATCGAGCGCTACTACGGCATGCTCGAGATCCACTCGCCGTCGCAGGCGGAGGTCCGCGCCGCCGGCGCCGCGATCCTCGCCGACATCGGCCTGGCCGAGACCGATCGGATCAAGCCGCGAGTCCTGTCATCGCAGATCATCCGCCGGATCGACGACCACCAGGCTCAGCTCATCAACCGGACGCGTCATGGCCAGATGCTGATACCCGGCCAGACGCTCTACGTGCTGGAACTCGAACCGGCCGCTTACGCCGCTCTCGCGGCCAACGAGGCGGAGAAGGCGGCGCACATCAACATCCTCGAAGTTCGGTCCTTCGGCTCGATGGGCCGCATATACCTGGGCGGCGAGGAGCGCGACATCGACGTCGGCTGGCGCGCCGCGCTGGCGGCGATCGAGGGACTCGAAGGACGCGAAGCGAAGGCATGACAGCAACGGCATCGACCGGAAGGTCGAGCAGCCGAACGAGAAGGAGACAAGGTCGATGGCAGAAGCGCTTGGGATGATCGAAGCCCGCGGGTTCGCGGCAGTGGTCGAGGCCGCCGACGCTATGGTCAAGGCGGCCAAGGTCGAGCTGGTCAGCTACGAGAAGACCGGCGGCGGGTACGTGACCGCCGTGGTGCGCGGCGACGTCGCCGCCGTCAAGGCAGCGGTCGACGCCGGCGTCCGAAACGCCGCCAAGGTCGGCGAAGTCGTCGCCAGCCATGTGATCGCCCGGCCGCACGTCAACGTCGACCTCGTCCTGCCGCTCGGGCGGCTTGCCGAGGCCAAGGCCGAGGCCGGCCAGAAGTAGAGGCGAGTGGCGGCGCGCCGGCTTAACACCGGCGCGCGCGCCTTGATGCAGGCGGTGACGAGATGCTCCTTGGACGGGTAACCGGAACCGTGGTCGCGAGTCGCAAAGAACCGCTGATGGAGGGCTGGAAGCTCCTCGTCGTGCGCCAGCTCGATGCCCAGAACCGGGAAGCTGGAGGCTACGTCGTGGCCGCTGACACGGTCGGCGCGGGTGTCGGCGAGGTCGTCCTCTACGCCACCGGCAGCTCCGCCCGCCAGACGGAGATGACGCGCGACCGGCCGTGCGACGCCGTGATCATGGCCATCGTGGACACGTGGGAAATAGGCGGGACGGAGGTATACCGCAAGTAGCGGGCGAACACGATGAGCGAGCTCGACGAACGCGAAATCACCGAGATCATCGAGCGCGTCCGCCGCCGCGTGGCGACGGCCGGTGACGCGCGGCCCGGCGAAGGGCTGCGAGCCGAGGCCGAGCTGGCGACCGCCGCGGCCGCGGAGCTGGGCGACGGCATCCACGCCACGATCGACGATGCCGTTGCCGCAGCCACGCGAGCGTTCGGTGAGTTCCAGGTGCAGGGCCTGGCCGGCCGCAAGGTCATCATCGACGCCGTGCGTCGCTCGATGCTCGACCACTCGGAGCAGCTGGCCCGCATGGCCCACCAGGAAACGCACCTCGGGCGCGTCGAGGACAAGGTCGTCAAGAACCGCCTGGTGGCCTCCAAGGCGCCAGGGCCAGAGGACCTCGAGGTCCAGGCCGTCACGGGCGATGCGGGGATGATGGTCACCGAGTTCGCCCCGTTCGGCGTCGTGGCGGCCATCACGCCGGTCACGAACCCCACCTCGACGATCATCAACAACACGATCAGCATCGTCTCGGCCGGCAACGCCGTCGTCTTCAACGCCCACCCGAGCGCGCGGCGATGCTCGGCGGAAACGGTGCGGCTCATCAACCGGGCCGTCGTCGGTGCCGGAGGGCCGCCAAACCTCGTGTCGGCCGCCGCGAACCCGACGATCGAAACCGCACGCGCCTTGATGTTGCACCCCAGTGTCCGCGTGCTGCTCGTGACGGGCGGGCCGGCGGTCGTCCGCGAGGCGCTCAAGTCCGACAAGCGAGCGATCACTGCCGGTCCCGGCAACCCGCCCGCGGTCGTCGACGGAACCGCCGACATAGAGCGAGCGGGCCGCGACATAGTCCGCGGCGCCTCGTTCGACAACAACATCGTCTGCATCGACGAGAAGCTCGTGCTCGTCGTGGATACCGTCGCCGACCGGCTGATCCGGTCTATGACCCAGAACGGCGCCTACCTGCTGAAGGAGCACGAGCTACGCCGGCTCGAGCGAGTTGTCTTCAGGGAGCTCGGCCAGCCCGGGAAGCCAGGCGTCATGAACCCGGCCTGGATCGGCCAGGACGCTGCCAGGATGCTGGCTGAGATCGGCGTCCAGGTCGAGCCGACGCCGCGACTCCTGATTGCGGACGTGCCGCGCGACCACAGCCTGGTCTGGACCGAGCAGATGATGCCGCTCCTCCCGGTCGTGCGGGTCGGGACCGTCGAGCAGGCGATCGATCTGGCGGTGCGCGCCGAGCACGGTTTCCGCCACACGGCGTCCATCCACTCCACAAACGTCGACACCATCACAAGGATGGCCCGCGCCATGAACTGCAGCATCTTCGTGACCAACGGGCCCAACTTCGCGGGCCTGGGCGAGGGCGGTGAGGGCTTCACCTCGTTCTCGATCGCCAGCCCGTCCGGCGATGGCTTGACCCGGCCGCGGACTTTCTCGCGCGAGCGGCGGATCACCGTCGTCGGCGCGCTGCGGATCGTCTGACGATGACAACCAGCCTCGGCATCGAACCGGCCCTCGCACTTATCGAGCTCGACTCGATCGCGGCCGGCATCGCCGCCGGCGACGCCATGGCGAAGCGCGCCCCAATCGATGTCCTGCGGGCCGGCACGGTGCACCCCGGGAAGTACCTGGTTCTCATCGGAGGCACGGTCGGAGACGTCGAAGAGTCGTTGGCGGCGGGCCGCGAGGCCGGCGCGTCGGCCATCGTCGACGTCGTCTTCCTGCCGAATGCCCACCCGGAGTTGATCGCCGCTATCGGCGGCTCGTGCCGAGAGGCCGCGGGCGAGGCCCTCGGCGTCATCGAGACCGCCACCGTCGCCGCGATCATCGAGGCCGCCGACGCCGGGCTCAAGGGCGCGCGGGTCCGTCTCGTCGAGCTGCGCCTGGCCGACGACCTCGGCGGCAAGGCCTACCTCTTGTTCGACGGACCCGTCAGCGAGGTTGAGGCCGCGGTCGAGATCGGCGCCGGCCGAATCGTCGGGGCGCCGGGCCTGGCGTCGCGAGTGATTCCGCAGCTGCATTCGGAGATGGCCGTGAACCTGGCGGCGGACGGGCAGTTCCGTGAGCGGGTCCGGGGCGCGGGCACCGGTACCGCTGCGGCGCGGGCCCGAGCCTCGGCGCCCGCTCCACGGCGGAAGGGCCGGTAGCCGGCATGCAGCTCGCACGGGTTATCGGCACGGTCGTCGCCACCGTCAAGGCGCCCGGACTCGAGGGCGTCAAGCTCCTCGTGATCCAGCCGCTCGATCGGTCGCTCAAACCGACCGGTGGCCAGCTGGTCGCGGCCGACGCGGTCCACATGGCCGGTCCCGGCGAGCTCGTTTATTTCGTGGCTGCCCGCGAGGCCGCCCAGGCGATGCCGGACCCATTCGTCCCGGTGGACCACGCGATCGTAGGGATCGTGGACGCGGTCTCCGCGCTCGCGGGGAACGAGCAATGAAGCTGGGCCGCGTCGTGGGCACGGTCGTCTCCACGATCAACGCGCCCGACTTCGACAATCGGACGCTCCTGCTGTGCGACCTCCTCGACCCGTCCGGTCGCCCGGCCGGCGGCTATCTCATCGCGGTTGACACCGTTGGTGCCGGCGCCGGAGAGACGGTCCTGATCCTCGACGAGGGCAACTCGGCCCGCCAGGTATTGAACGCGCCGGGCGCCCCGATCCGGACGCTGGTCGTCGGGATTGTGGACGCCGTCGTGGAGGGGCCGGCGGCGGTCTAGTCGGAGCCGCCGTGGGACAGTTGCAGGCCGCTGCGGCCACCTGGGTAGGCTCGCGCGCTATGCTGCCGGTGGCGTCGTCGTCGGGGGCGGTGCCAGCGTCCCATGAGGAGGTCAGATGGCTACGAGGAGACAAGCCCTCTGCGGGCTTGGCGGTTTCATCCTTACGGGCGCCCTGGCAATCACGGTCGCGGCCTGCAGCGGGCTCGCCGGCACCACGCCGACCCCGTCCACTGCCGCGTCGCCAGCGGCTGGCTCCGGACCTCCGGGCTCGCGCGGAACCGTCGCGCCGTCAATTCCGGCGGGAACGACCCCGAGCGCGCGGCCGTCCGGCATGGCTTCGTCAGCGCCCGTACAGAGCGGGACCGTCGTGGCCTGGGGCGACGACAGCTCGGGCGAGACCGACGTTGCACCCGGACTCACCGGCGTCGTCGCCGTTGCCGCGGGCGACGACTTCAGTATGGCCCTCAAGTCTGATGGGACCGTCACCGCATGGGGCGGCGCCAACGACCCGGCGGAGACGCAGATACCCGTCTCCGCAACCAATGTCCGGGCGATCTCGGCGGGTAGCAACTTCGGCCTGGCCCTGAAGGTCGACGGCACCGTCGTCGGCTGGGGCGACAACTCCGATAGCGAGTCAACCCCGCCGGCCAGCTTGAGCAACGTAGTCGGAATCGGCGCCGCGGGTTCGCATGCGATCGCCCTCAAGTCCGACGGAACCGTCGTTGCCTGGGGCGACGACTCGAACGGCGCGACCGACGTGCCGACCGGCCTCAAGAACGTAGTTCAGGTCTCGGCCGGCTACGACTTCAGCCTGGCCCTGCTGAGCGATGGAACCGTGGTCGCCTGGGGGGACAAATACCCGACCGATGTCGCCTCCGGCGTGGTCAAGGTTCCGGCCGGCCTGAGCGGGGTGACGGCGATCTCGGCCGGCTTCGCCCACAACCTCGTCCTCAAGTCGGACGGGACGGTTGTCTCCTGGGGCGGCAACAACGACGGCGAGACGACCGTGCCGCCGGGCCTGCACGCGGTCGCCATCGCGGCCGGCGGCAACTTCAGCCTGGCTCTCAAGGCTGACGGAACCGTTGTAGTCTGGGGCGGCAACGAATCCGGCCAGGCGACCCTTCCGGCGCATCTCTCGAACGTGATCGCCATCGATGCTGGCGGCAGCCACGCGCTGGCAATCGTGGCCTCGGCGTCCTAGGAGCACGGATGAAGCAAGTCCTCAAGGTGCGGCTCGGGAATCGTGCGCCGCTGGACCTCATGATGCTCGACGAGAAGACCCTGATGGGCACCATAGACCACTCCCTGCTCAGACCCGATCTCACACGAGCCGACGTCGAGGCCGGTTGCGACCTGGCGATCGAATATGAGACGGCCACGGTATGCTGCCGGCCGGCCGACCTGCAATTCGTCGTCGGTCGGCTCCGGCGGTCGGTGGTCGGGCCCACCACCGTGGTCGGTTTCCCGCACGGCGCCAACGTGTCCGCGATCAAGGAGCGCGAGGCCATCCTGGCTGTCGATCAGGGTGCAGTCGAGCTCGACGTCGTGGTGAACATCGGGGCGCTGCGGGCAGGCGAGCTGGGTTACGTCCGAGACGAGCTGGCGGGGCTCATCTACACCGTCTCACCAACCCCGGTCAAGGTGATCCTCGAGACCGCGTATCTGACCCCGGAGCAGGTGGAAGCCGGATGTCGCGTGGCCGTCGAGGCCCGAGCGGCGTTCGTGAAGAACGGAACCGGCTTCTCGCCGCGTGGAGCGGAGCCGGGCGAGATCGCATTGATGCGGCGCGTCGTCGGCGACAGTGTGGGCGTCAAGGCCGCGCACGGAGTTCGAACCCTCGATGCAATGCTGGCGATGCTCGCCTCCGGTGCATGCCGGGTCGGGGCGACGGCTACGGCCGCCATCGCGGCGGAGTGGCGGGCTCGCGGCCCCGAGGCCGTGCGAGCCGCCCTCGCCGGTAGCCCGGCCGCTGCGGCGCCTTCGGCGGGGGAGTAGTAGCTCTCCTCGGCAGGCGTTTCGCGGGCCGCTCGATTCTGCGCCGCTCGCGTCCGGGGCTTCGGTTGAGGGTCTCCCGCCTGCTATACTCCGGACTGCCCAAGGCCGAGGCGCCATCGGGTTCCAGAGACAACATCGCCAAGGAGGCCACGTTGCCCCAGGAAGGCGTGCTGTTCGCCCCGTGAGACGAACCACCACCTTCGCTCCCTCAGGAGCCGCGGCTCCAACGGAGGGGCAGTCTACCCAGGTCCCCGGCCGGTCGGCCGAGGGCCTTTTGGTTTCCCGGGGTTACCAGATGGACGACCGCCGGGCGAGCACCGGGGGGAGGACTAGATGCCCGCCACCGTGATCGTCGGCCTGCAGTGGGGCGACGAGGGCAAAGGCAAGACCACGGACGCGCTGGCCGAGAACGTCACGGCCGTGGTCCGATACCAGGGCGGCGACAACGCCGGTCACACGATCATGCTGGGCGAGGAGGTCTTCAAGCTCCACCTCGTCCCCTCGGGTGTGCTCTACCCGCACATCGCGCCGATCATCGGCAACGGCGTCGTTGTCAATCCAGCGACCCTGATTGCCGAACTGGACATGCTCGCCAGCCGCGGCATCGAGGTGGAACGGGTCCGTGTCAGCAAGCACGCCCATGTGATCATGCCGTACCACATCGCCCTCGACGGGGCAATGGAGGCTCGACTCGCCAAGGCGGCGGTGGGGACGACGCGGCGCGGCATCGGCCCCGCGTACGCCGACCGGGCCTGGCGCATCGGCATCCGAATGGAGGATCTGCTCGACGGTCCGGCGCTGCGCAGCAAGCTCGCGCGGATCCTGCCCGAGAAGAATGCCACGCTCCAGCGCCAGCATCGCGTCGACGGCTTCGACCTCGACGAGCTCGTGACGCTGGCGACCGGATGGGGACGCCGGCTCGAGCCACATCTCGCCGACACGACGCAGCTGGTCCAGGGGATGCTTGCGCGGGGCGATCACCTTCTCTTCGAGGGCGCCCAGGGCACGCTGCTCGATCTCGACCACGGCAGCTATCCGTTCGTGACCTCGTCCAACCCGATAGCCGGCGGGGCATGCACCGGCGGCGGGATCGGGCCGCTCCAGGTCGACGAAGTGATCGGCGTCATGAAGGCGTACGCCACCCGCGTCGGGGCCGGTCCGTTCCCGACGGAGCTGACCGAAGAGATCGGCGAGGGGATCATCGATCGCGGCCGGGAGTTCGGAACCACGACCGGCCGGCGGCGCCGCGTCGGGTGGTTCGATGCCGTTCCGTTGCGCTATGCGGTCGCGGTCAACAGCGTCAGCTCGATCATGCTCAACAAGATCGACATCCTGTCCGGCCTCGAGGAAGTCTTGATCTGCATGGCCTACGAAGTCGACGGCCAGCGGGTCGACTGGTGGCCGTCGGACGCGGACGTTCTGGCCAGGGCGAAACCGATCTACGAGCACTTCCCCGGCTGGACCGAGCCGCTGCACGACTGCCGCGCGATGAGCGACCTGCCGGAGAACGCCAGGCTGTACGTCGACGCGGTCGAGCGCCTTTCCGGCGCTCCGATCTGCTTCGTCTCCGTGGGGCCGGAACGGAGCCAGACGATCGAGCGGATGCCCCGCCCGCAGCGGCCGAAGCCGCCCGTCGTCGTTCCGGGTGGTTCGGGTCCGGCGGCCGCGCCGCCCCCAGCATCGGCGAATCGATGACTCCTCGTGCGGGCAAGAGCGGAGGGGCCGCCGTGAGCGGCCCCGCCCGCCTGCTCGTGCTGGGTGGTGGCGGCCGGGAGCATGCCCTCGTCTGGAGCCTCAGCCGCGAGGCTGCGGTCGAGGCCGTCATCGTCGCCCCGGGGAGCGACGCCATCGGCCAGGAGTCGAAGGTCCGCTGCTTCCCGGAGGTGTCGGCGCTTGATCCGGCCGCGGTTGTCGACGTCGCCACCCGCGAGGATGTCGACCTGGTCGTCGTCGGGCCCGAGGCGCCGCTCGCCGCGGGTGTCGTCGACGCCCTTCTAGATGCCGGCGTGCCCACCTTCGGGCCGACCAGGGCCGCGGCCCGGATCGAATGGAGCAAGGCCTTCTGTCGCGACGTCGCCGCCGCTGCGGGCGTGCGGATGGCCCGCGGCCGCGACTTCGTGGCCATCGAGCCGGCGATGGAGTTTGCGAGGCTGCTCGCCGAGGCTCCTGCGTCGCGCGGTGTCGTGATCAAGGCAGATGGGCTGATGTCCGGCAAGGGCGTCACCGTGTGTGACGACTACCCCGCCGCAGAGGCCGCCTTGAAGACGCTCTTCGCGGCGCTGCCCTCGGGCGACCCGGCCCAACCCGTCGTCGTGATCGAGGAGCGGCTGAACGGAGCCGAGGCGAGCCTCATCGCCATGTGCGACGACCACGGGGCACTGGCGCTGCCTCCCGCCCGCGACCACAAGCGACTACTCGACGCCGACCGGGGTCCCAACACGGGCGGCATGGGCGCCTACAGCCCCGTGCCCGATTTGCCGGAAAGCCTGTGCGCCACTCTCGTCGACGTGATCCACCTGCCGATCCTGGCCGAGCTGGCCCGGCGCGGCGCGCCGTTCCGCGGCGCCCTCTACGCCGGGCTGATGGTCACGCCGGAAGGCCCCGTCTTGATCGAATGCAACGCCCGGTTCGGGGATCCGGAGATCCAGGCCCTCCTGCCTCGACTCGCCGTCCCGCTGGGGCCGCTCCTTTATGGCGCCGCCCAAGGGGATCTAGCCTCCGCCGCCGCGGAGCTGGGGTTGAACGGCGGGCTGCTGCCGACCACCGGTGACGCGGCCGTGGCCATCGTGCTTGCGGCCGCCGGCTACCCGGAGAGCCCCCGCAAGGGCGACGCCATCACAGGCCTCGAGGAAGCAGCAGCGGCTGGAGCCACTGTCTTTCATGCGGGTACGGTCAGAGACGTCGGAGGCGGGTTCCGCACCAACGGGGGCCGCGTTCTGGCAGTGGTCGGGTTGGGGGCCACTATTCCCGCGGCGCGAGCTTGCGCCGAGGCGGCGGCAGACCTCATCGCCTGGTCCGGCGTGCAGCGGCGCCACGACATCGCCGCGGCTCTGCCACCGGTCGATGCGGATGCAGCCGCGAGAGAGCCCGTGTCCGAGACCGCCTGGACGGGAGGTGGCGTCTCATGATTCCGCGCTATACCCTGCCCGAGATGGGCTCGATCTGGACCGACCAGGCCCACTTCGAAGGCATGCTCCGGGTCGAGATCGCGGTCGCGCGGGCCGAGGTATCGCGGGGCATGGTGCCGCTCGACGCGCTTCGGGCGATCGAGTCTCGCGCTCGGATCGACGTCGATCGCATCGCCGAGATCGAGAAGACGACCGACCACGACGTGATCGCCTTCGTCAGCCAGGTTGCCGAAACGGTCGGGGATGACGGCCGTTACCTGCACCTCGGCCTGACCAGCAGCGACGTCGTCGACACCGCACTCGCACTCCAGCTTAGGGCTGCGGGAAGCCGCCTCATCGATGATCTCGACGCGCTGGTCGAGGCGCTGGTTGTCCGCGCCCGGGCCGAGGCGAACACGGTGATGATGGGTCGAACCCATTCGGTCCACGCCGAGCCCACAACGTTGGGCATGAAGATCGCCAGCTGGGCGTTCGAGATCGCGCGCGACCGGGCACGTCTCGCCGCCGCGGTCGACGAAGCCGGAACCGGCAAGATTTCCGGTCCCGTCGGCACGTACAGCCATCTAGACCCGGACCTGGAGGAGGAGGTGCTGGCGGATCTGGGCCTGCACCGCGACCCGATCTCGACGCAGATCGTCCAGCGCGACCGCCATGCGGCGTTGATCTCCGCGATCGCCATCACCGGCGGCTCGCTGGAGAGAATCGCAACGGAGGTGCGGAACCTGCAGCACACCGAGATCGGCGAGCTGATGGAGCCGTTCCGGGCCGGTCAGAAGGGCAGCTCGGCCATGCCCCACAAGCGCAACCCGATTCTCTCCGAGCGGATCGCCGGCATGGCCCGTCTCCTGCGGGGGTACGCCTCCGCGGCCATGGAGAACCAGCCGCTGTGGCACGAACGTGACATCAGTCACTCCTCGGCGGAGCGAGTGCTGCTTCCCGACGCCACGATCCTGCTCGACTACATGCTCGTGAAGACGCGAGGTCTGGTAGAGCGCCTCGTCGTCAGGCCGGAGCGGATGCGAGAGAACATCGAGCGCGGGCTCGGTCTCCACTGCAGCAGCCGGGTCCTGCTGGCGCTGGTCGAAGAGGCGGGCATGGCGCGAGAAGAGGCGTACGCTGTCGTCCAGCGCAACTCGTTGCGGGCTGCCGACGAGCGGCGCCAGCTGCGCGAGCTGCTGGCCGCCGATCCCGAAGTGGCCGCCCAGCTATCTGACGAGGCCCTCGCCGCCTGTTTCGACGAAAGCCACTTCCTGCGTAACGTAGCTACCGCTCTTGCCCGACTCGATGAGCTGGTCCCGGCTCGGAAGGAGGCCGCCGATGTCGCCCGCTGATCCGACTGGCACCGACATGCGAGTCGCCGCTCCGCCGAGCGCAGCCCAAGGCGTCGACGAGCACACGCGACTCCCCGGCGATCCCAGAGCCACAGGTTCGAGTCGCCACGCGGATGGTTTCGTTCGGTCGGGCAAGGTGCGCGACCTCTTCGAGGTCGGCGATCGGCTGCTGCTCGTGGCCAGCGATCGGCTTTCTGCGTTCGACGTCGTGCTGCCGACGCCGATCCAGGACAAGGGTCGCGTTCTAACCGGGTTGTCGCGTTTCTGGTTCGGCCGAACCGCGGACGTCATCACCAACCATCTGCTCGCCACCGATCCGGCCAGGCTACCGGCAGATTTCGCAGACGAGGCCGGACGGGCCGAGCTGCGGGGGCGGATGATGCTCTGCCGTCGCGCCAAGGTGCTGCCTGTGGAGGTCATCGTCCGCGGCTACGTCGCCGGGTCCGGCTGGAAGGACTACCGCCAAACCGGAGCCATCTGCGGCATCGATCTGCCCGAGGGACTGCGCGAGTCGGACCGGCTCCCGGAGCCCATCTTCACCCCGTCGACCAAGGCCGAGGTCGGGCACGACGAGAATATCGACTTCGACGCCATGGCCGATCTCGTGGGCGGCGAGATGGCTGAGATGGTCCGAGACGTCGCTCTGCGGCTGTACCGCCGCGGCGCCCAGATCGCGGAAGAGGCCGGCATCCTGCTCGCGGACACGAAGTTCGAGCTGGGGACGGCCGTCGACAACGGCGAGCTGATGCTGATCGATGAGATTCTCACGCCGGACTCGAGCCGGTTCTGGGATGCATCGGACTACGAGCCGGGACGAGCCCAGGCCAGCTTCGACAAACAGTTCGTTCGCGACTGGCTCGAGACCCAGTCGTGGGGAAAGACGTATCCGGGCCCGGAGCTCCCGGCCGAGATCGTGGCCGGGACCCGGAAGCGATATGTGGAGGCGTTCGAGCGGATCACCGGAGCCAGCTTCGATCGCTACCTGAAGGAGGATGTGGTCGCCCGATGAGCGAGTTCCGGTATGCCGTCAACGTGCTGCCCAAGCCGGGCATCCTCGATCCGCAGGGACGGGCGGTTGAGCTGAGCCTGCCCCATCTCAACGTGAGCAACGTCTCGAAGGTCCGCATCGGGCGCAGGGCCGAGCTGACCGTCACGGCAGGTTCAGAGCCCGAGGCCCGTGCCGTCGTCGACGGCCTCTCCAAGGAGCTTCTGAGCAATCCGCTCATAGAGGTCTACGCGATCGAGTTGCTCGAAGGGACATCGTCCACGGTCTCGTCGAAGGTGCCGGCGCTGTGAAGGTCGGCGTCGTCACATTCCCGGGGTCGAACTCGGACGTCGACTCGCTCAACGCGCTGGCGGTCGCCGGCGTCGAGCCTGTCACGCTCTGGCATGAGTCGCCCGACCTGTCCGGCGTCTCAGCGGTCATCCTGCCCGGCGGCTTCGCCTACGGCGATTACATCCGGGCCGGAGTCATCGCCCGCTTCTCTCCGGTGATGCGCGGCGTGAAGGAATTCGCGGCTTCGGGCGGGTACGTCCTGGGGATCTGCAACGGTTTCCAGGTCCTGGCCGAGTCCGGGCTCGTCCCGGGCGCATTGCTCCGCAATCGCTCGCTGCGTTTTGCGTCGAAGATTGTGGCCATCCGGCCGGAACGGCTGGATTCGCCGTTCACGCGAGCCGCGACCGGCGCCCCGATCCACATCCCGATCGCCCACGGCGAGGGCTGCTACTACGCCGACGAGTCGACGCTGGACGGTCTCGAGCGAGACGGCCAGGTGCTGTTCCGGTACGTCCACGAGGACGGAACGCCGGCACTCGACCCGGACGACCCGGCCAACCCTAACGGCTCGCTGCGGGCAATCGCGGGCGTTTGCAACTCCGCCGGCAACGTCGCCGGCCTGATGCCGCATCCCGAGCGCATGTCGGAGGCGGTTCTCGGCACCGACGAGGGGCTGCAGCTGATCCGATCGCTGGTCGAGAGTGCGCGGGACTGGGAGGCGGCCGGGAGGCCGGCGCCCGCCGCGGCCGCCGCTGGAACCACGGCCGGGACGGCCCCTGCGGCCGTGGAGGCAGGGCGATGAGCGACGCCACGACGACTCCGCCCATGGCCGCGGCGGAGCCGCTGCACCGCCAGCTCGGCCTCACGGACGGGGAACTGGACGTCGTCCGGCAGAAGCTCGGCCGCGACCCGAACCACACCGAGCTGGCCATGTTCAGCGTGATGTGGAGCGAGCACTGCTCCTACAAGAGCTCCAAGCCGCTCATCAAGACGCTCCCGACCCGGGGCAGTGGGCTGATTGCCGGGGTAGGGGACAATGCCGGCGTGGTCCGCATCGGCGACGGGCTGGCGGTGGCCTTCAAGATCGAGAGCCACAACCACCCGTCCGCGGTCGAGCCGTACCAGGGCGCCGCGACCGGCGTCGGCGGCATCCTCCGCGACATCTTCACGATGGGCGCGCGGCCGATCGCCGTCCTCGACGCGCTCCGCTTCGGCGATCCGACGGATCCGCGGACCCGCCATCTGGTCGACGGCATCGTGCGCGGCGTGGGCGGCTACGGCAACTGCGTCGGCGTCCCGACCGTCGGCGGCGAGCTCGTCTTCGACCCGACGTACCAGGGCAACCCGCTCGTGAACGTCATGGCGATCGGGCTGTTGGAGGAGCGGATGCTGATCCTGGCCGAGGCGCCGGGTCCGGGCAACTACGTGGTCCTGTTCGGCTCCACGACCGGGCGTGACGGCATCGGCGGGGCGAGCGTTCTGGCCTCGGCGACCTTCCAGGACCAGGATCCGTCGAAGCGGCCCGCCGTCCAGGTGGGCGACCCGTTCGCCGAGAAGCTGCTGATCGAGGCCAGCCTCGAGCTGATCGACCGGCGTCTTGTCGAGGGAATCCAGGACCTAGGTGCTGCCGGCATAACATGCGCCACCTCCGAATCGGCCGACAAGGCCGGCACGGGCATCCTCCTCGATCTCGACGCGGTACCCCGGCGCGAACCCGGAATGGCGCCCTGGGAAGTGATGATCTCCGAATCCCAGGAACGCATGCTCGCCACGTGCCGTCCGGAGAACTACCCGGCTGTGCGCGAAGTCTGCGAACGCTGGGGGATTCCCATAGCCCTTGTCGGGCGCGTCACTGCCGACGGAGACATCTCCGTGATCGAGGGCGGCATTGGGTCGGACGGCGGTCCGAACCCGGGCGCGATGGAGATCGCAAGAGTGCCGGCCAAGGCCCTCACCAGCGAGGCCATCGTCCACTACCGGCTGGCCACCCCGCCGGCCCGACGCCGCCAGGCACCCGCCCCCGGCATCCCGTTGTCTGCTCAGGATGGTCTTCCGGAGCGGGGCATGGACCCGGCCGCCGTCCTGGTCGCCTTGCTCGGCAGCCCCAACCTCTCGAGCCGCCGCTGGGTCTACGAGCAGTACGACGCCTGCGTCCAGAGCAACACTGTCGAGTGGCCCGGCCACGGAGCCGCCGTGCTGCGGGTCAAAGGCACGCGGAAGGCTCTCGTGGCCACGACCGACGGAAACCAGACCGTCAGCGCCATCGACCCGCACCTGGGGGCGCAGCTCGCGGTGGCGGAGGCGACGCGCAACGTCAGCATCACCGGGGCGCGGCCGCTGGGCATCACCAACTGCCTCAACTACGGCAACCCCGAGCGCCCCGAGGCGTTCTGGCAGCTCCAGGAGGCGGTTCGGGGAATGGGGGAGGCCTGCCGTGCCCTGGGCGTCCCAGTCACCGGCGGAAACGTCTCGCTCTACAACGAGTATCCGGGCGGGGCGATCTCACCGACGCCGGAGATCGGAGTCGTCGGACTGATCGAGGACATCTCGCTCCTTGTCCGGCCCCCCTTCACAGCCGAAGGCGACAGCGTCGTCCTGATCGGGCAGAGCAACCCGGGCATGGCCGGCTCCGCCTACGCGGCGCTGGCCGGCGTCTCGTCCGAAGACGCACCTCCCGGCCTCGATCTCGAACGCGAGGCCGCCCTTCAATCCTTCATTCGCGAGGCAATCGGGCGCGGCCTCGTCGCCTCGGCCCAGGACGTATCCGGGGGCGGTCTGGCGGTGGCGATCGCCGAATGCTGCATGTGGGGCGGCCTCGGTGCGAAGCTGCGCGTCGGCGTCTCCGGATCGCCGGCGATCGAGCTCTTCGGCGAGAGTCCGACGAGGCTGGTCCTATCCTGCCGCCCGCGCCACGCCCCCGCGGTCGAGCTCCTTGCCCGTCAGTTCGGGCTCCATGCCGAAACGCTCGGCACCGTCAGCGGGGACCGGCTGCGGATCGAGTTGACCGGGCAGGGCGCCACCGGCGCGGCCGAGGAGCGTGGCTCTCGCGTGGCCGACGCTCTCGACGTCTCGCTCGTGGATCTGCGCCACATCTGGGATCACGGCCTGGCTCGCGCCCTCGGGGTCGAGTCCGGCCACGAACCAGGGTCGGAGGCCGGCGAGTCGGCTCCGTCGGCCTCGCGAGCCTAGCCGTGTGCGGCATCTTCGGCGCAGTGACGCCCGGCGCGGATGCCGCGGCACTGACCGCACTGGGCGTCTTCTCACTCCAGCACCGCGGCCAGGAGTCGGCCGGCATCGCGGTCAGCGACGGCGAGCAGCTGATGCTCTACAAGGACCTCGGCCTTGTCGCTCAGGTCCTCGACGAACGGCGCCTGCCGAGTCTGCGCGGGTCGCTCGCCATCGCCCACTGCCGCTATTCCACCACGGGGTCCACGATCTGGGAGAATGCCCAGCCGACCTTCCGTATGGGCCGTGGCAAGTCGATCGCCATCGGCCACAACGGCAACCTCGTGAACACGCGCGAGCTGCTGGCGAGGCTGGAGGGCGGAAAGTCGAGGCTGCCGGCCACGACCGACACAGAGCTCCTCACAGCTCTCCTGGCGGACGATCCATCCGGCGACACGGTCGAGGCGCTCAAGAGGGTCCTGCCGACGGTCCAGGGCGCCTATTCGCTGGCGATACTCGACGAGAAGCGCGTCATCGGCGTTCGCGACCCGTACGGCTTTCGGCCGCTCGTACTGGGGCGGATCGAGCCGGCGGCCGACGACCCGGAGGGCAAGCACTCGGGTGCGTGGGTGATCAGCTCCGAATCGGCGGCGATCGAAGTCGCCGGCGGAACCGTCGTCCGGGACATCGAGCCGGGCGAGATCGTCATCCTCGAGGAGGGAAAAGAGCCGGTATCCGTCCGCTTCGCCATAGGTCACGAACAGCTCTGCGTCTTCGAGCTGATCTATTTCGGCCGGCCCGATTCATACATGCTCGGTCGGAACCTCTACGAGGCGCGGCGGCGGATGGGCGTCGCCCTTGCCAACGAGGCGCCGGTCGAGGCCGACATGGTCATGCCCGTCCCCGACACCGGCGCGCCCGCTGCAGCCGGCTTCGCCGAGGGTTCCGGTTTGCCCTACAGGGAAGGGATGGTCCGCAACCGATATTCGGGCCGGACGTTCATCCAGCCCTCGCAGGCCATGCGCCAGCGCGGCGTCACCGTCAAGCTGAGTCCGCTGCGCGAGGTCGTCGCGGGCAAGCGACTCGTCGTAGTCGACGATTCGATCGTCCGCGGCACCACCACCCGCCAGATAGTGGCCCTTCTCCGCAAGGCCGGCGCCACCGAGGTTCACCTCCGCATCAGCTCGCCGCCGATCCACCACCCGTGCTTCTACGGCATCGATACGCAGATCGAGACGGAGCTGATCGCCTCGACGCATTCTGTGGAGGAGATCCGGGAGTTCGTTGGCGCCGACTCGCTGACCTTCCTCTCGATCGGCGGGGTTCTCTCCGCCCTCGATCTGCCGTACGAGCGGTTCTGCTTCGCCTGCTTCGACGGCCGCTACCCGGTCCCGGTCCCGTACGACACGGCCCGCCACAAATTCGTCCTGGAGGACGCGGAAGGCGAGCCGGTATCCCAGGGCGAGGCCGAAGCGATCGCCACGATCCACCCCCATGAGTGACCTCGGCGGCCCGTCCGGGACAGGCGGCACCCGCGACGCGCGCGATAGGCCCGGGGGAGGCGGCACGCGAGACGCGCGCAGCACGTCCGACGCGCGTGGCACCCCCGCCGCCCCAGTTGCGAGCCCGGGCGCAAAGAGGGGTGGGGCCTGGGACGCCTACCGCCGCGCGGGCGTCGACATCGAAGCCGGCGAGCGGGCGGTCGAGTTGATGAGAGCCTCGGTCGCTGCCACGCGCCGCCCCGAGGTGATCGGCGGCCTGGGCGGCTTCGCTTCTGCGATGGCCCTGCCTGCGGGCATGCGCGAGCCGGTCCTGGTCAGCTCCACCGATGGCGTCGGCACGAAGACTGCGATCGCGATGGCTCTCGGCCGGTACGACACCGTGGGCCACGACCTGGTGGCGATGTGCGCCGACGACCTGGTCTGCGCCGGCGCCGAACCTCTCTTCTTCCTCGACTACATCGCCGTCGGTCGCCTGTACCCCGAGCGAGTGGCGGCGATGGTGGCCTCGATCGCCGACGGCTGCCGCCTGGCCGGCTGTTCGCTGATAGGCGGCGAGACGGCCGAGCATCCCGGGTTGATGGAGCCGGACGAGTTCGACATGGCCGGCTTCTGCGTCGGCGTCGCCGAACGCGATCGGCTCATCGATGGAACGGCGGCACGATCAGGTGACGCGCTTATCGGCATAGCTTCGTCGGGGCTGCACAGCAACGGCTTCTCATTGGTCCGGCGGATTCTCGCGGACGCAGAGGTACCGCTGGACGAGGGTTACGCCGAGCTCGTCGGCCGGATACTCGGCCCGGCCACGGCCCCCGAGCCAGAAACGCGGCCGCTGAGCCTGGGCGAGGTGCTTCTCACCCCCACGAGGATCTACTCCGGCGCCATCGTGCGACTGCGAGCACGGCTTGACGAGGAGGGCTACGCGCTCAACGGGGTGGCCCACATTACCGGCGGCGGGCTGCCCGGAAATCTGCCGCGTGCTCTGCCCGATGGGCTTGGTGCGCGGGTTCATCCGGCCCGCTGGCCGATGCCGTCGATCATGCCGCTCATCGGTGCGCTGGGCGGTCTTTCCCACGCCGAGCTGCGGTCGACCTTCAACGGCGGGGTCGGGATGGCCTGCGTCGTGCCGGCCGGGGCGGCGGCGATGGCGATCGCGAGCCTCGAGAGCGACGGCCTCCCCGCCTGGCACATCGGCGACGTCGTGGCGGTCGACTCGCCCGGGGCACGCTACATGGAATCCTGGGGGACCAGGGCAGGTTGAGGGCGCCCGTCGGCGCCGGACGGTACCACACGGAGGAGGAACGGCGTGGCGCATCGGATCGCGGTAGGGGTCTCTGGAACCGGCAGCAATCTGCGCGCTCTGCACGCGGCGGCGTGGCGTGGCGCGCTCGATGCCGAAATTGCACTCGTCTTCGCCGACCGCCCGTGTGAAGCCCTAGATTGGGCGGTCGAGCAGGGCATCGAGGCGCTGCTGGTACCCGCGGCGCCACACGGCGACGAGGCGGCCAGAGCCGATGAGGACCGGATCCTCGCCGAGTCGGTCTCGGCGGTCGCGCCGGATCTCGTGGTGCTGGCGGGCTATATGCGGATCGTCGGGCCGGCCATGCTCGCGGCGTTCCGTGGCAAGCTGCTCAATCTTCACCCGGCGCTCCTGCCTGCCTTTCCCGGCGCTCACGCCGTCCGCGACGCGCTTGCCGCTGGCGTGAAGGTCACCGGCGTGACCGTCCACTTCGTCGATGCCTCTCTCGACGGCGGCCCGATCGTGACACAGGACGCGGTCCCAGTTCTGGCGGGCGACACGGAAGCGGCACTGTTCGAGCGGATCCACGCGGTCGAGCATCGGCTGCTGCCGCGCGCCGTCGGCCTGGCCCTGGCGGGCGTCCTGACGATCGAACCGGACGGCCGAACCGTTCGCATCGACGCCGCCCGAGCGGCCGAGACGCTGCCCGTGCCGAAGCGAGCCCTGCTTTCGGTCTCCGACAAGACCGGGCTGGCCGAGTTCGGGGCGGGGCTGGCTCGCCTGGGCTTCGAGCTGGTTTCCACCGGAGGAACGGCGCGGGCGTTACGCGGCGCCGGTCTGCCCGTCACCGACGTCGCCGCGGTCACGGGGTTCCCGGAGATGCTCGACGGGCGCGTCAAGACGCTCCACCCGCGTATCCACGGCGGGATCCTGGCCGACCGCCGGCTGGCCTCGCATCGCGAGGAGCTGGCCGCCGCGGCGATCGATCCATTCGACCTGGTGGTGGTCAACCTGTATCCGTTTGCTGCTGCGGCTGAGAAGCCGGGTATCTCGTTCGGCGACCTGGTCGAGGAGATCGACATCGGCGGGCCGTCAATGGTCCGCGCGGCGGCGAAGAACCACGCCTCGGTCGCCGTCGTCACCTCGCCGGATCGATATGCGGCCGTGCTCCAGGAGCTGGAGATGAACGGTCGGGTGGGGGAGGGCCTGCGTTCGGCCCTGGCGGTCGAAGCCTTTCGGCATACCGGCGCATATGACGCCCGGATCGCCGCCGAGCTGCCCGGCCGGATGGCCGCTGCTGGCGTCGACCTGCCGGACGAGCCCGGTCTGCCCGGCTCGGCCGACCCGTATCCGCCGACCCTGGTCGTTGGCCTGGAGAAAGTGGAGACGCTCCGCTACGGCGAGAACCCCCACCAGCAGGCGGCGCGGTACCGGCGACCCGGGACCGGCAGGTGGGCCGGGCCGTTCGCGCTGGGCGGCTCCATCCTTCAAGGCAAGGCCCTGAGCTACAACAACGTTCTGGACGCCTCGGGCGCCGACGCGATAGCCCGTGGGCTGCGTGGCCCGGCCTGTGTCGTCGTGAAGCACACGAACCCATGCGGCGCCGCGGAGCGCGCGACCCTCGCCGAAGCGTGGCTGGCGGCGCTGGCCGGAGATCCAGTCTCCGCGTACGGTGGCGTGGTGGCACTGACACGCGAGGTCGATGCCGCCACCGCCGCGGGGCTCGCCACGATATTCCTCGAAGTGATCGTGGCTCCGTCGTATTCGCCGGAGGCGCTCGCGATTCTTGCCCGCCGAACCAACCTGCGGCTACTCGAGGATCCGGTCCTCGGGTCGAGCGAGGCGGCGCCAGCACCGGATCCGCTCGGCTCGATTCGGGTAGCCGGCGGGGGCGTGCTCGTCACTGCTCCGGACGTCCTCCCCGACGACCCGGCGAGGTGGAGGCTGGCCACCTCCCGCACCCCCTCCGAGGGCGAGATGCGCGACCTCGACCTGGCCTGGCGGCTCTGCCGCGGCGTGGTCTCTAATGCGATCGTGCTGGTCAAGGACGGGATGGAGATCGGCCTGGGATCGGGCCAGACGAGCCGTGTCGACGCCGCGCGCCAGGCCGTCGCCAAGGCGATCGCGTTCCACGGGGCCGAGGCCCTGCGTGGGGCCGCCTGCGGCTCGGACGCGTTCTATCCGTTCCCGGACGCGGTCCAGGTTTGCCTCGATGCGGGCGTGACTGCCTTCGCGCAGCCCGGCGGTTCTGTGCGCGACGCGGAGGTTCTGGAGGTTGCGGAGAAGGCCGGCGCCTCGATGCTGATCACGGGCGTTCGCCACTTCCGCCACTGAGATCGAACCGATCTTCTCGAGCTGGTCTGCCAAACGCCCTGCGGCCCAGGGTCACGCCGTGCCAATCACTTGACCGTCTTGAGGTCCTCTTCGATCGGCTCGCGGTCGTTCGGATCGGCGATCGCTTTCGCCGTGGCGCGGGCTTTGGAGAGCCAGGCGTTCTTCTCGTCCTTGTTGCCGGCCAGAGCATGCGCTCGGGCAAGCGCCTCGTAGGCGTAGGCCTCATCCCAGTTCTCACCGCCGCCGAACTCGGTCAGCAGCTCCAGGCAACGACGGGCGTGCCAGATTGCCGGTTCGGGGCGTCCAAGCACGGCGTAGACGCGCGAGCAGAGCCACTCGCCGCGGACGAGCGTAATCGAGTCGCCCGTGTTGCCCCAGTGGTAGCGCGAGGCGTGGGCCGCGTGCAGCATCTCGTCGTCCTGCTCGGGCCGTCGTTTTGGCAGGTCGAGCAGCCGCCAGACTTCGTTGAAGAGGCCCGCCGCCAGGCGGCGTTCGGTGTCTCGATCCAGATCGGGCAGCTTCGTGGGCGGCATGACGCCGCCAGTTTCGGCCAGAGGGCGGTCATGGGTCAATGATGCCTCGCCCAGCGATCGCAAGGCCCTCGTGCACCAAGGCCGCTAGACCTCGATCGACCCACCTGCGACGTTGCCGAATGTTCATCTGCCAGGCCCGCCGGCGTGTCGCCTGCTACCATCGGGCGCCATGAGCCCTCGCTTCTACGTCACCACTTCCATCGCCTATGCCAACAACCGGCCCGGGCTCCACACGCTCTACGAGGTCATCGGAGCGGACGTCCTGGCACGCTGGCACCGGATGAAGGGCGACGACACGCGATTCCTAACTGGCACCGACGAGCATTCGGTCAACATCGCCCAGCGGGCGGCTGAGCTTGGCAGGGAACCCAGAGAGTTCATCGACGAGATGGTCGGGCTCTTCCGCACGGCCGAGGACGCCCTCCTGATCAGGCCCGATCGATTCATCCGCACGACCGATCCCGATCACGTCCGCTCGGCCCAGGAGATGGTCCGGCGCGCCTACGACAACGGCGACATCTACCTCGGCACATACGAGGGCTGGTATTGCCCGGCCGAGGGGTTCAAGGCCCCGTCCGACGTGATCGAATTGCCCGAAGGCACGCGCTGCCCGAACCACCCGACGGTGCCTCTCCAGTGGCTCTCGGAGCACAACTGGTTCTTCCGGCTTTCGGCCTACCAGGAGAGGCTCGAGCGGCATTTCGAGGAGCATCCGGACTTCGCCCAGCCTGACTATCGGCGCAACGAGATGCTCGGCTTCATCCGCGGTGGCCTCGAAGATTTCTCGATAAGTCGTGCCGGCGCCACGTGGGGCATCCCGTTCCCGATCATGCCGGACGGCTCTTCGTCGCAGCGGCCCGATGGGACGTGGGATCCTGCCGCCGGCACGATCTACGTCTGGTACGACGCTTTGATCAACTACGTGACCGGCGCCGGTTTCCCCGACGACGCGGCGGCGTTCGAGCGCTGGTGGCCGGCCGACCTACATGTGATCGGCAAGGACATCGCTCGCTTCCACACGATCTACTGGCCGGCGATGCTCTGGAGTGCCGGTCTGGAGGCGCCGCGCCACGTCTGGATCCACGGCTTCCTGCTTGCCCAGGGTGAGCGGATGAGCAAGAGCCTGGGCAACTTCCTCGACCCCGTGGACGTGGTCAAGACTCTGGGAGCCGACGGCGCCCGCTACGTCGCCCTGCGAGAGGTCGCCTTCGACCGCGACACGGACGTCTCATGGGACTCCTTTGTTCGCCGCTACAACGCCGACCTCGCCAACGACTTCGGCAACCTCTTGAACCGGACCATCCCGATGGCGAACCGCTACTTCGGTGGCGAGCGGCCGTCCCCCGGGCCCGAGGCGGGAATGGCGAAGGCCTGGACGGAGACGCTGGCCACTTATCGGGGGCGGCTGGAGAGTTGCCTGTTGCACGACGCGCTATCCGTCCTGTGGGAGTTCGTCGGCGCGGCGAACCGGCTCGTCGAAGCGGAGCAGCCATGGGCGCTGGCGAAGGCGATGAAGGCGGGTGACGCGGAGGCAGGCGTCCGTCTGCGGGCGGTTCTCGGCGATCTCGTCGAAGCGTGCCGGCTGATTGCGCTGGCAGCGGCGCCCTTTATCCCGACCGCGGCGCCGCGGGCGCTGACCCAACTCGGCTACGTCTACCCATACGGCCCGGATGGCAACGGCGGTCCGGCGTTGCTCGACGAGCTGCGTTGGGGGGCCCACGCCGGCGAGGCCGGCAGCCTGGCCACGGCCGAGCCGCTCTTCCCGCGCATCGAGGCCGAGGCTGTCGCGCCAGCGGCGGGCTGAGGCCGGCCGTCCCTGCTACCGATGAGGCTCGTCGACAGCCACGCCCACCTGCAAGCGGATGCGTTCGCGGCCGACCGGGCGGCGGTCATCGACTCCACGCGAGAGGCGGGCATCGAGCGGCTGCTCGTGCCCGGCTGGGACGCAGGCTCGTCGGCGGCGGCTGTCGAGCTGGCGTCCGAACACGGTTGGATCGAAGCGGCGGTCGGCATCCACCCTCACGACGCCGCATTGGCGACCGACGGGGATTGGGAGGCCGTGGTGGAGCTTGCGGCGGACCGGCACGTCGCCGGGATAGGGGAGACCGGCCTCGACTTCGACCGCATGCACTCGCCGCCGGAAGCGCAGCTCGCAAACCTCCGACGCCACCTGCGCCTCGCCCTGGCGACGGGCAAGCCGGCGATTCTCCACTGCCGCTCCGCGGCCGGAGCGCGCGACGCCCAGGACGCGCTGATCGCCGAGCTCCGCGCCGCCGGCTTCGGGCAGGGAGCTGCCCGAGCGGCGTTCGGCGATCGCCCGGCTGCCGTCCTGCATTCGTTCTCGGGACCGGTCGACTACGCTGCGGCGGCGCTCGAGCTCGGGCTAGCCGTCTCGTTCGGCGGCCTCGTCTTCCGGCAGGGCGAAGAGTCCTCGGCCGAGGTCGCGCGGCTCGTCCCGCGTGATCGGCTGCTGATCGAGACCGACGCTCCGTACCTCGCGCCGCCCGGCGTTCCGCGCGGGTCCGTGCCCGGCTTCCCCGGCCGGCGCAACTCGCCGCAGTGGGTTCGCGTCACCGGGGAGTGGCTTGCGGAGCAGATCGGCGAGTCCCTCGATACGATTGGGCCGGGCCTCGTCGCGGCCTACGACTCAACCTTCCGGGGCCATCTACGGGCCTGAAGACCGCTTCCCACCCGCGGCGGGGCCGGATGCCATCGAGGAGACGAGCATGACGGACCGGAGCTTCCAGCGCGCCAACGACGAGTCGCGGCAGCGGCTCGCACGCCTAGTCGCCATGCTCACCCCGGCCACGCTCGAGGTCGACCTCGGCGAGGGCTGGACCGTTGCGTCGGCGCTGGCTCACACGGGGTTTTGGGACCGCTGGCAGGCTGAGCGCTGGACCGAAATGCTCGCCGGAAGATGGACCGCCGATGACGAATCGGTCATCGGCGCCGAACACCTGGCCAACTCATCCCTGCACCCGTACTGGTCCGGCGTTACAGCCGAGAACATTCCCGCCCTCGCGGTCGAAGCGGCGACAAGTCTGGATGCGCTCATCGCGAGCGCCCCGGACGCGATCGTCGACGCACTGGAGGGGACGCCGAGCGCGTATTTGCTGCATCGGCATCGCCACCGCGGCGAGCACCTCGACCAAATCGAGCGCAGCCTAGCCGCCGCGGTGCCGCTCGACCGCTCTTTCGTCGAGCGGAACGCCGAGTCTAGACGCCGCCTGGCGGGGATCCTCGGGCGACTGACGGCTGAGGATCTCGCCCGCCGAACCGCGGCAACCGATGAGGGCAGCTGGACCGTGGCCCAGGTTCTCGGCCATCTGGCGTTCTGGGATCGGTCGATGGAGACACGCTGGCTGATGGCCCAAGCCGCTGCGCCGGATGGTGGCTCGTTCGAGCCGGCCAGCATCCCGGGCGGGATGACGGAGGCCATCAACCGGCCGCTGGCCTCGCTTCTGGGGGCATGGACCGTGCGGATCGGCCTCGACATCGGGGCGGAGGCTCTCGCCGCAGCCGAATCCGTCGATGCCCTGCTGGTCTCTCTGGGCGAGAGGCTGCCGGCTGGCGTCGCGGCGACGCGGCCGCATCTGGTCAGCCGCTGGATCCACCGAGAGCCCCATCTGGCCTCGATCGAGGCGGCTCTCGCCGGCACCGGCGGCCCGGAAGGCCGTCGCTGATCCAGCCGGACGAGGGCCCCAGGTTTGGCCCCGAAGCGGGCCGCGGTGTCCCCGCGCCCCACTTCGTCGAAAATGGATGCCGCACAGCCAGAAACCGCAGTACCATCGCCGGGTCATCAGTCAACGTATTCATTTGGCTGGCCATTATTCGACGGAGGGATCATCCATGCTCACGCTCAAGGGCCGCTCCGGTCAGGGACTTGCCGAATACGCCCTCATCCTGGCTCTGATCGCAATCGCCGCGGTGCTCGCGCTCCTTTTCCTGAGCGGCACCATCCAGAGCATCCTCAGCGCCGTCGGCGCTGCGATGTAGAAGTTCTCTGATCGACGCGATGATCCTGAGTCCGACCGCCCATGCACGCGGTCAAGGACTTGCGGAATACGCTCTCATCCTGGCTCTGATCGCAGTCGTCGCCGTCAGCGCCCTGATGTTCCTCGGTGGAGGACTCAGCACCATCCTCAGCGTCATCGGCACGTCGATCTAGAACGAAGATCGAGAAACGGGCGGCCCAGGCCGCCCGTTTCCGATCCCCTGCGATCCTCTCGCTCCCGGTCAGCTCTTCTTGCGAGCCTTCCAGACTTCCTCCGTTGGCCAGCGCCGTGCCCAGACCGGGTCGACCCAGGGGTATTTGGTGGTGGCTCCCTCCGGCGCCTGGATCTCTATCAGGTCCTCGATCTCGAAGCCACTCTTCCGGAGCAGGCGGATCATCTCGCCATGCGGCAGATGGAACTCCACCGACTCGTCGCTCGGCCATTCGAAGCGGCAGGCGCCAAACTGGTCGCTCAGCAGCCGATCCGTGGGCGGCTTGTCGTCCTCGTCGGGGCAGCACAGGATGAAGAGGAAAGCGTTGCCGAGGAACCTCAGACGACCTCCCGGACGAAGCAGGCGAGCAGCCTCGGGTATCCAGAGGTAGGGGTCGGCCCAGATCGCCGCCCCGTACTCCGAGATGGCGAGGTCGAACGAGGCGTCGGGGTAGGGGACCGACTCGGCGTTCCCCAGCAGCAGCGGGAACTCGAGCTTGTGCTTGACCTGAAGAGTGCGCGCCGTTTCCAGCTGCTTCGGTGAGTTGTCGATGCCGACCGGTCTGGCCCCGCGGCGCGCGAGCCACGCCGAGACATAGGCCGTGCCGCACCCGAGCTCGATGACGTCCCGGCCCTCAACGTCGTCCAGCAGCCGTAGCTGGCTTTCGGGAATGCCCCAGATCCCCCAGTCTGGTTCATGGGCGGCCCAGTTGCGCTGGCCGCCGGCCACCCAGTCGGGCGCCCAGCGATCCCAGACGGCGCGGTTGCGCAGGACATGGTCGGGCAACTCGGCAGATGTCATCTCACTTCGCCTTTTCTGCAGGCGCCGCCGCGGCGCCGTCCGAGGCATTGGCATGGGCCTCGGCAATGACCGAGACGTTCTCTCAAGCCGTGTCGGAAATGCCCGCCTCCGAGGATACGACGCGCTCCTCCGCAGCAGCCAGGCCGCCGCAGGGAGCCCGCGCTTGACAGCCCCAACGGCCCTGGTTAGGCTGTTAGCACTCTCGATGGTAGAGTGCTAATTCGACCGAGCAGCGTCGTCGCGGCGTGACGGAGGAGCCTTCGGGTCCGTCATCGCGCACCGCGAGGGCCCGCGGGCTCGCCCGCTGAAGCGGTCGATGAGCTCGGGCAAGAGCGTCGCCCGGCCTCGGCCGGTATCGACAGGCTACGTCCAGGAGTTGCGACGGCAGGCATTCGCCGCCGTCTTCAGGAGGAAATGCGCGTTGGCAACGGCAACAGCGACCAGCAAGAAGCTGAAGCCCCTCGGCGACCGCGTCGTCATCAAGCCCACCCCTCGCGAAGACATGACCAAGAGCGGCATCGTCCTGCCGGACACGGCCAAGGAGAAGCCGATGGAGGGAGTCATCCTCGCTGCCGGACCGGGCAAGACGCTCGATGACGGCAAGCGCGAAGCGATGGACGTCAAGGTCGGCGACCGGGTCCTGTACGCAAAGTACGCCGGCACCGAGTTCAAGGTGGATGGCGAGGATCTCCTCATCGTGAGCCAGAAGGACATCCTGGCGATCGTCGAGAACTAGACGACCCCGACAGCGGCGTCGATCACCCACTCGGCCTCTGGGGCGACTCGGACGGCCGGAGTAGTGCGGAGGAACATCAGACTTGGCTAAGCAGATCGTCTTCGACGAGGCAGCTCGTCGATCCCTCAAGCGCGGCGTGGACCGCCTCGCCGAGGCCGTCAAGGTCACGATCGGCCCCAAGGGACGGAACGTCGTCCTGGACAAGAAGTTCGGCTCGCCGACGATCACCAACGACGGCGTGACCATCGCTCGCGACATCGAGCTGGAAGACCCGTTCGAGAACATGGGCGCCCAGCTTCTCAAGGAAGTCGCGACCAAGACAGACGACGTGGCCGGCGACGGCACGACGACAGCCGTGGTCTTGGGTCAGGCCATGATCAACGAGGGCATTCGCAACGTAACGGCCGGCGCGAACCCGATGCAGATCCGCATCGGTATCGAGAAGGCCGTCACTGCCGTGGTCGACGAGATCAAGAAGCAGTCGCGCCCGATCGACTCCCGCGAGGAGATCGCCGCGATCGCCACGATCTCGGCCGCCGATCCGGAGGTCGGCGAGATCATCGCCGAGGTCATGGACAAGGTCGGCAAGGACGGCGTGGTCACGGTCGAGGAAGGCCAGTCCCTCGGTCTCGAGAAGGAATACACCGAGGGCATGCAGTTCGATCGCGGCTATCTCTCGGCCTATTTCGTTACCAACGCCGATCGGATGGAGACGGTCCTCGACAACCCCAAGATCCTGATCACCGACCGCAAGATCTCGGCCGTCCCGGACATGCTGCCGGCGCTCGAGAAGGCCGTCCAGATCGGCCGCCCGGTCCTGATCATCGCCGAGGATGTCGACGGCGAGGCGCTCGCCACGCTTGTAGTGAACAAGCTCCGCGGCACCGTCTCGGTCCTGGCCGTCAAGGCTCCGGGCTTTGGCGATCGGCGCAAGGAGATGCTCCGCGACATCGCAATCCTGACCGGCGGCACCGTGATCAGCGAGGAGATCGGCCGCAAGCTCGACTCCGTGACGATCGAGGACCTCGGCGAGGCCCGACGTGTCGTCGCCACCAAGGACGACACCACCATCGTCGACGGCGCCGGCGCGCCGGAGGCCGTGAAGGCTCGGATCGCCCAGATCCGTACGCAGATCGAGGACACCACCTCCGACTACGACCGTGAGAAGCTCCAGGAGCGCCTCGCCAAGCTCGCCGGCGGCGTTGCCGTCATCAAGGTTGGCGCAGCCACAGAGGTCGAGCTCAAGGAGAAGAAGCACCGCATCGAGGACGCTCTGTCCACCGTGCGGGCCGGCATCGAGGAAGGAATGGTCGCCGGTGGCGGCGCAACCCTCCTCCACTGCCAGGCCGTCCTGGGGAAGCTCAAGCTCGGCGAGGCCGACGCCCAGGTCGGCGTAGACATCGTCCGCCGGGCGCTCGAATACCCGATCCGCCAGATCGCCGACAATGCCGGCGCTCACGGCGAAGTCGTGGTGGAGCAGGTCCGCGGCATGAAGGTCGGCTTCGGCTACGACGCCTTGAAGGGCGAGTACGGCGACATGTTCGAGAAGGGCATCGTCGACGCGGCTAAGGTGACTCGCTCCGCTCTCGAGAACGCCGCCTCGATTGCCAAAATGGTCCTGACGACGGAGACGCTCATCACGGACCTGCCCGAAAAGAAGGAGGCCGCCGGCGGCGGTCACAACCACGGCGGGGAGATGGACTTCTAGGTTCGGTTCAAGCGCACTAGAGCCGGACGGACGAGCGCAGACGGAGGCGGCAATCAGCACCGTAGCGAGCGCACCTGAATGGGCGTGAGCGAGGAGCGCATGAGCCAACGCCAGAATGCGCCGGCCGACCGGCGAGAAGAAGCCCCGGGCGAGTTTCGCCCGGGGCTTCTTTGATTACAGAGTGAGACACCACTTCGTTTGTCGGGCGCAAGTTTGACAGGTCAACCCGGCGGCCCAATCCTGATCCCGGTAGCAAGCCCAAGAGGAGGTGCACCTTGATCCGCCTGCCCAAGCCGGCACTAGCCGTGTTCGCGGGATTGGTCGTTGTCTTCGCCAGTGCGTGCGGCAGTAGCTCCGGGACGCCAGGACCGGCTGCCACCGGAGCAGGGGGCGGTACTGCGAACCCGACGAGTGTCGGTTCGGTCGCCCCGACCGTCAACGCCAATGACCCGAATTCGATCATCACGTCCGTGATCAGCGGTGGAGCGGACATCAAGTCGTTCCATATCAAGCTCGCCGTAAGCGGCACCATCAAGGCCGCGGCGCTAAAGTCTGAGGCGGGCACCTCCGGCATCCCGATCACCGGCGACGTCAAGCTGGACGGAACGGCCATCGAGGGCGACGTTGACGTTGCCAACCAGGCCGCTCACCTGACGCTCAATGTGCCGGCCATGGCGATGCTGGGCGGCGTCCCGATAACGGGCGACGTAGTCGTCGTGAACAACACTCTCTACTACAAGGTCAGCCTGCTCGGGCCGAAGTACACCAAGACCGACCTCGGCAGCCTTACCAGCTCGTTGCCGGTCCCGACGGCACTCCCGTCGCCCGGCGCGTCGGCATTGGCCGGCCTGACGGACGAGATCAACCAGCTGCGCACCCAGATGCAGCAGGCGGGCGTCACGGCGACACTGGTCGGCGTCGAACAGATCGGTGGCCAGGACGCTAACCACATCAACATCTCGGTCCCGATCGACAAGATCAACGCGGCGATCGCCGCTCAGGCGAGCCCCGGTACCAACATGAAGGTCGACTCTGCGTCGGTCGACTTCTGGGTCTACAAGTCAAACAACCGTCTTGCCCAGGTCGAGCTCAAGGGTGCGTCGTCGACACTCGGCAGCCTCGATCTCATGATCACCGTGACGAACTACGACCAGCCGGTCACAGTCGCGGCACCGGCCGCGAGCGACGTCAACCCGTAAGGGCAAGGCAAACCCTCGCCATCAAGCGGAACCCCGGGCCAATCGCCCGGGGTTCCGCCTTGTCTATCGGGGAGCTGGGCAGCGCCGTCGGTTCGCGGCGACAACATCACCCTGGGTTGCGGACCCGAAAGCGCTGGGTAGTCCTCCTTTCAGGTCGCGGCCTGCCCGGTGCGGGTAAACTGCCACAGGCCGTTGTGTGCGGCGGGCGGTTGAGCGCGTTGCGGTCGAACCGCCGGCATCTCGTGTGGAGGACTCAGGTGTCTCGTCGCAAATCGTTCGCAACCGCAGCCGCCGGCGCCCTCGCCGTGCTGACGCTCGTCGCCGCTTGCAGCGCGGCGCCCTTGACCGACGCACGGCAGATCCTTACCAAGGCGCAGACGTCCCTGGCGAACCTCCAGTCTGTCCACTTCCACATCGAGGCCGGAGGCCAGTTCATCGTCGGGGTCGTGGCGGCGTCACCTACGCCTGCGATCACTGCCACGCCCGTTCCGGCGGTCTCGGCGACGGCCTCCGCCTCGGCCTCTGCATCGGTGGGAGCTTCGGGCTCGGCGAGCGCCCACCCGTCGTCCTCGGCGTCCGCGAGCCCTTCCGCGACACCCACTCCGACCCCGACCCCAACTCCAACGCCCACCCCCACTCCTACGCCGACGCCCACGCCGTCATCCTCCGCTTCGGCGGGCCCGACCCCAACCCCCGTCTACACCTCGGTTCCAGTGCCCCTTAGCGGAACTGTTGCCGACGGCGACATCGACTTCGCGAACAAGACGGCCCATGTGACCGGCGGTCTGCCGGGCCTGCCGGGCTTCTCGGGCGAGCTGATCGTGGTCGATCCGTACGCCTACTCTCGTCCGTACGGTGCCACCAAATACGTGATGGCGGGCGACTCGGATCTGTCGATCAACCCGGCGCTGTCCAGCGGCCCGGAGTTCATCGTCACGCAGATACTCGCCGTCGCCAACGACCCGGGCCTGAGCCCCGTTCTGGTCGGGACGGAGCCTGAGCCGAGCGGTCCCTGCTATCACATCCGCGTCAGCGTGACCCAGAGCGCACTCAACTCGAAGCTGTCGAGCTCGACCGTTGTGCAGGCACTCGGCAGCGGCAAGCTCGACCTGTGGATCACCCAGGGCGATTTCGAGCTCGAGAGGCTGGAGTTCTCGACCAGCGACCCGAACGCCGGTGCAGCGGCCGTCCGGCTCGTGCTGTCGAACTGGAACAAGGTCTCACCGATCGTGCCTCCGCCGGCCAGCGAGTTCGACATCCCGGCCCTCCAGTCGGCTGGGTACTAGGCGCCGGGGCCCCAAGCCTGGATGAATTGGGGGCCCATACAATTCACCGGTGAGTCCAAGTCGAAGCCGCGGGCGGCAGGCCCGAGTTGAACATCTCCGCGAGGGCGCGGGATCGAAGCCGATAGGCGGCCGGTTGGACCTGTCGCTCGAAGCGGCCGCGACGGACGCGCATGCGTCGAGCGGCGCCGTACCCGCAGACCCAGGGATCGATCCGCCGTTCCCGCCGGAGGAACCGCCTCCACCCGAGGAGGCACCGGCTGAAGCCTTCGACGGGCCCCGGATCGAGCCCCGCGAACCTTCGCCGTTCGAGCCCGAACCGGTTGCTCTGGCGGAGAGACAGGCGGCCACCGAGGCACTGGCCACGCGGATTCTGGCGCGCTTGAATCCGGAGCAGCAACGCGCCGTCAGCACGGTGGACGGCCCCGTGCTGATACTCGCCGGCGCAGGCAGCGGGAAGACGCGGGTGCTGGCCCATCGTGTCGCCTACCTGGTGGGCGTCAGGGGCGTCCGGCCGTGGCAGATCCTGGCCGTCACCTTCACCAACAAGGCGGCCGCCGAGTTGCGGGCTCGCATAACCGGGCTGGTGGGGGAAGAGGCAGGCCGTGAGGTCGCGATGGGCACGTTTCACGCCCTGTGCGCCCGCGTGCTGCGGCGCGATGGTGGGGCGATCGGCCTCGACCGCCACTTCGTGGTCTACGACTCGGACGACCAGCAAGCGCTGATGAAGCAGATCCTGCGTGAAGACGATCTGCCGGTCACTGGCGAGTACAAGCCCAGCGCCATTCTGGGAGCCATTTCGCGGGCCAAGAACGAGATGCTAGACGCCGACTTCATCGCGGCGAACGCCCACACCCACCGCGAGCGCGAGATCGCCCGACTGTACCGGCGCTATCAGACGAGGCTGCGGGCGGCGAACGCGCTCGACTTCGACGACCTGCTGCTCGAGGCAGTGCGGCTCTTTCACGACGCGCCCGAGGTGCTCGAGCGATATCAGGGGCGCTGGCGATACCTCCACGTCGACGAGTACCAGGACACGAACCGGCCGCAGTACCTGTGGGTCAAGGCTCTCGCGTCCACCCACCACAACCTGTGCGTCGTCGGCGACGACGACCAGTCGATCTACTCGTGGCGCGGCGCCGACATCCGGAACATCCTCGACTTCGAGGGCGACTACCCGGACGCGACGGTCGTCAAGCTCGAGCAGAACTACCGCTCGACGCAGCTCATCCTCGATGCCGCACACGCCGTGGTTACCCACAACTCCTCGCGCAAGGACAAGAAGCTGTGGACCGACAACGCCGGCGGACGCCAGATCGGGCGCTTCGAGGCCTACAACGAAGAAGAGGAGGCCGAGTGGATAGCCCGCCAGATCGAGGAGCTGACCGGCGGTCGGACCTCGGTGTTGACGCGGCGGGCCGATGAGGACGCCGAGCGCTGGGAGCATGGCGACGTCGCGGTCATGTACCGGACCAACGCCCAGAGCCGCGCCATCGAGGAGGCGTTCCTGCGCTACGGGATCCGCTACCAGCTCGTGGGCGGGACGCGGTTCTATCAGCGCCGTGAGGTCAAGGATGCACTCTCCTACCTGCGTGTTCTGAGAAGCGACACGGACCAGGTCAGCTTCGAGCGGATCCTCAACGTGCCGGCCCGGGGGATCGGCGAGAAGAGCATGGAGGAGCTCCGGGTGGCCGCTGGCGGCGGCAGGAGGGTCCGACCGCCGGCGCCCGGGGCCGGGGCCGAGGCCGGGACCGGTGTTGGGGTGGCCGAACCAGGCGGCGGGGCGGCCCAGACCGAACCCGCGGTCGCCGAAGGCCTCTCGTACTGGAGCGCAATCCTGGCCGGGGCCGACGGAAGATTGGAGACCCTGGGTTCGCGGGCCCGAGGCGCACTGGGCGGCTTCGCGGCCTTGATTGCGCGACTGCGGACCCGGATCGGCGCCCTGCCGTTGCCCGAGCTGCTCGACGCCGTGGTCGAGGAATCGGGCTATCGGGCAATGCTCGCCGACGGCTCAGAAGAGGGCGAGGAACGCTGGGCGAACCTGCTCGAGCTGCGGTCCGTCACTACCCGTTACGACGACCTCACCCCCGACGACGCGCTGGACCGATTCCTCGAGGAGACAGCCCTGGTAGCCGATCAGGATTCGTACGAGGCCGGTGCCGACGCGGTCACGTTGATCACGCTCCACGCCGCAAAAGGGCTCGAGTTCCCGGTCGTCTTCATCGCCGGCCTCGAAGAGGGTGTCTTTCCCCACAGCCGCTCGCTCGACGACGAGAAGCAGCTCGAGGAGGAGCGGCGCCTCGCCTACGTCGGCATCACGAGGGCCAAGCGGCGCCTGTTCCTGTCGCACGCCGCCCGGCGTGCGACCTGGGGGAGCGGCGGCCTCTCCGTCCCGAGCCGGTTCCTATTCGAGATCCCGGCGACCCTCATGACCGGACCGCGCCTGGACCATGCGGAGGATCTCGACGACGATGTGGGCCAGGTCGATCCCGATCTCGTTTTCGGGCGCCGCCTCGGGAGCCGCTTCGGAACGCCGATACGTGCCGGCGGCGGGGCATACCGGAGCGGGAGCGGGTCGGCCGGGGCGCCTCGTATCGGGGAGCAGTTCAAGCCCACGCGCGACCTCGGAGCGCGACGCAAGGCCTACGACTCGGGAGCCCGGTCCGGGAGCCTCAACGTGCCCCGCGGACTGCCGCCACACCACGCCGCGTCCGAGCCCGGGACAACCCCGTTCCGCCCCGCCACCCCGGCGCGTCCCCGGATCCCGGGGGAGCGGCAGTTCCGCGACGGGGATCGGGTCCGGCACCCACGACTCGGAGACGGCATAGTAGTCACATCGAAGCTGACCCGGACCGACGAGGAAGTAACCGTCGCGTTCTCGAACGGCGGCGGCGTCAAGACGCTGCTGGCCAGCATCGCGAACCTGGAGCTGCTCGGATGACTACAATTCCCCCGAAGCGCGCCCTTGCGGCGGCTTTTTGGCGTAAACCGGATTGAACGAAGGCGGGAAAGTCTCGATCATGACCAAGGCGAACGTTTCACGATCAAGTCGCGCCAAGACCGGCGGCAAGGCGGCGAGCGAGCCCTGCTCTTGCTGTGGCATCGCACCCGATCCGCACGGGCGGCCCTTCTCGATCACTTACGACCTGCCCGATGTCACCTTCGAGATCGAGCCGCCGCTGCTCGATACGTGGGGCGAAGATCCCTTCTTTGCCATCAAAAACGTCGGTTTCTTCGTCCGGGTCCTGCTGCCCGTCCAGCTGACGGACGGCTTCTCGGCCGCCATCGGGACGTGGCTGGAGATCGACGCCGACGATTTCCGCAAGGCCTGGCAGAGCTGGAACTTCCCCGAGTACGCCGATCTCGTGATCGAAGGCTACGTGGCCAACGCGGTCGCGCCGTGGGGTCAGTTCCCGCACGCGCTCGTGCGCGCGGTCGTTCGAGACGTCGACCAGGTCCCATACCTGGCGTCCAGCGACGATCCTAAGATCTCCAAGATTCTGGGCGAGACCTGGCCGCATCCGGAGGTCCTGACTCCGTACGCCGACCTGCTCAGGGCAGAGCCGCCCGCAGAGGGCTGAGCAACCTTCGCGCCGTAGCGCACCGGCTGGCATGGCCCACTTGTCGACGGAGCCTCCCCGCCCGTTTCGGCGGTCTGGCTCGTCATTGTTTTTCGCAATCCGGGCGATATTGGCAGCGGGCGCCGATGCGCGTACCATCCCTTGCGCCATACGTAGCATCGGTCTGGAGGGACGGGCAGCCGCCGGGCCTGCCCAGTTCCCGGAGACGGCAGAAGTCCGTTGGCCGATATCTGGGCCTGAAGCGCGGAGCTGGATCGGAACCACCCGGAGCGAGAGTCCGGCGGCATCCAGGTCGCCGACGACCCGCGCAAGGTGCCATGAGCGCATCGAATGTCTTCGTATCGACGTATCCTCCGCGCCGGTGCGGCATCGCCACCTTCACCCGCGACCTGGCTGCCGTAACCGGCGATCGCGAGATAGCGGTCCTGCATCCACCCGACGGGCCGGATATGTATCCATTGGAGGTCAAGCATCGGATCAGGCGTGACGTCCGGGCCGACTACTTTCGTGCGGCAAGTGCCCTGAACCGGTCGGCAGCCGGCGTCGTGTCGGTTCAGCACGAGTATGGGATTTGGGGTGGAGACGACGGCGAATACGTGCTCGACTTTGTGACAGCGCTCGCCAAGCCGGTCGTCACGACACTGCACACGGTTCCGATGAACCCGTCTTCAGGCCAGCGCAGGGTGCTGATGCGCCTGATCGAGGCCAGCGCCGCGAGCGTCGTGATGTCGCGCTCTGCGTCCGAACTCCTCGCGCGTGTCTATGGCGTTGACGCGGGGATCCTCGACGTCGTGCCTCATGGAGTCCCCAACCTGCCTCTGACGGTGCCCCACACGGTCAAACCGCGTATTGGCATGGCGACCGCGCCGATGCTCCTGAGCTTCGGCTTGCTGGGGCCGGGCAAGGGTTACGAGTCCGTCATCGAGGCCATGCCCGCTGTCGTTGGAGTCGAGCCGACCGCCTACTACGTGATCCTGGGGGCCACCCATCCGGAGTTGCTCCGTTGCGAGGGCGAGGCGTACCGCCACAAGTTGATGCACCTCGCGGAGGCCTGTGGCGTGGTGGACCGCGTTCTCTTCGTGGATCGATACGTCAGTCCGTCTGAGCTCGGTACGTGGCTGACGGCTGCCGACATCTTCGTGACTCCGTACCCGAATCCAGACCAGATCGTTTCAGGCACGCTGGCGTACGCCATGGGCGCGGGCAAGGCGATCGTCTCGACTCGCTACAGTTATGCGGTGGAGATGCTTGAGGGGGCTCGCGGCAGGCTCGTGGCCTCCAATTCGGCGGCCGTCCTTGCCGACGCCCTGACCGAGCTGGTCCGCGATCGGGACCTGCGCGATCGTCTCGGGCGGCGGGCGTACGAGTTCAGCAGATCCATGGTGTGGACGGAAGTCGGGGCCCGGTACCGGCGGATCTTCGACCGCGTGCGAGCCCCGAGCCGGCATGCGCTGATCGGGGCCGCGGTAGTTGGTGCCGGTCGTGTTGGTGGATAGCGCCCGGCGATCCCGCGTCGGCCCCGCCCGACGGCCGCTGTACCCGATCTGCCGGGCCCACCTCGACGCCCTGGGCGACGACATCGGGTTGTGGCAACACGCCCGCGGCGCGGTGCCAGACAAGCGCTTCGGCTACTGCACCGACGACGTCGCCCGATCGATGGTCGTGGACGTCTTGCACTCCCGGGAGCTGACGTGGGCCGCCGTCGATGCCGGTATCGGTCGCTCGCTCACGTTTCTCGAAGGAGCCTTCGACGGTGGGTCCGGTCGCTTCCGGAATCTGCGGGCGGCCGGAGGTCGCTGGCTGGATGCCGATGCGTCGGAGGATTGCCACGCCCGAGCGCTGGTTGGGCTGGCGGCGGTCATTGGCGAGATACCCGACACGCGAACAGCCGACCGAGCCGACCGACTCTTCGAACTAGCCCTGCCGGCTGCCGAATCGTTCGGGCAACCGCGCCCGATTTCGGCCGCCTTGCTGGCCTGCGACTCTGCCATCGAGACCGGATGGCCCTCCGAGGCATATCCGACCTTTGAGCGGCTGGCGATCCGTCTCGTCGAGACGTTCGGCGGCGTCGCGACGCGGCCTGCGCTCGTATCAGCACGGGACGATCGCCTGCCCACCGCGGGAAGGGGCCAGATCGGCCAGACCGGCCAACGCCTTGTTTCGGAGTGGCCCTGGCCGGAGCCGGTCCTGACGTACGAGAACGCCCTTATGCCACATTCGCTTATCGCCGCCGGGCGACGTTTGCGTCAGGATGACCTGGTTGCGGGAGGATGTGCGATGCTCGATTGGCTGATCGAGGTTCAGACAGGTGAGGAGGGCGTATTCTCGCCCGTCGGCAACAAGGGCTGGTGGCCCCGGAATGGCCACCGGAGCCAATTCGATCAGCAGCCGATCGAGGCGGCCACGCTGTTGGCGGCGGCGGCGGCTGCATTCAACACAACGGGCCGGCCGCGTTATCTCGACGCCGCGGAAGCGGCCTATGGCTGGTTCCTCGGCGACAACGACGTGGGCGTGGCCGTCGCGGACCCTGCCCGTGGAGCCTGCCACGATGGCCTGGCGCCGGACGGAGTGAACCAGAACCAGGGTGCGGAGTCGACGCTGATGTGGCTGACGGCGGTCGAGCTGATGCGGGAGCTACGGCGCCTGATCGAGCCTCAGGCCGGCAACTCCGCTGCAGATTCCTCGACCCAGGGTGTTGCGTCGCGCCGCGGCGACCGAAGGGCCAGTCTTCACCATGGCTGACGGCAGGAGCCTCTTCGTAAGACATCCCTCCAATCCGATCCTGACGGTGGATGACGTCCCATATCCGGCCAACACGGCCTTCAACCCGGGCGCTGCGCGCGTCAACGGGGAAACTGTGCTGCTGCTGCGTGTGGAAGACCTGCGGGGCATCTCCAGTCTGCTGGTGGCTCGAAGCACCGACGGCATCACGGGTTGGCGAGTCGACGAGAAGCCGCTCCTCGCGCCCGATCCAGATCATCCCGAGGAGGTGTGGGGCTGCGAGGATCCGCGGATTGTCTTCCTGCCCGAACGAGGAGAATGGGCGATCACCTACACCGCCTACAGCAGACGTGGTCCGCTGGTTTCGCTGGCGATGACCAAAGACTTCCGTGAGGTCGAGCGTTTGGGACCGGTTATGCCGCCGGATGACAAGGATGCGGCGCTGTTCTCCCGCCGGTTCGACGGCCGATGGATCTTGGTCCACCGCCCGGCGCCTCTGCGTGGCTCTGCCCACATTTGGATCTCGTACTCGCCGGACCTGCGGCATTGGGGCGACCACGCCCTGCTCCTGGAGGCCCGCGAAGGGGCGTGGTGGGACGCCGTCAAGATAGGGCTCGGCCCGCCGCCGCTGGCAACCCCGGCCGGCTGGCTGATGATGTATCACGGTGCCCACATGACCGCCTCGGGGCCGATCTACCGCGTGGGCCTCGCCCTGCTGGACCTGGAGCATCCGGAGGTCGTGCTGCGTCGTTCCGATGAGTGGGTGCTGGCGCCGACCACGACCTACGAAGCCGTCGGCGACGTCGACAAGGTGATCTTTCCGAACGGCTGGGTGCTCGACGAGGCGGCCGATCGGCTGGCGCTCTACTACGGAGCGGGCGATTCGGTCGTTGGCCTCGCGGAGGCCAGGTTCAGCGAGGTCATGGACTACATGGGGGCGGCGCCGCTGCACCTGCATCGAAGGACATCTGACGCCGACGGCGGCTAGTCCCGACCACACGCTCCACTCCGATCGCCATGGTTGAGACGGCCGCAGCGCTCCACCATGGCGTCTCTCTAGCTCGGCGAGCCGGCTGCGCGACCCTGTCTACGCCGCCTGGACTTGACGTTCCCACGCCCACGCGTTGCCCTGCGCTGAACTCAATCTCCGACGTCGCCTCTCTGCAGGCGGACCTGTTTGAGGAGCCTCTTGAGCCGGTCGATCGTCTCCCGGTCGTCTTCGACCATCAGCATCAGCCGCAGACCGGCCTCGACCAGCGCCAGATCCTCCACGGTCAGCTCCAGGCTGACCGGCGTTTCGATCGTCTGCTTCATCGTCGTCACCTCCGAGCAGCGGCAGACGCCGTGGCTTCCAGCCTAGTCCTCCTGCAGGCGATCGCAAGAGGAGGGATCCCGCGGGCGACAGCGATACGATCTGCCCATGCCCACGGCAACGTTCAAGTTCCACGGGTCGCTCAACGACTTCCTTCCGGCAACGCGGCGCGGCGCGGCGATGGAGTACTGGTTCGCGGGCGGCCCTGCGATCAAGGACGCGATCGAGTCAATTGGCGTTCCACATCCCGAGGTGGACTCGATCCTCACGAACGGAAGACCTGTCGGCTTCCGCTACCGGCTCAGGCCTGGCGACCGAGTCGAGGTCTTCGGGCTCGAAGACCGGGCTCTTCCAGATCGCTCCGGTAGTCGTGGCCTCATTCCCATTGCGCCGCATACCCGACGTTTCGTCCTCGATGGCCATCTCGGCCGGCTGGCCCGTTACCTGCGGATGCTCGGCTTCGACGCGCTCTACGGGAACCGCGCCGGCGACGACGAGCTGGCGGAGGCGTCCGCCCGCGACGAGAGGATCCTGTTGACGCGAGACCGTGGGCTGCTGAAGCGATCGGCCGTCCGCCTGGGCTATCTGGTTCGCAACGACGACCCACGCCGCCAGCTCGACGAGGTCGTGGCCAGGTACGGGCTGGCTGACCTCGCCGCGCCGTTCAGCCGCTGCGTGCGATGCAACGGCGCCCTCGAGCATGTCGACCGCGCGGCGGTGGCCGAGCGACTGGCCGGCGAGCCCAGGACGCTTCGGTATTTCGACACCTTCGGGCGGTGCCTCGATTGCGGCGCGATCTACTGGCAGGGATCTCATTTCGACCGGATGAGCCGGTTGGTGCACCAGGTCGTGCACGACCGACCGGCCATCGTGGACAATCGACCCGGAGTCGACTCACGGATGGAGGGCGACCAATGACCGAGTCGGTGGAGCAGGCGGTTGGGCTGCCGGTGGCGGCCGAGGCGGTCGAGGCCGCCCGAGCCCTAGGCGAAGAGGGCGCCCGGAGCCGGCGCGACGAGCTCGTGCCGATCATCCGGCGTGCCAACGATCTCTACTACGTGGCCGATGCCCCCGAACTGAGCGACGCCGAATACGACCAGCTGATGCGCGAGCTCGTGGCCATCGAGAGCGCCTTTCCGGCCCTGGCCACGCCCGACTCGCCCACCCAACGCGTCGGCGCGGCTCCGGGCGGGACGTTCGGCGAGGTGGTCCATGGGAGGCCGATGCTCTCGCTCGGGAACGTCTTCGACGAGGAGGAGCTGCGCGCCTTCGACCAACGGGTCAGGCGTGGTTTGGGTTTGTCCCCTGCGCCGGCGCCCGCCACAGAATTGCGGTACGTGGCCGAGCTCAAGATCGACGGACTGGCCATATCGCTGCGCTACGAACGCGGCCGCTTCGTCCAGGGGGCGACGCGGGGCGACGGGACGACGGGCGAGGACGTCACCGCGAACCTGCGAACGATATCCGTGCTCCCGGAGCGGCTGCGGGAACCGGCCACGGTGGAGGTTCGCGGCGAGGTTTACATGCCCAAGGCCGAATTCGCCCGGATCAACGCCGAGCGCGAGGAAGCCGGTCTCGCTACCTACGCAAACCCTCGCAACAGTGGCGCGGGATCGCTGCGCCAGCAGGATCCAACCGTGACCGCCGCGCGGCGCCTCTCATCGTGGTCTTACCAGCTGATCGAGGATGGACCGGACGGCAAGCCGGCAGTCGACAGCCAGTCGGCGGCCTTAGCCCGGCTTTTGGCGCTGGGATTCCCGGTCAACCCGGATCGTCGCGAAGGGCTCGACATCGAGGGTGTGATCGGCTTCCTCAACGAATGGCGCGAGAAGCGTCACGACCTTCCGTATGAGACCGACGGGGTGGTCGTGAAGGTGGACCGATTCGACCAGCAGGAGCGACTCGGGCTGGTCGCCCGGGCTCCGCGCTGGGCGATTGCATACAAGTTCCCCCCGGAGCAGGTCGAGACGGTGCTGGAGGACATCGTTCCCTACGTCGGCCGGACCGGGACGCTCACGCCCGTGGCGCATATGCGGCCGGCGAAGGTGGCCGGCTCGACGGTCGGACGCGCCACACTCCACAACCTCGACGAGGTGTGCCGCAAGGACCTCCGGATCGGCGACTGGGTGGTGCTCCAGAAGGCCGGCGACGTGATTCCCGAGGTGGTCCGGTCGATCCCGGAGCGTAGAACCGGCGCCGAGCGGGAGTTCGAGATGCCCTCGGCGTGTCCGGTCTGCGGCACCGCCATCGTGCGCGACGAAGGGGCGGTCCGGCACTACTGCCCGAATCCGCTTTGCCCGGCCCGGCTCTCGCAGGAATTCGCCCACTTTGCCGGGCGCGGCGGCATGGACATCGAGGGTGCCGGCTGGGCGGTCCTCGAGCAGCTTCTCGAACGCGGCCTGGTAAAGACGCGCGGCGACTTCTATCGCCTCACGGTCGACGATCTGGAGAGCCTCGACCGGTTTGCCCGAAAGAGCGCCGAGAACCTGAAGGCTTCGATTGAAAAGTCGCGCCGGCGGCCACTGGCGCGGGTGCTGAACGCGCTCGGCATCCCCCAGGTGGGCGAGCAGACCGCCATCGACCTTGCCGGATGGATGGCCGTGCGCTGGCCGGCAGAAGGCATGGATCCCGCGGACTGGACGGCTCTGGTGGCCCGGTCGCTGCCCGGCGTCACTGCCGAAGAGTTTCAGGAGGTTCCGGGAATAGGCGCCGTGGTGGCGCGGAGCATTGCGGGCTACTTCGGGGACCCGGCCACCGCGGCCGTTCTGGCGGACCTCGTCGACGCGGGCGTGATGGCCGAGCCGCCCGCCAGACGAGTGGCTCCGGGGAGTGGCACTGCCGGCCCTCTCGCGGGCAAGACCGTCGTCGTGACCGGGACCCTCACGGGGTTCGACAGGCCCGCGGCCGAGGAGGCAATTCGGGCCGCCGGCGGCAAGACCGCAGGTTCCGTCTCGAAGAACACCTCGTACGTGGTCGCCGGAGAGAACGCCGGCTCCAAGCTGGCAAGGGCCACGGAACTGGGCGTCCCTGTCGTCGACGAAGAGGGGTTCCGGCGGCTGCTGGCGGGGGAGGGGTAGCTCGCCTCGCGGGCCTCGCGCCGTGCACCTCGTTACGCCGCGCCGGGGCCGCGCCGGCCGCGTTCGATGGGTGCGGCCGGTCAGCCCATCGCCGAGTTGATTTGGCCCCAGATCCAGCTCGGACGCCACGGCACATCAGGTCCCAGCAGCATTCGTGGCGCAAGCCAGGTCTCGTGCCAGCCGCGCGCGGCCAGTTCGCGCCAGGCGGCCTGGTGCTCGTGGGGGATGCCGGCCCGGACCGTCCCGCCGGCCGGGACGAGATGACGGTGCAGGTCCAGCAGAAAGAGGCCGTCTTCGAAGCGCGGCGCCACGACCGCGCCATACGATCGCTCCGTCGGAAGCAGAAAGCCGCGCAAGCCGCCGCGGTCCTCGAGGACCCAGCCGCCGTCCCCGGCCAGCACCGATAGAGGCATTGAGCGGTCTTCGGCCGTCGCTTGCCGGTCGAGATCGAATACAGCCGGGAGGTCGGACGGCTCGAACGTTCGAGCGCGCGCCCCGGGAGGCGGGTCTGGCGCCTCAGGTAGATGGTCAGCCTGGAGTTGGTGGTAGGTCGTAACCGTCCGAAAGCCCATCCTTTCGTACATCGGCCGGCCCGTCTCGGTCGCCTCGAGTGACAGCGTCTCGCACCGGGCCGCTCGGAGGCGGCGGCAGAGCTCGTCGGTCATCGCCCGGCCGATCCCGCGCCGGCGCCATTCGGCAGCCACGGCGACCGAACCCAGCCACCCGACCGGGCCGCTTGACGTCGCGACGCCGGTGGCAATCAGCCTTTCCTCGACGACGCCGGCCAGCGGCTGGCAGGTTGGGATCCGAAACACGAGGTCGTAGAAGGGCCTTCGGTCGCGCCAGCCCTGGGCCCGGGCCAGCTCCACGGCCGCGTCGATGTCGGCCTTGGTCATCTCACGAATGTGGAAGCCCATGTCAGCCATGGTTGGACTGTAGTGCCAATGGATCGAATTCGTGCCATCGGGCCGATGCGGAATGCGGTGGGCAGCTCGCCCGTCGGGCGGGACGGCCTTCCTTCGCTACTGACACCGGCGGGCGGCAGAGCTAGAATGCGCTTCTGATCAGCCGTGAGTATTTGCTCAGTCACGCATCGGGGTAACCCTTGCCTGAGAACCTCGGCCAGGATGAGTTCGAACTCCTCGCCCGCATCGCCCACCGCTACTACATCGATGGGCGCACGCAGGCGGAGATCGCTCGGGAGTTCTCGCTCTCACGCCCCAAAGTGCAACGGCTCCTGGAGCGTGCCCGCTTCGCGGGGGTCGTGGACATCCACATCGAGGCGCCGCCGTGGCTCAACCTCGATCTGGAGGCGCAGCTCCTGGAGGCTTTCCGGCTGACGGAGGTCATCGTGGCCCCGCGACGCGACGACCCGCAGTCGCAGCGCGAGGAGGTCGCCCGAAGCGCCGCCCGCTATCTGGAGCGGCGGCTCCAGGACGGCTCCGTCATCGCGGTGAGCCATGGTCGGGATACGGGCGAGGTGCACCGCTTCTTCCGTCCCCGCCACCGGCTGGACTGTACGTTCGTGAGTGCCATGGGTGGCTCCCCACGCCTGGACGAGCCCACGAACCCGAACGACATCTGCCGGGCCCTCGCGGAGCGCGCGGGCGGCCGGGCCGTCAGCCTCTATGCGCCGGCGTACGTCGAAAGCGCCGAGATGCGCGATCGCCTCCTGGAGCAGGACGCGGTCGCCGGCCCCCTGCGCCTGGCGGCGAAAGCCGACGTGGCGCTCGTCGGCATCGGGGGCACGGACGACGCCTGCACCATGGTTCGCAGCGGCTGCTTCTCCAGCGAGGAGATCGCCCGGCTGCGCTTGGCTGGTGCCGTTGGTGACGTCCTCGGCAACTACGTGGATGCATGGGGCCGGAGGATCGCATCGCTCGGCAGCGGCCGCCTGATCGGCCTGTCGATCGACGACCTGCGCCGGATCGAGACAGTCGTGGCGGTCGTGAGCGAGGCGGAGAAGCCGCCGGCGATCCTCGGCGTCCTCCGAGCGGGCGTCCTGGACGTGCTCGTCGTCGACGAGGGCAATGCCCGGGCCGTCCTGGATCTTGCGCGTAGACCCGACGAGACGAGCCCGGCCGATGGCGCGACCCGTCAGGCCGCAGAGAGGAGGTGGTCGGCGGAGAGTTCCACGTGGTCGTGAGTAGCCCAGTGATCAGGTCCCGCAGTCGCGTCCCACTCAAGAGAAGGAGGTGCGCGCGTGCCGGTAGTGCCAACCCGCGAGATCCTCAACCGCGCATTTGCCGAACGGTACGGCGTCGCGGCCATCAACGTAATCAACGACCTCACGATGGAGGCTGTCCTCGCCGCCGCCGAGGAGCTCAAGGCCCCCGTCATCCTCCAGACCTCGGTCAAGCACGTGAAGATGACCGGGGTCGACGCGATGTACGCGATGTGGGTGGAGTACTCCAGGCGGGTCTCGGTTCCCGTGGCTCTCCACCTGGACCACTGCCCGGAGCGGGACGTCATCAGCGCCTGCCTCGCCAAGGGCTGGAACTCGGTCCTCTTCGATGCCAGCAAGCTGTCGGTCGAAGAGAACATGCGGCAGTGCATCGAGGTCGTCGCCGAGGCTCGCCGCTGCGGCGCCGACGTCGAGGGCGAGATCGAGGGCTTCAAGCGCACGGAGGAGATGACCGGCGACGAGGCTGAGCATGTCCAGAGTCTCGAGACCGTCGTCCGCTTCGTCCGCGAGACCGGTGTCGACGTCTTCGCGCCCGCCATCGGCAACGCCCATGGGACGTACAAGACGACGCCGCACCTCGACAGTCAGCGAGTCAGCGATATCGTCAAGGCGACCGGAATCCCCGTGGCGCTCCACGGCGGAACCGGAATGACCCCCGAGCAGTTCAGCGATCTGACTGCCCGCGGCTGCGCCAAGGTGAACATCTCGACGGCGCTCAAGATCGCCTTCATGAAGTCCGGCTACGACTTCATGACCGAGCATCCCGGGGACTACGACCCGCCCAAGATCTTCACCGCACAGCGCGCCGCGGTGATGGAGATGGCGAAGTACCACATCCGGTTGTTCGGGAGCGAAGGGAAGGCCTGGACGTGAACGCGCTCGTCTTCGATTGCGACGGCGTCCTTGCCGACACCGAGCGGTACGGGCACCTGCCGTCGTTCAACCAGACGTTCCGTGAGTTCGGGCTCCCTCTCGAATGGTCGGAAGAGGAGTACGGGCGAAAGCTGCTCATCGGCGGCGGCAAGGAGCGCATGGCGAGCGAGCTGACGCCCGATTTCGTCCGGGCAAACGGCCTGCCTTCGGACCCCGACGCGCTGGCGGCCGAGGTCGCGAAGTGGCACAAGCGAAAGACGCAGCTCTACACCGAGATGGTGGCGGCGGGAAAGCTGCCGCCGCGGCCGGGCGTTCGGCGGATGATCTCCGACGCGCAGGACCACGGTTGGAAGCTGGCGGTCGCGTCGACGTCGGCGGAGGCTTCCGTCCACGCCATCCTCGAGTACGCGGTAGGGAGGGAACGCGCCGACCGGTTCGACGTGTTCCTGGCCGGCGACTGCGTCCCGAAGAAGAAGCCGGCGCCCGACATCTACCTCCTCGCGCTCGAGAAACTCGGCGTCGACCCGGCCGAGGTTCTCGTCGTGGAGGACTCCCGCAACGGACTCGAGGCGGCTCACGCCGCGGGTCTGCGCTGTCTCGTCACGGTCAACGGCTACACGGAGAAGGAGGACTTCACCGAGGCGATCCTCGTCGTTTCGTGCCTTGGAGATCCGGATGGGGAGCAGTCGGTCGTTCTCGCCAATCGCTCGGCCGCGCGGCCCGGTGCGTACGTGACGATCGCCGACCTGGAGGCCTGCCTCGCCCCGCAGCTCCGTCCGGCGTCCCTGTGAAGCGAACAGAAGGAGGTCCCTATGACTAAGGCGTCGTTCGGCGACGTCGACCTCGTGCTCAAGACGATGGCCACGACGATCGTCGACAACGCGGAGTACTTCGCCCAACTCGACTCGGTTGTCGGGGACGGCGACTTCGGATTCTCGTTGCGCAACGGGTTCGAGGTCGTGGTCGCCGACTACGACACGTTCGACCGGTCGAGCGTTGGAGCCGTGTTCAAGAAGATCGGGCTCGTTATCGCCGGCAAGGTCGGCGGGGTCTCCGGTCCGATCTGGGGCACGGCTTTCCTCCGGGCGGGGGTCGCCGCCGCCGATCGGACCGAGCTCGCGCCCGAGGATGTGATCGCGATGTTGCGCGCCGCGATCACGGGGATCATGGCCCGCGGCGGTGCCTCGCTGGGCGAGAAGACGCTGCTCGATGCCCTCGTTCCGGCAACCGATTCCCTTGAAGCGGCGATCGGCGACCCGGCGATGCAGGGCGACCGCGGCGTCAAGGCGATCCAGCGTGCCGCGGACGTGGCGACAAAGGCGGCGGAAGACACCAAGTCAATGCTGGCGATGCGCGGACGAGCCGCGTACACCGGCGAGCGGAGCATCGGATCCGTAGACGCCGGCGCGACGGCGATCGGAGTAATCCTGCAGGCCATCGCGACGGCCTGGCGTGACAAATACGGAAAAGGAGCACAGGCGTGAGGAAGTTCCTGAACGACCCGAAGGCGTTCGTCCCCGAGTTCCTCGAGGGCATCGCGCTCGCGAGCGGCGGAACGCTCAAGTACGAACCGAAGTACAACCTGATCTATCGGGCGGACATGCCCAAGAAGGATCGGGTCTCGATAATCCAGGGTTCCGGCTCCGGTCATGAGCCGGCCCACACGATGATCGTCGGCCCCGGCATGCTCGATGCCGCCTGCCCGGGCGACGTCTTCGCTGGCCCGCCGGTCGAATTCGTCACCGAGACGTCCAAGCTGATGGACACGCCGGCCGGCGTGCTCTTCATCGTCAACAACTACACCGGCGACCGCACCGCCTGGGAGATGGCGAAGGAGTTGTGCGAGGCCGAGGGCCAGAAGATCGGCTACCTCCTCGTCAACGACGACGTCGCGGTCAAGGACTCGACCTGGACGGTCGGCCGGCGTGGTGTGGCCGGCAACTTCTTCGTGATCAAGGCCGCAGGAGCAATGGCCGAGAAGGGCGGATCGCTCGAGGAGTGTGTCCGTGTCGGCGAGAAAGTGATCAGCCAAGTCCGGACGATGGGCATCGCCCTGTCGTCCTGCACGCCGCCTGTTCGCGGCACCCCGCTCTTCGAAATCGCCGACGGCGAGATGGAGGTCGGGATCGGCATTCACGGCGAGCCGGGCCGCGAGCGACGCAAGATGGGCACTGCGACTGAGATCGTGGACGTGCTCCTCAACGTCATCGTCCCCGACCTGCCCTTCAAGTCCGGCGACGAGGTCGCCCTCATGGTCAACGGCCTCGGCGGGACTCCCATCAGCGAGCTGTACCTCCTGTATGGCATCGCTCACAAGAAGCTCGCTGCGCAGGGCATCAAGGTCTTCCGCAGCTATGTCGGCGAGTACTGCACGTCGCTCGAGATGGCCGGCGCGCACATCTCTCTGCTCAAGGTTGACGCTGAGCTCAAGTCGCTACTCCTCGCCCCGGCAGAGGTCGCGGTCCGCGTCTTCTGATCTCGGAGCGCGGGCACGTAACCCCGTTGAAGCCGTGAGCGGGGGCCCGGTCGAGTCGGCCGGGCCCCCGCTTTCTGTTCGGAACCGGGTGACGCCCGAAGGGCCGCGGCGACTCGGTCGGCCGGCCGCCTCTGACCGCCCCGATCGACTTGGGCTTGCTCGCCCCCAGTTCCGCGGCCGGGACTCTGACGACGGCCGACGCCTGCATCTGGTACCTTCCGTGGCAAGGCCCGCCCGCCCCGGACTCTGAGAGGTACATTCACCGAGACAGCATGGCCAATCTGTCCCGCGCCGACGTCGAGCACGTAGCCCATCTCGCGCGCCTCGGGCTGTCCGAGGAGGAGCTGGCACGCCTGGAAGGCCAGCTCAACCACATCCTCGACCAGTACGCGGTGCTCGCCACCCTCGACACGGAGCACATCCCGCCGACGGCTCAGACGATCGAGCTCGCGAACATCCTGCGGGAAGACGTCGTCCAGCCGTCCCTCTCCGTCGAGGCCGCCCTGTCCAACGCCCCGGAGCGGAGCGGCGACCACTTCGTCGTGCCCGCAATTCTGGGTGGCGAGGGCGGCGCATAGCCGATGGCCAACCTCACGCGCCTCCACGCCCATGAGATGTCGCGCCTGCTTCGAGCCGGCGAGGTTACCTCGCGCGCCCTGACCGAGGCTCACCTCGATGCCGCCGAGCGTCAGAACCGAGCCCTCAACGCATGGCTCGTGATCGACCGGACCAACGCCCTGGTGATGGCCGACGCCGCCGACGCCCGCATAGCCGAAGGACGCCGCGCCGGCGCCGCCGCGCTCGCCGCGCTCCATCCCCTGTGCGGGGTTCCGGTGGCGCTCAAGGACCTCGTGTCGATCGAGGGTGGCCAGGCCACGGCCGGCTCCAAGATCCTCAAGGGCTACATCGCCCCGTTCGACTCCACCGTCACAGCTCGCCTGCGCGAGGCCGGTGCGGTAATCCTCGGCAAGACGAACATGGACGAGTTCGCCATGGGCTCGTCAACCGAGCATTCGGCGTACGGCCCCACGTCGAACCCGTGGGCCCTCGACCGAGTCCCCGGCGGCAGCTCGGGCGGGTCCGCTGCCGCGGTGGCGGCCTACCACACCCCGCTGAGCATCGGTACGGATACGGGCGGGAGCATTCGCCAGCCCGCGTCATTGTGTGGGATCGTCGGGCTCAAACCCACGTACGGTCGGGTCAGCCGCTACGGCATCGTGGCCTTCGCGAGCTCGCTGGACCAGATCGGGCCGTTCGCCCGCGACGTCCGCGACGCCGCCCTGCTGCTGCACGCGGTCTCCGGCCGCGACGAGCGCGACGCCACTTCGGCGCCCATGCCCGTGCCCGCCGAGCTGCTGAGCCTGCCGGCGGGCGACGACGAGGCGGCTGCGTACCTGAAGGGCCGCCGCATCGCGCTCCCGAAGGAGTACTTCGTCGAGGGCATGGAACCGGGCGTCGCCGCCCGCGTTCGCGAGGCTCTGGCCGCGATGCAGGCGGCGGGCGCCACGGTCGAGGAAGTCTCGTTGCCGCACACCCACTATGGGCTGGCGACCTACTACATCATCGCCCCGGCCGAATGCAGCTCGAACCTGGCCCGCTACGACGGAGTGAAGTACGGCTACTTCGACCGAAGCTCGGGTGAGTACATCGCCGATTACCTCCGTACGCGGGGCGGCGGTTTCGGGCCCGAGGTGAAACGTCGCATCATGCTCGGCACCTATGCCCTTTCGGCCGGCTACTACGACGCGTACTACCTGAAGGCGCAGAAGGTGCGGACCCTCATCAAGCAGGACTTCGACGCCGTGTGGGCGGCCGGCTTCGACGCGATCTGCGCGCCGACGAGCCCGACCGTTGCGTTCCCGATGGGCGCGAGGATCGAAGACCCGGTCGCGATGTACCTCTCAGACGCCTGCACCCTGCCGGTCAACATGGCGGGCCTGCCCGGGGTGTCGATCCCGGCCGGCCTCTCCGACGGGTTGCCCGCCGGTCTCCAGATCATCGGGGCGCCGTGGAGCGAGCTCTCGATGCTCCGCCTCGCTCGTGCGTACGAGGCGATCACGGCCAGAGCAGCCTGGCGGGACCTCGAGCCCGCCGAGCTGAAGCTGACCGACGATCCCACCACGCCAAGCCCGATCGAGCGGAAGGAGCGCCTCAGAAGCGCCCCCGCGCCGGGCTCTGGCCCAAGAGCCTGAGGACGCCCCGATGACCACACCCGCGACGCCCAGCCATCCGACGACACGTTTGAACACAGACCCTTCGATCCAGCCGGACGCCGAGCTCGAGAGGCCGCCTCTCTCGACGCGGGCCCTGGCGCACCGCGTGGACGAGGTCCCGCGCTCCGGCATCCGCCGCTTCTTCGACATCCTGGCGACTATGACTGACGTCATCAGCCTGGGAGTCGGCGAGCCCGACTTCGACACGCCAGACCAGGTGATAGAAGCCGGCCGCCACAGCCTGGCATCACGCCGGACTCACTACACCAGCAACTACGGCACGCTCGAGCTGCGCCGGGCCCTGGCCCACCACCTCGAGCGGCTTTACGGCGTCCGCTACGACCCCACCGAGGAGATTCTGATCACGATCGGAGCCTCTGAAGGTCTCGACGTGGCCATCCGAGCCACGATCGACCCAGGCGATGAAGTGGTCCTGCACGAGCCGTCCTACGTCTCCTATCGCCCCGCGATCATCTTCGCCGGCGGGGTTCCCGTTGGCGTGCCGACGACAATCGAGGAGGACTTCGCTCTCGATCCGGCCAAGGTCGAGGCGGCCATCACCCCCCGTACAAAGGCGCTCCTCATCAACTACCCGTGCAATCCGACGGGCGCGGTCCTGCCTCACGATGTCCAGGACGAGATTGCCCGGATCGCCGTGCGCCACGACCTGCTTGTCTACTCCGACGAGATCTACGACCGGCTGGTCTACGGCGGTTACGAGATGCGGGCCATGAGCGCGCTGCCTGGCATGCGCCGCCGGACGGTGCTGATGGGCGGCTTCTCGAAGGCCTATGCCATGACCGGCTGGCGCATCGGCTACATCTGCGCGCCGTCGGAGATCCTCGAGGGGATCCTCAAGATCCACCAGTACGTGGTCATGTCGGCTTCGACCGTGGGTCAGGACGCCGCTCTCGAGGCCCTCAAGTCCGGCGAGCCCGATGTCCTGCGCATGACCCGCGAATACGACCACCGGCGGCGGCTCCTGGTCGACGGTTTCAACGCTATTGGCCTGCGCTGCTTCGAGCCGCGTGGCGCCTTCTACGCTTTCCCGCAGATCATCTCGACGGGACTCTCCAGCGATCAGTTTGCCGAGGCACTCCTCGAGGAGGAATCCGTCGCGGTCGTGCCGGGCTCCGCGTTCGGAGAGGCGGGCGAAGGACACGTGCGCTGCTGCTACGCGACCAGCGAGGCTGAGCTTCGCGAGGCCCTGGTTCGGATCGAGCGCTTCGTCAAGCGACGGAGGGGGGAGTCGTGACGGGCCAGGCATCTCCCGCCCGCGGCGGTGCGCTGGAGCGGTACGAGGCCGTAATCGGCATCGAGATCCACTGCCAGCTCAAGACCGCCAGCAAGATGTTCTGCGGCTGCTCTACCGACATCGACGGCGCAGCGCCCAACAGCCACTGCTGCCCGGTATGCCTGGGGCTGCCCGGCGTCCTGCCGACGATCAACAAGACCGCCGTGGAGTACGTCATCGCTACCGGCTTCGCGATCGACGCCACCGTCGCACCGACCACCCGCTGGGATCGCAAGAACTACTTCTATCCGGACCTGCCGAAGGGCTACCAGATCAGCCAGTACCAGCTCCCGCTCGCGGCCAACGGCAAGTTGACGTTCGACACGAGCGACGGCCCGTTTACGGTTCAGATCAGGCGGGCCCACCTCGAAGAGGACACGGGGCGGCTGATCCATGACGACCGCGACGGCCGGCGCGTCAGCCTGATCGACTTCAATCGGTCGGGCATGCCGCTCATGGAGATCGTGACCGAGCCGGACATCCGCACGGCCGAACAGGCTCGACGCTACGCGGAGGAGCTCCGGCTGCTGATGCGGACCATCGGCGCCTCCGACGCGGAGATGGAGAACGGCCAGATGCGGGTCGAGGCGAACGTCTCGATCAGGCCTCGCGGCCGGGAGGCTCTCGGAATCCGGACCGAGGTCAAGAACATGAACTCGATGCGGGCCGTGGAGCGGGCGATCGCCTTCGAGATCGAGCGACAGGCCGTCTTGCTCGACTCCGGCGGCTCGATGCGGATGGAGACGCGCGGCTGGGACGAGGGCAGCGGGTCGACCTACCTGATGCGGCCCAAGGAAGAGGAGAACGACTATCGCTACTTCCCGGAGCCGGATCTGCCGCCGCTTCTGACGACTCCTGAATGGCTGGCCGAAATCAAGTCGCGTCTCCCCGAATTGCCGGCCGCGCGCCGGACGCGCTACAGCGAGGTCTTCGGACTCTCCGCGTATGACGCCTCGGTGCTGGTCAACGACCCGGCGGCGACGATCCTTTTCGAAGGCGCCCTGGCCGCTGGTACGGGAGCGCCGGCAAAGCTGCTGGCCAACTGGGCAACGGGCGAATACATGCGCCTGGCCAAGGGCGGTGCCGGCGGCGGTGCCGTGACTCCGGCCGAGGTCGCGACCCTCGTGAAGCTCGTCGCCGATGGCGCGATCTCGGGCACGAACGCAAAGGAAGTCTTCGCCGAGCATTTCGCCTCCGGGGCGCCGGTGGCCTCGATCGTGTTAGCTCGCGGCTTCCGCCAGATCTCCGATGTCGGGGCGCTCGAGGCGGCGATCGACGAAGTCCTTGCGTCCAATCCGGACGCCGTGAAGGATTACCGAGGCGGCAAAGCCGCCGCCGTCGGGTTCCTCGTCGGCCAGGTCATGAAGGCGACACGGGGACAGGCGAACGCGGCAATGGTCCAGAGCGCCCTCCGGGAGCGGCTGGACAGGGTCGAGTAGGCAGGCGCCGGGAGGAGCGGGGACATGGGCCTGGTCAATTTGCTCTGCTGGGGAGCCGGGGTCGCGCTGATCGTGGCGGGCTACCTGCGGGCCAGGGGCCCCTGGAGCCGGTACCAGGATCTCAAGTCCCAAGAAGCCAACATCGCCCGGTACGAAGGCTGGCGGGGCACTCGGCTGCGAGACGATGGCCCAAGCGCTGCCTCGATCATGGCAGGCGAGATGCGCCGTCGGGCCCAGATAGGCGGGCTGGTCCTCTTGGTTGGCTTCGTCCTCGTCTTCATGGGTTTCGCGTTCCACTAATTGAGCGCGAGACCCCGTACGAACCTCGCAGGCGGGAACGCGTCCGAATGTGCAATGCTTGATCATCGACGGGTCGACCTCCCTGTTCGAGGGAGGCGCCTGTCGGATCGGGTAGCCGGGGGGTGGATGAGAATCCAGGCGCGCCACTGCGCACAGCCTTACTCACGGCGGGGCAATGACTGATCGCACGCCTTTCCGGGGAAGCGGGGAGGACCGCCGGTTCGCTCTCTTCGTCGCCGCGTGCGCGACCGCTACGGTGGTCGTGGTCGTCTTGGATGCGCTCGAGGCGGCACCGTCACGACGCCCAGCCGAGATCGTCGTGGCGGTCTTGCTGGGAGCCACGGTCCTTGCCGCCGCCTGGTTCCTGAGGCGGGGCTTCATTCCACGCGTCGTTCTTGGGGCAGCGGCCATGCTGATGGTCGCGGGCGTGGTTGAGGGGGCACTGCTGCCAGATAGCCTCGACGCCGCTGTCGTCCTGCCCGTAGCCGGTGCCGTGCTTGCGCTCCCTGCGGTGAGGGGACGGCCCTTGCTGATCCTGCTCGTGCTGGCGTTCGTGGCGAGCATGATTGGAGTAACCATCGGCTCCTTGGTGACGCGCGTCGGCGTGAGCGATTCGACCCTCACATCGACCGATCGATGGCTTTCGCTGCTCGAATCGGGCGTGCTCCTCGTGTTCACCTATGGTCTGCTCTGGTTCGTCGGCGACCGGTGGTGGAGGGCGGATGAACAGGTCCGGCGGGCGCTCGCCAGCCAGCGCCGGCTGCTGGACGTCAACGAAGGGCTGCTGTCCACGCTCGATCCCCACGGAGTCTTCGATCTCATCGCGGATTCTCTCAAGTCCGTGGTCTCGTACGACAACCTGACGATCTATCGCGTGGACAGATCGGAGGGAGTCTTGCGTCCGGTCTTGGCCCGCGACCGTTATGCGCAGCTGATAATCGAATCAACCTTCCCGCTCAACCTCGGGATCACCGGCTGGGTCGTTGCCCACGCGACCGCCCAATGCGTGAACGACGTCCTCAACGATCCTCGAGCCACGACCATTCCCGGCACGCCGCCGGACGCCGAATCCCTCATCGTCGTTCCCCTCCTGGTCGGCGGCGAGGTCGCCGGCACGCTCAATGTCGGCCGGATGGGTCATGAAGAAGCCTATTTCAGCGACGGCGAGTTCGAGCTTGCACGCCTCTTCGCCGGTCAGGCATCGATCGCCCTGCGGAACGCCGAGACCCTGCGGGCCGTCGCCACGCGCGCCGAGACGGACTCTCTCACCGGCCTGCTCAATCGTGGTGCGTTCGACGAGAAGCTGGCGGCGATGATCGGCGATCCGAGATGCCAGCCTCTGGTGCTGGTCATGCTCGACCTGGATGGGTTCAAGCAATACAACGACGTGCATGGCCACCCGGCCGGCGACGCCCTCCTCCGGTATGCCGGAAAGGCCATTGCGGCATCCGTTCGCGACTCCGATTTGTGCTTCCGATACGGCGGCGACGAGTTCGCCCTGCTGCTGCCGGGAACGGATCAGGAAACGGCCAGAGGGATCGCCGAGCGGGTCCGCCTGGCTATCGGGGCGATCCGAGCCAAGGGAACCTCGAAAGTCACGGCCAGCGTCGGTCTGGGCAGCCTGACGCCCGATGCGCATTCGGCCGATGCCCTGACGGCGGCCACTGACTCGGCGCTCTATCGAGCGAAGGGATCCGGCGGTGATCGCGTCGAATCCTTCAACGGAAGGGTTTCCACCTCGGGAGTGGATTCGGAGCACGCCTGACGGGTTACGCGTCGGGTTCTCACGGGGGCGGCGCGAAGGTGGATCCGGGCGGACCGGGCGTCAGTTCCGGGGAAGCCTGCGCAGCTCTATCGCGGTGCAGCGGTCCATGACGACCGGAAGGCCGCCCTCCGACGCGATCCTGGCGCTCTCCCAGTTGACGATGCCGAGTTGCAACCAGAGAGCCCTGGCGCCGACCGCGACGGCCTCGCGCGCCGTCTCCTCAGTGAGCTCGGCCCGTCTGAACACGTCGACTATGTCGATCGTTCCGCCGAGCGCAGCCTTCGCCTCGGCGAGCGTCGCGACAGCGGGTATGCCTTCGACCTCACGCTCGTTTGGATTCACGGGTACGCACTGGTAGCCGGCCCGAAGGAGTGTTCGGAACACGTCGTGCGAGGGCCGGCTCGGGTTGGACGAGGCTCCGACGACCGCGATACGCCGGGCGGTCGAGAGCAGCTCGGCGATGCCGGCCTCGTCGAGGAGTTGAACCGATGCCCGGACTGGATCGTTCGAGTTCATGGCATCCTCACGTTCCCGAAGGCTTCGGTGATGAGCTTGCAGTTGCTGGACTGGCTGTTGGCGAGGGTCCAGGGGTTGGGCGTGGCGGTCCGGCCCGCAGCGATGCCATCAACCCGTCGAGCCCAGCCTGGAAGCCCGCGGGAAGGGTCGCGTGGAAGTCGCTGAGGGCGATGCCGCCGCTTGCGACGTCGTTGATCGCCACCCGCGGCAGGACCTTCCCGGACGCGAGAGCGAGAATCGCGGTCGTGACTGCGGCGTCGTCGCGCTCGAGCACGGTGACGATCAAGCAGGTCTGGACGTCGGGCACGGTCTGCCACGCGTCGGTGCCGAGGGCGACAAGTCCTGCCTTTCGTGAGCACGCTTCTCGGAGCGCGCCGATCCCCGACAGGCTGGGCATGGCCATGATCACGGTGCTGCCCGCCTTGACGAGGCTCGCGGCCGCGGTGCGGCCCTTGTCGGGCGAGTCGGCGGTACCGGCGTATGCGGATGCAGCGGCAACGCCCTGCCGGCCTTCGGCGGCGCCGACCCGGAAACCTGCGCCGTAGTTGGCCGAACTCGCGTCCGTGGTTGTGTCGCCTACGAACCCGACCTTGTTCCCGCTCGCGAACCACGCAGCCAGGTAACCGCCCAAATAGCCGGCCTCCGCCTCGTCGAAGACGAGTCCATGGACGTTCGCCGGCGATGTGTCGGGGACGACCACGTCCATCTCGAGGAACTGGGTCGTCGGGTGAGCGGCGGCAGCGGCTTGGACCGCCGGGTCCGCGTCCGGGCCGACCGTGACGACGACGGCGGCCGCCGCTCCGGCGGCCCGCTCAACGTCGGTCTTCAGCTCGGCGTTGGAGATCGGTTCGATCAGGTCGGTCGTGGCTCCGATCTGGGTTCCGCCCTTCTGTATGCCGCTCCAGGTCAGCCCGGCCGGGGTCCAATCCTTCGGTTCACCGACCGCGGCGACGAGCGTGATCGACTTGACCAGCCGCGGAGTGGGGCTGGGCGTGGCCGTCTCGGTGGAGATCGTCGTGCCGGGGCTCGAGGAACCGCCGGTGGACGTCGCCGTGGGAGCGGGGCCGTTCGAAAAGAGGCTGCAGCCGGCGAGCAGGAAGGTCAGGGCGGCGCAGGCAGCGGCCAGGCCCAGGGTCGGCGTCTTGGAACGGTTCATCGTTGCCGAATTGTAGGTGACCTCGGGCCCGGCCTCGGCGGTCCACGCGATGGCACCCCGGGCACGCGCCGCGACCGGTCGGCCTCGGTTGCGGCGAGACTTGCCTTCCGGGCTAGGATGGCCCGGGCAGGAGGTCGTGGTGAGTCGCACTATCGAACCTGTAGACGGAAGATACGAAGTCGCCGACGGCGTCGCGCTTCGGGTCTTGCGATGGCTCCCGGCCGATGCTCCGGGGAGTCGTTCTGCGCCCATTCCCTTCCTGCTCGTGCATGGCTTGGCCTCGAATGCAAGGCTCTGGGACGGGGTCGCGCCGCGGTTTGCGGCGGCCGGCAACCCGGTGGCCACGGTCGATCTCCGCGGCCACGGCCACTCTGACAAGCCGGATGGAGGCTACGACTTCGCCACGATCGCCGAGGATCTCCGGGTCCTGATCGCCGCGCTTGGACCCGAGTTCGATCGGCCGGTCCTCGTCGGCCAGTCCTGGGGGGCGAGCGTCGTCCTCGACTTCGGCGTTCGCCACCCCGACCTGACACGCGGCGTTGTCCTCGTGGACGGAGGGCTTACCGACCTGCGCGAAGCCTTCCCGACCTGGGAGGTTTGCTGGGACCGGCTTGCGCCTCCGCCCCTCGTCGGGATGCCCCTCGCGTCCGTGGAGGGATACTTCCGCTCCGCCCACGCCGACTGGCCCGAGGAGGGCTTCGAGGGCTCGCTGGGCAACTTCGAGATACGAGCGGACCGGACGATCGCGCCGTGGCTCTCGCGCGACCACCACCAGGCGATCCTGAGGGCGATGTGGGATCAACGCACGGCCGACCTCTGGCGGTCCCTGCGGGTGCCGGCGATGATAGTCCCGGTGGATGGCGGCGAGAGCGACTGGACATTGGCGAAGCGCGCCGGTGCGGAGGCGGCGCTCGCGTCGGCGGCCGAGACCGGCCTGCCGGTGCGGGTTGAGTGGTTCAAGGGTGACCACGACATTCACGCCCAGCACCCGGCCGAGCTGACGCAGGCGATCCTGGCGGCGGAGGCCGCGGGTCTGTTCTCCGGGGCACTCGTGCCGTGACATCGACCCCAAGAGGTTGTCGCCGATGAGCGCCCCAGGGAGTCTGCCGCGGATCCTGACGATCATGGGCTCGGGCGAGACGACTCCTACCATGTCTCGCGTACATCGCGCAGTCATCGAGCGGCTGGGCGAGCGACCGGTTCCAGCGGTCATCCTCGACACCCCGTACGGGTTCCAGGAGAACGCGGATGACATCTCCGCCCGAACCGTCGACTACTTCCGTTCGACCGTCGGAGCCCCCATTTCGGTGGCGTCGTTCCGCGCCGCCGATGCCGACTCTCTCAACAGGGAGACGGCTATCGTCCGAATACGCGACGCTCGCCTGGTATTTGCCGGTCCGGGCAGTCCCTCCTACGCCCTGCGGCAATGGGCCGGGTCGGAGATCCCGCGCCTGCTCGCCGACAAGCTGGCCAACGGCGGCGCGGTGACGATGGCCAGCGCCGCAGCGTTGACGCTCGGCCGCTACACCATTCCGGTCTACGAAATCTACAAGGTCGGCGAGGCCCCGCGCTGGCTCGATGGGCTGGATGTCATGACGCCACTCGGCCTGCCGGTCGCGGTCGTGCCGCACTACGACAACGCCGAGGGCGGCAACCACGACACCCGCTTCTGCTACCTGGGCGAGCGGCGGCTGGAGGTCCTCGAGGCGGCGCTCCCGGACGACGTTTTCATCCTGGGCGTGGACGGGCACACGGCGCTCGTTATCGACCTGGATTCCCGCACCGCGTCCGTCGTTGGCCTCGGCAGCGTCACGATCCGGAAGCACGGCCGGAGCACAGTCTTCCCGGCCGGCACCGAAGTCACGATCGACGAGATCGTCTCGGCTGCAGCCTCGACCGGCTCGGAGGAGCCCGCAGCGTCGGTCGTCCAGCCGGCCGGCGTACCGGTTCTCGAAGCCGCCCAGACCTCGACACCCCTGCGAGAGGAAGTCGCGCGGCTGGAAGCCATCTTCAGTGCTTCGCTCGACGAATGCGACGCTCAATCGGCCGTGCGGACAATCCTCGCCCTGGAGGAGACGATCCAGTCCTGGTCGCACGATACCGACCAGTCCGACGCGCTGGCGACGGCTCGCTCGGCCCTGCGGTCGGCGATCGTGTGTTTGGGCGAGATGGCGGCCGCGGGCAACAACGACCCGGCCGAGCTGGTGCGGCCCTTCGTCGACGCGCTGCTGGCAGAGCGCGTCCGTGCTCGTGAGGCCCGCGAATGGGCCGCAGCGGACGCCATCCGCGACCGTCTCCTGGCCGCCGGCATCGAGCTCCACGACTCCCCGGACGGCACGACCTGGGAGCTCCGCCCGGCCGCGCCCGTGGGTTAGGGCCTGTCTGACGCGCTGACTCGGAGTGCGGGTGATCCCGGCCGATGGCGGCCGGGATCACCGATGTCGTCGACAACCGAAATGGATCAGCCGGTTCTCGTCGTCGATCAGCCACCCTGGCCGGCCGGGCTGAACTTGCCGGTCGCCGGGTCGTAGATCTCGGCCGAGGCGAGCGGAGCCACGTATCGAGCGTCACCCTCACCTGCGGTCACGAGGACCCGTCCGTCGGCGAGCAAGGTCGCCTGCTGGTAGGTGCGCTGGTCGGCCATCGCGCCGGTCGGGCTGAACTTGCCGGTCTTCGGGTCGTAGATCTCGGCCGAGGCGAGGAAGCCGCCGACGACGTAATTGCCGCCGCCGCCGGCGACGAGGACGCGGCCGTCGGACAACAGGGTGGCGGTGTGGTAGAGGCGCTGGTCGGACATCGCGCCGGTCGGGCTGAAGTTGCCGGTCTTCGGGTCGTAGATCTCGGCCGAGGCGAGGAATGGTTGGTCGGTGTTATCGCTGCAGCCGCCGGTGATCAGAACGCGACCGTCGGAGAGCCGGGTGGCCGTGTGCCAGACGCGTCCGATCGTCATCGACCCGGTCGCGGTGAATTTGCCGGTCTTCGGGTCGTAGATCTCGGCCGAGGCGAGGAACAAGTCATTGAAACTCCAGCTACCGGAATCGCCTCCGACCATCAGGACGCGACCGTCGGCGAGCAGGGTTGCCGTAGGAAAGCCGCGCGCCGTCGTCATCGAGCCGGTCGCGGTGAACGTACCGGTCTTCGGGTCGTACAGTTCGGCCGAGGCGACAGCGTGGTCGCCGATGTCGTTACCTCCGGCGATCAGGACGCGGCCGTCGGCGAGCAGGGTCGCGGTGTGATCCTCGCGCGCCGTTGTCATCGAGCCGGTCGGGCTGAACGTGCCTGTTTTCGGGTCATACAGTTCGGCCGAGGCGAGGTATGGGCCGGGCGGGACAGAGAGCCAGCTCGCGGGGCCACCTCCTGCGATCAGGACGCGACCGTCGGCCAGCAAGGTCGTGGTGTGCAGGCCGCGAGCCGCCCCCAGCGAGCCGGTCGAGGTGAAGGTGTTCGTCGCCGGGTTGTACAGCTCCGCCGAGGCGAGCGCGGCATCGCTGCCGTCGTAGCCCCCAGCTACCAGGACGCGGCCATCGGCGAGCCGGGTGGCCGTGTGGATCTGTCGCCCCGGCCCGATCGGGCCGGTCGGGGCAGCCGTCGGCACAAACTGAGTCGGCAACGGCGTCGGGGTGAGCGCGAGGGCCGTCGGCCCGAGCGTCGATGTCGGTGTCGGAGTCTGGCTCGCACTGGTGGCGCAGCCCGCCGACAGGATCAGGACCGTCAGTCCGGCCAGCAGCCGTCGGCCCGCATTATGTGCATCCATGTCCATTCTCCTTTGTGAGTGCGCGCTCCTACTTGTTGATCGTGATCACGGAGTCGCCGCCGTTGAGCGACCGGCTGTTGACAAGGCCGCTCGTCCTGTCAGGGCGTGGGCGACCAGGGACTGGTCATGCCTGATGCCGACTGATGACCTGAGCCGCTTACAGCAGTGGCTAAACGTCAAGCTGTGCGGCGTTGCGGCCATGGGCGTCAGGGCTGCGGGCCGCAGTCATCCGGGCGCTCTACATAGCCAGGAGGAGGCGGACCCTCCGTCGGAATGTCAGTGCCGGTCGCCCGTGAACTGATGACCGGCACCGTCTGGGAACCGGGCGAGGAATCCTCGGCAATGACGCCTGGCGGTCGCCGGTTGCCCTGGCTGCCGGGAAGTCAGCCCCCGAACTCTCGCAAGATGTCGAGCGTGCCCTGGAAGCAGGTGCCGTTCGGGGATTGCGTACACGTGATCTGCGTGTACTTTCCTTCCACCGGGTGGCCTTTGAGCCACGCTTCGGTGACGACTCCGGTGATCACGGCCTTCAGGCCCGTCTGCTCGACGTGGACGAGCGCGCTGAAGGTGTGTTTCGAGCCATTGAAGTGGTACAGAGCCTCGATCACCGTGGTGGTCCCGGGGGTGCACTTGAGGATCTCTCCGGCATATGTTCCGGAGCCGACATCGCCGCCGACGACGCCGGCCATCGCCGGATACGAGCTGATGTATTTGGTGAACGTGTTGTGGGCATCGCCGTTATGCCGGCCGCCGTCGGCCAGCGCCGTTCCCGCGCCCAGCGAGAGGGTCAGGAGCAAGACGGCCGCGATCAGCGCAAGACCACGGGTGCGGATTCCCTTCGTGCCAATTCCAACGGGGCGCATGGTTATCTCCCATCTGCAGGTCGGCGGCAACGGCCGCGCTTATAGAGACTCGGAACATGACGATGCACGGCCCTCCTTTCGATGTTCTTGGTGTGGCGGACCGACAGCCTCGCCGGTCGCAGTGAACCAGCCGATCTCCCAAGGTCGGAGTGGTTGCGGACGGTCGGTCGGCCAACCTAGCCGGTGGCGGTGAACTTGCCTGTCTTCGGGTCGTAGATCTCGGCTGACGCAAGCGGAGCCACGATCTGGTTGTCACCCTCGCCTGCGGTGATGAGGACACGGTCGTCGGCGAGCAAGGTGGCCTGCTGGAAGGTGCGCGCGTCGGTCATCGAGCCTGTCGCGGTGAATGTGCCCGTCTTGGGGTCGTAGATCTCGGTTGAGGCGAGGAAGTTGCCGACGGAGTAGGCCGGGCCGTTGGCGCAGCCTCCGGCGACCAGCACGCGACCGTCGGAGAGCAGGGTGGCGGTGTGGTAGATGCGCCCGATCGTCATCGAGCCTGTCGCGGTGAATTTGCCCGTCTTGGGGTCGTAGATCTCGGCCGAGGCGAGGCTGGTCGCGTCCGCCTCGGTGCCGCCGGTGATCAGGACGCGACCGTCGGCGAGCAGGGTGGCCGCGTGCCAGGCACGCCCGATCGTCATCGAGCCTGTCGCGGTGAACTTGCCGGTTTTGGGGTCGTAGATCTCGGCCGAGGCGAGGAACGGGCCACTGTCGCTCCAGGCGGCGAGGTCGCCTCCGGTGATCAGGACGCGGCCGTCGGCGAGCAGAGTGGCGGTGTGGAAGCCACGCGGCGTTGTCATCGAGCCGGTCGCGCTGAACTTGCCGGTCTTCGGGTCGTACAGCTCGGCCGAGGCGACAGCGTGAGCGCCGACGTCGTTGCCGCCGGCGATCAGGACGCGACCGTCGTCGAGCAGGGTTGCGGTGTGGTCCTCGCGAGTCGAGGTCATCGAGCCAGTCGGGCTGAACGAGCCCGTCTTCGGGTCGTACAGCTCGGCCGATGCGAGGTACGGGCCGGGAGCGGTGGACAGCCAGTTCGCGGGGCCACCGCCGGCGATCAGGACACGACCGTCGGCGAGCAGGGTCGCGGTGTGCAATCCACGAGCGGCAGCCAGCGCCCCAGTCGGGGTAAACGCACCTGTCTTAGGGTCATACAGCTCGGCTGAGGCGAGCGCGGCATCGTTGCCGTCGTAGCCCCCGGCCACGAGGACGCGGCCATCGGCGAGCAGAGTGGCGGTGTGGACCTGTCGCCCGGCCCCCATCGGGCCCGTCGGCGCGGCCGTCGGCACAAACTGCGTCGGCAGCGGCGTCGGGGTGGGGACGCTCGGGCTGGAGCTCAGCGCTGGCGTTGGGCGTGGGCCGGCGACCGCGGGCTTGCCGGGTTGGATCAGGTATAGCGCGCCGCCAACTGCGAGCACACCGACGAAGGCGGCGGCGGCGACGCGAATGAGCATCGGGACGCTCTGAAGCCTCCACGGCAGGCGTGATGCATGCCGTTGTCTGGTGTAGTCGATCTGGTCGAGGGCGGCGTCGATCACCCGGTCGGCCAGCTCCTCCGGGCCTTCGGCCAGGAAGGTACCAAGGAGATAGTCGAACTGACGCTGGTCGGTCATCGGGGTAGCCCTCCGACCGCCGCAATGGGGCGCTCATCGGCCTCTATGGCCGCGCGCATCGCCCGGTGGGCGTAGTGGAGTCGGGAACGCGCCGTGCCCACAGGGATCCCGAGTCGCTCGGCGATCTCCGTTGGAGCCAGGCCCAGGTAATGGGTGAAAACGAGGATCGCTCGCTGGTCAGGCGGGAGTCGTCGGAAACCGCGTTCGATTCGATCGCGGTCGTCGAACGCCATTGCCTCGTCGGGTCCAGCCGGTCCGTCGATCTCGAGGACGCGGACGTTCGCGCTCCAGGTGCGCCAGCGGCGCGCCTCGGCGTAGCTGGCATTGACCAGGAGGCGCTGGAGCCAGGCGTCGAAGCGGTCCGGATCCCGTAGGGTCGGCAGCTCCCGCCAGGCTATGACCAGCGTCTGCTGCACGGCATCCTCGGCCCGTCCGACGTCTCGGAGAATCCGATAGGCGATCGCCATCAGCCGGTCGCAATGCGTTCGGGCCAGGATGGCGAATGCATCCCGGTCGCCGCGCTGCGCCTGCTCGATGAGGTCGTCGTCCACCCGATTCTCCCTCCCGCGCGCCGTTGGGGCGCCTTCCGACTCTAATGAGTCGCGGAGGTCTGTGCGCGTTCAATCTTTAGCAGTGGGCTCCTAATTTGTGATCGTGATCACGAAGTCGCCGCCGATAGAAAGCAGGCCGGCGGTGACCGTGCCCGTCGCGCCGAGGAACTCGCCTGTGCCGCCCGTGATCGGCGCGACCGCGGTCGCTCTGGCAGCGGCCCGCGCCTGGGCACCCTCGGAGGGAGCCGACCTGTTCGTTGAGGGCCGTCCTGCGTCGATCGCGGTCCCGCCACGCAGCGTCACAGATGCGGGTCAGCCCGCCGGCGCCGGTGGGCCGAACATGCCGCTCGCCGGGTCGTAGATCTCGGCAGAGGCGTTGAACGGCCCGTCGTAGTTCCAGTTCTCGGAGTCGCCGCCGACCATGAGGACGCGGCCGTCGGCGAGCAGGGTGGCCGTATACCAGGTGCGCGCGTCAGTCATGGAGCCGGTCGGGCTGAACTTGCCGGTCTTCGGGTCGAACAGCTCCGACGACGGGAGCGGGCGGTATTCGGCATCGTTGCCGCCGGCGATCAGGACGCGGCCGTCGGCGAGCCGGGTCGCGGTCTGGCCGATGCGCGCGTCAGTCATGGAGCCGGTCGGGCCGAACTTGCCGGTCTTCGGGTCGAAGATCTCGGCCGAGGCGAAGCACGTCGGATCCCCGTAGGCCGCGCCACCCCCGGTCACGAGGACCCGGCCGTCGGGGAGCAGGGTGGCCGTGTGGCCGCAGCGGGCGTCAGCCATGTGTCCGGTCGCCGTGAACGAGTTCGTCGCCGGGTCGAAGATCTCCGCCGAGGTGAGGCACGGGCCCGCGCCCTCGATGCTGCCGCTCTTGTTCGCAGTGCCGCCGACGATGAGGACGCGGCCGTCGGCGAGGAGCGTGGCGGAGTGGCCAGTGCGGGCGGTTGTCATCGAGCGGGCCGCGGTCCACGTCCCCGTCGCCGGGTCGTAGAGCTCGGCGGAGGCGAGTCCACCGCCGTCGCCGTCGCCTCCGCTCACGAGGACGCGGTCGTCGCGGAGCAGGGTGGCCGTGTGGTAGATGCGGCCCTGCGCCAGCGGGCCGGTCGCGGAGAAGGCGCGGGTCGCCGGGTCGAACAGCTCCGCGGTGGCGATGGTGGCCCTGCCGTCCTCGCCCCCGGTCACGAGCACCCGGCCGTCGGACAGCCGCGTCGCCGCCGGGCCCCTCGCGCGGGCGACCGCCATCGACCCGGTGGCAGTGAAGAAGCCCGTCTTCGGGTCGAACAGCTCGGCCGAGGCGAGTGGCACCGTTCCGTCGGCGTAGCCGCCCAGGACGAGGACGCGGCCGTCGGCCAGCAGGGCCGCTGCGTGGTAGCCGCGCCCGACGGTCATCTCGCCGGCGCCGCGGGGCGAGGGCGAGGGTGAGGGTGAGGCCGTCGCCGGCGTGAGCGTCGGGGCGGCGGTCGCCGCCGACGGTGCAGCCGATGCGATGGGCGAGGGCGAGGCCGTTGCGGCCGCGCTGGTCGCGCAGCCGGCCACCAGGAGTGCGGTGGCCAGCCCCGCGAGCAGCCGCTTGGCCGACCGGTTCTCGTGCATCGTCATCGCCTCGCCTCGAATATGCATGCCTTGGGGGCCAACGAGTTGTGGGATCTCAGGGGCTGCCCGGGTCGTCCGGCTCGCCGCTTCATGGCGTCGGCTGCCAGGCGGCATGGATCATCCCCGGCGTGATAAGGGGAAAGCCGTCCAGGCCGTTCCCGCCGGGCACGAGGAGCCGGGCGTTGGTGCCATCGGCATCCATCGTCCAGAGGCCTGACGCGCTGCAGTCGGGCGAGCTCGGGCCGCCCGTCGGGCGTTGAACGGTGCACTCGCGCGTGAACATGATCCGTCCATCCGGAGTCCAGGTCGCTCCGTTCGAGAAGCCCTCGGTCGTCAACCGGCGCAGATCGGTCCAGTCGGGGCGAACCGTGTAGACGTCCTGGGTGATGTCGAAGACGTTGTCACCGGCAACCCGGACGATCTTCGTGACGTAGGACGTGAAGACGATTCGCGACCCGTCCGGCGACCAGTCGGGGAGACGGGCGGGGAGCGTCGCGGAACTGAGCTGCCGGAGGTTCCGGCCGTCCGCGTCGACGATGAACACGGCGGAGCGGTTTCCGGAGTTGTTGATGAGATCTCCGTCCTTGTCGAGGCGCGAGAAGACGATCTGCCTCCCGTCAGGGGACCAGCGGGGCCGCTCGTCCGCGACTGCGGCCGTCGAGCCCAGCTCCACGACCCGACCGGTGGCGAGGTCCATGGTTGCGATGACGATCGTGGACGCGCCCGCGCGCAGGAAGACGAGCTGCCTGCCGTCGGGCGAGAATGCGGCCTCGGAGTCGTAGCATGAGGGCGCTACACAGCCGGGATCGACCAGCTGGGGCGTGCTTCCGCTCGCGTCGGTCAGGTAGAGGTGGGTTCCGGTATCGGTTGCGGTTCGGAGGTCACGTTCCGAGTAGACGAGCTGGGTGCCGTCCGGCGACCAGGCCACACCGCTCTGACCCCCCGTGCCACCCGGGAACAGTTCGTGGCCTCCGATTCCGTCGGCGCCGACGATCCACAATCGACTGGTCTCGTCCATAGGGACACCGGTCCGATAGACGTCCTTGATGTAGGCGATCACGGCGGGCGGCCGCGGGGTTGCGGCGGGTGACGGAGACGGCGATGACGACGGCGCGACCGAGGTCGATGGCGTGGGCGAGGTCGACGGCGAGCTGGACGGTCCTCCAACGGTCGCGGGCGAGAGTCGCAAGAAGAAGCCGGCCCCCGTCGCGACGGCTATGGCGGCCACGATAGCCACCAGCCGACCAAGCGGGATACGTGCCGCCGTTGGACGTCCCATCGTCCGGGGTGATCGCCCGCGGTCCCTGACGAGCCAGCCGGGGCGCTGGAGCGTGGTGTCGACGCGTTCGAGGCTTCGTTCCAGCAGGCCAGCGGGGGCACCCTGGGTTGCTCGCGCATCGAACCACGCGCCGAGCTGTCGATCGAGGTCGCGATCTGCGGTCATCGGACGGACTCCACGGCTAGACGGTCGACTCTCCGCGCGTCGGCTTCGAGTTCTGCGCGCAGCGCGGACGTCGCCCGATTGAGCCTCGACTTGATCGTCCCGGCCGGCACCGAAAGAGCGTCGGCCGCTTCTTCGTCAGAGAAACCGAGGTAGTGGCGGAGCACGAGAACGGCTCGGTGCTCCGGACGGAGCCGGCGGAAGCCTCTTTCGATGGTGTCGCGGTCCTCGACGCCCTGGGCCGTATCCGAGTAGCACGCGATATCCGGGACCTCGACCGTTCGCCAGGACTGGCGTCGCTCGCGGTTCGCCTCGCGATAGACGCACCGGATCAGCACCCGACGCAACCAGGCGTCGAACCCGTCTGGATCGCGGAGGCCCTTGAGGTCGCGCCAGGCGAGGACGAGGGTTTCCTGGACGGCATCGTCGGCGAGATCGTGGTCTCGAAGCATCAACTGGGCGATGTTGAAAAGGCGGCCGATGCAATCGGCTGCGAGAGTCGCGAACGCTTCGCGATCCCCTCCGCGTGCTCGCTCGACCAGGTCTCGTCGCATGGCCCCGCCTCTCGTCCCCCCGGCGTATCCGCCGGTTTCACACTATAGGGACCTAGCGCGGGAAATTCGTTCCATCCTGCTTATGAATTACTGCCTCGATTAAGGATTACGGCCTCGGGCGCTTCCTCAGCGAGACCGAGTGGCCGGACGTCGAGGCACCTGAGCGGCCCGAGCGCGGCCCGCAACCCCCGGCGGTCATTAGCTCGCGGAGGCTAGACTTAGTCCCCGTGACCGTAGCCCCCAACGATTTCGTCCACCTGCACCTCCACTCCGAGTTCAGCCTGCTCGACGGGCTCGGGCGCATCAACGAGCTCGCCGAACAGGGCTCGCAGCTCGGCTTCGATGCCATGGCCATAACCGACCACGGTGCGCTGTACGGTGCCGTCGCCTTCGTCCAGGCCGTCGCGGCCAAAGGAATGAAGCCGATCGTTGGGGTCGAGACATACGTCGCCCGCCGGAGCATGCGCGACAAGGAAGGCAAGGCCGACAGCCAGCCCTTCCATCTCGTACTGCTGGCAGAGAACTGGGAGGGCTACCAGAACCTCTGCCGGCTGGTCACCGACGCCCACCTCGACGGCTACTACTACCGGCCCCGCATTGACCGCGAGCACCTGGCCAAGCATTCCAAGGGCCTGATCGGCCTCTCCGCCTGCCTGAGCGGCGAGATCCCAAAGGCGCTCGAGGTCGACGATTGGGAGCTGGCCCGCAAGCTGGCCGGGGAGTATCGCGACATCCTCGGGCCCGACCGCTTCTTCCTCGAGCTCCAGGACCACGGCCTGCCCGACCAGCGCCGTCTCAACGAGCAACTCCTGCGCCTCGGTCCCGAGGTCGGCCTCAAGCCCGTGGTCACCAACGACCTGCACTACGTCCGGCGAGAGCAGTCGGAGGCGCACGACGTCCTGCTCTGCGTCGGAACCGGCAACAACCTCGATTCGCCGGGTCGGATGCGTTTCGATTCCAACGAGTTCTATCTCAAGTCGGCCGCAGAAATGGCCGCGCTCTTCCCCGACAACCTCGACGCGATCCGCCGGACTCGAACGATCGCCGAGATGGTCGAGATGAAGCTGCCGTTCGGCCAGCTCCGGATCCCGAGCTTTCCGGTGCCCGAAGGCGAAACGATCGAATCGTGGCTGCGCAAGGAATGCCAGGCCGGACTCGAGCGCCGCTACGGCACGGTCACGCCCGAGCTGCAGGCCCGGCTCGACTACGAGCTCGACGTCATCTGCCGCATGGGATATGCAGGCTACTTCCTGATCGTCGCCGACTTCACCAAGTTCGCGCGAGACCAGCGGATCGCGATCACCGTGCGTGGCTCGGCACCGGGCAGCATCGTCACCTATACGCTCGGCATCACGCCGGTCGACCCGATCCATTACCAGCTGCCGTTCGAACGGTTCCTCAACCCGGACCGCGTGACGATGCCCGATATCGACGTCGACTTCGAGGACGGCCGGCGCGAGGAAGTCATCAACTACGTCAGCCGCAAGTACGGTGCCGACCACGTCGCCCAGATCATCACCTTCGGCACGATGCTGGCTCGAGCCGCCATCCGCGACGTGGCGCGCGTCGTTGGCATGACCTATGGCGAGGGCGACCGCATCGCCAAGGCGGTTCCGAACCAGCTAGGCATCAGACTCGACGAAGCGATCGAGACGAGCCTGCCGCTCAAGGAGATGTACCAGAACGAGCCGCCGGTTCATCGCGTGATCGAGTTCGCGAAGCAGCTCGAGGGCGTGGCCCGCAACGCATCCACGCACGCCGCCGGCGTGGTCATCAGCCGCGAGCCGCTGACCGAGCTGATGCCGCTGCAGCGGGCCACGAACTCCGACGCGGTCATGACCCAGTACGAGATGCATGCCGTCGACGCGCTGGGCCTGCTCAAGTTCGATTTCCTGGGCCTCTCGAACCTGACGATCCTGCGCCAGGCCGTCGACCTCATCCGAGCGCACCGCGGCGAGGAGATCGACCTCGAGAAGATCCCGCTCGACGACGCCAGGACGTTCGAGCTGCTCGCGTCGGGCGAGACGACCGGCGTCTTCCAGCTCGAGTCGGCGGGCATGAGGCGGTACATCCGCGACCTGCGCCCATCGAGCGTATTCGACCTTGCGGCGATGGTCGCCCTCTACCGGCCGGGCCCGATGGACAACATCCCCGCCTACATCCGGCGAAAGCACGGCGAGGAGAGGGTCACGTACTTGCACCCGCTCCTCGAGCCGTACCTCAACCGGACGTTCGGGGTCTTCGTCTACCAGGAAGACATCATGTCGGCGTCCACGGCGCTGGCCGGCTTCACCGGACCCGAGGCCGACATGCTCGGCTACGCGATCCGTAAGAAGAAGGCCGCGCTGATGCGCGAGATGCGGGAGAAGTTCGTCAGGCAGGCGGCCGAGCGGGGCGTCAAGCCGCAGGTCATCGACGCGGTCTTCGCCGCTTTCCAGCCCTTCGAGCGGTATGGCTTCAACAAGGCCCACGCCACCTGCTACGGGCTCATCGCCTATCAGACCGCGTACCTCAAGGCCAACTACACCGTCGACTACATGACGTCGGTGCTGACGGCCTTCCGGGACAACGAGGAGAAGGTCGCCGCGGCGGTTGCCGAATGTCGGCGGCTCGGCATCGAGGTCAGGCCGCCGGACGTCCATCGTTCGGCGGTCGAATTCACCGTCGAGGACGACGCCATCCGCTTCGGTCTGCTGGCGGTCAAGAACGTCGGCGAGGGCGCGATCGAATCGATAATCGCCGCCCGGGAAGAGGGCGGCGAATTCCGCTCTCTGGCCGACTTCTGCTCCCGCGTCGATCTCCGTCTCGCCAACAAGCGGGTCATGGAGTCGCTCGTGAAGGTTGGGGCAATGAGCCGGTTCGGGCATGCGGCCCAGTTACTCGAGGCGCTCGATGACGCCATGGCCACCGGTCAGGCTGCCCAGCGCGACCGAACGAGCGGCCAGACGTCGCTGTTCGACCTGGCGTCCTCGCCGGAGTCGCTGGACAAGCCGCTGCCCCAGGTGCCCGAGGCGCTGTCGCGGGAGAGGCTGCGCTGGGAGAAGGAGCTGCTCGGGCTCTACCTGTCGGAGCATCCGCTGGGAGCGTTGTCGGAGCAGCTCGCCCAATACGTCACGGCCTACTCAGGCGACCTCAAGGACGAGTCCCTCGACGGCCAGCGAGTCGTTATGGGCGGGATCGTTACGGGTCTGCGGACCGTGGTCACCCGCAGCAAGGAAACCATGGCTATCGCCACCTTTGAGGATCTTCAGGGGACGTTGGAGGTCGTGGTCTTCCCGAGGATGTACGCGACCAGCGGTGCCACATTCGCCGAGGGCGCGATCCTGCTCGTGGCGGGGCGCGTGGACCATCGCGGCGACGAGGCGTCGCTGCTGGCCGAATCGGTCTGGGTCTGGGAAGAGGCGGCGGCGCGGGGCCCGACGGCGATAGCCGCGGAGGTCGCCGCGGGTGAGCGAGGGCGCGGCGGACGCCGCTGGGGGAACGGAGGGGGCGGCAATGGAGGGGGCGGCAACGGAGGGGGCGGCAACGGAGGGGGCGGCAACGGAGGGGGCGGCAACGGCAACGGATACGGCAGGCCGGTTCCAGCGGCCGTGCCAGCGACCCAGGGCCTGGCCGCTACTCCAGGAGAGCCGGCCGCACCCGCTGTGGTCGCAACTACGGGCCTGGCCGGAATCCGCGTGTCTCCGCTGCGGGGTGGGGGAGTGACCGACGTCGCTCCTCCAGCCTCCGCTGCCGCTGGACCAGTGGCCGCCCCGTCCGAGCCTCTGACTGCGGTGCCATCTCCGGACGACATGGCAGCTCTCGCTCCGGAACGCGAGGAGCCGCCACTCCCCGATGAGGCGCGAGCCGTTGCGGCCCGGGCCTCGGCTGCGCCGACCGCACCCCTCGAGGCGCCCGTCTCCGGCATCCTCAACGTCCGTTTCACGCGAGGCGCCGATACGGCCCGCATCGTGCTGGCGATGGAGGAGTTGAGGGCGATGCTCAAGGGCCGGCCTGGAGCGACGCGAGTGGTGTTCCACCTGCCGCAGACAGGGGGTGCGACTCTGCCGATGGAGGTGCGCGGCGGCGTCGCCTACGATGCCGAGCTTCTGGCCGAGGTAACCCGCCGGCTCGGCGAGGGCCTCGTGCGGCTCGACCTGTCGACGCCCAGGCCGTGACCGGCTCTGGCATCTATTCGGGTGTAGCCGCGGACCGCCGGCCAGACCCCTATGCCGCCCTGTACCGAAGCGTCTTTCCGAGGGACCCGGCCTGGCTCTTCGTCCTCGGACCCGCGCTGGCCGTCGCGCTGGGGCTCTTCCTCGGGCTCGCGGCGGTCCCATTCGCAGTGGTCGTGCTGGTTCCTGCACCGCTGGTCCTGACCCTTCTGGTCGTGCGCGGCCGCAGGCTCTGGCCGGCCCAGGAAGCGCTCATGTGGCCGAGCCTCATCTACACCGACCAGTGGCGAAGTGAGTTCGGCGGGAGTCCGCCGCGCACTCCGAGGCGGGCGCAGGAGTGGCTCGAAAAGCACCCCGCTGGTTCTGTACCCCCGGCAACGCGAGCAGGCATGCTCCTCACCGCACGACGGCTCGACGACGCGCGCGAGGCGATCTCGAATCTGCCGTCCGACTCGGCGCACGACAGCCATCGTCGTTTGGACCTGGAGCTGGCGCTCGATGCCAAGGAAGGCCGTCCGCTCGATACGACGGCCGCCAATGACGCCCTTCGTGCCGATGACGGAACTCCTCAAGTCGAGCGAGAGCTGCATCTCGCCTACCACGCGGCCTTGCTTGCGGTCGATCGGGGCGGCGATGGCATTGCGCCCCTGACCGCGGCCCGCGCCGCGGCCGGCCGGATGCCAAGCGGATACCGACGACGGATCCTGGCTTGGCGCTATCGGTACGTCGGCGGCGCCTTGGCGGTGGGCGCCTGGCTCATCGCCGCCCTGCTCGTCGGCATGGCGACCTCCGGCGGTGTCGTCTGGTTCTAGTGGCATAGCCCGCTGGCCGTGGCGCGACCGCGGGCGCGCAGCGCATCGCGAGCCTGGGCCGAATTGGCCTCGGTCGGCGAATTCGTGCATAGTAGGCTGGCTGGGCACGTCCCCGGCCCGGCCGCCCGACGCGCCGCCGGCGTGCAACGCGAGGACTGAATTCGGATGCGCAAACGGTCCTGGCTCCGGGCTCCGGCCGCCGCCGCCTTCCTGTCGTTCCTCTTTCCCGGGTGGGGTCAGGCTGCCGCCGGAAACCGCCGGCGCGGACTGCTCGTGGCGATCCCAGCCCTGACAGTGACCGTTCTGGCGGTCCTGATATTCGTCTTCGCGCGGCATCAGATCCTCGACTCGCTTTTCTCGGCGAGCGCGCTGACGTCGTTCCTGCTCCTCGACGTCGTCATCCTGCTCTACCGGCTGTGGGCCATCGCCGACGCCTATTCGATCGCGAGCCCTCTGAGGCCGAAGCCCGCGATCGGTGACAAGGTCCAGACCGAGCAGCCGGTGAGAGGTGCCAGGCAGCCGCTCGCGGCGGTCGTGCTCGGCGCGGTCATGGTCGCAACGATCGGGACCCACCTCGCCTTCGGCGCGGTCGACGTCCAGTACCGCGACGCCATCAGCTCGATCTTCAACCAGTACGCCCCCGACTGGTTCGGCGGCAACGGCAATCTACCCTCCGGGGCGACCGCAGCGCCCTTCTCGAACGACCCCGGGGTCACAGACGCTCCAACGGCTTCAGGCGTCGCCTCGGCTTCTGAGGCTCCCGGCTCGCCGACCATCGCGATTTCCGGGTCGCCCGTGCCGCTTCCGAGCGCCGGCCCGACGACCGCGGCCGGCATCCCGATCTTTCCGATCGAGAACGTCAGCGGGCCCGATACGGCTCCGGCCCAATGGGCATCCGACGGCAAGCTCAACGTCCTCCTCGTCGGCGCCGACTCAGGAGTCGGACGCTGGAGCCTGCGGACGGACACGATGATCCTGCTCGAGGTCGACATCGCCAGCGGCCGGGCCGTCATGTACGGGATACCGCGCAACATCGAGAACATCCCGCTTCCGCCCGAGTCCGCCAACGCCTTTCCGTGTCACTGCTTCCCGTATCCCAACCTCCTCAACGCCCTGTGGCGCGATGCGGTCAACCGGCCGTCGGCGTACCCGTATCCGGGCTCGGATTTCGTGCGCGGGTTCAAGGCGCTCGAAGGCGCGGTCGGTCAGTACCTGGGGCTCCACGTCGACGGCGCCGTCGTCGTCAATCTGATGGGCTTCGTCGGTCTCATCGACGCGCTTGGCGGCATCAACATCAACGTCCCGACCGAGATCAAGGACTCGCAGTACTCGCGACCCCAGGACGGCCGGGACATCAGCATCGACATCAAGGCGGGCTACCAGCACATGGATGGGCTGGTAGCGCTCGAGTACGCCCGGAGCCGCCACCAGGACTCCGACTACGGCCGGATGTCGCGGCAGCAGGCGGTCCTGATCGCGTTGCGGGCCGATCTCAAGCCGTGCTCGCTGCTGACCAGGATCCCGTCGCTCATCAGCGCTGCCGGCAGCGCCTTCTGGACCGACATGCCGGTCGAGGATGCGCCGACGTTGCTGGCGTTGGCCGAACGCATCGGCACGGGCAACGTCAAGAGCATCGAGCTCGTGCCGTCGGTGACGAGCAACCCGGTCGGCTTCCTGAACATCCCGCGGCTGGCGATCGTGCGCAACATCGTGGCCCATGGCCTCGACGGTGTTCCGGCGGCGTCGAGCGGCGGTGGCAGCGGTGGTGGGGGCGGTCTCAGCTGCTAGGGGCGGCGAGCATGGCCGCAGGCCGACTCTACCCGGGTGTGGATCGATGGTGCCGACGGCGGGAGTTGAACCCGCATGACCTCACGGCCACTCGATTTTGAGTCGAGCGCGTATGCCAGTTCCGCCACGTCGGCACGGTCCGGCGCGCATCGTACAGCCTGCGGGGCTCCGCGGTAGGGCCGGCCTCCGCGAAGGGCTTGCCGCGCCCTCGCCGGCGGAGTGGCCGGGCTGAGCGCCGTGCTATCCTCGCGCCGCCGCGGCCGAGCCCAACCCCGCCGCAAGGCGAAGCGTTCGTGGATGTGACAGTGGCTGACGAACGAGTCGTTACCGATGCAAAGACCGCGGACGAGCGCAGCTCCGAGGCCCTGGGACAGGGCGTCGACGCCGCTCTGGTGGAGGAGGCTTCGCGCGGGCGCCTCGAGGCCTTCAACGAGCTCGTCGCCCGCCACCAGGATCATCTCTTCGCCCTGGTGTACCGCCTCGTTCCGGATCGCGATCAGGCGGCCGACGCGGTCCAGGAGGCCTTCTTCAGCGCCTACCGGAACCTGCACTCCTTCCGCGGCGGCAGCGTCCGGAGCTGGCTATCGCGGATTGCGATAAACGCGGCAATGGATCTCCAGCGGGCAACTCGACGGCGGCCCAGCCAGCCGTACCCCGAATACGAGGACGAGAGCTGGCAGCCGCCGGCCGCGGCGGACGTGGAGCCGGAAGCAAAGGCTCTCGCCGCGGAGCGCTCCAAGGCGCTCGCCCGTGCTCTCGCCGCGCTGCCGTTCGAGCAGCGCAATTGCATCGTCCTCTTCGACGTCGAGGGCTACGACTACGCGGAGATCGCCACGATCATGCGAGTCGAGGTGGGAACCGTTAAGTCGCGCATCCATCGAGGCCGGCTCGCGCTGCGAAAAGCGCTGTCGTCCAGTCGGGAACTGTTCCGTGGTTGAGGTCGTCTGAGGAACGTAATGGACCGAACCCCTCCCGCCGCCCACGCCACCCACGACGAGCTCCTGATCGCCCGCCTCTACGGCGGCGACGTCGACGCGGCCGAGCGTGAGCGCGCCCTCGAGCAGATCGCAGAATGCCGCGACTGCGCGGAGCTATTCGCCGATCTAGGGGCAATCGCGGACGCCGTCGTGGCAATGCAGGTTCCGCGCCGGCCGCGTGACTTCGGCCTGACCGAGGCGGATGCCGCCCGGCTGCGGCGGCGGAGGCTGAGCGCATGGTTCTTCGGTGCCGGCTTGCGGCGCTCGCTCGGGGGGTCGCTCGCAGCACTCGGGTTGGTCGGAGTCGTTCTGACGGGCGTGGCATCGCTCACGAGCGGGGCCGCCAGCCCCGTTGAGTTCTCGTCGAACCAGAGCCTTACGGGCGCCGCTCAGCCAGTCCCCGCGGCAAGTCAGGCGGATTTGGCCGCCTTCGGCAGCGCTGCCGCTCCGACCGCGGCGCCGGCCGCCACTGCTGCGGCCAGCGAACGCTCCGCCACCAACCTCTCTCCAACCGCCGCCAGTGCCAGCCCCGCCGCAAGTGCCTACGCCGTATCGCCTGCTTCCCAAGCGCCGGCGCAACAGGGGGACCTAGGCAAGGTATCTCTAGCAAGCCAGTCACCGGCCGGTCTGGGCCAGCCGACGCCAGCCGTGCCCGAGTCCTCCGTGGCTCACGGCGGCATCGACGCGCGGCTCCTGTGGCTCGTCGGTTTTGGAGTGCTCTTCCTCTTCGGAATCGCTGTCGTGATCCTGCCGGGGCGGCGCCGGGGCCACGGTCGAGGGGGCCCTTCCTAGCGGACGGCGTCGCTCCAAACCGACCATGGGTCCCAGGCGCCGCGGTTCGGGGCCAACGACCCGGGCGGCCCGCCGGCTGAGGGCCCGCCCCGGCTAAACTTGACGGGCCGGCCTCTGCTGATCCTTTGCCGGCGCCGAACCGACCGAGGCCAAGCATGACTCGTCTGATGCTGCTCGACAGCAACGGCCTCATCTACCGCGGATACCACGCTCTGCCGCCACTCACCACGAGCAAGGGCGAGCTCGTCAACGCGGTATTCGGTTTCTGCAGCATCCTGCTGCGTGGCATCCAGGACCTTCAGCCCGAGTATGTCGCCGCCTGCTTCGACCTCCCGGGGCCAACTTTCCGCCACGAGCAGTTCGCCGCGTATAAGGCCACGCGGACGCCGATGCCGGATGACCTCCGCTCCCAGTTCCCCAAGGTCCGCGAGGTCGTGGCGGCGCTGCGGATCCCCGTCTACGAGATGGCCGGCTACGAGGCCGACGATGTCATCGGCACGATCACTCGCGACATGGACAGCCGCGGCATCGAGACGACGGTCGTCACGGGCGACCTCGACATGCTCCAGATCGTGACCGAGCACACGCGGCTGATGACGACAAGGCAGGGCGTCGACTCGACCATCTACTACACCCCGGAGAAGATCCGCGAGCGGTTCGAGCTGCGGCCGGATCAAATGATCGACTACAAGGCACTCAAGGGCGACCCGACCGACAACATCCCCGGCATCCCCGGGGTGGGGGAGAAGACCGCGGCGAAGGTGATTGGCCAGTTCGGCTCGCTGGAAGGGATGTACGAGCGGCTCGATGAGGTGAAGCCCGACAAGTTGCGCGAGAAGCTCGCGGAGGCGCGGGATCAGGTCTTCCAGAGCCGCGAGTTGTCGCGGATCATCCGAGATCTGCCGGTCTCGCTCGACCTAGAGGCGGCCCGCCTCTCCGACTACGACCGTGCCGAGGTCGTCCGGCTCTTCCGTGAATTCGAGTTCCGGACCCTGATCGACCGGTTGCCGCCGCTAACCGGCGAGTCGGCGGGAGACGCCGCCGAGGCGCTCCGTTCTGTTGTCGGGAGCGTGCCCGCGGCCCGCGTTCCGGGCGAGCCGCCACGCGTCGCCCGGCGCGAGTCTCACTCGCTCATCGGCGAGGGCGAGGGGCTGCAGCTGAGCATGGACTTCGATTCGACGGGGCTGAGCGCGCCCGTCCCGGGCCCAGTGCCGAATACGTCGCGCGACCGAGCTGCCACAGCGCCGGCATCCGGACCGGTCGACCTGGCCGCGGCCCTCCGCGCCGCCGTCGCCGATCCGACGCTGATGGAGCGCTTCGAGGCGGCGGACGACGATGCCGCTGAAGCGTCGGAGTGGCTGGCCGGCCGCGAGGAGATCGGCGCGGCGCTGCTCATGGACGACCCGCGGCCGATGCGCGGCATGCCGCAGGCCATGGCTCTGGCCGCCTCGGACGGTCGGGTGCTCGTGGCGGACGACCACGCCGCCATCGGCCGGCTCGGCGACCTGCTCCTCAAATCCGGCGCGCGAGTGGTGGGGCACGAGACCAAGCAGCTCGTGGTCGCGAACATCGCCAGCGGCGCCGAGAAGCCCCTGTCGGTGGCGTTCGACACGCAGATCGCCGCGTACCTGCTGAACCCGGCGCTGCGCAGCCAGACCATCGCCGACGTCGCCCACGAACGCCTCGACGTCACGCTGCCACCGGCCGGCGACGTACCGGCGGCCGTCCGCATCGGGCTGGACGCGCTGGCGGCCCTCGCCGTACGCGAGCCACTCGAGAAGGCCCTCGCCGATTCGGGTCTGGATCGCCTCTTCAGCGAAGTGGAGATGCCGCTGATCCCGGTCCTGGCCGAGATGGAGGCGGCCGGCGTGGCCATCGACCGCGACGCCCTGGCTCTCCTGGACACGGAGTTCGGCGGTGAGATGGCGCGCCTCGAGGCCGAGATCTACACGGATGTCGGCCATGACTTCAACTTGGGCTCGCCCAAGCAGCTCGAGCAGATCCTCTTCTACGAGCTGAACCTGCCCAAGGGTAAGCGAACCAAGACAGGCTACTCGACCGACGCGTCGGTCCTCGAAGAGCTGAAGCCGGCTCATCCGATGATTGGCAAGCTGCTCGACTGGCGGCTCTACTCGAAGCTTCGATCGACCTACATCGAAGCCCTGCCGGCGCTCGTTTCGGACCGCGACGGCCGCCTCCACACGACCTTCCATCAGGCTGTCGCAGCCACCGGGCGGCTCAGCTCTTCGGACCCCAACCTGCAGAACATCCCGATCCGCTCGGAACTAGGCCGTCGTATCCGTCGCGCATTCGTCGCCGGCGGGCCTGATGTCACTCTGCTGGCGGCCGACTACTCGCAGATAGAGCTGCGTATCCTCGCCCACGTGAGTGGCGACGAGCACCTGCGGGACGCATTTGCTCGTGGCGCCGATATTCACCGCGAAACCGCGGCCCGGGTCTTGCACAAGGCTCCTGAAGATGTGAACCACGACGAGCGCTCGATGGCCAAGATGGTCAACTTCGGCCTGGCCTACGGCATGAGCGACTTCGGGCTCTCGTCGCGGGCCGGGATCTCGAGGGTGGAGGCGAAGGAGTTCATCGACAACTACTTCGCCACGTACAGCGGCATCAGCTACTACATGCTGCACATCAAGGAGCTCGCCCGGCAGCAGGGTTGGGTCTCGACGTTGCTCGGCAGGCGGCGCTCCATCCCGGAGTTGCGGATGTCGAACCCCGCCCTTCGGGGCGCCGGGGAACGGATGGCGATCAACATGCCGATCCAGGGCACTGCCGCCGACATCATCAAGATCGCGATGATCAGGCTGCCGGAGCGGCTTCGCGCCGCGGGCCTCAAGGCTCGGCTGCTTCTCCAGGTTCACGACGAGCTGGTTCTCGAGGTTCCGCGCGAGGAAGTCGACGCGACGGCGCCGATCCTGCGCGAGACGATGGAGAGCGCGCTCAAGCTCGACGTGCCCCTGACGGTCGACGTCAAGGTCGGAGACGACTGGGAGTCGATGCGCCCACTGACCCGCGAAGACGAGGTGCTCGCCGAACTGGGCGAGGCGCCGGCCGAGGTGGTCGCGGGCTAGCGTCCGACGCCGGATATGGCGAGGCCTCGGTCGGGGCAGATGGAGCTAACCGTGGAGTGGGTACGACTAGCGCCGACTATCTCGAACCCGGGGCCTGCGCCGGGTCTTCGAAGGATCTACCAGTTGCGGATGTGGTCGTGCTCTGAGGGACGCGAGTCGTCACCGAGCGTCAGCGCGAGCGCGCCCACGAAGAGGAGGACTAATGCGAGTGTCAGGATTTCCATGCCTACACCGTACGCCAGGCACTTGATTAGAGCAAGTCGATGTTGTTCAATTACATATTATGACTACTGATCACTTGGCCGACGTCGAGTTCCGCCACCTGCTGAGCTTCCGTGCTGTCGCCCAGACCGGTTCGTTCCACGGTGCGGCGGAGTCTCTCGACTACACGCAATCCGCCGTGAGCCAGCACGTTGCCGCTCTGGAGTCGGTGCTCGGAGTCAGGCTGCTCGACCGGGCGCGTGGGCACCGGACTGTCAAGGTGACCGAGGCGGGGGCGCTGCTGCTCCGCCACGCCGATGTGATCGCGGCCCGGATCGAGGCGGCGCGTGCCGATCTGCGGGCGTACGCCGAAGGCGCGACCGGCCTGCTGCGCGTCGGCACCTATCAGAGCGTCGGCGCCCGCGTCGTGCCGGCGACCCTGGGCCGGTTCACCCACCTGTGGCCGAACGTCGAGGTCCACGTGATCGAGACCAACACGGACGACGGCCTGCTCGACCTGGTCGAGTCGGGCGAGCTCGACCTGTCGTTCGCCGTCTATCCACTCTCCGACGGCCCCTTCGAAGGCGTGGAGCTGTTCCGCGATCCATACGTGCTCGTGGTCCCGGTCGACTCACCGCTGGCCGGACTCGGCCGGCCCCCAACCGTGCGCGAGATATCCGGCCTGCCGCTCATCGGCTTCCGCCATTGCCGCTCCACGGCCGCGGCCGAGGCCTATCTCCGCGCCAACGGCGGCGATCCGAAGTGGGCATTCCGGTCGGACGACAACACCACGGTCCAGGCGCTGGTTACGGCCGGGATCGGGATGGCGCTGGTGCCCCGGCTGACCGTCGACGAAACCGACCCGCACACCGCGGTGCTACAGACGGACGTCCCGCCACGGGTGCTCACGCTGGCCTGGCACCGCGACCGATACCGCTCCCAGGCTCAGGTCGCGTTTACCGATCTGGCCCGCCAGGTCTGCCTGGAGCTCCAGCAGGAAGTGGCTCCGACCCTCGCTGACGGCTAGGGCGGGCTCTCAACCGCTTCGAGCTCCACCTGCCAGCGGTCGTACTCACCGCCGAAGGGCTTCGCGAGTGCGTGCGCGGCGCATGACACAGGTTCCGCGGCCGCGTCCTGCGTGGCCTCGCCCAGGCATCGCAAGCGCGGCCCCGTTACCCTCTTGGGTATGCCCGAGTTGCCGGAAGTCGAGACCATCGCCCGCGATCTGCGCGCCATGGTGTGCGGCGCGCGCATCGTGAGCGTCCGCTCCAACTGGCCGCCCACATTGCGCAGCCACGCACCGGATGAGTTCGCGCGGAAAGTGGCGGGCCGGGAGGTCGAGGGTGTCGGGCGCCGAGGCAAGCAGCTCCTCGTCTGGCTCGGGCCGAAGGGTCCGACCGCCGACTCGATTGCACCCGATTCGACTACGGACGAGCTGGCCGCCACCGAGCCGGTGGGCGCGGAATCGGTCGTCCTGACCGTCCACCTCAAGATGACCGGCCAGCTATTCGTAGTCCCCGCTGGGGTGCCGCAGGACCGCCATGTCCACGTCGTGCTGGCTTTCGACGACGGTCGCGAGCTGCGGTACCGCGACATGCGCAAATTCGGCCGGATGGGCCTCTACGCCCGCGATCCCGCAACCGGGCTGCCCGTCGAGAGTCAGGCCGCCGGCGTCCTCGCTACCGGGGCCGAGCCGCTCGCCGACGATTTCACGGCCCGGCGTCTTACCGAGATGCTCGCCCGCCGTCGCGGTCGTCTCAAGACCCTCCTGATGAACCAGGATTTCCTCGCCGGCGTCGGCAACATCTATGCCGACGAGGCCCTTTGGCGAGCCCGTCTGCATCCTCTGCGCGAGGCCCACACGGTCCGCTCCGACGAGGCGCGACGGCTGCACGGCGCCCTCCGCGACGTCCTCGCGGAGGCCGTGGAGCGGCGGGGCAGCTCGGTCGACGACTACACGGCGCCCGAGGGCGACGGCTCGATGCAGGAATACCTGGCCGTGTATCAGCGAGCCGGCGAGCCATGCTTGCGGTGCGGCCGTCCGATCAGGCGCATCGTCGTCGGCGGCCGATCGACCCACTTCTGCGGCTGGTGCCAGCGGTTGCCGGCCGGCCAGCGTGAGTCGGCTGCCAAGCTCCTCGCCGGCGCGAGGGCGGCGACGTCGCGGCTGGCCGATAGACCCCGCCGAGGCCCTCGCTGGACCGAGCTCGACGGCGCCGGCGCCCTGGGGCGGAATCGGGACGAGGAAGCGCGTGCCGCTGAGCTGGCAGCGCGGCGTGTGAGTCGTTTGGCCGCCGCGCGAAAGGCCGCCGCAACCCGTCGGGCGGCGGCACGGGCCGGAGGGTCGGCCTGATGTCGATCGTTCGACTCGATGGTGTAGTCCGTGAGGTTGGCGACTTCGTCATTCTCGACCGCGTCGACGCTTCGATCGCGGCTGGCGACCGCATCGGGCTGGTCGGCCCAAACGGCGCGGGCAAGACGACGTTGCTGCGGCTGATCGCCGGACGCGACGAGCCCGACGGCGGTGCGGTCCATCGGAAGCGCGCATTGACCGTGGCGATGCTGTCGCAGGAGGCGCACGTCGACTCGGCGTTCATCGGCGCTCCCAGCCTGAGGGGTGCCGTGCGAGCCGGTGCAACGCGGTTGGAGGAACTCGAGCGAAGGCTCCGGCAGCTCGAGCACGAGGGCCGCGTGACCGAGCCCGAGTACGAGAGCGTTCAGCACGAGTTCGCGGTCAGGGACGGCTATGCCCTCGACCAGCGCGTGGAGGCGGCCCTGTCCGGGCTCGGTTTCGAGCGGGACCAGTGGGACAGGCCGCCGGTGAACCTCTCCGGCGGCGAGCAGACGCGGGCGGCGCTGGCCCGCCAGCTCCTCTCCGACCCGGAGCTGCTCCTCCTCGACGAGCCGACCAACCACCTCGACCTCGGGGCGCTGGAGTGGCTCGAGGAGCACCTCGGCCGGCGCCGCGGCAGCCTGGTCGTGGCGTCGCACGACCGCGCCTTCCTCGACGCGACCGTGACCAGGGTGTGGGAGTTGCGCGATTGCCGCCTCACGCCGTTCCGTGGCAGCTACTCGAGCTACGCCCGCCAGCGCGAAGAGCGCGACCTGCGGGCGGCCGAGGAGGCTGAGGTCCGCGCGGGCGAGATCAACCGCGAGATGGAGCTCATCCAGCAATACCGCCACCAGCGCAAGCACGGCAAGATGCACGAGCACGAGGCTAGGCTGGAAGCCCTCCAGCCCCTCGAGAAGCGCAGGTCCGAGGCCCGGCTCAAGCTCCCGAGCGAGGCCCTCGCCGGCGGCTCGCCGGCTCGATCGTACGAGTCTGTGGTGAGAGCGGAAGGGCTGGTGGTCGGTTACCGGGCCGGCGACCCACGCCAGACTCCACCGGATGATGACGACGGCCGCCGGGGCTACGAACGCGCCATCGACGCCACCGAATACGCCGGCGACCACGCCGTCGCTCTCGTGCCGTGGCTCGAACTCCGGCGCGGCGATCGCGTCGGCATCGTGGGACCGAACGGGGCAGGCAAGACCACGCTCTTGCGGACTATATCGGGCGAGCTAGCGCCGCTCGACGGCGCCCTGGACCTCGGCCGCAACGTCCAGTCGAGCTACCTCGCCCAGCTCCGGGACGCGCCGATCCCCGGCGCCACGGTCCTCGACGCGCTGCTCGACGAGATGCCACTCACCCCGGCGGCGGCGCGGGGACACCTGGCCCGTTTTCTGTTTCGCGGCGACGACATCTTCAAGGAAGTCTCCGCGCTCTCTGGTGGCGAACGGTCGCGGCTCGAACTGGCGCTTCTCTTCCTGCTGCCGGCCAACCTGCTGCTTCTCGACGAGCCCACGAACCACCTCGACATTCCGGCGCGCGAGGCCCTCGAGGCGTTCATGGCCGGAACCGACGCGACCCTTCTCGTCGTCAGCCACGATCGACGGCTTCTCGAGAAGGTGTGCGACTCTCTGTGGGTCGTGGACGATGGTCTGGCGGTGCCCTTCGAAGGCGGTTACCGCGCCTGGCGGTCGGCGGTCGCCGACGGTTGGACGGTGAAGGAGGCAGCCGAACGGGAGGCGGGACGCCTTCACGGCGGCCTGACGCGGGAGACCGGCGCGCGTCGGCCGGGGGCTGCGGTTGGAATCTCAGGTCGGGCGGCCGGGGCACGATCTTCGGGCACCGCGGCCTCTTCGTCGACTCGCGCCCGGGCTGGATCGCCGGCCGATTCCGCCTCCGGCGGAGCGGCGGTTTCGGCGCCCGAGCGTCTACCGGTCGCGAAGCTGTCGAAGGATGCCTACCGGCGCCGGAAGGCCCAAGTCGACGAGGAACTGACCCGGCTCAACGAGCGTAAGGCGCGCCTGGAGTCGGCGTTGCTCGACCCGAGCGTGCACGGCAACTTCGTCGAGCTGCGCCGCGTGACGAGCGACCTGGCCGCAGTCAACGAGGCCCTTGCCGCGGCCGAAGAGGCGTGGCTGGAGCTGGAGGAGGCGGCGCCGTGACCGGATCCAACGCGTCGGGCGACCGATCGCACGGCCGGCGCCGCGGCTCCCTCCGCACTCGGGCCCCATTGATCGGCCTCATCGGTCCGATCGGATGCGGCAAGTCGACCGTGGCCGGCTGGCTGGCGGCTCGCGGTTCCGTCGTGATCGACGCCGACGAGCTGACGCGGCAGCTGATGTCGCCCGGCAGTCTGGTGACGAATTCGATCCTTGCCCGCTTCGGCGGGGAGTACCTCCGGCCCGATGGCACGCTCGACCGGGCTGCCCTCGGCCGGCTGGTATTCGCCGATCCTGAGCGGCTGGCCGAGCTCGAGTCGATCGTCCATCCCGCCGTCGAGCGTCTGGAGCAGGACTCGATCCGGACCGCCGATGCAGGCCGTCCGGCCGCGATCGTGCTCGAAGCGATCAAGCTCGTGGAGGCCGGTCACTCGGTCTGGTGCGACGAGGTCTGGCTCATCGTCTGCGACCCGGAGGCCCAGCTCGCCCGTCTCATTGGCCGTGGCATGGCCGAGTCCGACGCCCGCCAGCGGATCGCCGCCCAGTCCGATTCGCTGCCGCTCTGGCGCTCTAGGGCGACTCGCATCGTCCGCACGGACGGTGCTCCCGCGCAGACCGAGCTCGCTGTAGAGGCGGCGCTCAACGACGTGCTGAGGCGCCACTCTCGCTGATTGGGGTGCCGGTTCTCGCCTCCGCCGCGCCCCGCGCTGCGGCCGGATCGCCGACGTCCGCACGGCCGGCGTGACGAGCTTCGTACAATCGGAGGGTGATTGCGTCCCGGATGTTCGGCCGCAAGTGGATCGCTGCGGGGGGCGCGGTCGTGGCGGTCGTTGCGCTGGCGGGAGTCGCCTTAGTGGCCGGAGGAAGCCCGTCCACACCCTCGGGCGCAACCGCGGCCCCGACGCCAGGCGCCAGTGTCGCGATAGCTCTCGACCCCACGGGTACCAATCCGAGCTCGCTCGTCGTGCGCGGGACGATGACCGCCGAACCGACCACAGACGTCACGGAGGCCCCCACTTTCCCGCCGCTCGACCTGTTCGCCACCCCGAGTCCGGCACCGGCGCGAGGCGCTCTACCGACTGATCCGAGCTACGCAATCGACCCGCGCCGGCCGCTGCCGGTCCAGGCGGTCGATTGGCTCGAGCTCAAGGCATCCGGCAGAATCTCCATCCTGGGCGGCCAAGTGACCGTGCTTCCCGCAACGGCCGACCCGCTCGTCAATCCATCCAGCGGCGCGCCCGTGCCCGCCAAAGCGATGCTCGATACGACGTGGACTCGATGGGTCGTGGAGCCGCCCGGCTACGGCACCGACGAGAAGGGCGACCGTTACTCGAACCTGAGCTACTGGAACCTGTGTGGCGACGGGGCGATGACAGTGGCGCTGTGGTACTGGCAGCAACTCATCGGTCATCCCGACGTCACCGGCACCGCGGGCTACTTCCTCGATCCCTACGCGACCGAGGCGGTCGGCTGGCCGTCGCCTGGACCTACGATCCCGATCTCGGGCGGGAGGCGCCTTGGAACGTACTGGTCCGGAACCGACCGGGTCAGCGGCTTCACAGCCAACGGCCGCGGTTTCGTGATGTATCTCGCCATGCGATCCCAACCGGCGACATGGCAGTCGGCGGGGCTCTCCGTCTTCGCGCGAGACGGCCGGCCACTCTATCCGACCTCCGGGACGCCGCGTACCAACATCCAGACCGGGCTCAACTGGGAGGTCTCTGGCCGGGACCCGACCAACTGGACTGAGGCCTACTACGCGTCGGTCATCCGGCCGGACCCAACCCTCGCCCGCGATCTGACGGCTGCGGTAATGCTCGACGTCGGCCGGGACGGGGTGCCGGTCGTGGGCGCAGTCGACGCTTACAACCTGCCGAACTGGCAGGCCGGCTCCGCCACGCCGCACACCAGGCACGCGATCGCCATCGTCGGCTACGACAACACCGCCAACCCGCCGAGCTTCACCTACATCGACACCTGCGGCCGGTCCTGCAACGCCCGGGGCGGGAACGGCTACGGCCAGCTCCACGTGATTGCGCAGTCGCAGATGGTGCTGTCGATCCAGAACCGCGTCGGATCTGGCTTCGTCTGGTAGCCATTGGGCAAGGCGGGCGCGTCGCCCGTGTACTGGTTCCTTCCGCCGATCAGCGGCCACGCTGGGCGCCCGCGAATACGGGCGGCCCGACCTCCCCGCGAGACGGCGAGTTAGAACGTCCGTGCTATTCTGGTCGACCGCGGTATACTGAAAGCCCACGCTGACGAGGTTGAAGTGCCCGATTTCCGGCTGGTTGCCGACTTCAAGCCCACCGGCGATCAGCCTCAGGCAATCGATCGCTTGAGCGACGGCCTGGCCAGAGGCCTGCGCCATCAGACCCTGCTCGGTGCGACCGGCACAGGGAAGACGTTTACCGTTGCGCAAACGATCGAGCGCCACCAGAAGCCGACGCTCGTCCTCGCCCACAACAAGACCCTGGCCGCCCAGCTGTACTCCGAGTTCCGGGAGTTCTTCCCCGACAACGCCGTCGAGTACTTCGTCAGCTACTTCGACTACTACCAGCCCGAGGCCTACCTGCCGCGCTCGGACACGTACATCGAGAAGGACTCGAGCCGCAACGACGAGATCGACAAGCTCCGCCACGCGGCCACGAAGGCGCTCTTCGAGCGTCGCGACGTGATCATCGTCGCCAGTGTCAGCTGCATCTACGGACTCGGCGCCCCGGTCGACTACGGGGCCACGATCCTGCGGCTCCGCGTCGGCGGGCAGTATCGCCGCGACGCCGTGCTGCGCCACCTGGTCGATCTCCAGTACCAGCGCAACGACCAGGCTCTCTCGCGCGCCCGCTTCCGTGTCCGTGGCGACACCCTCGAGCTGATCCCCGCGGCCGAGGATCGGTTGGTTCGAGTTGGGTTCTTCGGCGACGAGGTCGAGCGGATCACCGAACTGGACCCGCTCACCGGCGAGCTGCTCGCGGAGCGCAAGGACCTCAACGTCTACCCCGCGACTCACTACGTCACCCCAAACGACAAGCTCATGGCCGCCGTCAAGGCGATCGGCGAAGAGATGGAGATTCGGGTCGGCGAGCTCGAGGCCCAGGGGCGCGAGCTCGAGGCCGCTCGGCTGCGCCAGCGCACGACCTTCGACCTCGAGATGATGCGCGAGCTCGGTTACTGCACCGGGATCGAGAATTACTCACGCCACCTCTCGGGCCGCGACGCGGGCTCCCGGCCGTGGACCCTGCTGGACTACTTTCCGCCGGACTGGCTGCTCGTGGTCGACGAGAGCCATATGTCGATCCCGCAGGTCGTCGGCATGTACAAGAATGACCGTACCCGGAAGGAAATCCTGGTCGACTTCGGCTTCCGGTTGCCGTCCGCGCTCGATAATCGCCCGCTGACATTCGAAGAATTCGAAGCCAGCGTGAATCAGGTCATATACATGAGCGCGACGCCCGGTCCATATGAGCTTGAACGGAGCCAGCAGGTCGTCGAGCAACTCATACGTCCGACCGGCGTCGTCGATCCACACATAACCGTCAAGCCGACCGAGGGCCAGATCGACGATCTCCTCGAGCTCATCCGCGGTCGCGTCGAACGGGGCGAGCGCTCCATCGTCACGACCTTGACCAAGAAGATGGCCGAGGACCTGGCCGACTATCTCCACGAGCTCGGCGTGAAGGTGCAGTACCTGCACTCCGAAGTAGACACCCTCGAGCGCGTCCAGATCCTCCGCGACCTCAGGCTGGGCGTGTACGACGTGATCGTCGGCATCAACCTTCTGCGTGAGGGCATCGACCTGCCGGAGGTGACGCTCGTGGCGATCATAGATGCGGACAAGGAGGGGTTCCTGCGCAGCGCCTGGTCGCTCGTCCAGATGATCGGCCGGGCCGCCCGCAACATCGGCGGAGAAGTTGTGATGTACGCCGACCACGTGACCGAGTCGATGCGGGTCGCGATCGAGGAGACGAACCGCCGCCGCGCCGTCCAGGAGAAGTACAACCTCGATCACGGCATCCAGCCCGTGACCATAGTCAAGGGGATCCGCGACATAAACGATCGGCTGCGGGCGGTGGCTGAGGCCCACGGCACCTACGCCACGGCGCCGGGGCAGGAACGTGCCTTCACGGAGATGGCAAAGGGGCAGGTCGAGAAACTGGTTGGCCAGATGGAGGCCGAGATGCGCCAGGCTGCCCGCAATCTCGAGTTCGAACGGGCCGCTGCGTTGCGCGACGAGATTCAGGAGATTCGCCTTCGCGTTCTCGACGAGGACCAATCGGTGGCCGTGGCCAGGGCGGCGGAGCGCGCCGCAAGGGCCAGACCGGTTGGGCCCGCAGGTTCGCGACCGGCCCCGGCACGATCCGGTCGGATCATCAAGCCGGTTCGGCAGGCTGGACGGCGCGGCAGGGGAGGCGGCGGAGATGGCCGGGAGGCCGAGGGGCCGGAGCTGGAAGTGACCGAGGTCCGGGTCCTGGCCGCCGGCGAAGAGCCCGGCGGCGGGGATCTGGCGGCCGCGTCGACCGCATCGGACTGGCTGCCTGGGATCCGTGACGAGCACGAAGACGATGGCTGGTCGGCCAAGTGGCTCGATCGCCCGACGTGGGACCATACGGTCACGCCGAACGTGATCAAGCGAACGGGCCAACGCCCGCCGGGTCGCAGGCGCCGGTAGAGGAGGCCATATGGATCCGCTGAGCGAGGCGTTCCAACACCACACGTGGGCCACGGAACGCCTGATCCGCCACCTGCAGTCACTACCCGAGACCGCCCTGACCGCCACCGCGCCCGGCGTCTACGGCGAGGCGCTGGCCACTCTCTCGCACCTGGTCTCTGCCGATGCCCGTTACCTCGGATACCTGGAGGGCGACTCGCCGTTCCGCAGGCCCGGACCGGACCCGGTCGTCCCGCTCGACGAGCTCGCCGACAGGCTGCGCGACCAGGCGGTTCGATGGCGGATTCAGCTGGCTCGGATCGGTGAATTGGACGTCACGATTCCGGCCAGTGGCGAGCGTCCCGTCTTGCCGCACGCGACGAACCTCGTCATCGGCCAGGCGCTCCACCACGGCAACGATCACCGCACCCAGATCTGCACGGTTCTCTCTTCGAACGGCTTCGAGGCGCCGGACCTGGACGTCTGGAGCTACTGGCGGGACCGTCGCGCCGAGTAGGCGATCGGATCCGACTGCGACCCCTACGACGCTACGGCGCGGGCTGGGCCAGGGCTCGCCGTCCGGCCAGCGCGAGGAAGGCGAGCATCAGGAAGACGAGGCCCAGCGATCCGCGCAGGGTGACGACGGTCGCCAACGACCCGATCAGTGGCGGCCCGACCAAGCCTCCGGCGTATCCCATCGTGGAGACGGCAGCGATCCCCACCGAGGGCGGGATCCCCGGCTGAGAGCCCGCCGCGCGGAAGAGCACAGGCACGCCGGCGGCGAGGCCGAGGCCCATCAATCCGTAGCCGGCGATCGCGATGGTCGGCTCACCCACGCCCAGCACGAGGCCGAGGCCGATGGTTGAGAGTGCGGCGCCGCCGCTCACGAGGACGCCCGGCCCCAGGACGACCACCAGCTTGTCGCCGACGAAGCGGGAGAAGGCCATAGCGCCGCTAAATGTGGCGACCGCCAGGGCGGCCATGCCTTCGCTGGCCCCGAGGTGCCTGTGCATATAGACGCCGCCCCAATCGTTTGCCGAACCCTCGGCCAACAATGCGCACAGCGCCAGGGAGCCGAGCAGGAGCAGCCGACCGCTCGGTCGGGTTAGGCGGCCGCCACCGTCCGCATGTGTATCGGGCAGCATCGTGGCTCCCAGCACCAGGGCCCCGATCGCGAGGATGAGCCCGACGACGGCGAATTCCGCGAAGACCGAGATTCCCAACGCGGCGATCTGGGCGCTCGCGAGAGCTCCGAAGAACGAGCCGATGCTCCAGGTGGCGTGCAGGCGGGACATTATCGGCCCCGACCCGGCCCGCTCGACCGCCAGCCCGTTGGCGTTCATACATACGTCCATCGTTCCCTGGAAGATTCCGAAGCCGAAGAGGCTCAGGAGGAGGCTCCAGAAGTCCGACGAGGCGCCCATGAACGGAATGAGGCAGGCGCACCCCAGGAGCGTGGCCGCGGTGACGACGTGCGTCCCGACCTTGCCGCCGAGCCAGCCGCCGATCGACATCGTCGCCACGGCCCCGAGTCCGGCGCCGAGCAACGCGAAGCCGAGATGAGCCTCGTCGAGGTGTGTCTGGTTCTGAACCGCCGGTATCCGCGATGCCCAGGCGCCAAAGGCGAGGCCGTTCATGAGGAACGCGCCCGCGACAGCCGCGATGCGAAGTCGAAGGCGGGATTCGTGAGGGGAGGCGGTGGGTGGCATCTGCGAATCTTGAGACATCCGGCGCCGGATTGCCTGGCTGGCGCTCGGCGCCGCCGGTTGCCCACCGCGACGTACCATGAGCGCCGCCGCGCGGACCGACGCTTGCCGGCCCCGAGCGGCGGAGTCGTCTAGGTCGAAATGGGATGGACCGGAGCCGTGAGATGCAAGTTGGAGCGCGGAGCTGGCGCGCCGCGACAGCAGCCATCGCCGTCATGACGCTGCTATCGGGCTGTGGCGGAGGCGGTGTCACTCCGTCTCCGACCGCCACGCCCACGCCGACACCGGAGCCGACGGCAGCGCCCACTGCGGCTCCCGGGCTCTTCGTGGACGCGGGTGCGGACCTGGGCGGGATCAGCCCGTACGTCTACGGGACCAACGACGGCCCCTGGCTCGGGGTGCCGTTTGCGCTGCGCGATCAGGTAGTGGCTGCGAAGCTCAAATTCATCAGCTGGCCCGGCGGCAATTGGGGCGATGAGAACGACGTGACCACCGACCAGGTCGACGCGTTCGTCACCTACTGCCGGTCCATCGGTGCCGAGCCGCGGATCGTCGTGCGGCTCAAGGGCGGCACCGCATCCGCTGCGGTGGACCTCGTGAGATACGCCAATGTGACGATGAAATACAACGTCAAGTATTGGGGCATCGGCAACGAGCCCGATCTGTATGAGACGAACGGGCTGACGGGATACAACGTCAATCAGTACGACGCGGACTGGCGTTCATTTGCACAGGCGATGAAGGCCGTCGATCCCACTATCGAATTGATCGGCCCGGATATTAGCCAGTTCGTGGCAAGCCCGTCATCCGATTATCTTCAGACCAGGACGGACTGGCTGACGTCCTTCTTGAAGGCGAACGGCGATCTCGTAGATATCGTGTCGATTCATCGATATCCGTTCCCTGCCGACGGTCAGACGCCGCCGACGATCGACGATCTGCGCGGTAACAGCAACGAGTGGGATCAGATCATCCCGGCCCTGCGGTCGATCGTGAAGACCCAGACCGGCAAGGATCTGCCGGTCGCCGTGACCGAGCTGAACTCAAGCTACACGCAGAACAGCGGGGGTGACGCCGGCATGGAGTCCCACTACAACGCCATCTGGTTCGCCGACGTCCTCGGCCGGATGATCGACCAGAAGGTCGACATCGTGGCCCAATTCGCGATCGCCGGTTATTGGGGCATAGTCGGTGCGAGTGCGCCCAACCCAATGTATTACGACTACATGCTGTACAAGCAGTTCGGCACGAAGCTGGTGCCCGCCGCTTCCGACGATCCTCTCGTCACGGTTTACGCCGCCGTCCGCGCGGACGGGACCCTCACGGTCTTGATTGTGAACCTGGGGTCGACCGCGGCCACCAAGCCGCTCACTATCGTTGGGAACGTGGCGAAATCGGCTGAGACGTGGCTGTTCGACGCGTCCCACAACGCCGAAAAGGTAGCCGCGACCCCGCTATCAAACGGCGGAAACGTGACGTTGCCGCCTGAGTCGGTGACGCTTCTGGTTGCCGCCAAGTAGCCGCAACCGCGAGCCGCGGGCCCGATCCTAAGTCAGGCCAGGCCGAGCGCCCGGGCCAGCGCCACCAGCACGACGGCCGCGACAACTCCCGCGAGGAGCAGGCGCGTCCGCCAAACGACGATGACGCACAGTGCGACGGCAAGGGGCATGACTCCGAGCTGCAGGTGCGGCGGGGTGTCGGTGGTGAGCAGGGAGCCGGTGGCGGCCAGCGCGGCTAGAGCGGCCGGGCCAGCGAGCCGGAGGTAGGTGACCGCCCATTTCGGAAGGCGTTCGATACCGGGCGCGAGCATCGGCAGGGCCCGAGACGGATAGGTGACGGCCCACATGACGAAGGCCAGCGGCACGAGAGCGGTGCCGAGATTCATGGCAGCCCGGCCTCGGCCGACGGTTCGGGCCTCTCGGGCTCGCTGGATTCCTCGCGGGCGGAAGGCCTGATAGCCAGACCAAACAGCGGCCCGAGGACCGCGCCGGCCACCAACCCGAGCGATGGCCCGCCGACGAGACCAACGGTCACCGCGACGACGACCGCTCCCATCGCCGCCGCGGCGTCGCGGCGCCCCGACACCATGCCGAGCGAGAGGCCGGCCATCGCCGCGGGAAACGCGACATCCAGACCAAGGCGGTTGGTATCAACGGCTCCGGCGACGAGATAACCCACGGTCGAGCCGACCTGCCACGGCACGAAGATGAACATCGCGGCGAGCCAGTAGCCTCGCCGGTCGAACCCTCCGATTCGTCTGAAGTGGGCGAGAGCAAGAGCGAACGTCTCGTCGGTGAGGAAATGGGCCATGACGGCCCGCTCCGGTCTCGGCTGGCCCAGAAGGTACGGCGTCAAGGCTGCGGAGTAGAGGAGGTGGCGGGCATTGATCAGAGCCACGACCCCGGCGATCGCAAGCCAGGAGGAATGGGTCTTGACGAGGCCGGCGGCTGCGAACTGCGCCCCTCCCGCGAACGCCAGCGCCGAGTTGGCCGCGACGTCGAACACGGAATACCCGGCCTGCAAAGCGGTCAACCCAAACACCAGGCCAACCGGCATCGCGTAAGTTGCGATCGCCAGGCCGTCGCGGACCAGTCGGCCGCGTGACTCGCGCTCAGTCGATCCGCCGGTGGTCGTCCCCGAGGCGACTCCTGAATCGGGTTTGGCCCCGCTCATCCTTTGTGTGGCCTCCATTCGGTCAGGTCGTCGATCGTATCCGACCGGTCGGAATACGGTGACACGATCGACGCGTGGATCTTCGGGGCTTTCGCCGTTCCCATCCTGTCGCGAACGTCTGTTCGGTTTCGGCCGGTTGGCCTACAATGGGCACCTATGCCGCAGGAACAGCTCATCGTTCGCGGTGCCCGCGAGCACAACCTGAAGAACATAACCGTGGCCATGCCGCGCGATCGGCTGGTCGTCATCACCGGCCTGTCCGGTTCGGGCAAGAGCAGCCTCGCGTTCGACACGATCTATGCGGAAGGCCAGCGCCGCTACGTCGAGAGTCTGTCGGCATACGCCAGGCAGTTCCTCGGCGAGATGCAGAAGCCAGATGTCGACCAGATCGACGGCCTTAGCCCTGCTATCTCGATCGACCAGAAGGGCGCCAGCCGGAACCCACGGTCGACTGTCGGCACGGTGACCGAGATCTACGACCACCTGCGGCTCCTGTTCGCCCGCATCGGCCACCCGCACTGCCCCACCTGCGGCCGCGAGATCGAACGCCAGTCGGTCCAGCAGATCGTCGACCAGATCTACGACCTGCCGGAAGGCACGCGGCTGATGGTCCTCGCCCCCGTGATCAAGGACCGCAAGACGGAGGGCGATCGCGTCTTCGACCAGATCCGCCGCCAGGGTTTTGCCCGCGTGCGGGTCGACGGCGAGCAGATGGATCTGTCGGAGACCCGCCCGCTCGACAAGTACAAGCGCCATTCCATCGACGTCGTGGTCGATCGGTTCATCGTCCGCCACGGCGGGGCGGGGGAGGGCGACGGTGCCGTCGCCGCGGGCCCGGAGGTCGCCGGGGCCACGGGAGTCATGGAGGGCTCGGCCCGCGCCGCTTCTGCTACGGCTGGGTCGGCCCAAGCGACCCACCGTCCGGACTCGGCCAGACTGGCAGACTCCGTCGAGACGGCGTTGAGACTCGGCGAGGGCGTCGTCCAGATCGCCCCCGTTCCGCGTGACGGGGAGGCACTGGCGTTCGAGGAGCGGCGCTACAGCGAGCGCTACAGCTGCCCCTACGACGGCACCACAGTCGACGAGCTCGAGCCGCGCAGCTTCAGCTTCAACTCGCCCCACGGCGCATGCCCGAGCTGCACGGGTATCGGCAGCCGTCTCGAGATCGATCCGGAGCGAGTCGTTCCGAACAAGAACCTTTCGCTGGCCAATGGGGCGCTCGTGCCCTGGGCTCGAATGCCGATGGAGAACTCATGGCACGGCAAGATCATCGAAGCCGTCTGCCATGAGCACGGCTGGGACTACGAAGCGCCAATCAAGGACCTCCCACCGGAGGCGCTCGACTACATTCTCTTCTCGGGACGCGGCGAGCGAGTAGTCATCGGCTACCGTCACGAGCGTGGCGAGAATACATACGGCGCCACGTTCGAGGGGATCGTCCCCAACCTCGAGCGCCGCTTCCGCGAGACGGATTCGGAGTTCATCAAGTCAGAGCTCGAGCGATACATGGTCGCCCGGCCGTGCCCTACGTGCGAAGGGCGGCGCCTCAAGCCAGAGATCCTCGCCGTCACGGTGGACGGTCGGAACATCTCGGACGTCGCCTCCTTATCGATCACCGCGGCCTGCGAGTGGGTAGCCGGGCTGCCGGACCGGCTGACCGAACGCGAGCGCACGATCGCCCGGCAGGTCCTCAAGGAGATTTCGTCGAGGCTCGGCTTCCTGCTCGACGTCGGGCTCGACTACCTGACGCTCGACCGGACGAGCCAGACGCTGTCCGGCGGCGAGGCCCAGCGCATCAGGCTCGCGACGCAGATAGGGTCCAGCCTGATGGGCGTCCTGTACATCCTTGACGAGCCGTCGATCGGGCTGCACCAGCGCGACAACGCCAAGCTGATCGCCACGCTCACGCGGCTGCGCGACCTGGGCAACACCGTCCTTGTCGTCGAGCACGACGAGGAGACGATCCGGACGGCCGACTGGGTCATCGACATCGGCCCAGGAGCCGGCGAGCACGGCGGTGAGATCGTTGCGAACGGGCCGCTCGAGGCGATCCTGGCCGAGCCGCGCTCGATCACCGGAGCCTACCTGCGTGGGGAGCGGTCGGTGGCGATCCCGACGTCGCGCCGGGCCGGGAGCGGGCAGTCTATCGTGGTCCGTGGGGCGCGGGAGCACAACCTCAAGAACCTGGATGTGGCGTTCCCGCTCGGTTGCTTCGTGGCGGTGACGGGCGTCTCGGGCTCGGGCAAGAGCACGCTCGTCTCGGACATCCTGTTTCGTGCACTCGCCCACGCGCTCAACGGTTCGCGCGAAAAGGCCGGCGCCCACGACGCGCTGGACGGCCTCGAGGCTGTCGACAAAGTGATCGACATCGATCAGAGCCCGATCGGCCGGACGCCGCGGTCCAACCCCGCCACCTACACCGGGCTCTTTGCGCCGATCCGCGAGCTCTTCGCCGGCACTCCCGAGGCGCGGCTGCGGGGATACATGCCGGGACGCTTCAGCTTCAATGTCAAGGGTGGGCGCTGCGAGAACTGCAAAGGCGACGGCATCCTCAAGATCGAGATGCAGTTCCTGCCGGACGTCTACGTTTCCTGCGAAATCTGCAAGGGCAAGCGCTACAACCGCGAGGCCCTAGAGATCCACTACAAGGGCCGTTCCATCGCAGACGTCCTGGAGATGACCATCGAAGAGGCGCTCGAGTTCTTCGCGCCCGTCCCGACCGTGAAGGCCAAGCTGCAGACGCTGTTCGACGTCGGCCTCGGTTACGTCCACCTCGGCCAGCCGGCGACCACACTCTCGGGCGGCGAAGCTCAGCGGGTGAAGCTGGCGACCGAGCTGTCGAAGAGGGCCACCGGTCGGACCATCTACGTTCTGGACGAGCCCACGACCGGCCTGCACATGGCGGATGTCGAGAAGCTCCTCCATGTTCTCCACCGGCTCGTGGAGTCAGGCAACACGGTCATCGTCATCGAGCACAACCTTGACGTGGTGAAGACCGCGGACTGGATCGTGGATCTGGGCCCGGAGGGCGGGGACCGAGGCGGTTATGTCATCGCGCAGGGGACTCCGGAAGATGTCGCCCGCGCTCGCGGCTCGGCAACCGGCGAATACCTGACCCGCGTTCTTCGCGGAGAGCCCCTCGTGCCCCTCTCCGCCGTCACCTTTGCGGACCTGGCAGGGCGCGGCGGCAAGGGGCGGGGTCCCGAGGCCGCGGTGGCCGCGCTTCCGGCGCCCAAGAAACGAGCCGTGGCCGCCGGCTCGCATGGCGAAGAGTCCGCGCGCTAGAGGCGTCCCACCTGACACCGGGCTCGACCGCTCCCGATCTCGTTTGAGGTATCGGCGCCGCGCGTCGATGCCAGCTCTGAGGGCGAACGCCTAGGACCGCGCGGGCCGGCCCGACCCGCGGTGCACTCGGAGGGGGCACGGTCGGGGTGAATTGCGTCTCCCAACCATCAAGATCGTGACGTTCGCCAGACTACGCCGTTAGCCCGCCGCCTCAATGCGGTCGCGTGAACGGTTCACGACGCGCGTGAAAACTCTCTTGACGAACCTGGTACAGTGTTGGTGTCGCGCAGGAGCCCTCAGGCGCGAGAACCAAGACTCCGAACGTGAGATCACCCTCAGCGCACCGTCACTGGCGTCTCGGGGTCGAGAAACGAGTCAGGGCGGGAACGGGGAATAGGCGGGGAGCCGGGTTGTACCGTTCTTGGGAGGCGGTGCCTCAGTATCAGTCTTGGGGACTCTTGAACGCGCCACGGCGAGGTTTCAGAGCTCGTGGCTGAGTGGTCGTCTGTCTCAGTGCGGGAGGCTAAACCAGTGCGGACTGCCACGCTCGACGAGGTCGCCCGAGCAGCCGGAGTTTCGCGCGCGACCGCATCACGGGTCCTCAACGGCCGGACGACCGTGGGCGTGGAAGCACGCCAATCGGTGGAGCGCGCGGTCGAGCGGCTCGGTTACGTGCCCCAACGCGCGGCCCGCAGCCTCGCGGCTCGCCGCAGCGACTCGATCGGCGTGGTCATCGCGGAGCCTACGGGCCGCGTCTTCGCCGACCCGTTCTTCGCCGAAGTGCTGCGCGGCATCAGCGCCGGCCTTTCCGCTCGGCAGCTCCAGCTTGCGCTGCTCATGCCCCAGTCCGCCGATGAAGAGCAGCGCCTCGAGCGCTACCTCCTCGGCGGGCACGTCGACGGGGCCATCTTCGTCTCCCTCCACGGCGACGATCCGATGCCGGAGAGACTGCACCTCCGCGGTATTCCCGTCGTCGTCGGTGGCGAGCCGCCGCGCGGAGCGCGTGTCAGCTACGTAGACAACGACAACCACGGCGGCGCCATCGCTGCAGTGAACCACCTGATCAAGCTAGGACGACGGCAGATCGCTTCGATCGCCGGACCGCTGGACATGCCTGCCGCCGCTTCCCGCCGCCTGGGCTATCTCGAGGCCCTCCGCGGCGCGGGAATCTCCCCGCGTCCGGAGCTCGAATCAGGCGGCGATTTCACCTGTGAGGGAGGGGCCCGAGCGATGCAGCAACTGCTCGCGCGGTGCCCAGAGCTCGATGCGGTCTTCGTGGCATCGGATCTCATGGCCTCCGGCGCGCTGGACACTTTGTGGGCAGCGGGTCGGAACGTCCCCACGGATGTGGCAATCGTCGGTTTTGACGACTCGGCCCTGGCCCTGTCGACCAACCCGCCGCTCTCGAGCGTGCATCAGTCGGTCGAAGTAATGGGCCGTGAGCTCGTCAACGTGCTGCTCCAGGCAATCGACACCAGGGACCGCGTGTTGCGACGTGTCTTTCTGGCAACCGAACTCGTAGTGAGAGAGTCAAGTGGAGGAGTGCCCACAGGGAAGATCTAGCAACCGGTCGTGCCGCACCTGCGGCGCGTGGGAAGGACTATTCCCACCAGTCTATTGCGTCACTAGGGACCGAAATGTCACTAGGGATCAGAGAAGGGAGCCCAATGGGTAGGAGAGGGTTGCGCCTCATTACTTTGGCCGCGATCCCGGTGCTCGCGATCAGCGCGTGCTCCAGCACCTCGGCCACGCCGACGGCGGCCCCGGCCACGCAGGCCACCACCACCACCACCCCCACGCCGGCGCCCGTGACGTCGGCTGCCCCGGGGGCCGCCACCGTCCGCTGGTTCGTCGGCCTTGGTTCGGGCACCCAGCCCGCCCAGATCGACGCCCAGAAGGCGTTCGTGGCTAACTACAACTCCACCAACAAGGACGGCGTCACCGTCAAGCTCGAGATCGTGCCGAACGCAAACGCGTACGACGTTCTCAAGACCGAAATTGCCGCCGGCAACGCGCCTGACATCATCGGGCCCGTCGGCGTCAAAGGTCGCAACGGCTTCGAAGGTCTCTTCCTCGACCTCACCTCTGAGATCTCGAAGAACAACTTCGACCTGACCGCCTACGACCAGACTCTCGTCAAGTTCTTCCAGACTGCCGATGGCCAGGTTGGCCTCCCGTACGACATCTACCCCGGCTACATCTGGTACAACAAGGACGCCTTCTCCAAGGCCGGCCTGCCGAACCTGCCCACCAAGGTTGGCGATCAGTACCAGGGTCAGACCTGGGACTGGACCGAGCTTGGCAAGGTCGCGGCTCAGCTGACCCTCGACAAGAACGGCAAGAACTCGACTCAGGCCGGCTTCGATGCCAAGAACATCGTCAAATACGGCATTGACTTCCAGTGGGCCGATGGCCGCCGCATGGCCTCGGACTTCGGCGCCGGCTCCTTCGTCGCCGCTGACGGCAAGACCGCCCAGATCCCGTCGCTCTGGTCTGACGCGTTCAGCTGGTACTACGACGCCATCTGGAAGTATCACTACGCCCCCAACGGCGCGGCCGAGAGCAGCACTCTCCTCGCGCAGGGCAACTCACAGTCTTCCGGCAACGTCGCGATGAACGCGGCGTGGGGCTGGAGCATCAGCTCCATCGCCACCGATGCCAAGACCGCGAAGGTCAAGACTTGGGACATGGCCGTCGTTCCGTCCTGGAAGGGCGCCACGACAGCGGGCATGGACGCTGACACCTTCACGATCACCAAGGCCAGCAAGAATCCGGATGCAGCCTTCAAGGCGATGGTCGCCATCATGGCCGACTCGACCCTCATGAAGGACTACGGCGGCGAGCCCGCGAAGACAGCCGATCAGGCTGGCTTCTTCACCAGCTTCGACGCCACCCTTGCCCCGATCTTCCCCGGGAACAAGGTCACCTGGTCCGTTCTTGGCGAGATGGAGAAGTACCCGGCGGTCCCGAGCATCGAGGCCAACATGCCGAACTTCACCCAGGCCGGGAACGACTACACGGCGTTCTACACCAAGCTGCAGAGCAAGTCTGGCCTGGATATCAACGCCGAGCTCGCGACGCTCCAGAAGACACTCCAGAAGGACTTCGACAACGCCCAGCCGCTCCTCAACCAGTAGCAGCTAGCGCAGCGTAGGAGTCGTCTCCTTACCGGAGAACCTCGTGGCGGCCATCGCAAGATGGTCGCCACGAGTCCATCTGGCCATCTGGGGAGCGGAAACGATGGGATTCGTCCAAGACACTGACATAAGAACATCGTCGGCGTCGCCCAAACGCAAACTGAACATGGCCCAGCGGGACACTGCTTGGGGCTTCGTCTTCCTGTCTCCCTGGCTCATCGGTCTCGCCCTGTTCACGGCGATACCGATGATCGTCTCGTTCGCGTTGTCGTTCACGGACTTCAACATCCTTAGCCCGACCCACACCCACTTCGTTGGGCTGGCGAACTACCAATGGATGCTGGCCGACGACCTGACTCAACAGTCGATCTTCATCACTTTGAAGTTCGCCATCATCAGCGTGCCCCTGACGATCTTCACGGCGCTTGGAATAGCCCTTCTGGTCAACCAGAAGCTGCTCGCCGGCAAGCGGGTCTTTCGCACGCTCTTCTTCATGCCGGTGCAGATCCCGCTCGTCGCCAGCGTGATCATTTGGATCGACTTCCTGAACGGCAATACTGGATGGCTCAAGTTCCTGCTCGAATCCGTTGCCCACGCTCTCGGCCAGTTACCCTTCCTGGGCTTCATGTCCTCCTTCTCATCGCCCAACTGGTTCAACGACGATAGCTGGGCGCTCCCGGGCCTGGTCCTCATCGGACTGTGGGGCATCGGCACGATGATGCTGATCTTCCTGGCCGGCCTCCAATCGGTGCCAACCGAGTTGTACGAGGCGGCGAGGGTCGATGGGGCCGGAGCCTGGCGCCAATTCCGCAGTGTCACCTTGCCGATGATCTCGCCGGTCTTCTTCTACAACCTGCTCCTGCTCATCATCGGCACCGCCCAGTACTTCACCGTGGTGTACGTGCTGGCCGGTCCGCTGGGTAACCCCGATCACCAGACCTATGTCTACAACCTGAACCTGTACAACACGGCCTGGGGATCGAATGAGATGGGCCGCGGCTGCGCACTGGCGTGGTTCATGTTCCTGATCGTGCTGGCCGTCTCGGTGATCATGTTCCGAACCTCGGCCCGCTGGGTCTTCTATGCCGGAGCCGACCGATGACATCCATCGCGATGGAAGTGCCTGTCCGAGCCAAACCACGGTCCAGGCTGAGCCGCCGTCTCCACAAGGCCTGGTCCCGTGGCTCGGTGACACTGGTCGCCGCCGGCCTTTGCGCCCTGTTCATACTGCCGCTGATCTACATGTTCTCGGCGGCGTTCGACGACTCGAATACGATCATTACCCCGGGCGCGCCGCTCTACCCGGCGATCGCAAAGACGTACACCTGCACAGACGCGACGCTCTGCTCGTACCACACCGGCTACATCGATGTCAGCACGGGGAAGTGGGTAGTCGATCCTGCGGTACAGAGCAGCGTCGGTCAGGAACTTCCCGTCTACCAGGTCCCAGGCCACGGCGATCTGGCTCTCCTGGCCGACCATGATCCGTCAACCGGTCAGCCATGCGTATTCATCGACCCGTCGGCCAACAAGCAGGTCGACGTCCTGGTGAGCAGCGTGAGCCTGAGCCAGGCGTGGCAATTCCACATCACCCTGGACAACTTCTCGACCGCAGCCGGATGGGCGGACAAGATCACGTCCGGCTACGTGACGAGCAGCTCGCTGGGCGGTGACTTCGGCGGCTTCGCCCGGTTCTTCTTCAACACGTTCATCATCGCGGGCGTCGGAACCATCGGGGCCACGATATCCGCGATCATCGTTGCGTTCGGGTTCGCACGCTTCAGGTTCCCCGGGCGGGATGTCCTGTTCCTCGTGCTCATCGGCACGATTCTCCTCCCGTTCCAGGTCACTCTGATCCCGCAGTTCATCATCTTCAACGCCATCGGCTGGACCGGGACCTGGTTACCGCTGATAGTTCCACACTATTTCGCCAACGCCTACAACGTCTTCCTTCTCCGGCAATACTTCTTGACCTTGCCGAGAGAGTTGGACGAGGCGGCAATGATCGATGGCGCCAGCCCGCTGCGGATCCTGATGTTCATCATCATTCCGCAGTCGTGGCCCGCGATCATCGCGGTCTTGCTGTTCCACTTCTTCTTCGCGTGGAATGACTTCCTCGCGCCGCTCATATATCTGACGGGCAAGCCCGACCTGTATCCCATCGCAATCGGCCTCAACTACTTCAACACCACCTTCAGGGTCAACAACGCTCCGAGCGCAATCCAGGCTGGCGCGCTCCTTGCCCTGATTCTGCCCGTCGTGATCTTCTTCCTTGCCCAGCGGGTGTTCATGCGCGGCGTCGTCATCTCCGGCGTCGAGAAGTAACCTCACTGCGGCCCGAGCCGAGCGGGGCCCGAGAGTTCTCGGGCCCCGCTCCCTTTTGCCCGCCGGAGCCGAGGGCGCGTTCTCTGCGGCCGTGGGCGCGGTAACCGGCCGCCAAGCGAAGGCCCGCAGGCGCCGACATCCGGGAGCCTGCGCCGGTGAGAAGGCGCGGCGCCGCGATCGCCGCTGTCGGCTAGGATGGGCATATGCCCGACATCGAGTACGCGTTCCTGGCAGACGCCGCCGAAGTCCAGCCCGGGTCGAAGTTCCATGTCCTGGGCGGTGGCATCACCCGGCTCAATGGGCCGTCCTTCCCCTTCGTTCATCCCCACCTGGCGCTCGTCGTCGGACTTCGCATCACCTCGGTTGAGCGGAACCGCGAGTACGAGCTCGGTTTCGTCGTGACCGCGCCGGACGGCGCCGAGGTGACCACGGCCACGGGCCGAGTGGTCTCTCACGGACCGCCGGACGCCACGGATATGGTCCTTACGATCGCGGTCGATCTGTGGAACATGACCCTCAAGACCGCCGGCGAACATGCGGTTCGGATCACCGTCGACGGGTCTGAGCGCAAGCGGCTGCCGCTGATGGTCGGCCGAGCCCCGCAAGCGCCCGCCCCGGAACCGCCGCGCTATCTGGCCTGAACGTGGCTCCGAGGCGAGAACCGGCGAGGCACGAGCTGCCAGCCGTCGATGAGGCGGCGCTGGCCGCGGCGTCTGCTGCGGACAAGGTGCTGGAAGCCGCCCGTGAGGCGGGCGCCAAGCGCTGGTCCGATTTCCTCGCCATCGTGCCCGACCAGCTTCGCGATGCACGGGTAGGGGAGTTGCGGGCCGTCACCCTCCGCGCCCGCGCCGCCTACGGCCCGAAGGACTCCATCCGCGAGTCGCTCCCGGCGGACGTCACCGAGCCGTTCCTCGATGCGCTCGACCGCCTTCGTAAGACGCTCGCTCGGGAGATCTCCGAGCGGTAGGCCGAATCGTCGAAGACGCGACAATCTGGCGGCGGCCTGGCGCGGTTCTGGCGGCGGCCCGTCACCGACGGGGACAGAACCGCGACGCCCCTGACGGCGCGGTCGGCTATCCTCGGCGGGGGTTGTCGACCGCGCAAGCGGCCTTCGAGGTTGGTGGAGGCACGCGCATGACCGGGTGGGTGGCGCAGCCACAGGTTCAGCCCATAGCGGCGAGCAGCCGACTTGTCGTTGCCGGCATGGGCCGCCGCCTGGGTGCCTGGATCATCGACGCGACCGTCGTGCGCCTCGGGCTCGAGCTCGGGCTCGGGCTAGCCCCCGCGGCTGGCGAGTACGTCCAGCCTCTGCCGCCTCAGCCAGGAACGTCAGCATGAACGCTCCGGGGACGGCTCCTGGCCAAGGGAGAGCGCCTCTGCCGCCCGGCCTTCGCATCGCCGGCATGGGCACCCGGTTGGGGGCGTGGGTAATCGACAGCCTGATCCTGGGAGGATTCCACGTCGGTTTCTGGATGCTGGCGGTGGGCGTCGGAGCCCTCAGCGTCAACCCGGTCGCGGAGCAGCAGATGCAGGCTTCCCCTCTGACTCTGCCGGCAATCCCGCCGTACCAGGCCAACCTACCGATGCTCGGGGCGATGCTCGGCGTCTTCGCAGCGTTGAACGTCGCCTACGCCGCGGTCTTCTGGGCGTACTTCAGAGGAATGCCGGGGCAGCGCATGCTGTCTCTCCAGGTTGGATCGGCGGCCACAGGTCGGAACCTGAGCCTTGGGCGGGCCTTCATTCGAGCCATCGTCGTTCTGGGCATCCCGGTCGGGGCAGCCGCCGGCGTGCTCTACGGGGTCTTCGCCTTCGAGGCCTCCGTGCCGTGGTCCGACGTGCTCAACCCGGTGCCAGGGGGGCCGGCGGACGTCTGGCTGACCCGCTGGTCGACCTTCCTGCTCTTGGGGCTGTTCCTGGTCTTCGTATGGCCCGTGATCCTGCTAGTCGCGACGGGCCTGAGCCGGACGCGGCAGGGCCTCCACGACCGGGCCGCGGGTTCGTTGGTAGTTGGGAGGACGAGGGGGCAATCGTGGGCCGCCGGCTATCCCTCGAGCTACCGGCCTGGCAGCGGCGAGCCTGTAGGCGGCCCGGCCCCAGGGTTTGGCCAGCCACCCGGATACTGGCCGCCACCAGTGCCTGGGGTTCAGCCACAGGACATGCCGACCGGCACCCCGGCATCGACAGAAGTTGCCGATGGGCTCTCCAACCCGACTTCGGTCGAACACGACACGAACGACACGGAGACCGAAACTCCGGCCGAGCCGCCGAGGCCCCCCGAGCTGCCGCCGGCCACCCAGTCGGGTCCGCAGGCACCCAATGCCGCCGGCCACGATGCTCGCCGGCCCGGCTGGTGGACCAACCCGTTCGGGAACGCCAAGGGAGGGCCGTCCTCGCCCCAGGACGGTCCGGTCTGGCTCAGAACCGAGGATTCAGAGGGAGCGCCGACCATCCGCTCGGCCAAAATCGGCCGGCGACTGCTGGCCTATTTCTTCGACTGCGTCCTCGTATACATGCTCTTCTCGTTGACGTCCTCGGCCATCACCGTGGCGCTCCTGCCGTCGGCGGTCACAAACGCGGACGACAAGACCCTGATCCTCCTCGGCCTGGTTGGCGGTCTCGAGCAGCTGGCCTACTTCGTCTCCGGTTGGGTGGTGTGGCAAGGCACTCTGGGGCAGCGGCTGATGCACATCCAGACGACCCAAGCCATGGGCGGTAAGGCGATCGGCTGGATGGACGGGCTGGTTCGCTGGGCCGTCCTCCAGGGTCCGTTCGCGCTCATGACCATCGTTCCGTCGGGCTTGCGCATCATCGTGCTGATGGCTGCAACGAGCTGGAGCCTGTACCTGCTATACACGACGGTCACCGATCCGGACCTGCGCGGGCTGCACGATCGGTTCCTCAACAGCCGGGTCGTCGACGACATCTGGTAAGGGTCAGCGCTCGCCCCGGTCGTCCGCCTCGATTCCCAGCTCCGCATTCGTGAACGCCTCGAGCAGGAACTGCGACGGCGACGCCGGATCGTAGACGAGCGTCAGCGTCCGACGGGCACGGGTCCAGGCGACGTACGCCAGCCGGCGTTCTTCCTCGAGGGCGCGATTCGGCTCCGGCGCCTCGCGTATCGAGCGACCCGACGGAAAGCGGCCGGCGTCGAGGCCGATGACCGCAACATGATCGAATTCCAGGCCCTTGGTGGAGTGGGCGGTGGCCAGAGTCAGGTCGGCGTCGTCGCGGCGCAGTTCGGCCACGAGCCGCCGATGGTGCTCCAGGGCCGCTTCCAGCTCGGCCAGGGAACGGTATGGCGCGGCCCACGCAACCAGGGCCGCTATGAGATCGCCCGTTTCTACCGGGAGCGGCTCGTCGATCTCGCGGCGGTCCGGGTCGGTCGCGGCTTCGCCCGGTTGTTTCGCGGCCGGTTCTGGGATCTCCAGTCCGGACCGGGCAAGGGCGACGAGCGAAGGGAGCAGCGCAAGGTCACCTGCAGCGCCATCGTCGGCGCCGTCGGCCCCGTCGCTGCCACTCGCCTCGTCAGGCGTACCCGATCGGCCGGTGGAGGCCCCTCCGGATCGCTTGGCCGCAGCGAGGATGGCGTCGATTCGGCGGTCTTCCGAGAGAAACCGCAGGCGCGGAGCCTTGAACGGCATACCCAGCTCGAGCGCCACCGAGGCGGCCGGGAGCAGCTCGGCGTTTGTCCGAGCCAGGATTGCCCGCGTCCCGCCGTCGTCGGGCCAGCTCTCGATGACTCGTCGTATCCGGATGGTTTCGTCCGACCCGTCCGGGGCGAGGGTGAGTCGACCCTGGGCGTTCGGGCCGGCGCGGATCGTCTTGACGAACCGCTCGTCGTTATGCGCGACCAGCCGAACGGCGCGCTCCACTACCGGTCGTGGACACCGGTAGTTCACCGTGAGGTCGATGCGCCTCAAACCGGGCAGATCCTCGGACAGGGCCAATACGCGGCGGACGTCCGCCAGACGCCAGCCGTAGATCGTCTGGTCGTCGTCCCCGACCAGGAAGATTCGGTTCTCCGGCGCCGCGAGCAGAAGGGCTAGTCGAAGCTGGGTGCGGTCGACGTCCTGTGTTTCGTCGACAAGGAGGTGGGCCGTCTTCGCCCGCCAGCGGCGCAGCAGGAGCGGCCGGGCCGTCAGCAGCCGGAGGGCCCGCGCGACGAGATCGTCGAAGTCGAGCCCGCCGGCGTCCTCCAGCGCCGACTCATAGGCCAGGAAGGCGCGGGCGATGGGACCGGGTTCCGGGTCGGTGGCGACCTCCGCGGCCGTCACCCCCACCTCGAGTTTGAGGCGGCTGAAGGCGTCGTCGAGCCGGCGCACCGTCCCGCGATCGATCTCGGGCCACATGTCGCGCAGAACCGCCTCGCGATCCAGCAACGGGTCGACCGAGGCGCCGCCGTCGGCCAGAATCTCCCGGCCGAGGGCATGGAACGTCTTGACGCGAACGCTGCCGGCGGCCAACCCAAGCGGCTCGAGAGACGCGTCCACCCGCGCTGCCATCTCGTCGGCGGCGCGCTTGTTGAATGTGACCGCGGTGATCCCGGCCGGGTCTGCGCCCGTGGCGACCAGCCAGGCGATCCGGGCGACCAGGGTCGTGGTCTTGCCGCTCCCCGCCGGCGCCACACACAGCACCGGGCCGGGCGGCGCGGTTGCGGCCTCCCGTTGATCTGGTGCAAGACGATCGAGTCGTTCGGCGACGGAGGCGGGGAGCATGGCCGGAGAATGCCAGGTGCCGATTTGCGGCCACTTATCTGGTCCTGCCGATGGAGCCAGTAGGCGCCTTCCGCCGGAAGGTCGCGGGGTTCCTCTACGGCCTTCTCACGGCCGACGTTCCGGCAGCCGTGCGGTACGGAAACGCGTTCAGCGCGCTCAAGCAGACGTCGTGGGGCGACCTGAGCTACGCGACGCTCGAAGAAGTGGAATCGCCGCTCAAGGGCGGGGGCTCGCGGATCGTCCGCAAGGCCAGCGCCGTACGCGCTGCCGCGCCGTACGGGAGGCGGCACCCGCGGATCATGGCTTCGTGTAGATGGTCGCCTGGGAGTTGGCCCACATCTGGCGGTAGCCTGCCAGCGCGATCGCCGACTGGGTCTGGGCCAGCACGTCGCCCGAGAGGTTGGCCGGTTCCAGAAGCACGTACCCATATCCGTCGGCGAGCTGCTGATCGAGCTGGTCGAAACCGAGCAACCTGCCGCCCTCGGTGTGGATGCTCACCTCCGGATGCGACGAGATAGAGGTCTCGAGGGCCCCCGTGAAGACGCCCACCGGGACCGACGCCCACTGCTGAAAGCTATCGGCGATATTCAGGACCCGCGTATCCGGACCGAGCCGGCCTGCCTGTTCCTCGGCTCGGAGTTCGTCGACGACCGCCTGCATTTGCGCGTCGATGATGTGGCGAGAGTCCGGATAGTCCAGGTCCCCCCAGTAGCCGCGCTCGGCCTCACGCAGTGCCAGCCCGACCGATTCGGCAGCGCGGTGCTCGCCGATCTGGACGTTCGTGGCCAGGGGCTGAGTGATCGGGTAGATGGCCACGAGGAGGAAGACTGCGATTGCGGCCGTGCGCAGGATGCCCAGCCGCCGCTGCCGGCATACGGCCGCAAGCGCCCCGGCGGCTCCTATGGCGAGCATCACCGGCAGCCAGTACTCGACCGATTTTGGGACCTCGTAGTGGATCGCCTGTTCCGTCAGATTCGCGTAGCCGACGAAGCCGGAGGCGGTCCAGGCGGCCACCCCTGCCGCGATGCCGCAGCCGAGCAGGACCCAGCCCTGCCTCAGCCGCATGGCGCTCAGAGCGGCCCCGCCAAGGGCAAGCCAGACGAGGTGCGGAAAGTCGACCATGAGTTCGCCGGCAGGGTCGGCCGGGTGGGTGGGGTCGTTGGATGGGGGGATGCGCCATGCCGCGACGACCAGCAGAGCCACGATGGCACCACCGACCAGAAGGACGCGGCCGATGTCGGATGCGCGTGTGGCGAACACATCGGCAAATGCGATCGAAGCGGTGGGATTGTGCCGACTTGCCAGCCGGCCGGCCAGCCACTCGACCAGGAACGAGCCCGCGAACGCCACTCCCACGCCCGCCGCGACGCAGATGGCGCCCACCCACGACGGAGCGTCGATCGCGCTCATCGTGAGGACCTGCGGCAGCGCCAGGATGCCTCCACCGACGACGGCCGGAAGCAGCCGGCGCGCGAGTTCGGTGGGGTAGAGGATGAGCGCGCCGATCGCGGTAGTGAACGAGATGAGGCCGACGAGCGGATGGACCAGGAAGCCGCCACCCAGCGCAAACGCGAGCGCGAGGTCGGGAAGGCGGGACCCACCGGCGACGCGGTCCGGACCGCTCCTGCCGGAACTCGGGGCGGGCCTGGCTCGACCCGATCTCCGTCGTGCGCGCAGCTCCGCCGCAATCGTGCTCAGCGCCAATGCCGCGAGCGGGAAGACCACGACTGTGTCGCGGCTGTCGGGGATGCGCATGAAGGTGAAAGTGAGAGGGAACGTGAGGAGGATCCAGAAGCTCGCGCTGCCGCCGAAGAGCTCCCCCGCGAGACGGCGAACGGCAAGAGCCATCAGGATCGTCAGCGGCAGGGCGAAGGCGGCCTCGGCCAGGACCGCGTCGAGGTTCGTGATCGTGGTGAGCTGGCCGAACAACGCCACGTAGCCGAGCATCAGGCGCGATGGGCCGTAGATCGGCGACGGTGACGTGGTGAGCGTGCTGAAGCTGCCGAAGACTCGGACGTGCTCGACGGGGGCGACGTGGTTTGGCAGAACGTCCTGGAACGGAACGGCGGGCGACGCCAGCTGGACGATCAGGGGGCCGGCCCACACCGCCAGCACGAGCAGCCACCAGGCCGCGGGGCGGACGGTTCGCAGCCGCAGCGGCACGCCGAGCAGGGGTCGCCCGCGGCGAGCGGCAATCCACGCGGCCGCGATCAGGGCATGGAGGGCAAGCAACTCGGGCCAGCCGAAGAGGCCGACGCTGCCCAGGAGGAAGAGGGTTGTCGCGTCTATCACGACGGCGCAGGCGAAACCGGCAAGCGCGAGCTCGGAGGGGCCCCGGAACGCCGGCGCCCCGAGGAGTCTGAGAACGATCGCGCCGGCGAGCACGTTGGCCGCGGTGGCGACGAGCATGAGAATCGCGGCCGGTCCGGTCGTGCCCAGCTGCGAGATCACGCCATTGATGGCGCCGTCGTACGTGAAACCCCAGAGCGGCGAGACTCGCACCATCTCGAGTCCGGCGACCAGGAGCACCAGCCCGAACAGCAGGGCCGCGCTCACGGTTACGACATGGCCGTCGCGACCGATCAGGCCCCCGGCAAAGAAGCGGCGGCGGGCACTCGGCGGTTCCAACCGACCACCCGGACTCCCGAATCCGCCCACGGCCGGACGCGGTCGCAGGTCCTCATTCGGGCGGTCGTGGTCCGTCACGGCCAGATCATCCCACAGGCCGAACGGGAATCGCCGCTGGCTCCAACGCTGAATGGTCTACCTCAGAGGGCGGCGACGGAGGCCATCTCCGACGGGCTCAACCGCCACTCGGCGGCGGCGACGTTCGCTCGAACCTGTTCCAGGGTGCTCGCGCTTGCGATCACCGACGCCACGATGGGTTGGCTCAGGAGCCACCCGAAGGCCAGGTCGAGCAACGAGTGGTCGCGTTCGCCCGCGAATGCCTCGAGCGCTTCGATCCGAGCGAAGTTGGCGGGGGTCATGACCTGGCCGGCACGTGGACTCTCTGAGAGCCGGCCGTGGCCCTCGCCGCGAGGCCTGTATTTGCCAGTGAGGAATCCCGACTCGAGCGGGAAGTAAGGGATGATGCCCAGGCCATACGCCTCGCAGGCTGGCATCACCTCGGCCTGGATCGCTCGGGTCACGAGGTTGTAGTGCATCTGCGCCGAGATCGGTCGCGCCAGGTGCTCGGTTCGGGCAGTCCAATCGGCGTCGGCGATCTGCCAGGCCGCGAAGTTGCTGTGGCCGACATACGTGACCTTGCCCGAATGCACGAGGTCGTCGAGTGCCCGCAGCGTCTCGTCGATCGGCGTCTCCGGGTCCGGTGAGTGGATCTGGTAGAGGTCGATGTGGTCGGTCCGGAGGCGTCGCAGGCTGTTCTCGACCGCCAGCACCATCCAGCGGCGCGATGCGCCGCGCTCCATTGGGGACTCGCTCATCGGCATGCCGAACTTGGTGGCGAGGACGAACCCGTTGCGCCGCCCGGCGAGCAAACGGCCGAGCTGGCTCTCCGAGGCGCCCGTCCCCTCCTCCGAGCCGCGGCCGTAGACGTCGGCGGTGTCGATGAAAGTGATGCCCTGTCCGGCGGCCTCGTCGAGCACCTTCCGCGCCGCTTCGTCGTTGAGCCGACCGCCGAAGTTGTTCGTTCCGAGTCCAACACTCGAGACCGCCGGACCGGAATCACCGAGTCGCCGCAGCTCCACACAGCACCTCCTTGGGGTCAAGCCTAAGCGGAAGCCAGGCCGTGTGCCTGCGGGGCCGTAACGTTCGGGCGAGCGGCGACCAGACCGGGCCCTTCTTCGGTCGCGCTCCGCGGTCGGGCGCCGTCTGTCCACGCCGCCGGGCGGTTGGATCGAACGGGCGACGGCGTCGGTCCCGTAGAATGACCGCCAACCAGGCGCCGGCCTCCAGGCGCGGATCGGCCGGCAGGGTCGATCGAGCGAGCGAGAGGACGGTGGCGAATTGGCGATGACGCAGACTGGTCGACCGGGCGGAAGTGAGGTCTCGGGCGCGGGCCTCATCGAGCCGATGGTGGGTTTCACTTTCGACGACGTGCTCCTGGTCCCCCAGTATTCCGAGATCCTGCCGGGCGACACCGACGTGCGGAGCCGGTTCTCGCGGCACATCGGCCTGAATACCCCGGTCGTGAGCGCTGCGATGGACACCGTCACCGAGGACGGCATGGCGATCGCCATCGCTCTGGAGGGCGGCGTTGGTGTCATCCACAGGAACCAGGCCCCTGAACGCCAGGCTGAGCAGGTGGCCGCGGTGAAGGCTGCGGCGGTGCCCCGCGACGCCGATCTGGCCAACGTGGATGCGCGGGGCCGGCTGCGGGCCGTGGCGGCCGTCGGCGTAGGGCCCGACTCGGTGGCCCGCGCGGAGGCTCTCGTGAGAGCAGGCGTGGACGCGCTCGTCGTCGACACGGCCCACGGCCACACTCGCAACGTCATCGATGCGATCAAGCGCTACCGCGACAGCTACGGAACTGCGATCGACATCGTGGCCGGGAACGTCGCCACGGCCGAGGGAACGGCCGCTCTCATCGAGGCGGGTGCGGACGGGGTCAAGGTTGGCATCGGCCCAGGCGCAATCTGCACAACGCGCATCGTCGCCGGCGTGGGCGTTCCGCAGCTCACCGCGATCATGCTGGCTGCCTCGGTGGCGCGGCAGCACGACGTGCCCGTGATCGCAGACGGCGGGATCCGCTACTCGGGCGACATCGTCAAGGCGCTGGCCGCCGGAGCGGACTCGGTCATGCTGGGCCGGCTCCTCGCGGTTGCCGAAGAGAGCCCCGGCGAGGCGGAGCGTGTCGGGGGCCGCGTCGTAAAGCAATTCCGCGGCATGGGCTCGCTCGCTGCCATGTCGGCCGGCAGCGACCGCTATCCGCAGGTCGATCGGCGCAAGCTCGTCCCGGAGGGCGTCGAGGCGCTCGTGGCCGTGGCTGGGCCTCTTTCCGGCATCCTGTACCAGCTGATCGGCGGCACGCGCGCCGGCATGACCTACTGCGGCGCCGAGTCGATCGCCGACCTGCGGGTCAAGGCGCGCTTCGTCCAGCTCACGCATTCAGGCCAGATCGAGAGCCATCCCCACGACATCGAGCTCTCCCGCTCCACGCCGAACTACCCGTAGGTAGCGCCGTCGGCCCTGGGCCTCAGCCCTCGGCCTTGACGTCGTGGTCGGCGAAGTAGCCGCGCCATTTGCCGGAGCCGGCGATGAACGGCTGCATCAGCGCCCGCTCGGCCTGGACCGTGTGCATCAGGTCGTGGGCGGCCCATTCGTTGATCATTTCCCGCAGCGTGACTCGCCCGAGCTCAGAGTGGCGGGCGGTCAGCTCCAGGTCGGCGGCGGAGAACCGGTCGAGCGCCTCGAGCGAACGCGTTCGAGCTCTGGCGAACCTCGCGGCCAGATCGGCTGGCGCGGATCCCGGCTCGGGCTGGGAACCCGCCGCGTCAGGGTCAAAGTTCTCGAAGTCGCGTCCCTCGCGGAAGGCTTCGAGGCGGATCGCGAAGGCACCCAACTCTGTGTCGAGGAGGTGCTGGAGGCACTCGAGGGCCGACCATTCGCCCGGCGCGGGGCGGCGCTCGAGAAGCCCGAGCTCGACGCCGGCGGTCAACTCCCGCCACCGGTCTGGAGTCGTCGACAGAATCTCCCGAACTCGTGCGATCAATTCGTCCATGCGCTACCTCCTGCCGGGATGGTAGCGGGTCGCTCCCCAGTGGACCGGTGTGCCGAACGGAGCGCAGCTGCGGGAGGCACGGAGCGTCGAACGTACAATCGACCGGTGACCCCCGAGCTTGCTGCGACCCTCAAGCGATTGCCCGATCGACCGGGTGTGTACCTGATGAAGGACGCCCGCGGGACGGTCATCTACGTCGGCAAGGCCCAGAGCCTGCGCAACCGCGTCCGTAGCTACTGGCAGAAGCAGACCGGCGGCGCCGAGAGTCAGCTGATCCGCAGCGTGATCGAGCGGATTTCCGACCTCGAATACACGATGACCGACTCGGTCAGCGAGGCGCTGCTGCTCGAGATCAACCTGGTGAAGCGGTACCGGCCGCGCTACAACGTCCGGCTCAAGGACGACAAGAGCTATCCGTTCATCAAGATCACGCTGGCCGAGGATTTCCCGCGCGTGGAGCGGACTCGCAAGCTGCCGGCCGACGGCAGCCGCTACTTTGGGCCGTATGCGTCGGCGAGCAGCGTCGACGAGGCGATGAACCTGATCCGGCGGCTCTTCCCGTTCCGGACGTGCACGCTCGACATCCGCGAGGGCCGCAAGGCGATCGAGCGGCCCTGCCTGCTCTATCACATCAAGCGCTGCCAGGCGCCGTGCGTCGGCTACATCGGCAAGACCGAATATCGGGCCGACATCGAGCAGATCGAACGGTTCCTCGAGGGTCGGCAGGAGGTCGTCGCGCGTGAGTTGACCCGCCAGATGCATGCGGCCTCGGAATCGACCGAGTACGAGCGCGCCGCGGCGCTGCGGGACAAGGTCCGCGCCATCGAGCGGACGATGCAGTCGCAAAAGATGGCGGCTCACGCAACGACCGAGGAGGACGTGCTGGGATTGGCTCGGCAGGACACACAGGCGGCCGTCCAGCTCTTCGCGGTCAGGGGCGGGAAGATGGTCGGGCGCGACGTATTCCCGCTCGACGCTCCTCGCGAGACGGACGATGCGGCCGTGCTGAGTGGCTTCGTCCTCCAGTACTACGAACGTGCCACCTCGGTGCCCCGAGCGGTTCTCGTGCCTGTGCTCCCTGAGGACTCGGCCGAACTGGAAACCTTCCTCGCCGCCCGTCGGGGAGCGGCCGTCCGGATTCACGTCCCCCAACGCGGCGAGAAGCGCGAGCTGCTGGAACTGGCGGCCCGCAACGCCACAGAGACTCTGGCCCGCGAGCATGCGCGCTGGCTGGCCGACCAGGGCAAGACGCTGGCCGCGCTCGAGGAGCTGGCCGAAGCGCTTGGTCTGGCCGGGACGCCGATGCGGATCGAGTGCTACGACATCAGCAACTTCCAGGGGGCGCAGTCGGTCGGCAGCATGGTCGTCTTCGAGGACGGCAAGCCGCGGACCGGCGAGTACCGCCGCTTCCGGATCAAGGAAGTTCAGGGGCCGAACGACTATGCCAGCCACCAGGAGGTGCTGCGGCGCCGCTTCAAGCGGGCCCGGACCGGCGAAGAGGGCAACGAAGAGGAGCTGCGCTGGTTGCTGCCGGACCTGGTCGTGATCGACGGCGGCAAGGGGCAGCTCTCGGCGGCGAAGGAAGTCCTCGACGAGTTGGGCTACCACGATCTGACGGTGGTCGGGCTCGCCAAGGAACGCGAAGAGATCTTCCTGCCCGATCGCGAGGAGCCGGTGCTCCTGCCGACCACTTCCTCTGCGCTCTATCTGATGCAGCGGCTCCGCGACGAGGCCCACCGTTTCGCGATCACGTACCACCGATCGTTGCGGGCCAAGGCCGCGACTCGTTCCGCCTTCGATGACCTGCCCGGCGTGGGCCCCAAGAGACGAGCGGCTCTGCTGCGCGTCTTTGGGTCGGCCAAGCGCGTCCGCGAGGCTCCGGTCGGGCAGGTGGCCGCGGTTCCTGGCATCGGCTCCGCTCTGGCGGCGAAGATCAAGGCTGGCCTCGAGGGCTAGGCTCGGCGGCTTGGGGCGGCCCCCGGTCTCCGATCGTCTGCAGGTTTCGCACGTCCCTGGCCGTCTCCGGGGTCTCCGGAACGGGCCCGTGGCCCGGTGCCGCGTCGCCCGGTCCAACCCTGGTATCATCCCGCCTCGTGCGAAGACTCCTACCAATCCTGATCCTGGTCATTGGCGTGCTCGCCATCTATATCGATATGCCGGGCTCGCGCTTCTTCCTCCTGAGCAACCCCAACGCCGGGATATCCCAACCGCTGGATACAAAGCTGGGGCTGGATCTCCGGGGTGGATTCGAGGTCAAGTACGGCGTCGATACCGGCGGCAAGGGCCCGCCGAGCGCCAGCCAGTTGGAAACCATCCGCTCGATCATCGAGCAGCGCGTGAATACGCTGAAGGTCTCCGAGCCTGTCATCCAGGTGGTCGGAAACAGTGAGATCCTGGTTCAGGTCCCAGGCGCCACCGATCCATCTGCGGTCGAGAGCCTCGTAGGCCAGGCAGGGAACCTCGAATTCGTCCTCCTGCCCAGTCCCGAATACCCCAAGTTCGACACCACCACTGGCGCGGACGTGGGCGGCACCAAGGCGATTCCGGCGCCGGACACGAAGATCGACGCGTCGTTGTACCCGCCCCAGTTCACGGGTGCTCAGCTCGACCTAGGCAGCATTTCGGCCGGGGTAAACCCGAAGAACGACGGCACCTGGCAGGTCAACTTCGCCTTCGCCGGCGATGCCGCCACCGCCTTCTCGACCTGGTCGGCCCAACACGTCGACGAGCACTTCGCGATCGTCCTCGACGGCTTCGTGAAGTCGGCGCCCTACATCGCCGGCCAGATCACCGGTCAGGGCGCTATCAGCGGCACCTTTACTCAGGACGAGGCTAAGTCGCTCGCGACCATCCTGTCGTACGGCGCGCTGCCGTATCCGCTGAACTTGGAGTCTTCGCAGGACATTCCGGCCTCTCTCGGGCAGGCGTTCCTCGATCAGACGCTCTTCGCGGGGGCCATCGGCATCGGGCTGGTCCTGCTGTTCATGCTTGTCTACTATCGCCTGCAGGGCCTCGTCGCCTGCATCGCCCTCATCTACTACGGTCTGGCGGTGCTCGCGATCTTCCGCATCATTCCCGTGACGTTGACCCTGGCCGGCATAGCGGGCTTCGTGCTCTCGGTGGGCATGGCGGTGGACGCCAACATCCTGATATTCGAGCGGACCAAGGAAGAGCTGCGAACCGGAAAGACACTCGTGACGGCAAGCGAGGCGGGCTTCATCCGGGCTTGGAACTCGATCTTCGACTCGAACGTTTCGTCGCTGATCACGGCCAGCATCCTTTATTTCTTCGGCACGCCGACGATCGCGGGCTTCGCCCTGGTCTTGATGATCGGCGTCGCCACGTCGATGTTCACGGCCGTGACTGTTTCCCGGACGCTCATGCGGATCGTCGTGCGCCAGCAGATGGCCCAGAAGGCGTGGCTCTACGGTGTGAGCGACGAGGAGTTCCAGGCCCGAGCCATGGGCGGACGGCTCGCCCGACGGGAGGCCCGCGGACGTGTTTGATGTCATCGGCAAGCGGAACTGGTTCTTCCTCTTCTCGGGCCTGATCCTGGTCCCGGGCTTCATCTTCATCCTCCTGACGCCCATCAGCAACGGTCAGGTGGGTCTGAAGTTTTCGGTCGACTACACCGGCGGCACGGTCTGGCAGATCCAGTTCAAGAACCAGAACGCATCGCTCGACGAGGTCAAGGCCATCCTGGTCAAGGACGGCATCACAGACGCCGAGGTCAGTCAGGACACCGCGAACAACATCACCATTCGAACGAAACGGTCAGACCTGCTGCCCCAGATCACCGCGGCTCCGACCGTGAATCCGAGCGCGAGCGCCAGTGCCAAGACGGCCGCCAGCGCGTCCGCCGCCGCAGCCAGCGCCAGCGCGTCCGCCGCCGCAGCCAGCGCCAGCGCGTCCGCAGCGGCGGCTCCGACGGCTTCGCCCGGCGCCAGCGCCAGCCCGAGCGCGAGCCCGTCGCCTTCACCGAGCCCCAGCCCATCGGCCAGCCCGACCGCGGTGCCGACTCCCGTTCCGAACAGCGTCGCCCAGAACGGCAAGGTCTGCCAGCTTCACCTGCCCGACAGCGGCACGCTCGCCAAGATTGCCGCGGACATGCAGGCGGACCCCAAGCTCGGACCGATCGCCTGCACCCTGGAGCAGACCACGGTAGGCCCGATCGTCAGCGCCGAGCTCATCCAGGATGCCGTCAAGCTCGTCCTCCTCGGCTCGCTCGGCATTCTGATCTGGGTCGGCATCCGCTTCGGAAGCATCAAGTTCGGCGCCACCGCCCTGGCGGCCCTCGTCCATGACGTGATCGTCGTCGTCGGTATCTTCGCCATCCTGGGCACGCTGTTCGGGGTCCAGATAGACGCGCTGTTCGTGACGGCGATGCTGACGGTCATTGGCTTCAGCGTCCACGACACGATCGTCGTCTACGACCGGATCCGGGAGAACAAGGCCCGGCACGCGGGCGAGCCGTTCGACCAGATCGTCAACCATTCGATCCTCCAGACCTTCGGTCGATCCATCAATACGAGCCTGACGGTCGTGGTGACTCTGGTCGCATTGCTGCTGTTCGCAGGCGCCTCGATCCACTATTTCGTCCTGGCGCTGTTGATCGGCATCATCTCGGGCACGTACTCGTCGATCTTCAACGCTAGCCCGCTGCTCGTGGTCTGGCAGCTGTGGGAAGACCGCCGGCGAGCCGAGCGACTCGCGGCGATGAGGAGCGGTCGCAGGGCCTGAGTCCCGAGCCGGGCGGGTGTTCCGTGGACGGCCGAGTCGCTGATCCGCTCGATGCCGGATTGACCCGGCGATATGCCGCGAGTGATCGGGGCGTGTCATCCTGACTCCATGATCACCTCGATCTTCCGCTGGCGCGTTGCTGCTTCGCCGCCCGTGGACGATGCGTGCCGGGCTGCGGCCACGGAGCGTGGCGTCTCCCCCCGGCTCCTCTCGATTCTGGCGTCGCGCGGCGTGACGACAGCGGACCAACTGACGCGGTTCCTCGCCCCGGCGGAAGACGGCCTCCACGATCCGAGGCTGCTCCCCGATGCCGGCGTCGCTCTCCGGCGGGTGGCGGAGGCTCGGGCACGGGGCGAGCGAGTCCTGGTGTACGGGGACTTCGACGCCGACGGGCTGACCGGGCTCTCGATCCTGGTGCTGGCGCTGCGGTCGCTGGGCGTGGACGCCGCGCCATATGTTGCAGAGCGGCTTGGGGACGGGCACGGGTTGTCACTGCGTGCTATCGATCGTGCCGCGGCCGAGGGACGGACTCTGATCCTCACCGCCGACTGCGGCACGAGCAGCGCAGCCGAGATAGACCTGGCGCGCGGCCGCGGCATCGATGTCCTGGTGACGGACCACCACCACGCCGCGACGTGGCCGGAGGGCGCCGTCGCCGTCGTCAACCCTGTCCGTGAAGACAGCGTCTATCCCGAACGCGGGCTGACCGGAGCCGGCGTGGCGTGGAAGGTCGCCCATCTGCTGATCGCCGAACTCGGCGAAGCGAGAAGTCCGGCGGCCGCCGGCGCAGCCGGTGCCCGGGTGGGCTTGCCAGAGTCCGTCCGGGCGATGGCCGATCTGGCCTTGATCGGTACGGTAGCCGACGTGGCGCCGATCCTGGGCGAGAACCGGTCGATCGCCCGCCTTGGCCTGGAACAGCTGCGCACCGGTGCTCGCCCCGGCCTGGCGGCTCTGCTCGAACGGGCCGGCGTGGCGCCCGAACGCCTGGATCTCGACGACATCGGGTTTGCGATCGCCCCACGACTCAACGCGGCCGGCAGGGTGGGGGAGGCCGCCCGCGCCGCTCGCCTGCTCCTCGCGACCGATCGAGTCGAGGCCGACGAGCTCGCCGCGGAGATCGAAACGGCAAATCTGGACAGACGCGAAATGACGCGCCGGGCACTCGCTGAGGCCAGGCACGAGCTTGGTCTGGGGCCGGCGCAGGAGGCCGCCGCTGCCGAAACGGCGGGTGAAGACACTACCGAAGTCACGGCCGGCCTGGCTCCCAACGAACCCGCTGCCGCCCTACCGGCCGCCTTGCTGATCCGCGGGGAGTGGCCGGTCGGGATCGTCGGTCTGGTCGCGGGCCGTCTGGCCGAGGATCTCGGGCGCCCGACCGTGGTTGCCACGAATCTCGACGCCGGAGAGGGCACGCTGCGCGCCTCGTGCCGGAGCGGCGGCGGCATGAACCTCGCCGAGGCACTGCTCGAATGCGGCGATCTCCTGATCCGCCACGGCGGCCATCGCGCCGCCGCCGGCTTCGACATCGCCGCGGAGCGCTGGCCCGAGTTCTGTGCGCGCTTCCTCGAGATAGCGGCGGCGAAGGCGCTCCCGCCCGGCGCCGGCGTTCCCGAACTGGCCGTCGATCTCGTCGTCCCGGCCGATTCGGTCGACTACGCCCTCGTGCGCGAGATCGGACTCCTTGCGCCAACCGGCGCCGGCAACCCCGCCCCCTCGCTGGCGGTTACCGGGCTTATGGTCATGAGGGTGCGTTCAGCCAACGGTGGCCATACTCAGCTGGTCCTGCGGCGCAGCCGGGACGTCCTCGATGCGGTTGCGTTCCGCCGGCCGGACCTAGCCGCGATGCTCCACGAGGGAGACCGGATCGATGTCGTGGCTCGGGCGGCGAGCCGGCAGTTCGGTGGCTTCGAGTCGATGCAGCTCGAGATCATCGACGTCTCGGCCGAGGGCGCTCAGCCGGATCTCGCTGGGCCAGTCGAAGTCACGCCACAAGTTGACTCGGCGCCGTTGCACGACGTCGTACCTCACCTCGCGTCGCGATCGCCCTGATCGGTCGATCGCCGGTCGGCTACGCTTCAAGCCATGAATGCATATCTCGAGCGGCTCGCCGCACGTACCCGACTCGTCGGCTCCGTCCTGTGTCTTGGTGTCGATCCGCAGCCCGAGGCACTGCCCGACGGTTTCCCGGCGACCCTCGCCGGAGTCGAGCGGTTCTGCGAGGTTCTGCTGGATGCGGCGGTTCCGTATGCCGCGGCGGTCAAGCCGAATCTGGCCTTCTTCGAGGCGTTCGGCTCGGCCGGCCTCGCGGCACTTGAGCGGTTGCGCGGCCGCATCCCTGCCGACGTCCTGTTCGTCGCCGACGCCAAGCGCGGCGACATAGGCTCAACCGCCGCCCGCCAGGCCGTGGCCCTGTACGACATTCTCAGTGCCGACGCGGTAACCGCGAACCCGTACCTGGGTTCGGAGGCGATCGAGCCGCTGATTTCGCGCGGCGACCGCTTCGCGTATCTGCTGTGCCGCACGTCGAACCCCGGCGCGGGCGAGCTGCAGGGCCTGGAGGTTGCGGCCGATCAGTCGATCGGAGCTCCGGCCGAGCCACTTTACGCGAGGGTCGCCCGGCGGGCGTCGGCCTGGGGTCCGGGCGGGACGGTGGGTCTGGTCGTCGGCGCGACCGCTCCCGTCGAGCTGGAACGGATCCGCGAGATCGCCCCGGGGCTGGCGCTGCTGGTTCCCGGCGTGGGGGCCCAGGGTGGGGAAGTCGAGCCGGTTCTGAGGTTCGGTCCCGCAATCGCGGCCCCTGCCGGCGGGCGTCCCGGCGGCGGGTTGCTTGTCAACATCTCACGCGGCATCTCGGCCGCGGCCGGCAAACCGGTGAGTAGCGTCGCGGCGTCCAAGGATGTCGCCGAGCTATTCGCCGCGGCGGCGCGGGACTGGTCTGCACGGCTCCGTGTGGCTTAGCGGAGTCGCGTCCCGCCGTTCGTGCGACCATGCGCGAAACCGTGGCGGGAGGAGCAATGGATTCGCGTCTGATCGCGTTCATCGGCGTGGCGGCGCTGCTGACGATCGCGCCGGGGCCCGACATGGCGCTGGTGCTGCGAAACGCGCTCCGCGGCGGCCGCCCCACGGTCCTGCCGACGGCGGCTGGCATCTGCAGCGGCTGCATCGTCTGGGGAGGCGCGTCGTCGCTGGGCGTTGCGGCGCTGTTGGCGGCCTCGGCGCAGCTGTATGAAGCACTCAAGCTGGCGGGCGCCGCGTATCTGGTGTTCCTCGGCGTCCTGGCTTTCCGAGCGGCGCTGCGCGGCCACGCAGCTGATGAGGGACCCGGCGCACTTTCCCGGACACGAGCCGGTGCATACCGCCAGGGTCTTCTGACGAACCTGCTGAACCCAAAGGTCGGTGTCTTCTACGCCACGTTCCTGCCGCAGTTCATCGCTCCGGGCCAGCCAGTCTTCGCGACGTCCGTGGCGCTGGCGTGCATTCACGCCGGAATGGGCTTGGTCTGGCTTACGGTCTACGGCTACGGGGCGAGCCGGCTGGCGGACGTCATGAGCCGAGGGCGTGTGCGGCAGGGGATCGAAGCCGCGACCGGAACGGTGCTCGTTGCGTTTGGACTGAAGCTCGCGGCCGACAACGCCTGAACGCAGCTCGGGCGAATCGGTGGCGACTGAGGCCGATGGGTGGCGAGCCGGCGCGCGAACCTGGCGCGATACACTGGCGCCATGAGCAACCGATTGGACGCGCCCGGAGCCGGCGCCGGCCGAACGACCGAGGAGGTCGGGATCGCGCCGCGTCCCGGACGTCCGCCCACGCCCGAATCGAGTCGCCACGGCGGCGAGGCCGCCGCCACTGCCCCAGCTCGGACCGCCGCGCCCGCCCGTAAGCCGGCGCAGAAGCAAGAGAAGCGGCAGCGGGTCGTTATCCTGAGCGGCCTTTCTGGTGCGGGGAAGACGGCCGCGACGAAGCTGTTCGAGGATCTCGGCTACACATGCATGGACAACGTGCCAGGCGAGCTACTGCCCGACCTGGCCGAGCTGGTCTCGATCGACCGCCAGCGGTTCGAGAAGGTCGCAATCGTTCTCGACGTACGCGCCGGAAACGCACCGCTCGCCCTCGCGGCAATGCGCGGCGCCCTCGAAGGCCGCGGCATCAAGCCGCGCGTCATCTTCCTGGAAGCCCGCGACGACGTGCTGATTCGTCGGTTCTCGGAGACGCGCCACCGGCACCCGCTGTCGGGCCGTCGCGGCATCGCCGGGTCGATCGCCGAGGAGAGGCGCCTGCTCGAACCCGTCCGGGCCGACTCCGACTTCGTCATCGACACCTCGGACCTGTCGCTGCGACAGCTCAAGGAGAGGATCTTCGCCAACCTGGAAGACTCGCCGACCGGCCAGGAACTCGTCTTCCAGCTGATCAGCTTTGGCTTCAAGCACGGCGTGCCCCTCGAGGCCGACCTGGTGTTCGACGTCCGGTTCATGGAGAACCCTTACTACGTCGACTCGCTGCGGCATCTCTCGGGCCTGACCCCGGCGGTCCGCGACTACGTCATGAGCCAACCGATCGCCCAGCAGTTCTTCGACTTCCTCGCCAAGTTCCTCGAGCTGACGATCCCGGGCTTCCGCAGCGAGGGCAAGACCCGTCTGACGATCGCCATCGGCTGCACGGGCGGCTACCACCGCTCCATCGTCGTCGCCGAGGAATTGCGTAAGTGGCTCGAGAAGGGCGGCTTCGGAACCGTGGCAGTCTTCCACCGCGAGCTGGAACGCGGATGAAGATCCGCCGGCCGCACGTCAGCGTCTCCGTCGTCCGGCGCTGGCTCCAGCCCGGCATCGGGCTCAAGCGCTGGCTGCTGGTCGTCTTCGCGGGCGAGTTGCTGCTGGCACTTGCCGGGGCGCTGGTGCTGCGTCAGGTGTACCGCGAATATGACTTTTCCGGACCGGGCCAGAGCGTGCTCTTCATACTCACGCTCCAGTTCTTCCCGTACTGGCTCCGCGGCGTGATCGTCGCCACCGTCGGGGTCGGGCTCTTCGTCTACGGGTCGTGGCGTGCCGTGCGCGTCCTGATGGGCCCGTTCCTCAACAGCGAGAGCGACCAGCCGCTCGTCGAGGTCATCTACCAGAAGCGGTTCCTGTCGCGCGGCCCGAAGATCGTGGTCATCGGCGGCGGTACGGGTCTCTCCACGCTGCTGCGCGGGATCAAGGAGCACACGAGCAACATCACGGCAGTGGTGACGGTCGCGGACGACGGTGGGTCGTCGGGGCGGCTGCGCGAGGAGCTGGGGATCCCGGCGGTCGGCGACATCCGTAATTGCATCGCCGCCCTGGCGGACTCGGAGCCGCTGATGGGCGAGCTGCTGCAGTACCGCTTCCCCGGCAGCGGCGAGGCCAGCCTGGGCGGGCACACGATCGGCAACCTGTTGCTCGCGGCGATGACGTCGGTCCAGGGCGACGACTTCGAGGAGGGCGTCCGCCAGATGAACCGCGTCCTGGCGGTTCGCGGCCAGGTCGTGCCTGCGACAGGGACGGTGGTGACGCTCCACGCCCGACTGCTCAGCGGGGCCGAGGTCACCGGGCAGTCGGAGATAGCGAAGTCGACTAAGATCGAACGGGTCTGGCTCACGCCCGAAAACGTCGCGGCCGGCGACGACGCCAGGCGGGCGGTGGAGGAGGCCGACCTGATCGTGGTCGGACCCGGCAGCCTCTACACCAGCATCATGCCGAGCTTGCTGCTACCCGAGTTGCTGGCGGCCGTCCGCGCGTCGGCTGCGGTCAAGCTCTACATCTGCAACGTGGCCACTCAGCGGGGCGAGACGCAGGGTTACGACCTGGCGGACCACGTCGGCGCGCTCGAACGCCACACCGGCGCGGGTTGGATGGACGTGGTGCTGGCCAACAACCAGTTCGAAGCCAAGCGGCCCGGCGGTTACGGCGCCGAGGCGGTGAAGCTGCGCTGGCCGCCGGCGGCGGTCCTGTCCGAGCCCGCAATGCCGCGGCTCGTGCTCGAGGACGTGGTCGATCCGGAGAACGCGCACCACCACGATGCGGCCCGACTTGCCGCGGCCGTCATGCGCATATATGAGCGGGAGTCCTTCGAACGGCGCCGCTCGCGAGTCTCCCGGACGGCATAGTGGATCCGCGCCGCGGGCAGTCCAAGCGCCGCGGGCGGCCCAGGGGCCTCTGGCGGTCATGGCGCTGCGCGCAGTCCCGGCGCCGCGGCGTGCAACGCCCCGCATCACCGGCTGGCCGGCACGGCGGTTCCGCGGCGTGACCACCTCAGAGCGGGACCTGGTCGAGTCGCTGAGGGCAGAGCTTGCGGCGGTCGATCCGCCGCGCCGGTGCTGCCGCATCGCCGAGTCGGCCGGGTTGGTCGGCGCCTTCGAGCCGCGCCGCCGCAACATCGCCCGGCTCGCACTCCGACTCAGCCGATCGAGGGCAGGGGAGCGTCCGGATGAAGCCGTCGGTTCGGCGGTCGGTCGTGAGGGCGTCGGCGCTCGTTCGGGCTCCGGCGTGGGCGCAGCCGTCGCCGATGTCGCCGGTTCGGGCGCTGGCTCGGGCGTGGTTGTCGCCGATGTCGCCGGTTCGGGCGCTGGCTCGGGTGCGGCCATCACCGCCGCCGCGGGCTCCGTCGCCGCGGGCTCCGTCGCCGCCGCCGCGGCCCAAGCTGGCTTGCCGCCTCCGCCGTTCGAATGGGCCCGCTCGCGCGAGCATTGCCGCGTCGCCTATCTTCGGGGCCGGTTCCTGGCCCACGGCTCGCTCAGTCTGGCATCCGGTCGAACCCACCTCGAATTCGTCCTCCCGCCAGACGAGGCGCACGAGCTATGCGATCGGCTCGGCCAGCTCGGACTGGCTGCCAGCTGGCGCCTCCGGCGCGGCCGTGGCGTCGTCACCTGGAAGAGCGTGGAGACCGTGGTCACCTTCCTCAAGCTGGTGGGTGGTGGCTCCTCGCTACTGGAGCTGGAGGCGCGCCAGGTTTCGCGGACCGTGCGAGGCGACCTGAACCGCGTCATCAACGCCGAATCGGCCAACCTCACGCGGGCGGTGGCTGCGGCCGCTCGCCAGCTCGAGGCGATCGACGCGCTCGAGTCGGACGGGCGGCTTGCCGCCCAGCCGTACACGGTCAGACTCGTCGTGGACGCCCGGCGCGAGGAACCCGAGGCGACGTTCACGGAGCTGGCAGAGCGCCTCGGCCTGCACCGCTCTGCCGTCCAGCGAGCCCTGGAGCGCGTCGAGCGCCTGGCGCTCCACCCGGACGAGGGCGTTGGGAAACGGGGCCGGGAGCGGCGTGCGTAGCCGGTAATGGTCGGGGTCGTCCGGGCCGAGGCCAGATTTCTAGACGAGGGAGGCTCTCGCTCCACCAACCTTGAGCCAACTACCCAACGTCGAAGGCGGGCATGGTGAAATTGCGAGATACCGGTGCCGGCGGTACTAAGCCCGGATCCACCGAGCCGCGGGTGCGGCAGAGTGCGCTGAGGACGAATCAGGTGCCCTTCTGAACTGAGAAACTGGCGTTGCGAACCACCCAGCCGGCTCAGTAGAGGAGCACCTGATAGATGCGATCATCCCACAGCCTGAAGCGACTCGGCGTGGCGTTCGACGGGACGGGTCTGGTCGCCGACGCCGGACTTCTGCTGCCGGCGACACTTGC